>JAESFY010000019.1_pt1 | contig 363470 bp, 351 predicted proteins | sample 9266201 | NCBI WGS metagenome assembly JAESFY01 (sample SAMN14515071, study PRJNA621656) | algae metagenome | isolation source: Nodosilinea sp. WJT8-NPBG4 and co-occurring heterotrophs from soil, lower... | place: USA: Pinto Basin, Colorado Desert, California | collected 2006-05-27 | reverse complement strand
TGCGGTCCGGCGCTGCGGTCCGGCGCTGCGGTCCGGCGCTGCGGTCCGGCGCTGCGGTCCGGCGCTGCGGTCCGGCGCTGCGGTCCGGCGCTGCGGTCCGGCGCTGCGGTCCGGCGCTGCGGTCCGGGGGCCTCAGCCGGTGACGAAGTCGATGAGCCGCTCGACCGCCCCGATCAGCGGGGTCTCCAGGTCGCGGTAGCTGCGCACCGCGCCGAGCACGCGGCGGGCGCCGTCGGCGGGCTCGCCCCAGCCCAGCGCCGCGCACACGCCGGTCTTCCAGTCGGTGCCGCGGGGCACCCGCGGCCAGGCGCGGATCCCGACGACCGAGGGCTTGACCGCCTCCCACACGTCGACGTACGGGTGGCCGGTGACCAGCACGTGCGGCCCGGCCACGGCGTGCGCGGCGCGCGTCTCCTTCGATCCGGAGACGAGGTGGTCGACGAGGATCCCCAGCCGCCGGTCCGGGCCCGGCCCGAACTCCGCGACGGCGGCGGCGAGGTCGTCCATGCCGTGCACCGGCTCCACGACGACGCCCTCGACCCGCAGGTCGTGCCCCCACACCGTCTCCACCAGCGCGGCGTCGTGGATGCCCTCCACCCAGATCCGCGCGGCGCGGGCGGTGCGGGCGCGGTGGCCCTCCACCGCGACCGAGCCGGACGCCGAGCGCCGCGGCCCGGTGGGCGCCCGCGGCGGGACGACCAGCGTGGCCGTCCGCCCCTCGACGAGGAACGCCGCCGGGCGCAGCGGGAACACCCGGCGCGCGCCGCGCCGGTCCTCCAGCACGACCTCGCGGACGTTCACCGACACCACCGCGCCGCAGAACCCGGCGTGGTCCTCCACGACCAGCCCCGGCTCGGCCGGGACCTCGGGCACCCCCCGCGCCGCCACCCGTCGCGTGCCGTCCGCGCCGAAGGCGCCGCGGTAGTCGTGCGACCTCGTCATGCCCCGATTCCTACCCGCCGCCCCGGCGTGTCGCGGCTGCGACACGCGGACGACACGCGGAGGAGGCCGTGACCAGGGGTGACGCAGCGTGCCGACCGTCACCCGCGCGGCAGCGGTGCACGGGTGCGCAGGACGTCGCTAGCCTGACCGGGTGCCCCGTGCTTCCGCCACCTTCGCCGTGTGGTCGTCGGCCTGGCTCGCGGGCGCCGCGGCCCCGGACGACGTGCTCGACGCGCTCGCTCCGTGGGCGCAGGCCCACGACGTCCAGGCCGCCGACGAGGAGGCGGCGATCTTCACGTCCCTGTCGGCGCCCGGCACCCCCGTGTCGTCGCTGGCGTTCCTGCTGGCGACGCTGCGCCGCTGCGGGCGGGGCCCCGCGCGGATGGTGCTGCCGGTGCCCGGCGACATCCGCGGGCTGCCCGGGCCCGGCGCGTTCAGCCGCGAGGCGACGGCGGCCGGGGAGGGCGTGCTCTTCGTCGACGCCGCGCTGGGCGTCGTGCCCACCACCGTGGCCGACGGCGTGGTGCGCTGGACGGTCTACCGGGTGCCCGACCCGGGCCCGGTGCCGGAGTACGTGCCGCTCAACCAGGCCGAGCGCGACCTGCGCGAGCAGGTGCGGCAGTCGGCGTCGGTCCTGACCTCCCTCGGCGTGGCGCGGCACCGCCCCGGCGTCCGCGAGGAGATCGCCGCCGCGCTGCGCAGCCGCCCGGCGTCGCTGTGGCCGGCGGGCATGCCCGGCCAGGCCCTGCGGGTGCTGCAGCACGCCGACGAGGTGGAGGCCATCCTCGCCGCCGCCCACGTCGACGAGCCGGGCGGCGCGCTGTCCGCGTCCGCCGCGCAGGCCCGCCGCGAGGCCCTGCGGCCGATAGAGACCGCCGTGCGCGTGGCCCGCCGGGCCGCCGTCGCCGAGGCCGTGCGCGTGCTGGCGGCCAGCCCCCTGGTCTGATCCACCGATGACTTCCCCCCCGGACGGGCGTCTGAGGGGACATGGAGGACGAACGCCGGTTCACGGCGCTGTTCGACCGGCACCGCCGCGAGCTGCACGTGCACTGCTACCGCATGCTGGGCTCGTTCGACGAGGCCGAGGACGCCGTGCAGGACGCGTTCCTGCGGGCGTGGCGGTCGCGCGCCACCGCCCGCGGGGAGTTCCGGGCGTGGCTGTACCGCATCGCCACCAACGCCTCCCTCGACGCGCTGGCCCGGCGGCCCCGGGCGCCGCGGCGGGCCGGGCCGGGCGGTGGCGCGCCGATCGCCGAGGTGACCTGGCTGCAGCCCTACCCCGACACCCTGCTCGACGAGCTGGACACCGTGGCCGACCCGGCCGACGGGCCCGACGCCGTCGTGGTCGCGCGGGAGACCATCGAGCTCGCCTTCCTCGCGGCCCTGCAGCACCTCCCGGTCCGGCAGCGGGCCGTGCTGGTGCTGCGCGACGTCGTCGGCTGGCGCGCCGCCGACGTCGCCGAGCTGCTCGGGGTGTCGGTCGCCGCCGCCAACAGCGCGCTGCAGCGGGCCCGGGCCACGCTGCGCGAGCAGCTCCCCCGCCGCCGCGACGACTGGACGGCGGACGGCGACGACGCGCAGCTCGCCGTCGCCCGGCGCTTCCTCGCGGCCAGCAAGGGCGCCGACCTCGACGCGTTCGCCGGGCTGCTCGCCGAGCACGCCCGCCACACCATGCCCCCGCAGCCGGTGCAGGTGGACGGCCGCGACGCCATCCTCGAGTCCTGGCGCCCGGTCCTCGCCGGCGCGAGCGCGTGGGGGCGGTGGCGGGCGGTGCTCACCTCGGTCAACCGCCAGCCGGCCGTCGCGCAGTACCTGCGCCCGACCCGGGAGATCGTCTTCCCCGACGGGACCCGCGTCGTGCCCGGGCCGTGGTTCGAGCGCGGCCCCCTCGACGTCCTGCGCATCGAGCACGGCCTGGTCGTGGAGGTCACCACGTTCGGCTCCTACGACCACGCCGCCCTCGGCCTGCCCGAGCGCCTGCCGTGAGCGGGCGCGCGGACCTGCCGTTCCTGCACGGCCGGCTGCCGCCCGCGTTCCGCCGCCGGGTCGTGCTCGTCGACCCGGACCGGCCCCGCCCCTACGACGCCGCGGAGTGGCGCGGGGCTCTGGTCGTCGTCGAGCGCGGCGAGCTGGCCCTGCACTGCCACCGCGGCGGCGTGCGCACCTTCCCCACCGGGGCGGTGCTGCACCTGCAGGACCTCACCCTGCGCACCCTGGCCTGCCCGGGCCCCGAGACCACCGTGCTCATCGCCGTCGACCGGAGGACACCCGTGCCGTACCGCACCATCGACCTGCCTGACCGCCCCTACCTCGGGATCCGCGCCACCTGCACCCCCGACACGATGGCCGTGATCGCCGACCGCATCCCCGGCATCATCGGCCGGGTCCTCGGCGCCGGCGTCCCGGTCGGGGGCGCGCCGTTCCTGCGCTACCGCGTGCTCGCCCCCGACGGCGGGCTGGACGTGGAGGCCGGCGTCCCCGTCGACGACCCGGCCCCGCTGGCCGGCGACGGCCTGCACGCCGCCGTGCTGCCCGCCGGGCGCTACGCCGTCGCCCGGCACCTCGGGCACCTCGACGGGCTCGTCGCCGCCACCGACGCCCTGCTCGCCGCGGTCACCGCCGACGGGCTCGCCTGGGACGTCGTGCAGCGCCCCGACGGCGAGCACTGGGGCGCCCGGGTCGAGCACTTCCTCACCGACCTGCGCGTGGAGCCCGACCCGGCCCGCTACGAGACCGAGCTGGCCTTCCGGCTGGCCGGCGACTGACCCGACCCCCGACCGCCCGGGGGTGCGCGCCCGACCGCCGCCCGGTCCGGGCTGCGCACCTTCCGGCCAGTTGCGCATGTCGGAACCTGCGCAACTGGCCGGGAGGTGCGCAGCTCGACCGGGTCACGCCGAGGCGGCTGACCCCGCCGGACCATGCACCTCGCCTGGGCCCGTCTCGTGGTGCACGACCGGCCGGGAGGTGCACGTTCGGCCGACCCCAACCGGCCCGGGCCGCCACCACTGCGCACCTTCCGGTCGTCCGCGCACGTCCCACGGTGCGCGGTCGACCGGAGGGTGCGCAGCTCGACTGAACCCGTTCGGCCCCGTCGGATCGCGTACCTTCCGGTCAGTTGCGCACGTCCCGTCGTGCGCAACTGACCGGGAGGTGCGCAGCTCGGTCCGGTCCGTCGGGGACGGGCGTCAGTGCGGGTCGCCGGCCAGGGCGGCGGCCAGGACGGCGCGCAGCTGCGCCGGGTCCGGGGCGCGGCGGGCCAGGTCGGCGCGGGCGCGGTCGAGGTCGGCCCGCAGCCCGGCCGCCTCCTCGGCGGTGCGGGTGGCGGCGGCGCGTGAGTCGTCGCGCTCGCGGGTCAGGCGCTCCACGGCGGCGCGCGCGTCGTCCCGGTCGCGCGCGGCCCGCTCGGCGTCGGTGCGGGCCTCGTCGCGCTCGCGCGACGCGCGGTCGACGGCCTCGCGGGCTGCGTCGCGGTCGGCCAGCGCCCCGTCCCGCTCCGCGACCGCCCCGTCCCGCTCGGCGGTGGCCCGCTCGGCCGCGGCGCGCGCGGCGGCCGCGTCCGCCTCGGCCCGGGCCGCGGCCGCGCACGCGGTCTCCGCGGCGGTGGTGGCGGCGTCGCGCTCGGCCCGCAGCTCGTCGGCGCGGGCCCGGGCGGCCGTGGCGGTGGCCTGCGCGGCCTCGGCCCGCCGTTCCCCGTCCGCGGCCGCGGCCTGCGCCTGCGCGCGCTCCCGGTCGGCGCGCTCGGCGTCGGCCACGGCCTGCTCGGCCACCTGGCGCGCCGCCCCCAGCGCCTCGGTCGCCTCCAGCGCCTGCAGGGCCGCCGCCTCGGCCCGCGCCACCGCGGTCGCGCGCTCCTGCCCGGCCCGCTCCGCCTCGGCCCGGGCCGCCCGCGCGTCGGCCTGCGCGCGCTCCTGCTCCTCCTGCGCCCGGACCCGGGCGGCCTCGGCGTCGGCGGCGCGGCGGTGGGCCTCCTCCACCGCGGCGACGGCGCGGGTCTCCACCTCCCCCAGCCGGGCGGTCACCGCGTCCAGCGCCCCGAGCAGCGCCGCCACCGGCGCGCGGACGGTCTCGACGTGCTCGCGCAGCCGGTCGGCGTCCAGCGCGAACGCCGTGCCGCCCGCGTCCAGTCCCAGCGCGCCCAGGGCGTCGCGCTCGGCCCGGGCCATCTGCGCGCAGGTGCGTCCGCCCTCCCAGTGGGTGTCGCGGCAGAAGGCGCGGGGGCGCCCGCCCTGGGGTCCGGGCGGAGGCAGCTCGGTGCGGCACCGCGAGTAGCCGCACCGGACGACGGTCTCGTTCACGCTCAGACCGTAGCAGTATCTGAACCAAAAACCGGTATCTGAGTTACTGAACTACGAACATCGCAGGAGCGCTGACTTCTGATAACGTTCGCTTCTCGGAAGTCAGGATCGGAGCGCGGCATGACGCAGCTGGACCCCTCGGCGCAGGGGGCGGGGGACGCGGCGGCGCTCGTCGTGACGACCGCTCCGTCGGCGACGGCGGCGGTCGGTCCGCCGACCGACCTGCAGGTGCAGGCGCAGGCCTACGCGCGGGGATCCCGCGCGGCGTCGACGTGGCGGGCCTACACCAGCGACATGGCGGACTTCCGGCGCTGGTGCGCCGAGCAGCAGCCGCCGCGGAGCGCCCTGCCCGCCGCGCCCGAAACGGTCGCGCTGTACCTGACCGCGTTGGCGCAGGTCCGGGCCCCGGCCACCCTGCGTCGCCGGCTGTCGGCGATCAGCGTGGCCCACCAGGTCGCCGGCCACGACTCCCCCACCGGCCACCCGGCCGTGCGGGCGGTGTGGGCCGGTATCCGCCGCTCCCGCTCGGTCGCCCCGCGCAAGGTCCGGGCCGCCCGCACCCCGGTCATCGCCGCCCTGGTCGCGCCGCTGGTGACGGGCGCAGCCACCGGCGCGCCGGCTCCGGGCGGGCAGCCGCCCGCCCCCGGCCTGGCCGAGGTGCGCGACCGCGCCCTGCTCCTGCTGGGCTTCGCGGGCGCGCTGCGCCGCAGCGAGCTCGTGGCCCTCGACGTCGCCGACGTCACCGAGGACGACCACGGTCTGCGGCTGCGGATCCGCCGGTCCAAGACCGACCAGGACGGCGCGGGGGTCCTGCGCGGCCTGCCCTACGGCAGCCACCTGCTCACCTGCCCGGTCCGGGCCTGGCGGGCCTGGCTCGCCCGCTCGGGGCTCACCGAGGGGCCCGCCTTCCGCGCGGTCGACCGGCACGGCCGCCTGGGCCCCCGCCGGCTGTCCGACCGCGCGGTCGCCGACATGATCCAGCGACGGGCCGCCGCCGCCGGTCTGGAGGGCCCGTTCGCCGGGCACTCCCTGCGCGCCGGGTTCGCCACCGAGAGCTACGCGCAGGGCGTCCCGGAGCTGGCCGTCATGCGCCACGGACGCTGGCGCTCGGCCTCGGTCATGCGCGGCTACGTCGAGGAGGGCTCCCTCTGGGCGGACAACGCCGCCGCCCGGCTGGGTCTGTGACCGCCCACTGCCGGCCCCCGGTCGGCGCGGGGGGCCGCGGATCGCGGAGCCGATCCGGCGCCGGGATCGCTCAGGGCGCCGCGGCCAGCGCGGCGGTGGCGACGACGGCGGCGGCGGTGCGCACGTGGTTCCACGCCGTCCACCGCCGCCGGTAGGCCGCCCAGTCCAGCCGCCCGGCGGCGAGCGCGTCGTTCATCGGCACGCTGCGCACCACCGTCACCCCGAACGCGCCGACGAGGTGCACCAGCCCGCCGGCGGCGAGCAGCGCCGGTCCGCCCGCCACCACGACCGCGACGACGAGCGCCGCACACACCAGCGCCGACCCGGTGAACACGCCCAGGAACGCCGGGTTGAGCACGGCGACGTTGATCGCCCGCATGGCCTCCGCCCCGCCGGGGGTGCGCCCCAGCGCGGTCATGATCCCCGCCGAGAACACGAACAGCAGGCCGGCCACCAGCCCGCACGCCACCGTCGCGACCACCCGCAGCACCTCGATCAGCTCCACGAGGGTGATCCTGCGGCCGCCGGGAGCCGGGCGGAATGCCGCCGCGTCGCGCCCGCATGCGCGACCGTCGCGCACCCGGGCCGAGCGACCCGGACCCGGGTCAGGACTCGGTGACCGCCACGATCCGGGGCAGGTCGCTCAGGGCCAGCGCGTGGCGCGCCGGGGACCCGACCGGCACGACGAACCGCAGCGCGCGCCCGGTCGGAGGCCATGTCCTCGGCGAACTCGTCGAGCACCCGGATGCCGGCGCTGGTCAGGTGGCTCACCCCGCCCAGCTCGACGACCAGCGGCAGCGCGCCGCCGCGGCTCGCCGTCCACAGCTCGCGCCGCAGGTCGGCCGCGCTGCTGAGGTCGACCGGGCCGCCGAGCGCGATCCGCGGCTCGTCCGACGCGGTCACCGCCACGGTCATCGCCCCGGCCCGCGCGGGCGCGCCGGACCCGGCGGCCACGACCGCCGGGCTGACGACCGGGGCGCGGCGCAGCACGCGGTCCATCAGCAGCGTCGTGCCGTCGGGGGACTGCTCGATCTCGACGGTGTCCATGCTGCCGCGCACCATCAGCAGCCCCCGCCCGCGCCGGCCCGGGTCGGCGGGCGCGGGGCCGCCACCGGCCGCGATCGGTGACGCTCACGCACACCCGGCCGAGCGCGTCCAGGTGGGCCTCGACGCTGACGGCCACGACGACGTGCTCGGAACCCTCGTGGACGATCAGGCCGGCCGGCAGGTCCTCGACCGCCCGCACCAGGGCGCCGGGATCGGTCGTGGTGGGCGGGACGCCCGGGAGGTCCGCCCTGACCCTCCGATCGGTCGAGTGACCGGTGCGCACCGACGGCGTTCGGCGCAACGGCCGCCGCCGTGCTCCTCCCGGGTCAGCGGGAGGGGCGGCGGGGCGGCTCGCAGCACAGCGGCGCGCACAGGGCGCCGTTGACCCCGCACCCGGCCCGCGGCACCTCGCCCAGCCCGCGCGGCGCGGCGTCGTCGGTGTGCTCGGCGACCAGCTCGACGACCATGTCGGCGAACCTCGGGTCGGGGCCGGCCGTGGCGGCGCGCGCGAAGCCCATCCCCAGCTCCTCGGCCCGCTCGCGGGCCTCGGTGTCGAGGTCCCAGATCACCTCGACGTGGTCGGAGACGAACCCGATCGGCGCGACGACCACGCCGGGGACACCGGCGGCGTGCAGCGCGTCGACGTGGTCGACGATGTCGGGCTCGAGCCACGGAACCTGCGGCGGTCCGGACCGGGACTGCCAGACCACGTCGTGGCCGTCCTCGCCGAGCTCGGCGGCGACGAGCCGGGCGGCCTCGGTGACCTGCTTGGAGTAGCGGTGCCCGCCCTCCTCGGGCGGCCCCGCGCTGGCGTCGGCGGAGGAGGGCACCGAGTGCGCGGTGAACACCAGCCGCGCCCCCGGCCCGGCCTGGTCGCGCACGGCCCGGACGGCGTCGGCGTTGGCGGCGACGAACGCGGGGTGGTCGAAGAAGTGGCGCAGCTTCACCAGCTCCGGGGCGCCCTCCCCGACCGCCTTGCGGGCGCGGGCGATGTCCTCGTGGTACTGCCGGCAGGCGGAGTAGCCGCCGTAGGCGCTGGTGGCGAAGACCAGCGCGCGGCGCACGCCGTCGCGCGCCATCTCCGCGACGGTGTCCTCCACCATCGGGTGCCAGTTGCGGTTGCCGAAGTACACCGGCAGGTCGGTCCGCTCGCGCAGCGCCGCGATCAGCTCCCGGTTGCGGGCGTTGATCGGGGACACCCCGCCGAAGTGCTGGTAGTGCTCCTCGACGGCGTCGAGCCGCTCGGGTGGCACCCCGCGGCCGCGGGTGACGTTCTCCAGGAACGGGCGGACCTCGTCCGGCCCCTCGGGGCCGCCGAAGGACAGGACCAGCAGGGCCTGGAAATCGTGTCCGTGCACCTTCCGATCCTCCCACCGGGCGCGGCACACTGCGCGCCGTGCCGGCCGCCACCGTCTCCGACGTCCACGACCTCGCCGCGGCGATGCCGCACGTCACCGTGCACCGGCCCGGCACCCCCAACCCCGTCTACCAGGTCGGCGGGAAGTCGTTCGTGTTCTTCCGCACTCCCCGCCCGGACGCGGTCGACCCGGACACCGGTGAGCGCTACCCGGACGTCATCGTGTTCTGGGTGGGCTCGGAGGCCGACAAGCAGTCGCTCGTGCAGGACCCGGGCACGCCGTTCTTCACCACCCCGCACTTCGACGGCCACCCCTCGGTGCTGGTGCGGGCGAGCCGGATCGGCGAGCTCGACCGCGACGAGCTCGCCGAGATCGTGCAGGACGCCTGGCTCGCGCAGGCCTCGAAGCGCCGCGCGGAGGTCTGGCTGACGGGCCGGGAGACCCGGACGCCGGGGGACTAGACGCCGATGGCGTGGAACCCGCCGTCGGCCATGACCATGGAGCCGGTGGTGGCGGGCAGCCAGTCCGACAGCAGCGCGCAGACCGTCTTGGCCACCGGCACCGGGTCGGTGGTGTCCCAGCCCAGCGGGGCGCGCCCGTCCCAGGCGTCCTCGAACGCGGCGAAGCCCGGGATCGACTTCGCGGCCATCGTCTTCACCGGGCCGGCCGCGCACAGGTTGACGCGGATGCCCTGCGGGCCCAGGTCGCGCGCGAGGTAGCGGGTGACCGACTCCAGGGTGGACTTGGCGACGCCCATCCAGTCGTAGGCCGGCCAGGCGACCCGGTTGTCGAAGTCCATCCCGACGATCGAGCTGCCCGGTCCCAGCAGCGGCAGCAGCGCCACCGACAGCGACTTGAACGAGTACGCCGACACCTGGATGGTCGTGGCGACGTCCTCCCACGGGGCCTGGAGGAACGCCCCCTCCCCCAGGCACGAGGCCGGGGCGAAGCCGATCGAGTGCAGCACGCCGTCCAGAGCCGGGTCCTCACCCAGGTGCGGGATGAGGCGCTCGACGAGCGAGTCGAGCTGGGACTGGTCGGCCACGTCCAGCTCGACCACCGGCGCGGGCTGCGGGAGCCGCTGCGCGATGCGCTCCACGAGCCGCATCCGCCCGAAGCCGGTGAGCACGACCTGCGCCCCCTGCTCCTGCGCGATCTTCGCGGCGTGGAAGGCGAGCGAGGCGTCGGTGATGACGCCGGTGATCAGCAGGCGCTTGCCGTCGAGGAGACCCATGACCGCAGACCCTAGTGCCCGGTCAGTGCCCCATGCCGAGTCCGCCGTCGACCGGGATCACGGCGCCCGTCACGTACGCGGCCCCGTCCGAGGCCAGCCAGACGACCGTGGAGGCGACCTCCTCCGGGCTCGCGTAGCGGCCCAGCGGCACCTGCTTGACGATCTCCGCGCGGCGGGCGTCGGGCAGGGCGCGGGTCATGTCGGTGTCGACGAACCCCGGCGCCACCACGTTGGCGGTGATGCCGCGGCTGCCCAGCTCCCGGGCCACCGAGCGGGCCAGCCCGACCAGCCCGGCCTTGGACGCCGCGTAGTTCACCTGCCCGGCCGACCCGAGCAGCCCGACCACGCTGGACACGAACACCATCCGCCCCGCCTTCGCCTTGAGCATGCCCCGCGACGCCCGCTTGGCCACGCGGTAGGCGGCGGTCAGGTTGGCGTCGACGACCCTGGTGAACGACTCCTCGCTCATCCGCATGAGCAGCCCGTCGTCGGTGATGCCGGCGTTGGACACCAGCACCTCCACCGGGCCGTGCTCGGCCTCGACGGCGGTGAACGCGGCGTCGACGGCGTCGGCGTCGGTGACGTCGCACCGCACCGGGAACAGCCCGTCCGGCAGGTCCTGCACGTCGCTGCGGTGCGTCACCGCCACCCGGTCGCCCTGCGCCGCGAACGCCTGCGCGATCGCCAGCCCGATGCCGCGGTTGCCTCCGGTCACCAACACGCTCTTCGCCACGCGCCGCACCCTAGCCGCCCCCGGCGCGGGGGTCAGGGGAAGCGGCGGCCCAGCGCCAGCCCGGACCCCACGCCGACCAGCAGCAGCAGCGCCCCGCCCGTCAGCCACGGCCGGCTCACGTCGACCCGCCGCGTCTCGTAGCCGATCTGCTCGCCCAGCTCGGCGTAGACCTGGCGCAGGTCCTCCTCGCTGGCGGCGGTGAAGAACTGCCCGCCGGAGAGCTCGGCGATGGTGCGCATCGACGCGTCGTCCACCGCCACCCCGGTGCGCTCGCCCTCGATCTCGATCGTGCCGAAGCGGGTGCCGAAGGAGATCGTGGACACCGGGATGTCGGCCTCGGCGGCGGCGCGCGCCGCGGTGAACGACCCGCGCGGCTCCTCCTCCGGGGTGCCGGTGCCGGCGTCGGGGATGGTCTGCTTGCCGTCGGAGAGCAGCACGATCCGCGCGGGCGGCGCGCCCTCGTCGGAGGTGCCCTGCAGCGACAGGGCGAAGGTCTCCACCGACTGCATCGCCGCGAAGATCGCCTCGCCCGTGGCGGTGGACTCGCTCAGCCGCAGCCCGTCGACCGCCCGCTTCACCGGGTCCCGGTCCACCGTCGGCGAGACGAGCACGGCCGCGGTGCCGGCGAACGCGACCAGCCCCAGGTTGACCCCGGGGGTGAGCTGGTCGGCGAAGTCCTTGGCCGCCACCTGCGCGGCCACCAGCCGCGTCGGGGCGACGTCGGTGGCCTGCATCGACAGCGACACGTCGATGACCAGCACCACCGTCGCCCGGTTGCGCGGCACGCGCGCCTCGGCCTGCGGCCCGGCCAGCGCGACCGCCAGCACCGCCAGCGAGGTGATCAGCGCGACGGCGGGCAGGTGCCGCATCGGGCCGGGGCGCCGCGGCGCGACCCGGTCGAGCAGCTCCAGGTTGGTGAACGCGACGGTGTCGCGGCGGCGGCGGCGCAGCAGCAGGACGTAGCCGATCGCCAGCGCGGCGACGGCGACGAGCAGCAGCAGCCACACGGGGCTGGTGAACACCTCTACCGCCCTCCCCCGGACCACGCCCGCTTGCGGGCGAGCGCGAACCGCACGACGTCGGCGATCCAGTCCGAGTCGGTGCGCAGCGTGAGCTGCGCCGCGCCGCAGCGGCGCAGGACGGCCGCCACCAGGTCGCGGTGCTCCGCCGCGGCCGCGGCGAACTCCCGGCGCAGCAGCGGCGTCGTGACGACCTCGCGCTGTCGCCCCGTCTCCGGGTCGGCGAGCACCACCGTGCCGACGTCGGGCAGGTCGAGCTCGCGCGGGTCGAGCACCTCGACGGCGAGCAGCTCGTGGCGCGCCGACAGGGCCCGCAGCGCGCGCTCCCAGTCCGGCTCGCCGAGGAAGTCGGAGACCACCACGGCCAGGCCGCGCCGCCGCGGCGGGCGCCGCAGCTGCTCGACCGCCGCCGCGAGGTCCCCGCGCGTGCCGACCGGCGCGCGCTCCAGCGACGCGACGGTGCGCAGCAGGCCGCGGGCGTGCGCGATCCCGCCGCGCGCCGGGATCCGCAGCGTCCGCTCGCCCGTCGCCGCCAGCACCCCGATCCGGTTGCCCCCGCCCCGGGTCAGGTGGGCGATCGCGGCCAGCGCGGCGATCGCCAGGTCGCGCTTCTCGCACGCCGCCGTGCCGAAGTCCAGGCTCGGCGACAGGTCGAGCACCACCCAGGTCTCCAGCTCCCGGTCGGCGACCGTCTCGCGGACGTGCGGCTCGGTGGTGCGGGCGGTGACGGCCCAGTCCATCCGGCGCACGTCGTCGCCGGGCTGGTAGCCGCGCGCCTCGCCGGGCTCGCTGCCCGGGCCGGGCACCAGCCCCAGGTGGTTGCCCTGCAGCAGCCCGTCGAGCCGGCCGCGCACCGCCAGCTCCAGCTGCCGCAGCGCGGCGTCCAGGCGCCCGTCGCGGAACGAGGGCGGGGCGGTGGGGACGCGCCGGGCGGCCGCCCCCACGGCACCGCTCACGCCGGCGTGTACTGCTGCGGCCGCGCGCTGACCTGGGGCAGCGGCACGGTCGCGAGCACGCGGTTGAGGATGTGCTCCATCGGCACCTGGTCGGCCACCGCGTCGTAGGACAGCACGAGCCGGTGCCGCAGCACGTCCGGGGCGACGTCGAGCACGTCCTGGGGCAGCACGTAGTCGCGGCCGCGCACCAGCGCGAGCGCGCGGGCGGCGGCCACGATGCCCAGCGTGGCGCGCGGCGAGGCGCCGTAGGCCACCCAGCCGGCGACGTCGGCCAGGCCGTGGTCGGCGGGCGTGCGGGTGGCGACGACCAGGCGCACCACGTAGTCGACCAGGGCGTGGTGCACGAACACCTGCGCGGCGAGCTTCTGCAGCCGCACCAGCTCGGCCGGGTCGATCACCTGCTGCGCCACCGGCGGCTCCGAGCCCATCCGGTAGACGATCTCGCGCTCCTCGTCGACGCCCGGGTACTCCACCACGATCTTGAACAGGAACCGGTCGCGCTGGGCCTCGGGCAGCGGGTAGACGCCCTCGTTCTCGATCGGGTTCTGCGTGGCCAGCACGAGGAACGGGTCGGGCATCGGGAAGGTGCGCCCGCCGATCGAGACGTGCCGCTCGGCCATCACCTCCAGCATCGCCGACTGCACCTTCGCCGGGGCGCGGTTGATCTCGTCGGCGAGCACGAAGTTGGCCACGACCGGGCCCAGCTCGACGTCGAACTCCTCGCGGCCCTGCCGGTAGATCCGCGTGCCCAGGATGTCGGCCGGCACCAGGTCCGGGGTGAACTGCAGCCGGGCGAACGACCCGCCCACCACGCGCGCGACCGTCTCCACGGCGAGGGTCTTCGCCACGCCCGGCACGCCCTCCAGGAGCAGGTGGCCCCGGGCGAGCAGGCCGACGAGCATCCGCTCGACGAGCCGGTCCTGCCCGACGATCACGCGCTTGATCTCGAACACCACGCGCTCGAGGCGTTCGCCCTCACGGGCCGGGGTGGGGACGACGTCGGTCACCCCGCCATCCCACAGCATCCCCGGTGTGGACGCGGTGAGACCCCCTCCCCCCACCGGGCGACCCGGACGGCGGGGGTCCCGGGTCAGAGGACGCGCGTCGCCTGGGGCACGAGGTCCCGGCGCCGCAGCGGCACCACCCGCACGTCCGCGCCGGTGTAGGGCGCCTCCACCATGCGGTCGCCGCCGATGTAGAGCGCGACGTGGTGGATCGGGTTGCCGCCGCGCCGGTAGAACACCATGTCCCCGGGCCGCAGGTCGGAGATCGGCACCTTGCGCCCGGCGTTGAACTGGTTGCGGCTCACCCGCGGCAGCCGCACGCCCGTGCCGTTGAACGCGTAGAGCATCAGGCCCGAGCAGTCGAAGCCGATGCGGTCCCCGGGGTCCCCCGCCGGGCCGGGGATGCCCCGGCTCGGTCCGCGACCGGTGCCGCCGCCCCACACGTACTGCACCCCGACCTGCGACAGCGCGCGGTCGATCACCCGCTGCACGCCGACCGGGCCGCCCGGGCGGTCCACCGGCGGGGACCCCCGCGGGGCCCCCTCCTCCCGGGCCGCCTCCTCGCGCGCGGCCGCCGCCTCCCGGGCCGCCGCGGCCTCCCGCTCCGCCCGCTGCCGCTGGGCCTCCAGCTCGGCCTGGACCCGCTGCCACTCGTCGTAGCGGGCGCGCTGGTCGCGCAGCCCCGCGTCCGCCTCGGTCACCGCGTCCAGCTGGGCCTGCACCCGCCCGCGCTCGGCGTCGACGGCGGCCAGCCGGTCGGCCTGCTCCTGCGCGGCCGCGTCGGCCGCCGCGTAGGCCACGTCGGCGACGCCCTTGGCCTCCTCCGCCTCCGCCTCGCGGTCACGCGCCTCGTCCAGCAGCGCGCGCGAGAGCGAGTCGGCGTTGGCCGCGTCGACGCGGGCCCGCTCCAGGTCCTCCTGCGCCGCCTGCTGCTCGCGGGCGACGATGTCGGTGTACTCCGCCCGCGACACCAGGTCCTCGGGCGTCTGCGCCGAGGTGAGCAGCCCCAGCACGCCGGTGTCCAGGCCGTCGGTCCAGGTGGCGGCGATGAACGCGTCCAGCCGCGCCCGGGCCTCGTCGATCGCGACGCCCGCGGCGTCGGTGCGCACCCGGGCGTCGGCCGCCGCGTCGGCCGCCTCCGCCGCCGCGTCCTCCGCGACCTGCAGGTCGACCAGCGCGGCCTCGGCGTCCTCGCGGCGCTCCGCGAGCGCGACGGCGAGGTCGTCGGCCTCGGCGTCGAGCTCGGACAGCCGGGTGGTCAGGCGCCCGAACTCCGCGGCCCGGTCCCGCACCGCCTGCTCGCTGGTCCGCAGGTCCTCGTCGCTGGGGTTCGGCGGCGGGGCCGGCTGGGCCAGCGCGGGCGCGGGGGCGACCAGGAGGGCGATGAGCACGGCCAGGACCAGCCCGGCGCGGACCCTGTGCACGCGGCTACCTCCGACGTCGTGGGATGCGGCGGCACTCTGGCAGCACGGAGGGCCCCGACCGTGCTGAACACGCCGGTGGGGGGTCCGGTTCCCCCGGTCGTGACCCGGGTCGACGCTCTTACCGGACAAGCGTACTGTTTAGGGCGAGCGGGTCCGCCCGACCGGTCCGGGACCGGTGCGCGAGACTCGGAGACGACGACCCGACCCCTGGGCGCCCACCACGCAGGAGGAGGCCAACCGTGGCCAGTACGGACAGCTTCGGAGCGAGAGGAACCCTGCAGGCCGGCGGGGCCGAGCACGAGATCTTCCGGTTGTCGGCCGTCGAGGGCGCCGACCGCCTGCCGTTCAGCCTCAAGGTGCTGCTGGAGAACCTCCTGCGCACCGAGGACGGGGCCAACGTGACGGCCGACCACGTGCGCGCGCTCGCCGCCTGGGACCCGACCGCCGAGCCCGCCACCGAGATCCAGTTCACCCCGGCCCGCGTGATCATGCAGGACTTCACCGGCGTGCCGTGCGTCGTCGACCTCGCGACGATGCGCGAGGCCGTCACCGAGCTCGGCGGCGACCCGGCGAAGGTCAACCCGCTCGCCCCCGCCGAGCTGGTCATCGACCACTCGGTGATCATCGACGTCTTCGGCCGGCCGGACGCCTTCGAGCGCAACGTCGACTTCGAGTACGGCCGCAACCAGGAGCGCTACCAGTTCCTGCGCTGGGGCCAGGGCGCCTTCGACGAGTTCAAGGTCGTCCCGCCCGGCACCGGCATCGTGCACCAGGTCAACATCGAGCACCTCGCGCGCGTCGTGATGACCCGCGGCGGCCAGGCCTACCCCGACACCCTCGTCGGCACCGACAGCCACACCACCATGGTCAACGGCCTCGGCGTGCTGGGCTGGGGCGTCGGCGGCATCGAGGCCGAGGCGGCCATGCTCGGCCAGCCCGTCTCGATGCTCATCCCCAAGGTCGTGGGCTTCAAGCTCACCGGGGAGATCCCGGCCGGCGCCACCGCCACCGACGTCGTGCTGACGATCACCGAGATGCTGCGCCGCCAGGGCGTCGTCGGCAAGTTCGTCGAGTTCTACGGCGACGGCGTCGGCGCCGTGCCGCTGGCCAACCGGGCCACCATCGGCAACATGAGCCCCGAGTTCGGCTCCACCGCCGCGATCTTCCCGATCGACGACGAGACCGTCCGCTACCTCAAGCTGACCGGCCGCCCCGCCGAGCAGGTCGAGCTCGTCGAGGCCTACGCCAAGGAGCAGGGCCTCTGGCACGACCCGTCCCGCGAGCCGGTCTTCTCCGAGACCCTCGAGCTGGACCTGTCGACCGTCGTCCCCTCGATCGCCGGGCCGAAGCGCCCGCAGGACCGCATCGCGCTGACCGAGTCGAAGGAGGCGTTCCGCGCCGCACTCGTCGACTACGCCTCCGCCCCCGACCAGACCGACCCCGACGACGCCGCGAGCTCCGGCTCGACCGTCGACGAGTCGGTGGAGGAGACCTTCCCGGCCAGCGACCCGGCGAGCCCGGCCACGGGTGGCAACGGCGACGGCGGAGCCCCGCGCGACCCGTTCTCGGCGGCCGACGGCGCGCACGGGCGCACCACGAAGCCGACCCGCGTCGTCGCGGCCGACGGGTCGTCCTTCGAGATCGACCACGGCGCGGTCGTGATCGCCTCGATCACCTCCTGCACCAACACCTCCAACCCCTCGGTCATGATCGGGGCGGCGCTGCTGGCCAAGAACGCCGTCGACCGGGGCCTGACCGTCAAGCCGTGGGTCAAGACGTCGATGGCGCCGGGCTCGAAGGTCGTCACCGACTACTACGAGAAGGCCGGCCTCTGGCCGTACCTGGAGAAGCTGGGCTACCACCTCGTCGGTTACGGCTGCACCACCTGCATCGGCAACTCCGGCCCGCTGTCCGACGAGATCTCCGCCGCGGTGAACGAGGCCGACCTCGCCGTCGTGTCGGTGCTCTCGGGCAACCGCAACTTCGAGGGCCGCATCAACCCCGACGTCAAGATGAACTACCTGGCGTCCCCGCCGCTGGTCATCGCCTACGCGCTGGCCGGCACGATGGACTTCGACTTCGAGAACCAGCCGCTGGGCACCGCCCCCGACGGCACCGAGGTCCACCTCCGCGACATCTGGCCCACCCCGGCCGACGTGCAGGCCACCATCGACCGCGCCATCGACCAGGAGATGTTCGGCCGCGGCTACGCCGACGTCTTCGCCGGCGACGAGCGCTGGCGCTCCCTGCCCACGCCGGAGGGGTCCACCTTCGAGTGGGACCCGGAGTCGACCTACGTCCGGCGGCCCCCGTACTTCGAGGGCATGTCGCCCGACCCGGAGCCCGTCGTCGACATCAGCGGGGCGCGGGTGCTCGCCAAGCTGGGCGACTCGGTGACCACCGACCACATCTCCCCCGCCGGCGCCATCAAGCCCGGCACCCCGGCGGCGGAGTACCTCGGCGAGCACGGCGTGGAGAAGAAGGACTTCAACTCCTACGGCTCCCGCCGCGGCAACCACGAGGTGATGATCCGCGGCACGTTCGCGAACATCCGGCTGCGCAACCAGCTGCTCGACGACGTGAGCGGCGGCTACACCCGCGACTTCACGCAGGACGGCGCTCCGCAGGCGTTCATCTACGACGCCGCGCAGAACTACGCCGCCGCCGGGATCCCGCTCGTCGTGCTCGGCGGCAAGGAGTACGGCTCCGGCTCGTCGCGCGACTGGGCGGCCAAGGGCACCGCGCTCCTGGGCGTCCGGGCGGTCATCGTGGAGAGCTACGAGCGCATCCACCGGTCGAACCTGATCGGCATGGGCGTGCTGCCGCTGCAGTTCCCGGCCGGCGAGTCGGCCGACTCGCTGGGCTTGGACGGCACCGAGACCTTCGACATCTCCGGGGTCACCGCGCTCAACGACGGCTCCACCCCGCGCACCGTGCGCGTGACGGCGACGAAGGAGTCGGGCGAGGCGGTGGAGTTCGACGCCACCGTGCGCATCGACACCCCCGGCGAGGCCGACTACTACCGCAACGGCGGGATCATGCAGTACGTGCTGCGCGGCATGCTCCGCAGCTAGTCCCCCTCCGACGCGGGAACGGCCCGCCCCGGGTGACCGGGGTGGGCCGTTCTTTCATGGCTGGGTTCGCGTGTCGTCGAAACATCGACGATCCGAAGCGTCAACGCTTCATTGACATAATGGAGAGCGGCTCCGCCGGTCGTCGACCGGGGGCGGGTCAGCCCTGGTCGGGCAGCAGCACGGTGCTCAGCAGGCGCCTCGTGCGGCCCCCGTCGGGGCCCACGGCGGTGCGCGCCGCGATCACGGCCCGCAGCTCCGCCAGGAGCTCGCGGGTCTCGGACTCGGTCAACCACAGCGCCACCTGCCGGAACGACACGAGGTCGGCGAGGGGGTCGACCCGCTCGTGGTCGAGGTAGCGGTCGAAGTCGGCCAGCAGACCGGCCACGAACGCGGTGAACGCCCGGCGGTGGTCCTCCGGGGTCATGGTGGCGAGCGCAGCGGGGTCGACGGACGCCTTCGCGACCTGCAACCGGTAGGTCCGCTCCACGGCCCCGCGCACGCGCTGCTCCCCCACCACCTCCAGGACGCCGGCCCCGGCCAGGGTGGCGACGTGCCGGTACAGCGTCGCCGGGGGGACGTCGGGCAGCTGCTCGCGGAGCTGGGCCGTGGTCAGCTCCCGTCCGTCCAGCAGCGCCTGCAGGACGCGCAGCCGCACCGGGTGCAGCAGGAGGTCGGCGGTGGTCACGACCCACTTTCTCGTATCTGATACCATTCTCATTCCTGAGAACCAAGGAGTAGCCATGCAGGACCGCATCCACGAGACCGGACTCGTCCTGCCCGCCGCCGACGGGCTCGGCCTGGCGGGCACGCTCACCCTCCCGCCCGGGCCCGGGCCGCACCCCGCAGCCCTGCTGCTCGCCGGGTCCGGCCCGCTCGACCGCGAGTCCGACGCCGGCCACCGGCTGCGGCTCGGCCTGGGCCGCGCACTGGCGACCGCGCTCGCCGAGCACGGCACCGCCTCCTTCCGCTACGACCGCCGCGGCGTGGGCGCCACCGGGGGCGGCGACTGGCGGGCCGTCGGGTTCGTGCAGAACCGGGACGACGCCGCGGCGGCCCTGCGCGGCCTCCGCGCGCACCCCGACGTGCGTTCCGACGCCGTCGCCGTCGTCGGGCACAGCGAGGGCGCGGTGCACGCGGCCGCGCTCGGCGCGCACGAGGGCGCCGCAGCCGTCGTGCTGCTGGCCCCGGCCGCCCGGCCCGGCGCCGACGTGCTGGCCTGGCAGGCGACCCGGCTGGCCGGCGACCTGCCCGCGCCCGTGCGGCTGCTGCTGCGGCTGCTCCGCACCGACCTCCGCCGCGAGCAGGCGCGCAACGCCGCCCGGATCCGCGCCACCACCACCGACACGGCGAGGGTCCGCGGTGCGCAGCTCAACGCGCGCTGGCACCGTGAGTACATGGCCCACGACCCCCGCCCCGACCTCGCCGCCCTGCGCGTGCCGGTGCTCGCCGTCACCGGGGACAAGGACGTGCAGGTGCCCCCGGAGGACCTCGACGTGCTCGCCGAGCTGGTGCCCGGCGCCGTGGTGCGCCGGGTCCCCGACCTGACCCACGTGCTGCGCCGGGACCCCGCGCCCGCCTCGCTGCGCCGCTACCGCGCCCTGCTGCGCGAGCCCGTCGACGCCGCGCTGCTCGACGAGGTCGCGACCTGGACCGGCGCCGCGCTGGCCCGGACGCGCGCGTAGTGGCGCCCTCCAGCGGGGACCCGGCCGCCGGTCGCATCGCCTCCTTCCACCTCGTCCGCGAACCCGCGTGGCGCACGCCGGTCGCGCTCGCCCGGCTGGGCACCGACCGGCTGCGGCTGCGGGGCACCCCGGGGCTGCGCTTCGCCCGGCTGCTGGGCACGGGCCGCGGCTCGTCCACCGCACCCGGGGCCGACCTGGCCCGCACCGCGCTGTTCGCGGTGTGGGACTCCCCCGCCGCCCTCGACGCGGTGGAGGCCGGCCCGCTGGGGGCCCGGATGCGGCGCACCCGGGAGCGCGGCGGCGAGGTCTACGCCGTCCGCCTCGCCCTGGTGTCCGGCCGCGGCCGGTGGGCCGGGCACGACGTCCTCGACGGCCTGGACCGGCACGACGCGGGCGACGGGCCCCTCGCGGTGCTCACCCGCGCCGTGGTGCGGCCGCGGGCCTGGCACCGCTTCGCCGGGGTCGGGCCCGCGGTGTCCGACGAGGTGGGCGGCGCGCCCGGGCTGCTCGCCGTCGTCGGGGTCGGGGAGGCGCCCGTCGGCCTGCAGGCCACGTTCAGCCTGTGGCGCGACACCGCCGCCATGCGCGCCTTCGCCCGCGCCGACGCCCACCGGGCTGTGGTGCGCCGCACGCGCCAGGAGGGCTGGTACGGCGAGGAGCTGTTCGCCCGGTTCTCCCCCGTCGCCGCGTCGGGCACCTGGGACGGCCGCGACCCGCTCGCCTCCTGACCGGTTCGAGCTGCGCACCGTCCGGTCGGTTGCGCACGTCCCGACGTGCGCAACCGACCGGAGCGTGCGCAGCTCGAACCGGCGGTCGTGTCAACGCTCCGTTGACAGGGAGGAACGGAGCGCCCTGGGGTGTGGCAGGGTCGGGGGCGATGACCACCGCCGCGCACGCCCCCCGCTGACGTGCTCGCCCTGCTGCTGGCCGGCCTGGTCGTCGCCGTCGGCGCGCTGGTGCAGGGCACGGTCGGGTTCGGGCTCGCCCTGGTGGCCGCTCCCCTGCTGGCGATCCTCGACCCCGCGCTCGTGCCGGTGCCGCTGCTCGTCGTCACCGCCGCGCACGCCGTGCTCGCGCTGCGCCGCGAGCACGGCGACACCGACTGGTCCGGGGTCGGCTGGGCGCTGCTCGGCCGGCTGCCCGGCATCGGCCTGGGGGTGCTGGCCGTCGCGACGCTGCCACCGCGGGCGTTCGCCGCCCTCGTGGGCGTGACGGTGCTGGTCTGCGCGGTCCTGTCCGTCGTGTCCTGGCGCCCGCGCCCCACCGTGCCCGCCCTGCTCGTGGCCGGGCTGGTGTCCGGGGCGGGCGGCACCGCATCGTCGATCGGCGGGCCGCCCGTGGCCCTGCTCTACTCCGGCGCCGGCGGGCCCCGCGTGCGGTCCACGCTCGCCGCCTACTTCACCGCCGGCACCCTGCTCTCCCTGGGCGCGCTGGCCCTGGCCGGCCAGGTCACCGGGCCCGCGCTCGGCTCCGGTGCCCTCCTGCTGGTGCCGATGCTGGCCGGGTTCGCCCTGTCCGGCCCGGCCCGCCGCCTGCTCGACCGCGGCTGGGTGCGCCCCGCCGTCGTCGGGCTGGCCGCCGCAGGCGCCGTCGCGCTGCTGGTGCGCGCCGCGCTGGGCTGACCCTCCTCGCCCGGTCCGGCCGCCGGTCCCGCGGCGACGGCCGGGGGACCGGCGGCCGCGGTCGTGTCAACGGTCCGTTGACAACGGGAGGGGGGTCGGGAACCCGATCCGCCGCTCCCGATCAGGGGTGCGAGGGGTCCACCCACGGCACGGGCTCGGGCTCGGCGACGCCGTCGATATCGAGGTTGACGACCACCGGCTCCTGCCCGCTGCGGGTGAGCACGCACTCCAGCGGCTCGTCGTCCAGGGCGTTGATCTCCTGGTGGGGCACCCACGGCGGCACGAAGATGAACCCGCCCGGCCCGGCCTCGGCGGTGTACTCCAGCCGCTCGCCCCACCGCATCCGCGCCCGCCCGCGCACCACGTAGATGACGCTCTCCAGCTCGCCGTGGTGGTGCGCCCCCGTCCTCGCCCCGGGGTGGATGGTCACGGTGCCGGCCCACAGCCTCTCCGCGCCCGTCCGCGGGCCGGTGACCGCCGCGGCCCGCTGCATACCGGGGGTCTGCGGGGTGTTCGTGTCGAGCGAGTCGGGGGGCACGACCCGCACCCCGTCGCTCCGCCAGTCCCTCATCACCCCATCCCACCGCACTCCGGACTAGCCTGCCGCGCGTGAGCGAGCACGGGTTCGACCGTCCCGGCCAGCCCGCGCTCGACGGGCTGGTCACCGTGCTCGCCGCCCCGGTCGTGTGCGCGTCCGACGCGGACGGGCAGCTGCGGTCGGGCGGGGCGCAGGGCCTCTACACCGGCGACCTGCGGGCGTGCAGCCGCCTCGAGCTGGACCCGGCCCCGCGGCCCACCGGCCTGCGCCTGGACGGCGCGGCCGCGGCCGCGTTCGAGGGGGAGGTCGACGGGGACCGCGGCCCGGTCGCGGTGCGCCGCTCGCGCGCGATCACGGCCACCGGCGCGGTCGAGCGGATCGAGCTCCGGGCGGCCGGGCCGGTCGCGCTCGACCTCGTGCTGCGCGTCGCGAGCGACCTCGCCCCCACCCCCGTGGTCAAGGCCGGCGCCGCTCCGCCGCCGCTGCCGCCGGCCCTCCGGCCGGACGGCGCGGTGTGGGAGCGCGACGGCGCCCGCGCCCGGCTCGCCGCCGACCCGCCCCCCGCGGGCACGGCGGTCGACGACAGCGGCGCCGTGCTCACCTGGCCCGTCCGCCTGCCCGCCGGCGGGGTGTGGACGCTCGCGCTCGACCTGAGCGCGGACGTCCGCGCCGTGTTCCGGACCGGCCCGTCGCTCCCCCGGCCGGCCGCGCCCGACCCGGCTGACGCCCGGCTCGCCGCGCTGCGCCGGCGCAGCCTCGCCGACCTCGACGGCCTGCTGCTCGCCGACCCCGACCACCCGGACGACCGGTTCGCCGCCGCCGGCAGCCCCTGGTTCTGCACCCTGTTCGGCCGCGACGCGCTGTGGACCGCCCGGCTGCTGCTCCCCCTCGGCACGGCGCTGGCCGGCGGGACCCTGCGGGTGCTCGCCCGCCGGCAGGGCCGCCGCGACGACCCCGGCGCCGAGGAGGAGCCGGGCAAGATCCTGCACGAGGTCCGGCCCGCGCGGCTGCAGGCCGGCGGACTGGACCTGCCGCCGGTCTACTACGGCACCATCGACGCCACCCCGCTGTGGTGCTGCCTGCTGCACGACGCCTGGCGCGCCGGCCTGCCCGACCACGAGGTCGAGGCGCTGCTGCCGCACCTGGAGGCCGCGCTGGCCTGGATCCGCCGCGCCGCCGCCCCGACCGGCTTCCTCGCCTACGCCGGCTCCGGCGGGGGCGGGCTGGCCAACCAGGGGTGGAAGGACTCCCCCGACGGCGTGCGGTGGGCCGACGGCACCGTCGCCGCCCGCCCGCTCGCCCTGTGCGAGGTGCAGGGCTACGCGCACGAGGCCGCGCTCGGCGGCGCGGCCCTGCTCGACGCGTTCGGCCGGCCCGGGGCCGGGGAGCACCGGCGGTGGGCCCGCGACCTCGCCGAGCGCTTCCGGCGGGCCTTCTGGGTGGACGACCCCGCCGGTCCCCACCCGGCCATCGCGCTCGACGGGGCCGGTCGCCCCGTCACCGGGGCCGCGTCGAACCCGGGCCACCTGCCCCCCACGGGGCTGCTCGACGCCGACGAGGTGGGCCTGGTCGCGGCGCGCCTCGCCCGGCCCGACCTGGACTGCGGCCGCGGGCTGCGCACCCTCGCTGCCACCAGCGGCGGGTTCGCGGTGCTGCGCTACCACCTCGGGACGGTGTGGCCGCACGACACCGCGATCGCGGCGCTGGGGCTCGCCGCGGCCGGGCACGACGCGGTCGCGCGGTCGCTGGCCGAGGGGCTCGTCGCCGCCGCGGCCGAGTTCGACGACCGGTTCCCCGAGCTGTACGGCGTGGTCGACGGGGTGGTCGACGGGGCGGTCGACGGTGCGGCCGACGGGGCGACCCCGTCCCGGCCGGCGGTGCTGCCCTACCCGACCGCGTGCCGCCCGCAGGCGTGGGCGGCGGCGGCCGGGGTGGCGGTGGCCGACCTGCTCAGCGGCGCACCGCTGCCGGCGTGGGCCGCGGCAGCCGGATGAGCGCGCCGCGCCCGGCGAGGGCGGCGTCCACCTCGTCGGGTGCGAACGCCGCGTCCAGGACGAGCTCCACGGCGCCGAGCAGGGTCGCCGAGTCGCCGAGCTTCGTGGTGACCAGCCGCAGGCTCCGCGTGGCCCGCGGCAGGGAGCGCTGGTAGACGACCTCGCGCAGCCCGGTCACGAAGTGGCCGTTGGTGTGGGCCATGTCGCCGGCGAGCACGAGGATCTCCGGGTTCAGCACGGAGACGACGGTGGTCAGCACCTCGCCGGCGTGCTGCCCCGCGGTCCGGACGGCGGCGACCGCGTCGGCGTCGCCGCGCTGCACCAGCTGCCGCAGGTCGGCGGTGGTCGCCACCTCCCGGCCCTCCAGCTGCTTGCCCCGGGCCGCGAGCGCCCGCACGATCGCGCCGGCCGAGACGACGGCGGCCAGGCAGCCGACCGCTCCGCAGCGGCAGCGCTCCTCGTGGCCGTGCATCCGGATGTGCCCGATGTCGCCGGCGCCGCCGTCGACGCCGCGGAAGAGCCGGCCCTCGACCACGATCCCCGCCCCGACCCCGCTGTCGACCTTGACCAGCACCAGCGCGGGCGCGCTCGGCCAGTGCACCCGCTGCTCGCCCAGCGCCATGAGGTTGGCGTCGTTCTCGACGAACACCGGCACCCCGAACCGCTCCGCGAGCCGGTCGCGGACCGGGTGGTCGTGCCAGCCCGGCATCACCGGCGGCTGCATGACGCGCCCGGCGGCCGCGTCGACCGGGCCGGGCACGCCGACGGCCACCGCGACGACCGGCTCCCAGGTGGTGCCGGCCGCCGCGACGAGCGCCTCCAGCTGCTCCTCCACCACCGCGAGCACGACGTCGGGCCCGTCCTCGACCAGGACCGGCACGTCCCGGCGCACCAGCACCCGCCCACCCAGGTCGAGCACGGCGAGGTCGGCGCGGTCGCGGTGCAGCCCGGCCACCACCACCAGGCCGTGGGTGTCGGCGAAGGCCAGCCGGTCGGCGGGCCGGCCGCGACCGGCCCCGGGCTCCGGCGCACCGGCGCTCTCCCGCAGGAGCCCGGCGTCGAGCAGCTGGTCGACGCGGTGGGCGACGGTGGAGCGGGCCAGGCCGGTGAGGCGGATCAGTTCGCCCCGCGTGGTCGCGCGGCCGCGCCGCACGTGGTCGAGCAGGTGACCTGCGGAGTGTTCGTCCCTCGCCATACGGGGAGGGTACCCAGATCGGTCCACTTTTGTGTCCGCTTACCGGTCATAATACGAGAACTGGTAGCCTGATTTTGACCGAGCGGGAACGTCCGGCGACGAACGGAGACCACGAAACATGGACCCGGTGGCCCTGACCCTGACGGCCCCGCGCCGCATCGAGCTGCTCCCCCAGGCCCCCGCGGCACCACCACCGGGACACGTGCGCGTCCGCACCCTGTACTCGGGCATCTCCGCCGGGACCGAGCTGACGCTGTACCGCGGCACCAACCCGCACCTCACCCGCCACTGGGACCCCGCCCGGCGGCTGTTCGCCCCGCCCACCGGCGGCGACCGGGCCGGTGCCGCCTACCCCAACGCGGCGTGGGGCTACAGCGAGGTCGGCGAGGTCGTCGAGCTCGGCCCGGGCGCGCCGGCCGGGCCCCTGGTTGCCGGCTCGGTGGTGTGGGGGATGTGGGGCCACCGCAGCGAGGCGGTGCTGCCGCTGGAGACGGCGGCCGGACGGGTGCTGCCCGCCGGCCTCGACCCCGTCTGCGGCACCTTCGCCCGCGTCGGCGCCGTCGCCCTGAACGCCGTGCTCGCCGCCGACCTCCACGTCGGCGAGACCGTGGCCGTGTTCGGCCAGGGCGTGCTCGGGCTCCTCACCACGCAGCTCGCCGCGCTCAACGGGGCCCGCGTCGTCGCCGTCGACACGCTCCCTGCCCGCCGCGACGCCGCCCTGGCCCACCGCGCGGTGCTCGCCCTCGACCCGCTGGCCGACGACGTCGCCGCCCGGGTGCGCGAGCTCACCGACGGCCGCGGCGCCGACGTCTGCATCGAGATCAGCGGGTCCTACCACGGCCTGCAGGAGGCGATCCGCACCAGCGCGCCGGGCGGGCGGGTCGTGGCGTCGGGCTTCTACCAGGGCGACGGGGTCGGGCTGCGCCTCGGCGAGGAGTTCCACCACAACCGCATCCAGCTCGTGTCGTCCCAGATCTCCGCCGCCCCCACCGGGCTGGCGCAGCGCTGGACCCCCGAGCGCATCCACCGCACGGTGATCGACCTGATCGCCGCCAAGGACCTCGACGTCCTCAGCACGGTGAGCCGGATCGTCCCCGTCGCGCAGGCCGCACCGGCCTACGCGCAGCTGGACGCCGACCCCTCGGCCGAGCTGCAGGTCGTCCTCGACTTCCGGAGCGACGTGTGAACCTCACCTGCCAGGAGCAGCTGCTGCCCGGCGACACCCTGCTGGAAAAGTGGGACGCCGCGCGGGCGTTCGGCTACGACGGGATCGAGCTGCGCGGGCAGGGCGGGCACCGGATCCGCGAGCGGCTGCCCGAGCTGCACCGCGCGCGGCGCGCCGGGGTCGTGATGCCGACGGTGTGCGTGGAGATGCTGCACTTCATCGGCGACTTCGACGCCGAGCGCCGCCGCGACGCCGTCGCCAACATGGCGACGATGCTGTCGGTGATCGCCGAGCTGGGCGGCAGGGCGGCGATGACGCCCGCGTCCTACGGCATGTTCTCCCGCCGGCTGCCGCCGTTCGAGCCCCCGCGCGACGAGGCGGGCGACCGCACCGTGCTGCTCGACGCGCTCGGCGAGCTGGGCGAGCACGCCGCCCGCGAGGGCGTGTCCGTGCTGCTGGAGCCGCTCAACCGCTACGAGGACCACATGGTCAACCGCCTCGACCAGGCCGTCGAGCTGGCCGAGGCGACCGGGCTGGCCAGCGTGGGCGTGGTCGCGGACTCCTACCACATGAACATCGAGGAGACGCACTTCCGCGAGGCGCTCGCGGCGGCCGCGCACCGGCTCGTCCACGTGCAGGTCTCCGACAGCAACCGGCTGGAGCCCGGGGCCGGGCACCTGGACTGGGCCGGGTTCGTCGACGCGCTGCGCCAGGCCGGCTACACCGGCGACCTGGCCGCCGAGTGCCGGCTCTCCGGGCCCGCCGACCAGGTGCTGCCCAAGGCCGCCGCCGTGCTGCGCGGAGCGCTCGGTGGGTGACCCCGACCTGGCCGCGGCGGCGCTCGCGGTCCTGCGCGGCAACTGGCAGGGCGGGCACACCGTCCCCTCGCGCCGCCTCTACCCGCACCAGTGGAGCTGGGACTCGGCGTTCACCGCGATCGGCTGGGCGCACGCGGCGCCCCGCCGGGCGCGGGCCGAGCTGGAGTCGCTGCTCGCGGCCCAGTGGGCCGACGGGCGGGTGCCCCAGATCGTCTTCAGCGCCGACGTGCCCCGCGACGCCTACTTCCCCGGCCCGGACTTCTGGCGGGCCCGCAGCCCCTCGGGCGCGGAGACCACCGGCCTGGTGCAGCCGCCCGTGCACGCGCGCGCGGCCTGGGAGGTCCACCGCGCCGACCCGCGGGCGGGCGCGCGGTTCCTGCGCCGGGTGTACCCGGCGCTGGTGGCCCAGCACGAGTACCTGCGCCGGGAGCGCTCCGACGAGGCCGGGCTGGCCGTCGTGCTGCACCCGTGGGAGACCGGGCTGGACAACTCCCCGGCCTGGGACGGCGAGCTCGCCCGCGTGCCGGCGGCCGGCGGCCCGGCGCCCGGGACGCGGCGCGACCTCGGGCACGTCCTCGCCGCCGAGCGGCCCACGCAGGCCGACTACGCGCGCTACCTGGCCCTGGCCGCCCACTACCGCGACGCCGGCTACCGCGACGCGGTGGTGCGCGCCGACCACCCGTTCTCGGTGACCGACCCGCTGTTCAACGCGGTGCTGGGGTGGTCGGAGGAGGCGCTGGCCGACATCGCCGAGGTCGTCGGGGCGCCGCCGCAGCCGCACCGCCGGCGCGCGGCGGAGATCCGCGACGCGCTGCTCGACCGGCACCTCGACCCGGTCGAGGGCACCTTCCACGCCCGCCACGGCGACGGGGCGCTGGACCGCGAGCACACCGTCGGCGGGCTGGTCCCGCTCGTGCTCGACCTGCCGCCGGCCGTCGTGGACGGGCTGGTCCGGGAGCTCACCGGCCCGCGCTTCGCCCTCGACGACCGCGGCCCGCTGCCCAGCCACGACCGCACCGGCGACGCGTTCGACCCGTCGCGCTACTGGCGCGGCCCGGCGTGGGTCAACACGAGCTGGCTGGTCTGGCGCGGCCTGCTCCGCCACGGGCGCAGCGCGGAGGCCGCGACGCTGCGGGCCGGGGTGCTCGCCGCGGTGCGGGCGGGCGGGTTCCGCGAGTACTTCGACCCCGGCACCGGGGCCGGGCGCGGCGCGGCGGACTTCGGCTGGACCGCCGCGCTCACGCTCGACCTGCTGGCCACCGCCCCCTGAGCGGGGCGGCGGTCAGCCCTTCTCGGCCCCCGCCGTGAGGCCCTCGGTCAGCAGCCGCTCGCTGGCGAAGAACAGCACGATGATCGGCACCGTGACGATCACCGACCCCGCCATGAGCACCGTCGTGGGCACCTCGATGCTGCCGGCGAGCTGGGAGATGCCCAGCGACACCGTCCAGCGGTCGCGGTCCTCGACGAGGAACAGCAGCGCGAACAGGAACTCGTTCCAGGCGATCATGAACACGAACAGCGCGTTCGCCAGGATCGCCGGCACGGCCAGCGGCAGGCTGATCCGCCACATGATCTGCAGCCGGCTCAGCCCGTCCATGGCGGCGGCCTCCTCCAGGCTCACCGGCACGGTGTCGAAGTAGTTGCGCAGCATGTAGATCGACACGGCCACGATCTGCGACACGTACACGACGAGCAGGCCGATCAACGACCCCCGCAGGCCGATCCGCGTGAAGAACACGAACAGCGGCACGGCCAGCAGGATCGCGGGGAACAGGTAGACCGCGAGGAACAGCACGCTGATCTGGCGGCGACCGAAGAACTCCAGCCGGCTCACCGCGTAGGCGCCGGGCAGGGCGATCAGGAGCGTGAGCAGCACCGTCCCCAGCGCGACCAGGGCGCTGTTGCGCAGGAAGACCAGGAAGCCCTGGCCCTGGGGCGAGAGGACGTTCGCGTAGCTGCCCGCATCGAGGTCGGACGGCCACAGCGCGCTCGGGTCCTGCAGCACCTGGTCCAGCGGCCGGACCGACAGCACCACCATGTAGTAGAAGGGGAACAGCGTGATCAGCAGCAGCGCCGCGATGACCAGGACCCGCAGCACGCCGAACACCCGGGTCTCCACCGCGTCGCGGCTCCAGGAGCCCCTGCCCGCCCCCTTCCCGGCCCCCGTCCCGACCGTGCCCGGGCGCGTCCCCGTTCCCGCCGTCGCCATCACGTCCGCTCCTCGCTCGGCGCGAGCTTCCACAGGTACAGGCCCACGAACACCGCCAGGATCGCGGCGAGGACGAGGGACTGCGCCGCGGCCCCGCCGATGTCTCCGCGCGCGGTCAGGGAGTTGAACACCGCGACGCTGACGACCTCGGTGCCGGCGCCGCCGCCGGTCAGCAGGTAGATCTCGTCGAAGGTGTTGAACGTCCAGATGAAGCGCAGCACGGCGAGCACGGCGATCGTGGGCAGCAGCTGCGGCAGCACGATGTAGCGGAACCGCTGCGACACCGTCGCCCCGTCCACCAGCGCGGCCTCCTCCAGGCTGCCCGGCACCGCCTGCAGCCGGGCGGTGAGGAACAGGAAGGCGAACGGGAACGACCGCCACGCCTCGAACGCGATGATCGTCAGCAGGGCGGCGGGCCGCTCGGACAGGAACGCGATCGGCTGGTCCCAGCCGAGCAGCCGCGTCCCCCACGCGTTCACCACGCCGAACTGCGGGTTGAGCATCACCGTCCAGGCGAAGGTCACGGCGACGACCGGCGCGACGTAGGGCAGCAGCATCGCCGCCCGCACCAGGCCGCGCCCCCGGAACGGGTGGCGCAGCGCCAGCGCCGCCACCAGCCCGAGCCCGATCGCGGCGGCCGTGCCGAAGACCGAGTAGGCCAGCGTCGTGAGCAGCGTGCTCCAGAACTCCGGGGAGGAGAACACGTCCTCGAAGTTGGACAGCGTGAACTCGCCGAACAGCCCCGACGAGCGCAGGTTGAGCAGCCGCAGCCGCTGGAAGGCCAGCAGCACCGTCCACAGGATCGGCAGCACGACCATGACGACGACCAGGACCAGGGTCGGCGAGATCAGCGCGAGGCCGGCCCGGGCGTCGGCCCGCGCCAGCGGGCCCTTGTCGCGGCGGCGCCCGCGTCCCGGACCCCCGGGAGGGCCGGCCTCCGCCCCGACCGGGGCGACGGCCGACCCGGCGATGGTCATCGCAGCGAGTCCTGGATCTGCTGCAGCGTGGCCGCGGCCTGGTCGGCGGCCTGCTGGGCCGGGACCCCGCCCGTGGTGACGGCCGCGACGGCCTCGGGCACCGGCAGCTCGCCGAGCGAGGCGCCGATGAGGTCGCCCTGGCCCTGCGTGATCCCCCAGCGGGAGAACGCCTCGGGCCCGGTGGTCAGGACCTCGAGCACCTCCGGCGGGTAGACCTCGGTGGTCGGCGCCTCGGCGTCGACGCCGATCGGCAGCGTCTCCCAGGCGTCGACGTACTCCGTGCCGCCCGGCGCGGCGCCCTGGCGCACCGGGTACTTGCCCTCCGGCGCGATGGCCAGCCAGTCCTGGTAGCCGTCGCTGAGCATGAACTGCACGAACTGCTGCGCGGCCTCGGCGTTCGCCTCGACCGGGATCGCCCAGGACGACACCTCGCCGAACACCGCGGGTTCGCCGTCGGGCCCCTCGATCGCGGCCACGATGCCGGTGTTGGAGGCGAGGAACCGCGGGTCGGCCTGGCACTCGGGGCAGCTGGGCAGGGCGTCGTTGCGCAGCCCGGCCAGCTCGTCGAGCAGGAAGGTCGACCAGATCGCCATGGCGGCCTGCCCGGCGAAGTAGCTCGCGCGGACCGTGTCGACGTCCTGTGCACCGGGCGGGCCCGACGCGGTCAGCTCGCGGTAGAACTCGAAGGCCGCGACGCACTGGGGGCTGTTGATCGTGATCACGCCCTCCGGGTCCACCAGCTCGCAGCCGTTGGCCAGCGCGATGTGCTCGAAGGTCTGCTGGGTGAAGGCGTCGCCGGGCGCGGTGGCCCCGACGAAGCCGGCCACGCCGCCCTGGTTGAGCGCCTGCGCGGCGGCGCGGATCTCGTCGTAGGTGGTGGGCGGGGCGAGCCCCGCGGCCTCGAACAGGTCGCTGCGGTAGTACAGCAGCTGCGACCACGCGTCGCTGGGCACCGCGAGCTGGGCGTCGCCGTCGCGGGTCAGCTCCAGCGCGCGCTGGTCGAACGTCTCCGCGCCGAGCGCCTCGACCACCGCACCGGTGGCGTCGGTGTCGACCAGGTCGTTCGCCGCGAGGGTCCGCACCGCCGCCAGCGGCTGGGAGCCCACGACGTCGGGCAGCTCCCCCGCGGCGGCCGCGGACGTCAGCAGCTGGTTGAACTGGTCCTCGTCCACGCCGACCAGCTCCACGGCGATGCCGGTCTGCTGGGTGAAGCGCTCGATGATCGCCTCGGTGGCGGCGACCCGGTCGGGCAGCGTGTCGCCCGTCCAGACGGTGATCTGCTGGGGACCGCCGTCGCCGCCGCCCCCGTCCCCTCCTCCGCCCCCGCAGGCGCTCAGCACCAGCACGGCGACGCTCGCGACGACGGTGGTGACCCGACCTCGTGCACGGCTCATGGGAGCTCCCTCGACGCTGGGGGACACGGACGACCGCGCCAGTGAACACGCGGGGCCGGGCCCACTCAACCGCTGGCGGGGCGACGTCACCGAACCGTGCCCGCCCGGGTGACGCGGCTCCGACGGCGGCGGGGAGGGTCAGCGCGGAGCGCCCGTCCGGGTCGCTCCGCCGCGTGCTGCGGACTCAGCGGACCCCCGTGGTGCGGAGGTGCGGTGGACGGCCCGGGCGGGCCACGACGAGGTGCCGGTCGGGCACCCCGGTCCAGTGGGGGTGGTCGTCGGTCGGTTCCGACGCCACGAGGGCCGACGACGCGTCGACCCGCACCGACAGCGCGTGGTCGTGGGCGGTGGCCCAGACGCATCCGCCGTCGGTGAGCAGGAGGTTCAGCCGCGACCCGGGCGCCGCGGCCTCGACCGCGGCGACCACCGACGCGAGCACGGCGCCCGGGTCGTCGCCCGCGCGCAGGCGGTGGCGGACCAGCGCCCACAGCAGGGCGGCGTCGGTGGGGGCGTCGAGGGTCAGCAGGTCGACGACGGGCAGCGCCGCGGCTAGCTCAGCGACCGAGCCCGGCCAGCCGCGGACGACGCCGTTGTGGCTGAACAGCCAGCGCCCCTCGGCGAAGGGGGCGGCGGCCATCGCCGTGACGGGCGTGCCCACCGTCGCCGAGCGGACGGCCGCGAGCGCCGCCGTCACGGTCGTGGCGCGGGCCAGGTCGGCGAAGGAGGCGTCCGACCAGATCGGGGCGGCGCTGCGGTAGCGCGCCGCGTCGCCGCCGGGCACCGGGTACCAGCCGGCCCCGAACCCGTCGGCGTTGACGGTGCCCCCGCCGCGCATGTCGGCGGGCGCGAAGGACTGGCGCAGCAGCGAGTGCGGCGGGTCGAGGACGAGCGCCGACAGGGTCGTCGGAGGGCCGAGGTAGGCCAGGTGGCGGCACACGCGTCAGGCGTCCCCCGCCGACGCCGACCGGGCGCAGCGGAACCCGGCGAAGATCTGCCGGCGCACCGGGTGGTCCCAGTTGCGGAACGTGCCGCGCACCGCGGCCGGGTCGGTGCCGAATGAGCCGCCGCGCAGCACGCGGTGGTCACCACCGAAGAAGACCTGCGAGTACTCCGGGTAGGGGAACACCGCGAACCCCGGGTGGGGCGCGAAGCCGGAGTCGCACCACTCCCACACGTCCCCCATGAGCTGGTGCACCCCCAGCGGCGACGCCCCGGCCGGGTAGGCGCCGACGGGCGCCGGCTGCAGGTGGCGCTGGCCGAGGTTGGCGTGCTCGGGACCGGCGTCCCCGTCACCCCAGGGGTGGCGCCGCGACCGGCCGGTGGCCGGGTCGTGCCGGGCGGCCTTCTCCCACTCGGCCTCGGTGGGCAGCCGCTTCCCGGCCCAGCGGGCGTAGGCCTGCGCCTCGTGGAAGCAGACGTGCACCACCGGCTCGTCGGGCACCAGCGGGGCGAGGACGCCGAAGCGGCGCCGGTGCCAGCCGCCGGGGTCGCGCTCCCAGTACCCGGGGGCCACCAGACCGGCGTCGAGGCGGTGCCGCCAGCCGGTGCCGGTCCACCAGCGCGGGTCGTCGTAGCCGCCGGCGTCGACGAACGCGGCGTACGCGGCGTTGGTGACCGGGGCGGTGTCGATCCGGAACGCCGGCACGTCGACGACGTGCGCGGGGCGCTCGTTGTCCAGCGCCCACGGCTCGGTCGAGGTGCCCATCTCGAAGGGCCCGCCCGGCACCAGCACCTCCGCGGCCGGCAGCGGGTTCCCCGGCGGGGGCGGCGGGGCGTGCAGCACGGGCGCGCCGGTGCGGAGCTGGTGGGTGGCGAGCATCGTCTCGTCGTGCTGCTGCTCGTGCTGCACGATCATCCCGAACGCGAACCCGCCCTCCTCGAGCGGCCGGCCGCGCAGCGGGCTGCGGTGCAGCGCGTCGAGCGCCTTGTCGCGGACCTCCGCGACGTAGGCGCGGGCCTCCGGCGGGGTGAGCAGCGGCAGGTCGACGCGGCTGGCCCGGCTGTGCCGGAACGCGTCGTAGAGGCCGTCGATCTCCGGGCGCAGCGGCGCGCGGCCGCCGACGTCGCGCACGAGCCACAGCTCCTCCTGGCTGCCGATGTGCGCGAGGTCCCAGACCAGCGGCGACATCAGCGGCGAGTGCTGCGCGACGAGGTCGGCCCCGTCGACGGCGTCGGTGAGGGCCGTGCTGCGCGCCCGGGAGGCCGCCAGCAGGTCGGCGAGGCGGGTGCGCAGGGCCTCCGTGGCGGTGCTCTCCGGCGTGCTGGTGGTCACCGGTCGTCCTCCGGCGGGAGCGGGGGCTCGCCCGGACCCGGGTCGTCGGCGGGGCAGCGGCCGCGCAGGACCTGCCGCTCGGTCATGTCGACCAGGTCGGCCAGCACCCCGGGCGGGGCGCCGTCGGCCTCCAGGCGCGCGACGGCCAGCGGGAACACCGCGGCCGCGGCGCGGGCGAGCACGCGGTCGGCGAGGCCGTGGCGGGCGCCGGAGATCCACCGCCCGCGGGCGGGGGCGCAGGCCTCCAGCACCGGGTCGAGCACGTCCGGCGCGGGCGCGGCGTGCGGCCCGAGCAGTGCGGTGACGACGGCGGCCGGCAGCGCCCAGCGGCGCCCCGGCTGGGCGTCGAGGTAGCGCACCTCCAGGTGGCCGTGCGGGCGGACCGGCGGGAAGAGCGTGGAGACGTGGAAGTCGAGGTCGGCCGTCGTCGGTGGCACGGGCAGCGCGCCGCCCACCCAGTCGGCGAACGTCAGCCGCTCGGGCACCGGCCAGCTCTCCCCGGAGCGGACGCACAGCAGCGGGGTGGCCAGCACGCGGTGGGCCCAGGCGGGCGCCGGGTCGACGGCCGGGTCGGCGTCGGCCCCGCCTGGGGGCGCGGTGCGGACGGGGTCGCAGGCGCGCCAGACCGCGTAGCGCGAGGACTTCCAGCCGGTGCGCCGCCCGTGCAGGACCGGGGAGTTGGCGAACGCCGCGAGCAGGACGGGCCCGAGCGCGTGCAGGGCGGCCCAGCGGCGGGCCACCTCGGCGCCCTGCCCGGCGTCCAGGCAGACCTGCACCGCCGCGGTGGCGCACATCGCGCTGCGGCCGTAGGGGCCGGTGCGGTCGAACGACTGCTCCATCGCGCGGTAGCGCGGGACGTCCAGCACCCGCCGCGGTGGCCGGACGGGATCGGCGGCGCGGGGGTGGGCGTGCAGCGCGTGGGTGTCGAGCATCCGGTGCAGGACGTCCGCGTCGGTGGCGACGGCGGCGTGCAGGCCGGGCAGGTCCGGGAGCGGCGGGCTGGCCAGCTCCACCTGCCCGCCGGGTTCGACGGTGACCGTGGAGCCGGCCGGCAGCGGGAGCGCCGGTGAGCCGGGGTCGAGCGTGCGGGGGGCGTGCGGGCCCAGCGCGGTCGCGAGCTGGTCGCGGTCGACGGGGCGGGCGGGATCGGGGCCGTGGACCACCCACTCCAGCTCCACGCCCACCAGCCGCGGGGGACCGTGCTTGAAGCACACGGACGCGACGTAGGCCTCCGCGTCCGCGCAGTCCCGCAGGACCGACGGGCCGGGGTCCGGCGCGGGGGTCTCCCGCCCGTGCGGTGCCGCGTCGAGGAGGTCGGCCACGTGGGGCGACGCTACCCCCCGCTCCGCCGGACGTGCAGTTCTGCGCGACGAACGGTGCTGCGCGACGATGGTGTTGCGACGCCCGCCGAGCCGTACGCGCGTCCGGATAGGCTCGGCCGGTGCCCCGCGTCAGCACCGACCAGCTCGCCGCCCGCCGGCAGGAGATCCTGGACGGCGCCCGCCGCTGCTTCACCCGCTACGGCTACGAGGGCGCGACGGTGCGGCGGCTGGAGGAGGTCACCGGCCTGTCCCGCGGCGCGATCTTCCACCACTTCCGCGACAAGGACGGCCTCTTCCTCGCCGTCGCCGAGCAGGACGCCGGCCGGATGGCCGACGTCGTCGCCGAGCAGGGCCTGGTGCAGGTGATGCGCGAGCTGCTCGCCACCGGCCCCACCGGCACCACCGCCGAGCCGTGGGGCGGCACCTACCTGGAGGCGCTGCGCCGCAGCCGCACCGACCCCGCCTTCCGGGAGCGGTGGGCCGCTCACGCCGCCGGCCTCACCGCCGCCACCCGCGCCCGGCTGGAGCGCCAGGCCCGGGCGGGAGCGCTGCGCGACGACGTCCCGGTCGCCGTCCTCGCCCGCTACCTGGAGCTGGTGCTGGAGGGGCTGGTCTCCCACCTGGCCCAGGACCCGGGCGACCACGACCTCGACGCCGTCCTCGACGTCGTCGAGTCGGCGGTCCGCCGCCGCTGACGGGCCGGCGACGCAGCCGTTGCACGCTCGACGCGCTGGCCGTCACGCACACGACGGCGATCGAGAGCGTCGTGTGCTGCCCGGACAGCACTCAGGACGCGCTCGACGTCGGCCCGTGGGTGGAGCGAGTCGTCAGTGCTGCCCGCAGCCCGCTCGGTGCGCACTCGGCGCGCCGGCCGTGCGGCGATCCCGGCTGCATCCGCCGCCTACCGGGTCCGACAGCGGGTCAGCCGGCCGCGGCGGGCTCCCGGGCGCGCAGGCCCAGCAGGTCGGCGGCGGACGCGGCGACGTCCTCGGTCGGGACGTCGGCGAGGACGGTGGCGCCGTGGTCGCACGGCTCGGCGAAGACGTCGCGCCCGCACACCTCGCACGCGCTGGCCCAGGAGACGTGCACGCGGTGGCGGGCGCGGAACAGCGGGGCGACGTCGACGAGGTTGGCGCGGGTGAACACCCCGACGGTGGCGGTCCCGACGGCCTCGGCGAGGTGGCGCGGCCCGGAGTCGTTGCCGATCATCAGGTCGGCGCGCTCCAGCAGCCCGAGCAGCGCGGGCAGCGACGGGCGCACGACCGCGGCCGGAGCCCCGGCCAGACCGGCGCGGATCTCCTCCAGCAGCGCGTCGTCCCCGGGCCCGCCGACGACGAGGACGCGGGCGCCGGCCAGGGCGGCGCCCACCTCGCCGAGGCGGTGCGGGGGCCAGCGGCGGCGCGGGTCGGTGGCACCGGGGTGCAGCACCACCAGCGGGCCGGGCCCGGGCGGCACCGCGGCGTCGGCGAGGACGCGGTCGGCGGCGGCCCGGTCGGCGGGGGTGACGGTGATGCGCGGGCGCAGGCGCACCGGCTCCGCCCCGACCAGCGCGACGACCTCGAGGAACCGCAGCAGGTCGTGCTGGTGGGCGGTCCACGGCACGGTCCGGTCGAGCGCGGGCGCGCCGGGGGCGCGGCTCCCGGCGGTCACCCGCGCGCCGAAGCGCAGCAGCAGCGGGTTGGCGTTGCCGCCGCCGCCGTGCAGCTGCAGGGCCAGGTCGAACCGGCGGGCCCGCATCCGCGCGCAGAACGCCTCGACGACCTCGGGCGGGTCGTGCTCGGGCCCGGCGACGCACACGCCGCGCACCCGCGGCCCGACCAGCACCTCGTCGACGGCGTGCGGGCGACCGTCCAGCAGGGCCGCGACACCGGGCGAGGTGACCAGGGTGATGCGCGCGGCCGGGTAGGCGGCGCGCACCGCGGCGAGGGCGGGCTCGGCGATGACCGCGTCGCCGAGGCCGTTGGCGCGCAGGACGACGATCCGCTCGACGTCCGGGACGATCTGCTCCACGTGCGCCCCGTTCCCCGGCCCGGTGCGGGCTATGCCGGGCGGACGAGCACGTCCGGGTGGTCGGCGCCGGACGGCTCCTCCGGTCCGTCGAGCGGGTCGAACTGCGTCGCGTGCAGCACCGCGTACCGCCCGCCGACGGCGAGCAGCTCGTCGTGGGTGCCCTGCTCCACGACGCGCCCGTGCTCGACGACGGCGATCCGGTCGGCCCGGCGGACGGTCGAGAGCCGGTGCGCGATGACGATCGCGGTGCGCCCGGCCAGCGCCTCGGCCAGCGCCGCCTGCACGGCGGCCTCGGACTCGGAGTCCAGGTGGGCCGTGGCCTCGTCGAGGATCACCACGCGGGGCTTGGCGAGCAGCAGCCGCGCGATCGTCAGGCGCTGGCGCTCGCCGCCCGAGAGCCGGTAGCCGCGCTCCCCCACCACCGTCTCCAGCCCGTCCGGCAGCGACGCGACCACGTCCCCGAGGCGGGCCCGGCGCAGCGCGTCGTGCATCTCGGCGTCGGTCGCGTCCGGCGCGGCGTAGCGGAGGTTGGCGCGCATCGTGTCGTGGAACAGGTGCCCGTCCTGGGTGACCACCCCGACGGCGCGGCGCAGGTCGGCGAAGGCGAGGTCGCGCACGTCGACCCCGCCGACCTCGACCGCGCCGGCGTCGACGTCGTAGAGGCGCGGCACGAGCGCGGCGATCGTCGACTTGCCCGCCCCCGACGACCCGACCAGCGCCAGCAGCCCGCCGGCGCGGACGTCCAGGTCCACCCCGTGCAGCACCTCCACCCCGCCGCGGGTGTCGAGGACGGCCACCTCCTCCAGCGACGCGAGCGACACCCGCTCCGCGCCCGGGTAGGAGAACCGGACCCCGCGCAGCCGCACGTCGAGCGGGCCGTCGGGCAGCGGCACCGGGTCCGGCCGCTCGGTGATCATGGGGTCCAGGTCGAGCACCTCGAAGACCCGCTCGAAGCTCACCAGCGCGGTCATGACGTCGACGCGGGCGTTCGCGAGCGCCGTCATCGGCGTGTAGAGGCGGGTGAGCAGCAGCGCGAGCGTGACGACCGTGCCGGCCTCGATGGCGCCGGTGACGGCGAGCCAGCCGCCGAGCCCGTAGACCAGCGCCTGCGCCAGCGCCGACACCAGCGACAGCGCGGTGACGAACACGCGCGACACCATCGCCGTCCGCACCCCGATGTCGCGGACGCGCTCGGCGCGCGCCGAGAACTCCGCCGCCTCCTCCTCGGGCCGCCCGAACAGCTTGACGAGCGTCGCGCCGGGCGCGGAGAACCGCTCGGTCATCTGGGAGCCCATCGAGGCGTTGAGCTCGGCGGACTCGCGACGCAGCTCGGCGATCGTGCGGCCCATCCGGCGCGCCGGGAGCACGAACACCGGGAGCAGCAGCAGCGCCAGCAGCGTGACCTGCCAGGCCAGCGTCACCATCACGCCCAGGGCGAGCAGGAGCTGGATGGAGTTCGACAGCACCGTGGCCAGCGTCGAGGTGATGGCCGACTGGGCGCCGATGACGTCGTTGTTGAGCCGGCTGACCAGCGCGCCGGTGCGGGTGCGGGTGAAGAACGCGACCGGCATCCGCTGGACGTGGGTGAAGACGGCGCGGCGCAGGTCGACGATCAGCCCCTCGCCGATGCGGGAGGAGAACCAGCGCGAGACGAGCCCCGTGACCGCCTCCAGCACGGCCAGCGCGGCGATGCCGGCGGCCAGTCCCACGACGGTGGCGGCCGCGGCGGCGTCGGCGTCCCGACCGACGATGGCGTTCACCACCTGACCGGCGAGCACCGGCGTGGCCACGCCGATGCCGGCCATCAGGGTGGTGAGCAGCAGGAACGACACCAGCCACCGCCGGTAGGGGGCGGCGAAGCCCCAGATCCGGCGCACCGTGCCCGGGGCCACCTTCCGCGGCGCGTCCACCCCGGCGGCGACCTTCCGCATCATCCCCAGTGGTCTGTCCACCGCTCCATCATCGGCGCGCAGCCCCCGGCCCGCCCGTCCCGCCGCACCCTGCTGCGATCGCGGCGAGGGGTGCGGGCCCCGGTGGTCGCAGCGGGGTGACACCGCTGCGACTGGATCGGAGCGGTGTCACCCCGCTGCGACCAGGGCGGGGCGCCCGGGGCGGGCGGGAGGGGCGGGAGGGGGCGGGCGGTCAGCCCTCGCCGGCGGCCAGGGAGCGCAGGCGGCGGAGCTGGGCGGCGCGCTCGGCCGCCAGCTGGGCGGCCGGGTCGGGGTCGTCAGCCGCCGACGCCAGCAGGGCGAGGGTCTCCGCCGTCGCCTTGGGGGCGGGGGCGAGCAGGGCCGCTACGAGGTCGTCCACGGCGGCGTCGAGGCCGTCACGGGGGGCGCTGCGCTGGGCCAGCCCGGTGGCCACGGCCTCCTGCGCCCCGACCCGGCGGCCGGTGAGGCAGATCTCCACGGCGCGGGCGTAGCCGACGGCCCGGACGAGCGGCAGCGTGCCGCCCAGGTCGGGGACGATGCCCAGCGTGGTCTCGGCCATGCAGAACTGGACGTCCTCGGCGACGACCCGCAGGTCGCAGGCCAGGGCGAGCTGGAACCCGGCCCCGATCGCGTGGCCCTGCACGGCCGCGACGGTGACGCGGGCGGGGTCGCGCAGCCAGGCGAACCCGGCCTGGTAACCGGCGATCCGGACGTCGGCCTCCTCGGCCGGCACCTGCGCCAGACCGACGATGCCGGGAGCCTCGGGCGTGGGGGCGAACAGGCTGCGGTCCAGGCCCGCGGAGAACGCGCGCCCCTCGCCGCGCACCACCACGACGCGGACGGCCGCGGGCAGCGACTCCCCCACGGCGGCGAGCGCGTGCCAGGTGTCGGGCGTCTGCGCGTTGAGCGCCTCGGGCCGCACCAGCGTGATCGTGGCGCGGGCGCCGTCGACGTCCAGGGCGATCCCGCCGCGCTGCAGCAGGTCCGGTTCGGCGAGGGTCATGCCGGGCAGGTTACCGCCCGGTAGAGCTAGACCTTCTTCTTCGTCCGCGTGGCGCCGCCCCGCCCGCGCAGCGTGACGCCGGTCTCGGACAGGACGCGGTGGACGAACCCGTACGAACGGCCGGTCTGCTCCGCGAGGGCCCGGATGCTGGCGCCCTTCTCGTACTTCTTCTTGAGGTCCGTGGCGAGCTTGTCGCGCTGGGTGCCCGTGATCCGAGCGCCCTTCTTCAGATCGGGCATCGTGTGTTCCTCCTCGTCAGCGGCTCCTCCGCCGGTCATGATCGCCCTCCCGACGTACCCGGGTGAAGGAGATCCACTCGACGATCGGCGAGCGGTACCACCGAACGGTGCACGCGTCCGGGTGATCATCGGGGCGGCTCCGGGGCCCCGCGTCACCGGTGTGCCGCAGGCCGTCCGTCCGAACGGAGCGCCGGAGCAGGAGAGACGCAGGTCACAGCAGCGCCGGTCCGATCCCGGCGGGTCGCCCGATCAGGCCAGCTGGACGAGCTCCAGGTACTCGGCGGACCACAGGTCCTCCGTGCCGTCCGGCAGCACGATCACCTTGTCGGGGTGCAGCGCCTCCACCGCGCCCGGGTCGTGCGAGACGAGGACCACGGCCCCGGTGAAGCGGCGCAGGGCGTCGAGCACCTGGGCGCGGCTGGCCGGGTCGAGGTTGTTGGTGGGCTCGTCGAGCAGCAGCACGTTGGCCGCGCTGGACACCAGCCCGGCCAGGGCGAGGCGGGTCTTCTCCCCGCCCGACAGCGTCCCCGCGGGCTGCTGCAGCTGCTCGCCGGAGAACATGAACGTGCCCAGCAGGGTGCGCAACTGCTGCTCCCCGGTGTCCGGGGAGGCGTGCCGGATGTTCTCCCAGACGCTGGCGTCGGGGTCGAGCGTCTCGTGCTCCTGGGCGAAGTAGCCCACGCGCAGCCCGTGACCCGGGCGCACCGCGCCGGCGTCGGCCTGCTCGGTGCCCGCCAGCAGCCGCAGCAGCGTGGTCTTGCCCGCGCCGTTGAGCCCCAGCACGACGACCTTGGCCCCGCGGTCGACGGCGAGGTCGACGCCGCTGAACACCTCCAGCGAGCCGAACGACTTGGACAGGCCCTCGGCGGTGAGCGGGGTCTTCCCGCACGGCGCCGGGTCGGGGAAGCGGATCTTCGCGACGCGGTCGCGCTGCTGCTCGGGCTCGAGGCCGGCCAGCAGCTCGTCGGCGCGGCGGGCCATGTTCTTCGCAGCGACGGCCTTCGTGGCCTTCGCACCCATCTTCAGGGCCTGCGTGTGCAGCACCGCGGCCTTCTTCTCGGCGTTGGCCCGCTCGCGGCGGCGGCGCTTCTCGTCGGTGGCCCGCGCCTCCTGGTAGCGCTTCCAGTCCATGTTGTAGGCGTCGATCTCGCCGCGGGTGGCGTCGAGGAACCACACCTTGTTGACCACCTCGGCCAGCAGCTCGGTGTCGTGGCTGATCACCACGAGACCGCCGTCGTGGTTCTGCAGGAACGAGCGCAGCCAGGTGATCGAGTCGGCGTCGAGGTGGTTGGTCGGCTCGTCGAGCAGCAGCGTCGTGTTGCTCGACGCGCCGCCGTCGGTGGCCGAGAACAGGATCCGGGCCAGCTCGACGCGGCGGCGCTGGCCGCCGGACAGCGTGGCGATCTGCTGCTCCAGCACCCGGTCGGGCAGGCCGAGGTGGGCGCAGATACGGGCGGCCTCGCTCTCGGCGGCGTACCCGCCGAGCGCGGAGAAGCGCTCCTCGATGCGGCCGTACTCGCGCACGGCCCGCTCGTTCTCGGCGCCGTCGACGAGCTCGGCCATCGCCGTCTGCGCCTTCTCCATCTGGCGCAGCATCACGTCGAGGCCCTTGGCCGAGAGCACCCGGTCCTTGGCCGTGACGCGCAGGTCGCCCTCGCGGGGGTCCTGCGGCAGGTAGCCGACGGGCGAGTTGGCGCTGACGCTGCCGCCGTAGGGCTCGCCCTCGCCGGCGAGCACGCGCATCGAGGTGGTCTTCCCGGCCCCGTTGCGGCCGACGAGGCCGATCCGGTCGCCCGGCTGCACGCGCAGCGTGGCTCCGGAGAGCAGGATGCGGGACCCGGCACGCAGTTCCAGGTCGGTGGCGGTGATCACGAAGAGGCTCCAGGACGGGGGGCGAGCAGGGGTGAGTCGGCTGCTCGCTACGCGGTCCGGATCACGGGACCAGAGTACCGGCCCGCGCCAGCGGGTTCGGGACGTAGGGTCGCGCCATGACCGATCTCACGGGGTCCGACCTCACCGGCCGGGCCGCCCTCGTCACCGGAGCCAGCCGCGGAATCGGCTACGCCGTCGCGGCCGAACTGCTGTCCCGCGGGGCCTCGGTGACGATCACCGCCCGCAAGCCCGAGGAGCTCGCCGCCGCCGCCGAGAAGCTCGGGGCGGGCAGCGACCCCGACCGCGTGCTCGCGGTCGCGGCCAACGCGAGCTCGGCCGAGTCCCGCGAGGCGTCGGTGGCGCAGACCGTGGAGCGGTTCGGGCGCCTCGACGTCCTGGTCAACAACACCGGCATCAACCCGACCTTCGGCTTCCTCATGGACGCCGACCTCGGCGCCGTGACCAAGACGTTCGAGACCAACGTCGTGGCCGCGCTGGCCTACGTCCAGCTCGCCTACCGCGCCTGGATGGGCGAGCACGGCGGCGCGGTCGTCAACGTCGCGTCGGTGGCGGGGCTGCGCTCCACCGGCGCCATCGCCGCCTACGGCGCGTCCAAGGCCGCGCTGATCCGGCTCACCGAGGAGCTGGCCTGGCAGCTCGGCCCGTCGATCCGCGTCAACGCGGTGGCGCCGGCGATCATCAAGACGAGGTTCGCCACCGCGCTCTACGCCGAGGGCGAGGAGAAGGTCGCGGGCGCCTACCCCATGAAGCGCCTCGGCGAGCCCGAGGACGTCGCCCGCACGATCGGCTGGCTCGTCTCCGACGACGCCGCGTGGATCACCGGTGAGACCATCCGGGTCGACGGGGGCATCCTCGCCACCGGCACGCTCGGCTCCGCCTGACCGTGTCGGAGCAGCGGGGGTCGGAGCAGCGGGGGTCGGAGCAGCGGGGGTCGGAGCAGCCGCAGCACGCCGCGCCCCGGGACGTCCTCGTCGTCGGCGGCGGACCCGCCGGGCGGGCGCTCGCCGGCTCGTGCGCGCGGGCGGGGCTGCGCACCGCCCTGCTCGACCCCGCGCCCGACCGCCCGTGGCGCGCGACCTACGGCTGCTGGGCCGACGAGCTGCCGGCCGACCTGCCCCCCGCCACCGTGGCCGCCCGGGCGCACGGCCGCGCCGTGGGGGTGCGCGAGCACCGCACGGGCTGGGAGTACGCCGTCCTCGACGTGCCGGCGCTGCGCACCCACCTCGACGGGGGGCTGCACGGGGTCGAGGTGCTCGCCGGGCGGGCGCTCGGCTCGCCGGGGCCGGGGCGGGTCGCCCTGGCCGACGGCGGCGAGCTGCGGGCCGCGGTCGTCGTCGACGCCGCCGGACGGGCCCAGCCCCTGCTCGGGCGGCCCCGCCGCCCGGTGGCGGCCGAGCAGACGGCGTTCGGCGCGGTCGTGGACGAGGCCACCGCGGCGCCCCTGGTGCCGCCCGGCGAGGCGGTGTTCATGGACTGGCGCCCCGACCACGGGGAGCCGGGCTGGCCCACCTTCCTCTACGGCATCCCGCTCGGCGGGGGCGCGGTGCTGCTGGAGGAGACCTCGCTCGCCCGCCGGCCGGGCCTGCCGCTGGCCGTGCTGCGCCGGCGCCTGCACGCCCGCCTGGCCCGGTACGGGATCGCGGTCCCGGACGGCGCGCCCACGGAGAAGGTGTCCTTCCCCGTGGACGGGCCCCGGCACCGCGCCGCGGGGGCGCTGGGCTTCGGGGCGGCCGCGCCGCTCGTCCACCCCGCCTCGGGCTTCAGCATCGCCGCGGCTCTGCAGCTCGCCCCGGCCGTCGCCGCGGCGCTCGCCGGGCACCTGCCCGCCGACCCGGGCGGGGCGCTGGCCGCGGCCCGGTCGGCCGTGTGGCCGGCGTCGGCCCGGGTGGTGCACGCCGCCCGGCACATCGGGCTGGAGGCGCTGCTGCGGATGCCCCCCGCCAGCGTCCCGGCGTTCTTCGACGTCTTCTTCGACCTGCCCGAGCAGCAGCGCTGGTGCTACCTCACCGGGCGCGACGACCTGCGCGGCACGGCGACCACCATGACCCGGCTGTTCGCCGCCGCCGGGTGGGACCTGCGGCGCCGGCTGGTGGCGCCCGCCCTGCTGCCCCGGCTGCGGGAGAACCAGGACGAGGTGGCGCGCACCGGGTAGGCGGCCGAGGCGCGCCGCGTCCGCTGCCGGCGAACATTCCACCGGTGGCGAAAACGGGCCGTGAGCTGCGGGAACGTCGCTAGCGTCCCCCTCATGACCCTCCCCACCCTGTCCGACACCGTCTTCGAGCGGCTCCTCTCCGAGCGCGTCGTGCTGGTCGGCGCCGAGATCGACGACGCGCTCGCCAACCGCGTGGTGGCGCAGCTGCTGCTGCTCGCGGCGGAGGACCCCGTCCGCGACATCACGCTCTACATCAACTCCCCCGGCGGGTCGGTCACCGCCGGGTTCGCGATCCACGACACCATGCAGCTCGTCGCGCCGGACGTGGCGACGGTGGCCACCGGCCTGGCCGCGTCGATGGGGCAGTTCCTGCTGACCTCCGGCGCGCCCGGCAAGCGCGCGGTGCTCCCGCACGCCGAGGTGATGATGCACCAGCCGCACGGCGGCGCCGGGGGCACGGCGACCGACATCGTCATCCGCGCGGGCATGATGGGCCGGCTCAAGCGGCGCATCGCCGAGATCACGGCCGAGCGCGCCGGCCGGACGGTCGAGGAGGTCACGGCCGACGCCGACCGCGACCGCTGGTTCTCCGCACCCGACGCGGTCGCCTACGGCCTGGCCGACCGCGTGCTCACCGGCGGCTGACCCGGCGCCTCAGCTGCGCGGCACCGGGCTCGTCGCCCGCTCCCCCGCCAGCCACGACCCGTCCGCGCTCGCCCGCCCCCGCTCGGCCAGCCGCGCCTTCTGCGGCGCGATGACGTGCTGGGGGTCCTGCGAGGACGCCAGGCCCGCCTCGAACACGGCGAACCGGGTGGCGAGCGAGCCGGTGGCCAGGGCGAGGCCGCCGGCCACGGCGGCGGCGCGGGAGCGGGCACCGGCCAGCGCCAGCAGGCCGCCGACGGCCGAGGCCGCGCGGGCCAGCCGGTTCCAGCGCCCCACCCGTCCCGTGCGGTGGACCTCGCCGATGCCGCCGGGCAGCGCGTCGAGCGTGGCCTCCATGCGGTGCGCGGCGGCGAGCTCCACGGCGGCGCCGAGCGCGCCGAGGCGGGCCACGGGCACCCGCTCGCGCGGGCCCGCGCCGGCGAGGCCGGTGATGACCAGCTGCGCGCCCGCGCCGGCGGCCAGGCCGCTGGCGGCGAACAGCACCGGCAGCTCGCCGTGCGCCTCGTGCCAGGCCGGCACGGCCGTGTCGGCGAACAGGACGCCGGTGTAGCTGGCCAGCGGCGGACCGAACAGCGCCGCGCCGCCCGCGGCGGCCCGGCCCACGACCGGTCCGAGCAGCCGCCCGGCCACCGGGATCCGGTCGGCGACCTCCGACGCCGCGGCCAGCCCGGCGAAGGCCGCGAACGGCGAGAGGATCCACGACCCCACCGACAGCGGGGAGGTCGGCTTGAACACCCGGAGCATGTTGAGGAAGCGGGCGGGCCGGCCCAGGTCGTGGATCAGGGCGACGGTGCCGACGAGCGCGCCGCCGAACGCCGTCCAGCGGCCGCCGGCCCGCAGGAGCGGGCGGCCGGTGGCGTCGCCGAGCACGGCGATCACCGCCGACGAGCCGGCCATGCCGCCCACCCACAGGTAGATCGGCACGTCGGGGTTCTTCCACGTGGGCTTCTTGAGGATCGGCCGGCCGTGGTAGGAGGTGAACTCGGCCTCGGGGACCATCGACCCCTTGATCCGCTTGCGGCCCCGGCGGCGCTCCCGCGGAGCGGTCGCGCCGTCCTGGCGCGACGTCCCGGGCCCGGTCACGGTGCCCCCAGGAACGCGCCCGCGACGGCGACGGCGAGCCCGGCCGCGGCGAGCGCGGCGCGCTTCCACATCGCCGGCAGGTCGCGGGTGGTGACGACGGGGTCGGGCGGCAGCCCGTAGACCTCCGGCTCGTCGAGCAGCAGGAAGAACGCCCCGTCGCCGCCGACGCCGTCGTCGGGGTCGCGTCCGTAGAGCTGCGCCTCGGTGACGCCCTGGCCGTGCAGCTGGGCCAGGCGCCGGTCGGCGCGCTCGCGCAGCTCGTCGAGCGGGCCGAACTGGATCGACTCGGTCGGGCAGGCCTGCGCGCACGCGGGGGTCAGGCCGTCCTTCGTGCGGTCGTAGCAGAGGGTGCACTTGAAGGCCCGGCCGTCCTCGGGCCGGATGTCGATCACGCCGTACGGGCAGGCCGGGACGCAGTAGCCGCAGCCGTTGCAGATGTCGGGCTGCACGTAGACGGTGTCGAACTCGGTGCGGATCAGCGAGCCGGTCGGGCAGACGTCCAGGCAGGCGGCGTGCGTGCAGTGCTTGCAGACGTCGGACGACATCAGCCAGCGGACGTCGCCGCCGCCGCGCTTCGGAGGGGCCTCCACGAAGGCGACGTGCCGCCAGGTGCTCGCCCCGAGCGCGCCGGTGTTGTCGTAGGACATCGCCAGCACGTCCATGTCCCGCAGTGCGGAGGCGTCGGTGGGGCCGCTGCCCGAGCCGCCGGCGTCGGCGGGCACGTGGTTCCACTCCTTGCAGGCGACCTCGCAGGCCTTGCAGCCGATGCACACCGAGGTGTCGGTGAAGAACCCGTAGCGCGGGGGCCGGACGTCGGGCATGCCGATGTACTCGGCCCGGGCGGTCTGCCCGGTGAGCGGGGTGGTGTACGGCGTGCCGACGTTGCTGGCGAACCCGGCGGTCGGGTCGAGCGCGCCGGCCGCCCCGGGCTCGTCCGCCCGCGACGTCGGGTGGCCGGGGACGTCCAGCCCGGGCCGCGAGGAGTCGGCCGGGGGCTCCGGGGCGGTCACGCCAGCCCCGCGCGGGTGCGGTAGCCGGCGACCAGCGCCTGCCGGTCGTCCGGGGCCCGCCCGGGCTGGATGTCGCAGGTCAGCACCTTGGACTCCTGGATGTGGACGTTGGGGTCGAGCGCCACGGACAGCAGGTCGTTGGCGCTGTCGCCGGTGGCGATCCCGCCCTGCCCGAAGTGCCACGGCGCGCCGATCTGGTGGCAGACCGCGCCGTCGATCGTCAGCGGCGTCATCCGCTCGGTGACCAGCACGCGCATCTCGATCGCGCTGCGCGCGGTGACCAGGGTGGCCCACCCGCCGTTCTCCAGCCCGCGCAGCGCCGCGAGCTCCGGGGAGACCTCGCAGAACGCCGCCGGCTGCAGCTCGGCGAGGAACGGCACGTAGCGGCTCATCCCGCCGGCGGTGTGGTGCTCGGTGAGCCGGTAGGTGGTGAGCACGAAGGGGAACACCGGCGAGGCGACCGGGTGGTGGCGGTTGTCGTCGCGGTCGTAGAGCTTGACGGCCGGGTTCCGGTCGCGGCCGGGGTGCAGGACGTTGCGGTGCGGGGTCTCCACCGGCTCGTAGTGCGTCGGCAGCGGCCCGTCGACCAGCCCGGTGGGCGCGAACAGCCAGGCCTTGCCGTCGGTCTGCATGACGAACGCGTCGGACCCGCCGATCGCGTCGGGGCCCTTCGCGTCCTGCGGCGGCACGTGGTGCGGGGCGGTCGCGGCCGGGAAGTCCGGCACGTCGTGGCCGGTCCAGCGCTCCCCGTCCCACCACACCAGCGCCTTGCGCGCGCTCCACGGGTTGCCGTCCGGGTCGGCGGAGGCGCGGTTGTAGAGCTGGCGGCGGTTCGCGGGCCAGGCCCAGCCCCACTCGGCGGCCACCCAGTCCTGGTCGCGGGCGGGCTTGCGGCGCGCGGCCTGGTTGACCCCGTCCGCGTAGACCCCGCAGTAGATCCAGCACCCGCAGGAGGTGGACCCGTCGTCGCGCAGCTGGGTGTAGGCGGTGAGCGGCTCGCCGTCCGGGCCGCGACCGTTGATCTCGCGGAGCACGTCGTCGCCCGACGGCTCGGCGTGCGGGCCGTGCGTGGCGTAGTCCCAGGTGAGCACCTGGAGGGGGCGGTCGCGCTCGTCGGTGGAGCCGGCCAGGCGCTCCCGGAGGATCCGGCCGAGGTGGTAGAAGAACCACAGGTCCGAGCGGGCCTGGCCGGGCGGCTCCACGGCCTTGTGCCGGTACTGCAGCAGCCGCTGGGTGTTGGTGAAGGTGCCGTCCTTCTCCACGTGCGTGGCCGCGGGGAGGAAGAACACCTCGGTGGCGATGTCCTCGGTGGCGATCTCGCCGGAGACGACCTCGGGCGCGTCCTTCCAGAACGTCGCGGTCTCGATCATCGCGAAGTCCCGGACGACGACCCACTCCGCCGCGCGCAGGGCGGCGCGCTGCAGCCGCCCGTTGGCGCTGCCCACCGCGGGGTTCTCCCCCACGATCAGGTAGCCGGGGACCTTGCCCTCGGCCATGTCCAGCACCGTCGAGTAGTTGTTGTGGTCCCCGGAGATCCGCGGGAGCCAGTCGAAGCCCCAGTCGTTCTCCGCCGTCGCGTGCTCGCCGAACCACGCCTTGAGCAGGCTCACCGCGTAGTGGGAGATGTCGCCCCAGAACCCCGCCTTGCCGGTGTCGGGGGCCAGGTAGGCCTCCAGGGACTCCCCGCGGTCGCCCTCGGGCATCGGCAGGTAGCCCGGCAGCAGGTTGAACAGCGTGGGGATGTCGGTGGAGCCCTGGATGGAGGCGTGCCCGCGCAGGGCCATGATCCCCCCGCCCGGGCGGCCGATGTTGCCCAGCAGCGTCTGCAGGATCGACGCCGCGCGGATGTACTGCACGCCGGTGGTGTGCTGGGTCCAGCCGACCGCGTAGCTCCAGTTGGTGGTGCGCTCGCGGCCGCTGTTGGCCGTGATGGCGTCGGCCAGCTCGTGGAAGGTCTCCTGCGGGATGCCGCAGACGCGCTCGACGAACTCCGGGGTGTAGCGGGCGTAGTGGCGGCGCAGGATCTGGAACACGCACCGCGGGTGCTGCAGCGTCTCGTCGCGGCGGCCCTTGTGCTCGACGGGCGCGCCGCCGCTGCCGTAGGAGTCCCCGCCCGCGCGCTCGCGCTGCTCGCCGCCGCCGTGCTCCTCCTCCCCGCCCCCCTCGCTGGTGGGCTCGTAGCCCCAGGTGGTGGGGTCGTAGGCCTTCTCGTCGGGGTCCCAGCCGCTGAACAGCCCGTCGAGGTCCTCGGTGTCGCGGTAGTCCTCGGACACGATCGTCGCCGCGTTGGTGTAGGCGACCACGTACTCGCGGAACTCGTGCCCGCCCTCCAGCACGTGCCGCACCAGCCCGCCGAGCAGCGCGATGTCGCTGCCCGCGCGGATGGGCACGTGCAGGTCGGCCACCGCGGACGTCCGCGTGAACCGCGGGTCGATGTGGATCACCTTGGCGCCGCGCAGCTTCGCGTCCATCACGAACTGGAAGCCGACCGGGTGGCACTCGGCGAAGTTCGAGCCCTGGATGACGATGCAGTCGCTCTTGGCCAGGTCCTGCTGGAACGTCGTGGCGCCGCCGCGACCGAAGGACGCCCCCAGACCGGGGACGGTGGAGCTGTGTCAAAGACGGGCCTGGTTCTCCACCTGGATCGCGCCGAGCGCGGTGTAGAGCTTCTTGATGAGGTAGTTCTCCTCGTTGTCCAGCGTGGCCCCGCCGAGGTGGGCGATGCCCGTGGTGCGGCGCAGCACCCGGCCGTGCTCGTCGGTGTCCTGCCAGGTGCGCGCCCGGGTGTCGAGCACCCGGTCGGCGATCATCTCCATGGCCCGGTCGAGCTCGAGGTCCTCCCACTCCGTGCCACCGGGGCGCCGGTAGCGCACCGTCGTGACCCGGGTGGGGTTGTTGACCAGCTGCTCGGACGCCGCGCCCTTGGGGCAGAGCTTGCCCATCGAGATCGGCGAGTCGGGGTCGCCCTCGATCTGGGTGACCCGCTCGTCCTTCACGTAGACCTTCTGCCCGCAGCCGACGGCGCAGTAGGGGCAGACCGACTGCACGACGCGGTCGGCGTCCGCGGTGCGCGGGCGCAGCGCGTTGCTGCGGGCGGACCGGGCGGCGTCACCGCGCGCAGTGCGGTCGCGGCCGGTGGCCTGCCGGACGACCGGCCACAGCTGGAGGAGATCGCGCACGCCCACAGCCCCCCGTGCCCCGGCCGCCCGGTACCCAAACCCGGCGTGGCGGAGATCACCCTGTGACGGTGCCCGGTCGCCCCGGCGGGGGCGGTCATCGTCGGCGCCCTGGCCGATGCGGCCGCCGAGCTGGTCGAGGGCGACGAGCTCGTGGTGGACCTGGCCGGCGTCGGCTTCTGCGCGGCGTCCTGTCCGGCTGCTCCGAGGCCGTGCTGACCTGCTCGACCTGCTCGACCTGCGCTCGCAGCTCGTCGTGCGCGAGGATCGGCCGGACGCCCGGCCCGCCGTTCCGTGACCGGCGGCGCCACCAGGAGGGACGGAGCACCGCAGATGCCCATCGACCCGGCCGCGCTGACCGCGGGCATCGCCCGTCTGGAGCTGGCCCAGACGCCCGACGCCGAGCCGGGCGAGCTGCTGCACCGCGTCCTGGACACCGCGCAGGAGCTGTTCGGGCTGTCCGGCGTCGGACTGATGTTCGTCGACGAGTCCGAGGCGCTGCACTACGTCGCCGCCACCAACTCGGCCGTGCGCGCCCTCGAGCGGGCGCAGGAGGAGACCGGCGAGGGCCCGTGCGTCGACGCGCTCGTGCTCGGCCGGGTCGTCGTGAGCACGGACCTGGAGACCGACGAGCGCTACACCGGGGTCGGCCCGGTCGCGGCCGAGCACGGCATCCGCGCCGTGCTCGGCGTCCCGGTGCAGCTGGGCGGCGCCGCCGTCGGGTCGCTCAACGTCCACCGCGACACCCCCCACGAGTGGGACGAGACCGACATCCGCGCGATGCGCGCCTTCGCCGCCGTCGTCGAGGGCGTGCTGGGCACGCTCCTGGCGGTGCAGCGGCACAGCCGCCTCGCCGAGCAGCTGACCTACGCGCTGGAGCACCGGGTGGTCGTCGAGCGCAGCATCGGGTTCCTCATGGCCCGCCGCGGGCTCGACGCCGTGGCCGCCTTCGACGTGCTGCGGCGCGCCTCGCGGGGCACCCGGCGCAAGGTGGGCGACGTCGCCGCCGACGTCCTCGCCGGCCGGGACCTGCCCGGGTGACCCGGCCGGGTCCGGGCGGCGCGGACACCGCCGGGTAGCGCTCGCGGCCCTCGGGTACCCGGGGCGCGTGGACCACACGGGTGCGGACGGGACGTCGGACGGCGCGGCGGACGGGGGTGCGGACGCGACCGTCGTGGTGCCCGCGCTGGTCGGGCTCGCGGTCGGCGACGCGCACGAGCTGGCCATGGGCGCGGGCGTGGTGGTCGTGTCCGCCGACCCCGTCGACCCGCTGCCGACGACCGGCACCGTCACCGCCCAGACGCCGCTGGCCGGGCTGAGCGTGCCCCCCGCGTCGTCGGTGTCGGTGCTGGTCGACCCGGGCGGGCGGGGCGGCGAGGACCCGGTCCCCGCCCTCCTGCCCGTCGACGCCGCCGGGACCTGAACCCGGTGCCGGCGGCGCCGTCGGTGGACCGGGCGTCAGCGCGCGGCGATCCCGACCAGCGTGCCGCGGGCCAGGACGTGCCCCTCCGCCGCGGCGTGCAGCTCGGCGGCGGTGACGCCCTCGCCCAGGCCCAGCGGCGAGTCCACGGCGAGCAGCCGGAAGAACAGCCGGTGCGACTCCCCCACCGGCGGGTGCGGCGCGCTCCACCCCATCGTGCCGTCGTCGGCGCGGCCCGCCGCGGCCCCGTCGGGCAGCCCGCCGTCCGCGCGCAGCTCGCCCGCCGTCGGCGGCAGCCCCACCACCACCCAGTGGACGGCGTCCCCGGCGTCGCGGTCGGTGCACACCAGCGCGAGCTCGGCCGCGCCCTCCGGAGCGTCCTCCCACTGCACGGGCGGACCGGACTCCAGCACCTCCGCGGGGATGAGGTCGTGGTCGACGAACGCGGTGCTGCGCAGCGGCACCCCGGCGGCGGGCTCACCGCCGGCGTGCCGCTCGGACCGCGGACCCGCCGCCCGCTCCGGGTCGCCCAGGGTGACCGGCGGGTTCTCGCGCTCGAGCTCGGCGTCGGCGGCCTCGTCGGCCTTCCCGTCCGGCCGGTGGCGGGTGCCGTCGTCGTCGTACTGCGCGCGCAGCCGGGTGCGCTGCACGTCGTAGGCGTGGCTGCCGGGGTCCGGCATCGGATCCTCCCTCGGGGTCGTGTGCCTCCCGGCTACCCCGGGCCGCGCCCCTCACGCGGCCCGGTCGCGCTCAGCGCAGCGCCGGCAGGACCTCCTTCTCCCAGAACCGGAAGAACTCCTCCTGGCGCGGGCCGATCTGCTGCACGTACACCTCGTCGAAGCCGGCGTCGACGTACGCCCGCGCGGCCTCGACGTGCTTGGCCGGGTCGGGCCCGCACGGGAACGACTCGGCGACGGTGTCGCGCGGCACCAGGCTCATCGCGGCCTCGAAGTCCTCGGGCCGGGGCAGGATCTGCGCCAGCTGACCGGGCAGGCCCTCGTTGGCCCACAGCCGGTGCGCGGTGTCCAGGGCCTCGTCCTCGGTGTCGGCCCAGCACACCTTCATGCCGGCCTGCGTCGGCTTGCCCGCGCCACCGGACTCGTGGAAGGTCCGCACCAGGTCGGCGTCGGGCATGGTGGTGCAGAAGCCGTCGCCGATGCGGCCGGCGAGCTCCGTGGCCTGCGGCCCGAACCCGGAGACGTAGATCGGCACGGGCTGCTCGGGCAGCGTCCAGATCTTCGCCTCCTGCACCTCGTAGTGCTCGCCGTGGAAGCTCACCTCCTCGCCGCGGTGCAGCAGGCGGATCACCTGCACGGCCTCCTCCAGCATCGACAGCCGCACCCCGACCGAGGGCCACGGGTCGCCGAGGACGTGCTCGTTGAGGTTCTCCCCGGAACCGACGCCGAGCACGAACCGGCCCTCCAGCTGCACCGCGGCGGTGGCGGCGGCCTGGGCGATGATCGCCGGGTGGATGCGCACGGTCGGGCAGGTCACCGCGGTGGTGACCGGGATGGACACCGCCTGGGACAGCGCGCCGATCACGCCCCACACGAACGCGCTCTGGCCCTGGGCGGAGTTCCAGGGGTGGAAGTGGTCGGAGATCCACAGCCGTTCGAAACCGGCCTGCTCGGCCAGCTGCGCCTGGCGCACCAGCTCGCGCGGCCCGAACTCCTCGCAGGACAGGAAGTACCCGATGCTCGCCATGTCCGGCGCGTACCCGGGGCGCCGGTCCCGAACCGGGCCGGAGGCGCATGCGGGACGCGCGGCCGGGGAAGGCCACCGGCATGCACCGCATCCTGGCCGGCCTGGCCGCCGGCGCCGCCGGCACGACGGCGCTCAACCTCGTCACCTACCTCGACATGCTGGCCCGCGCCCGCCCGGCCAGCAGCACCCCCGAGGAGACGGTCCGCGTCCTCGAGCGGCGCACGGGCCTCGGACTCGCCGCCGGCGGCCCGGACACCGACGCCGCGGGGAACCGGCGCTCCGCGCTCGGCGCGCTGCTCGGGATCGCCTCGGGCCTGGGCGTCGGCGCGGTCTACGGGGCGGTGCGCCCGGCCCTGGGCCGGCTGCCGCTGCCGCTGCTCGGGGTCGCCGCCGGGCTCGCCGCCAACGTCGCCACCACCGGCCCGATGGCCGCGGCCGGCATCACCGACCCGCGGGAGTGGTCGGCGGGGTCCTGGATGTCCGACCTCGTGCCGCACCTGGCCTACGGGTTCGCCACCGCCGCGGTGTGGGAGCTGACCCGGCCCCGCGCCGACCGCTGACCGCCGGGCCCGCCACCGCGCCGCGGACCCCCGGGGGTCGGGTTCGGGTCGCCGCCACCCGGGTAGCCGACGCGGGTCCGATCATCACCACCGCAGGAGGAGAGCACCGTGCCCACCACCGTCGCCGAGATCATGGTCCGCGACCCCCAGACCGCCACCGCCGACGAGACCGTCGCCGACGTCGCCCGCCGCATGCGCGACTCGGACACCGGTGACGTGCTCGTGATGGACGGCGACCGGCTCGTCGGCATCGTCACCGACCGCGACATCGCCGTGCGGATCGTCGCCGAGGGCCGCGACCCCTCCACGCCCGCGCGCGAGGCGTGCAGCGCCGGGGACCTCACCACCGTCACCCCGGACACGACCGCCGAGCAGGCCGCGCAGATCATGCGGGACAACGCCGTGCGGCGCCTGCCCGTCGTCGAGGGCGACCGCCCCGTGGGCGTCGTCAGCCTGGGCGACCTCGCCATCGAGCGCGACGAGCACTCCGCGCTGGCCGAGATCAGCGCCGCGGAGGGCAACGTCTGACCGACGTCCGACCCCGACGTCCGACCCGCCGGCCGGGTCAGCGCCCCAGCAGCCCGGCCAGCTCGCCCACCGAGGCCACCACGTGGTCCGGTGGGCGGGCGTGGGCCGGGTAGGGCGCCCCGCCCCGGTCGAGGAACGCGGTGGCGCACCCGGCCCGGCCGGCCCCGTCGACGTCCCAGGGGTGCACGGCGACCAGCACCACCCCCGACGGCCCGACCCCGAGCTCGCGCGCCGCGTAGTGGTAGGAGCCGGGGGCGGGCTTCCACACGCCGGCGTCCTCCACCGACAGGACGCGCTCGAACTCCCCGCGGATCCCGGCCCGGCCGAGCAGGGCCTCGGCGACGTGCGCGCCGCCGTTGGACAGGGTGGCGAGCCGGAACCCGGCCCGGCGCAGCGCGCGGACGCCGTCGACGACATCGGGGTGCACGTCGAGCGTCGCGAACCCGTCGAGGACGTGGGCGACCGCCGCGTCGGGGTCGCGGTCCACCGCGACGCCGTGCAGCACCGACCGCAGCGCGGCGTCGGCGAGCACGGCGAAGCGCTCCGGGGCACCGGCGGCGGTGCGGGCGAAGGCGTCGCGCAGCAGCGAGGCGAACCACAGCCGGGCCAGGTGCGGTGGCGCGCCGAGGTCGGCGAAGCGCCGCCCGAGCGGCGCCATGTCCGACAGGGTCTCGTTGACGTCGAACACGACGACCGGCTCGGACCGGGAGGGCTGCGCCACACGGGCGAGCCTCGCACGTTTGGGCGCCCACCGCCGGGCTACAGGGGCCCATGTCCACGTCCGCGGCAGACCGCACCGACACGCGCCTCAAGCGGGCGCTCGGGCCCGGCCTGCTCACCCTCTTCGTCGTCGGCGACGTGCTCGGCGCCGGCATCTACACCCTCGTCGGCGAGGCCGCGGGCCGGGCGGGCGGCGCGCTGTGGCTGGCCCTGCTCGTCGCGCTCGGGCTCGCGCTGCTCACCGCGGCCTCCTACGCCGAGCTGGTGACCCGCTACCCCCGCGCCGGTGGTGCGGCCCTGTTCGCCCACCGGGCCTACCGCAGTGAGACGGTCGCGTTCCTCGTCGGCTTCAGCGGGGTCGCCGCCGGCGTGACGAGCGTGGCCGGGCTCGCCCTCGCCTTCGGCGGCGAGTACCTCGCGACGCTGGTGGCGCTGCCGCCCCTGCCCGTCGCGATCGTGTTCCTCCTGGTCCTGGCCCTGCTCAACGCCCGCGGCATCAGCGAGTCGATGCGCGCCAACGTCGTGATGACCCTCGTCGAGGCGTCCGGCCTGGTGCTCGTCGTCGTGCTCGGCGCGCTGCTCCTCGGGCGCGGCCAGGCCGACCCGGCGCAGCTGGCGCAGGTGCCCGAGGGCGGCGCCGGCGGGGTCGCCGCCGCCGTGATCGCCGCGGCGGCGCTCGCGTTCTACTCGTTCGTCGGGTTCGAGACCTCGGCCAACATGGTCGAGGAGACCAAGGACCCGCGCCGCAACTACCCCCGCGCCCTGTTCGGCGGCCTGCTGCTCGCCGGGGTGCTGTACCTGCTCGTCGGGCTCACGGTGACCCTCACGGTGCCGGCCCAGCAGCTCGTCGGCTCCACCGGCCCGCTGCTGGAGGTCGTGCGGATCGCCGACGTCGGCGTGCCCGCCTGGCTGTTCGCCGTGGTCGCGCTGATCGCCGTGGCCAACACCGCGCTGCTCACCGGCATCTTCTCCAGCCGGCTCACCTACGGCATGGCCGAGGACGGGCTGCTGCCCTCGGTCTTCGCCCGGGTGCTGCCGCAGCGCCGCACGCCGTGGGTGGCGATCGTCGCGACGGCCCTGCTGTCGCTCGTGCTCACCTTCACCGGCGACCTGGCCGACCTGGCCGACACCGTCGTCCTGCTGCTGCTGGTCAGCTTCTTCTCCACCAACGTCGCGGTGATCGTGCTGCGGGTGCGCGACCGGCGCGGCGGCCACCGCGAGGGGGACGAGGGCGAGCGCGACCACTTCCGCGCTCCGCTGGTGCTGCCCGCCCTGGGCGCGCTGAGCTGCATCCTGCTGATGACCCAGCAGGACGGGGTGGTCTACCTGCGCGCGGCCCTGCTGCTGCTGCTCGGGCTGGCGCTGTACGGGCTCACCCGGCTGGCCCGGCGCCGGGCCGCCGCCTCCTGAGCACCGCAGAACGGGACCGGCCGGTCGCTCCGCGGAGCGACCGGCCGGTCCCGTTCTGCCGGGCCTCCCGTCAGGGCCGCAGCGCCGCTCCGCGAGCGACGCCCGCCCGGGCGAGCACCGCGCGCACCTGCTCGGCGACCACCACGTCCTCGCGGGCGGTGACGACCACGGTCCGGGCGGTCGCGCCCCGGCCGGTGACATCGGCGTCGCCGTCGGCCGCCGCGTTGCGGTCGTCGTCGAGGCCCAGCCCGAGGAACGCGAGCCCGTCGACGATCCGGGCGCGCAGCACGGGCTGGTGCTCGCCCACCCCGCCGCTGAACGACAGCACGTCCAGTCCGCCGAGTGCGGCCGCCATGGCGGCGACGAGAGCGCGGGCCCGGTGGGTCCACACGTCCAGGGCGAGCGCCGCCTCGTCGTCCCCGGCGGCGGCGTGGGCGACGACGTCGCGCATGTCCGAGGACCCGGCGAGGGCCTTGAGGCCGCTCTCCCGGTCCAGCGCGTGGCCGACCTGGACGCCCCGGCGCGCCAGGTGCACCGGCACCGACGGGTCGAGGTCGCCGGTGCGGGTGCCCATCACCAGGCCCGCGGTCGGGGTGAAGCCCATCGTCGTGTCGACCGACCGGCCGCGGTCCACCGCGCACAGCGACGCCCCCGAGCCGAGGTGGGCGGTCACCGTCCGCAGCTCCCCCACCGGGCGCCCGACCAGCTCGGCCGCCCGGCGGGACGACCACTCGTGGGCCAGGCCGTGGAAGCCGTAGCGGCGCACGCCGTGGTGCGCCCGCCACTCCCGCGGCACGGCGTAGGTGTAGGCCGCCGCCGGCACCGTTCCGTGGAAGGCGGTGTCGAAGCAGGCCACCTGCGGCACGTCCGGCAGCGCCTCCCGGGCCCGGCGCAGGGCGTCCAGCGCCGGGCCCTGGTGCAGCGGCGCCAGCTCCGCCAGCTCGGCGATGCCGTCGACGACCGCGTCGTCGACGAGCACGGGGCCGGTGAACCGCGCCGCCCCGTGCACCACCCGGTGCCCGACGGCGGTCGCCCCCCGGTCGAGGAACTCCCCCAGCGCCTCCCCCGCCGCGGGCGGGTCGACCGTCCGCGAGGCGACGACGTCGGCGCCGTCGAGCAGGGCGAGCTTGACCGAGGACGAGCCGGCGTTGACGACCAGCACCCGGTCCGCGCCGTCGGTCCCGGTGCCGTCGGCGGTGGCGCCGCCCGCCGTCACAGGTCCGGGCCGGTCGTGTCGTCCGGCCACACCCAGTCGCGCACGTCGGGGGCGTCCTCGCCGTGCAGGCGGGTGTGGCGCCGGCAGCGCAGCCGCTCGTCGAGCATGAACTGGCGCAGCCCGGCGTGGCGCACCGCGAGCCCCGGGACGCGGTCGATGACGTCGACGACCAGCCGGAACCGGTCGAGGTCGTTGAGCATCACCATGTCGAAGGGCGTGGTGGTGGTGCCCTCCTCCTTGTAGCCGCGCGCGTGGATGTTGGCGTGGTTGTGCCGGCGGTAGGTCAGGCGGTGGATCAGCCACGGGTAGCCGTGGTAGGCGAAGATCACCGGCTTGTCGCGGGTGAACAACCCGTCGAACTCCGCGTCGGAGAGCCCGTGCGGGTGCTCGCGCTCGTCCTGCAGGCGCATGAGGTCCACCACGTTGACCAGCCGCACCTTCAGGTCCGGCAGGTGGCGGCGCAGCAGCGACACCGCGGCCACCGCCTCGAGCGTGGGCACGTCGCCGGCGCAGGCGAGCACGACGTCGGGCTCGCTGCCGTCGTCGTTGCTCGCCCACGGCCAGATCCCGATGCCGCGCGTGCAGTGCGCGATCGCCTCGTCCATGGTCAGCCACTGCGGGCCCGGGTTCTTGCCGGCCACGACGATGTTGACGTAGTCGCGGGTGCGCAGGCAGTGGTCGTAGGTCGAGAGCAGGGTGTTGGCGTCCGGCGGCAGGTACACGCGGACCACCTCGGCCTTCTTGTTCACCGCGTGGTCGATGAACCCGGGGTCCTGGTGGGAGAAGCCGTTGTGGTCCTGGCGCCAGACGTGGCTGGTGAGCAGGTAGTTCAGCGAGGCGACGGGGCGGCGCCACGCGATGCGCTGCGTGGCGGTCAGCCACTTGGCGTGCTGGTTGAACATCGAGTCGATGATGTGGATGAACGCCTCGTAGCAGTTGAACAGCCCGTGGCGGCCGGTGAGCAGGTAGCCCTCCAGCCAGCCCTGGCACAGCTGCTCGTTGAGCACCTCCAGCACCCGCCCGGCGCGCGCGGTGTGCTCGTCGCCCTCGCGGATCTGGCCGGCGAACTGGCGGTCGGTGGCGGTGAAGACGTCCTGCAGCCGGTTGGACGCGGTCTCGTCCGGCCCCATGATGCGGAAGTTGTCGGGGTTGCGGCGCACCACCTCGGCGAGCCAGGTGCCGAGCACCGCGGTGGCGCCGACCGGGCCGGACCCGGGCTCGGGCACGTCCACCGCGAACTCGGTGAAGTCGGGCAGCCGCAGGTCGCGCAGCAGCTCCCCGCCGTTGGCGTGCGGGGTGGCGCTCATCCGCCGGGCGCCGCGCGGGGCGAAGGCCGCGATCTCCTCGCGGAGCCGGCCGTCCTCGTCGAACAGCTCCTCGGGCCGGTAGGAGCGCAGCCACTCCTCCAGCTGGGCGCGGTGGGCGTCGTTCGTGCGGGTCTCGCTCAGCGGCACCTGGTGCGCGCGGAAGCTGCCCTCCACCTGCTTGCCGTCGACCACCCGCGGCCCGGTCCAGCCCTTCGGGGTGCGCAGCACCAGCATCGGCCACGCCGGGCGCTCGACCTCCTCACCGGCCGCGAGCTGCTGGGCGGCGAGGGTGCGGATGCGGCGGATCTCGGCGGTGATCTCGTCCATCACCTCGGCCATGCGGACGTGCACGGCGTGCGGGTCCTCGCCGTCGAAGCCGCCCTCGAGCACGTAGGGGCGGTGGCCGTGGCCGCGGAGCTGGTCGAGCAGCTCGGACTCGGGGATGCGCGCGGGCACCGTCGAGTTGGCGATCTTGTAGCCGTTGAGGTGCAGGATCGGCAGCACCGTGCCGTCGTGCACGGGGTGGGTGAACTTGTTCGACTGCCAGCTCCCGGCGAGCGCGCTGGTCTCGAACTCGCCGTCGCCGATGACGCAGGCGACGAGCAGGTCGGGGTTGTCGAACGCGGCGCCGTAGGCGTGGGCGAGCGCGTAGCCCAGCTCGCCGCCCTCGTGGATCGAGCCCGGCGTCTCGGGTGCGGCGTGGCTGGGGATGCCGCCGGGGAAGGAGAACTGCCGGAACAGCTCCTTCATCCCCTCGGCGTCGCGCGTGATGTGGGCGTAGCGCTCGGTGTAGGTGCCCTCCAGCCAGGCGGTGGCGACCACGGCCGGACCGCCGTGCCCGGGCCCGGTGACGAACAGGGCGTCGAGGTCGTCGCGGGAGATGACGCGGTTGAGGTGGGCCCAGAGGAAGGTCAGGCCCGGGGTGGTGCCCCAGTGCCCGAGCAGGCGCGGTTTGACGTGCTCGGGGGCCAGCGGCGCGCGCAACAGCGGGTTGTCCATCAGGTAGATCTGGCCGACGGACAGGTAGTTGGCGGCGCGCCACCAGGCGTCGAGGGTCTGCAGGTCGGTGCGGGAGGGGGAGGCGGTGGGGGCGACCATGGACCGGGAGTACCCGTGGGGGTGATCCGGACACGCGGTCGCCCCTCCCGCGTCAGGCCGCGATGGGCGTGCGCCGCCGCTGCCGCTGGCGCAGCGCCGCGGTGAGCGCGACGACCAGGACGACCGCCACCGCGGCGGCGCCGGCGAGCACCGGCTCCCCAGCCCCCGACGCCCCGACCACCACGGCGGTGAAGGCCCAGACGGTGGTGCCTGCGTAGGGCAGCAGGCCGCCGGTCCAGCGCAGGATCGCCAGCGCGGTGGCCGCCGCCCCGGCGAGGACCGCGAGCTGCGCGACCACGCCGACCGTCCCGGTGATCGGCCCGCCGGTGCCGGCGACCGCGGTGGTCATGTTGACCCAGTTCGCGATCGACGCCCAGCCCGTGTAGATGCCGAGCAGGCCCCACAGCAGGTTGCGGCGGGCCGGGCTCCAGGCCGCGATCTCGTCCTGCGCGCCCAGGACGGTGCGCATCGCGACCAGCAGCCCCGCCAGCATCACGAGGAAGATCGCCAGCGGGAGCCAGTTCGGGTCGACGAAGGTCACGGCGACCAGCCAGAGGGTGAACCCGGCGAAGGTGACCGAGAGCGGGAGCGCGATCCGCTCGGACAGCGGGGTCGGGCGGGCCACCGACCAGACCGCCCAGGCCAGCGCCAGGGCCTCGATCAGTCCCCAGATCGCGAAGGCGTAGCCGGCCGGCACGATCGGCGGCTCGCCGGCCCGGTCGGCCTGCGTGAAGGAGTTGTCCCGGATCGCCGGGACGAGCGGGGCCGCGACCTGCGCCAGTGCGAGCACCAGCAGCAGCCAGGCGCGGGGGGTGGTTCTCGACATGTTGTCTCCATCATCGTTCATCTCGATGAGAGAGATAGTAGGGCTCGGGGCGAGTGGGCGCGAGTCGACTGCGGGAACGGGACGATTCCGCCTGCGCACCTACTGATCGGTTGCGCACGTCCGGACGTGCGCACCCGGCCAGGAGGTGCGCGGGTCGCCGGTCCGGGCGCAGCCACCACGACCGATCGCGACCGATCGGCCGGCTGGCGGCTCATGACTCGTCACCGCTGCCGGGCTGCGCACCCACCGTCCACTCGCGCACGTCGCACCATGCGCTGCTGGCTGGAAGGTGCACGACTGGCCGGAGGGTGCGCAGCCCACCACGACTGCCGGTCGCCCGGCGCGTGTCCGGCGTCCCGGCCGGCGGGGCGGGCACGCTCGACCGCCGACGCGCACTCGACCGGCTCCCGCGCACTGGCGGCGCAGCGCGGTGGCCGATCCAGCGAGCGGAGCACCGACCGTGTCGCGCACCGGCCGTCCCGCGCGGCGGGACGCGGCGCCACGCGGTTCCCCCACGCCCGCTCGGGTAGTCGGAGGGCGATCTCCCGTGGGGCGCACGCCCCGGTCGGGACCGGACGGACGAAGGCGCGGGATGTCGAACCTGAGCAGGAACGCGGCGGTGGCGGTCACCACCGCCACCGAGATGGCGCGGACGGGGGTGCGGCTGGTGGGGCGGCTCGCCACCAGGCAGCAGACGCAGCGGCGGGACGAGCCCCGGCGCTGGCTCGGGGTGACCGTGCTGCGGTCCCCCGCGGAGGTGGTGGTGTCGGGGCCGGAGGCGCCGGAGCCGCTGCGGCGGCTGGGGACGTCGGTCGAGCTGCGGGTGCAGCCCGCGCCCGGCGACCGCGGGACGGAGCTCTACGCCCGCCCGATCCCCACGACGACGGCCGACCCCGACCGCCGCCGCGAGGTGCGGGCGGCGCTGCGCGAGGCCAAGGCGCTGCTCGAGACCGGCGAGGTGGTGCCGACCCCCGGGCCGGACACCACCCACCCGGGACCGGCGGGCCGCGTGCTGTCCGCGGTCGACCGCGACGCGCAGGGCGAGGGCCGGCTGTGAGGGCGCTGTGCTGGGAGGGCGTCAACGACGTCCGCGTGCAGACCGTGCCCGACCCGGAGCTGCAGATGGACCAGGACGTCATCCTGAGGGTGCGGGCGAGCGCTGCGTGCGGGTCGGACCTGCACCTGCTCGGCGGCTACATCCCGGCCATGCAGGCCGGCGACGTGCTGGGCCACGAGTTCCTCGGCGAGGTCGTCGAGGTCGGGGCGGGCGTGCGCAACCGCAAGGTGGGCGACCGCGTGGTCGTCAGCTCCTTCGTCGGGTGCGGGCGCTGCTGGTACTGCACGCACGACCTGTGGTCGCTGTGCGACAACGCCAACACCAACCCGACCTACGCCCAGGCCCTGTGGGGCTACGAGCCCGGCGCCTGCTTCGGCTACTCCCACGTGATGGGCGGGCTGCCCGGCAGCCACGCCGAGTACGTCCGGGTGCCCTTCGCCGACTTCGGCACGTTCGTGGTGCCCGAGGCGATCGACGACGACCTCGCCGCGGTGTTCGTCTCCGACGCCGGACCCACCGGCTGGATGGGCGCGGACCTCGGGCAGGTCCGGCCCGGCGACACCGTCGCCGTCTGGGGCGCCGGCGCGGTCGGGCAGGTCGCCGCCAAGGCCGCCGAGCTGCTCGGTGCGCAGGAGGTCGTCATCATCGACCGGCTGCCCGAGCGGCTGGAGCAGGCGCGCCGCCACATGGGCGTGGAGACCATCGACTACACGGCCACCGACGTCGGCGCCGAGCTGCGCGAGCGCACCGGTGGGCGCGGCCCGGACGTGTGCATCGAGGCCGTCGGCATGGAGGCCCACAGCGAGGGCATCGGCTACCTCTACGACCAGGTCAAGCAGCAGCTCCAGCTGCAGCAGGACCGGCCCACCGCGGTGCGGGAGGCGATCCACGCCTGCCGCAAGGGCGGCTCGGTGTTCGTGCTCGGCGTGTTCGGCGCGTTCTCCGACAAGTTCCCGCTCGGCGCGGTCGTCAACAAGGGGCTGACGCTGCGCGGGGCGCAGATGCACGGGCAGCGCTACATCCCGATGCTGCTCGACCGGGTCGCCCAGGGCGAGCTGCCCACCCGGCACTTCGCGACGCACCCCATGTCGCTGGAGGACGCGCCGGAGGGCTACCGGCTGTTCAAGGACAAGAAGGACGGCTGCGTCCGTCCGGTGTTCCTGCCCGGACGCTGACGCGGACGCCCGTCACGGGCGGGAGGTCGTCGGTGGACGACCTCCCGCCCGTGGTCCCCGTGCTCAGTCCGGCCCGGGGTCGTCCCGGTCGGGTGCGGACGCCGCGGCCCGGCGGCGGGTGACCACCAGCAGCAGCAGACCGGACAGCAGGGCGACCACGCCGAGCACCGCGATCTCCACCACCGGGGCCCCGGTGTAGGCCAGGCCGCCGCCCGCACCTCCCGATCCGCCGCCCGGTCCGCCGCCCGATCCGCCGCCCGATCCGCCGCCCGATCCGCGGGGACGGTCGGTCGGGTCGTCGCCGGGGTCGCTCGGGTCGTCGTCGCCGGGGTCGACCGGGTCGGTCGGCTTCCCCGGGTCGGTCGGCTCGCCCGGCTCGGTCGGCTTCCCCGGCTCCGTCGGCTCGGTCGGCTCGCCCGGCTCCGTCGGCTCGCCCGGCACCGTCGTGGTCGTGGTGGGCGGGGTCGTCGTCGTGGTGGGCGGGTTCGTCGTCGTGGTGGGCGGGTTCGTCGTGGTCGTCGTGGTCGGCGGAGTCGTCGTCGTGAGCGTGGTTGTGGGCGTGGTCGTGGTGGACGGGGCCGTCGTCGTGGTCGGCGGCGGGGTGCCGCCGACCGGGCGCGGGACGTCGACCGCGGTGGTCTCCCCCGCCTCGACGACGGCCGGGCGCTCCACCGGTCCGGCGCCGCCCGCCTCGCCCGGCAGCCGCACTGTGTAGGGGCGCGGCGCCAGGCCGGTGACCAGGTACCGGCCGTCCTGCCCGGTGACCACCTGGGCCACCACCCGGCCGTCGGCCCCGACAACCAGCACCGGCACGCCGGCCAGCGCGGGCTCGCCCGGGTCGCGGACGCCGTCCCCGTCGAGGTCGCGGAACACCAGCCCGCCGATGCCGCCCGGGCCGGGGGCCGGGGGCTCCGTCGTCGTCGGCGGGACCGTCGTGGTGGTCGGCGGCTCCGTCGTGGTGGTCGAGGGCTCCGTCGTGGTGGTCGGCGGTTCGATGGTGGTCGTCGGCGGCTCCGTCGTCGTGGTCGGAGGCTCCGTCGTGGTCGTCGGCGGCTCCGTCGTCGTGGTCGGAGGCTCCGTCGTCGTGGTCGGCGGTTCCGTCGTGGTGGTCGGGGGCTCGGTGGTGGTCGTCGACGGTTCGGTGGTGGTGGTCGGGGGCTCCGTCGTGGTGGTCGGCGGCTCGGTCGTCGTGGTCGGCCCGTCCGCCGGGAGCAGGCCCGCGTCGACCGAGCCCACCTGGGTGATGTCCCCGTCCGGTCCGACCGCGATCGGGAGCGGGCCGCTGGTGGCGGTGGCCGGGTCCAGGTCGGAGTCGGCGGCGTCGTCGTCACCGGCGTCGCGCGTGGTCGGGGTGCGGCCCTCGGGCAGGTCGACGGCCACCGCGTACTCCCCCGCCGGCAGGTCGGGGAAGGCGTAGGCGCCGCGGTCGTCGGTCACCGTCGTGGCGACGACCCCGCCGGCCCCGTCGAGCAGGCGGACCCCGACGCCGGGCAGCAGGGGCTCCCCCGGGTCGCGGACGCCGTCGCGGTCGTCGTCGGAGGAGACGACGCCGGACACCGAGCCGAGGCGGTCGCCGAAGTCGGCGGTCGCGCCCGCGCCCGGGGTGACGGTCACGGGCACGGTGTCGGGCGTGGTGGACCCGCTGCCCGCCGGCTGCACCTGGCGCACGGTGTACGCGCCCGGGGCCAGCCCGTCGACGCGGTAGGTGCCGTCGGCCGCGGTCGTGGCGGAGCCCGCGACGGTGCCGTCGCCGGCCACGACCTCGACGGTGACCCCGCCGCGGCCGGGCTCGCCGGGCCCGCGGACGCCGTCGCCGTCCCGGTCGAGGAAGACCGCGCCGGTGACCGCGCCCGGGTCGGGCGCCGCGACCGGGAGGTAGCCGGCGTCCACGACGACCTGCGTGATCGTGCCGTCGGGGGCGACGGCGACGGTCACCGGACCGCTGGACCCGGTCGCGTCGACGTCGGAGTCGACGGCGTCGTCGCCCCCGGCGTCCGGCGCGGTGGGTGTGCGGCCCTCGGGCGCGTCCACGGTGACGGAGTAGGTGCCGGCGGGCAGGTCGGGGAAGGCGTAGCCGCCCTGCGCGTCGGTGGTGGTGACCCCGATCTCCGTGCCCGCGGCGTCGCGCAGCCGCACGGTGGCGCCGGTCAGCGGGAGGTCGCCCGCCTCGCGGACGCCGTCACCGTCGGTGTCGGTGGTGACGACGCCGGAGACCGACCCGAGGCGGTCGCCGAAGTCGGCGGTCGCCCCGCCGCCGGGCCCGAGGACGACGGGCACGGTGTCGGGCGTGGTCGACCCGACGCCGGGCGGCTGCACCTGCCGGACGGTGTAGTCGCCGGCGGCCAGGCCCTCGAACCGGTAGGTCCCCTCCGGTCCGGTCACGGTCGTCGCGACGACCGTGCCGGCGGCGTCGAGCAGCTCGACGGTGGTGTCCGGGCGGGGCGGCTCGCCCGCGCCGCGGACGCCGTCGCCGTCCCGGTCGAGGAACACGGTGCCGGTGATGCCGGCGCCGAGCTCCGCGAACAGGTAGCCGGTGGCGGCCTGGCCGCCGCCGAGGCGGATGCCCTCGACGGTGTCGGGGGCGACGAGCTGCCCGCCCGCGGTGCCGGCGGTGTCAGCGCCGTCGCCGAGCCCGGCCGGCTGCTCCTCGGTCAGGGTGTAGTTCCCGGCGAGCAGGCCGTCGACGGCGAACCGGCCGGCGGCGTCGGTCGTCGTGGTGCGGTCGACGGCGGCGCCGAGGTCGTCGAGGCCGGTGAGCCGGAGCACGACCCCGGGCACCCCGGGCTCGGTCTCGCCGCGCCCGCCGTCGCCGTCGGCGTCGCGGAACACGGCGCCGGCGAGCGAGCCGCGCGGGTCGGTGAAGACGTAGCCGGTGGCGGCCTGCGCGGGGGCGAGGACGACCCCGGTGACCCGGTTTGGGCCGTCGGCGGTGCCGCCCGCGTCCCCGGGCGCGGCGCCGCCGGGCCCGTACCCGGCGGGCTGGGTCTCGGTGACGTCGTAGGTGCCCGGGGGCAGGTCGCCCGCGGTCCAGTTCCCGTCGGCGTCGGTGGTGGCGGTCCGCGTCACCGGGCCGGTGACCGTGACGACCGCGCCGGCCAGCCCGGTGCCCGTCTCGTCGACGACGCGCCCGGACAGCGACGCACCGACCGTCTCGGAGAACACGTAGTCCACCGCGTTCTCACCGGCGTCGAGCGCGATCTCGAGGATCGTGTCCGGCGGCAGCGCGCGGCCGCCGGCGGTGCCCGGGGTGTCCGGACCGTCGGTGAAGCCGGCGGGCTGGTCCTCGACCAGCTGGTAGGTCCCGGCGAGGACACCGGTGAAGACGAACCGGCCGTCGGCGCCGGTGGTCGTCGTGCGGGTCACGCCCGCCCCGCCGGCGTCGGTGCCGATCAGGGTGACGACGGCGCCGGCGATGCCGGTCCCGCCCGCCCCGGCGTCGACGACCGAGCCGCTGATCGAGCCGCGGCGCTCGGCGAAGACGTTGCCCGGAGCGGCGCCGCCCGAGGGCAGCACTATGCCGGTGATGGTGTCCGGCTCTGCGGCCGTGCCCCCGGCCGGGCCGGGGACGTCGGGCCCGTCGGCGTAGCCGGCCGGCTGCGCGGCGGACGCGGTGTAGGTGCCCGGCGGGAGGTCGGTGACCGCCCACGAACCGTCGGGCCCGGTGGTGGTCGTGGTCGTGACCGGCCCGGTCACGGTGACGGTGACCCCGGCGATGCCGGTGCCGGTCTCGTCGACGACCCGGCCGGAGATCCCGGCCTGCACGGTCTCGGCGAAGGCGTAGCCGTCCGCGGGGACGCCGGGTTCCACGGTGATCCCGCCGATGGTGTCCGGCGCGACGGCCGTGCCGCCGGCGCTGCCCGGGGTGTCCGGGCCGTCCGTGTAGCCGGCGGGCTGGGTCTCGGTCAGGGCGTAGGTGCCGCCGAGCAGGCCGTCGAAGCGGAACACGCCGTCGGCGTCGGTGACCGTCGTGCGCGGGCCGGCGGGGTCGCCGGTGAGGGTGACGGACACGCCGGCCAGGCCGGGCTCGCCCGCGTCGCGGACGCCGTCGCCGTCGGTGTCCTCGTACGCCACGCCGGTGAGCGAGGTGCGGGTGTCGGTGAACAGGTAGTCCTCCGCCACCTGTCCGGGGGCCAGGACGATGCCGCCGATCGTGTCCGCCGGGGTGGGGGTGCCGCCCGCGGTTCCCGCGGTGTCGGGGCCGTCGCCGTACCCGGCCGGCTGCGTCTCGGTCACCGCGTAGGTGCCGGGGCGCAGGCCGGTGAAGCTCCAGGTGCCGTCGGGCGCGGTCGTGGTGGTGGCGGTGGACCCGTCCGGCCCGGTCAGCACGACCTCGACCCCGCCGATGCCCGCGCCGGTGTCGTCGGTGACGCGGCCGGACAGCGACGCGGCGGGCAGCTCGCCGAACAGGTAGCCGGTCTCGTCGACCCCGGCCCCGACGACGAGGCCGGTGATCACGTCCGGCGGGGTCGCGGTGCCGCCGGCGGTGCCGGGGACGTCGGCGCCGTCGAGGAGCCCGTCGGGCTGGGTCTCGGTGAGCGTGTAGGTGCCCGCGAGCAGGCCGGTGAAGGTGAACGCGCCGTCCGCGCCGGTCACCGCGGTGCGCGGGCCGCCGGGGCCGTCGAGCACGACCGGGACGCCGCCGAGGCCGGGCTCGTCCGGTCCGCGCAGGCCGTCGCCGTCGAGGTCGGAGTAGACCGCGCCGGACACCGACGCGAGGCGCTCGGCGAAGACGTAGCCGGTGCCGGTGGTGCCGGAGCCCACGACGACGCCGGTGACGGTGTCCGGCTCGGTCGCGGTGCCGCCGGCCGTGCCCGGGGTGTCGGGGCCGTCGCCGAAGCCGGCGGGCTGGGCGGCGGAGACCGTGTAGGTGCCCGGGGGCAGGTCGGTGACGCTCCAGGTGCCGTCGGGCCCGGTGCTGGTGGTGACGCCGACCGGGCGCTGCGCGCCGTCGGTGCCGGTCACGCGGACCGCGACGCCGGGGATGCCGGCGCCGGTGCCGTCGACGACCGAGCCGGACAGCGACGCGGCCGTGGTCTCGGCGAAGGCCGTGCCGGCCGAGACGCCGCCGGCCGGCAGCGCGACGACGACGGTGTCGTCCGCGGTCACCGCGCCGAACTCCCCGGCGGTGTCGACGCCGTCGCGGTAGCCCGCGGGCTGGGCCTCGACCACGGTGTACTCCCCGGCCAGCAGGCCGGTGAAGGCGTACGCGCCGTCGTCGCCCGTGGTGGTGGTGCGCGGCCCGCCGGGACCGTCGAGGGTCACGGTGACGCCGGGCAGGCCGGGCTCGCCGTCGCGCTGCGCGCCGTCGCCGTCCGCGTCGACGAACACGACGCCGCGGACCGCGCCGCGGACCTCGGTGAACACGTAGCCGGAGCCGGCGGTGCCGGAGCCGAGGACGATGCCGCCGATGGTGTCCGGCTCGGTGACCGTGCCGCCCGCGGTGCCCGGGGTGTCGGGGCCGTCGCCGTAGCCGGCAGGCTGGGCCGCGGTGAGCGCGTACGTCCCGGGCGCCAGGCCGGTGATCGCGTACGTGCCGTCGGGGCCGGTGGTGGCCGTGGCCGTGGCGCCGGCCGGTCCGGTGGCCGTCACGAGCACGCCCGCGATCGGGCCGCCGGCCTCGTCGAGGACGGCGCCGGACAGCGAGCCGGGCCGCAGCTCGGAGAACAGGTAGCCGCCGGCGGTGACGCCGGGCCCGAGCGGGATCGCGGTGATCGCGTCGGGCGGGGTGGCGGTGCCGCCCGCGTCCCCGGGGGTCTCGGTGCCGTCGAGGTAGCCCGGCGGCGGGGTCTGCGTGAGCGCGTACTCCCCCGCCAGCAGCCCGGTGAAGGCGTAGAGGCCGTCGGCGCCGGTGACGGTGGTGCGCTCCAGGCCGTCCGGCCCGGTCAGCGTCACGGTGACGCCGGCGATCGGCGGCTCGACCCCCGCAGTCCCGACACCGTCGCGCACGCCGTCGGCGTCGAGGTCCTCGAACACCGCGCCGGACAGGGCGGAACGGGTCTGGGCGAAGACGTAGCCGGTGCCGGACGCGCCGGAGCCGACCACGACGCCGGTCACGGCGTCGTCCGCGACCGTGCCGCCGAGCGTCCCGGCGGTGTCGGGGCCGTCGCCGTACCCGGCGGGCTGGGTCTCCCGCACGTCGTAGGTCCCGGGGGCGAGGTCGCCGACGGTCCAGGTGCCGTCCCCGCCGGTGGCCGCGGTGACGGTCGCTCCCGGGCCGCCGGTGCGGACGACGGTGACGGTGACGCCGGCGATGCCGCCGCCGGCCTCGTCGACCACGCGGCCCGACAGGGACGCGGCGACGGTCTCGGCGAACGTCGTGCCGGCCGAGGCGCCGCCGCCCGGCAGGGCGACGACGACCGTGTCGTCCGCGGTGACCGTGGCGGACCCGCCCGCGGTGTCGACGCCGTCGCGGTAGCCCGGCGGCTGGGTCTCGACGATCGTGTACTCCCCGGCCAGCAGGCCGGTGAAGGACCAGGTGCCGTCGCCCGCGGTGACGGTGGTGCGCTCGCCGCCGGGCCCGGCCAGGGTCACGGTGACCCCGCCGAGGCCGGGCTCCCCCTCCTCGCGCAGCCCGTCGCCGTCGAGGTCGGTGAACACCGACCCGCTGATCGTGCCGCGGGTCTCGGTGAACGCGAACCCGGTGCCGGTGGAGCCGGAGCCCAGCACGACGCCGGTGATCGTGTCCGGCGGGGCCGGGCTGCCGGACGGGGCGCCGTCGACGACGCCCGGCGTGTCGGGGCCGTCGCCGTAGCCGGGCGGCTGCGCGGCGGTGACGTCGTAGGCGCCGGGGCGCAGGCCGGTGAACAGGTAGCCGCCGTCCGCGCCGGTCGTCGCGACGATGGGGCCGCCGGGGCCGGTGAGGGTCACCTCGACGCCGGGGATCGGGTTCCCCGCGTCGTCGGTGACGGTGCCGGCGAGGGAGGCGCCGCGGTACTCGGCGAACAGCTGGCCGTCGACGGCGCCGCCGGCGGGCAGGACGAACTCGGCGATCGTGTCGGGCGCGACGGGGGTGCCGCCGCCGGGGCCGGGGGTCTCCGGGCCGTCGAGGTAGCCCGCGGGCTGGGTCTCGGTGACCGTGTAGGTGCCGGCGAGCAGGCCGGTGAACAGGTAGGCGCCGTCGGGGCCCGTCACCGCGGTGCCCGGGGTCGCGCCGTCCAGGGTGAGGACGACGCCGGGGATGCCGGGCTCACCCTCGTCGCGCAGGCCGTCGCCGTCGAGGTCGTCGAACACGACGCCGGCGATCGAGGAGCGGGTCTCGGTGAACAGGTAGCCCGGGGCCTCCTGCAGCCCGGAGGTGATGACGATGCCGGTGATCGCGTCCGGCGGGGTCGGCACGCCGCCGGCCGCGCCCGCGGTGTCGGGGCCGTCCCCGTACCCGGGGGCCTGCGTCTCGGTGACGGCGTAGGTGCCGGGCGACAGGTCGCCGAACGCCCAGCTGCCGTCGGGGCCGGTCACCGCCTCGCGCGTGACCGGGGCGCCGGCGCCCGTCGTGCCGGTCAGGGTGACCGTGACCCCGCCGATGCCGAGCCCGGCGTCGTCGACGACGAACCCGGAGATCCCGGCGAGGCGCTCCTCGCCGAACAGGTAGTCGGTGGCCGCCTCGCCCGGGTCGAGCCGGACGCCGGTGACGCTGTCTTCGCCGTCGGGGACGCCACCCGCGGAGCCGGCGGTCTCGACGCCGTCGGCGTGGCCGGCCGGCTGCACGTGCGCGACGTCGTAGTCCCCCGCGAGCAGCCCGGCGACGACGAACCGGCCGTCGGCGTCGGTGACCGCGCGGCGCACGACCTCGGCGCCGGCGTCGTCGACGCCGGTCACGACGATCTCGGTGCCGGCGATGCCCGGCTCCCCGGCCTCGCGCACGCCGTTGCCGTTGAGGTCCTCGTACACCGACCCGGCCAGCGAGGAGGTGGTCTCGGCGAAGACGTAGCCCGCGCCGGTCGCGCCGGGGGCCAGGACGATGCCGGTGATCGTGTCCGCCCCGGCGGTGCCGCCCGCGTCGCCGGCCGTCTCCGGGCCGTCGCCGTAGCCGACCGGCTGGGTCCCGGTCAGGGCGTAGGTGCCCGGGCGCAGGCCGGGGAAGGAGAACGCGCCGTCGGCGCCGGTCGTGGTGGTCGCGGTGACCGGGCCGCGGTCGTCGGTGCCGGTCAGCACCACCTCGACGCCGGCGATGCCGAGCTCGCCGGTGACGACCCGGCCGGACAGGGTGCCCCCGCCGAGCTCGCCGAACAGGTAGCCGACGGCCGCGGTGCCGGGCGGCAGGGTGAAGGCGATCGTGTCGGGCTCGGTGGCGGTGCCGCCGGCGCTGCCGGGGGCGTCGGTGCCGTCGAGCAGCCCCGCGGGCTGGGTCTCGGTGAGCGTGTGGTCGCCGCCGAGCAGGCCGGTGAACAGGTAGCCGCCGTCGGCGCCGGTCGTGGTGCTGCGGGGACCGCCGGGGCCGTCCAGCACGACGGCGACACCGGGCACGCCGGGCTCGCCGTCGTCGCGGACGCCGTCGCCGTCGAGATCGCGGTAGACCGCGCCCGCGACGCTGCCGCGGACCTCGGCGAACACGTAGTCGGCGCCGCTCGCGCCGGAACCGAGCACGATGCCGGTGACCACGTCGTTCCCGCCCGGACCCTGCTGCACGGTGCCGCCGGCCGTGCCGGCGGTGTCGGGGCCGTCGCCGTACCCGGCGGGCTGGGTCTCGGTCACCGTGTAGGTGCCCGGGGGCAGGTCGGTGACGACCCAGCTGCCGTCGGGGCCGGTGGTGACCGGCCGCGGCGGGAGCGGGGCGCCGGCCCCGTCGGTGCCGGTGACGGTGACGGTCGCGCCGGGCACGCCGGCGCCGGTCTCGTCGACGACCCGGCCGGACAGCGACGCGCCGCGGGTCTCGCCGAACGCGTAGCCGACGCCGGCCTCGCCGCCGTCGAGCGCGATCGTGGTGATCACGTCGTTCCCCGCGGCGCCGCCGGCGGTGCCGGCGGCGTCGCGGCCGTCGGCGTACCCGGCGGGCTGGGTCTGGGTGAGCGTGTACTCGCCGGCCAGCAGGCCGGTGAAGGCGTAACCGCCGTCGGCGCCGGTCACCGTGGTGCGCGGGCCGCCGGGGCCGTCGAGGTCGACCGGGACCCCGGCGATGCCGGGCTCGCCCTCGTCGCGCACGCCGTCGCCGTCGAGGTCCTCGTACACCGACCCGGCGAGCGAGCCGCGGGTCTCGGTGAACAGGTAGCCGGTGGCCGCGGCGCCGGGCGCGAGGACGATGCCCTTGATCCGGTCCGGCTCCACGACCGCGCCGCCCGCGGTGCCCGCGGTGTCGGGACCGTCGCCGTAGCCGGCGGGCTGGGTCTGCGCGAGCGCGTAGGTCCCCGGGCGCAGCCCGGGGAAGGAGTAGGCGCCGGTGGGGCTGGTGGTCGTGGTGGCCGAGACGGGTGCGCCCAGGTCGTCGGTCCCGGTCAGGGTGACGGTGGCGTCCGCGATCGGGCCGCCGGCGTCGTCGAGGACCGCGCCGGAGATGCCGGTCGCCGCGACCTCGCCGAACAGGTACCCGGTGGCGGCCGTGCCCGCGGGCAGGGCGATGGCGCCGACGGTGTCGGGCGGGGTGGGCGCGCCTCCGGCGGTGCCGACCGTGTCGCGCCCGTCGAGCAGGCCGGCGGGCTGGGTCTCGGTGAGGGTGTAGGTGCCGGCGAGCAGGCCGGTGAACACGTAGCCGCCGTCCGGACCGGTCACGGCGGTGCGGACCCCGCCGGGGCCGTCGAGCGCCACGGTGGTGCCCGGGATGCCCGGCTCGCCCTCGTCGCGGACGCCGTCGGCGTCGTCGTCGCGGTAGACCGCGCCGGCCAGCGACGAGCGCGTCTCGGCGAAGACGTAGCCGCTCCCGGCCCGGCCGGACGCGAGCACGACGCCCTCGATGCGGTCGGGGGCGACGGCGGTGCCGCCGGCGGTGCCGACCGTCTCGGGGCCGTCGCCGTAGCCGGCGGGCTGGGTCTCCACCACGGCGTAGACCCCCGGCGGCAGATCGCCGAACGCCCAGCTGCCGTCGGCGGCGGTCGTGGCGGTGCGCGTGATCGGCGCGCCGGCGCCGTCGGTGCCGGTCAGGGTGACCACGACGCCGGGCAGGCCGGTGCCCGCGTCGTCGGCCACGCGCCCGGACAGGCCCGCGCCGCGGGTCTCGCCGAACGTGTAGCCGGTGGCCGCGGTGCGGGCGGGCAGCGCGATGCCGCTCACGACGTCGTCGCCGAGCGCACCGCCCGCGGTGCCGGCGGCGTCGCGGCCGTCGGCGTACCCGGCGGGCTGCGTCTCGGTGACCGCGTAGGTCCCCGCGCGCAGCCGCGGCACGGACCAGGCGCCGTCGGCGCCGGTGGTGGTGGTGCGGGTGACCGCGTTGCCGGCCTCGTCGGTGCCGGTCACGGTGACGGACGCGCCGGCGAGGCCCGGCTCGCCCGCGTCCCGCACCCCGTCGCCGTCCACGTCCTCGTACACCGCGCCGGCCAGCGAGGAGGTGGCCAGCTCGGCGAAGTCGGTGCCGGTGCTCGCGCCGCCCTGGGGCAGCACGATCCGCACGGCGTCGTTCCCGTCGGCCACGCCGAACGTCCCGGCGCGGTCGCGCCCGTCGTCGAACGCCGCGGGCTGGGCCTGCACCACGCGGTAGGTGCCGGCCGGCACGCCGGCGAAGGCGTAGGCGCCGTCCGCGGCGGTGGTGGCGGTGCGGGTCAGCGGCGCGCCGCCCGCGGTGGTCCCGGTCAGGGTGACGACGACGCCGCCGATCCCGGTGTCGCCCGGCTCGGCCACGCCGTCGTCGTCGACGTCGGCGAACACCCGCCCGGTGATCGAGCCCAGCGTGGGCGCCGGCGCGGTCGCGGTGGCCGTCACCGGGCGCGCGAGGGCGTCGACCGCGGTGACCGTGGCCGTGTTGGCGTCGCCCGGCAGCGGCGCGACGGCGGTGCAGGTGGTCGTGTAGCTCTCGCCGGGGGCGAGCGCGGGGCGCGTCGACGCGCACGACGGCACGGCCGCGTCGGTGACGGCCACGCCGGTGAGCGGGGCGTCGCCGCTGTTGCGCACGACCACGGTGAAGGTGATCGTCTCGCCGGGCGCGTAGCCGGGCCGGTCGGCGGTCTTGGTGATCGCGATCGCGGGGTTGATGACGTCCACGAAGGCGCCGTCGGTGGCGGTGAGCGGGTCGCCGAAGGGGCTGGTGCCGGTGACGGTGGCGGTGTTGGTGACGTCGGTGCCCGGCGCGAGCCCGGTGCAGGTGTAGGTCCGCGGCAGGTCGGCGGCCAGGGTGCCGAGGTCGCGGTCGCAGGAGGGGTAGAGCGCGTCGGTGACCCGGACGTTGGTCGCGGGCGCGCCGCCGGGCTTGAGCACGGTGATCGTGAACGTCACCGGGGCGCCGGGCGGGAACGGGCCGCCGACGGTGTCCTTGGTGATCGACAGCGACGGGATCGGCGCGGAGAACACCAGGTTCTGGGCGAGGTAGGAGTCACCGCTGGTGGAGAACGCGACCGTCGCCGACGTGGCCCCGGCCGCGACGTTGGTGGTCGTCACGTCCTTGGCGTCGACGGAGAAGTTGTTGGGGACGCTCGGCGCGGTGGTGCCCTGCGCGTTGGAGACGAAGAAGTTCGTCGTCGCGCCGGAGAGCCGCTCCGCGACCGGCGTGCCGTTGATCGACAGTTGGTCGCCGGTGATGTTGAAATCGCCCTCGTAGGCGGTGACGCCGATGCGGACGTTCGGGTCGGCCACGCGGAAGCCGGAGATCGTGGTCGACGTGGGGGCGTCGGTGGCGGCCTGGCGGACGTGGCCGTCGTAGACGAAGACCGAGCGCTTGAACGGCGCGTTCGGGTTGGGGGTGTCGTAGGCGTAGACGAGCACCAGCGACCAGCCGGCGAAGCAGCCGAAGCCCTGCGGCGCCCACACGTTGCCCACCGTCACCGGCACCGGGGCGCCCGTGGGGACCCCGGCGAAGGCGGCGGTGACGTCGGCGTGCGCCGAGTAGTACTGCGGGTTGTTGTTCGCCGCGAACGCGGACTCGGGGTCGCGGGTGAACACGGACGCGCCGACGGTGCGGGTCGCGCCGGCGCCGACGGTGAGCCGCACGGGCGTGGCCTCGGGGGTGCCCGGGGTGTTCGCGACCGCCGGGCCGCGCGAGCCGCACTGCTGCGGGGTCTGGGTGACCGCGCCCGTGGAGCCGCGGTAGCCGCCGGTGTTGCCGGCCCAGTTCAGCCGGGCGAACTCGACCCGCGCGCCGGCCGGGACCGTGAGCGTCGAGCGGCTGGAGTTGAACGTCGCCGCGTCGGTGTCGACGTCGGCGAAGCGCAGCGGGAAGCTGTCGTTCACCCCGCTGCTCGTGAGGTCGGTGCGCGCCTGCGCCGCCGCGCAGATCAGCAGGGACACCGGCGCCGCGGGCGCCTCGGTCGCCGTCGGGCAGCGCATGCTGCCGTTGCCGATCTCGATGAAGTCACCGAAGACGTCGGCGTCGTAGCCGATGCTGAACGGCCGCACCACCACCGCCCCGGCGGGCGGGGCCGCCACGAGGGTCAGCACCCCGGACGCCACCGCCACGACCAGACCGACGACCGCCCACCGACGCACGTCCACTCCCCTTGCTCGTCCGCATGCCCCCGCACGGGACGGGAGCGCTCAGCAGTCACACGAGCACCATGCGTCACATCGGAGAGGTCACAGCATCGAGGCCGCGGGCTCGACACGCCGCGCTGGACGGCGGGAAGCACCTGATCGAGCGACGGATCAGTCGACGGCGACGTCGTCGAGGGGCAGCAGCGGCTCGACCAGCGGGAACACGACCGTCCACAGCAGCACGACCACGGCGACCGCCAGCAGCACGGCCAGCAGCGCGCGGACGGCCGGCGGGCCGGGCAGTCGGCGCCAGAGCGGGGCGTACATCAGGCCCCCCCGAGCTCGACCGGGCGGCCGTCCGCCACGGGCTGGGAGCGCACGAGCGCGGCGTGCACCACCAGCCGCTCGCGCGCGGAGAAGCGCGGGTGGCAGGTCGTGAGCGTGAGCAGGGCCGCCGTCGGCGCGACGCCCGGGCGGCCGGGCACGGGCGCGAGGACGCCGCGGTCCCCGGGGGCCACGACGCGCACCCCGGGGACGTCCGCGTAGTCGTCCGGCAGACCGGGGGCGCAGGGCAGGACGCGGTAGACCCACCACGCGTCACGGGTCCGCAGCACCAGCGGGTCGCACGGGCGCAGGGCGTCGGCCGCGTCGAACGGCGCGCCGCGGGTGGTGCGGTGCCCGGCCAGCGCCAGGTTGCCCGGCTCCCCCGGGGCGGGCGAGCCGGGGTAGCGCCCCGGGCCGCGGGCCAGCACGTCGGTGCGGACGCCCTCCAGCACCGTGAACGCCCGCCCGAAGCGCGGCACCTCCAGGCGCAGCACGGGCTCGCCCTCGGCCGGTGCGCCCTGCGCCGGCCCGCCCGGCACCGGTCCGCCCGGCACAGGACGGTCCCCGGCCGGTCCGCCACCGACCGGCCCGCCCTCCCCCGACGGCGCCGGGGTCGCGGCCCACCGCGCCTCCAGCTCCGCGGCCGCCGCCTCCTGGTCGCGCGCCGCCGCCCACCCGGTGCCGACCACGAGGTAGCCGGCGAACAGCAGGACGACGACCCCCACCGTCACCAGCAGCTCGCCCGCGGTCGTGAGGATCGCCGACCAGCGCCCCGCCGCCCGCACCGCCCGCCCATGCGCCGTCCGCACCCGCCGGATGGTGCGGGGCGGCGCCGCTGCGGGCCACCCGGGCCACCCGTCCGGGTGCCCGGTGGGTGTCGGGGGTCGGGACTAGCGTCGGGGCCATGACCGCCATCGCCACGCTGGGCGCGATCGCCCTCGACTGCCGCGAGCCCCGCCGGGTCGCCGACTTCTACGCCGCCGTGCTCGGCGTCGAGGTGGAGCGCGACGACACCGAGTGGGTGCAGCTCGCCCCCACCGGCGGGGTCGCGCTCGCCTTCCAGCTCGCCCCCGACCACGTGCCCCCGGTGTGGCCGGACGCCGAGCACCCCCAGCAGATGCACCTCGACCTGGACGTGCCCGACCTCGACGCCGCCGAGGAGCAGGTCCTGGCCCTGGGCGCCATGAAGCACGAGCACCAGCCGGGCACCACGTTCCGGGTCTACCTCGACCCGGCCGGGCACCCGTTCTGCCTCTGCGCCTGCTGACCCCCGGCCCGGCCGGACGGGGGCGGGCCGTCAGCCCGCCGTCGCCCGGATCCGCGCCACGATCGCCGTGGTGGAGTGGTCGGACAGGTACTCCAGCACCCGCACCTGCCCGCCGAGCCGCTCCACCACGGGGGTCTCGGGCAGCATCTGCGGGGTGTAGTCCCCGCCCTTGGCGTAGACGTCCGGGCGCACCTGGGCGATGAGGTCCACCGGGGTGTCCTCGTGGAAGACCGTCACGAGGTCGACGGCGTCCACCGCCCCGACGACGCCGGCCCGGTCCTCCAGCGGGTTCACCGGGCGCTCGGGGCCCTTGAGCCGCGTCACGCTGTCGTCGCCGTTGAGCGCGACGACCAGGACGTCGCCGAGCTCGCGGGCCTGGCGCAGGTAGGCGACGTGGCCCCGGTGCAGCACGTCGAAGCAGCCGTTGGTGAACACGATGCGGTGCCCGGCCCGGCGGTGCTCGGCCAGGGCGGCGAGCAGGTCGCGGTGCTCGAGCACGCGGCCCCGGTCGACGGCGGCGAGCCGCGCGGTGAGCGCGTCGGCCGAGCAGACGGCGGTGCCCGGCCCGTCGACCGCGTTGAGGCCGACCACCACGTCGGCCGCGGACTGCGCGAACGACAGCGCCAGCTCCGGCTCGGCCCCGGCGGCGCGGGCGGCGGTCCAGGCGGCCACGAACGTGTCCCCGGCCCCGCAGGCGCACGCGTCGGGCGCCGCCTGCCCGGCGGGGCGGTGCAGGGGCGGCCCGTCGCCGAGGCGCACGGCGCCGTCGACGTCGAGGGTGAGCAGCACCTCCGCGCCGCCGGTCGCGGCGCGCAGCGCCTCGTGCCGCGCCACGGCCCACTCCAGGCGGTGCCCGTCGACGGGCGGCACGCGCTCGCCGAGCAGCGGGGCGGCCTCGCCGACGCTGGGGGTGACGGCGTCGGGGTGGAGCTCGGCCCAGGGCGCGAGGTCGTGGGCGTCCACGACGAGCAGGGGGCGGCGGGCCCGGGCCAGGCGCCGGCGCAGCCGCTCGGAGCACACCCCGAGCCCGTAGTCGGCCACGAGCACGGCGTCGGCGCCCGGCACCGCCGCGCCGACCGCGTCGGCCAGGGCCGCCTCCGTGCTGCGGCGCACCGGCGCGTCGCAGGCGGTGTCGTAGCGGGCGACGGCCTGCCCGGCCACGACGAGGCGGCGCTTGGCCGGGGTGGCGCGGCCCAGCTCGACGACGGCGTGGTCCAGCCCGACGCCGGCGGCGGCGAGCGCGGCGCGCAGCTCCCGGCCGTCGGTGTCGTCGCCGAACACGGTGACCAGCTCGACGTCGGCGCCGAGCGCGGCCAGGTTGGCGGCCACGTTCGCGGCCCCGCCGGGGGCCGTGCTGGAGGAGTCGACCTCCACGACCGGCACGGGCGCGTCACGGCCCAGCCGGTGCGCGGGCCCGGTGAGCCAGCCGTCGATGAGGGCGTCGCCCACGACCACGATGCGGGGCCGGCGGGCGCGGACGTCCCCGGCCAGGCGGGCGGGGGCGGCGGGCGCGCCGAGGAGCGGGAGGCGCCGGGGCGGGGACGGGTTCACGGTCACGGTCGGTCCTTCCGGGGGCGCGCCAGCTCCACGGCGGCGGCGGCCACGCGCTCGGGGGTGACGTCGAGGCACTGGAGGTCGAAGGGGCACTGCAGCTGGCGGCACGGGGAGCAGGGCACGGGCACGCCGAGGACGGCGGCGGGGACGGCGCGGGGCCGGGCGTCGCCCACCCGCTCGGTGCCGGCGTAGGTGACGGCGACCGGGGTGCCCAGGGCGTCGGCGATGTGCATGCCGCCGGAGTTGTTGGTGATCGCGACCGACGCGCGGCGCACGACCCCGCCGAACACCGGCATCGGCACCGGCTCCAGCGCCGTGACCTGCGGGTGCCCGGCCGCCGCGACGACCTCGGTGACCAGCGCCGACTCCGCCGGGGTGCCGGACACGCGCACGGGCAGCCCGGTGGCGGCCACCAGCGCGGCGACCCGGCCGAACCGCGCGGCCGGGTAGCGGCGCGACGAGCAGGTGGCGCCGGGGACGAGCAGGGCGTAGGGCGCCGGCCCGACGAGCCGGCCCGCGGCGGCGTCGTCGGCGTCGGGCACCCGCAGCCGGGGCACCGCCCCGCGCGGGGGGACGCCGACCGAGGCGAGCAGGTGCAGGCTGCGGTCGACCACGTGGGTGGTCTCCGGCGGCGGGGTCACCCAGTGCGTGGCGACGGCGCCGCCGAACTCGCGCGAGTGCACCACGCGGATGCGGATCCCGGCGAGCAGGCCGGTGTGCGCCACGGGCCACGGCGACTGCGAGTACGAGGTCAGCACGACCATCGTGTCGTAGTTGCGGGCCCGCAGCGTCGCCACGAGCTTGCGCTCCTCGACGTCGGTGTCGGTGGGCCGGCAGGTCAGCTGCTGCCAGCTCGGGGACACCGTGACCACCTCGCGCAGCCCCGGCACGAGCGGCGTGACCGCCGCGCCGGCCGGGGAGGTGAGCAGGTCGACCTCGGCGTGCGGCGCGAAGTGGCGCAGCGCGCGCAGGGCCGGGGTCGCGGTGACGACGTCGCCGGCGTTGTCGGCGCGCACCACGAGCACCCGCCGCAGCGCGGCCGCGTCGAGCGGGGCGCCGCGGTCGGCCCCCGGGTGGTGCCCGGGTACCGGCGGCAGCTCCCGGGCCGGTCGCGGCGCGGCCGGCACCGGGGCGGCGGTGCTCAGGGCCACGAGGGTTCCGTCGCCGCCGCCACCACCAGCTCGCGCACCTCGCACCCGGCCGGGCGGGTCAGCGCGAACAGGACGGTCGCGGCGACGTCGCGCGGGTCGTTCAGCTTCGCGTCGGGTCCCGGCTTGTACTGGTCGGGGCGCCCGTCGAAGAACGCCGTGTCCATCCCGCCCGGGATGAGCGTGGTCAGCCCGACCTCCCCGGCGAGCTCGGTGGCCAGCGCCCGGGACAGCCCGATCACACCGAACTTCGACGCGCAGTACGCGCTGGCGTCCGACAGCGCCCGCAGGCCGAGGGTGGACGCCACGGTGACGATGCGCCCGCGGCTGGTCTTGAGGGCGGGCAGCGCCCCGCGGATGACGGCGGCGGTGCCGATGAGGTTCACCGCGACCACGGTGTCCCACTCCGCGCCCGGCACGTCCTCCAGCCGGCCGCAGCGGTCGGTGCCGGCCGCGGTGACGACCGCGTCCAGGCGACCGGCGCGCTCCGCCAGCTCGGCCACGGCCGCCTCGGCGGCGCGGGCGTCGGCCAGGTCGGCGACCACGGCCAGCGAGCCCTCGGGCCCGTCGGTGATCTCCACGCGGTCGAGCAGCAGGGCGCGCCCGCCCGCGTCGGTGACGGCCTGCGCGACCGCCCGGCCCAGGCCGGACGCGGCGCCGGTGACCAGGACGGTGCCCGGGTTGGGCCCGGCCACGGGCTCGGAACCGGGCCCGCTCGCGATCAGCGGCGCGCTCATCGCGCGATCCGGTCGGCCGTCGGGGCGGGGGCGGCGTGCGCCTGCTCGTAGACCCCGATCACGGAGGTGGCGATGCGGTCCCAGCCGTAGCAGGACACCGCGCGGTCGCGCCCGGCGATGCCGAACGCCTCGACCATGGCCGGCGTGGCCAGCAGGTCGCGCAGGGCCGCGGCGAGCTGGTCGGGCCGCCGGGCGGGCACGTGCAGGCCGGTGACGCGGTCGACGACGGTGTCGGTGAGCCCGCCGACGGCGGACGCGACGACCGCGGTGCCGCAGGCCATCGCCTCGAGCGGCACCATGCCGAACGGCTCGTACCAGGGCACGCACACCACGGCGTCCGCGGAGCGCAGCAGGGGTGGCACCGCGTCGCGGGGCACCGCCCCGAGGAAGCGCACGCGATCGGCCACCCCCGCGGACACGGCCACGGCGCGCAGCCGCGCGACGTCGGGGTCGGCGTCGAGGTGGGCCGGCGGTGGGCCGCCCGCCACCAGCAGCTCGGCCTTCGGCAGCCGGCGCATGGCGGTGATCAGCTCGTCCACGCCCTTGCGCCGCACCAGGCGGCCGATCGAGACGAGGCGGGCCACGCCCGGACGGCGGTCGGGCACCCCGTCGACGGTGGTGGCGCCCTGGGCGCTGAACTGCTCGGTGTCCACGCCGCACGGCACCACGGACACCCGCGAGCGCGGGACGCCCATGCGGGCCAGCTCGAACGCCTCGTCGCTGCAGGTGGCGACGACGCGCGCGGCGCGGCTCGCCACGGCCAGCTCGGCCGAGACGCGCCCGCGGGGGCTCGTGTCCTCCTCGCCCTGGTGGCGGCGCTTCACCGCACCCAGGGCGTGGAAGGTCTGCACGACCGGCACGGCGGGACGGCGCGCCGCGGCCACCGCGGCGAGCCCGGACATCCAGAAGTGGGCGTGGACGACGTCGGGCGGGTCGGCCACCCACGCGTCCTCCAGCACCTGCGCCATCCGGGGCACGTGCGGCACCAGCTGGTCCTTCGGCACGTGCTCGGCCGGGCCGGCGTCCATGTGCCGGACGGTCACGCCCGGCGCGAACGGCACGGACGCCGGGAGGCCGGGGGCGTCGCGGCGCGTCCACACCTCCACCTCGTGCCCGGCGCGCGCAACGGCGCGGGCGAGCTCGGCGACGTGCACGTTCTGCCCGCCCGCGTCCACCCCGCCCAGGTCGGCCAGCGGGCTGGCGTGTTCCGAGACCATCGCGATCCGCATGCGGTCAGCTCCTTCCACCGACGGTCGTGCTCGTCGTGCTGCGTCGGTCGTCCGTGCGGTGCTCGGCCACGGTCGTGGCGAGCAGGTCGTCCCAGTCGGCCAGGAAGCGGTCCAGGCCGTAGCGCGCGAGGGCGTGCGCCCGCGCGGTGCGGCCGCGCTCCCGGGCCAGGTCCGGGTCCGCCACCAGCTCGCGCACCGCGGAGGCCAGCCGCGCGGGGTCGGTGCCGCAGTACCCGGCGCCCGGGGGCACCGCCTCCGGCGCCTCCGTCGTGGCCAGCGCCACCACCGGCATACCCAGGTGCATGGCCTCGATCAACGCGAGACCGAGTGACGTCCAGCGGATCGGGTGCAGGTACACCCGTCTGCGCGCCATCTCCGCGTGCATGCGGTGCTGGGGCAGGTCGCCCATGCCCCGGACGCCGGGGGCGGGGGCGAACCCGTCGGTGCCCATGCCGAACACGTCCAGCGGCGCCGCCCGCGCCAGCCCGGGCAGCAGGTCGGTGCCGGTGATCCGGCCGCGCCGCACCGGCTCGTTGACGACGACGGCCGCGTGCGGCAGCTCACCGCTGTAGCGGTACCCGGGGTCGACGACGCCGTGCTCGATCACCCGGGTGCGGGTGCTGCCGGTGTCCCAGGCCAGCGCGTTGAAGTGCGTGACGTGGGCGATGACCAGGTCGTCGCGGTCGGCGGCGGGGTGGCGGGTCTCCACGGCGGGTCCGCGCGGGGTGTTGTGCTCCAGCCAGACCGCGGGGACGTCGCGCCCGGGGACGCGCCCGCCCAGCCACTCGGTGGCCAGCTCGACCTCCTCGGCGCGCTGCAGCACCACGACGTCGACGTCGGCGTCGGCCAGCTCGGCCGGGGAGGTCTCCACGGCCGAGGCGGGCCAGTCCCACGCGGCCGGCCGGCCCCCGCCCCACGGTCCGCGCTCGGGCAGCGTCGGGACGAGGTAGCGGTGCGGACCCTGCACGAAGGCGGTGGCCCAGGAGCCGTGCACGTGCCAGAACAGGACGTTCATGCGAGCACCTCCAGGGGAGCGGGGGCGAGGCGGGCGACGGCGGCCACCACGCGGGCGGGGGCGACCCCGTCCAGGCACGGGTGCCCGGCGATCGGGCAGGTCCGGGCGCGGCTGCCGGCGCAGGCCGCGGTCTGGTCCCCCAACAGCATGTGCGGGACGCGGTAGGGCCGCCACCTGACGGCGGGCACGACGGGCGCGAACAGCGACACCACCGGCGTGCCCACGGCGGCGGCCAGGTGGGCGGCCGAGGTGTTGCCGACGACGACCGCAGCGGCGCCGCGCAGCACGCCGGCCAGGGCGCGCAGGGTGGTCCGCCCGCCCAGGTCGACGACGCCGGCCCGGGACCCGGCGACGCGGGCGGTCAGCTCCCGCTCCCCGGGCGAACCGGTGACGACCACGCGCCACCCGGCGGCGGCGAGCAGTCCCACGGCCGCGGCGTGCCGCTCCTCCGGCCAGCGCCGCGCGGGGGCGTCGGCCCCAGGGTGCACGACGACGTAGGGCGGGCCGTCGCGCAGGTCGGCGGGCACCGGCGCCGACCGCACGGCCAGGCGCCCGTCGTCGTCCGCGGGCAGGTCGAACCCGGCGGCCGCGGCGATGGCCAGCGCGCGCTCGGGCTCGGGCAGGTCCTCGGGCAGGTCCTCCCCCGGCCGCAGCCGGACGTCGAGCAGGGAGCCCGGGTAGTCCACGGACGCGCCGCTGATGCGCGGCACGCCGGCCAGGCGCAGCAGCAGCGCCAGCGGCAGCGGGGACTGGTGGAACGAGGTGAGCACGACCGCCTCGTCGATCCCGCGGCCCGCGAGGTCCGCGACCAGCGCGTCGACCCCGGCCGCGGTGACGGGCGGCGGGTCGGCGAGCACCCAGGGCGCCGCGTGCACCAGCACGTCGTCCACGCCGGGCAGCAGGCGCGCCGCGTCGGCCCCGGCCGGGCCGGCGAGCACCGTCACCCGCGCCCCCGACGCGGCCACGGCCCGCACCGCGGGCCCGCCGAGCAGGACGTCCCCCGCGCCGTCGAGGCGCGCGACCAGGACGTGCCTCACGCGCGCACCCCGGCGAGGACCAGCTCCACGGCACTGCGCAGGTCCGGGGCGACCACCGGGGCGGCCGCCACCTCCTCGGGCCGCGTGACCGGCGTCGGGACGAGCACGCCCCGCGCGCCCGCGGCCGCGGCCGCCTCCACGTCGGCGCCGATGTCGCCGATGACGACCACCTCGCGGGGGTCCACGCCGAGCTCGGCGGCGGCGTCGAGCACCATCCCGGGGGCCGGCTTGCGGCAGCGGCAGCCCTCGTCGGGACCGTGCGGGCAGGTGCGGACCGACCCGAACGGGCCCAGCAGCTCGACGACCCGCGCGGTGACCGCGGCAGCCTGCTCGGCGGTCATCCGACCCCGGGCGATCCCGGACTGGTTGGTGACGATCCCGGTGGGTATCCCGGCGCCACGGAGGAGGTCGAGAGCGGATCGGGCCCCGGGCACGGGACGGACCAGTGCCGGGTCGGAGTTGTAGGGCACGTCGACGACGAGCGTGCCGTCCCGGTCGAACAGGACAGCACCCACAGGCGGTGGCGGAGCGGGCGTCACCTGGACAAGGTCACCGCTGTGCGGTCGATCAAACGCGTCCGAGCGCACTACTACTCGGAGTAGTTCTCCCTCACGGGGAGTAGCAGTTGGTTTGATCGTCTCGGTGTCCGGACACCTCTGCGCCGTGAACCCCAGCCCCGAGGTGCGTCCTGAAGTCGAGGTGCTCGTCCCCACCTGCGACCGCCCGGCCGAGCTGGCCGTGACGCTCGCCGGCCTGGCGGCGCAGGACCACCCCTTCGACGTGGTGGTCAGCGACCAGTCCACCGGTGCGCCGTCCTACGCGGCACCGGCCGCGCAGACGCTGCTCCGCGCGCTGGAGCTGGACGGCCGCCGCGTCCGCACGGTGCGGCACCTCCCCCGGCGCGGGCTCGCCGAACACCGCGACGCGCTGCTGCTCGCCTCCCGCGCGCGCTACGTGCTGTTCTGCGACGACGACGTCTGGCTGCGGCCGGGCACCGTGGCCCGGCTGCACACCGCGATCACCGAGCTGGGCTGCGGGTTCGTGGGCGCCGCGGTCGAGGGCCTGTCCTACGCGGGTGACCACCGGCCCGCCGAGCTGGCGGCGTTCGAGCGCTGGGACGGGCCGCCGCAGCCCGAGCAGCTCGAGCCCGGGTCGCCCCAGTGGGAGCGCTGGCGGCTGCACAACGCGGCCAACCCGCTGCACCTCGCCGCGCGCCACGTCCGGCCCGGCGAGGCCTACGTCGCCTACAAGGTCGCGTGGGTGGGGGGCTGCGTGCTCTACGACCGGATGGCCCTGGAGGCCGTCGGCGGCTTCGGGTTCTGGACCCGGCTGCCGCCCGAGCACTGCGGCGAGGACGTGCTGGCCCAGCACCGGGTCATGGAGCTCTTCGGCGGCGCCGGGATCCTGCCCTCGGGCGCGGTGCACCTGGAGGTGCCCACCACCCTGCCCGACCGCACGGCCCCGGCCGACGCCCTGCTCGGGACGAGCGCGTGAGCGGGCCGCGGACAGCCCCGCGGACTGCGCAGCGGACGGCCGGGGGCGCGCGGTGAGCCCGCTGGTGGTGCTCGGCGACGTCCTGCTCGACACCGACGTGGACGGGCGCACCGACCGGCTCTGCCCCGACGCCCCCGCCCCCGTGCTGGACGTCGTGCAGGAGGTGGCGCGCCCGGGCGGCGCCGGGCTCGCGGCGGTGCTCGTCGCCGCCGACGGGGTGCCGGTGCGCCTGGTGGCGGCGCTCGACCGCGACCCGGCCGCCGCGCAGGTCCGCTCGCTGCTGGAGGGGTGCCTCGTGCTCGTCGAGGGCCCCGGCACGGGCGGCACCGCGGTGAAGACGCGGATGCGGGCGGGCGACCGCGTGCTGCTGCGGGCCGACCGCGGGGAGGGCCGGGCCGCCGAGCGGTTCGGCGCCGCCGTGCGGCCCGGGCGCCTGCTGCAGGACGCCCGTGCGGTGCTCGTGTCGGACTACGGGCGCGGCGTGGCGGCCGACCGGCGGGTGCGCACCGCGGTGGCCGCGGCCGCCCGCAGCGGGCTGCCCGTCGTGTGGGACCCCCACCCCCGCGGGCCCGTCCCGGTCCCCGGCGTCACCGCCGTGACCCCGAACCTGTCCGAGGCCGCGGCCGCCCTCGGGGTCGGCGCGCCGGACCCCGGCGACCGCGGCGCGGTCGGGGCCCTGGCCGACGCGCTGCGGGAGCGCTGGTCGGTGGCCGAGGTGGTGATCACGCTCGGGTCCCGCGGCGCGTTCGCGGCCGGTGCGGTGCACGCCGCCCCGCCCGCCGAGGGCGGCGACCCCTGCGGCGCGGGCGACCGCTTCGCCGGCCGGCTGGCCGCGGCCCTGGCCGAGGGCGCGGAGCTGGGAGCGGCGGCGGAACAGGCCGTGGCGGCGGCGTCGGCCTTCGTGGCCGGCGGCGGCGCGGGCGCGGTGCGGCGCACGGAGACCGGCTGGCGCCACCCGGTGCCGGCCACGGCGGCGCGCCCGGCCTGACCCGCCCCCCGTTGCAGTAAGGCCACCTTCACGCCAGGAGCTCGCGGGAAGGTGGCCTTCCTGCAACCCGGAGGGTGGCCGCCAGCACCTCGGCGACGTCGACGGCCAGCAGGGCCGGGTCCGGGTCGGCGGCGAAGCGGTCGCCCCGGCGCCGGTCGGCGCGGGTGAGCGCCTCGTGCGGCCCGCCGGCCGGCGGGCCCCACCGCTCGGGCCCGACCGGGCCGAACAGCACCACCGACGGCACGCGCCACGCGCTCGCGACGTGCGCGACGCCGGTGTCGCCGCAGACGACGAGCGCGGACCGGGCGACGACGGCGCAGAGCTGCGCGAGCGAGGTGCGCCCGGCGAGCACCGCCTGCTCCGGCAGGCCGGCGCCGCGGGCGACGGCGCGGGCGAGGGGGCGCTCGGCGACCGAGCCGGTGACCACGACGTCGTGCCCCCGGTCGCGCAGCGCGGCGGCGACGGCGGCGAAGCGGTCGGCCGGCCAGCGCTTCGACCCGAACGCCGCGCCCGGGTGCACGACGGCCGGCCCGTCGGCCGGGCCGGTGCCGAGCAGCAGGTCGCCCGGGTCGGCGGGCACTCCGTGGGCCTCCAGCAGGGAGCACCAGCGCTCCCGCTCGTGCCCGGCGTCCTCCACCCAGGCCGGGCCGTCCCACCCCGGTGCGGCGCCCTCCGCCGGGGCGAAGCCGATGCGCCGCCGCGGCCCCAGGGCGTCCAGGGCGCGGTGGCTCTGCGGCCCGGCGCCGTGCAGGTTCACCGCGACGTCGGGCGCCGGACCGCTCCAGGCGATCGCGTCCGGGCCGGCGGTGGGCAGCAGCACGGCGCCGGCGCGCTCGGCGAGCACGCGCAGCCCGTCGGGGGCGGCGAGCACGAGCCGGTGCCCGGGCAGCGCCCGGCGCAGCGCGCGCAGCGCGGGCACGGCCACGAGCAGGTCCCCCAGCCCGAGCGCCCGCAGGACCAGGACGGCAGGCATCTCCACGACCCGCGACTACCCGCGGGCGGCCGGGGTAGTCGGCGCGGGTGACGACCGCTCCGCCCCGGCCGGTGCCGGCACCCGTGACGGCCCCGGGCCGGCCCCGCAAGGGGTCGCGCCTGCTGCACCTGCTGCGCACGACCGATCCCAAGGACATCGGGATCATGTACCTCACCACCGCGTTCCTGTTCTTCCTCGCGGGCGGGGCGATGGCGCTGCTGATGCGGGGGGAGCTGGCGGCGCCGGGGCAGCAGTTCCTCTCGCCCGAGCAGTACAACCAGCTCGTCACGATGCACGGCACGGTGATGCTGCTGCTCTACGCGACGCCGATCCTGTTCGGCTTCGCGAACTACATCCTGCCGCTGCAGATCGGCGCACCGGACGTGGCGTTCCCGCGGCTCAACGCGTTCTCCTACTGGCTGTTCCTGTTCGGCAGCCTGACGGTGCTCGCCGGGTTCCTGACCCCGGCCGGCGCGGCGGACTTCGGCTGGTACGCCTACGCCCCGCTGTCGGGGCCGCAGTACTCCCCCGGCGCCGGTGCCACGCTGTGGTTCTCCGGGCTGATCGTGTCCGGGCTCGGCACGATCCTGGGCGCGGTCAACATGGTGACCACGGTCGTCTGCCTGCGGGCACCGGGCATGACGATGTTCCGGATGCCGATCTTCTGCTGGAACATCTTCGTCACCTCGATCCTCATCCTCATCGCCTTCCCGATCCTCACCGCGGCGCTGTTCGGGCAGCTCGCCGACCACCACCTCGGCGCCCACGTGTTCGACCCGCAGAACGGGGGGGCGATCCTGTGGCAGCACATGTTCTGGTTCTTCGGCCACCCCGAGGTCTACATCGTGGCGCTGCCGTTCTTCGGCATCATCACCGAGATCATCCCGGTGTTCAGCCGCAAGCCGCTGTTCGGCTACCGGCTGATGATCTGGGCGACGATCGGCATCACGGTGCTGTCGGCGGCGGTGTGGGCCCACCACATGTTCGCCACCGGCGCGGTCCTGCTCGCGTTCTTCTCGTTCACCACGTTCCTCATCGCCGTGCCGACCGGGATCAAGTTCGTCAACTGGATCGGCACGATGTGGCGGGGGCGGATCACCTTCGAGACGCCGATGCTGTTCGCCATCGGGTTCCTCGTGACGTTCCTGTTCGGCGGGCTCACCGGCGTCCTGCTCGGGTCCCCGCCGCTGGACTTCCACCTCAACGACACCTACTTCGTCGTCGGGCACTTCCACTACGTGCTGTTCGGCACGATCGTGTTCTCCGTCTTCGCCGGCATCTACTTCTGGTTCCCCAAGATGACGGGGAAGTTCCTCGACGAGGCACTGGGCAGGGTGCACTTCTGGACGATGTTCGTCGGGTTCCACCTGACGTTCCTGGTGCACCACTGGCTCGGCCCGCAGGGCATGCCGCGCCGCTACGTCGACTACCAGCCGCAGGACGACTTCACCGTGCTGAACTCGATCTCCTCGGCGGGGGCGTTCCTGCTGGGGATCTCCACGCTGCCGTTCCTGTGGAACGTCTTCCGCAGCTACCGGTTCGGCCGGCCCGCCACGGCGGACGACCCCTGGGGCTACGGCAACTCCCTCGAGTGGGCCACGACGTCCCCGCCGCCGCGCCACAACTTCCACGAGCTGCCCCGGATCCGCTCCGAGCGCCCGGCGTTCGAGCTGCACTACCCGCACCTCGTGGAGCGCTACCGGGCCGAGGCCCACGTGAGCCGGGCGACCGTGGCCGAGCGCGCCGCCCAGCGGACCAACCGCGAGGCCGAACCGGACGACGACCCGAAGAGCCGCTGACCCCCCGATCCCGACCGACAGGAGACGCACCGTGTCCGAGACGCTCCCCCTGCCCGACTACGACCACCTGACCACCGGCGACCTCGCCGCCCGGATCCGCTCGCTGGACGGCGGCGCGCTGCGCACGCTGATCGCGCACGAGGAGGCGCACGGCGACCGGCTGCCGGTGCTGGAGGTGCTCCGGCACCGGCTCACCGACGTCGAGGCCGGAGCCGAGCTGTCCTCGGGCGACCCGGCCGCGGCCCGCCCCGAGCAGGCGCCGCCCGCGGCGGGCGGCTCGCCCGTCACCGAGGCGGCCGCCCAGGCGAACAACCAACCGCTGCGCCACGGGGTCGCGGGCCAGACCCCGAACCGCGACATCCGGGGCCGCTGAGGACGGCGCCCTCCCCGGGGCTCCCTCGTCCGTCGAGCACGGGGAGGGGGCACCCCGGCCCGGCCCGTCCCGGACGCCCGCCGTCAGGTCGTGCCGTCCGCATCGGCGTTTCCCCGAGGCGGTGCCGGGCACCCGCACGGCGTGATGCTGCTCCGCCCGCCCGGGGTGTACCGGGCCCAGAGTGACACCGAGGTCCTCGTCGACGCGATGACGCGCGGGGGCTACGCCGTGGGCCGGCACGTGCTGGACCTGGGCACCGGGGCGGGCGCGATCGCGCTCGCCGCGGCCCGGGCCGGTGCGGCGTCGGTGACGGCCGTCGACCTGTCGGCGCGGTCCGTGCTGGCGACCCGGATCAACTGCCTCAAGCAGCGGGCGCTGCGGCGGGTCGCCCGCACCGCCGTCCCGAAGGTGGACGTGCGCCGCGGCGACCTGTTCGCCCCGGTGCGCGGCCGGCGGTTCGACCTGCTCGTCTCCAACCCGCCCTACGTGCCGGCCGAGAACGACGTCCTGCCCCGCCACCGGCAGGCCCGCTGCTGGGACGCCGGCACCGACGGGCGCGCGCTGCTCGACCGGATCTGCGCGGGGGCCGGGGACGCCGTCGCCCCGGGCGGGCACGTGCTGCTCGTGCACTCCGCGCTCTGCGGCGCCCAGCGCACCGTCGACGCGCTCGCCGCCGCCGGGTTCGCCGCGGACGTGCTGGCCCGCGCGTCCATCCCGTTCGGTCCCGTGATGCGCTCCCGGGCCGCGATGCTGGAGGCCCGCGGCCTCATCGCCCCCGGCGAGCGGGTGGAGGAGCTCGTCGTGGTGGGCGGCGCCCGGCTGGAGGGACCGGCATGACGGCCTCCGGGACCCCCGACCTGGTGTTCTGCGAGGGCGGCCCGCTGCTCGTCCGCGGACCGGTCGTGGTGGAGCTGCCCGACGGCAGCCGCGTGCGGTCCGACCGTCCCGTGTCGGCGCTGTGCGTCTGCAAGCGCACGCGCCGGCCCCCGTTCTGCGACACGAGCCACCGGAAGAAGGTGCGCGATGACAGCCCCTCCTGAGTCCCCCCGGCTCCCCGCCCCGCGGGGCCCGCTCTCCGCCGCGGTCCTGGACTTCCTGCGCGGCGACGCGCTCGCCCTGGCCGCCGCCGACCCCGCGGGCGCCGACCCGCTGGGTGAGGACGTGCAGCTGGCCCTCTACTGCTGCTACGAGCTGCACTACCGCGGCTTCGCCGGCGTCGCCGACGACCTGGAGTGGCACCCGGGCCTGCTCGCCCTGCGGGGCGAGCTGGAGAGGGCGTTCGAGGCCGAGCTGCGCGCCGCCGTGCCGGCGTCGGACGGTTCCGACCTCGACGCCGTGCTCGCGGAGCTGCTCGTCGAGCCCGTCTCCGGCCGCGGACCGTCCTGGCACCTCAAGGAGGCGGGCGAGGTGTGGCAGGTGCGCGAGTACGTCGCGCACCGCTCGATCTACCACCTCAAGGAGGGCGACCCCCAGGCCTGGGTGATCGCCCGGCTGGACGGGGAGGTGAAGGCCGCGCTGGTCACCGTCGAGCACGACGAGTACGGCGCGGGCGACCCCGCGCGCATGCACGCGCAGCTGTTCGCCGACATGATGACCTCGCTGGGCCTGGACGCCGGCTACGGCGCCCACCTCGACGCCGCCCCGGCGCAGACGCTGGCCGAGGTGAACTTCATGTCCCTCGCCGGGCTGCACCGGCGGCTGCGCGGCGCGCTGGTCGGCCAGTTCGCCATGGTCGAGCTCACCTCGTCCCCCGGCTCGGACCGGCTGGTGCGCGCGCTGCGCCGCCTCGACCTGCCCGAGGCGGCCGTGGAGTTCTACGCCGAGCACGTCGAGGCCGACGCCGTGCACGAGCAGCTCGTGCGCCGTGGCGTCATCGCGCCCCTGGTGGCCCGGGAACCGGCCCTCGCCGCGGACGTCGTGTTCGGGATCCGGGCGAGCGGCCTGCTCGCCGACCGGCTCGCCGAGCACCTGCTGACCTCGTGGGAGCGCGGGGAGTCGTCCCTGCGCCCCGTGCCCGCACCGGTGGCCTGACCCGGTCGTCGCGCGGACGCGGTCGCCCCGGCGGCCGCGTCCGCGCACGGGTCCTACCTCCCCCGGCGGGCGCGCAGCACCTCCGTCGCCCGCAGACCCGTCAGGACGGCGGTCGTCAGCAGCGCCGGCCGCGTCGCGCCGCGCACCGTCGCGAGCACCGCGAGCCCGACGAGCGGCGGCGCGCCCAGGGCGACGACGTCGCGGCGGCGCTCGCGGAACCGCGCGAGCGCGAGCGGGGTGCCCGCGGCGAGGTTCACCGCCATCGCCGCGAGCGCCGGGCGACGGGCACCCGCGGCGAGCAGTCCCGCCCACGCCGCGACGCTGAGGTCGTGCAGCGCCACCGCCGCCGGGTACGCGGTCGCCCCCGGGGACGCGGGAGCGCGGGAACGTCGATCTCCACTGCGGGCCCGGCCGCGCGATGCCGTCACGCGGATCGACTACCCGCGGGTCCCGCGGGTAGTCGACCCGCCATGACCATCGGAACCACAGGCGCGGCCGGGACGACCCGGCCGCTGGCGCTCGTCACGGGCGCCTCCAGCGGGATCGGCCTGGAGCTGGCGCGGGAGTTCGCGCAGCGCGACTTCGACCTGATCGTCACCGCCGAGGACGACGGCCTCGACGCGGCGGCGGACGCCCTGCGCACCGCCGGCGTCGAGGTGCGGGCGGTCCGCGCCGACCTGCGCACCCCGGACGGCGTCGAGAAGGTGCACGCCGCCGCCGGCCGTCCCCTCGACGCCGCGGCGCTCAACGCCGGGGTCGGGCAGGGCGGCCGCTTCGTCGACATCGACCCCGCCGACGACCAGGAGATCATCGACCTCAACATCACCTCGACCGTCCGCCTGGCCAAGCTGGTGCTGCGGGACATGGTGGCGCGGGACAGCGGCCGGGTGCTGATCACCTCGTCGATCGCGTCGACGATGCCGGGCACCTACCAGGCCGTCTACAACGCGTCCAAGTCGTTCCTGCAGTCCTTCGCCGAGGCCGTCGCCGCCGAGCTGGAGGACACCTCCGTCACCGTCACCTCTCTCATGCCGGGCCCGACGGAGACGGAGTTCTTCCACCGGGCCGACATGGACGACACCAACGTCGGGGCGTCGAAGAAGGACGACCCGGCGCAGGTCGCGAAGCAGGGCGTGGACGCGCTGCTGCAGGGCGAGCGGAAGGTGGTGGGCGGGTCGCTGGCCACGAAGGCCTCGGCCGTCGCGAACGCCGTGCTGCCCGACGCGGCGAAGGCCGCGATGCACCGCAAGATGGCCGAGCCCGGTTCGGCGAGCGACGGCTGACCGCACGGCGGGCCGGGGGGCGGGCGGGCGGGGCGGGTGCCCCGCCCCCCGCTCGCCCGTCCGCCCTACACGATGAACAGCACGAGCAGCAGCACGCCGGTGAGCACGAGCGACACCAGCAGGGAGCCCAGGCAGCCCAGCCGGCTGGAGAAGAGCGCGATCACGCGGCGGGCTGCAGCAGGGTCTTGACCATGCCGTCCTGCTTGCGCTGGAACGTCCGGTACGCCTCCGGGGCGGCCTCGAGCGGCAGCCGGTGGGTGGCGAAGTCGTCGACGCCCAGCGGGTCGTCGTCGGTGAGCAGCGGCAGGATGTCGGGGACCCAGCGGTGCACGTTGGCCTGGCCCATCCGCAGCTGCACCTGCTTGTCGAACAGCTGCAGCATGTTCATCGGGCTGGCCGTGCCGCCGTAGACGCCCGACAGCGACACGGTGCCGCCGCGGCGCACGGCGTCGATCGCGGCGTGCAGGGCGGCGAGGCGGTCGACCCCGGCCGTCCGCATGACGGGCGCGGCCACGGCGTCGGGGAGGAACCCGACGAGGGTGTGGGCGAGCTTGCCGCCGGGCGAGCCGTGGGCCTCCATCCCGACCGCGTCGATCACGGCGTCCGGGCCCCGGCCGTTCGTGAGCCCCTGCAGCACGTCGGTGAGGTCGCGGCCGTGCTCGCTCAGGTCGACGACGGTGGTGCCGCGCGCCCGGGCCCGCGCGAGCCGGTCCGGCACGAGGTCCACGCCGATCACGTTCTCCACGCCGCGGTGGCGGGCGATGCGGGTGCACATGTCGCCGATCGGGCCGAGCCCGAACACCGCGAGGCTGCCGCCGGCGGGCGGGTCGGCGTAGGCGACGGCCTGCCACGCCGTGGGCAGCACGTCGGAGAGGTAGACGAAGCGATCGTCCGGCGGCCCGTGCGGCACCCGGATGGGCAGCGTGTTGCCGAACGGCACGCGCAGGAACTCCGCCTGCCCGCCGGGGACCTGCCCGTACAGCTTGGTGTAGCCCAGCAGCGCCGCGCCGGAGCCCTGGTCGCGCACCTGCGTGGTCTCGCACTGGCTCTGCAGGCCCCTCGAGCACATCCAGCAGGTGCCGCAGTTGACGTTGAACGGCACGACGACGCGGTCGCCGGGGGACAGCGCGGTGACCTGGGGACCCACCTCCTCGACGACGCCCATCGGCTCGTGGCCGAGGATGTCGCCCTGGTCCAGGAACGGGCCGAGCACCTCGTACAGGTGCAGGTCCGAGCCGCAGATGCCGGTGGAGGTGATCCGCACGACCACGTCGTCGGGGTCGGTGATCCGGGGGTCGGGGACGGTGTCGACGCGGACGTCGCGCTTGCCGTGCCAGGTGACTGCTCGCATCCCCGTGGCGTACCCGCTGCGGACCTGTGATCACGCTCCCCGCGCGCCCCCGGAGGTGTGACGAGCGCCCGGGGCCGCTCCGCCGGCTCGGCCCAGGACCGCCGTGAGCGCCGCGGGCTCGCCGGGCACGACCACCACCAGGTCGTCGCCGGAGCCGCCGGCCACCACCGCGGCGCCGGCGACGACCGGGCGCGAGAGCCGGTAGGACAGCGCGGTGACCGGTCGGCCCGCCCGCCGCGGCACCTCCAGCGCCAGCAGCGCGAGCAGCGGGCCGTGCACGACCAGCCCCGGGTAGCCCTCGACGCCGGTCGCGTAGGGCAGGTCGTAGTGGATGCGGTGGGCGTTGTGGGTGAGCGCGCTGAAGCGGAACAGCAGGGCGGCGTCGGTGCGCAGCTCCAGCCCGGGGACGGGCACCGGGGCGGGCTCGCCGTCGGCCAGCGGGCGGGCCGCACCGGGCGGCTGGCTGCGGTAGACCACGTCCTGCTCCTCCACGGCGAGCAGCTCCCCGTCCCGCAGCAGCGCGTGCCGCACGGTGACGAACAGCATCGCGCCGCTGCGCCCGGTCCGGGGCGTGGACGACACCACCTCCGACCGGCGCTGCACCGTGTCGCCGACCCGCAGCGGGGCGTGCCCGCGCCACCGCCCGCCCGCGATCATCCGCCGCCGGTGCGGCAGCGGCGGGAGGAACGGCCCGGCGACGGGGTGGCCGTCGTCGCCGAACTCGCTGCGGCGCGGGTGGTCGAGGAAGGAGAACCAGTGCCACAGCGGCGGCAGCTCCTCCCCCGGCCCGGCGGCGGGGGCGGGCAGGTCGAGCACGGCCGAGAACGCGGCGACCGGCCACGGGTCGATCCGGTCGACCGCGGTGACCACCGCGCCCGGGGCGATCACGCCAGTCCCAGCTCGGCCAGCACCGCGGCCGTGTGCTGCCCGAGGGCGGGGACGGCACCCGCGGGCTCCGGCCAGCCCGCGGTCACCGGCGGCACGAGCGAGCGCACCGGCCCGACCTCGGTCGCGGTCTCCCGCCAGCGGTCGCGCGCGGCGAGCTGCGGGTGCGCCGCGAACTCGGCCACCGTGCGCTGCCGGGCGTGCGCGATGCCCGCGGCGTCCAGGCGCTCCTGCACGGTGGCCAGGTCCAGCGCGCCGAACACCCCGGCGACGAGCGCGTCCAGCTCGGCGCGGTGCACCACCCGGGCCGCGTTGCCCGCGAAGCGGGGGTCGGCGACCAGCTCGGGGCGGCGCAGCACGGTGGTGCAGAACGCCGCCCACTCGCGCTCGTTCTGCAGCCCGACGTTGACCACCTCCCCGCTGCCCGTGCGCACCGGGCCGTACGGGGCGATCGTGGAGTGGCTCGCCCCGGCGCGCGGCGGCTCGGTGCCCGACAGCGCGTAGTGGTAGGGGTAGCCCATCCACTCCCCCAGCGCCTCCAGCATCGACACCTCCAAGGCACGGCCCCGGCCCGTCCGGTCGCGCTCGCGCAGGGCGGCGAGCACGCCGGTGAGGGCGTACATGCCCGCGGCGATGTCGGCCACCGAGATGCCGGCCTTGACCGGCTCCTCCGGGGTGCCCGTCACCGAGACCAGCCCGGCCTCGCACTGGATCAGCAGGTCGTAGGCCTTGCGGTCGGAGTAGGGGCCGCCCGCGCCGTACCCGGAGACGTCGCAGGCCACCAGGCGCGGGAACCGGTCGACGAGCGCGGCCGCGGTGACGCCCAGCCGCGCCGCGGCCGCGGGCGCGAGGTTCTGCACGACGACGTCGGCGCGGGCGAGCAGGGCGTCGAGCGCCGTGCGCCCCGCGGTGGACCCGAGGTCCAGCGCCACGCTCTCCTTGCCGCGGTTGAGCCAGACGAAGTGGCTCGACAGCCCGTGCACCGCGCGGTCGTAGCCGCGGGCGAAGTCCCCGCCGCCCGGCCGCTCGATCTTGATCACGCGGGCGCCCAGGTCCGCGAGCTGGCGCGTCGCGAACGGGGCCGCCACCGCCTGCTCGATCCCGACGACGAGCAGGCCGTCCAGCGGTGCCGTGGCGTCCACCCGCACTTCCTACCGGACGCCGCGCGCTTCCCGCGAGGGCGCGCGCCGTGCATACTCGGAGTAAGTTTACCGACGGTAACTTCCAGGAGGTCCCGTGCCGCAGCGCACCGCACCGCACGACACCGAGCACCTCGACGTGGTCATCGTCGGGGCCGGCCTCTCCGGCATCGGCGCCGCGTGCCGGCTGGAGGAGTCCGACCCCGGGGCCACCTACGCGATCCTGGAGGCGCGCGACGCCGTCGGCGGCACCTGGGACCTGTTCCGCTACCCGGGCGTGCGGTCGGACTCGGACATGTTCACCCTGTCCTACCCGTTCCGCCCCTGGACGCGGGACGAGGCGATGGCCGACGGGGCCGACATCCGCGACTACATCCGCGACACCGCCGCGGAGACGGGCGTGGAGAAGCAGATCCGGTTCGCCACGCGGGTGGTGGCGGCCTCCTGGTCGTCGACCGACGCGCGGTGGACGGTGACGGTGCGCGGCGCCACCGGGGAGTCCACGCTGACGTGCGCGTTCCTCTACTCCTGCACCGGCTACTACGACTACGCCCGCGGGCACCAGCCGCAGTGGCCGGGGCTCGAGGAGTTCCGCGGCACGCTCGTGCACCCCCAGTTCTGGCCCGAGGACCTGGAGTACGACGGCCGCCGCGTCGTCGTGATCGGCAGCGGCGCCACCGCCGTGACGCTGGTGCCCTCGCTGATCGAGCGGGCGGCGCACGTGACGATGCTGCAGCGCTCCCCCAGCTACGTGGTGGAGCAGCCGTGGCGCGACCCGTTCGCCGACCTCGCCCGCCGCGTGCTGCCCGCCGGCCTCGCCCACCGCGTCGCCCGGGCCAAGAACGTGGTCGCCGCGCAGGGCTTCTACCAGCTGTGCCGGCGCCGCCCGGAGCTCGCCAAGCGGATGCTGCGCGCCGGGATCCGGCTGCGGCTGCCCGACGACGCGCTCATCGACGAGCACTTCACCCCCCGCTACGACCCGTGGGACCAGCGGCTGTGCGTCGTGCCCGGCGGGGACTTCCTGCGGGCGCTGCGCGACGGCACCGCGTCGGTGGTCACCGACCACGTCGAGCGCTTCACCCCCACCGGCATCCGGCTGCGCTCCGGCCGCGAGATCGAGGCCGACGTCGTCGTCTCGGCCACCGGGCTCACGCTGCTGCCCCTCGGCGGCATCGCGCTCGAGGTCGACGGCGAGCCCGTCGACCTCGCCGGCACCGTGGCCTACCGCGGCTTCATGCTCAGCGGGGTGCCGAACCTGGCCTTCTGCGTCGGCTACGTCAACGCGTCCTGGACGCTGCGCTCGGACCTCACCTCGCAGTACGTCTGCCGGGTCCTGCGCCACCTGCGCGACGGGCGCTTCGACGTCGTCACCGCACCCGCCCCGCCGACCGCGGAGCGCCGCCCGCTGCTCGACCTCACCTCCGGCTACGTCGCGCGCTCCGTCGACGCCTTCCCCAAGCAGGGCACCGGCGGCGCCTGGCGGGTGCGGCAGAACTACCTGGTCGACCGGCTCAGCGCGGCCCGGGCCGACCTGCCGGCCGAGCTGGCGTTCCGACGGGCACCGGTCCGTAGCGGCGCGTGAGCGGGCGACCACTCACCGCTGCGGGAGCACCACTGGGCTGATCGGCCCGGTCGTGACGCTCCGCACCGATACGGTGACTCCATGCTCGTGTGGATGACCCTCGCGGCGGGGATCGCCGTGTGCCTGCTCGGTTCGCTCGCCGTGGTCCGCGTGGACCGCCACTGGCGCCGCCGCCACCTCCGGTGCACCCGCTGCCGGGGCACCTGGTACGGCGCCCAGAAGTTCTGCCCCGGCTGCGGCGCGGAGGGCGAGCACTACGACCGGCGCGCCGAGGCGGCCCGCGGCGGCCCCGATCGGGACCGGCGGGGCCACGTCGGCACCGGACCGGTCCCGGTGGTGCCCGGCGCGGACGCGGCGCCGCCGCGGCCCGTCGTCGACTACGGCGACCGCGTGTGGGCGGCGCCCGTCGCGACCCCGGCCCCGCGACCCACCGCCGCGCCCGCCCCCGCCCCGGCTCGCGCTCCCGCCGACGAGGTCGCCGGGCGGCGCTGACGCGGCCGGCCCCGCCGCGGCCCGCCCTCGTTACGGTGGGCCGTGGCCAAGCTCTACTTCCGCTACGGCGCGATGAACTCCGGCAAGTCGACCGCCCTGATCCAGGTCGCGCACAACTACGAGGAGCGCGGCCAGCGCGTCCTGATCGTCAAGCCGGCGACCGACACCAAGAGCCCGTCTGTGCTCTCCCGCATCGGGGTCGAGCGCCCCGTCGACCTGGTCGCGGGCCCCGACGAGCGGGTCCGCGGGCCGGTCCTCGAGCGCCACCCCGACTGCGTGCTCGTCGACGAGGCGCAGTTCCTCTCCCCGGCCCAGGTGGACGAGCTGTTCCGGATCGCGGTCGAGGACGGCGTGCCCGTGATCGCGTACGGGCTGCGCACCGACCACCGCACGCACGGGTTCCCGGGGAGCATCCGGCTGCTGGAGGTGGCGCACTCCATCGAGGAGCTCAAGACGATCTGCCGGTGCGGGCGCAAGGCCACGCTCAACGCGCGCACCGTCGACGGCGCGTTCACCCGCGGCGGGGACCAGGTGGCCATCGACGGGTGCGCCGTGGGGTACGAGTCCATGTGCGGCTCGTGCTACCTGCGCGAGGTCGGCTGGGACTGATCTCCTCCGCCGCCGGAGGAGCAGCGCGCGCCCACCCCCGAGCGGCGCGCGCTGCTCCCGGCCCGCGTCCCCCCGGCGCGGGCCGCGCCGCCCCGGTCGGATGGACCCGGGACCACCGGGCACGACCGGGGTCGTGCACGTGGGCGTTGCGGCGCTCCCCCACGCTACAGTTCGACGAACCCGGTGGCGAGTGGTCCCCCCGCTCCGCCGGCGCAGGCGAGGGAGCGGGACGATGGCCGGACCGGCGGCGCGAGGGGCGGCGACGCGCTCGCTCGCGGCGAAGCTCGACCACCTCTTCGCCGTGGTGCGCCCGCCGGGCGGCGAGCGGGAGTACACCGGCAAGGAGGTCGTGGCGGCGGTGAACGCCGCCGGCACCGACCTGTCCGCCTCCCACCTGTCCGAGCTGCGGCGCGGGGTGAAGACCAACCCGACCGTGCGCGTGCTGGAGGGGTTGGCCGCGTTCTTCGGCGTGCGCACCGCCTACCTCCTCGACGACCCGCAGGCCGTGGAGGAGGTGGAGGCCGAGCTGGAGCTGCGCCGCGCGATGGCCGACGCCCGCGTGCGCGAGCTCGCCCTGCGCGTGGCCGACCTCGCCCCCCACGAGCGGGCGGCGATGTACCGGGTCCTCGCCGAGATCGTGCGGGAGCACGACGCGGGTCCGACCACCTGAGCGGAGCTCCGTTTCGCTCAGGTGCACGGCGGCCCGGTCGGGTACCCGCGCCGGTACCGGCGGCCGCTGCGGTGGCGGTGGCGGCGGGGCCCGGCCCCGGGCGCTAGGGTCGGGGTGCGTACCGGGACGGGGCCTGGGGGGGACGTGTGGACGAGCGCGCTCTGCGGTCGTTCCTGCGCGGCGCCGTGGAGGGCCTCGGCCTGCGCCCGCCGTGCACCGCCGAGGAGCTGTGCGCCGCGCTCGGCGCCGCGCGCGGCCGGCCGGTCCTGCTGGTGCCGCGCGCCGACCTTCCGGTGCGCGGCGGTTTCGGCTGCCTGGTCCGCTACCCCGACCGCGACCTCATCGTGCTGCAGCAGCGCAGCACGGCCGCCGGGCGGGCCTGGATCGTGTTCCACGAGCTGACCCACCTCCTGCGGGACCACACGTCCGTCGGGGCCGCGTCGTGGTGCGGCGGCGTCGGTGGCAGCGCGCCCTACGACGGCTGGCAGGAGTGGGAGGCCGAGACCGGCGCCGCCGTCCTGTCCGAGTGGGCCACGGCGCCGCCGCGGCCGCCCCCGGCCGGGCCGGTGGAGCGCGCCGTCGCCCGCGGGTTCGGGGCGACGCGGGGCCCGGGATGATCGCGGTCCTGCTGGCCGTCCTGCTGGTCGTGCTCGCGGTCCGGGCCGTGTCGGTGTGGCGGGACCGGCGCAGCACGGAGCAGTGGGCGTTCCTGCTCGCCATCGCCGGCGTCGTCGTCACGCTGCTGCTGGAGGTGCCCCGGGTCCAGCCCGACCTGGTGCCGGGCGTCGACCCCCGCCTGGCCCGCCTGGGGCAGAACCTGGCGATCGTCGCCGCCTTCGCGGCGCTGCAGCTGTTCTACCTGCGCCACGTCTCGCGGTTCCTGCGCCGCCCGCGGCTGGTCGTCGAGCTGGTCGTCGTGGCGGCCGTCGCCGCGGTGCTGGTGGCGAGCACGGTGCGGGTGGTCGCGGAGGGCGGCGACCTCGGGTCGGGGACCGCGACCCTGCGCCGCCCGGCCGTCGCCGCCTTCTACCTCGCCGGGGGCGGCTACATCCTCTACGCCGTCGGCACCCAGCTCTGGTGGACCGCGCGCTTCGCCCGGCGCCGCGACGCGGTGGAGCCGCTGGTGCGGCGCGCGGCCACCGGCGCGGCCGCGGGCAGCCTGCTCATCCTGGCCGGGGAGGCGGTGCGCTGCGCCGCGGTGCTCGCGGTGCTGGTCACCGGGCGGAGCCCCGGCGATCTGGAGCGCCCGTCGCTCGCCCTCATCCTGGCCGGCAGCCTGGTGCTCGTCATCGCGCTGGGGCTGCCGGCGCTGGTGGTGCAGGGGCGGGCGGCGCTGCGGTGGTGGCGGATGTGGCGGGCGCACCGCGGCCTCGCGCCGCTGTGGCGCGAGGTGGCGCGGGCCTGCCCGGAACTCGTCCGCCCGCCGCGCCCCGCGGACGGGCCGGGCGCGGCGCGGCGGATCCGTCGGACCCCGGTCGCGGTGGCGCTGCACCACCGCCTGGGCCAGTGCCGGGAGGGCTACCTGCGGGCGGTGGCCGGCGACGGCGCGCCGCCCGACCCCCGGCTGGCCGCGCTGGCCGAGCGGCTGCGGGCCTGCCCGCCGGTCCCGGTGGACGCCGGGGCCGACGGCGGTGCGATCGGCCCGGTCGCGTCCCCGGACGGGCTGCCCGCCGACGCGCACGCCTTCCTGGCGGTCGCGCGGGCCCTGGCCCGCACCCCGCCGGGGACCCGGGCCGCGCCGGTCAGCGGCGACCCAGGCGGCGCCCGCCCGCGGGGTCGTACCTGAGGCCGTAGTGGGCGAACACCGCGGGCTCGTCGGCCGCGGTGAGCTCGCCGTCGGTGGGGATCGACGGCGCGTCGTTCACCAGCTTCTTGTCGTAGCGCACGCGCACCGCGTCGGGCAGCACGGTGGCACCGGCCGTCGGCACCAGCGCGAGGCGGTGCCGGCCGATGAAGCCCACCCGCACCGTCGCGAAGGCGGGCTCGTCGGTGGCGGTGTCGACGTACACGGCCTCCAGCTCGCCGATGGTGCTGCCGTCCGGGTCGATGACCTTGTGACCGCGCCAGTCGCGCAGGTTCTCCGCTGGGAACACGACGACCGTCTACCCACGACGATCACCGGCGAACCGGTCCCGGGCGCGACGCGGAGCTCCGGGGGCTCCGTCGCCCGACCGGCCCCGCGTGGCCCCGGTCCGAGCGGGGTACGCCCGGCGGATGACCGACGAACGGACCCGGACCCCGGCCCCGCCGCGCACCTACGTCGACGCCAACCGCCTGTGGGTGGACTCCCGGTTGCGCTACGAGATCGGCCGCCGCGTCGAGGGGGCGATGCTGGCGCGCCTGGGCGCGCACGGGGAGCGCTGCGTCGACCTCGGCACCGGCCGGCGCGGGCTCGGCGCCCGCTGCGCCGTCGAGCGCTTCGGCGCGCGCGAGGTGCGGGCGTTCGACCTGCACCCCGCGTCGGTGCAGCGAGCCCGGCGGCGGCTGGCCGACCTGGGCGACCGGGTGCGCGTCGAGGTCGCCGACGCGACCGCGCTGCCGGTCGACGACGGCACCGTCGACCTGGTCACCTCCTTCCACGCCCTGCACCACATCGCCGACTGGCGCACCGCGGTCACCGAGGTCGCCCGGGTCCTGCGCCCGGGCGGCCGGTTCGCCCTGGTGGAGATGACGAGCCGGTTCGTCGACGCCCCGTGGCTGCGAGCCGTGTCGCGCCACCCCGCCGACCGGTTCGACACCCCCCAGCTGCTCGCCGAGCTGGAGCGCCACGGCCTGCACGTGCCGCCGGAGCGCGTGACCGACCGCGCCGGCGGGCGCTGGGTGCAGGCGGTCGCGACCCGCGGCTGACCGGTCGGCGGTCGGCGGCGGGGCGCGCCGGAGGCCGATGACTCGGCGTGAGGACGCCTCCGGATGGACCCGGTCCTTGATCACCCGTCCGAGTGATCTTCGGACCCGTTCTTGCGGCGGAAGGAGCAGCGCGAGTGACGTTCCGTGGCACCGGACCGGACGGGCGCTACCCCTTCCGGTGCAGCCGTGGCAGTCTGGTCGGGGTCGGGACGACCCGCGCACCGCCACGGGGGTGAGCGGCCGGCGCACGGCGCCGGGTCACCCGGACCAGACTCCCCAGCACCGAGGACTCCATCCGATGGTCACTCCACCCCGCCCCGCACCGTCCGCGTCCCCGGCCCACGGCGGAGCACCGGGCTTCGAGTCCGCCCTGCGGGGCTACGACCGCCGCCAGGTCGACGAGTTCGTCGCAGCCGGACGCGCCGAGGTGGAGCAGCTGCGGGCCGAGCTGGCCGAGGCCCGGCGGCAGCAGCAGGCGGCCGCCCAGCACGTCGAGGCGGTGGAGCGGGAGCTGCGCGACCTGCGCACCCGCCCCGCGTCCACGGGATCCGGGGCGCCCGAGGAGGGCTTCGGGGCCCGCGTCGAGAAGCTGCTGCGGCTGGCCGAGCAGGAGGCGGCCGAGGCCCGCAGCTCGGCCACCGGCGAGGCCGCCGTGATCATCGAGAAGGCGCGCACCGAGGCCGAGCAGCACCGGCACGAGGTGGAGCAGACCCTCGCCGCGCGGACCTCCCTCCTGGAGCAGGAGTCCACCCGGCGCGCGGCGGAGCTGGAGGAGCGCGAGCAGCGGATCGAGGAGCAGGCCGCCGCGGCCCGGGAGGAGGCCGAGCAGGTGCGCGCCGCGGCCGCCCTCGCCGCCGACCGCCTGCGGGAGGAGTCCGGGGCCGCGGCCGAGGAGACCCGCCGGCGGGCCGAGGCCGAGGCCGAGCGGCTGCGCGAGCGGGCCGAGCAGGAGCTGGCCCGGATCACCGCGCTCCGGGCCGGCGTGCGCACCGACCTCGCCCGCCTGGCCCGCGTCCTGGCCGCCGAGCTCGACGGTCCGGACGCCGGGGCGGTGCCCGAGGCCGGGGCCGCCCCCGAGCCGGCCGCTGCACCGACCGCCCCGCCGACCGGCCAGGTCACCGGCCAGGTCACCGCCCAGCCCACCGACCGGCCCGCCGAGCGCGGACGACCCGGCACCGCGAGTGGGGACACCACCACCGGGAAGGCCACCGGCAGCGCGACCGCCGGGGGCACCACCCGGCACTGAGCGCACGGCCCGGTGCGACCGGGCCGGGAGGGGTCGACACGTGTTCGGAGAGCAGCCGGTCCCGTCGGTGCACGACCCCGCGCCCGCGGGCCCGGACGACGGCGCTCCGCCCTCCGACGACGCCGCGGTGCCGGAGTTCCCGCTCGTGCTGCGCGGCTACGACCGCGCCGCCGTGCGGGCCTTCGCGATGGAGCGCGCCCGCGAGGTGCGTGCGCTCCGGCGGGAGACCGCCGCACTGCTGGAGCGCAGCACCGCCGCCGAGGCTCAGCTCGCCGCGGTCCGGCGGGAGAACCAGGCGCTGCGGGAGGGCTACACGCTCCCCCCGCGCGGCACGTCGGCGCTCGCCGGCACGGGCGCGCGGGTCGAGCGGCTCCTGCAGCTCGCCGAGGAGGAGGCCGCCGCGGTGCGCGCCGCCGGGGCGCGGGACGCGGCCCGGCTGCTCGAGCGGGCCCACGAGCAGGCCGACGCCCACCTGCGGGACGCCGCGGCCGCCATCGAGGACGAGCGCGCCGCCCTCGCTGCCGAGTCCGCGCGCCGCGAGGCCCTGCTGCACGCGGCCGAGCAGCGGTCCGCCGCCGACCGCGCCGCCGCCGAGGACCGCGCGCAGCAGCTCCTCGCCGACGCGCGGGCCGAGGCGGACGCCGTCCGCGCCCGCGCGGAGGCCGAGGCCGCAGCCCTGGTCGCGGAGGCCCGCGCGGAGGCCGACCGGCTCACCGCCGCCGGCCGGTCCGCCCGCGCCGACCTCGCCCGCCTGCTCACCGTGATCACGGAGGGCCTGCCCGACGGGGACGGCGCCGGGCCGCCCACCGCGGAGCGGGCGACCGAGGATGCGGCGGCGGTCGACGCGGCCGCCGACCCGGGCACCCGCCCCGCCGGCCCCGGCCGGGCCGACGAGGACCCGGACACCGGCGCGGGGGCGCCGGACGCCGCCGACGACCGCCCCGGCCCGGCCCGCAGCGGTCGTCCGGACGGCGACCCGCCCGGCGACCCGGACGACGACGCGACCAGCGACCCGGCCGGCCCCGCCCCAGCCCACGCCTCCGCCTCCGCCCCCGCCTCTGCCGGAGCCCGCGCACCCGCGCGGCTCCCCCGTCCCGTCGCCGTCCGGTGACCGCGGTGTCCACCCCCACCACCGGTGCGCCGGGTCCGGTCCCCCCGACCGGCCCCCGCGGCGCGACCGGTCCCCGGTCCGCCGGGGCCGTGGGCCTCGCCGTGGTGCTGGGCGGGGTGGTCATCGCGACCCTGCTGGCCGTCGGCCGCGCGGGCGCGGCGGTGGCCGGGGCGGGCGAGGCGGACCTCGCGGCGCTCGTCGGCTCCGTCCGCTTCCCCGGTGCCGGCGTCGCCGCGGCGACGCTGCCCGACCTGCTCGCCGCGCGGCAGCTCGCCGCGCTGGTGGCGGTCCTGCCCGTCGCGGACGGGGTCCTCGACGGGGCCCGGACCGCCGCCCTGGTGTGCGGCGCCCTCGCCGCGCTCCTGCTGTGGCCGGTGCTGCGCGCGTTCGACGCCGGGCCGGTCCCGGCCGCGGCGGGCGTCGCGCTGGCCGGGATCGCCCCGCCCGCGCTGGCGCTGCACGGCGTCGTCACCGCCGGGGCTCCGGCGGCGGTGTGGCTCGGCCTGGCCGCCGCCCTGACCGCGGCCCGGCGCCCGGGAGCGGGGGCGGTCGCCGCGCTGGTCGCGACGCTGACCGCCCCGGTCGCCGGGGTGGCCGTGCTCGCCCTCGTCGCCCACCTCGTCGCGGTGGGGACGCTGCCGGTGCCCGCACGGGCCCGCCTGCCGGTCACCGCGGCGTGCGGAGCCCTCGCCGCGGTCCTGGCCGGGCTGGCCGCCGGCCCCTGGGCGGGCGGCGGCGCCGTCCTCCCGACGGGCGCGGTCCTGGCCGGGGCGGCCGTCGCCGCCGTCGTGCTGCTGCTCACCGCACGGCGCCTGCCCTGGCTGCGCCCGCTCCTCACCCCCGCGGCCGTGCTCACCGCGGCGGCCCTCCTGCCCACCCCGACCGGCACGGCCGCCGCCGTCCTGGCGCTGCCCGCGGTCGCGGCGGCCGCCGCGCTGCTGGTGGCCGACCTGCGCAGCGCCGACGCCGTCGCCACGACCGCCGTCGTCGTCACCGCGGCGGCCCTGGCCGCTGCGGTGATCGCCGTGCCGGCCCGCCCGACCGGACCGGGGTCGCTGGTGGGCTGGGCCGTCTCCGAGCTGCCGGCGGACGCGCCGGTCCGGGCGGACGCGCTCGACCGGGTCGAGCTGCTCGCCGCCGGACTGCCCCCCGAGCGGCTGGCCGCGCCGGCCCCGGACGCGGCGCAGCTCGTCACCGACCGCCGGGGCGCCGCGCCGGCCGACTGCGCGGTGGAGCTTGCCGTCGGCACCGGTACCGGCGGGGCGCGCTCCGCCGTCTGCGGCCCGCCCGAGGACCCGACCGCGCCGGCCGAGCGGGCCCGGCTGGGTGGAGAGCTCGCCGGCAACCCGGCCCTGGTGCTCGCCCCGGAGGCGGCCGAGCTGCTGCGCCGGGGCGCGGTCGACCGCCGCGTCGTCGTGGTGCTCGCCGCGCTGGCCCCGACCCGCGACTTGCGCGTCGAGGCGTTCCCCGCGACCCCCGACGACGCGCCGGACGCCCCGCGGCGCCGCCTGCACCTCGGCGGCCTCGACGGTCCGGCCGGCGAGGAGTCCCGCCGGCTCCTGGAGTCGTGGCTGGCCGGCCAGCAGCCCCCGTTCGCCCCCGCTCGCACCGAGGCCGTCGACGGCGGCCTGGTCGTCACCTGGGCGGCCGCCGCATGACCCGTCCCCCCACGGAGGTCCCATGATCACCCGATGCGTCCGGCGGCTCGCCGCCGCCGTGCTCCTGACCGCCGGCCTCGTCGCCCTGGTGGCCGGGACCGCCGCCGCCGCCCCCGCGGCGGAGGCCTACGTCCGCCTCGCCCACCTGTCCCCCGACACACCGGCGGTCGACGTGTACGTCGACGCCGTCGCGGCCCCCGAGCAGTCGCTGGTCGTCCCCGGCGTGGAGTACGGCGCGGTGTCGCCCTACCGGCTGCTGCCCGCCGGCAGCTACGTGGTCAGCATGCGCCCGGCCGGGGCCCCCGCCTCGGCCCCGGCGGTCATCTCGCTCACCGTGGACGCGCAGCCCGGCGGGGCGTACACCATCGCGGGCGTGGGCCGCTCCAGCGAGCTGGGGCTGGCCGTGCTGGAGGACCGCCTGGACCTGCCGGCCCCCGACCGCGCCAGCGTCCGGGTCGTCAACGCGTCGCTGACCGAGCCCGTCGTCGACTGCGGGCGCGAGGGCAGCCCCCCGTGGGCGCGGGACGTGCGGTTCGGCACCGCCACCGGCTACGCGGACGTGCCCCTGGGCACGTGGGACCTGGCCGTCACGAGCGGCGGCCGGCCCGCCGCGACGCTGCCGGTGGACCTCGTGGCCAACTCCGTCTACACGGTCGTGCTGCTCGACGGCGCCGGCGGGGTCGAGGCCACCCTGCACACCGACAGCACGGGAGCCGGATCGGTGCCGGTGGGCGCCGTCGACGCCGGCACGGCCGGCGGGCTGTCGGGGCCCGAGACCGCCGCCGGGCTCGGCGCGCTCGCCGTCGCCGCCGCGGCCCTGGTGGCCGCCGCCTCGCGGCTGGGCCACGATCGTCGACGCCGTGCCTCCGCACGGTGACGGGCCGCCGCGCCGCGGCGGTGGGGGCGCTGGTCGCCCTGCTGGCGGCGTACGGGGTGCTCGCCGCGTCCGCGCTGGTGCCCGCCCCGGCGTCCCCGACGACGGTGGTCGCGCTGCCGGTGCGGCCCGCGGCGGCACCGGCCCGGCCGCCGGCGCCGGCCCCGGACGTCGGGGAGCTCCGGCTGGAGATCCCCGGGATCGGGCTGGACGTGGTGCTGGGCCGGGCCGGCACCGACGCCGCCGGCGTGCTGGTGCCTCCGGAGGACCCGGGCGAGGCGGCGTGGTTCACCGGCTCGGCCCGGCCGGGCGACCCCGGCCCGGCGGTGGTGGTGGGGCACGTCGGCTCGCGGGCGGGTCCGGGGGTGTTCCGGCGCCTGGTCGACCTCGCCCCGCAGGACGCGATCGTGGTGACGCGCGGCGGCCGGACCGAGCGCTTCCGCGTGACCGGGGTGCGGACCACGCCCAAGGACGCGTTCCCGACCGCGGCCGTGTACGGGCCGGTGCCCGGGCCCGAGCTGCGGCTCATCACCTGCGGGGGCGGGTTCGACGCGACGACCCGGCACTACCTGGACAACGTCGTCGTCTCGGCCGTGCTCGTGCCCTGACCCCCGCCGGGGGGCGCGGATGAGCGCGCAGGTGCGGCACCGGACCCGGCGCCGCCACGCCCGGCCGCAGCGCCGCAGCCCGTGGCCGCTGCTCGCGGCCGTCCTGGCCGGGACGCTCGCGGCCGCGGTGCTCACCGTCGTGCGCACCGCCGAACCGCCCTGCGCGCTGCCGGGCACCAGAGTCACCACCGACGCCGCCACCGCGCCCGCCCTGCGCGCAGCGCTCGGCGCGGCCACGGCCGCCGGGCGGCTCCCGGGCTGCACCGACCTGCCGGTCGTCGTGCGCGACGCCGTCGACGTCCTCGCCGCGGGCGGGCAGGAACCCGGCCTGTGGCTGCCCGACTCCGCGCTCTGGGCGGCGCGGCTCGGCGGGGCCGTCACGGTGCTGGGGTCCGTCGCCAGCTCGCCGGTCGTCGTGGCCGAGCCGCCCGGTGCGGCCGCGCCGCGACCGCTGGTCGCGGTGCTCACCGCCCCCACCCCGACGGGGCTCGTGGCACCCGACCGCGACAGCGCCGGCCTGCTGACCCTGGCCGCCGCGGCCACCGCCACGGCCGGCGCCGGCCTCGCCCCGACCCCGCAGCTCGCCGGGGCCGTGGTGGCGCTGGACCGCGTGCCCCTGGGCAGCGCCGCGGCCGGGTTCGCGCAGCTGGAGCGGGACGGCACGCCGTTCCTCACCACCGAGCTCGCCACCGTCCAGCACTCGGCCGCCGCGGGGCGCCGGGCCGGCGCGGTGCCCGTGGCCGGGGTGCCGCCGGCCGACTACCCCCTCGTCGCGGTGGGCGAGGTGGCCGCGGCCCGGCCGGTGCTCGACGCGCTGCTCGCGCCCGAGGCGCAGGACGCGCTGCGCCGGGCCGGGCTCGACCCGCCCCAGCAGGTGGACGTGCCCGACGCCGACGCGATCCGCCGGCTGCTGGCCCTGTGGACCACGCTGCGCGGCGACTCGACGGTGCTCGCCGTCATCGACGTCAGCGGCTCGATGGAGGCCGTGGTCGACGGGCGGACCCGCATCCAGCTGGCCGCCGAGGCCGCCCGCCTGGGCCTGGGGCTGTTCCCGCCCGGCTACGAGGTGGGGCTGTGGACGTTCTCGGCCCGCCCGGCGCCCCAGCCGGACTTCGACGTGGTGGTGCCCGTCGGGCCGCTCGACGCCCCGCTGCCGGACGGCACCCTCCGCGCCGACGCCCTCGCCGCCGGAGCGGGCGCGCTGCGGGCGGTGCGCGGCGGCGGCACCGCCCTGCACCGGACGACGCTGGAGGCCGTGCGGTCGGTGCAGGCGGCCTACCGCCCCGGCCGGGAGAACACGGTCGTGCTGCTCACCGACGGCCGCGACGAGGACGACGACGGCATCGGCCTGGAGGAGCTGCTCGCCACCCTGCGGGCGGAGACCGACCCGGCCCGACCGGTGCCCGTGATCCCGGTCGGGGTGGGCCCGGAGGTCGACATGGCGGGGCTGCAGGCCATCGCCGAGGCCACGGGCGGACGCGCCTACCAGGCCCTCGACCCGGCGCAGATGCGGGAGGTGTTCCTCGACGCCCTGCTGCTGCGGGTGTGCCGACCCGGATGCTGACCGGTTGCGGCGCCGCCGGTCCGGCGCCGCCGCGGCTCAGCCGTCGAGCTGGTCGAGGGCGCGCTGCGCCGCCTCGAGCTCGGCGCGCAGGCGCTCGACGCGCTCGCGCTGCCGCTGCCGGGCGCCCTCCAGCGCCGCGGTGATCGCCTCGGCGACCGCGGGCGGCAGCGCCCGGGCGGCGACCGCGACGTCGGCGGCCGGTACCGGCACGGCCCGCCCGACCCGGCGCGACCCGCTGAACACCTCGGCCTGCCACTCGCCGTCGGGGGTGGCCGTGAGGTGGACGGCGGTCGCGGCCTCGGCCCGCTTCCCGGCCCGCGCCCGCGGCGCGGGCGGGGGGACGGCGGCGGTCGGCTGCGCCGTGACGGGCGCGGATGTAGCAAGTGAGGACGCGGCAGGTGCGGACGCGGCGGGCGGGGACGCGACGGGCGGCGCGGGCCGGGCCGGGGCGGCGGGGCGGGGTTCCGCGGCCGGGGCGACCGCTGTCGGAGGGGCCGGGGCGGGGGCGGACGCGACGGGCGCCGCGCTGCGGGCGGCCCGCGTCGCAGCGGGCGCCCGGTCCGGCGCGGGCGGGGCCACCGGCTCCGCGCGCCGCCGGGCGGGCCGGATCCGGGACAGCTCGCCGGGCGAGCAGAAGACCGTGTCGCGCGAGCCCGCCGGCCGCACCTGGATGAAGTCGCCCTCGGCCAGGTCGGCCACCGACACGACCTTCGCCGAGCGGCCCTCCGGCACCCCCACCGCGGCCGCGGTGAACCACACCGTGCCGGGCCGCCCCGCCGCCGCGGTCTCCCGCAGGTCCTGCACGTCCTGCTCGCTGAGCGCGCCCTGTGCCGCCGCCATCGCCGTGCTCCTTCCCTCGCTGCGGCGCATCCTGCCTCCCCGCACCGACACTCACCGCGGTCAGGGGCGCCCGGTCACGCTGCGGGACCGGGCCGTTCCGCAGAGCCACCGGCGGCGGCGTCCCGACCGGCGGCGGCGACCGCGGCCGCTAGCCGCGCAGCAGCGTCGCGGGGACGTCGACCAGCCGGCTGCGCAGGTACTCGCCGAGCCCCTTGGCCTGCGGGTCGGGCCGGGTGGACGACGCCACCCCGTCGCCGAGCAGCCCGTGCACGACCACGTTGACCGCCCGCAGGTTCGGCAGCGGGTGCACCTCGATCTCCAGGTCCGCCGCCTCCGGGCCGAGCAGCTCCCGGGCCCGCCCGGCGGTCAGGAACCCGCTGAGCCAGGCGTGCGCGGCGTCGTCGCGGGCCCACACCCCGATGTTGGCGTCGCCGCCCTTGTCACCCGACCGCGCCCCGCACACCCGCCCCAGCGGCACCCGCACCACCGGCCCCTCCGGGGCTCGTGAGTGCGCAGGAGTGCTAGAGCACTCCTGCGCGCGCACGGGCCCGGAGGGCGGGTCCGGGACCGTCCGGCGGGTGCCGTCGGGCAGGACCGCGGTGTGGGTGACGGCGCTGCGCGGCACCGCCGCCGGGCGGTAGACCCCGTAGGCCGACTCCGGGGTCGGCGGCGTGGTGGCGTGGAACCCGGCGTAGCCGCCCAGGGCCAGCTCCACGGCCGCCGCCGAGAACGCCCGGCCGACCGCGCGCGGGTCGGGGTCCTTGACCGTCACCCGCAGGTGGGCGGTGGCCTGCTCGTTGGTCGGCGCGTCCTCCCGGTCGAAGCGCAGCAGCCGCACGTCGACCTCGGCGAACCGGTCGCGGCCCCCGAGCACCTCGAACAGCAGGGACTCGGCGTGCGCGGCCTTGGCCTCGACGTCCAGCCCGGTCAGCACGAACGTCATGGTGTTGCGGAACCCGCCCGCGTCGTTGAGCGCCACCTTCAGCGTCTCCGGCGGCGGGCTCCCCCGCGTCCCCGAGATCGCCACCCGGTGCTCGCCGACCTGCTCCAGGGCGCAGGTGTCGACGTGCGTGGTCACGTCCGGGCCGAGGTAGGCCGGCGCGCCGATCTCGTAGAGCAGCTGTGCGGTCACCGTCCCCACCGACACCAGCCCTCCGGTGCCGGGGTGCTTGGTGATCACCGACGACCCGTCCGCGGCCACCTCGGCGACCGGGAACCCCGGGTAGCGCCGGTCGGCGATCTCGTCGAGGAAGCAGTAGTTCCCGCCGGTGGCCTGCGGCCCGCACTCGATCACGTGGCCCGCGGCGACCGCCCCGGCCAGCGCGTCCCAGTCGTCGACGGCCCAGCCGTGCCACCAGGCCGCCGGCCCGACCACCAGCGAGGCGTCGGTGACCCGGCCGGTCACCACGACGTCGGCGCCGGCGTCCAGCGCCGCGGCGATCCCCCAGCCGCCCAGGTAGGCGTTGGCCGACACCGGCCGCCCCCGCGGGGCCGGGGTGACCGCCCCGAGCGAGCCGCGCAGGTCGTCGCCCTCCACCCAGGCCACCCGCGCCCCGGTGCCCAGCGCGTCGATCTCGGCGGCCAGCCCGGCCGGGTTCAGCCCGCCCGCGTTCGAGACCACCCGCGTCCCGCGCTCCACGCAGGTCGCGAGCACGTCGCGCATCTGGGTCAGGAACGTCCGCGCGTACCCCGCCGCCGGGTCCTTGGCCTGCGCCTTGGCCAGGATGAGCATGGTCAGCTCGGCGAGGTAGTCGCCGGTGAGCACGTCGAGCGGCCCCCCGTCGACCATCTCCCGCGCCGCGGCCAGCCGGTCGCCGTAGAAGCCCGAGCAGTTGCCGATGCGCACCGGGCGCCGGCTCACCGGGGACCTCCCGGTGCCCGCCCCGGGCCGGGCGGGCCCGCGAAGGCCTGCCCGATCTCCAGCCACTCGCGCGCGTGCGGGCCGTCGGCCCGCAGCGCGAGGTCGTCGCGGTGGCGCCGCTGGGTGATCGCGAGCGCGAAGTCGAGCGCCGGCCCGGTGACGCGGTCGGCGGCGTCCGGCGGGCCCCAGGTCCAGGTGGAGCCGTCGGGGGCGGTGAGCTCGACCCGCACGGGCGCGTCCGGGAGCGCCCGGCCGTGCGCGGCGTAGCTGTAGGCGCGCGCCCCGACGCCGATGTGCGCCACGTGGCGCAGCCGCGCGGTCGGCTCCCGCACCGCGCCCAGGGCGTCGGCGACGTCCTGGCCGTGCGCCCAGGTCTCCATGATCCGCGCGGTGAGCGCGGACGCGGCGCTCATCGGCGGCCCGAACCACGGCACGCGCAGGCCCGGGTCGAGCTCGCGGAAGGTGGCGACGAGCCGCGCGCGGGCGCCGTCGAACCAGGCCAGCAGCTCCGCCCCGGACAGGGAGCGGTAGCCGGCGGCGATGGCGTCCGGGTCGACGCCCCCGCCGGCCGGGGCCCGCTCCACGTCGGCGCGGAACGCGTCGGGCTCGACCGCCGACCGCACCGCGACCTCGTCGAAGTGCGCGAGGTGCGACACCTGGTCGCCGACCGTCCACCCCGGCGCGGGCGTGGGGCGGCGCCAGCCGTCCTCGTCGAGCCCGGCCACCAGGCCCCGCAGCACCGCGCTCTCGGCGGCCAGGTCGTCGGCCAGGGCCCCCATCGACACCGGCACGGCTACCCCTCCCCCGCGGCCACGACGGCGAGCACCTGGCCGGTCTCCACCTGGTCGCCCGGACCCACGCGCACCTCGGTGACCACGCCGTCGGCCGCGGCGGCCACGGTGTGCTCCATCTTCATCGCCTCCAGCACCACCAGCGCCCGCCCGGCGGCGACGGCCGCCCCGGGCTCGACGAGCACCCGCACCACCGAGCCGGGCATCGGGGCGAGCAGCGAACCGGCCCGCCCGGTGGCCCCGGGGTCGGTGAACCGCGGCACCTCGGTGAGCGCGGCGGACCCGTCGGGCCCGTCGACGTAGGACACGCCGTCCGCGGTGTGCACGCGGTAGGCGCGGCGCACGCCGTCGACCTCCAGCTCCACGGCGTCGGGCGCCGCGGACAGCAGCCGCACCGCGGCGCCGAGCGGGGCGCCGTCCACGCCCAGGTCCAGTCCGTCGCGCCCGAACGCGTAGGTGACCTCGACGGTCTCCCCGTCGCGCGCGTACGCGACGTGCTGCGGGACGCCGCGGACGCTGCGCCAGCCCGAGGGCAGCCCGCCGAGCACGCGCGCGTCGCGGCGGTTGCGCGCCTGCCGGGCCAGCGCCGCCGCGGCGGCGTGGCGCGCGCCGCCGCCCGGGGCCCACCGGGACAGCGCAACGGGGTCGTGGCGGGTCAGGAAGCCGGTGTCGGTGCGGCCGGCGAGGAACTCCTCGGAGCGCAGGACCCCGACGAGCAGGTCGCGGTTGGTGGTGACGCCGTGCAGCTGCGCCTGCTGCAGCGCCCGGGCCAGCCGGCGCGCGGCCTCGCCGCGGGTGCGGCCGTGGGCGACCACCTTGGCCAGCATCGGGTCGTAGTGCGGGCCGACGACCGAGCCGTCGGCCACCCCGGAGTCGACGCGCACGCCGGGGGCGTCGGGGATGCGGACGCGGTGGAGCACACCGGTGGCGGGCCGGAACCCCGCGGGGACGTCCTCGGCGTAGAGGCGGGCCTCGATCGCGTGCCCGTCGATGCGAGCGCCGGTGGCCTCCGGGGGCAGCGGCTCGCCCTGCGCCAGCCGCAGCTGCAGCTCGACGAGGTCGAGCCCGGTGACGAGCTCGGTGACCGGGTGCTCGACCTGCAGCCGGGTGTTGACCTCCAGGAAGGAGAACCGCCCGGTGCTGTCCAGGACGAACTCGACGGTGCCCGCCCCGGTGTAGCCGATCGCCCTGCCCGCGGCGACGGCGGCCGCGCCCAGCTCGGCGCGCAGCGCCCCGTCCACCGCGGGTGACGGGCACTCCTCCACGATCTTCTGGTAGCGCCGCTGGACCGAGCACTCGCGCTCGAACAGGTGCACCACCTCCCCGGACGCGTCGCCCAGGATCTGCACCTCGACGTGGCGCGGGTCGACGACGAAGCGCTCCAGGAACACGGTGCCGTCGCCGAACGCCGAGGCGGCCTCCCGGCGCGCGCCCGTCACGGCCCCGGCCAGCTCGTCGGCGGAGCGGACCACCCGCATGCCGCGCCCGCCGCCGCCGAACGCGGCCTTGACCAGCAGCGGGAACCCGATCCGGGCCGCGACCGCGCCGAGGTCGGCGTCGTCGGTGACGGTCGCGCCGGGCAGCACCGGCACGCCGGCCGCCTCCATCAGCGCCTTGGCCCGCACCTTCGAACCCATGGCCGCGATGGCGGCGGGCGACGGCCCGACGAACAGCAGCCCGGCGTCGGCGCAGGCGCGGGCGAACCCGGCGTTCTCCGAGAGGAACCCGTAGCCGGGGTGCACGGCGTCGGCGCCGGTGGCGCGGGCGGCCTCGATGATCAGGTCGCCGCGCAGGTAGGTCTCCGCGGGGCTCGCGCCGGGCAGCCGGACCGCCTCGTCGGCCAGCCGCACGTGCGGGGCGCCGGCGTCGGGGTCGGAGTGCACCGCGACGGTGGCGATGCCCAGGGCGTGCGCGGTGCGCAGCACCCGCACGGCGATCTCGCCGCGGTTGGCGACGAGCAGCCGGTCGATCACGGTGGCGGGGGGCATCGGCGCGCTCACATCCGGAAGACGCCGAAGCCGCGGCGGCCCTCGACGCGGTTCGAGTGCACGGCGGACAGGGCCACGCCCAGCACGGTGCGGGTGTCGCGGGGGTCGACGATCCCGTCGTCGTGCACGCGCCCGGTGACGGCGAGGGCGTGCGACTCGGCCTCGATCTGCGCCTCGACCGCCGCCGTGCGGGCCCGGTCGGCGGCCTCGTCGAAGGGGCGGCCCTGCGCCGCCGCCGACGCCCGCCCGACGATCGACAGGACGCCGGCCAGCTGGGCCGCGCCCATCACGGCGAGCTTGGCGCCGGGCCAGGCGAACAGCAGCCGGGGGTCGAACGCCCGCCCGGACATCCCGTAGTTGCCCGCGCCGAACGAGGCCGCGGTGGTGATCGTCAGGTGCGGGACGGTGCTGTTGGTGACCGCGTTGATCATCTTGGCGCCGTCCTTGATGATCCCGCCCTGCTCGTACTGCGCCCCGACCATGTAGCCGGTGGTGTTCTGCAGGAACACCAGCGGGGTGTCGGTCTGGTTGGCCAGCAGGATGAACTCGGTGGCCTTCTGCGCCTCCTCGCTGAAGATCACGCCGCGGTGGTTGGCCAGCACGCCCACCGGGAAGCCGTGGACGCTGGCCCACGCGGTGACCAGCGAGGTGCCGTAGAGCGGTTTGTACTCGTCGACGTCGGAGCCGTCGACCGTGCGGGCCAGCACCTCGCGGGGGTCGAAGGGCGTCTTCGCGTCGGCCGGCACGATGCCGAGCACCTCGTCGGGGTCGTAGCGCGGCGGCTCGGGGTCGCGGGCCGGGGGCGGGCCGAGCTTGCGCCAGTTGATCCGGGCGAGGATCCGCCGGCCGATCCGGATCGCGTCGTGCTCGTCGACGGCGAAGTAGTCCGACAGGCCCGACACGCGGCTGTGCATCTCCGCCCCGCCGAGGGACTCGTCGTCGGACTCCTCGCCGGTGGCCATCCTCACCAGCGGCGGGCCGCCGAGGAACACCTTGGCCCGCCGGTCGACCAGCACGGCGTGGTCGCACATGCCCGGCACGTACGCCCCGCCGGCCGTGGAGTTGCCGAACACCAGCGCGACGGTGGGGACGCCCTGGGCGGACAGGGCGGTGAGCTCGTGGAAGATCCGTCCGCCGGGCACGAACAGCTCGGCCTGCGTGGGCAGGTCGGCCCCGCCGGACTCGACGAGGTTCACCACCGGCAGCCGGTTGACCCGGGCGATCTCCAGCGCGCGCAGCGACTTGCGCAGCGAGTAGGGGTTCATCGCACCGCCGCGCACGGTGGGGTCGTGGCCGATGACGACGCACTCCACGCCCTCGACCACGCCGATGCCGGTGACCACGCTGGCGCCGACGGTGAACTCGGTGCCCCAGGCCGCGAGCGGGGACAGCTCCAGGAACGGGCTGTCCGGGTCGAGCAGCAGCGCCAGCCGCTCGCGCACGGGGAGCTTGCCGCGCTCGCGGTGGCGCTGCACGTAGCGCTCACCGCCGCCGGCGACGGCCCGCTCCAGCTCCTCGTCGAGCCGGGCCAGGAGCTCCAGCTGGGCCGCGCGGTTGCGCGCGTACTCCCGCGAGGAGACGTCGAGCTGCGACCTGAGGACGGTCAACACGCCTCCTGTGATCCGGCGTTCACTCCTGGTGGTGCACCGTAGCGGGCGGGTGCGATGCTGACCAGATGGCCGCCCCCACCCCCGGCCGCCGCCGGGCCGACCCGGAGCGGCGCGAGCGGATCCTCGCGGCCGCGGCGGCGCTGGCCGCGCGGCGCGGCTTCCCCACGATCGGGATGGCCGACATCGGCGCCGAGGCCGGCATCGTCGGGTCCGGGGTCTACCGGCACTTCGCGAGCAAGGACGCGATCCTCGTGGCCCTGCTCGACCGCGGGATGAACCGGCTCCAGGACGGGGCCACCGCCGTGCTCGCCGCCGCGACCGACGACCGCGCGGCGCTGACCGGCCTGGTCCGGGACCACATCCGCGTCGCCGTCGAGGACCGCGGGGTGCTCGCGGTCTACCACCGCGAGGTCCACAACCTGCCCGAGGACGACCGGCGCCTGCTGCGCCGCCGGCAGCGCCACTACGTCGAGGACTGGGTGCACGTGCTGGCCCCGCTGCGCCCCGACCTGGCCGACGGGGAGCTGCGGGTGGTGGTGCACGCGGCGCTGGGCGCGGTGCAGTCCACGCTGTTCTTCCGCAGCGGCCTGCCCGCCGACCGGCTGGCCGACCTGCTCGACGGGATCGCCCACGCCTGCCTGGGCGTCGCCCCCGCCGAGTGAACGGGGAGTGACTCCGACCCTTGCCGTGGGGGTCGCGGGCGGCCATGCTGGTCGGCGCAGCGGCGCGGACGCGCGCGGCTCGGCGACCACGCGGAGGTGGTTCGGTGCGGGAGTTCCGGTTCTCAGGCCGCGACGGCGCAGAGGTCGCGGGCTACCGCTGGGAGCCCGCGGGCCCGCCCCGCGGGGTCGTGCAGCTCACCCACGGCGTCGGGGAGCACCTGCGCCGCTACGACCACCTGGCGCGGACGCTGACCGGCGCGGGGTTCCTCGTGCACGGCCACGACAGCCGCGGCCACGGCGCCACGATCGCGCCCGGCGCCGAGCCGGGCCGCATCGGCGCCGAGGGCTGGCGCCGCACGGTGGAGGACCTCGACGTGCTCGTCGACCGCGCCCGCGAGGAGCTCCCCGACCGGCCGCTGGTCCTGCTCGGCCACAGCATGGGCTCGTTCGCCACGCAGCAGTACCTGCTCGACCACAGCGACCGCGTCGACGCCGTGGCCCTGTCCGGCACCGCCGCCCTGGACCTGATGGAGGCGGGGCTCGACCTGGACGCGGGCCTGGACCTGTCGGCGTTCAACGCGCCCTTCGAGCCGGGCCGCACCGGCTACGAGTGGCTCTCCCGCGACGAGGCCCAGGTCGACGCCTACGTGGCCGACCCGCTGTGCGGGTTCGGCTACGACCCCGAGGCGCTCAAGGCCGTGTTCGCGGGCGCCCGGGACGCCGCCGATCCCGACCGCCTGGCGCGGCTGCGCCCCGACCTGCCGGTCTACGTGCTCGTCGGCGACGCCGACCCCGTCAACGGGCAGCTCGCGCTGGTGCACGCCCTCGTCGAGCGCTACCGGGCCGCCGGGCTCACCGACGTGGAGCTGCGCGCCTACCCCGGCGCCCGCCACGAGCTGTTCAACGAGACCCACCGCGACGAGGTCGAGGCCGACCTGCTGGCCTGGCTCGACCGCGTCGCCCCGCCGGCGTGAGCCCGGTCCGCACCGAGCGCGCGGACGGCTGCCTCGTCGTCACCCTCGACCGCCCGCGGGCCCGCAACGCGATCGACGCGGCGACGGCCCGCGCCGTCGCCGACGCGATGGACCTGCTCGACGCCGACGACGACCTGGCCGTCGGGGTCCTCACCGGCGCGGGCGGCACGTTCTGCGCCGGCATGGACCTCAAGGCGTTCCTGCGCGGCGAGTCGCCCTCGGTGGAGGGTCGCGGGTTCGGCGGGCTCGTCCAGGCCCCGCCGGCGAAGCCCCTGATCGCCGCGGTGGAGGGCCACGCCCTGGCCGGCGGCTGCGAGCTGGTGCTGGCCTGCGACCTCGTCGTGGCCGGCGAGGGGGCGTCGTTCGGGCTGCCGGAGGTGCGGCGCGGACTCGTCGCCGGGGCGGGCGGGCTGCTGCGGCTGCCCGAACGGGTCCCGCCCACCGTCGCGATGGAGCTCGCCCTGACCGGCGAGCCGATGACCGCCGCAGACGCGCACCGGTGGGGCCTGGTCAACCGGCTCGTGCCGGACGGGGGCGCGCTCGACGCCGCCCGTGCGCTGGCCGCGCGGATCGCCCGCAACGGCCCGCTCGCCGTCCGCGCCACGAAGCACGTGCTCACCCGCGCCCCCGGGTGGCCCGCCGACGAGGTGTGGCAGCGCCAGGCCGCCGTCCTGCGGGAGGTCTTCGCCTCCGCCGACGCCCGGGAGGGCGCCGCCGCGTTCGCCGAGAAGCGCGAGCCCCGCTGGACGGGCCGCTGACCGCTCCCCGATCCGGGCGTGCGCCCGACGCCGCCCGGGTACGCCCCGCTCATGCAGATCGACAAGGCGCAGATCCTGGACCTCCTGCGGAACGCGGGCGACCACGGCAAGGCCGACCAGGCCGACCAGCAGCTCCCCCAGCAGGTCGACACCGAGCAGCACGCCGGTCTGCTCCAGCAGCTCGGCATCGACCCCGCCGACCTGCTCGGGAAGCTGGGCGGGGGCGGCGGGTTGGGCGGCATGCTCGGCGGGCGCTGAACCGGCCCGCCGCGACGTAGCCTGGTCGCCATGGCCGTCGTGACGCCCCTGCTCCGCCTGGACGACTCCTACGCCCGCGCGGTGCCGGAGCTGTCGGTCCCCTGGTCGGTCCCGCCCGCCCCGGCACCGGAGCTGCTCGTCCTCAACGAGGGGCTCGCCGCCGACCTGGGCGTCGACCCGGCCGCGCTGCGCGGCCCCGACGGCCTGGCGCTGCTCACCGGGCAGGTGCCCGGCACGGTGGCGCAGGCCTACGCCGGGCACCAGTTCGGCCACTACCAGCCCCGGCTCGGCGACGGGCGGGCGCTGCTGCTCGGCGAGGTGGTCGACGGGCACGGCCGCCGCCGCGACCTGCACCTCAAGGGGTCGGGTCGCACGCCGTTCGCCCGCGGCGGCGACGGCCTCGCCACCGTCGGCCCGATGCTCCGCGAGCACGTCGTGGGCGAGGCGATGCACGGCCTGGGCATCCCGACCACCCGCGCGCTGGCCGTCGTGGCGACGGGGGCGGTGGTGCGCCGGGAGGTGCCCCTGCCCGGCGCGGTGCTGTGCCGGGTGGCCGCCAGCCACCTGCGGGTGGGCACCGTCCAGTACGCCGCGGCCCAGGGCGACGTCGACGTGCTGCGCCGGCTGGCCGACCACGCGATCGCCCGCCACCACCCCGATGCCGCCGACGCGGGGAACCGGTACCTGGAGCTGTTCCGCCGCGTCGTCGCCGCGCAGGCCGAGCTGGTGGCCCGCTGGATGCTGGTCGGGTTCGTGCACGGGGTGATGAACACCGACAACACGACGCTGTCCGGCGAGACCATCGACTACGGCCCGTGCGCCTTCCTCGACGCCTACGACCCCGCCACCGTCTTCAGCTCCATCGACGCGGGCGGGCGCTACGCCTACGGCAACCAGCCCGCCGCCGCGCAGTGGAACCTGGCCCGGCTCGCCGAGGCGCTGCTGCCCCTGATCGACGAGGACACGGGGGCCGCGGTGGAGGCGGCCACCGACGCGCTCGGCGGGTTCGCCGAGCACTACCAGCGCTGCGCGGCCGAGGGGATGGCCGCCAAGCTCGGGCTGGCGGAGCCCGACCCCGAGCTGGCGTCGGACGTGCTGGAGCTGCTGCGCGACGAGAAGATCGACTACACGGGCTTCTTCCGCGCGCTGGCCGCCGGCACCGCCCGTGACCTGGTGCTCGACCGGGACCGCTTCGACGTCCTCGCGGCCCGCCGCGACGCCCGGCTGCCGGCCGACCGCGCCGCGGTGGCCGCGGCGATGGACGCGGTCAACCCGCTCTACATCCCCCGCAACCACCGCGTCGAGGAGGCGCTGGCCGCTGCGGTGGCGGGCGACACCGGCCCGGTCCACCGCCTCGTCGAGGCGGTGTCGCGGCCCTTCACCGAGCGCCCGGGGCTGGAGGACCTCACCGGCCCCGACCCCGACGCGGCGGGCTACGTCACCTACTGCGGCACCTGACCGCGACGCCGGCATCCGGCCGCAGCGCGGGCGCGCACGCGGTGGCCGGCGCGCGGCCGCAGGGCTGCCCGGGCTCGGCCGGCTCGGGTAGCGTCGCGACGGCAGGACGCCGGGGGCGGGTCCGTCCCCCGGCGACGACCGCGACGAGGGAGCTCGACGAGTGCGACCGGACGGTCCGACCGCTGACCTGGACTACGACCGGCCGAGTGCGGCCCGGGTGTACGACTACTACCTCGGGGGGTCGCACAACTTCGCCGTCGACCGGGAGATGGCCCGCAGCGCCATCTCGATGTGGCCGGAGCTGCCGCAGATCATGCAGGCCAACCGGGCGTTCCTGCGCCGGGCCGTGGAGCACCTCGTCGCGCAGGGCGTGACGCAGTTCCTCGACATCGGCTCGGGCATCCCCACCGTCGGCAACGTGCACGAGGTCGCGCAGGCGGCGCGGCCGGACGCCCGCGTCGTCTACGTCGACATCGACGCCGTCGCCGTCGCCCACAGCCGCGAGATCCTCGCCGGTGACGAGCGGACGTCGGTGGTGCACGCCGACTTCCTCGACGTCGACGCCGTGCTGGGCAGCCCCGAGGTGGCGCAGCAGCTCGACCTGACCCGGCCCGTCGGCGTGCTGATGGTGGCCCTGCTGCACTTCGTGCCCCACGAGGCCGACCCGGGCGCCGTCATCGCCCGCTACCGCGACGCCATGGCCCCCGGCAGCCACCTGGTGGTGTCGCACGTGACGCAGGAGGGCCGGCCCGAGCGGGTCGACGGCCACCAGGCGCTCTACCGCCGCACCGGCACGCCCATGACGATCCGCTCCCGCGACGAGATCGCCGCGCTGTTCGACGGGTTCGAGCTGGTCGAGCCCGGGCTGGTGTTCCTGCCGCAGTGGCGGCCGGACCCCGGGACACCGCCCGAGGAGCACCCGGAGCGCTTCCCCGGCCTGGCCGCGGTCGGCCGGAAGGGCTGAACCGGGCCCGTGACCACGGCGCACGAGCCCGGAGCGGCTCCTCCCGCAGCGCGCGTGGCACGGGCGTGGGCCGCGGCCGTCGCCGGAACCAGCTTCGTGTCGCTCAAGCGCGACGAGCTGCACACCTACCTCCGCGCCCTGACCCGCCGGCTGGGCGAGGTCCTGGTCGCCGACGCGTTCGACCCCGCGCCCGCGCGGGAGGTCGGGGCCGACCTGGTCGGCACGCACTTCACGGGCGACGAGACGCTGGGGCGCTCGCTGGACGTCCTGGGCGTGCACCTGCCGCGGCTGGTCGTCGGGCGCGACGCCGGGGAGGTCGAGCACCGGGTGCGGCGCACCCTGGCCGAGCTCGCCACCGGCTACACCGCGGCGCTGCGCGAGGCCACCATCGTCGAGCAGGAGGCGATCGGCCGGGCCGTGCTGCTGGCGCGCCGCGAGGCGGAGTCGCGGCTCGTGGTCAGCGAGCAGCGGTTCCGGGCCATGTTCACCGAGGCCGCCATCGGCATCGGCATCGGCGACCTCACCGGCACGATCACCGAGGTCAACCCGAGCCTGTCGCGCATGTTCGGCTACAGCGCCGAGCAGTTCACCCGGCTCAACGTCAGCGACATGGTGCACCCCGACGACGCCCCCGAGGTCTGGCGGCTCTACGAGGAGCTGGTGACGGGCCGGCGCGACCACTTCCGCACCGAGAAGCGCTTCTTCCGCGCCGACGGGAGCATGGTCTGGACCCACCTCACCGTGTCGCTGGTGCGCGACGGCACGGGCGCCCCGCTGTACCAGGTGGCGATGCTCGAGGACGTCACCGAGCGGGTCCGCCTGCAGTCCAGCCTGGAGCACCTGGCCTACCACGACCCGCTCACCGGCCTGCCCAACCGCGTGCTGTTCGCCGAGCGGCTCGCGGCCGCGTTCACCGCGCCGGGCGGGCGCCGCCGCGTCGGGCTGTGCCTGCTCGACCTCGACGGCTTCAAGCGCGTCAACGACAGCCTGGGCCACCACGTCGGCGACCGGCTGCTCGTCGCGGTGGCCGAGCGCCTGCGCCGCTGCTGCGGACCCGAGCGGCTGGTGGCGCGGATGAGCGGCGACGAGTTCGTGGTCCTGGCCGACGGCGGCAGCGGGCCGGCCGATCTCGTCGTGCTCGCCGAGGACGTCCTCGCCGCCCTCACCGCCCCCGTCCGGGTGGACGGCCACGAGCTGCGCATCAGCGCCAGCATCGGCGTGGTCGACCTGCCGGCCGCCACGACGAGCCCGGCCGAGCTGATGGCGGCCGCCGACATCACGCTGTACCGGGCGAAGGGGAACGGGAAGGGCCGCTACGCGGTGTTCGACCGCGAGCACACCGAGCGGGAGATCGCCCGCATCCTCATGTCGTCCACGCTCTCCGCGGCGATCGAGCGCGGCGAGTTCCTGCTGGACTACCAGCCGCTGGTCCCGCTGTCGGGCGGCCACGCCGCCGGCGTCGAGGCCCTGGTGCGCTGGCAGCACCCCACGCTCGGGCTGCTCGGCCCCGGGCGGTTCGTCGGGCTGGCCGAGGAGACCGGCGCCATCGTGCCGCTCGGCCGCTGGGTGCTCGACCGGGCCTGCGCCCAGGCGCGCGCGTGGAGCGCCGAGCTCGGCGACCGGGCGCCGTTCGTCAGCGTCAACCTCGCCCCCCGCCAGCTGGAGGACGCCGACCTCGTCACCGACGTCGCGGCCGTCCTGGCCGCCAGCGGGCTCGAACCGCACCGCCTGCAGCTCGAGCTCACCGAGCAGGCCGTCATGCGCGACGAGACCGGCCCGCTCGAGGCCCTGCACGCGCTGCACCGCATGGGGGTGCGGATCGCCGTCGACGACTTCGGCACCGGCTACTCCAACCTGTCCTACCTGTCCCGCCTGCCGGTGGACGGGCTCAAGCTCGACGGCTCCTTCGTCGCGGGGCTGCAGGAGTCCCGCGTCGGCGACGACGAGCTGATCGTCGCGACCCTGGTGACCCTCGCGCACGGGCTCGGGCTCAGCGTCACCGCCGAGGGCGTGGAGACCCCCGAGCAGCTCGCCCGCGTCCGCACGCTGGGCTGCGACCTCGCCCAGGGCTGGCTGCTCGGCCGCCCCGGGCCGGCGGCGGCGGTGCCGGCGGCGCTGGCCCGGGCGGTCCGCGCGGGTCGCGGCGCCGTCGACACGCCGGCGTCCTGAGCCGCCGCCCGACGCGCTCAGGGGGTGAGCTGGGGCTGGAGGTGGATCTCCGTCGGACAGGCGGTCGGCGAGGAGGTGACGACGAACCGCACCGCCGCGGCCACGTCGGAGGGCTGCAGCAGCCGCTCGGGGTGCCGCCCCGCCGGCGAGTCCAGCCCGGCCCCCGCCGCGACGAGACCCGGCGCCACGAGCGCCACCTTCACACCCCGGTCGCGCACGTCGAGGAACACCCCGCCCGCGAGGCCGGCGAGGCCGTGCTTGCTCGCGACGTAGGCGGCGTTGTGCGCGAAGGCCTGCCGGGACGCGGCCGACCCCAGGTAGACCAGCGCGCTCGGCGCCGCCTCCAGCAGCGCCGGCAGCACGAGCCGCGTCGTCACCGCGGCGGCGACCAGGTTCACCTCGAGCAGCGAGACCCACGCCGCCGCGTCGGCGTCGTCGGCGGCCGCCCAGTCGAACAGCCCCGCGGCCCACACCACCGCCGTCAGCGGGCCCCGCGCCACGACGTCGCCGACCGCCCCCGCCACCGCGCCGTGGTCGGTGACGTCGACGGTCGCCCGGTGCGCGGCGCCGCACGCGTCGGCCGTCCGGCCCAGCCGGTCGGCGTCGCGCCCCCACAGGCTCAGGTCGTGGCCGAGCTCCGCCAGCTCCACCGCGATCGCCCGGCCGATGTCGCTCGACGCCCCGACGACCAGCGCCCGTCCCCGCTCCACCCGTGCAGTGTGGCCGCCCGGGGGCGGTCGCGCCGCCGCGGGCGGCGGCTGCGCGCCGCCGCTCGCGACCGGGTGCGATGACCTGCGGATCCCACGGCTGGGGACGCGGTGACGGGGGTACCCCGGGATGGTCCGGCGTCCCGAGGAGGAGCCCATGCGCGCACCCGACCCCACTCCCCTCCGCCCAGGGCGGAGCCTCCCGTGATCCGCGACCGCGACCGGCGCGTGCTCGCCGAGATCGAGCAGGGGCTGCGCGCCACCGACCCCGAGCTGTGCGACCGGCTCAGCCGCCTGGAGGACCGCCCCGGTGCCGCCCGGAGCGCGGTGGACCGGATGGTGGGCAACCGGGCGATCGTCGCCTGGCTCGTCGCGCTGGGCGTGGCCGTGCTCCTCGGCCTGTCCGGGATCGCCCTCCTGCTGGCCACCGCCGTGTTCACGGCCGTGGTCGTGCGGCTCGCCCGCACGGAGATCGCGCTGCCGGACTCCCGGCGCGACCCCCACCCGCCCCCGTTCGGGCCCCCGCCGGGCTGGCTGCGCTGAGGAGCCCGACCGGCGCCGACCGGCCCGCAGGCGCCGAGGACCCGGCCGGGGCCGGGCGGTGCTGACGGGCCCGGTCAGGCCGGGCGGCGGCCGGGCTCCACGCCGAGCAGCGTCAGCAGCACGAGGAACGCGGCCCCGCCCACCAGCGCGATGTCGGCCACGTTGCCGATGAACAGCCCACCGTAGTCGATGAAGTCCACCACGTGGCCCCGCGCGAACCCCGGCGGGCGCAGCAGGCGGTCGCCGAGGTGGGTCGTGGCCCCGCCGAGCAGCATCCCGACGCCGACGGCCCAGGGCGTCGCGGTGACGCGGGTGGCGAACACGGTGAGCGCGACGACGGCGACCGCGGCGACGACGGTGAGCAGCCACGTGGAGCCCGAGGCCAGGCCCAGGGCCGCGCCCGGGTTGTAGTGCAGCCGCCACTGGACCAGCTCGCCCAGCACGGGCACGCCCCGGCCCAGGACGAGGGTCGACTCGGCCCACCACTTGGTGAGCTGGTCGACCGCGACGACCCCGGCGGCCAGCAGCAGCGTCCACGGCAGGAGCCGGCGGAGCGCCGGGGCCGGCGGCGCGTCACCGGCGGAGTCCTGGGGCGTCGTCATGGGGCCATCCTCCCCGAGCGCACCGCACGTCGTCCGGCGGGCGGTCACGCCCCCGGCGGTGCGACCACGACGGGGCACGGCGCGAACTCCACCAGCGCGCGGCTCGTGGAGCCCAGCTGCCGCATCGTCGGCACCACCGCCCGTCCGCGCTGCCCCACGACGAGCAGCCGGGCCGACTCCGCCCGCCGCAGCAGCGGCCGCAGCGGCGTGTCGTCGGCGAGCTCGCGCCCGACCTCCAGACCGGGGTGGACGGCGGTCACCGCGGCCACCTCCTCGTCGAGGACGGCCTCGCCGGGCGGTCCGGCGGCCCCGGCCGGGCGGGCGTGGACGGCGACGAGCCCCGTCCCGAGGGCGGCCGCGAGGTCGGCGGCCAGCAGCAGCGCCGCGCGGCTCGACGCGGACGCGTCCACCCCGGCCACGACCGGCCCGTCGTGCGGCACCGGGGCCGTCGGCGCGCTCCCGCGGACCACCGCGACCGGGCAGCCGGCCCGGCCGACCACCTCCAGCGCCACCGTCCCGGCGAGCATCCCCGCCGAGGCCCCGCTGCCGAAGCTGCCGAGCACGAGCATCCCGGCCCCACCGGCCCGGGCCACCAGCGCGGACGCCGGGTCGCCCGGCACCACCTCGGCGAGCACGGGGTCGGCCCCCGCCCGGCGCACGGTCACGGCGAGCTCGGCCAGCCACGCGGGCTGCCGCTCCCCCACCGCCGTCCCCGCCGCGTGGACCAGGTGCAGCGGCGCCCCCTGCGCCGCCGCCAGCTCCGCGGCCCAGCCCACCGCCAGGTGGGAGGGCCCGGCCGGCTCCACGCCGACCAGGACCGGTCGCCGCCCCCGCGCACCGCCGTCCATCCGGCCGTCCTCCCCTCGCCCGGCCGGGCGGCCGCCCCACCCGTCCCGCGGCGGCGGATACCCCGCCCACGACCCCCCGACACCGTTCGGCCGCCGGCACCGCCCCGTCCGGCGGCGTGACCTTCGGCGGGCCCGGCCGGGCCCTCCGGCCGGTGCCGGTGCCCACCCGGTCGGGCCACGCTGCGGTGGCGGCCGCACCGGTCGGCCCGCACGGGAGGTGGCGAGCATGGACCGACCCACGGACCTCGTGGTGGTGGGCGTGGACGACTCCACCGGGGGGCGGGCCGCGCTCCGGTTCGCCCTGTCCGACGCCGCCCGCCGCGGCGCCCGGGTGGTGGCCATCGCGGCCTTCCGCCGCCCGCCCGAGGACGTCTGGGGAGTGGGCGGGACGGCGCTGCTGACCGTCGCCCAGGTGCACGACGACGTCCGGGCTCGGGTGACCCAGATCGTCGACGAGGTGCGGAGCGACCTCGGCGGGATCGTGGCGCCCCCGGTCACGGTGCTCGCCGTCGCCGGCGGCGCGGGCGAGGTGCTGGTGCACGCCGCCCGCACGGCCGACCTGCTCGTGGTGGGCAGCCGGAGCCGCAGCGCGCTGGGCAGCGCGGTGCTGGGGTCGGTGAGCGCGCACTGCGTCCGGCAGGCGCAGTGCCCGGTCACGGTCGTGCACCCGGTCCGCGACCGCGTGGCCGCGACCGCGGCGCTGCGGTCGTGACCGCCCCGCGGCCGGCGCCCGTCGTCGTCGTGGTCGACGGCGCGGGACGCACCGCCGGTGACGGGGCCGTGCGCTGGGCGGCCCGCGAGGCGGTGCGGCTCGGGCGCCCGCTGCGGATCCTCCTGCCCGCCGGGGGCGACCCCCGGCGGCGCCGCGCCGGGCTGGTGCGCGCGCTCGCCGCGGCGAGCCGGGCCGCGCCCGCCCTGTCCGTGTCCACCGCGCTCGGCGACGAGCCGCCCGGCCGCGCCGCGCGGGTCGCCGCCGCGGACGCGGCCCTGCTCGTCGTCCCCGGCGGCCCGGGACCGGCCGACGACCTCGGCGGGGCGGTGCGCTGCCCGCTGGTGGTCGTGCCCCCCGGCGGGAGCGGCGACGCGGGCCCGCCGGTGCCGGTGCCCGCCGGCGCGGCGGCCGACCCGCGGGCCTGAGCCGGGCCGCCGCCGTGTCCTCGCACACCGTGCCCGCGCGGCTGCTGGCCGCGGCGGTCGAGCGCGCCCTGCTCGCCCCGTCGGTGCACAACACGCAGCCCTGGCGGTGGCGCGTCGCCGACGGCGTGGTCGAGCTGCACGCCGACGAGACCCGCCACCTCGTCGCCACCGACCCGGACCGGCGCGACCTGGTGCTCAGCTGCGGCGCGGCCCTGCACCACCTGCGGGTGGCCCTGGCCGCGGCCGGGCTCGCCGCGCGGGTGCACCGGCTGCCCGACCCGGAGGACCGCCGCCACCTCGCCACCGTGCACGTGGAGCACGGCGCCTCCGAGCCGGGCCTGGCCCTGCTCGACCGCGCCGTCGCGGCCCGCCGCACCGACCGCCGGCCGTTCGGGCCCGACCCGGTGCCGCCGCGGGTCCTGGACGCGCTGGTCCGGGCGGGCGCCGCGGGCGGGGCCGCGGTGCACCCGGTGACCGCACCGGCGGCCCGGCGCCGGCTCGACGAGGTCCTCGCCGCCGCGGCCGAGCGGCAGCGCTCCGTCCCGGGCTACGCCGCGGAGCTGACGATCTGGAGCCACCGCGCCGCCGCCTGCCACGACGGCATCCCGGCCGGGGCCCGGCCGTCCCGCGGCGGGTCGACCGCCGCCGGCCTGCGGGTCCTCCCCGGAGGCCGGCTCCCGGGCGGCGCCGCCCGGGGCTCGGCCGACGGCTCGGCGCTGCTCGTCGTCACGACCGCGGGCGACGGCGTCCTGGACCGGCTGCGGGCCGGGGAGGCCAGCAGCGCCGTGCTGCTCGCCGCGACGCTGCGCGGGCTGGCCACGACCCCGCTCAGCCAGGCCCACGAGACGCCGGCCGTGCGCGCCCGGCTCGCCCGCGACGTCCTGCGCACCCCCGACCAGCCGCAGCTCGTGGTCCGCGTCGGCCATCCCGCCCCGGACGCGCCCGCCCTCGATCCGACGCCCCGGCGCCCGCTGGAGTCGGTGCTGCTGGCGCGGTGAAACCGCTGCAGCCGTCGGCCCGGCCGGGCGGCCTCAGGTCCCGGGGTGCCCGACCCGCACGACGACCTGCGGGTGCAGCCCCGGCCCGTAGAGCCGGGTCAGCTCCTCCCGGGTGGCGCGCACCTCGGTCGGCGCCGGCAGGACCGTCGAGGCCAGGCCGAGCACGGTGGCGGTGAGCAGGACGCGCTGCAGCGCCTGCCCCGCCCGCACCTGCGCCACCGGCCCGTCGTGGCGGGTGCCCAGGACCAGCAGCAGGGCCGCGGGGTCGCTCCCGGCCCGCAGCGCCGCGGCCCGGTTCGCCGCCCGCGCGCGGGACCCGGTGCGGTCGCGCTCCGCGCGGACGCCCGGGTCGACCCACTGGTGCCGGTGGGCCCGGCGCAGCAGCTCCTCGACGCGGTGCCGCTCGTCGGGCCGGTCGACGGCGTGCAGCCACGCCCCCTCCACCTCGGCGGCCCGCCGCAGCAGCAGCCGGTCCGCCGCGGTGACCGGGCGGCCCGCACCCGGTGCGTCCGGCGCGCACCGGTGCGGCAGCGCGGCGTGCAGGGCCGCCTCGTCGGGCCGGGGCTCCGCGCCGCCGGCGGGGTGCACGGTGCCCACCAGCCCGGGCCGGGTCGGGTCGGGCAGCAGGCCGACCACCGGGCGCAGGCCCTGCGCGGCCACGGCCAGCCGCACGGTCAGCAGCCCGACCCCGCACGAGAGCCGCAGGCTGCGCGCCTCGGGGTCGATGGCCGGCAGGCGCCGGCGCAGGTCGGTGCGCAGGGCGACGCCGGGCCCGTCCGCCTCCAGCCGCCAGGGCCGGGGGCCGTGCAGGGACGGCGCGCGCGCCACGGCGGCGTCCACCGCGGCGCGGTCGATCAGGAGCACGGACTCCGGCGGGGCGGCGAGGACGGTCATGACCCCCAGCGTCGGTCCGGTGGCCGGTCGCGGGGCAGGGCCGTTGGACCCGGACCCGCGGGCCCGACGCACCCGCGTCGCGGCGCCGCTCCCCCGCCCGGGCGGTGCGGGACCTCCGGCCCTGTCGGCCCGGCGCGGGTGCGGGCACAGTGGGGGTGTGCACGACAGCCCTCCCCCGTCCGTCCCCGTCCCCACCGCCGGCCCCGTCAGCGGGGCCGTGCACCGGCTGCAGATCGAGTTCGGCGGCCGCATCGGCCCCCGCACGGTGCGCCGCACCGTGCAGCGCTCCCGCCGGGACCTCGCCGGCGTGCCCGAGGGCGCGCTGCCCGAGCTGGTCGAGCGGCTGGCCCGCGCCCGGCTGCTCGCTGGAGCCTCCGGCCACCGCCCGCCGGACTGACCCCGCGGCCGTCCGGCGGGTCGCGCCTCCGGGCTCAGCCGGTGCCGGCGGCGGGCGCGTCCTCGGGCCCGTCCAGCACGCCGACGGCGTCGAGGGCCGCGTCGACCCGGCCCGGCAGCAGCCCGCGGCGCCCGTCGAGCCCCGTCAGCAGCAGGGACACTCCCGCCTCGCCGAGGCGGAGCCCGGCCCGCCGCAGCGGCTCGACGCCGTCGGCGTGGAAGGACCGGACCGCACCGAGGTCGACGACCACGCGCCGCGGCCCGGACGCGGGCACCACCGGCGCCGGGGCGCGCCGGTCCACCAGCGCGGCCAGCCGCGCCCCGGTGGCCCCGCTGAGCTCCCCCGCGACCCGGACCAGCACCGTGGCCGGGCCGGCGTCCTCAACGGCGAACTGCGTCCAGCGCGACGGATCCACCCGACCCCACCTCTCCCGTGCGCCCGCGGCCGGCGCCGGCCGTCCCGGCGGTCGAGGAGACCCCGTCGGGAGCGGTGGGCGCCGGGGCCGGAGGTCCCGGGCCGGCGGGACCGGCGCCCGGCTACGCCTGCGGCGCCACCGCTCCCCCCTGCGACAGCAGGCGCGCGGCCAGCACGCGGCAGCGGTCCACCAGCTCCGGGGGGTCGAGCACCTCGAACCCGTGGCCCAGCAGCAGCACGTGCAGGAGCACGCGGTCCAGGTCGGCCGCCCCGCTGCGCAGCTCGCAGCACCCGTCCTCCCGCGGGCTGACCACCGCGGCCGATGCCGGGACCTGCGCGCGCACGACGTCGGCGGGCGCGTGCACGAGGAAGCGCGCCCGGTGCGGGTAGACCCGGCTCGCCACGCCCTCCTGCACGTAGGCCGCCGCGTCGGGGGCCGCCCGCGGCCGGAAGCGCCAGGTCCGCGCGGACACCGCGCTCATCCGGTCCACGCGGAAGCTGCGCCAGCCGTCGCGGTCGAGGTCGTAGGCCAGCAGGTACCAGCGCCGGTCGGAGGCGACGAGGCGGTAGGGCTCGACGCGCCGGCGGCGCACCTCGCCCCCGGAGGGGTGGTCGAACCCGACCTCCACCTCGTCGCGGCAGGCCCGGGCCAGGGTCATGAGCACGTCGGGGTCGACCGGTGCGCGGCCCCCGCCGAACGACTCCACCGACGCGGTGAGCGCGCGCACCTCGTGCCGGAGGCGGACGGGCAGCACCCGGTCGAGCTTGGTCAGGGCCCGGAGCGCGGCGTCGCCCGCCCCGGTGACGGCGCCACCGGCTCCGACGAGCAGCGCGACCGCCGTGGCGATCGCCTCCTCGTCGTCGAGGAGCAGCGGGGGCAGGTCCTGCCCCGGGCCCAGCCGGTAGCCGCCGCCGACCCCCTGACCGGCGTGCACCGGGTAGCCGAGCGCCCGCAGCCGCTCGACGTCGCGCCGCACCGTGCGGGAGGTGACGCCCAGCCGGTCGGCGAGCTCGGGCCCGGTCCAGACCGGGCGCTGCTGCAGCAGCCCCAGCAGGGTCAGCACCCGCTCGGTCGTGCCGCGCTCCGCTGCGACGTCCACGCCGCCCAGTCTGCCCGGCGGTAGCGGACCGGAGCTGTCCGCCACCGGTGCCAGGGTCGGGCCATGGACCCCGACGACCCGACGGACCTCGACTGGAACCGCACCCTGCGCGAGCAGTGGGAGCACCACTGGACCCACCAGCTCCGCGACCGCCTCGACGGCCTGACCGACGACGAGTACGCCTGGTGCCCGGCGCCGGACGCCTGGAGCGTGCGGCCGCGCGGCAGCTCGACGGCGCCCGTCCAGGCCGGGTCCGGCGACTTCACCATCGACTTCGCGATCCCCGAACCGGACCCCGCGCCCGTCACGACGATCGCCTGGCGGCTCGGGCACGTCGTCGTCGGCGTGCTCGCGGTGCGGAACGCGGCGCACTTCGGCGCGCCCCCCGCGAGCTACCCGACGTGGGAGTACGCCGGCACGGCCGCGGAGGCCCTCCGGCAGCTGGAGACCCAGCTCGACGTGTGGCTCACCGGCGTGCGCGGTCTCGGCGCAGCCGGGCTGCGCCGACCGGTCGGCGCGGCGGAGCCCCACCCGGAGGCCCCGATGGCCGACCTGGTGCTCCACGTCCACCGCGAGCTGATCCACCACCTGGCCGAGGTGTGCCTGCTGCGCGACCTGCACCGGCACACCGCCACCACCACCCGCGGAGGAACGCGATGAGCCGCGACGTCCAGATCGCGTTCGACGCCCACGACCCGCGCGCGCTGTCGTCGTTCTGGCGCGACGCGCTCGGCTACGTCCACCCCGGCCCGCCCGGGGTCGACCTGCCCGAGGGGGCCGACCCGCTGGCCGCGTGGGACGAGTTCCTGGCGCGGGTCGGCGTGCCCGAGGAGCAGCGCAACGGCCGGTCGGCCCTCGAGGACCCCGACGGGCGCGGCCCGCGCCTGTTCTTCCAGCGCGTGCCCGAGGGGAAGGCCGCGAAGAACCGCGTGCACCTCGACGTGCGGGCGGCGCCGGGCCTGCGGGGCGAGGAGCGGATGGCGGCGCTGGAGGCCGAGTGCGACCGGCTGGTGGCCCTGGGGGCCGCGCGCGCGCACCGCCACGAGCCCGAACCCCCGCTCGGCGCCGGGCACATCGTGATGACCGACCCGGAGGGCAACGAGTTCTGCCTGGACTGACGGGCGGAGGGCCTACCCGGCGACGTAGCGGCTGAGCAGGGCCTGCACCTCGTAGACGTCGACGCCCTTGCCGAACTGCTTCGCGATCGGGGCGCCCGAGCCGGACAGCCAGATCTTCAGCTCGGCGTCCAGGTCGAACGGGCCGGCGGTCTCCACGCTGAAGTGCGTGATGCTGCGGTACGGGATGGTGTGGTACTCGACCTTGCGGCCCGTCACGCCCTGCTTGTCCACGAGGACCAGCCGGCGGTCGGTGAACAGGAACGCGTCGCGCACCAGCAGGTAGGCCGCGTGCACCTGCTCGCCCTGGCCGAGCAGCCGCCCGTACTCGCGGGCGGCCGCTGCGGGGTCCAGCCGGGAGGCGTTGCCCATGATGCCGCCGAGGAAGCTCATCGGCCCAGGCTAGCCGGGGCGGTCCGGGCGGGGTCCCGGCGACGAGCCCACCACCCAACCCCGATTGACTTTCGATAGATCATTACCGATACTCGGCGCATGTCTCCCCTCTCCCGAGCGGTCCTCCCCCTGCGGGGGCTGCTCGCACTGCTGTTCGTCGCCCTGGTGCTCGCCCAGGGTCTGGTGCTGTTCTCCGCGGTGCCGCAGCTCGTGGCGCCCTCGGCGCCGGCCCCCGCCGAGCTGGTCGCGGTGCGGTGGACGCTGCTGGCCGCGATCGTGCTCGGGCTGCTGTGCCTCGAGGTCGTGATCGTCTGCACCTGGAAGCTGCTGACGCTCGTCGAGCGCGACCGGATCTTCAGCAGCGAGGCCCTGCCCTGGGTGGACGCGATCGTGCGCGCGCTCGCGGCGGCGTGCGGGGTGGTCGTGGTGGGCGCGGTGCCGGTCCTGTACTTCGCGCAGGTCGACGACGCGCCCGGCCTGGCCGGTGTGCCGCTGCTCGTGCTCGCCGCCACCGCCGCGACGACCCTGCTCATGGTCGTCATGCGCGCGCTGCTGCGCCGGGCGACGGCGCTGCACAACGACCTCGAAGCGGTCATCTGATGGCGATCGTCGTGCGGATCGACCTCGAGCTCGCCCGGCGGAAGATGAGCGTCGGGGAGTTCGCCGAGCGCGTCGGGATCACCCCGGCCAACGTGGCCGTGCTCAAGAACGGCCGCGCGAAGGCGGTGCGCTTCAGCACCCTGGAGGCCATGTGCCGCGTGCTCGACTGCCAGCCCGGCGACCTGCTGGAGTTCGTCGAGGACGACGGGGACGACGGGGACGACAGGGGCGACGGCGGGCCCGCGCCCGGCGCCGAGCCCGCGGACGCCGCCGCGGGCGGGGACGGCCGCTGAGGACGTCGTGGACCTCCTCCGCCTCGTCACCGAGGCCGCCCTCGCCTCGCCGTGGCTGCTCGCGGTGATCGCCGGGCTGGCCGTCGTCGACGCGCTGCTGCCCGTCGTCCCCAGCGAGGCCCTGATCATCGCGGCCGGCGTGGCGGCCGCGGCCGGGGAGCAGGACCTGCTCGCCGTCGTGGTCGCCGCGGCCGGCGGGTCGTTCGTCGGGGAGTGCGCGGGCTACGGGATCGGGCGCCGGATCGGCCCGGCCGTGCGCGGCCTCTCCGCCCGGCGGGCCGCGGACCACGACCGCGTGGTGCGGCTGCTGCACCGCCGCGGCGGCACCGTGCTGCTGACCGCCCGGTTCGTGCCGGCCGGGCGCACCGTCGCGACGCTGGCCTCCGGTGCGGTGCGGTACCCGGTCATGCGGTTCGTCGGGTTCACCGCGGTGGGGTCGGTCCTCTCGGCGTCCTGGTCGGCCCTGCTGGGCTTCGTCGGCGGCGCCGCGTTCGCGCACGACACCGGCACCGCGCTGCTCGTCGGGTTCGGCATCGCCACGGCCGTCGGGCTGCTGCTGGAGGCTGGCCGGCGGATCGCCCGGACGGCCCCCGCCCCGCGTCCGGGCGCGGCTCCCGCCCGGGCGGGGGCCGCGCCCCGGCCCTCCTGCGGACCGACCGGCGGCCCGGCGGCGTAGCCGCGGGGGTCAGCCGTGCAGGGCCTGGGCCCGCCCGGGCGATGGCGGCCCGGCGGCGCGGGTGCCGCGCAGCGCGTCGAGCATCACGGAGTCGTGCACGACGCCCTGGTAGCGCACGGCGACGAGTGGGACGCCGGCGTCGCGCAGCCGGTGGCGACGGGGTGGCGGGCCTCCGGGGAGAGGCGGTGGTCGACGAACACCACGGCCGCCGGCGCCGCCAGGGCGAGGGCGGGTGGGGACGCGGGGCCGCCGCGGGCGTCGCCCACCCCCCGGGGGGGCGACGTCCTCGGCGGCGGGAGGGCGGGTCGTTCAGGCCGTGGCCCGGACCGCCCGCAGGATCGCATCGGCCACCTCGTCGGGCCGGGAGGCGGGCACCGCGTGCGACGCCCCCTCCAGCTCGACGACCTCGCGGGCGCCGGCCCGCTCGGCCATGAACCGCTGGGCCTCCACGGGGATGTTGCGGTCCAGCCCGGGGATGACGAACCAGGACGGCAGGTGCGGCCAGCCCGGGGCGCCCGCGCCCTCGTTGAGGGCGACGTCGCTGAGCGGGCGCTGGGTCGCGGCGGCGACCGCCGCGTCGTCCTCGGACAGGTCGGCGGCGAACTGCTGGTGGAAGAGCTCCTGGCGGATGTAGAGGTCGGTGCTGCCGTCGGGCAGCGGCACCGGCCGGATGGTGTCCCCCAGCGTGCTGCCGGGGAACTTCCCGGACAGCTCACCGATGCTCTCGCCCTCCTGCGGGGCGAACGCGGCCACGAAGACCAGCGCGCGGACGGCGGTGCTGCCCAGGACGGCCCCGGACATGACGGCACCGCCGTAGGAGTGCCCCGCCACGACGACGGGACCCTCGACGGAGTCCAGCACGGCCCGCAGGTGGGCCGCGTCGCCGGAGAGGCTGCGCAGCGGGTTTGCGACGGCGACGACCGGGTGGCCGGCCGCCCGCAGCCGGGCGATCACGCCGTTCCAGCTCGCGGACTCGGCGAACGCACCGTGGACGAGGACGACGGTGGGCTGGGCCACGACATGCTCCTTCGGGTCGGGGTTCCGGCGCCGTCCGCGGCGCCGTCCGCAGTCTCCCGAGGGGTCGCCCGGGCCCGGTATCGCACGGACGTACCAGATCGGAGCGCCGCGTCCCGGCCGTCGCCGGTCAGGTCCGGGCGGGAGGCCGTTCCCGGGCGCTCACGAGCCGCGCGAGCTCCACCCGGGAGCGGACGCCGAGCTTGAGGAAGGCGTTGCGCAGGTGGGTGTTGACCGTGTGCGGGGACAGGAACAGCTGCTCGGCCACCCGCCGGTTCGTCCCGCCCGCCGCCACCAGATCCACCACCTCGCGCTCCGCCCGCGTGAGCGCGGCCATCCCGTGCTCCGCGGCGGACGCCGGGCCGGCGCGGCGGCGGTGGACGCCCAGGTCGCGCAGCCGGCTGCGGACCCGCGCCCCGTCGTGCTCGGCGCCGCAGCGCAGGTGCAGGCCGAGGGCCTCGTCGAGCAGGGCCACGGCCTCGCGCGGCCGGTCGGGGGCGACGGCGGCCGCGAGGTCCTCGAGCGCCGCGGCGCGGACGAGCGGGCGCTCGGTGCCCTCCAGCAGGCGCACCGCCTCGCGCACGCCGGCCTCCTCGCCGTCGAGCAGGCCGCGCGCGAGCCGCGCCGCGGCCGTCGCCACCGGGTACGCCGGGTTGGCCGCGGCCCGGCGCTCGGCGACGGCGACGGCCCGGGCCGCGACGTCCCGGGCGCCGGCGCGCAGGGCCATCCGGGTGAGCACCGCCTCGTCGGCGACGTCCGGCAGGCCGCCGAGCGAGGGGCCGGGGCGGTCGGAGGTCGCCACGGCCTCCTCCGTCGCGGCCACGGCCGCTGCGGCGTCACCGGCGGCGTCCGCGATCAGCGCGGTCAGCCAGAGCCCGGTGCGCCGCACCTGCCCCGTCGGGTCCCGGGTCATGCGCCGGACGTGGTCGCGCTGCGCCGCCACGACGTCGGCCCGCCCGGCGTGCAGGGCCGCGCGGACCAGGGCCGGCACGACCAGGGTGTCCACCACCCCACCGGTGAGGGACGCGTCCTCGCGGTCCAGCAGCGCGACGGCCTCGGCGTGGGCGTCCTCCAGGCGGCCCGCGTCGAACAGCACGCGGGTCCGCAGCATGCCGGTCAGCAGCAGCACGTACCCGTGCCACCCGCGCGTGCGCGCGAGCGCGGTCCACCGGTCCAGGTGGTCCAGGGCGCGGCCGGGGTGGCCGAGCGCGGTCCACATCGCGGCCGGCCAGAGGCCCGTCGGGGCGGGAGCGGCCACGCCACCGCCGTCCGCGCCGGTCCCGCCGTAGAGGGCGAACGCCTCCTCCCACCGGTCGTGGTGGAAGGCGATGCTGGACTCCGTCCGCGCGAGCCCGGCCGTCACGGTCGGGTCCGGCGACGCGCGCAGCACCTCGCGGACGGGGGTGAGGACGGCGTCCGCGGCGTCCACCTCGCCGGTGAGCGCGTGGTTCTCCGCCAGCAGCACGAGCAGCGGCAGCCGGATCTCGTCCGGCAGGCCGGGCAGGGCCAGCGCCGTCTCGCACTGGCGCACCGCCCCGGCCGGGGAGTACCGGGTGGCGGCGGTCGCGAGGGTGAGGCGGATGCGGGCCTCCGCCACGGCGTCGGCCGCGAGGGACCCGCCGAGCGCCGTCGACGCCAGCGCCTCGGCGTCGGCGGGCCGCCCGCACTGCCACAGCAGCAGGACCGTCTCGGCGGTCGTCTCCGCGCGGTCGGCGGAGTCCGGCGGGAGCAGTTCGAGGGCCCGGAGGCTGAAGGCGGCCGCCGCCGGGGAGGCCGTCGGGCCCAGCGCGGCCGCGGCGGCGCGCAGGGTCGCCGCGGCCCGGGTGTCCCCCGGCACCGCCGACCCGGCGAGCATGGTCGCGACCTGCACGGTGGTGGCGCCCCGGGCCAGCAGGACGTCCACGGCGTGCCGGCGCAGCGCCCGCGCGACACCGCCGGGCACGCCGGCCGCGACGGTCTCCCGGACGAGGTCGTGGCGGAATGCGAGCTGCTCCCCGTCGTCGTCGAGCAGGCCGCCACCGATCAGCTCCTGCACCGGCCCGAGCAGCGCGGGCGCCCCGAGGCCGAGGACCGCGGCCAGCAGGTCCGGCGGGAAGCGCCGGCCGAGGACGGCGCCCACCTGCAGCAGCTCGCGGGCCGTGCCCGACAGCCGCTCGGTGCGCCGGGCGACGGCGTCGTGCAGGCGGGCGGGCAGCTCGTCGGCGACCAGCCGCGCCGCGGCGCCGTCCACCCGCACCAGCTGCTCGTCCTGCAGGCCGCGCAGCAGCTCGACGAGCAGGAGCGGCACCCCGCCCGCCCGGGCCGCCGAGGCCAGGACGCGCTCGTCCGGGGCGGCGCCCAGCACGTCGGCGACGATCTCGGCCACGGCGGGGCCGTCGAGCGGGGCGAGGTCGAGCACGTCGGCGCCGGCGTCGGCCAGGGCGCGCACCGCCGCCCCGACGGCCGGCTCGGGCTCGGGCCGCACCGCCACGACCCAGACCACGGCGTCGGTGGACAGGTCCACCGGCAGGGTCCGCACCACCCGCAGCGTCGCGGGGTCGCACCACTGGAGGTCGTCGACGCAGACCAGCACGGGGGCCTGCAGCGCCGCCTGCTCCAGGTGCGCGCGGAGCTCGCGCCGCAGCCAGGAGCCCTGCTCGGGGCCGCTCGGCAGGTCCGCGAGGACGGCCGGCGGCACCAGGGGCCGGGGCCCGGCCTGCACCGCGTCGAGCAGGGGCCCGTGCGGGACCACCCGGGCGTCGGGATCACCGGCGACCGAGACGAGGCGCGCCCCCGCCCCCCGGGCGAGGTCCTGCGCCTCCTGCAGCAGCCGGCTCTTCCCCGCCCCCGCGGCCCCGGACAGCACCACGACCGCGCCCCGGCCGTCCCGGGCGGCGGCCAGCACCCGGTCCCGCAGGAGCTGGCGCTCGGTGGTGCGCCCGCGCAGCCGCGGAGCCCGGTCCGGCATCGTCCACCTCCGCGGTGAGCCTGCCGCACCGGTGATCCGTCCGCGCACCCCCTCCCCGAACTGGTACGTCCGTGCGATGTGCGGGCCGCCCCGCGGGACGACCGTGGGACCGGTCCCCACCCCCACCCCCACCCGAGGAAGAGGCCCCACCGTGAAGGCAGTGCAGCTCGACGAGTTCGGCGGTCCCGAGCACCTCCACCTGGCCGACGTCGACCCCCCGCTCCCCGCCGCCGGGCAGGTGCGGATCCGCGTCCGCGCCGCCGGCGTGAACCCGGTCGACGCCAAGATCCGCTCCGGGGTGCTGCAGCAGGTGTTCCCCACGCAGCTCCCCGCCGTCCTCGGCCTGGAGGTCGCCGGCACGGTCGACGCCGTGGGCCCCGACGTCACCGCCGTGTCCGTGGGCGACGAGGTGCTGGGCTTCGCCGACGCCGGCGGCTACGCCGAGCACGCGCTCGCCACCACCGTCGCCCCCCGGCCGGCCGCGCTGGACTGGGCCCGCGCCGCCGCCGTCCCGGTGGCCGCGGAGACCGCGCTGCGGGTGCTCCGCCGGTTGGAGGTGACCGCGGGCGACGTCCTGCTCGTGCACGGCGCCTCGGGCGCGGTCGGCAGCATGGCCGTCCAGCTGGCGGTCGCCCGCGGGGCCACCGTCATCGGCACCGCGAGCCCGGCCAACCTGGCCTTCGTCGAGGGCCTCGGCGCCACCGCGCTGGCGCACGGGGAGGGGCTCGTCGACCGGGTCCGCGCCCTCGCCCCCGACGGCGTCGACGCGGTGCTCGACACCGCCGGCCGCGGCGTCCTGCCCGACTCCGTCGCCCTGCGCGGCGGCACCTCGCGGATCGTGACCATCGCCGACCCCGCCGCCTACGGCATGGGTATCGACTTCTCCGACACCGCCGAGCGCGACGCTGCGGAGCTGGCCGGCGTGGCCGCCCAGGTCGCCGGAGGGGCCCTGCGCCTCGCCGACCCCCGCACCTTCGGCCTGACCGACGCGGCCGCGGCGCACGCCGAGCTGGACTCCGGGCGCGGGCGCGGCAAGGTCGTCCTGCTGGTCGGGGGCGGGGCGTGACCGGGCCCGCCGGCGTCGTCCTCGGGTCGGACGAGGGCGCGGCGTCCTGGTGGGCCGGGGCGCTGAACCTGACCAAGCTGACCGGCGCCACGACCGGCGGCGGCCTGGACCTGGTCGACCACCGCGTCCCGGCCGGCTACGCGCCGCCTCTGCACGTCCACGCGGACCAGGACGAGGTGTTCGTCGTCCTCGACGGGGCGTTCACGTTCCGGTGCGGGTCGCAGCGGATGGAGGCGGGCGCGGGTGCCGTGGTGTTCCTGCCCCGCGGCGTGCCGCACGCCTTCCGGGTGTCCGACGACGGCGCGGGCCGGGCCCTGGTCCTCACCTCGCCCGCCGGGTTCGCCGACGTCGTCGGCGAGCTGGGGGTGCCGGCCACGGAGCTGGTCCTCCCCCCGCCGGACCTGCCCGGACCCGCCCCCGAGCGGCTGGCCGCGGTGGCCCGCGCCCACGGGATCGCCCCCGTCCCGGAGTGATCGACGGCGCCCGCCGGGCGTCCGCCGATCGCGGCGGCCCAGCCCGACGCCGCCCCGTCCGGACCAGGGAGTCCTCGTGACCGAGCGCGACCTCGCCGCCGAGCAGGCGAACAAGGACCGCATCCGCGCGGCCTTCGACGCGTGGGCGGCGGGCAGCGGCGGCCCGTTCGGGCTGCTGGCCGAGGACGCCAGCTGGACGATCGCGGGCAACAGCCCGGTCTCGCGCACCTACGCCGGCCGCGCGGACTTCGTCGACACCGTCATCGACCCGTTCAACGCGCGCCTGTCGGCTCCGCTGCGGCCGGTGGTCCGCGGGCTGCACGCCGACGGCGACTGGGTCGTCGTGCTGTTCGACGCGGAGGCCACGGCGCGGGACGGGCTCCCCTACCGCAACACCTACAGCTGGCACCTGCGCCTGGCCGACGGCGCGATCGTCGAGGCCGTCGCGTTCTTCGACTCCATCGAGTTCGCCGACCTCTGGACGCGCGTGACCCCGGCCTGAGGACGGCTCACCGGCCGCGGCGGCCGCGCCCTCGCTCGCGTCGTGGCCGGACCGCCGCGGCGCAGCGCGGGCACACCCGCTGCACCGCGTCCGCGTGCCCCCCCGACGCCGGGTCGGCGTCCTCCCACGCCACGTGCGGGTACCGGTCCAGCCGCGCCCGGTGCAGCGGGAGGCCGCACCGCGTCTGGTTGGTCCCCGGCACCCACGCGTGCACCTCGCCCCCCGGCCGGCGCACGCCGTCCGGGTCGGTCCAGCCGCTCGACGCCGCCACCGCACTGCTCATGCCCCCGTGTTCCCCCTCCGGCCCGCTCGACCCGGGAGGTCGGCCGGTGTTCCGGGACCGCGGCGCAGCGCCCGTCGGCTCGCGCAGCCCCGACCCGCCCGCGCAGCCCGCCCGCGCGCTGCGCGACCCGACCAGCGCTGCACGGCCCAACCAGCGCTGCACCGACACGCCACGCGCCGCCCAGAGCCGGTCGCCGCAGCCGACGGTGGGTTCGCGCAGCACGCGTCAGCTCGCGCAGCCCCCGACCCGTCCGCGCAGCCCGCCCGCGCGCTGCGCGACCCGACCAGCGCTGCGCCAACACACCACCCGTCACCCGGAGCCGTCCGCCGCCACCACCCGAGCAGCGGGTTCGCGCAGCGCGCATCGGCTCGCGCAGCCCCCGACCCCTCCGCGCAGCCCGCCCGCGCGCTGCGCCACCCGACCAGCGCTGCGCCGACACGGCACCGCCATCCCGCCACTCATCCCGACGGCGACCCCGCCCGAAGAGCCCGACACCCGCCCGCGGTCACCCGGCCAGTCGCCGGGCCCCCTCCTCCGCGATCTCCCGGGGCACCGCGTGCGGGCCGTCGAACTCGCGCACCTCCACCGGCACGCCCGCCGCCCGCAGCTGCGGCACGATGCGCCGGGTGGTCCGGTCGATCGGGAGCACGGTGTCGTCCCGGCCGTGGGAGATCCAGACGCTCGGCGTGCCGATCGGCCGCACGGGCACGACGAAGCCCGGCGAGAACGCGACGATGCGGGTGAACAGGTCGGCGTTGGCCAGCCCGAGCGACAGCGCGTAGGTCGCGCCGTCGGAGAACCCGCTGATCGCGAGTCCACCACCGGCGACGGGGACGGAGCGGAGGACCGCGGCGAGGGCGTCGTCGATGCGGCGGACGTCGGGGCCCCAGCCGCCGACGACGCCGTCCCAGGTGGGACCCCTCGACGCCGGCGCGAGCAGCAGCAGCCGGTGCGCGCGGGCGAGCGGGAGCAGCGGGGCCAGCCCGGCGCGGGCGTCGCCGCCGGCGCCGTGCAGGACGAGGACCAGCCGGGCCGGCGGCCCCTCCTCCAGCCCGGACGGCACGTGCAGCAGCACCTCGCGCCCGGGGCCGACGTCCACCGGGCGCGGACCGGGCCGCAGGTCGGCCGGGTCGGGGGCGACGGCCGGGGGCCGGGCCACCAGGCGGGACGGGCCGCGGCCCGCGGCCCTGGTCGGTGTCGGCACGTCGGGTCCTCCTGCGCTGCCGGCGGGGGGCGGGGTCGTCGGGGCGCAGCCGGCGACGGCCACCACCCCGAGGAGGACCGCGCGCCTGCGCACGAAGGCGGGTACCCCGCCCGGACGTCCGGGACCCCCCGGCGGCCCCGCCGTCAGGACGCCGGGTCGCGGTGGCGCAGGACGCGGGCGATCAGCTGCTTCGCGGTGGCGGCGGCCAGCGCGGTGTCGCGGTCGGGCTCCGGGTAGCCGCGGCCGAGGAAGCCGTCGGTGAGGGTGAGCACCCAGCGCGCGGCCTCCCCGTCGGGCAGTCCCGGGTCGATCCGGCCGGCCTCGCGCAGACGCCGGACGAGGTCGGCGACGCCGGCGATCTGGCGGCGGTCGCTCTCGGCCAGCGCGGCGGCGAACTCGGCGTCGCGGTGGGCGTGCGCGATGACCTCGACGAGGAGCCCGGCCATGATCGGCTCCGCGGCCTCGGCGGCGTGCTTGTCGACCAGCCGCATCAGCACCGCCCACGGGTCCGGATCGGCCCCCGCCGCGGCGAACAGCTCGTCGAGCTCCTCCCGGTCGAACTCCCACATGCCCTGGAAGACCGCCTGCTTGGACGGGAAGTAGTGGAACAGGCTGCCGGTGCTGATCCCGGCGGACCGGCAGATGTCGGCGGTGGTGGTGGCCGCGAAGCCCTTCTCGGCGAACAGCCCGAGGGCGGTGTCGACGATGTGCGCGCGCCGTCGGCGCTGCTGCTCGGGGTCAGCGGTGCGCGCCACGGTCCTCCTCCGTCCGGTCGGCGGACCGGCGTCGGCGCCGGACCTCGAGCACCGCCAGTCCGGTGGCCACCAGGACCGGTCCCCAGAACTTCGCGGTGCCGACCAGGAACAGTAGCCAGCCGGGGACGGCCAGGTCGGGCAGGTCGATGTCGGGCCAGGGGATCCGGGGCCAGGGGATGTCGGGCAGGTCGATGTCCGGCCAGGGCACCGAGCGCAGCACGCCGAGGATCCAGGAGACCAGCGGCTGCAGCAGGACCTGGACGAACGCGCTGAGCCCCAGCAGGCCGATCCCGATGTTCAGGACCGCGAGGACGACGTGCCGCGACGCCCAGAGGCGCGGGTGCCCGCGCTCGAACGCGAGCAGGCGGGCGGCGAGCGTGCCGGGGGGCGGGGCGAAGCGGCGCTTGCGCGCGGTCGCGAGGCCGGCGACGTCCCGCATGCTCCGCGGGAGCTCGGCGAGGACGTCGTCGGGGACGGCAGGCCCGGCACCCGGCCCGTCCCCGGGGTGGCGGGGGACGAGGAGCAGCGCGCGGTGGACGGTGCCGGGCAGGACGCCCAGGGCCAGGACGGTGGAGCCGTCCCCCGCTCCCCCGCCGCCGCTCAGCGGGAGCTGGATCTTCCCCGCCCCCACCTCCTCCCCGATCCGGTCGCCGTCCCGGAACAGCCGGACCCGGGTGCGCAGGCCCTCCCGCCGCGCGGACAGCTCGAGGAGGGCGCCGTCGTGGTGGAGGTGGAACCGCTCGTCCGAATCGGTCACCCCGCTGATGATAGACCGAGCGCTCGGTTTATCGCCACGCCTCGCATTGCTCGCGGAAGACGGGGCGCCGGCGCGGACACACCGGTCGCCCTCCCCCGAGCCGTCAGCACGGCGACCGACGGCAGGAGGTGCAGCGGACTCGAGGTCAAGCCGGCGGGGCGTCGGGCCGGGCCGGGCGCCGGAGGTCGCGCGACCGGCCGGTCGGCGACCCACCCCCGTCCCGGGGCACGAGGGTGGTCGGGCAGGGGGCGCGGCGCAGCACGCGCCGGCCCGTCGACCCGGGGACCAGGCTGCGCAGCGGCCCGCGCCCGGACGCGCCGAGCACCAGCAGCGCCGCCCCGCGGGCCGCCGCGACCAGCGCGCGGCCGGGGTCGTCGCGGACGAGCCGGCCGACGACCGCGACGCCGGGCGACCCGGCCGTCCACGGCCGGAGCGCATCCTCCAGGACCCGGCGGGCCAGCGCCTCGGTCCGCTCGGGGGCGGCGGGGACGCACTCGACGTCGGCGTGGGGGTCCGGGGTCCAGGCGTGCACGGCGACGAGCGGGACGCCGCGCCGCCGCGCCGCGGCCAGGCCGTGGCCCAGCGCCGCGGCGCTCGCCGGCGACCCGTCGACGCCCACGACCACCCGCGGCGCCGGGTCCGCCGGCCCGCGTGCGACCCGGCGGGCCGGGACGACGGCGACGGGCGCGGCGGCGCGGGCGGCGACCCGAGCCGGCAGCGGGCGGGCCAGCAGGGCGCGGGGCCCGCGGCGGCCGCGGTCGCCGAGCACGAGCAGCCCCGCGTCGCGCGCCTGGGCGACCAGGACGCCCGCCGCGTCCCCGGGCAGCAGGCGGGTGGACACGGGCAGGTCCGAGGCCACGCACCGGGCGCGGGCGGCGGCGTCGCGGAGCAGGGCCGCGGCCGCGTCGCGCGCGAGCGGGTCCACCGGCGGCAGGACCCCGCCCGGGTCGGCGGGGACCTGCGGGCGCAGGGCGTGCACGATCCGCAGCGGGCAGGCGCGGGCCGCGGCCTCGGCGGCCGCCCAGTCCAGCGCACCACCGGCCGGACCGGCGGCGCCGACCCCGACCACGACCGGTCCGGCCCCGCTCACCGCTGCCCCACCGCCCGGTCGACGGCCGCGTCGGCCGGCACGCCGTTCGCCCGGTCCGCGGCGGGCGGGGACGCGGCGGTGGTGCCGGCGCCGGTGTCGGCGGCGGGCGGCGTGGTGCGCTCCAGGAACCGCAGCAGCTCCACCGGGAACGGCAGCACCAGCGTCGAGTTCTTCTCCGCGGCCACCTCGACGACGGTCTGCAGCAGGCGCAGCTGCAGCGCGGCGGGGTGCTCGGCCATGACCTGCGCGGCCTCGGCGAGCGTGCGGGAGGCCTGGAGTTCGCCGTCGGCGGTGATCACGCGCGAGCGGCGCTCCCGCTCGGCCTCGGCCTGGCGCGACATCGAGCGCTTCATCGACTCCGGCAGCGCCACGTCCTTGATCTCGACGCGGTCGATGTGCACGCCCCACCCGACGGCCGGATTGTCGATCATCAGCTCGAGGCCCTGGTTGAGGCGCTCCCGGTTGGACAGCAGGTCGTCCAGCTCGCTCTTGCCGATGATCGAGCGCAGCGACGCCTGCGCGACCTGCAGGATCGCCGAGGCGTAGTCCTGCACGTCGACGGCGACGCGCACGGGATCGACGACGCGGTAGTAGACGACGGCGTCGACGCGCACCGTCACGTTGTCCCGGGTGATCCCGTCCTGGGCCGGCACCGGCAGCGTGACGATCTGCATGCTGACCTTCTGCAGCCGGTCGGCGACCGGCACGACCACGGCGAGCCCGGGACCGCGGGTCTCGGGGAGGAGCCGGCCGAAGCGGAACACCACGCCCCGCTCGTACTGGGCGATGACGCGCACGCTCGACGCGAGCAGCACCAGCAGCACGGCCAGGACCGCGATCAGCACGGCGACGGCGGTGATCATCCTCTCGCCCCTCCCGGATCAGGGCCGGTCCGCGTCCGGCCGGTCGGCCGGGAGGGGCCGGCGGGTGTCGTCGGTGCTGCGCCACACGAGGCCGACCAGCAGGGTCAGCACGACGACGGCGACGGCCCCGGCGAGCGACCCGAGCAGCAGCAGGAGACCGCCGAGCGCCGCGGCGACCCCGACGACGACGCGGGTCGACCGGTCGGCGCGCCCGCGCCCCAGCTGCTGGGCGCGGACCTCGAAGGCCTGCGCGAACCCCGGGTCCTCGGCGAGGAAGCGGCGCTCCACCTCGCGCAGCTCGGCCCACTCCCGGTCACTGGACACGGCCCACCTCCCGCAGCCCGGCCGACGCCCCGTCGCGTCGCGAGGAGCTCATCGTAACACGATGTGTCGTGTTACGATACGAGTTGCGGGGAGTTCGGGCGCCCGACCGCGCGGCAGTGGTGTGATGGCCCCGTGGCCACCGACGACGGGCACCCTCCGGAACCGCTGACCAAGCAGGACTTCGAGGCGCTGGCCCGGTTCCGCTTCGGGATCCGGCGCTACCTGCGCTTCAGCGAGGAGACGGTGCGCAGCCACGGCCTCACCCCGCAGCACTACCAGCTGCTGCTGGCGCTCAAGGGCTACCCCGGGCGGGAGTGGGCGACGGTGCGGGAGCTGGCCGACCGGCTCCAGCTCCGCCACCACAGCGTGGTGGAGCTGGTCAACCGGGCTCAGGGGCAGGGGCTGGTCGAGCGGGCCTCCCACCCCGGGGACGCCCGCGCGGTGCGGGTGCTGCTCACCGCCGACGGCGAGCGGATCCTCGCCCGCCTCAGCGCGCTGCACCGCGACGAGCTGCGGCGGATGGGCACCACGCTGGTGCTCCCGACGTGGCACGACGACCTCCCCGACGGGGAGCCCGCCCGCCGGGAGGGCTGAGGCGCCGCGCCGCTCGCCCCACCGCTCGCGAGGCCGTCCCGGCGACCGGCGGTTACCGTCGGAGGGTGACGCTCCCGAGGACCGCGCCCCGCTTCACGTGCCCAGCAGGCACCTTCCTCGGCCGGCACGACGACGGCGTCGTGCGGGCGACGGGCATCCGGTACGCCCGGGCGGAGCGGTGGGCCCCACCGGTGCCCGAGCCCCCCGCCGACGAGCCCGTGGACGCGACCGCGTGGTCGCCGGCCTGCCCGCAGCCGCACGACGCGGGCGCCGACGTCCTCATCGGGCCCGGCGTGCTCGGCGAGCTGCCCTTCGACGAGCACTGCCAGCGGCTCAGCGTCACCGCCCCCGAGGACGTCGAGCCGGGCGAGCGGCTGCCGGTGATGGTGCAGATCCACGGCGGCGCCTACGTCTACGGCGCCGGCGACGCCCCGCTCAACGACCCCGCCGCGCTGGTGCGCGAGCAGCGGGTCGTCGCCGTGACCGTCACCTACCGCCTCGGGCTGCTCGGCTTCCTCGGGAGCACCGGCGGGCGGCCGGCCAACCTGGGGCTGCTCGACCAGATCGAGGCCCTGCGCTGGGTGCGCCGCAACATCGCCGCGTTCGGCGGCGACCCCGACGCGGTCACGCTGTTCGGGTCCTCCGCGGGCGGCGACGCCATCGCCCACCTCATGATCGCCGACGGCGCCGCGGGCCTGTTCCGGCGGGCGGTGCTGCAGAGCCCGCCCCTGGGCATCGCGCGCGGGCGGGCCGCGATGGCGGTCGCCATGGCCCGGGCCACCGCGGCCCTGTCCGCCGACGCCCCGGTCGAGGAGATCGTCACCGCGCAGGCCCGGGTGCAGCGCGCGGCCCGCCGGCACGGCCTGTTCACCGGGGGCATGCCGTTCGGCACCCAGTACGGCTTCTTCCCGCTGCCCGCGGAGGAGGAGGCCGAGCGGGCCTGGGCGCGCTCCGCCCCCGCCGTCGACGTGCTCGTGGGGCGCACCGACCGCGAGGGCGCGATGTTCGTGCCGCCGCCGCTGGCCACCGCGCTCGACCGCCTGCCCCTGGTGGGCCCGCGGCTGCGCGAGGCGCTGGTCGGCACCATCACCCGTCGGGTCTACGACGCGGCCGTCGACGCCTTCGTCCGCCGGCACGCCGAGGCGGGCGGCCACGCGTACCGGTACCTGCTGCGCTACGGCCACCCCGACAACCCCCTGGCCGACTCCCACGGCACCGACCTGCCGCTGCTCTTCCCCGACCCCGCGCTCTGGGGCACCGCCCCGCTGCTGCACGGGCTGAGCTGGGAGGACGTGGAGAGCCACGGCCGCGCGCTGCGGCAGCTGTGGGCCGGGTTCGCCCGCACCGGCGAGGCCGCGTCGGTGCCCGGGCTGGTCACGGTGAGCCGCCCCGTCCTGCGCGACTGACGCCCGCTCCCCGGTGCGCGCCGGGCGCTCAGCCCGGGTCGCGTCGCGCGACGAGGCGCGCGAGCTCCACCCGGGAGCGGACGCCGAGCTTGACGAACGCGTTGCGCAGGTGGGTGTTGACGGTGTGCGGCGACAGGAACAGCTGCTCGGCCACCCGCCGGTTCGTCCCGCCCGCCGCGACCAGCTCCACCACCTCGCGCTCCGCCCGCGTGAGCGCGGCCATCCCGTGCTCCGCGGCGGGCCGCACCGGGGTGCGCCGCCGGTGCACCCCCAGCTCCCGCAGCCGGCTGCGGACCCGCGCCGCGTCGACCTCGGCACCCGCCGCGTCGAACAGGCGCAGGGCCCGGTGGAGCGCGTCCACGGCCTCGCGCGGCCGCCCGGGGGCGACCACGACCGCGAGGTCCTCCAGCGCCTCCGCGCGGACGAGCGGGCGCTCGGAGTCCTCGAGGATCCGCAGGGCCCGGGCGAGGGGCCCGGGGTCGCCGTCGACGAGTCCGCGGGTGAGCAGCCCGCCCGCGACGGCCATCGGGTAGGTCGGGTTCGCCGCGGCCCAGCGCTCGGAGACGCGCGCGGCCGCCAGGGCGGCGTCCCGGTCGCCGGCGCGCAGGGCCATCCGGACGAAGACCGGCTGGTCCATGATGTCGGTCAGGCCGGCCAGCGAGGGGCCGGGCCGGTCGAACGTCTCCACCGCCTCCCTCGTCGCCGCCATCGCGCCCGCCGGGTCGCCCGCCGCGTCCGCGACCAGCGCGGTCAGCCAGAGCCCGTTGCGCCGCACCTGGCCGGCCCGGTCGAGCGCCATGCGGTGCAGGCGGTCGCGGTGCGCGCGGACGACGTCCCCGCGCCCGGTCCGCAGCGCCGTGCGCACCAGCGTGTAGACGATCATGACATCGGTGGACCCGCCGACCACGTCGATGTCGCCCTCGTCGAGCACCGACTCGGCCTCCGCGCGCGCCTCGGCGAGCCGCCCGGCGTCCAGCAGGATCCGGGCCCGCACTCCGCTGAGCCACAGCAGGGGGCCGTGGCGCTCGTGCTTGCGGGCCAGGGCGAGGTCGGGTTCCAGCTCGGCGAGCGCGCGGTCGGGGTGGCCGACGGCCGTCCACATGGCGGCGACGAACAGCGCGTCCGACCCCGGGAAGCGGATCCGCTCCCAGACGTCCGCCCGCCCGCCGGTGCGCCCGGTGACACTGCGGTAGAGCACGAACGCGTCGTCCCACCGGCCGCGGTGGTAGGCGATGTGCGACTTCGTCCGGGTCACCGCCGCCGCCAGCTCCGGGTCCGGCGCCGTGCGCAGGCTCTCGACCACCGGCGCGAGCACCGCGTCCGCCGCGTCGGCCTCGCCGGTGAAGGCGTGGTTCGCCGCCAGCACCAGGACCAGCGACAGCCGCAGGTCCGCCGGCAGGCCGGGCAGGGCCAGCGCGGTCCCGCTCTGGCGCACCGCCTCGGCCGGGGAGTGCAGCGTCATGAAGGTGGCGAGGCCGAGCCGGATGCGCGCCTCCGCCACGGGGTCCACGCCGAGCGCGCCGGCCAGGGCCGTCGAGGCCAGCTCCTGGGCGTCGGCGGCGCGGCCCGCCTGCCACAGCAGGATGATCGCCTCGACGGCCACCGCGGCGCGGTCGGGCGAGTCGGCGGGCAGCAGCTCCAGCGCCCGGACGGCGAAGGCGGCGGCGGCCGGTGACGAGGTCGGCCCCAGCGCGGCGGCCGCGTCGCGCAGGGCGGCCACCGCCTCGACGTCGCCCGGGACGGCGGAGTCGGCGAGCATCGCCGCGACCTGCACGGTGCTGGCGCCGCGGGCGAGCAGCACGTCGACGGCGTGCCGGCGCAGCGTGCGGGAGAAGGCCCTCGGCATGCCGGCCGCGACGGTCTCGCGGATGAGGTCGTGGCCGAAGGCGAGCTGCTCGCCGTCGTCGTGCAGCAGTCCGGCGTCGAGGACCTCCTGCATGGGCCCGAGGAGCGCCGGGGCGGGCCGGTCCAGCACGGCGGCCAGGAGGTCGGGCGGGAAGCGCCGGCCCAGGACGGCGCCGACCTGGAGCAGCTGCCGGGCGTCCACCGACATCCGCTCGGTGCGGCGGGCGACCGCGTCGCGCAGGCGGGCGGGCAGCTCGTCGGCGACGAGGTGCGCCGTGCCCGCCTCGATCCGGACCAGCCCCTCGTCGCGCAGCCCGCGCAGCAGCTCGACGAGCAGCAGCGGGACGCCGTGGGCGCGCTCCGCGGAGGCGAGCACCTGCTCGTCCGGCGTCGCGCCGAGCACGTCCGCGCTGATCTGCGCCACGGCGGGGCCGTCGAGCGGGTGCAGGTCGACCCGCTCGGCGCCCGCCTCGACCAGGACGCGCACGGTGGACCGGACCGCGGGTTCGACGGCGTCACCGCGCAGCGCCACGACCCAGACGACCGCGTCGGTGGACAGGTCCGCCGGGAGCAGCCGGAGCAGGCGCAGCGACTCGGGGTCGCACCACTGGAGGTCGTCGACGCAGACGAGCACCGGCGCCTGCAGCGCGGCCTGCTCCAGGTGCGAGCGGAGCTCGCGGCGCAGCCAGTGGCCCTGCTCCGGGCCGCGGGGCAGCTCGTCGAGCACCGCGGCCGGGACCAGCGGGCGGGGCCCGGCCTGCACGGCGTCGAGCAGCGCGCCGTGCGGGACGACGTGGGAGTCGGGGTCGCCCGCCACGGACACCAGCCGCGCCCCCGTGGTGGCGGCGATGCTCCGGGTCTCCCGCAGCAGCCGGGTCTTGCCCGAGCCCGCGGCGCCGGAGAGCACGACGACGCCGCCCCGACCGTCCCGTGCGGCCGCGGTGATCCTGCCGTGCAGGAGCTCGCACTCCGCGGAGCGCCCGCGCAGCGGCGGGTCGGGGTCGGACATGTCCACCTCCGGGCCGAGCCTGCCGCATCCGCTCCCGGCCCGCGCCCCCGCCCCGCACCCGACCGGCCGGTCACCGGGTGCGGATCCGGTCCGTCCGTGGGCCGCGCGGACCCGCCCGAGCCCGTGACCGGCGGGAGGCCGTGGGAGCTCAGCGGCCGCTGGTCACGGCGGCCGGTCGCCCGGGCGGGCGGCCGCGACGACCGCCCGGAGCTGGGCGTCCAGCCCCACGGTCGCGGACAGCCGGTTGTCGATCTCCACGTGCGGGACGGGCGGTGGCTCGTCGGGTCGCATCCGCGCGACGAACTCCTCGAAGCCCGCCAGCTTCCCGGCGTCGCGCGGGTCGCCGCGCCGCTCCAGGCGGTGCCGCAGGGTCGGCGCGTCCGAGCGGACCCAGACCAGCCGCACGGCCGGACCGCCGAGCTCGGCCACCCACGCCCGCCACCGCTCCGGACGGCGGATCTGGCCGGTGAAGGGCCCGGAGAGCAGCACCGGGCACCCGTGCGCGCGGATCTCCCGCGCCGCCGCCGTGAGGCCGCCGTACTCGTGGACCTTGACGTGCTCGTCGTACCAGGCGCCCTCCCGCTCCCCCGGCTGCCGGCCGGCCGCGGCCAGCGTCCCCGCCACGAAGGACCCGAACAGCGTGTCCTTGTCGAGCAGCGCCGGCACCGGCGACAGCCGGGCCAGCAGGAGCGCGGCGACCGTGGTCTTCCCGGCCCCGGGCGCCCCCGCCACCACCCAGGCGTCCGCCGGTGCCACGCGCTACCCGGCCACGGCGGTGAAGCAGTAGCGGTTCACGCTGAGCGGGTACTCGTCCTGCGGCCCCCGCTCCGCGAGGTCCGCCTCCCACGCCCGGACGTCGTCGGCGCCGAGGCCGGTCCGGCCCGTCACGAACGCGGCGACGGTGCCGACCGTCCGGCCGCTGCAGCTGTCGGGGTCCCGGACGGGGTTGAACTCCAGCACGGCCACGGCCCCTCCGCCGACGGGTCGCCCTCGTCCCCGGCCGTGCGCGGGACCGGACGGGCGCTGCGCGCAGTATGCCGCCGCCGACCGCGCTGCGGCCCCGGGCTCACCGCTCCCGCGGACGGTCCGCGGCCGGCAGCGCGAGGAGAGCCAGGAACGCGGCGACGCCGAACAGCCCCGCGCCCGCGACCGCCCACCCGAATCCGCCGGTGGCGTCGACCACGACGCCGGCCAGCGGCGGGCCGACGAGCGCGCCCACCCCGGCGGCGGTGTAGACCAGCCCGACCAGCGCGCCGAGACCCCGGACGCCGAACACCTGCGCGAGCACCGTCGGCTGCAGCGCGATCCAGCCGCCGTAGCCGGTGCCGAGCACGATCGCGAAGGCGACGAACCCCGCCCACGTCGTGGCGGCGAACCAGAACCCGAAGCTGGCGCCGAGCAGGGCGAAGCAGGCCTGGAAGGTCCGCACGCGCCCGAACCGGTCGGCGACCGCGCCGATCGCGAGCCGGCCCACCACGCTGGACACGCCGATCACCCCGATGAGTGCGGCCGCCGCGACCGGCGGGACCCCGACGGCGGCCGCGGCCGTCGGCAGGAACACGAACGGCACGAACAGCGCCACCGACGCCAGCAGCGTCGCGAGGTACACGACCCGGAACTCGGTCGTCCGCACGACGTCGCGCAGCACGAGCGGCTCGCCGCCCACCGGCTCGGGCGGGCGGGGCACCACCACCGCCCCGACGACCAGCAGCAGCGCCGCGCCGAGCCCGAGCAGCACGTGCGCCTGCCGCCACCCGGACGCGGCGATCAGCGCGGCCGCCACCGGCGGCCCGGCCAGCGTGCCGACCCCGATCCCGGCGACCGCGATCCCGATCGCGGACGCCCGCCGCCGGTCGAACCACGCCCCGACGACCGCGACCATCGGCACGTACCCGCACGCGACGGCGATCCCGACGCCGAGCCCGTACCCCACGTAGCCCACCCACAGCTGCTGCGCGGCCGAGGTCAGGAGCAGCCCGCCGGCCAGCGCGGCCGCCCCGACCAGCAGCACCGGACGCGGCCCGAAGCGGTCCACCGCCCGCCCGCTCACCGGGCCGAGCAGGAACCAGCAGCAGGCGGTGATGGAGAAGACGAGCGAGGTCGCGCCGCTGCCGACGCCGAACTCGGCCGCCATGGGCGCGAAGAAGGCCCCGAAGCTGTACGCGACCCCGAACACCGCGGTCATCGCCACGAACGCCGCGCCGACGGCCACCCAGCCCCGGGCCGAGTCGAGCGCGGCGTCGGGACGGGGGCGCATCACGCCGCGAGCCTAGGTCCCCGCGGCCGGGTCAGGGGGCGGCGAGCGCGTCCGGCACGGTCGGGTGCAGCGGCACGATCTGCTGCAGGTGCATCCGCTCCCACGGGCGCACGACCGCGCGGTGCTCGGCGGGGGCGACCAGCCGCACCGGGGGGTGCGCGGGCACCGTGCCGGGGCCGTGGCCCGCCCGGGTCGCGACCTCGGCCAGCACGCCGAGCCCGGCCGCGCCCAGGAACTCCACCCGGGACAGGTCCAGGACGACGAGGGTGACGGCGGGGTCGGCGAGGTGGCCGTCGAGGACGGTGAGCAGCTCCGGGGCGGTGAGCAGGTCCAGCTCGCCCGCGGCCCGCACGACGACCGCCGACCCGTCCGCGGTGCTGGTCACGCTCAGCCCCACCCCCGTCCGGGGCCGGGACGGGCGGGCGGCGCCCCGACCGGGAGCGCGGCGGTCCGCCGCGCCGTCCCCGCTCCGCGCCGCTGCCACGGCCGGTGGGTACCCCGTCCGGGCCCGGCCGACGAGTCGTCCCGCGGTCCGGTGCCGTCGCCTCCGGGCCGGGGCGCCCGGCGCGGTGACCCGTCCCACCCGGGACCGCCCCGGCCTGCACCGCGGATCCCGGGCCGGGCGGGTACGCTCGTGACGAGCACCGACTCCCCCGGCGCCGCCGCCCGTCCGGCCCCGGCCGGCCCGGCGCGGCGGTGGCCGCGCCCTCCCGCCTGCGGGTCGACGCCCGCGGAGGCGGTCTCCCGCAACCCGTGGGCAGCACCGCGGCTCGGAGGGCCACATCGACCCTCCCCGCGACGCCCACCGCCCGACCGCAGCACGGTGTGCGGCACGGCCGCCCCGGCGGCCCTGCCGGGCATCCAGGAGGAGGAGCACGTGGCACGACGAGGCCAGCCCCGCAACGGGGCTCGCCGTGGCGCCCCGCGCGACCGCCGGCGGGGCCGTGGCCCCGACGACGTCATGTCGGTGCTCGCCCACGCCGCCCGGGAGGTGGAGACCGCCCTGAAGGCCGGCCGGGTGACGCCCGCGACGCGCACGACGTTCCAGGCCGTCGCGCTGCTGCTGCGCGACGAGCGCGCCCGGGTCCGCGGCGACGCGTCCCGCAGCGAGGCGCACCGCGGCGAGCAGCTCAAGCGCCTCGACGGCATCGCCACGACGCTGGCGATGAACGCCGTGCGCGACTCCGCGCTGCTGGCCCTGCTCGACGAGGACGCCGTCGTGTCCGACGAGGCGCGGGCGCGCAAGCGGGAGCTGCTGAGGGCCGCCGGCCTGGAGCCGGAGGCCGACGAGCCGCCGCCCGTCGAGCCGCCGCCGGTCGAGACCAAGCCGCGGGTCGTGCCGCGGTCGGTCGTCTCGCGGCAGCTGGCCAACCCCTTCCTCGCCCCCGACTTCTCGGCGGCCCGGCCGAGCGCGCCCCGCTCGACGCCGCTGGCGAGCTGGGAGCTGCTGGGCCCGCTGCTGCGCTCGTTCGAGCGCGCCGGCGCCGGGGCCCCGGCGTGCATGGACCTCCCCACGCCGTCGTCGCGGCGCACGCGGGGCGGCAAGGAGCTCATGCCGCACCAGGCCCAGCTGGTGGCCGCGGCCGCGGCCGGGCACCGCACCTTCCTGCTCGCCGACGAGCCCGGGCTCGGCAAGACCGCGCAGGCCCTGCTGGCCGCCGAGGCGGCGAACGCCTACCCGCTGCTCGTCGTCGTGCCGAACGTCGTCAAGACCAACTGGGTGCGGGAGGCCGGGCTGTGGACGCCCCGCCGCGCGGCCACCGCCATCCACGGCAACGGCGAGTCGCTCGACGGCTTCGCCGACATCGTCGTCGTCAACTACGAGGTGCTCGACCGCCACGTCGGGTGGATCGGCGACTTCGGCTTCCGCGGGATGGTCGTCGACGAGGCGCACTTCATCAAGAACAAGACCAGCCAGCGCTCGCAGCACGTCCTGGAGATCTCCGAGCGGATCCGGTCGCGCACCGGGCGTCCGCTGCTCATGGCCCTCACCGGCACCCCGCTGATCAACGACATCGAGGACTTCCTCGCCATCTGGCAGTTCCTCGGCTGGATCGACGGCGCGAAGCCGCGCGCCGAGCTGATGGACGCGCTCGCCGACACCGGGCTCACGCCCGCCGACCCGGGGTTCTACGCCGCCGCCCGCCGCTGCGTGGTCGACCGCGGCATCGTCCGCCGCCGCAAGGTCGACGTCGCCGCCGACATCCCGGCGCGCCGCATCGCCGACCTCCCCGTCGAGCTGGACGGCGCCGCCGGCCGGTCCATCCGCGCGGCCGAGCGCGACCTGGCCCGGCGGATGGTGGCCCGGTACTCCGACGCGCTCGCCGCCCGCCGCTCCGGCGCCGTCGTCGAGGGCGTCGACCACGACCTGGTGCGCCAGGTCGCCCGGTGGGAGCAGAAGGACGCGACCTCGGCGAGCGCCGGGGAGAACGTGTTCACCATGATGCGGCGCATCGGGTGGGCCAAGGCCGACCTGGCCGCCGACTACGCCGCCCAGCTGGCCCGGAGCGCGGGCAAGGTGGTCTTCTTCGCCAAGCACGTCGACGTCATGGACGCCGCCGAGGACGTGTTCGCCCGGCAGGGGATCCGCTTCTCCTCCATCCGCGGCGACCAGACGTCGACGGTGCGGCAGCGCAACATCGACGCCTTCGTCGACGACCCGGGCGTCGCCATCGCGGTCTGCTCGCTCACCGCGGCCGGCGTGGGCCTCAACCTGCAGGTCGCCTCCGACATCGTGCTCGCCGAGCTGTCCTGGACCGCCGCCGAGCAGACCCAGGCCATCGACCGCAGCCACCGCATCGGCCAGACCGAGCCGGTCACCGCGTGGCGGATCATCGCCGCGCAGACGATCGACGCCCGCATCGCCGAGCTCATCGACAGCAAGGCCGGCCTGGCCGCCCAGGCCCTCGACGGCTCCGACGAGGAGGTGGGGTCGTCGGCCGACGTGCAGCTCGAGGCGCTCGTCGCGCTGCTCACCGACGCGCTGTCCGAGGCCCCGGCGCACCTCGGGAGGTGACGCCCGCCCGGCCCCGGCTCACGCACCGGGGCCGGGGACGTCGTCGGGGGACCGGTGCAGGACGCGGCCGGCCCGGAAGGCCGCAGCGATCACGGTGGCGGTGACGACGACGGCGACGACCCCCTCCCCGGCCTCGGTCGCCACGCCGGCGTTGTAGCAGGCGTGCCAGAGGGCGACGAGCAGCACGCTGCCGCCCGAGCCCAGGTACAGCCACGTCAGCAGGATCGACCCGGCCAGCAGCCCGATGACGAACCCGGGCAGGACGACCGGGTCGAGCGAGCCGCGGAACCCCGAGTCGATGAAGAACAGCGGGGCGTGCCACAGCAGCCACGGCAGCGCGACCAGCACGGACGCCTGGAGCGGGCGGTGCCACCGGCGGAACTCGGGCAGGGCGTACCCCCGCCACCCCAGCTCCTCGCCGAAGCCGTTCACCACCAGCAGCAGGAGCAGGACCCCGACCGCGCCGAGGTCGGGCAGGCCGTTCACGCGGGTGAACGCGGCCCACCCGGCGAACGGCGCACCGGTCAGCGCGAGCACGCCCGCGACCAGCAGGGCCACCACCAGCGGGGACAGCGCGAGCAGGTACCACCGGGGCGCGACCCGCCCGCGCACGGCCCGCGCGGCCAGCCGGCGCACGCCCGCTCGGCCGTCGGCCAACCCCGCGACGGCGAGCGCGGCGACAGCGGGGGCGAGCAGCCCCGGGAAGTGGCTCCACCGCCCGCCGGCCAGCGCGACCGGCACCCAGTACGCCCAGGCCAGCGCGAACGCGAGGGCGTGGAAGACGCCCAGGCGGTGGGCCCGCACCCGTCCCCGCAGGCCGCGTCCACCTTCCGGGGGGACGGGGGCGACGTGGTCCGGGCCGAGGTCGATGCGGACGAGGACCACTCCGTCGACGGCCCGTCCGGGCCCGCGCTGCGGGAAGCGGGCGGCGTGCGCCCGCAGCCCGGCCGCGGCGAGCTCCGGCTCGTCGGCACCGACCACCGCGCGGGCCCGCCCGACCAGCCGCCGGCCGCGGAGACCGACCGCGACGTCCTGCTCCGTGCGCAGGTTGCGCCACCAGCTCTTGCGGGCGTGCTCCCCGACCAGCACCCACACCGCGTCGCCGTCCTCGGCGTACTGCACCGGCAGCGTGATCGGCCGTCCCGTCCGGCGGCCCCTCACCGTCACCGTCATCAGCGACCGTTCGACGAGGCCGGCGAAGGACGACCGCAGGAGCCACGTCACGGCCCGGTCGCGGACCGGCGCCCCGCGGGCGGTCTCCGACCCGCCCGACCCGACCAGCGGGCGCGACTCCTGCTGCACGTCCATCTCCCCCGTCCTCGTCCCCGACTGCCTGCACCCTCGCCGGTGCGCGCGTCGCGGGGCAGGGACCGGGGACCCGGACCGGTGGGACCTCGGACCCGACCGGGCGGACCGCCGGTGGCGGGGTGGTCCGCACCGGACGAGCGCCTACAGTCGATCGACGGCCGGCGCCGCGGCCGGCGGGGACGGGGGACGACGTGACGCAGGACGGGACCGGGCCGGGGTGGCCGGAGCTGCGGGTGGCCGACTGGACCGCGACGCGGGACACGCTGCACATGTGGACCCAGATCGTCGGGAAGGTCCGCCTGGCCCACGCCCCGCTGGTCAACCACTGGTGGCAGGTGGCGCTGTACATCAGCCCGCGGGGTCTGACCACCTCGGCGATCCCGTACGGCACGGGGAGCTTCGACGTCGAGTTCGACTTCGTCGAGCACGTGCTGCGCATCCGCAGCAGCGACGGCGGCACCCGCACCGTCGACCTGCGCCCCCGGTCGGTGGCCGACTTCCACGCCGCGACGATGGCCGCGCTCGGCGAGCTGGGCGTCGAGGCCCGCATCCAGGCCCGGCCGAACGAGGTGGAGCCGTCCGTCCCGTTCGCGCAGGACCACGAGCACGCCTCCTACGACCCCGCGGCGGCCACCCTGTTCTGGCGCCAGCTGGTGCAGGCCGAGCGGGTGCTGACCCGGTTCCGGTCGCACTTCGTCGGCAAGGTCAGCCCCGTGCACTTCTTCTGGGGCGCCATGGACCTGGCCTGCACGAGGTTCTCCGGGCGGACCGCGCCGCCCCACCCGGGCGGGGCCCCGAACTGCGGCGACTGGGTGATGGTCGAGGGGTACTCCCGGGAGCTGAGCAGCTGCGGGTTCTGGCCGGGCGGCGGCGAGGAGGGCGCGTTCTACTCCTACGCCTACCCCGAGCCGGAGGGCTTCGCCGACCGGCCGGTCGGGCCGGACGGGGCGTTCTACAGCGCCGAGTTCCGCCAGTTCCTGCTGCCCTACGAGGCCGTCCGCACCGCCGCCGACCCCGATGCGGCGCTGCTGACCTTCCTGCACACCACCTACGCCGCGGCTGCCGACCTCGGCCGCTGGGACCGGGCGGCCCTGGAGGACGACCCCGACCGGTGGGCGCAGCACGCCCGCCGGTGACGGCGGGCGGCCCGGGCAGGCGGCGTCAGCTCAGGCGGGCGCCGCCGATCCGGACGACCCACTCCGGGTCGCGAGGCGGGCCGCGGCGCGCAGACTGCGGACATGCTGCACCGGACGCCCGACGCCCGGCGCGCGACCAGCGCGCCCACCGGCACCTCCTACGCCCTCGACGTCGAGGACCGCTTCACCTCCGACGCGCTCGACGAGCGGCTGTGGCTGCCCCACCACCTGCCCCACTGGAGCAGCCGGGCCGGCTCCGCCGCGCGCTACCGCACCGGCGACGGTCTGCGCCTGCGCATCGAGCCCGACCAGCCGCCGTGGTGCCCGGAGTTCGACGGCGGGGTCCGCGTGTCCTCCCTGCAGACCGGACTGTCCGCCGGCCCGGTCGGCGGCCGGGTGGGGCAGGTGCGCTTCCGCCCCGACCTCGTCGTGCGCGAGGCCCAGCCCGAGCTGCGGCTGCTCACCCCCCGGTACGGGCTGGTCGAGCTGCGCGCCCGCGCCACCGACGACCCCCGCTGCATGGCGGCGCTGTGGATGGTCCACCCCGACGCCCGCGCCGAGCGCTCCACCGAGATCTGCGTCGCCGAGATCTACGGCCGGGACGTCTCCCCGCACCGGGTGTCGGTCGGCGTCGGGCTGAAGCCCTGGGGCCCGGACGGGCCGGAGCCGGGTCCCGGGTTCGCCCGCGTCGACGTGCCGGTCGACGCCCGCGAGCCGCACACGTACTCCGCCGAGTGGACGCCCGAGCGCGTGGCGTTCCGCGTCGACGACCGGCTCGTCCACGTGGTCGACCACGCCCCGGACCACCCGCTGCAGCTGATGCTCGGCCTCTACCGCTTCCCCGACGACCACCCCGAGGTCGCCGGCGGTCCCCTGCCCCCGGCCGGCGCCGCGACACCGGAGTTCGCCGTCGAGCACGTCCGCGTCCACCGACCCCTCGACCCGGCCTGACGCCCGTGCAGCGCTCCCCCGTTCCGGGCACCCGGGGGTGCGCGCCCCGCGCCGCCGTCACCTACCGGAGGACACCCCCGTGCAGGAGCTCTCCCTCGACGCCCTCGCCCGCGAGCAGCTGGAGGCGGCCGCCCGGGCCCCGGCCGGCCGGGCCGCCCGCACCGCGGTCGGCGGGCACGACCGCGTGGTGCGCCAGACCGTCATCGCCCTGTGCGCGGGGCGGCAGCTGGCCGAGCACGCGAACCCGGGCGAGGCGACCGTGCAGGTGCTGCGCGGCCGGGTGCGGCTGGTCGCCGGCGACACCGTCCGGGAGGGGCACCAGGGCGACCTGCTCGTCGTCCCGCCCCGGCCGCACCGGCTGGAGGCCGTCGAGGACTGCGCCGTGCTGCTGACCGTGGCCACGCTGCCCGCGCACCCGCCGGCCGACGGCTGACCGCGCTCCGCGCTACCCGCCGTCGTCCCCGGTCAGCTCGGCGAGGACGTCGCGGGCGTCGCTGCTGCCCGCACCGGCGAGGCGGCGCAGCTCCCCGAGGTCCTCCCGCTCCGCGGCCGACTCGACCAGGAGGTCGAGGGCGTCGCTGCTGCCGGACGCCGCGAACCGGCGCAGCTCGTCGAGGTCGCCCCGCTCGCCGGCCAGCTCGACCAGCTGGTCCTCCGCGTCGCGGTCACCCCGCGCCGCGGCCTCGCGCAGCCGGCTCAGGTCGTCGGTCACCGTCCCGCTCCTCCCGGTGCCTGCGGACCGGGGATCCGGCCCGGTCGCACTCTCCCCCTCCCCGCCCGGCGCGGTCCACCCGGTCGCCTCCGGCGGGTCGCTCGACGCGCGGAGCCGCGCCGGGCGCGTCCCCGGCGGGACCGGGTGCGGACCGCCCTCACCGCCGGTCGGCCCGCTCCGGCCGGACGACCGCGACCGGGCAGGGGGCCCGGTGCAGGACCGCGTGGCCCACCGAGCCGAGCAGCAGCCCGACGGCGCTGCCGCGGCCGTGGGAGCCGACGACGAGCAGCTGCGCCCCGCGGGCCGCCTCGACCAGCGCGTGCGCGGGCCGGTCCAGCACGACGACGCGCCGCACCGGCACGTCGGGGTGCTTGTCCGCCCACCCCGCGAGCCGTTCGGCGAGGACCACCCGCTCCTGCGTCTCCACCAGGTCCCGGTCGAGCAGCGGGGCGACGATCGGGTCCACCACGGCGTCGGTCCAGGCGTGCACGGCCACGAGCGGCACGGCGCGGTCCGCGGCGGCCTCGTAGGCGAAGGCCAGGGCCGCCTCGCCGGCCGGCGAACCGTCGACCCCGACGACGACCGGCCCGTCGGCGCCCGCGGCGCCGTCGCGCACCACGACCACGGGGCAGGCCGCGTGCGCGGCCAGCGCCTGGGCGACCGACCCGAGCAGCAGGCCCCGGATCCGGCCCAGGCCGCGGTCGCCGAGCACCAGCAGCTGCGCGTGCTCGGCGGCGTCGGCGAGGGTCCCGATCGGGGGGCCGACCACCAGGTCGGCCCGGACCGCGACGTCCGGCGCCGCCGCCAGGACCGCCTCGCGCGCGGCCTCCAGCGTCCGCTGCGCGCTCTCCTCCAGCGAGCGGCGGTAGTGCTCGCCCAGGCCGGGGTGACCGACGAGGCGGTCGTCGGTCCAGGGGAACGCGTGCAGCAGCCGCAGCGGTGCGCGGCGGCGCCTCGCCTCCCGCGCCGCCCACAGGGCGGCCTCCCGCGCGCTGTCGGACCCGTCGACGCCGACCACCACCGGCTCGTCCCGCACTGCCATGGGGCACCTCCTCGGGCCCCACACTGCTCGGCGCGGCACCGGTGCGGGCAGTGGCGGAGGACCCGGCGGCGGGGGCCGATCGGCCCGCTGCGGCCGCCGCGCGACGACGCCTCCACCGGCGGGGCGCCGCGCCGCCGGCGGTCTCAGCCGCGCAGCCAGGCGACCAGGGCCTCGGTGCAGGCCACGAGCTGCGCGACCGGGACCCGCTCGTCGTCGGCGTGCGCGAGCAGCGGGTCCCCGGGGCCGAAGTTGACCGCCGGGACGCCGAGGGCGGAGAAGCGGGCCACGTCGGTCCAGCCGAGCTTGGCCCGCGGGGGACCGCCCGCCACCGGCCCGACCGCCTCGACGAAGGCGCGGGCCGCGGGCCGGTCGAGTCCGGGCCGGGCGCCCTCGGCGACGTCGACGAGGTCCAGCTCCACGTCCAGGCCGGCGAAGACCTCCCGGACGTGGGCGAACGCGGCGTCCGCGTCCCGGTCGGGGGCGAAGCGGTGGTTGACGCCGACCGTGCAGACGTCGGGGACCATGTTGCCGGTGATGCCGCCGGCGATCCGCACCGCCTGCAGTCCCTCGTGGTACTCCAGCCCGTCGACGACCGGGCGGCGCGGCTCGTAGCCCTGCAGCCGGGCCAGGACGTCGGCCACGGCGTGGACCGCGTTGACGCCGCGCCAGGCCCGGGCCGAGTGCGCCGTGCGGCCGCGCGCGGTGACCTCCACGCGCAGGGTGCCCTGGCAGCCGCCCTCGACCAGGCCCCCGGTCGGCTCGCCGAGCACGGCGAGGTCCGCGACCAGCCAGTCCGGCACGGTCCGCGCGAGCCGTCCGAGGCCGTTGCGCTCGGCGTCGACCTCCTCGCAGTCGTAGAAGACGTAGGTGACGTCGCGGACCGGCTCCGGCACGGCGACCGCCGCGGCCAGCGCCATCGCGACGCCGCCCTTCATGTCGACCGCGCCGCGCCCCCACAGCACCTCGCCGCCGTCCGGGTCGTCGCCCTCCCCCGGGTCCGCGATGCGGCCGGGCACGTTGCCGGCGATCGGCACGGTGTCGGTGTGCCCGGCGACCACGACCCGCTCGGCGCGCCCGAGCGAGGTCCGGGCCAGCACCGCGTCACCGTCGCGGAGGACCTCGAGGTGCGGCAGGGTCCGCAGCAGCTCCTCGATCGCGTCGGCCACCGCGGCCTCGTCGCCCGACACGCTGGGGAGGTCCACCAGGGCGAGGGTGAGGGCGACCGGGTCGTGGACGGGCAGGGCGGCGCGGAGGGCGGACGGGGTGCTGGGCATCCGTCGATCGTAAGGACCCCGCCGTCCGACCCTGCGGGCCGCGCGGACGGGAGCCGTCGTCGACGTCGGTCCGCACCGGTCCTCCCACGGCCCGATCGCCGCGGGGCTCGTGCTCGACGACCTGGAACGCCGCTTCGCCCGGGGGCCCTCCGGCCCTGGACGACGACCCGCGCCGCGAGGACCATGCCCCGCACGGACCGGGGCGACCGACGGAGGTGCGGCGTGAAGGCGGAGGTCGGCGACTGGCTGGTGATCGAGGGCAGGAAGCTCGACGCGCGCCGGCGGCGGGGGGAGGTGGTGGGCCTGGTCCACGCGGACGGCAGCCCGCCCTACCGGGTCCGCTGGGTCGACGACGGCCACGAGACGCTGGTCGTCCCGGGCCCGGAGGCGCACATCGAGCCGCCGACGTCCGGGGCCCGCGGGGCGCCGGGCTGACCGGGCGGGCGGCGCTAGGAGCCGCTGCGCCGGTCCGGGTCGGGCCACCGGCCGATCGCGCCGGACGGCGGCTCCGGCCAGCGGGCCGCGCTCTCGATCCGGTAGCCGGTCGGTGGCACGACCACCGAGTCGCGGTCGCCGCCCACCCAGCGCACCCGGTACCGCGCCGGACCCGGACCCGGGAGCTGCTCCACGATCCGGCCCCACCGCCAGCCCCGCAGCACCGGCGGCACCGGCACCACCAGCCAGTCCCCCGCCGGTCGGCCGCCCGCCGCCCGCCGCGTCACGACGTCACCCGCCCGTGCGGCCGCAGTGCGACCCGCCCGGCTGCCCACCCCGTCGCCCACCTGCACCGCTCCTCCTCCGCTCCCCGCCAGCCTGCGCCGCCTCCCGGTCGCGGACCACGGGCCGGAGGACCCGCACCCCGGGCCGTTCGGTCCGCCCGCACGGGCCGATCGGGGGCTTCCCGACGAGCTGTCCGGGGCGGGAGCCCCCGCCCGCCGGCGGACCCGCCGCCGGACGCCTCGAACATCCGACGGGCGCCGCGCGACCTGCGCACCTCCCGGTCCTCTGCGCACGTCCGAGCGTGCGCAGTCCATCGCACGGTGCGCAGTTCGTCCCCGGGCCGCCCTCGTCCTGACCCCGCGGCATCACCGGGGCCGGACCGGGTACTCCCCCCGGACGTCCAGCGGGAGGGCACCCATGACCGAGCACCAGCAGTCCGACGACGAGGACGCCGTCCCGCGCACCCCACCGGAGCTGGACGACGACAGCGGCGCCGAGCCGATCGTCGTGCCCCGGCCCGGGGCGCCGAGCATCCCCATGGACCCGGAGGACTCCGAGGCGTGACCACCCGCCGGAGGCCGGGCGACGCGTCCACGGTCGGGTGAACGACGCGCGGCGAGCGGCCCGGCTGGTTAGGGTCTCGGGGTGGCCGACCCGGACGATCACGGGGACGTCGTCCTCGTCCGCCTCGACGTCGCCGGTCTCGTCCGGTTGACCTGGCGGTCCGGGCTGCGCATCGACGGTGCGCTCGCCCAGCGCGCGATGGCCCTCGTCGACGAGCTCAACGGTGCTCAGGAGCGGCCGCTGCTCGTCGACATGACGGGCACCGCCCAGCTCACGCGCGAGGCGCGGATGACGTTCGGGCGCCGGTGCTCGGCGTCCCGCATCGCCCTGCTGGGCCGCTCCGAGGTCGACCGGGTGATCGCCAACTTCGCCCTGGGCGTCACCCGCACGCCGGTGCCGACCCGCTTCTTCACCGCCGAGTCGAAGGCGCTGAGCTGGTTGTGCGGTACCGGTGGACCCTGACGCCGCCGACGAGCGCCTGGACCGGCTCGTCGACCACGTGGTGCAGCTCGCGTCGGGCGACCTGCGGGCGCGGCTCGCGCCCTCCCCGGCGAGCGACCGGATCGACGCGGTGGTGGTGGGCATCAACATGCTCGCCGAGGAGCTGGAGTGGCTCAACCAGGACCTCGAGGCGCGCGTGGCCGACCGCACGCGGCAGCTGGAGGAGGCCCAGCGGCAGCTGGAGCGCCTGGCCCTCTACGACCCGCTGACCGGACTGGCCAACCGCACCCTGTTCACCGACCGGGTGGCGCAGGCCGTCGCCCGGGCCGACCGCGGCGCGGCTCCGCCGGCGCTGCTGCTGCTGGACCTCGACGGTTTCAAGTCCGTGAACGACGGGTTCGGCCACGCCACCGGCGACCTCCTGCTGATCGAGGTGGCCCGGCGCCTGGTCTCCGTGGTCCGCGAGGACGACACGGTCGCCCGCCTCGGCGGCGACGAGTTCGCGGTGGTGCTGTGCGACGCGACCACCGAGGAGGCGCTCGACCTGGCCGACCGCGTCCAGGACGCTCTGGTGAGGCCGGTGCAGACCCCGGAGGGCACCTGCTGGGTCGGGGTGAGCACCGGCGTGGCGGTGGGGAACCGCGGGCAGGGGCCGGACCTCCTGCTGCGCAACGCCGACGTGGCCATGTACGCGGCCAAGTCGGCCGGGGGCGGTGTGCAGCTCTACCGTCCGGCCATGCACGCGGCGGCCCTGTCCCGCGTCCGCACCGCCGACGAGCTGCGCACGGCCCTCGGCCAGGGGCAGCTGGAGCTGCACTACCAGCCCATCGTCGACCTGAGGACGGGCGCCACGGCGGGCGTCGAGGCGCTGGTGCGCTGGAACCACCCGGTCCGCGGCCCGCTCGCCCCGCAGGACTTCGTGGCCATCGCCGAGGACGTCGGCCTGATCGTGGACCTGGACCGCTGGGTCCTCGACACCGCCGTGGCGCAGCTGGCGCGCTGGCGCTCGACGGTGCTCGGGTCCGCGGACTTCGTGCTGCACGTCAACGCCTCCCCCGTCGACTTCCGCTCCCCGCGCTTCGCCGAGGGCGTGCTCGCCTGCCTCGCCCGCCACGGCGTGCCGACCGGCGACGTCGTCCTGGAGGTCACCGAGACCCGGCTCATGGGCGAGGACGCCCAGACGCTGCAGGCCATGGACGTGCTGCGGGCGGCCGGGATCGGCCTGGCCATCGACGACTTCGGCACCGGCTACTCCTCGATCGGCTACCTGCAGCGGCTGTTCGTCGACGTCGTCAAGATCGACCGGTCGCTGATCGAGGGGCTCGACACCGACCCGCAGCAGCACCGCATCGCCGCCGCGATCCTCGCGGTCGTCGACGCGTTCGACCTGACCGCCGTGGCCGAGGGGGTGGAGACCCCCGGCGAGGCCGAGCGGCTGCGCGCCCTGGGGTGCCGCTACGCCCAGGGCTTCCTGTGGGGCCGGCCGCGACCGGGCGACGCGCTGACCCCCCACCTCACGACCGCGACGACGTAGGAGGCCGCCCGGCATGTGGTGGAGGAGGATGCTGCTGATCCCGCACGTCGTGCGGCTCGGCCGGCGCGCCCCGCGGGCGGCCGGCGCCCCGTGGGAGCGCTACTGGTCGGAGGTGGAGGCCACGGGCGACGGCGGCGACGTCCTGTGGGACTCCGACCGCCCGACCGAGGCGCAGCGCTACGTCGACCTGCTCGCCGCCCACGCCGACCCGGCCCGGCCCGTGGTCGACGTCGGCTGCGGCAACGGCCGCTTCACCCGGGCCCTGGCCGCGCGGTTCCCCCGCACCGTGGGCGTGGACCTGTCCGAGCACGCGGTCGAGCTGGCCCGGCGGGAGTCCGGCCCGGAGGGGCCGGAGTACCGGGCGGTGGACGTCACCGCTCCCGGCAGCGGAGCGCGCCTGGCCGCCGAGCTCGGCCCCTGCACGGCGTTCGTCCGCGGCGTGCTGCACGTGCTCGACGCCCCCGACCGCGCCCGCACCGCGGCCAACCTGGCCGACCTCGTCGGCACCGGCGGCGTCGTCCTGCTGGCCGAGACCAACTACCCGGGGCCGCTCCTCGGCTACCTGGAGAGCCTCGGCGCCGGTCCGCGCGGGCTGCCCCGACCGCTCGCCCGGGCGATCTCCACCGGCATCCCCCGGCCCTCGCGCTTCGGCCGCGCCGAGCTCGACGCCGCGTTCCCCGGGGCCGCGTGGGACGTCCTGGTCGTCGACGACGCGGCCCGCATCGCCACCGTGCCCATGACCGGCACCGGCACCCCGGGCAGCGTGCCCGGCTTCCTCGCCCTGCTCCGGCGCCGCTGAACCGCCGGTGCCGGGCGGTGCTCCGCCCTCGTGGACCCGCTCACCTGCGGTGGTGTCGACCACGGCCGACGGCGGGCACCGGTGCCCGGGCCCCTGCGGGAGCGCTCCCGAGCCCGGGCCGCTCGACCCCGGACCCGCAGGACGGGCAGTGGACGGGCCGTTGGGTCAGGATGAGGGCCCGGGGACGCCCGGGCGGCGTGCGGACGTGGACGGGGACGGTGTGGAACTCTCGGCAGGCGAGGGCGCGGGGGCCCTCACGACGGCGGCCCGGGTGCTGTCGCCCTCGCGCCTGGCCGAGGTGCGCCGCACCGGGCTGCTCGACACCCCGCGCGAGGAGGCGTTCGATCGGTTCGCCCGGCTCGCGGCCGTCACGCTGGGGCGGGTCACGGCGTTCGTCACGATCGTCGACGAGCGGCGCTCGTTCTGGAAGGCGTGCATCGCCGCCGACGGGTCCACCCTCGAGGCCCGCGAGAACACCGTCGACGAGTCGTTCTGCCAGTACGTGATCGGACAGGACGGACCGGTCGTCATCACCGACGCCCGCACCGACCCGCTCACCTCCGCCAACCCGTCGGTCACGTCGATGGGCGTGGTCGCGTGGGCCGGCTACCCGGTGCGCACCCCCGACGGGCAGGTCCTCGGCACGTTCTGCGTCGTCGGCGACCAGCCGCGCGACTGGACCGCGGCCGAGCTGCAGACGCTGGAGACCCTGGCGCACGCCGTGTCCGGCGAGGTGGCGCTGCGGGTCGCCGTCGAGGAGGCCCGGGCCGCGGTGCGGGCCGCGGAGACGACGGCCCGCCGGTCCTCGGCGCTGCTCGGGGCGCTGCAGGACGCGTTCTTCGTCGTCGACCCGGCCGGGCGCACCGTGGAGGTGAACGACGCCTTCGGCGACGTCCTCGGTTACGGCCCCGAGGGGCTCCCCTACCTGCCGCCCCACCCGTGGTGGCCCGACCCGGACACGGACCCGGAGGCGCACGCCCAGCTCCTGCGCGACCAGGAGACGGCCTTCGCCACGGGCGGGAGGTTCCTGGTGCGGCTGCGGCACCGCGACGGCCACCGCGTGTGGGTCGAGGCGTCCGCGTCGTCGGTCGCCGACCCCGACGGGGGCGGGCCGATGGTCGTCGGCGTGCTGCACGACGTCACCCAGCAGCACCGGGCCGCCCGCCACGACCGGCTCCTCGCCGACACCGGCGAGCTCCTCGTCCGCCCCGCCGCCCTGCAGGAGCGCCTGGACCGCTTCACCGCGCTCGCCGCGCCGGTCCTCGCCGACACGGCGCTCGTCTCGCTGACCCGCCCGAACGGCCGGCTCGCGCCCATCGCCGCCGCGAGCACCACCGCGCCGGACGCCGCGGCGGCGCTGCTGGCGCTCGCCCCGTACGTGATCCCCGAGCAGCTGCGCGCGGAGTACTCCTCCGGACGGGCGTTCGTGGTCCACCCGGTCACCGACGAGCTGATCGCGGCGTCGTCACCGGACGGCGACGACGTGGCGGCGCGCCGCGCGGTGCACCTGCTGACCAGCCTGGTGGTGCCGCTGGTGGTCGACGGCCACCTGCTGGGCACGCTCACCTTCGGCTCGACCACCGCGCCGCGCACCCACGACGCGGTCGACCTGGCGCTCGCCGAGGAGCTCGGCCGCCGCGTCGCGGGCATGGTCCAGGCGGACCAGATCGCCACCCGCGAGCGGCAGCTCCAGGCGCTCACGACGGCGCTCGCCGCAGCGGCCACCGTCCCCGACGCCGCGTCGGCCCTGCTGGACGGGATGAGCGCGATGCTCGGCACGGACCGGGCCGCGGCCTTCGTGGTGCGGCCCGACGACCCCGCGCACCTGCACCTGGTCCACCAGACCGGCTACCCGGCCGCCGTGGAGGCGGTGCTGGGCGTCCTCCCGCTCACCGACGCCCTCCCCGTCGCGCACGCGGCCCTCGACCACACCCCGGTGTGGCTGCCCGACCAGCGGGCCTGGCTGGACCGCTACCCCCAGCTCGCCGAGGCCATGGAGTGCATCGGCGTCGTCCCCGCCGACGTCGGCCGGGCCGTCGCCGCGCTGCCGCTGCTCGTCGAGGACGGGCTCGTCGGCGCGGTCGCCCTCGGGTTCCCCACCGACCGCACCTTCCTGCCCGACGAGCGCGCGTCCATCACGACCGTCGTCAACCTGGCCGCGCAGGCCCTGGACCGGACGATCGCCGCCGACACCCGCCGCGACATCGCCGACACCCTCCAGCGCGGCCTGCTGCCCACCCACCTGCCGTCGGTGCCCCAGCTCGCCCTCGCGGCCCGCTACCTGCCCGCGGGCGTCCACACCGCGGCCGGTGGGGACTGGTTCGACGTCACCGTCCTCGACGACGACCACGTCGCCATCGCCGTCGGCGACGTCGTCGGGCAGGGCTCGCGCGCCGCCGCCGTGATGGGGCAGCTGCGCAGCGCCCTGGCCGCGTACCTGCTGGAGGGCCGCTCCCCGGCCCACGCGATCACCTGGCTCTCCCGCTTCGCCCGCGACATCGAGGGCGCCCGCGGCAGCACCGCGGTCTGCCTGGTCCTGCACACCGGCACCGGCGCGCTGAGCTGGGCCCGCGCCGGCCACCTGCCCCCGCTGGTGCTCGACCCCGCCGGCGGCGCCCGGTTCCTGGACGACGCGCACGGCCCCGTCCTCGGGCTCGCCGCCGACCTGCCGATCACCGAGGGGCGGACCCGGCTCGAGCCCGGCTGCACCGTCCTGCTCTACACCGACGGGCTGGTCGAGCGGCGCACCGAGGACGTCGACGACGGGCTGGACCGCCTGGCCGAGGCCTGCCGGACCGACCGGACCCCCGGCCCGCTGATCCAGCAGGTCCTGGACCGGACGCTGGACGGCGACCGCCCGGCCGACGACGTCGCCCTCGTCGCCGCCCGCCTGCTGCCCGGGCCGCTCACCGAGCGGCTGCCCGCCCGGCCCGACCGGCTGCGCCCCCTGCGACGTGCGATCTCCCGGTGGTCCGCCGCCGCCGGGCTCCCCGAGGAGCAGACCGACGACCTGCAGCTCGCCGTCGTCGAGCTGGTGTCCAACGCCGTCGAGCACGCCTACCGCGACGGCGAACCGGGCGAGGTCGGGTACCGGCTGGACCGGACCGCCTCCGGGGCCGTCCACATCGAGATCACCGACGACGGCCTCTGGCGTCCGCCCACCGAGCCCGGCTACCGCGGCCGCGGGCTGCTGCTGGTGGACGAGCTGAGCACGGACCTGCTGGTGCACCACGGCCCCGACGGGCGGGGCACCACCGTCCGCACGACCGTCCCGGTGCCGGACCAGCCCTCGTCGGAGCTCTAGCCCTCGTCGAAGCGCCGGCGCAGCTTGACGAGGGTCTGGGCGAGCAGCCGCGACACGTGCATCTGCGAGATCCCCAGCTTCGCGGCGATCTGGGTCTGGGTCAGCCCGCCGAAGAACCGCAGCACCAGGATCGAGCGCTCCCGCTCGGGCAGCTCGGCCAGCAGCGGGGCCAGGGTGTGGCGGTACTCCGCCTGCTCCAGGGCCGCGTCGGTGCCGCCGAGGGTGTCGGCCAGCACGAGGCCGTCGTTCACCGGCGTGTCCAGGGAGACCGACGAGTGCGCCTCCTGCGCCTGCAGCGCCTCGATGACCTCCTCGACCCCGATGCCCAGGCGGGCGGCGATCTCGCTGGGACGCGGGGCCCGCTGCAGCTCGGCGGACAGCTCGGACACGGCCTGGCGCACCGGGGCCTGGCGGTCCTTCAGCGCCCGCGGCACCCGCATCGCCCAGGTCTTGTCGCGGAAGTGGCGGCGGATCTCCCCGGTGATCGTGGGGATCGCGTAGCTGAGGAAGTGGCGCTCGCGCTGCGGCTCGTAGCGGTCCAGCGCGTTGAGCAGCCCGATGGACCCGACCTGCTCCAGGTCGACCAGCGGCTCGCCCCGGTTGCGGTAGCGGGAGGCGATGTGCTGGACGACGGGCAGGAAGCCCTCGACCAGCCGCTCCCGCAGCACCGCGCGCCGGGGGTCGCCCTCGTCGAGGGCGGCGAACTCCTCCAGCACCGGCAGGAGGTGGTCGTAGCTGTCGGAGCTGCGCGCGGTCGTCCCGTCGGTGGACCGCGGGGCGGCGTCCATCATGGTCACCCGGGCGCATACCCGATCCACCCGCAGGTCCAACCGGAGCGCGCGGGCGGGAGCGCGGTGCCGGTTCAGGAGACGCCGGCCGCCTCGGTCCGCGCCGCCCGGCGGACGAGCACGAGCCCCGCCGCGGCGAGCACCAGCAGCACCGGCACGACCCCCAGCGCCGCCGTCAGCGAGGTGGCGTCGGCCAGCCCCGCGACCGCGAGCGGCGCCACCAGCACCGCCGTCGCCGTCATCGCCACCGCGCGGCCGCTCGCCAGCGCCGCCCGCCCCGGTGCGAGCGCGACCGCCACGGACATCCCCATCGGGAACAGGTTGCCGAGCCCGGTCCCGACCAGCACCAGACCGGCCAGCGCCTGCGCGGGCGACGTCGACGGCCAGAGCACCGCGAACCCCGCGGCGGTCACGGCGAGCGCGACCGCGATCAGCCGCATCGCGTCGTACCGGCGCGCCAGGCGGCTGCCGACGACGCGCCCGGCCACCACCCCGGCGAAGTAGCCGCCCATCACCGCGACCCCGGTGCCGCCCGACACCCCGGCCACCTCGACGACGAAGACCGCGCCCCACGCGGTGATGCACCACTCCGCCGCCGTCGTGCAGACGAGCACCGCGGCCGCGATCCAGAACGCCCCCGGGAGCCGGCCGAGCGCCACCGGCGGGGGCGGGGGCGCCGCGACGGTCACGCGCCGGCTGCCCCACCACGCGAGCACCGGCACCACCAGCGAGGCGAGCACCGCGATCCGCCAGCTCGCGCCGAGCGCCGCCGCCGCCGACAGCACGCCGATCAGCACGACGTAGGCGACGCCCGCCGCGACGTTGGCCTCGGCCAGCGCGGCCGCGCGGCGCTCGCCGTGCCGGTCGGCGAGCACGGCCTGCACCGTCACGAGGACCAGGCCGCCCCCGATCCCCATGACCAGCACCGACCCGACCGTCAGGACGGCCGCGCGCCCCGCGGTCAGCCCGACCGCACCGGCGCCCAGGAGCGCGGCCGCCGACCACAGCAGGGCGCGCCGGCCGACCGCGCGCTCGATCCGGTCGGCGAGCACGCCTGCGACGACGCTCCCGGCCGCGAACGCCGCCACGTGCAGCCCGCCCGCCGAGTAGCTCAGCGCGAGCTCCTCGCGCAGGTGCACGACGACGAGCCCCGGTGCCGCCTGGAGGTAGGCGAACCAGGCCAGCAGCACGTACGCGGTCCAGGTGAGCCGGTCGCGCCGGAACTCGTCAGTCACCTGTGTAACGGTACACAGACAGACCGGGACGGGCTACGGACCCTCGATAGACTCGCCGCCATGGCCCCGTCCCCCGGCTCGAAGCGGGTGACCCTCGCGCAGGTGGCCGAGCGGGCCGGCGTCTCGGTGATGACCGCCTCGTACACCTACAACCGCCCCGACCGCGTGTCCGAGCGGGCGCGGTCGCGGGTCCTCGCGGCCGCGGCCGACCTGGGGTTCGCCGGACCCGACCCCAGCGCCCGCTCGCTGCGGCGGGGCAGCACCCTCGCGCTGGGCGTCGTGCTGGGTGAGCACCTCACCTACGCGTTCGAGGACCCGGGCGCGATGGCCTTCCTCGCCGGGGTGGCCGAGGTCTGCGCCGGCCGCGGCTTCGGCATGACGATCCTGCCCGTCACCGGCGCCGCCGACGACGTCCCGCGGATCACCGACGCCGCCGTCGACGGGTTCGTCGTCTGGACCACCTCCGACGACGACCCGGTCCTGCCCGCGGTCCGGGCGACGAGGCGCCCGGCCGTCGTGCACGGCGGGCCGGCCGTTCCCGGGCTGGACCTGGTGACCATCGACAACCGCGCGGCCGCCCGGGCGGTGGCCGCGCTCGCGTTCGCCGGCGCCCGGCGTCCGGCGGTCCTCAGCCTCCCCCTCGACCGCGACCGCGTCGGCACCACCACCACGGGCCCGGCCGTCACCGACGTGGCGTTCCCGGTGACGCGCGAGCGGCTCGAGGGCTACCGGCTGGCCGCCGAGGACACCGGCCACGCCTGGGCCGACGTGGTCGTCGCGGTCTGCTCCCGCAACGACGCGGCCGAGGCCGAGCGGGCGGCGGCAGCCCTGCTCGCCTCCGCCGAGCCGCCCGACGCGATCGCCGCGATGAGCGACGAGCAGGCCGCCGGGGTCGTGCGCGCGGTCCGGGCCGCCGGCCGGGTCGTCCCCGACGACGTCGCCGTGACCGGGTGGGACGACGCCCCCGTGGCGGTGCGGCTCAGGCTGACGACCGTCGCCCAGTCCCTGCGCGAGCAGGGCGCGGCGTGCGCCCGGGCCGCGCTCGGGCACCGGCCCGGGTCGTACGCGACCTCCTGGTCGGTGGTCCGCCGGGGCAGCACCCGGGCCTGACGCCGGCGGCTCAGCACTCCTCGTCGAGCTGGACGACCGCGAAGTCGATCGCGCTGCCCGGGGTGATCTCGGCACCGGCCGGCACGCTCTGCGCGCACACCCGCCAGTTGCGGTCGTCGAGCTGCATCCGGTCGCGGCCCGTGGCGTCGCTCGACGTGGTGATCGGGATCGCGAAGTCGGTCAGCCCCTGGATCGCGTCCTGCGCGTCCTGCAGCCCGACCCCGACCAGGTCCGGCATCGTCCACGACCCGCCCCCGGCGGGCACGGCGCCGGCCGCCGGGTCCGGGGCCGCCGGAGCGGGGGTGACCGGGGCGGGGGTGACCGGGGCGGCGGTGACCGGGGCGGCGGTGACCGGGGCGGCGGTGACCGGGGCGGCGGTGGCCGGGACGGGGACGGCCGGCGCGACCGGCGGGGACGCGGGCGCTGGGGCGCCGCAGGCCGTGGCGCACACCAGGGCGACGAGGGCGGGGACGAGAGCGGGACGCACGGGACCTCCGGGACCGACGGCGGGGAACGCCCGCTCGTCGTCGCCGCGGCGCCCTCCGTTACCGCGCCGCACCCGTGCGCGGCGCCCGCCCCGGTCAGGCGCCCAGCATCCCGTTCACGCCTCCCCCGCCGCCGTCGAGCTGCGCCGGGTCGATCCCCAGCCCCTGCAGCAGGCTCGCGTGGTGGTCGACGTCGACCTGCTGCGGGAGCTCCCGGTCGGCCCGGTCGGCCCCGTCGTGGTCACCCGCGGCCCGGAGGTGCTCGAGCACCGTCGCCTTGTCGATCCACATGCCCCCGGGACTACCCGGCGGACGGCGCCGCGCAACCCCGCGGGACCGGACCGGCCGCCGGCGACCCGCCGATCAGGGCGCGGTGGTGAAGCGGCGGCGGTACGCCGACGGCGTGAGGCCGGTGGCGCGCCGCAGCTGCGACCGCAGGTTCGCCGCGGTGCCCAGGCCGCTGGCGCGGGCCACGACCTCGAGCCGCTGCTCGCCGCGCTCCACCAGCCGGCGGGCCAGCGCGACCCGCTCGGCGGTCAGCCAGGCCAGCGGGGTGGTGCCGAGCTCGGCGCGGAACCGGCGGTGCAGCGTGGCCGGGCTGACGGCGGCGCGGGCGGCGAGGTCGGCCACCGCGAGGGGCCGGTCGAGGCGCTCCTGCGCCCAGGCCAGCAGCGGCGCCAGCGAGGCGTCGGGAACCGGCGCGAGCGGGCGCTCGACGAACTGGCGCTGCCCGCCGTCGCGGTGCGGCCCGAAGACCAGCCGCCGGGCCACCGCGGCGGCGACCTCGGCCCCGTGGTCGAGGCGCACGAGGTGCAGGCACAGGTCCAGCGCCGCCGCGCTGCCGGCGGAGGTGAGCACCGGGCCGGGTCCGTGGTCGTCGACGACGAACAGGACGTCGGGTTGGAGCCGGACGCGGGGGTACCGGGTGCGGAACAGCTCCACCCACCGCCAGTGCGTGGTGGCGCGGCGCCCGTCGAGCACCCCGGCCGCGCCGAGGGTGAACGCGCCCGTGCACAGGCTCACCAGCCGGGCGCCGCGGGCGGCCGCGCTCCGGACCGCCTCCACCACCTCGGGCGACGGCCCGACGTCGGGGTCGGGGCGGTTCGGCACGACGACGGTGCCGGCGCTCTCCACCGCGTCCAGCCCGGCCGGGGCGCGGAGCACGAAGAGGCCGCGGTGCATCCGCACGTCCGGCCGCGGCGCGCACACGACGAGGTCGTACCAGGTCCGGTCGATCTCGGGGCGCCGCAGCCCGAACAGCTCGGTGACCACCCCGGCCTCGAAGGGGTTGGAACCCTCGTCGACGACGAGCGCGACGCGGTGCGGCTCCGGAGGCGGCTGCGAGGATCGGTGCGGCACGTGCGATTCCTAGCACTCACGCCCGATCGCGCGGAAGGCCACGATCAGCGACGTGAACACCGAGCCCGTGGACCTGCACGACGCCCTCGCCCGCTTCGACGCGCTGTGGAGCCCTCGCATCGTGACCCGCCTCAACGACTACGACGTGCGCATCGCCAAGGTGGCGGGCGACCACGTCTGGCACGCCCACGACAGCACCGACGAGTTCTTCCTGGTCCTCGACGGGGAGCTGCGGATCGACCTGCGGGAGGACGCGCGCGAGCGGCGGGTCGTGCTCGGCCGCGGCGCGGTGTTCGTGGTGCCCCGCGGGGTGGAGCACCGGCCCTCGGCGCCGGACGGGGCCGCGATCCTCATGGTCGAGCCGAGCGGCACCTCCAGCGTCGGCGACCGCCACGACCCGGTCCCGGAGCACGTCGACGCGACGACCGGCCACGCGCTCTGACGGCGCGGCCGCCGGAGATCAGGGGCGGTGCGCGGCGACCGCGGCGGCGCCCGCGGTGGACCCGGCAACGGCTCAGGTCGCAGTGAACTCCAGTCCGCCGTCCCCGACGTCGCCCCGCACCGTCGCACCCGCGCGCAGCTCCCCGGCCAGCAGCATCCGCGCCAGTGGCCGGTCGACCTCCCGCGCGATGGTGCGGCGCAGCGGCCGCGCCCCCAGCTCCGGGCGGTGCCCGCGGTCGGCCAGCCACGCCACGGCCGCGTCGGAGAGCTCCAGCTCCACGCCCCGCTCGCGCAGCCGCTCCCGGGTGGCGCCGAGCAGCAGCCCGGTGATGCGGGCGAGGTCGGCCGCGGTGAGCGCGGCGAAGGGGACGACCTCGTCGACGCGCCCGACCAGCTCGGGCCGCAGCCGCAGCCGGGCCTCCAGGAGCACCTCCTCGCGGACGTCGTCCACCGGGCGGCCGGTCTGCAGCGACCCCGCGCCGATGTTGCTGGTCATGATGACCACGGCGTGCGACACGTCCGCCGTGCGGCCGCGGGCGTCGGTGATCCGCCCCGCGTCGAGCAGCTGGAGCAGCACGGCCAGGACGTCCGGGTGGGCCTTGTCGACCTCGTCGAACAGCAGCACCGAGTAGGGGTGGCGGCGCACCGCCTCGGTGAGCTGACCGGCGTCGTCGTAGCCCACGTGCCCGGGCGGGGCACCGACGAGGCGGGTGAGGCTGCTGCGGTCGCCGTACTCGCTCATGTCCAGGCGCACGAGCCGGTCCTCCGCGCCGAACAGCGCCTCGGCGAGCGCCCGCGCGAGCTCGGTCTTGCCGACGCCGGTGGGCCCGAGGAACAGGAACGACCCCGCGGGGCGGCCCGGCCCGGCGAGCCCGGCCCGGCTGCGGCGCACCGCGTCCGCGACCGCGGCCACCGCCTCGTCCTGGCCGACGACGCGGCGGGCGAGCCGGGCGTCGAGGTCCAGCAGCGCCGCGGCCTCGCCCGCCTGCAACCGGGCGGTGGGGATGCCGGTGCTGCGGGCCACGGCCGCGGCGACGTCGTCCGCGGTGAGCACGGGCCGGGCGCCCACCGCCGTCAGCCGCTCGATCTCCTTCGTCAGCTCCTCGGCGCGCTCGTAGTCCTCGGCGTCCACCGCGATGTCGCGGGCGCGGGTCAGCTGCGCGACGCGGTGGGGCGCGTCGTCGTCGGTGTGGTGCAGCCGGGCCCGGGCGGCGGCGCGGTCGAGCAGGTCCACGGCCTTGTCGGGCAGGAACCGGTCGGGGACGTAGCGGGCGGACAGCCGGGCCGCGGCCTCCACCGCGTCGTCGCCGATCGTCACGTCGTGGTGGCGCTCGTAGCGCTCGCGGAGCCCGCGCAGGATCCCGACGGTCTGCTCGACGGTCGGCTCGGCCACCCGCACCGGCTCGAAGCGGCGCTCCAGGGCGGGGTCGCGGGCGATGTGCTTGCGGTGGTCCTCGACGGTGGTGGCCCCGATGAGCTGCAGGTCGCCGCGGGCCAGGGCGGGCTTGAGGATCGTGGCGGCGTCGAGCGCCCCGCCCTCGGCGGACCCGGCCCCGACGACGGCGTGCACCTCGTCGACGAACAGCACCACCGACCGCTGCGCGGCGACCACCTCGTCCACCACCGCGGTGATCCGGGCCTCGAAGTCGCCGCGGTACTTGGTGCCGGCGACCATGCCGGCGAGGTCGAGGGCCACGACCCGGACCCCGCGCAGCGCCCGCGGCACCCGGCCGTCGACGACCCGCTGCGCGATGCCCTCCACGATCGCGGTCTTGCCGACACCCGGGTCGCCGACCAGCACCGGGTTGTTCTTGGTGCGCCGCCCGAGCACCTCCAGCACCTGGTCGACCTCGTCCTCGCGGCCGATCACCGGGTCGAGCAGGCCGCGGCGGGCCGCGTCGGTGAGGTCGCGGCCGTAGCGGTCCAGCTTGGGGGTGCGGGCGCGGGGTCGCGGCGGAGCGGGGCGCGGGACGGCGGGACCGCCGGACGGGCCGTCCCGGTCGTCGCGGTCGTCGCGGTCCCGGTCGTCGCGGTCCCGGTCGTCGCGGTCGTCGCCGAGGGACTGCTCGAGCGTGCGGAGCAGACCACCGACCAGCTCCTCGAGCGGGCCGAACCCGCCCCCGAACGGCTGTGACACGGTGCCTCCCTGCGGTGCCGAACACCGGCACCCCGACTCCATGGTGCCCTCTCCGGCGGCGGGCGGCTCCCGACCGGTCGGCGGGCCGGGCGCGATCAGCCCGCCGACGTGGCGGGGTCCCGCGGGAGCAGCGCGCGGAGGACCGGTTCCCGGCGGGTCGGTGCCACTCCGAGCGGCGATCGGACTTCCCCGACGAGCAATGACTTTCCAATTCGGCAAGTCGATGCCATGCTGGTGAGCATGACGACTGGGATGAGCCGCGACCGCGCCACCGCCGACCTCACCCGCGCCGACCTGGCGACCGCCCGCGTGCGGAGGGAAGCGCGCTGGGCGGTGCGCTACCTGGCCGTGTTCGCGGTCGGCTTCGCCGTGCTGACCCTGGTGCTGGGCCTGGTGTTCCCGCTCGGGCTCCGGCTGGCGGTCGCCGGGGCGCTCTGGATCCCGCTCGTCACCGGCGCGGTCCTGTGGGCGAAGCGGCGCCGGGCCTCCTCCAGGGGTGTCGGGACGCGCCTCGGCTGGGCGTTCGGGCTGACCGGTGCCCTCTACACCGCCGCCGTCGTCGTCGGCACGCCCGCCCAGCTGGGCAACACCGCGTACTGGTTGCCCGCGGCCCTGGTCGTCGCCCTGCCGATGGCGGTCGCGGCCCGGCTCGAGGCCCGCCGGTGACCACGACCGACCACCCCCGCCACCGGCTCGACGACCTGCTCACCCACGCCGTCCGCTTCTCGGTGGTCGCCGCGCTCGCCGGGGTGGACCGCGCCGAGTTCGCGCTCGTCCGCGACAGCGTCGAGATCTCCGACTCGGTGCTGTCCAAGCAGGTCGCGCTGCTGGAGCAGGCCGGCTACGTCGGCGTCGAGAAGGGGCGCGTGGGCCGCCGCACCCGCACCTGGTTGCACCTCACGCCCAGCGGGCGGGAGACGCTCGACCGCCACGTCGCGGCGCTGCGGGCGATCGCGGGCGCCTGACCGCCGCACCACCGCCCCCGCTCGAGCCACGGGTGCCGGCTCGACCGGCCCCGGGCCGCCGCGGGCAGCACCGGGGGGACGACCCTCCGGGGCCGCCTGTGATCCACCTCCTAGGGTCCTGCGGATGACGACGGACTGGCGGGCTCGCGTGATCGAACAGGTGGACAGCGATCGGGAGGCCATGCTGGACCTCCTGTCGGCGATGGTCCGCGTGCCCAGCGTCAGCGGGAGCGACGAGGAGAACAGCGCCCAGGCCGAGCTCGCCGCCGTCCTCGACGCCTCGGGGCTCGAGGTCGACCACTGGCAGGTCCCGCTGGAGGCGACGCTGTCCGACCCCTCCTTCCCGGGTGCCGAGGTGCCGAGGTCGGAGGCCTGGGGGCTGGTGGCCCGGCTGCCGGGGTGCGGTGGGGGCCCGTCGCTCATGTTCAACGGCCACATCGACGTGGTGCCGGCGGGCCCGGCGCGGACGTGGCGCACCGGGCAGCCCTACTCGGGCCTGGTCAAGGACGGGGCGCTGCACGGGCGGGGGGCCTGCGACATGAAGGGCGGCCTGGTCGCGGCCTGGTGGGCGGTGTCGGCGCTGCAGCGCTGCGGCGCGCCGCTGCGCGGTGACGTGCTGCTGGCCAGCGTGCAGGGCGAGGAGGACGGCGGGCTGGGCAGCTTCGCCACCCTGCAGCGGGGCTGGCGGGCCGACGCCTGCGTGATCCCGGAGCCCACCAGCCTCGGCGTGGTCCCGGCCAACGCCGGTGCCCTGACGTTCCGGCTGCGCATCCCCGGGCTCGCCACCCACGCCTCCCGGCACCTGGAGGGCATCAGCGCGGTCGGCAAGCTGTGGCCCATCTGGACGGCGCTGCTGGAGCTGGAGCGCGTGCGCAACGAGGACGTCCACACGCTGTTCGACCGGTGGGAGCTGCCCTACCCGATCTGCATCGGGACCGTGTCCAGCGGGGTCTGGGCCTCCTCGGTGCCCGACCTCCTGGTGGCGGAGGGACGCATGGGCGTCGCGCTCGGCGAGCCGGTGGAGGACGCCCGGCGGGCGTTCGAGGACGCCGTCGCCGAGGCCTGCGAGGCCAACCCCTGGCTGCGCGACCACCCGGTCGAGGTGGAGTGGTGGGGAGGGCAGTTCGCCTCCGGCCAGCTCTCCGACCGCCGCCTGCTCGACCGGGTCCAGGCCGCGCACGGATACGTGGCGGGCGGTGCGCGGCAGGACGTGTGGGCGGCGACGTACGGCAGCGACCTCCGCCTCATGGAGGCCGCCGGCGTCCCCACGCTGCAGTACGGCCCCGGTGACGCCGCGCTGGCCCACAGCACCGACGAGAACGTGCCCCTCGACGAGGTGCTCGACGCCGCGCGCACGCTCGCGGTGCTGGCGCTCGACGTCTGCGGCGTCCACGGCCCCGCCGAGCCCCCGGGGTGACCGGTCCGGGCGCTCCTCGGCAGGCGGTCACCGCCGGGCCAGCACGGGCAGGAGGTGGCGCCGGACGAGGTCCAGCGCGGGCCGCCAGCCGTCCGGGAGCTCGTCGCGCGCCGGTGGCCCCGGGTCGAACCGCGGGTCCCCGGTGACGACCACGACCGCAGCGGCGTCCGGCACGACCAGCAGGTGCTGGCCCGCCCAGCCGCCCGCCAGCACCGCGCCGCCGTCCAGCCAGGTCAGCAGACCGTAGGGCAGGTCCTCCGGTGGACCCCCGGAGGACTGGACCCGGCCCATCCGGGCGAGGTGGCCGGGGTCGACGAGCTGCCGGCCGTCGCAGCGCCCGCCGTCGAGCCAGAGCTGGCCCAGCCGTCCCAGGTCCCGGGCCCGCAGCCGCAGGTGGCCGTAGCCGAAGGGGACGCCGTCGGGGTCGTGCGCCCACTGCGCGTCCTCGAAGCCCAGCGGCGCGAACAGCGCGCGCTGCGCGAACGCCGACACCGGTTCCCCCACCAGCCGCCCGGCCGCGGCGGTCAGCAGGTGGCAGCCGGCGTTGTCGTAGGCGAAGGCGCTCCCCGGCGGCCGCCGCTGCGGCGCGGCCGCCACGTGCGCCACCTGCCCGCCGGGCCGGGCCGTCACCGCGTCGACGTCCCACGCCCCGCCGGTCTCAGCGCCCCGGGTCATCGTCAGCACGTGGCGCCAGGTGTGGGTCGCGGCCGGCGTGCCGCGCAGCTCGGGCAGGACGGCGGAGAGCGGCTCGTCCAGCGCGGGGAGCAGACCCCTCGCCGCGAGCACGCCGAGGACGGTCGAGAGCACGCTCTTGGTGACCGAGAAGACGTCGCCGGCCAGCGGGCCGCGCAGGTGCTCGTCGACGACCACCTCCCCGGCGACGCGGACGTGGAGGTGGCTGGTGCGGGCGTACTCCGGGAGCGCGGTCCCGGCCAGGACCTCGGCGCAGGCGGCGACGACGGCCGAGCGGGACACGGTCACGGGCGGGGAGTCTGACCGGTTCGCGGACCGGGGGCGAGCGGGTTGCGCGGTGCGGGGACGGGCGTCGCGCAACCGCGGGCAGCGGGCGGACGAGCCGGCGGTCCCTCGGGCGCGGTCGGCCGTGTCCGGTCGGACCACGCCACCGGGCGCGGCGAGCGGTGCACCTCGGCGCTGCCCGCCGAGCGGAGCTCGCGCCGCTCCGGTGCGTCTCCGCTACCGGGTCGGCACCGCCTCGCTGAGCATCTCGACCTCCGTGCCGGCCGGGCCGGTGGTGACCGTCAGCGACGACGTCAGCGCCTCCATCAGCGACAGACCCCGTCCCCGCACCCGCATCCGGTCGGACCGGTCGTGCGCGTCCGGCCGCCACCGCCCGGCGTCCCGCACCCGGATCCGCACCCGGTCACCGGCGCGGACCGCGGTCGTCGTCGGTGCGTGGGAGCGCAGCCGCGGAGGGACGGGCAGGTCGGCCGACCGCTCGACGACGGCCCGCACGTCGATCGGCGCGGCCGCACCGGCGCCCACCGCGTCGGGGTCGACCCCGGAGTAGGCGTGCTCGACGGCGTTGGTCACCGCCTCGTTCACCGCCAGGACGATGTCCTGCGCCGGCTCGACCGGCCAGTCGAGGTCGTGGAGCCAGTCCTGCAGCCGCCGGCGCACCACGGGCAGACCGCAGGCGCGGGCCGCGAAGACGACCCGGCACGCGTCGACGCCCCCGGTTCCCCCCGACCTCGGCGCCCCCCGGCTCGTCCCGCTCCGGGCGGCGCCCCAGGTTCCGCTCATGACCCAGGGGTACACACCGCGCCTCCGGCGCAAACCGTCCGGCGCCCGGTCAGCAGACGGCGGGCCGGTCCGGTGGCAGGATCACCGCATGACCGACGACCGGACCGCGCGCAGTCGGCGCGTGGTCGTCGAACTCGGGGAGCGCGTCGCGGCGGGCGACGACCGGGCCTTCGACGACCTCGTCGCGCCCGGGTTCGTCAACCACGCGGCCGGACCCCAGGGGCCCGACGGCTTCCGCTCGACCTACCGGCACCTGCAGCACGACCTCGGCGACTTCACCGAGGAGCTGCACCACGTGGTCGCGGACGGCGACCTGGTCGCCGTGCACCGCACGCTGCGCGGCCGGCACGTCGACTCGACCATGCCGCTGCTGAGCGGCGTCCCCGTGACCGGGGCGGACGTCTCCTGGACGTTCATGCACCTGTTCCGGGTCGCGGACGGGCAAATCGTCGAGCACTGGGCGTGCCGCGACGACCTCGGCCTGCTGCAGCAGGTCGGGGCGTGGCCCCCGCCCACCCCCTGAACCCGCCGCCTCCGGGCAGCGCGTTCGGCGGCCCGACGCGTAGCGTCCGCTCCCATGGCGGATCAGAGTCCCAGCGAGCAGGCCCGCGAGGCCGTCCTCAAGGCGATCATCAAGGCGGCACCGAACGTGGGCAACAGCCCGGCCGGGGTCCGCGACCTCGCCGAGGCCTACGCCCTGCTGGAGCGCGACCTGCTCCCCGTCGCGGGTGTGGTGAAGAACAGGACCTGACCCCGCCGCCGGTGAGCCCGACGCCGGTCAACGCACGAGCGGCGTGCGGTGCAGCACCGTGCAGCCCGCCGCGGAGGTGGCGGTCACCAGCAGCGCGCCCACCGTCACGGTGCGGTCCACGCCGCGCCCGCGCAGCGCCCGCCACGCCGCCTCCGCGGACGACGACGTGCGCGGGTGCACCAGCGTGAGGTGCGGCGGGCCCACGTCGAGCCGGCCGTGCGGCACCAGCCGGTCGCGCACGTCCTGCCAGCCGCCGTCGAGGTCGTCCACCGCGACGTACAGCCAGGCGCCCTCCCGCCGCACCGCACCCAGCCGCAGCCGGAACGGCGCCCGCACCAGCGCGGCCACCCCCGCGATCTGCGCGGCGGGGTCGGGCAGCTCCTCGGGGTAGACCACCGTCACGTGAGCCGGGGCGCGGGCGGCCATCACCGGGTCCCAGCGCGCCCGCCACCGCTCCAGCGCCGCCGCCACCGCCTCCGGCGGCCGGACGGCGACGTGGTGGCGCACCTCCGCGGTCACCTCGCCCGCCGCGGTTCCGGGGTCATCGCGTCGACGTACGCGGAGAGCACACCCGTGCGCGCCCACGCGCGAGCCAGCGCGTCGAGGAAGGCCAGCTCGGTCGAGACCGACGCCGTCGGCGGAACCGCGTCGGACTGGAGGAAGATCGAGTCCTGTTCGACCCGTGCCGGGTGCCCGGCGCGACGACGGGTGATCGCCAGCGCCAGCCAGCACGCCTCGGTGAGCGCGTCCACGGCCTCGTCCCCCTCGGCACGACGGCGCGCGTGCTGCCGGGCCGCCTGGCGCTCCACGTCGTCGACGAGGGGGTGCAGGGTGAACGAGGCGGTCCGGACGAAGATCAGCACGTCGTAGGCCTGCTCGACCGGGTGCCGCAGCGGCGAGTCGCACGTGCCCCAGGGGGGCGCCCACTCGCCGGCCACGTCGGCGAGGCTCCGCACCAGCGGCCGTGCTCGACGCAGGACGCGCACCGCCGTGATCCAGCGGCCGACGACGGCCGCGCGCTCGCTCAACCCGGGCACCACCACCCCCGTACCCAGCAGGAGCAGCCCTCCCGCACCCAGGACGCCCGACGCCGCGGCGAGCGCTCCCGGCGCCCCACCGTCCGCGAGCGCTGCCGCGGTGCCGGCGCTGCCCAGGGCGGTGCCCGCCCCGATCGCCGCACATCCGACGAGGGCCAGCGCGATGCCACCGCGGAGCGCCCGCGGAGCGAACCCGCCCAGCGTGCGCAGCACCGACGCCGCGAGCCCGGTGGTGACCGCGGGCCAGGCCGCCGTCACCAGGGTCGGGACCGCGACGTCGGCGATCCCCTCGGGCCGGTCGGCCGCCACGACGAGGGCGACCACCTGCAACAGCGCCGCACCCGCGCCGACCGCGGCCGGTCGACACCGCACCAGCGCCGGGTGCTGGGTGACCCGGCGCAGGAACGCGAAGCCCGACGATGCGGCGGCGGTGACGAGCAGGGCGTGGACGATCGCGACGCCGAGCCCGGCGGACGCAGGACCGGGGCCGAGCCGCGCAGGCGCCAGACCGACGAGAGCGGCGAGGGCCGCAGCGAGCAGCACACCGCCGAGCAGACGCCGCTCGACCACAGCGTCGCGCAGCCGGGCTGCGCCCGCCGCCGCCACCAGGAGCGCGACCGCCGCGGTGATCGCGTTCAGCGCGGCGCTGCCCACGTCGGGCTCAGCCCCACGCCCGGGCCAACCGCTCCGCCGCCGCGCGCAGGTGCGAGGGCGAGCCGCCCCTCCGACGAGGGGACTCGCACCGGCTCAGCACGACGGTGGCCATCGCGTCCGCCTCGGCCTCGGCGAGGCCGTCCCCGCGGACCCTGCGGTGGCGCCACAGCAGGTGCCCCACCTCGTGGACGGCGATGTGCAGGCTGTGCACGCGTGACATGCCGGCCACGAAGAAGACGTAGTGGGTGCGGCCCTCCAGGCAGGCCATGCCGTGGCAGGCGCCCCCGTCGAAGGACGACATCTCGACCGGGACCAGGCGGATGCGGATGCCGAGTCGTTCCGCTGCGGCGGCGGTGAACTGCCGCAGGTCGAAGGGATCGGGCACCGGCAGCGCGAGCTCGGCGAGGCGACGCCGAGCGGCGTCGAGGAGACGGGACCAGTCGGCGTGGGGGTCGACCGACCGCCGGGGATGCGGCACGAACGGATCCGCCGGTAGCGATCGGCTCAGGAGCGACAGCTCGTCGTTCCGCACGTCATCCCCCCAGACATCGGCACCCCCGACAGTACCGCTCTGTCAACGTGAGCTTACAGCGCGCTCGCTGGAGCGCGCTCAGGTCGCCCGTCCATGAGCACGGCGGTCAGGGTTCTGCGCGACGGAGCCCGGCATGGTGTCGGCGAGGAAGTCGGGCCGGTACGCGCCCGGACCGCGCCGACGGCGCCGCGGATCGCCACTGCTGAGGCGTCGACGTCCGTGCTCCGGCAGCGCGGAACCGAGGACGGCGCGCAGCGCGTCGAGGGCGTCCTGGCCCGCGGGACGCCGACAGGCTGTTCGCCGGTCCCGTCCAGGTGCTCCTCCGCCGCCAGCCGCAGCGGCGACGGGTCGGGCGGGACGGAACCGCCGCTCCGCGGCAGGACGTGGAGACCGCCGGACGTGCGCGACGTCCACCGCCCCCGAGCGCTGGCGGTCAGCGGGGCCGGCCGGCCTCGGCGAGGTACTGGTGGACGAACTGCACCGCCATCGACCCGGTCCCGACGGCGGAGGCGACGCGCTTGACGGAGCCGTGCCGGACGTCCCCGACGGCGAACACGCCAGGGGTGCTGGTCTCGAGCAGCCACGGCGGGCGGGCCTGCGGCCACTCCGGGGGGAGGACCCCGTCGACGAGCAGGTCGTGCCCGGTGAGCAGGTACCCCTGCTCGTCGCGCCGCACCGCGCCCCTGAGCCAGTCCGTGCGGGGCCGCGCGCCGATCATCACGAACAACGCGGAGGCGGCGACGGTCTCCGTCGCCCCCGAGCCGCGGTCGCGCAGCACCAGCTCCTCGAGCCGGCCGCTGCCACCGCCGTCGGTGATCTCGGTGTTCAGCCGCACGGTGACCGTCGGGATCTGCTCGAGCTCGGTGATCAGGTACTGGGACATGCTGGCCGCCAGCGACGCCCCGCGCACGAGCACCGTCACCGTCGAGGCCCACCGGGCCAGGTGCACCGCGGCCTGGCCGGCGGAGTTGCCGGCCCCGACCACGACGACGTCCTGACCCGCGAGCGCCACCGCCTCGGCACCCGCCGCGCCGTAGAAGACACCGGCACCGCGCAGCTCCTCGAGGGCGGGGACGCCGAGCCTGCGCCACTCCACGCCGCACGCGACGACGACCGCGCGGGCGAGGACCTCGTCGCCGTCGGCCCGGACGACGAAACCGTCCGCGCCGCGGTCCAGCCCGGTCACCGGGCGGGAGAGCACCAGGTCGGCTCCGAAGAACCAGGCCTGCTCGAGTGCGCGGTTCGCGAGGTTCTCCCCGCTCAGTCCCCGGGGGAACCCGAGGTAGTTGCGGATCAGGGAGCTGGTGCCCGCCTGCCCGCCCGGCAGCCCGGACTCGATCACCACGGTGCGGAGCCCCTCGGATGCGGCGTACACCGCGGCCGCGAGCCCGGCCGGACCGGCGCCCACGACGGCGAGGTCGCACGTCCCGGACGCGAAGGAGGTCGGGAACCCCAGCATGGCGGCCAGGTCGGCGGGCGTCGGCTGGGCGACCGCCGACCCGCTCGGCGCCTGGGGCACCACCACGGGCAACCGGCTCCCGTCCTGGTGGTGCTCCCGCAGCAGCCGGCGGCCCTCCGTCGAGTCGGCCTCCGAGAAGCCGAAGGGGACCCCCGCCCGGCCCAGTGCGTCGCGGAGCTCGTGCGAGCGGGCCGTCCACCGCTCGCCGACCACGTGGAAGGCCGCGAGCGGCGGCGGTCGGGCCTGCGCGTAGTCCGCCAGCAGCTCGCCGACGGGCAGGTGGAGCCACCGCTCCTCGTCCGGCACCCACCAGGGGTCGAACAGGTAACCCTCGATCTGTCCGAGCAGCATCGCCCGCACCGCCGGGTGTCCACCCCGCCACTCCCCGCGCGGCACGATGAGGACCCGCCTCGCGGTGGGGTGCAGGTCGTGGGCCGCGGCCAGGAACCCGGGATGCTCCGAATCGTGCACGTGCTGTCCCGCGATCACGAGGGCGACCTCCCGCCGGTCGTCCGCGAGGCGGCCGAGCGCGACGAGGGCGGCGCGGGCGGACGGCTCGGCCAGCACGTCGTAGTCGAGGCCGAGTCGCCGACCCAGGTGGGTGACGAGCAGCTGCCGGCGGCCCTCGTCGCCGTGCACCACCAGGATGACCCGTCGCGCGGCCGCGCCGCTCATCGTCGGATCGTACGGTGCGCGTCCACCCCACGACCAGCACCAGCGCCGCGTCCCGCACCTCGGTCAGCGGAAGACCACGTCGTCCACGGTGATCCGGATGGAGGCGCAGTCGGGCCAGGCCGGGCTGTCGCAGTCGTAGCCGGCGGCCACCTCGACCGGGACGGTGAAGCCGTCGACCGCGCCTTCGCGGTGGACCTCCGCACCGAAGGGGTGCAGCCGGTAGGGACCGCGGTCGATGCTGGCCCAGCGCAGCATCGTCACCTTCCGCAGGGCACCTGTCGTGTCGACGGTGACGGTGACCTCGTGCGTCTCGCCGCCGTGGGGCAGCAGCGCGGTCGCCCGCTGCTCGTCGACGGGCCGCCACTCGACGTCGGGCGCGAGCGCCACCGCGGGCGTCCAGACCATCTCGCTGGCCAGGCGGCCGGCGGCGCTGCGGGTGAGGTCGGGACCGGACTCGTCGACGAGGGCGAGGCGGCCGAAGGCGCGGTGGACCATCTCGCCGCGGCCGTGGACGAGCCGGTCGTAGCCGTGCACGGGCACGCCGGACACCCGGGTGGCGCAGGCCCAGACGTAGCCCTCGAGCCCGGCGATGACCTGGCGGGCGTGGAAGACGCGCCAGGCCCCGATGCGGATCCGGCCGTGCTGGGTGAGCTCGACACGACGGAGCAGCGGCGTGCCGGGGGCGATGGCGTGCGTCAGCCAGCGCTGCGCGGGCTCGGGCAGGGTGCGCACCGTCGACGGGTCGAACAGGGTGGCGACCGGGGCCGCCGCGGCGAGCTCGGCCCAGTCGCGGTGCACGGCGGCGGGCAACCGCGCGACCGGATCGGAGCGGCGCGCGGCGGTCACCGGGCGGCCCGCCGGCGGACGACCCCCGACCCGGCGGCCGGGAGCACCACGAGGCCGTCGGCCCCGAGCCCGGTCGCAGCGGGGGCGGGGGTCAGCACGACCACCGCACCCAGGAGCCGCCGCACCGCATCGCCGAGGGGCGGTGCCGAGGTCGTCGTGCCCGCCCTCCCGCGCCGTCGGATCACCATCGTCCTGCTCCTCGGGATCGCCCTGGACCGGTGCGCCGGGGCGAGCCCGGTGCACGGGACGCGATGGAGGCCACAGCTGATCCCGGGTACCCGTCGCCGCGCGGGCGAGACGTGCTCCGCGTCCCCGCCTCGGTACTCCGGGAGCCGTCCCGCCGGACCGAAGGGGGTCCCGCGAGGGGTAGCGGGGCCGGACTCGGGACAGGAGCGGCAGTCGCTCGTGCCGACTGCCGGACAGGGAGGAGGCCTACCGCGCCGGCGGGACCGGCGAGCCCGCGTCGGGGTCGCCCAGGCCCTCCAGCTCCCGAGCGTGCTCGATCCACCGGAGCACGTTCTCCATGCCTCGCGGGGACAACCCCCGGGCCCGCATGTTGAGGTCGGGTTTGACCAGGTACTGCGCGTCCTGCTCCTCGCTGGATGCGTCCTCGGTGAGGTATCCGACGGGCACGCCGAGGTAGGTGGCGAGCGACTGCAGCGTGCGGCGAGCGGGGTTGTCCTTGCGCCCGGTCTTCAGCTCCCACAGGTAGGTGCGGGACAGCTTGCGCCGCTCCCGCTCCTCCTCGGACAGGTGCCCGTACTGCTCGTCGATCATGGTGTTGATCTGCTCGGCGATGACCGGCAGGCTGTAGCGCTTCCCGTTGGTCGGGTTGACGCACTGGTCGAGCAGCCTGGTGAGCTTGTGGGCCAGCGAGCCGGGGACCAGGGAGCCGGGAGCCGCGTCGTGGAGCTCGTACTCGTCGCTCATGTGCTGCAGCTCCTCTCGCCGATCCCCGGCCGACCGAGCCCGACCGCTGTCGGGCGGGACCGGGCCGTCGTGGCGTCCACACCGTGGGACATCGTCGGGGGACGTTCAGCGGGTGCTCCTCGACGGCGGGATTCTAACCACGAGCAGCGGCTCAGGTTGCGCGGACCAACCACAGCGAGTAACCCGGCCCACTCGATCAGCTACCCGGAGTGACTAGCCGTCCGGTGCTCCACTCGTTCGGGGCTTGACGCGGACCAGCCGGTCGCCCCGGCCAGAGCGGGGGCGAGCGACGAGGAGCGCCGATCCGACCGCGGGTGCAGATCGCCACTCCCCCGACGGCCAGGGCCGGTGCGGCGCAGGTGACGATCGAGCCCGCCCGACGGACCTCCGTGCGGGGACCAGGACCCGTCGTGACGGGTCGCGTCCCGAGTGCCTCGACGCGGCGCCGCTCCGGTCGCGGCGGGGCGACCGGCTCCCGGGGGCGGGACCCGGCTCGGTGGCGCCGGACCGGGCGTCACCCGGCCCGGGCCGCGCCGGCGCCCGGCAGCTGCTGCCGGTAGCCGCGCAGGGCGATCACGTCCGGGTGGTTGGCGCCCACCGCGGCGGCGAGCTCGTCGGCTGCGCGGGCGAGCAGCTGCTCGGCCTGGTCGCGGTGCCCGACGTGGGCCAGGGCCATCGCGAGGTGTCCGCGGAGCGCGCCGAGCAGCAGCGGAGGGGTGCCGGGCGCGCTCTCCGCATCCTGGGCCGCCGTGGTGAGCAGATCCGCGGCGGCGGCGTGGTCGCCGTCGTCGACGCGGGCCAGGGCGAGGCCGAGCCGGGCGGTGGTGGTGGCCGGGTGGGCGCGGCCCAGCGAGCGCATCCGGCCGGCGACGACCCGCTCGTGGGCGCTCGCGGCGTGAGCCGTCCGCCCCGACAGCCTCAGGGCGGCGGCGAGCGCGTCCAGCGCGTCGAGGGTGAGCGGGTGGAGCGGACCGAGGGTGGCGTCGCGGACCTCCGCGGCCGAGGCGAGCTGCGGGAGCGCGGTGTCCCACTGCTCCAGCTCGGCGCGGGTCACCGCCTCGTTGCCGGCGGCGACGAGGCTGTCGATGTCCCGGGGCCCGAGGAGCTGCGCACTGCGGGTGGCGACGTCCTCGAACAGCGGCAGGGCTTCGAGGTACCGGCCGTCCTGGCAGTACCGGGCGGCCAGCGCGGTGTGCAGGCCCAGCTCGCGTCGGTCACGCGGAGCGGGCTGTGCGAACCGGGCGCTCTCCAGCAGGAACAGCGAGTCGTCGAGCAGTCCCCCCCGCCCGTCGTCGTCATCGTCCACAGCGTCGTCGGCTCCAGCGCTCGGGGGGTCCGCCGGTCGGTGCTGCGGCGTCCGGGGGGCGGACCCGCGACGTCGGGCGGTCGCTCCTCGTGCCGGCCGGCGAGAACCACGTCCTCCCGCTCGCCACCGTCGCTCCTCGTCCGCTCATGTGAACCGTATTGTGGCCGCCGGAAGCTCAGGTCGCAACGACGCGTGGTGTCCACCGCGTGCGGACGCACCTGGTCAGGTGGGAGCGGCACGAGCGTGCCGCTCCCGGTCGGAAGGGGCGGCGATGACCGAGGCAGGAACGACGGTGCGGAGCACGGCGGTGGGGCACCCGCTGGACCGGCTCACCGCCGAGGAGATCCTGGTCTGCCGTGACGTCCTGCACGCCGCGGACCTGCTCGGCGAGGCGGTGAAGTGCCCGGTGCTCGCGCTCGAGGAGCCGACCAAGGCCGAGGTGCTCGCGTTCACCCCCGGCGACGCGCTGCCGCGGCGGGCGCGGGCGGTGCTGCTGGACACCACCTCCGGCCGCTCCCGCACCGCACTGCTGTCGATCACCGACCGCGCGGTCGAGGGCGTGACCGACCTCGACCCGCTCGTCGACGGCCAGCCCCCGATCATGCTCGACGAGTTCATCGCCGTCGACGAGATCGTCAAGGCCGACCCCGGCTGGCGCGCGGCCATGGCGAAGCGCGGCATCACCGACCTCTCCCTGGTCTGCCCGTGCCCGCTGTCGGCCGGCGCGTTCGACCTGCCCGGTGAGGAGGGCAAGCGGCTGCTGCGCGTGCTGTCCTTCGTGCAGGACCACCCCCGGGACCACCCCTGGGCGCACCCCGTCGACGGCGTGGTCGCCTACGTCGACCTCATCGCCCGCGAGGTCGTCGAGCTGATCGACCACGAGGTCCTCCCCGTGCCCCGGGAGCCGGGCAACTTCGACGACCCGGCCTTCACCGGCCCGGCCCGCACCACCCAGAAGCCCATCGAGATCACCCAGCCCGAGGGCCCCAGCTTCACCGTCGACGGCGACGCCGTCTCCTGGGAGGGCTGGACCTTCCGGGTCGGGTTCGACCCGCGCGAGGGCCTGGTCCTGCACCAGCTGGCGGTGCACGACCGGCCGGTGGTCCACCGCGCCTCGGTCGCGGAGATGGTGGTCCCCTACGGCGACCCGGGCCCGGTGCGGTTCTGGCAGAACTACTTCGACGCCGGGGAGTACCTGCTCGGCCAGCAGGTCAACTCCCTCGCGCTGGGCTGCGACTGCGTGGGCGAGATCCACTACTTCGACGCCGTGCTCGCCGACTCCTCCGTCGAGCCGCGCACCGTGACCAACGCGATCTGCATGCACGAGGAGGACGCCGGCGTCCTCTGGAAGCACACCGACCTGTTCACCGAGTCCGCCCAGACCCGCCGGCAGCGCCGCCTGGTCATCTCCTTCTTCGTCACCGTGGGGAACTACGACTACGGCTTCTACTGGTACCTCTACCTCGACGGCACCATCGAGCTGGAGGTCAAGTCCACCGGGGTGCTGTTCACCTCCGCCTACGACGGGCGCGGCGAGTTCTCCACGGAGGTGGCCCCCGGTCTGGGCGCGCCGATCCACCAGCACTTCTTCTGCGCCCGCCTGGACATGACCGTCGACGGGGTCCGCAACGCGGTCGACGAGGTCGACGTGGCGCGGTTCCCGGTGGGGCCGGACAACCCCTACGGCAACGCCTTCGGCCGGGGCGCGACCCGCATCGCCCGGGAGTCGGAGTCCGGACGGGTCGCCGACGGGTCCCGGGGACGCACCTGGCGGATCTCCAGCAGCGAGCGGACCAACCGGCTCGGGCAGCCCACGGCCTACGTGCTGCGACCCGAGGACGGCCCGACGCTGCTGGCCGACGAGAGCTCCTCGATCGCGCGGCGCGCCGCGTTCGCGACCAGGCACCTGTGGGTGACCCGCTACGACCCCGCGGAGCGCTACCCGGCCGGCGAGTTCGTGAACCAGCACCCCGGTGGCGCCGGTGTGCCGGCGTGGACCGCCGCCGACCGGGACCTCGACGGCGAGGACGTGGTGCTGTGGCACACCTTCGGCGTCACCCACGTGCCGCGGCCCGAGGACTGGCCGGTCATGCCCGTCGACACCTGCGGGTTCGTGCTGCGCCCGCACGGGTTCTTCGACCGCAACCCCACCCTCGACGTGCCGAGCAGCGCTGCGGCCTGCCACCGGCCGGGCCAGGGGTAGCAGCGGCGGCCGTCCGGGCCCGGTGACCGGCGCGCGGCCGGGTCAGGAGGCCGTCCGGCGCGGTCACCACGCGTCCCCACCGCGAGCACGACGGCGGGCTCGCGCACGGTCAGGAGGACGTCGAATACGTCCGCCGGCCGCGACGGGAGCCGTCGTGCGGCCGGACCCGGATGCCACCGAGCTCCCGACCCCGCTCGCGAGCCGGCGTGACGGCTCCCCTACCGCTGCACGCGGAGCGACACCGCCGCGGCCGCCGCGCGCACGCCCTCGATGAGCTCCGCCAGCCCCGGCGGGAGGTTGACGACGACCTCCTCGACCACCGCGCGGGCGCTGCTGCGGTCGATGTCCCGGTCCAGGACGCTGCTGTCGGCGCCGATCGCCCAGATCAGCGCGGCCAGGACGCCGTGGTAGAGGTCCATGTCCCGCGGGTGGCGCAGTGCGTGCTGCAGCCGCACGGAGGGACCGGCGGCCTTCACGAGATCGGCGGCGGGGAACTTGTCGGGGCGGTGCCGACGGAGTGATGCGGAGGGCTCACGGCGCACGAGCCCCTGGTCCACGAGGTCGCGGGCCACGAGCTCGGGCAGCAGGCCGAGGTTGTCGACCCAGGTCCGGACGATGTGGGTGTCGGGTTGGCTCAGAACGGCCTGCATGACGTAGCTCGCCGGACCGCTGCTCCCGTCGACGCGGTCGTCGACCGGGGTGACGCGGTTGTCGAGCATCTGCAGCCGGTCGGCCAGCATGAGGTCGGCGAACTGGGCACCCACCGTGCCGCAGCAGAGCAGGTCGGCCTTGACCAGCAGCTTCCCGCTGAAGACGTCGTGGGCGAGGAGGAAGAAGCTCGTCGCGAGCGGGAACCGCTGCTGCATGGACGCTCCTCCGTGAGTGATCGACTGCGCGACACTCTAGCCATCCCTCGTCAATGTGGGCCAACAAGTCAGTCGACCGCAGCCGCAACGGACCACCGACCCCGGTCGGCTGGTAGCGACGTGCGCCAGTCGAGTGAACAACGTGAGCTGCCGTTCGGCTCGTCGGCCGGAACGGCTACGTTCCGGTGCGCCCGCGCTCCTCGACCCGGTCGGAGTACTGACCCATGACCTCCCCGTTCCGCAGCACGGCGGCACCGCAGCTGCAGCGACGGCGCCTCGGCGTCATCCACATCGTGTTCTTCACCGTGGCCGCCTCGGCCCCGCTGACCGTGCTGGGCGGTGGGGTGACGACGACGTTCGCGGTGACCGGCAACCTCGGCGTGCCGCTGTCGTTCCTCGTGCTCGCCGCGGCGCTCGCGCTGTTCGCGGTGGGCTACGCCGCGATGAGCCGCCACGTCGCCAACGCCGGCGCGTTCTACTCCTACCTCGCGCGCGGCCTGGGGCGGGCGTGGGCGGTGGCCGGCGCGTTCGTCGCGCTGGTGGCCTACAACACCATCCAGATCGGGCTCTACGGCCTGTTCGGGGCGGTGGCGTCGCAGTTCCTCGCCGACCGCGGGATCACCGTGTCGTGGTGGGTGTGCGCGCTGGCCGCGCTGGCCGTCGTGGCGGCGCTCGGCGTGCTGCGGGTCGACCTCAACGCCAGCGTGCTCGCGGTGCTGCTGGTCCTCGAGGTGGTCGCGGTCGTGCTGTACGACATCGGCGCCTTCTCCAACCCCGCCGGAGGCACCGTGTCCACCGCCGGTCTCGCCCCGGCCGAGCTGTTCGTGCCGGGTCTGGGGGCGGTGCTCGCGTTCGGCATCGCCGCCTTCGTCGGGTTCGAGAGCGGCGCGATCTACAGCGAGGAGTGCCGCGACCCCCAGCGCACCGTCGCCCGGGCCACCTACATCGCGCTCGCGTTCACCGGCGTGTTCTACGCGCTCTCGGCGTGGGCCATGCTGGTCACCGTCGGAGCCGACTCGATCCAGGCCGCGGCCACCGAGAACGGACCCGGCCTGGTGTTCATCGCCCTCGCCGAGCAGTGGGGCCCCCTCGTCGCCGACGTCGCCAACCTGCTGTTCCTGACCAGCGTCTTCGCCGCGCTGCTCAGCTTCCACAACAGCGTCGCGCGCTACCTGTTCGCGCTGGGCCGCGAGCGGGTCCTGCCCACCGCGCTCAGCCGGATCGGCGCGCGGTCCGGTGGCCCCGTCGCCGGGTCGGTCGTGCAGACGGTCATCGCGCTGGTGGTCGTGGCGGGGTTCGCGATCGCGGGCACCGATCCGGTGCTGCAGATGTTCACCTGGCTGTCCGGGATGGCCGCCGTCGGCGTCGTGCTGCTGATGGCCGGCACGTCCGCGGCGGTCGTCGGCTACTTCCGCCAGCACCCCCAGCTGCCCGCGAACCTCTGGCAGCGCCTGATCGCACCCGCCGTCGCGACCGTCGTCCTGCTCGGCCTGGTCGGCGCGCTCGTGGCGAACTTCGACGTCCTGCTGGGCGCCGACCCGACCTCACCGCTGCGCTGGCTGCTCCCGGCCCTGGTGGGACTGGCGGCCGTGGGAGGTGCGGTGTGGGCCTCCCACCTGCGTACCGCCCGACCCGACGTGTTCGCCGGCATCGGCCACACCGCGCTCGCCCAGGACGACGCCTCGCCGAGCCTGCGCCTGCCCGCCGTCCCCTGACCCGTTCCTCCACCGCCGGCCGCAGCACCGCCGCCGCTCGGACCGACGCCGCCGCCCCGGCCGCGACAGGATGTCGCGGACGGGCGGCAGCGGGACGAGGACGGGGAGGAGCACGCCGTGGACGAGGTGCGCGATGTCGAGCGGGTGCGGGTCGCGATCGAGGGCGGGGTGGCGCACGTCCGGCTGTCCCGTCCGGAGAAGCGCAACGCGCTCGACCCGGCCATGTTCGTCGGGTTGGTCACGGCCGGCGAGCGGTGCCGGGACGACCCCTCGGTGCGGGCGGTGGTGCTCAGCGGGGAGGGCCCCGACTTCTGCGCAGGTCTGGACTTCGCCGCGTTCCGCGCCATGACCTCCGGGGAGCGGCTCACGGCCACCGTCCGGCTGCCGCCCACCGACGGCCCGGCGCAGGCCACCGGTCAGCGCGCGGCCCACGTGTGGGCGGAACTGCCCGTGCCGGTGATCGCCGCGGTGCGGGGCAACGCGCTGGGGGGCGGCCTGCAGATCGCCCTGGGCGCCGACATCCGCATCGTCGCGCCGGACGCCCGGCTGTCGGTCAGGGAGGTGGTGTGGGGCCTGGTCCCCGACATGACCGGCACCCAGGTGCTGCCGGAGCTGGTCGGCCGCGACGTCGCGAAGGAGCTCACGCTGACCGGGCGGGTCGTCAGCGGCGCGGAGGCCGTGGCGCTCGGGCTGTGCACCCGCGCCGACCCCGACCCGCTCGGGGCGGCGCTGGCCCTGGCCGCCGAGATCGCCGGGCGCAGCCCGCACGCGGTCCGCGCGGCCAAGCGCCTGCTGGACCTGGCCGGCCGCGTGGACCTCGCGACCGGCTTCGCCGCGGAGCAGACGGAGATCGGCGCCCTGATCGGCAGCCCGAACCAGGTCGAGGCGGTGGCGGCGGAGTTCGAGCACCGGCCGCCGGTGTTCGGCGACCCCGTCTGACGAGGGGTCCCGTCGAGGAGTGCCGCACCGCGGGTCGTCCCGTAGCGGGCGCCGGACCCGCGTCGCGACGCACGCAGCACGACCACCTCCCGCGCACCCGGGCCGGGCCGGCCGCGATGGATCCGCGCGATCAGCCCTCGGGCGCGGCGAAGAACTCCAGGGCGATGTTGTCGGGGTCGCGGAAGGAGAGCCCGCTGCCGTAGTGCGCCCGCTTGATGCCGTCGTGCGCGATGCCGAGCTCGTCGAGCCGGGCCGCCCACCGCTCCAGCTCGGCGTACGAGCCCGCGGCGAAGCCGACGTGGTCCAGACCGGTCCGCTCCTCGCTGAACGACTCGCCGGACTCCCGCCCCTGGTGGGTGTGCAGGCCCAGCAGCGTCCCGCCCTCGAGGGCGAACACCGTGTGGTGGAACCGGCCGCCCTCCTCGTCCTCGTCCAGGACGGGCTCCGCGCCGAACAGCGCCGAGTACCACCTCGTGCTCCGCTCCAGGTCGCTGACCGTGAGCGCGACGTGCTGCAGACCGGGGGCCGCCATGGTTCCTCCAGGAGTCGGGTCCACCCGCGCCGCAGGCGGACCCGCTGTTCCTACCAGCGCCGACCCGCCTGGGGGCATCCCCCGGCCGGGCAGTGCGCCCTGCGCGACCGTCACCCCGCCCGGTCCGGTCCCACCACCCGCGCCATCCGTCCCACGGCGTCGACGAGGATCGCTCGCGACGTCGCGAAGTTGAGCCGCACGTGCCCGGCCCCGCCCGGCCCGAAGATGCTGCCGCTGCTCAGCGCCAGCTTCCCGGTCTCCAGGAACGCCGACGCCGGACCGCGGACCGTCGTGACGGGCGCGCGCCCGGTGTCCCGGTCGCCTTCGCCCAGACCGGTGTCCCGGCAGTCGAGCCAGGCGAGGTACGTCGCCTGGGGCGGTGCCCACCGCACGGCGGGAACCCGGTCGCGCAGCAGCTCCCCCAGCAGGGCGCGGTTGGAGTCCAGCCCGGCGAGCAGCGCGTCCAGCCACGGCTCGCCGGACTCCAGGGCCGCGGTGTGGGCGAGCACGCCCAGGTGGCTGGCACCGTGGGACACCTCCTCCGGCAGCCGCGCGAGATCCGCGGCCGCGGCCCGGCCGGCGACCAGCACCGCCGCCTTCAGACCGGCCAGGTTCCACGCCTTCGACGCCGACGCGAGGGCGAAGCCGTCACCGTCGCCGGCCACGGCCAGGTACGGCACGAACGTCGCACCGGGCAGCACCAGCGGGGCGTGGATCTCGTCGGCGACCACCCGCACCCGGTGGCGATCGGCGAGGGCTGCGACCCGTCGGAGCTCGTCGGCCGTGTGGACCGTCCCGGAGGGGTTGTGCGGGCTGCACAGCAGGTACGCGGCCGCCCGCCCACCGCGGCGCGCCCGGGTGAAGGCCGCGTCGAGCACGTCGTGGTCGATCCGCCCGTCCGCACCGAGCGGAGCGTCGAGGACGGTCCGGCCGAGGCTCTCGGTGAACGCGTAGAACGGGGGGTACACCGGCGGGTTCACCACCACGGCGTCACCGGGCGCGGTCACCAGGCGCAGGGCCTCGACGACGCCCAGCATCACGTCCGCCACGAGCGCCGACCGCTGCACCGGGAACGTCGACCAGTCCCACCGCCGTTCCGCGAAGGCCGCCAGCGCCTCCGCGTACCCGAGCCCGTGCGCGTACCCGGTGTCCCCGCGCCGCACCGCGCCGGTGACGGCGTCGACGACGGGACCGCAGGGTTCCACGTCCATCTCCGCCACCCACAGCGGCAGCACGTCGTCGGGGTAGGTCCGCCACTTCGTGCTCGTCCTCCGCCGGAGGTCGTCGAGCGAGAGCTGCTCCAGGGGGTTGGCGACAGGAGGCGGCAAGCGGTGTCCTCACTCGGGATCGGTCGTGGTGGCCCGAACGTACCGGCGTCACCGGGCGCGGCGCTGCTCCTCGTGGGTGCGGAACTGCGGTCGACGTCGCGGGGCGGTCCGGAGCCACCGGCGGCCTCCAGGGCCGCGAAGCCGCGCCGCTCGCCCGCCGGTCCTCCCCGTCGTCGGGGAGCGACGGCGTCCGCACGGAGAGCTACTGCGCCAGCAGCCCCATCGCCAGGCCGGCGGAGCCGACCTCGTCGGCGAGCTCCGCCGCGGCCGCGACGACCGCGGCCGGGCCGGGTCCCGCCCTAGGCACGGGCGTGCGCCCGCAGGAACTCGACCACCAGGGACACCACCTCGTCGGGGTGCTGCACGTGCGGGTAGTGGCCGGCGCCCTCGATCACCTCGAGCCGGCCCAGGCCGTCCGGCAGCGCGGCCACGATCGCCTCGCCCTCGGCCCGCGGGTCGACCCAGTCCGGATCGAGCGAGCCCTCGACGACCAGCATCGGGCAGCGCACGTTCCCCAGCTGCGCCCCGGCGTCGGTCGGTGCCGACCGCCCCATCAGCTTCAGCACCGCCATCCGGCCGGGCCGGCGCAGGTCGGCCTCGATCCGGGCGAGCCACCCCTGCCAGTCGGCGGGCTTGCGCCCCGGGTGGGCCAGGTCGAGGTAGCTCCTCCAGGCCGGCACGCTGCCCAGCAGGGCGGTGCGCGCGAGCAGGAGCAGACCCCTCCGGTACCGGCGCACCCGCAGGTCACCCGGCGCGACCTTCTGCGCGCGGGTGAACGGCGCCAGCTCCACGACCCCGCTGATCAGCTCGGGCGCCCGGGCGGCCGCGATCGTCGCGGCGCCGCCGGAGATCGAGTGCCCGACCAGCGCGGCCGGTCCGCCGAGGTGCCGGACCAGCGCGACCAGGTCACCGGCGATGTCCGTGCGGCTGTAGGACGGCCACTGCGCGCTCGACTCCCCGCACCCCCGCAGGTCGGTCGCGACGACCCGGTAGCCGGCCGCGGCCAGCCGCGGGGCGACGAACCGGTACGCGTCGCGGGAGTTGCCGATGCCGTGGGCCAGCACGACCAGCGGGCCCTCCCCGCCCACCTCGTAGGCGATCGTGCCGTCGTCGACGGTCAGGAACTCGGTCACCGCACCTCCCGGGCGTCGTCGTCGGCCGACGGACCGGGACGACCCCCAGGACGTCCCGGTGCTCGCCGCGCCGATCCGGATCAGCAGACACCCGGACGCAACGGCACGGTCCAGCCCCTACCGCGTGATCCACGCCACGGCCGGTACCGACCCGTCAGCGGGCCTCCCCGTCGCGGCGCGTGAGGACGAGCGGCGCGTCCTCGGTGACGGCGATCGTGTGCTCGGAGTGCGCCGTGCGGGAGCCGTCGGCCGACCGGATCGTCCAGCCGTCGGGGTCGTACACGATGCGGTCGGTCGTCCGCGCGAACCAGGGTTCGAGCGCGAGGGTCAGCCCCGGCCGGAGCACCGGGCCGCGCCCGGCCCGGCCGGTGTTGGGGACGTGCAGGTCCTCGTGCATGGTGCGGCCGATGCCGTGCCCACCGAACTCGGTGTTGACCGGGTAGCCGTGGTGGCGGGCCACCGCCCCGATCGCCGCCGAGATGTCGCCCAGGCGGTTGCCCGGACGGGCCGCCCCGATCGCCGCCTCCAGCGCCTCCTCGGTGGCGCGCACGAGCCGCAGGTCCTCCTCCGCCGCGGTGCCGACGACGACGGTGCGCGCCGAGTCGGCCGCCCAGCCGTCGAGGCGGACGGCGAAGTCCGCGGTGAGCACGTCCCCGTCGCGCAGCGCGTAGTCGTGGGGCAGGCCGTGCAGGACGGCGTCGTTGACCGCCAGGCAGATGACGTTGCGGAACGGTCCCCTGCCGAAGGACGGCGCGTAGTCCCAGTAGCACGACTCCGCCCCGCGCCGGCTGACCATGCCGCGCACGTGGTGCTCGAGATCCAGGAGGTTGACGCCGATGTCGGCGAGGCGGCCGATCTCGGTGAGCACCTCGGCGACGAAACGCCCGGTCCCGCGCATGCGGTCGATCTCCGCCGGCGTCTTCAGTTCGATCACGAGCACTCCGTCCGGGTCGGTATTCTAATACCGACCGTAGCACTCGTCGGGATAACAATACCGCCAGGGGACGCCCGGGCGGGCGGGTGAGCCGCGTCACGGGCGTCCGGGTTGAGTGTGCCGCTGCGTCCGGGTGTGGCATGGCCCGTGTGCACCGATCACGGCTCGCTCGCAGCGATGTCGCAGCCCGGCCGTCGGAGGACCGCGAGCCCGGCCGGGTGGTCGACGACCTCGTCGCGGCTGCGGTCGCGGACGAGCCGCGGGCCCGCGACACCCTGCTCGCCGAGCTCCTGCCGGTGGTGCAGCGCTACTGCCGCGTCCGGCTCGGCCACCGGGAGACGCCGCTGGGCTCGGCCGACGACATCGCCCAGGACGTGTGCCTGTCCGTGGTGCGCGCGCTGCCGCGGTACCGGACGCGCGGCCTGCCCTTCCACGCGTTCGTCTACCGCATCGCCGCCCACCGCGTCGCCGACGCCCACCGCGCCGCCGCCCGCAACCGCGCCGATCCCGTGACCGATCCGCCGGACGCGGCGACCGCCGGCAGCGGCCCCGAGGCCCGCCTGCTCGAGGCGGAGGTGTCGCAGCACCTCGACGGCCTGCTGCACCTGCTCTCCCCGCACCAGCGCGAGGTCCTCGTCCTGCGGATCGCCGTGGGCCTCAGCTCCGAGGAGACGGCCGTCGCCACCGGCTCCACGCCGGGCGCCGTGCGCGTCATCCAGCACCGCGCGCTCGCCCGGCTGCGACGGCACGTGCGGACGGTCCCCGCGGCTCCCGGCCCCGCTGCGCACGCAGCGGCGGACCCGGACCGCGCCCGCATCCCGGCGTGACCCCGCCGCCGCGGCACGGTGTTCCGCGGCCCGGTCCCACCCTCGACCCGGACGGAGAACCGATGACCACCGCGCCGACCCGCGCCCCGCTGCCCGATCTGATCGCCCTCGAGGACTTCTCCGCCGACCCGCAGTTCGGCAACCCGTCGATCTCGCCCGACGGCGCCCGGATCGCCTACCTCGCCCCGCACCGGGGCCGGCGGCAGGTGTGGGTGCGCGGTCTCGACGACGACCACGCCGAGGCGGTCCGCGTCACCGACGACGCCCGGTGGCTGTTCCGGTCCTACCCCCACCTCGACCCCGCGACCCTGGCCCCCATGACCCCGGTCGGCTTCCCCGCCCGCGACGGCCTGCCGCTGCACGCCGTCCTGACCCTCCCGGTCGGGATCGAGCCACGGGCCCTCCCCCTGGTCCTGCTGGTGCACGGCGGCCCGTGGTACCACGACAGCTGGGGCTACAGCCCGGACGTGCAGTTCCTCGCCGACCGCGGCTACGCGGTGCTGCAGGTGGACTTCCGCGGCTCGCCGGGGTACGGCCGCCGGCACCTCACCGCCGCGATAGGCGAGATCGGCCGCGCGATGCACGACGACCTGATCGACGCCGTCGACTGGGCGATCGCCCGGGGCTGCGCCGACCCGGACCGGATCGGCATCGACGGCGGCTCCTACGGCGGCTACGCCGCACTCGTGGGCGTCACCGCCACGCCGGAGCGGTTCGCCGCCGCCGTCGACTACGTGGGCATCTCCGACCTGGCCGACTTCCTGCGCACCCTGCCGCCGTTCACCCGGGCGTACAACGTCAACAGCTGGTACCGCTACCTCGGCGACCCGGAGGTCCCCGAGCAGGAGGCCGACATGCTCGCCCGCTCGCCGATCACGATGGTCGACAGGATCCGCACCCCGCTGCTGGTCGCCCAGGGCGCCAACGACGTCCGCGTCGTGCGGGCCGAGTCCGACAACATCGTGCGCTCCCTGCGCGAGCGCGGCGTCCCGGTCGAGTACCTCCTCGCCGAGGACGAGGGGCACGGCTTCGCCAACCCCGAGAACCGGATGCGGCTCTACCGCGCGATCGAGCGGCACTTCGCCGAGCACCTCGGCGGGCGCACCGGCCAGGGCGCGTGATGGACGCGCTGACCGCCGAGGACCGCGCGTTCCTCGCCCGCCCCCTGCACGGGTTCCTCACCACGGCCGCAGGGCCGCAGCCTCCCCGACCGCGGCCGGTGTGGTTCGAGGCCACGGCCGACGGGACGCTGCAGCTGTTCACCGCACCCGACTCGATCAAGGTCCGCCGCCTGCGCCGCGACCCCCGCGCCTCGCTCGTCGTCGCCGCCCCGGTCGGCGAGCGGGAGCGCTGGGTGTCCGTCGCGGGCCGCGCCACGATCGAGACGGACGGGGCGCACGACCTGGCCTCCCGCCTCGCGGCCCGCTACTGGGACCTGGCGGACCCGGTCCGGGCGGGCGAGCTCGCCGCGATCCTCGCCGCCGACCAGGTCCGCATCGTGCTGCACCCGGAGAGCGTGCGCCGCGTCGTGTTCTGACGCGTCGACCGCCCGCCCGATCCACCCCTGCTCCGCGCCCGTGCAGACGCGACCGGCGCCCGGACCGGACCGCGGGCGGTACCGATCGGCTCCCCGGGGTCGTCCCGGGCGATGCGTCGCCGCACCGCGGCGATGGCTGCACGACGACGCCGTCACCGAGCTGACTCGAGCCGTCCGGTCGCGGACCGGTGGACCTGCGCGCCCTCGTCGCGCCTCCGCACGCCGGCCGACCGGACCGTCACCGGTCCGGGCTGCTCGCCGGTCGGGCCGAGGGCCAGCACGGTGATCGGGCTGCGTGCCGGCGGGAGCGTCGGGGGAACCGGGTTCGGCCGGGTCCGGAGCAGGAGCCCGATCCGGCGCAGGACGTCGCGCTGGGCGGGGTTGTAGAGCTCGCGGACGGCCTCGGCGATCGTCCGGGTGGCCGCGGGGTTCCAGCGCGTGCCGGCGGAGCCCCACGGCCCGGGGAGCACGGCGAGCACCGTCCTGCTCCGGGGGAGCAGGCAGACCGCCAGGTCCTGGCGGGTGGGCTCGTCGGTGTCGGCGGGGAGGTGGTCGAACGCGGTGGCCGCCGGGTCGGGCGGGAGGGTCCGGAGCGCGTCGATCACGGCGGTGAACGCGGCGGGGTCGAGCACCCGGCTCATCACGACCATGAGGGAGCGGTCGGCGTGGGACAGCACGGGGATGCGGGTCGTCGGGGCCAGCGCGGGCGGGAGGTCGATGGGTGCGGCCCCCTGCAGGATCCGGCGGACCTCGACGCGGGCGCGCTGCAGGCGTTCGAGGTCGCGGGCGAGCTGGGCGTCGAGGGTGCGGAGCGCGTCGCGGGGGTGCTGGTCGGTCTCGCCCAGCTCGGCGATCTGCGGGAGGGTGAACCCGAGCTCGGCGAGGCGCTTGATCCGCAGGGTCCGCACGAGGTGGGCGACGCCGTACTGCTTGTAGCCGTTGGCGCCGCGCTCGGGTTCGTCGAGCAGGCCGACGTCGTGGTAGTGGCGCACGGCCCGCACGGTGGTGCCGGCGAGGTCGGCGAGTTCGCGGGTGCTCCAGGCCACAGCGGGTCCTTCCGTGGGTGGGGGCGGCGGTCGGCGGCGTCAGGGGTGCGCGAGCAGCCGCCGACGATCGGCGTCGGACACTCCGCCCTGCACGCCGTGGGGCTCCCGGGGGACCGGATGGGCGGTGCAGAGGACGGTCGATCCGGCCGGTGCTGCTGTCATGCCGTGAGCTTCGCGCGGGCCGCGGTGCCTTCGCGTCGGTAGGAGTCCCTGATACCGCTGCCGTACTGGGGGTCGCGGTGGGCCGGTGGTTGACCACGAGGTCGGGCGCGTCGGTGGCGGCTCCGACTCCACGATCGACGTGCCGACGACCTCGTGCGCGCCGACCGGGGCTCCCGCGGGAGTGCGGGAGGACCGCGGCGATCCCGTCGGGCAGCCGTGGCGCGTCGGACCGCCCGGACACGGCGACCCGCCCGAGCCCTCCCCGCCGGGGACCCACCCGGCGGGGAGCAGCAGGACGATCACCGGAGCGTCGGCGGACCCGCCTGGCTGCAGAGGATCTCGTGGTCGTCGACGGTGGCGGCCCGGTGGTGGACCGGGCTCACGGGCTGTCCTCCCGGCAGTCGGTCGATCGGGCCCCCCCGCCCAGGAGCTCGCGGACCCGCCGGAGGACGTCGACCTGGGCGGGGTTGTAGAGCTCGCGCACCGCGGCCGCCGCGACCCGGTCGACCGACCGCGCCCCGCGCGGGGCGTCGGTCTGCGGGGCGAACATCTCCGGGTGCTCGGCCCGGATCCGGCGGACGTGCGGGACCATGCGCCTCGCCAGGTCCTGCCGCACGTCCTCGTCGGCGTCCGCGGGCAGGCCGTCGAACTCGGCGTCGGTCGGGTCGGAGGGCGCGCTGCGCATCAGCTCGGCGTAGGCGTCCCGGCCCCGCGGACCCAGGACCCGGGACATGACGAGCACCAACGCCCGGTCGGCCTCCGACAGCTGCGCCGCACCGGCCGCCGGGCCGAGGTCGGCGGGCAGGTCGGCGGGTGCGTGGTGCCGCAGGATCAGACCCAGCTCCATGCGCGCCCGCTGCAGCCGCTCGATCGTGGCGCCCAGCTCGGCGTCCACGGCGCGCAGCGCGTCGGTGGGGTGGTGGTCGTCCTCCCCCAGCTCGGCGATCCGGGCCAGCGGGAACCCGAGGTCGACCAGGCGCTTGATGCGCAGCAGCCGCACGAGGTGGGCCACGCCGTACTGCTTGTAGCCGTTGGAGCGCCGCTCCGGCTCGGGCAGCAGCCCGACCTCGTGGTAGTGCCGCACCGCCCGCAGGCTGGTCCCGGCGAGTTCGGCGATCTCCCGCGTGCTCCATGCCATGGCTCCACTCCACACCGTGCCCCGGCGGCACGGTCAAGCGGATCGTCGGTCCGCGCCGAACTCCTCAGGCGGGCGGCCGGGGCGCGCTGCACCGGCAGGCGGCCCGCCGGCCCTCGGGCCGGTCATGCTCGACCCCTACCCGGACGGGCCGTCAGGCCGCCGGGAGCAGTCGCGCGCTGCTGCGCCGGAAGGCCCAGACGACGACCAGCGCGGCCAGGATGGTCAGCGGCCAGCCCATCGCGATGCGGGCGACGCCCAGCCAGCCGGTCTCGTCGCTGGCGTAGAGCCACTGCTGCACGCCGAACCGGGCGCCGGACAGCACCGCCGCGACGAGCGTCGCGACGTCGTGGACGCGCAGCACGCGGCGGTCGGCCCGCCAGTCGTGGGTGCCGCCGTGGAGCAGGTTCCAGACGACGCCGGTGAGCGGCCGGCGCACGAGCACCGATCCGAGCGCGGCCACGAACGCGGCCAGGTAGGCCCAGATGCCGATGACGAAGAAGTCGCGCGCGGAGCCGGTCAGCAGGACGACGCCGATCGCGACGGCGAGTCCGAGCAGTCCGCCGAACGCCAGGCCGAACCGCTCGCCGCGCAGCAGCCGGTGACCGGTGACGGCCAGCCCGACGGCGACCGACACGATGATCGTCGCCGTCAGGGGCAGGAACGCGTTGGCCGCCACGAAGACGACGACGGGGACGGCGGAGTACACGAACCCCCTCGGGCCGCCCACCTGGTCGAGCACCGTCGGCTGCGGCCCCGTGGCGGCCGGGACGGCCGGCTCCTCGCCGGCCGGGCCGCGGGTCGGGCCGGTCGTGTCCATGTGTCCTCCTGGATCGCGCGGTCGGGTGCGGGACCCAGGGAAGGCCGTGCCGTCGCGGCACGCTCAAGCCGCTGTGGCCGGGACCACGTAGGGGCCGTGACCCGGCGCCGATCCGGCCCGCGTCGCTCCGAGCGGCGCGATCTGGTCCGGCACTCCCGACGCCCCGACTGTGACGTGCGCCACGACCGCTGGAGGATGCCGCAGCGGCACGGCGCACCGTCGCACCGGAGACCGGCTGCACCTGGTGGAGGAACCGTGTTCAGGACGTTCCGGCGGCGCTGGCAGCTGTCGAGGGCCGAGCCGGGCGACGGGAGCCGGCTGCCGGAGTACCGCCCCTGGCAGCTGTTCTCCCGCTCCCTGTTCTCCGTCGACCTCGTGGACCGCACCGGCCGCCACGTCTTCGCGGTCGACGTCCGCCCCGGGCGCGACAGCTCGTCGCACGAGCGGCCCGCCGCGCTCTACCGCGACGGCGTCCAGGTGCAGGCCGGCAACCTGCCGGTGGCGTTCCCGGTGCCCGGTGGCGTCATCGAGGTCGCCGTCAGCCAGTTCGGCGTCAAGCGCATGCACCTCGTCGGCGACGACGGGCGCGAGCACGTGCTGCGCCCGCACCCGCGTTCCGCCGAAGGGCTGCGGGCCCGGTTCGACCGGCGCTTCCCGCGCACGAGCGCGCTCATCGGCGCCGTGGGCCTCCTCGTCCTGCTGGTGGGCCTCGCGTTCGCGCTCGCCGCCGCAGTGGAGCAGATCACACGCGTCGAGGTCGTCGCGCAGTACACCGGCACGTTCGTCTCCCCGGTCCGCCTGCCCGCCTGGGCGACGCTCCCCCTGGCCGCGGCCGGGGTCGTGGCGGCCGTCGACCGCGCGCTCCGGCTCAGGAGCACGTGGATGGCCGACTGAAGCCGCGCCCCACGACGCGGGTCCACGCCGGAGGGCGGTCAACACCCGCGACCGTCCGGCGGGGCCTCCCACACGAACCCGTCGGGGTCGGTGAACGGCCCGGCGGGGCTGTGCACCACGAGACGGTGCGATCCGCTGCCCGCCGGGTCGACGCCCGCGTTCTTCGCCGCGGCCCGGCGGCTGTAGAGCGCGAGCTTGACCGGCGACCCCTGCGCGTCGAACTCGACGTACTTGCTGCCGAAGCTCCGGGCGACGCGCAGACCGCGGTCGAGGTAGAACTGCTTGGACGCCTTGACGTTCCCGACGCCCAGCAGCAGCACCACGTCGTCGATCTCCCCGGTGGCCGGCTCGGTGTCCTTCTTCGAGGACGACGCGACCGTCAGGATCGTGCCGTCCGGGGCGCGCACGACGCCGCCGTACCCCCAGAAGCTCTTCGCCACCGGCTTCAGCACCTCGGCGCCGGCGTCGAGCGCCGTCCCGACGAGGCTGTCGACCGTGCTCGGCTGGGCCACCACGAGCGAGAGCGTGAACCCGCGGAAACCCGTGGTCGGGGCGTCCGCGGCGCGGACGCGCACCACGTCGCCCAGCCCGAGGGCGGCGTAGGACGCGGCGGCCGCCGCGGGGTCGGGGACCTCCACGGTGACGGCGGTGATGGTGCCCGTGGCCGGGGCTCCCCGGTGCTGGGCGGTACGGGGGTCTGCGCTGCTGTTCGTCATGCCCGTCAGGGTGCGCGCGACCCGGGGCCGGGTGCTTCTCGATTCCTGACCACCCGCGCACCGGTCGCGCACGCACCGAGCCGACACGGCTCCAGGGTGCTGGACGTGGGCGCGGGACTGGTCCGGGCGACGACGCTGCCCGGGCTGGTGCGCCTGCTGGTCGTCGTCGCCGCCACGAGGACGATCACGGGGGTGCAGCACCGCCGGCGGGTCCAGCCGACCTCGCGGCCCCGACGTAACGGGGCGGACGCGTCCGGCGAGCACGGCACCATGCGTCCCGTCGTGCCCACCGGAAGCCCTGAGCACCGACCCGCCCCGACACCAGCACGGACGCGCCCGACGCCGGACGCCCAGCAGTGAGCGCCCGCCGGGTCCACGTGCTGGCCGGGTTCGCGCCGGCCGGCCGCAGGGTCCGGGCCGCGTGCGCGTGCGGGTACCTCACCACCCCGCGCGTCGACGAGGCCCGCGCGGCGCGCGCCCTGGAGTCCGAGCACGCGTCCGGCCGCGAGGAGTGCGACCGGTGCGGTCGGGACCGCCGCGACGCCGAGCCGGCCCACCGGTGGCGCCACGACCACCTCCGGCTCCTCGTCGGCGGCGAGCCCGTCGACGACGTGCTCGCCGCAGTGCTCGCCACCCGGGGCGACGACGGGGCGTGGCTGGCCTGGCACGAGCGCGACCAGGTCCTCGTGTGCCGCGACGAGCTCGAGGAGTGCGCGCGCCTCGCCGAGCAGCGGACCCGGGTCGTCGACCTCGACGACGCCCCGCCCGGGCGGCGGCTGGTCCTGCGGCTCATCCCCGGCGGAGGAGCGCCCCGGCCGCGCCGGTCGACCTCGCCGCCCCCGCCGCGTCGGTTGAAGCTGCTCCGCGGGACGGGTGCGAGGGGCACCGGGTCCGACGGGCCCGGTGACCGGTAGCGGCCCGCCGCGGGTCAGAGGTAGCCGGCCGCCTCGAAGTGCGGGGGCAGGCGGCCCGGGACGATGCGGCGCCCGGTGATGTCGTGCGGGATCAGGCGGAGCCAGTGCCCGTGCTCGCCGGGTGCCCAGGGACTGACGCCGGCGGCCACGGTGCGCTCGACGAGCTCGGCCCGGTGGGCGCTGGTGACCTCCTCGGCGAGGCCGCGCACCAGGACGCTCCAACCGCTGCGGGTGAGCTGGTCGATCTCGTCGACCTCGAAGGTGACGTTGGCGTGGTCCGCGGCGGTCAGCTTCGTGCCCGGACCGGTCCGGATCACGATCACGCCGCGGTCGAGCCCGTAGTTCACCGGATAGATCAACGGGTACCGCTCGGCGTTCACGCCGAGCCGACCGATCTGCTGGGTCGCCAGCAACCGGTAGCACTCGTCCCCGTCGAGGACCTCCACGACGGGTTCCGATCCACCCTCGTCCATGCCTGCTCCTCCCCACCGCGTCGCTGCGTCGTAGTCCACACCATGGCAGCTCCGACGGGACAGCGGTCGCACTGCTCCCGATCGGTGTCGTGCTGCATCCGGTGCCCGTCGAGGTCCGGACGCGGCGTCACCCGGGCTGGAACGCCCCGCGCACCAGGGCGACCACCGCCTGCTCGTCCAGACCCACCCGCCGCGCCGCGTCGACGAGGCGCGCGACCTGCTCGGTCACGACGGCGTGGCCCGCGACGGCCCTGTCGGTCAGCACCGCTCCCCGCCCGCGCCGCAGGTCGACCAGTCCCTCGTCGCGCAACCTCTGGTAGCCGCGCAGCACCGTGTGCAGGTTGACCCCGAGCGACTCGGCCAGCTCCCGGGCGGGCGGCAGGCGGTCTCCGGCCGTCACGGCGCCCTCCGCGACGGCCCGCCGCACGGATGCGGCCACCTGGTCACCGAGCGGAACGCTCGACGTCGGGTCGATCCTGACCAGCACCACTCCCTCCGTCCCGGCGGTCGAGCAGCGTGGTGACGAGGGCGGCGGCCGCTGCGGCATCGGCGGTGGTGGCGACGAACTCGCGCCCGTCGGCGAGCAGCAGCGACAGGGCCTCGCCCTCGCGGACGCTGCGGTGGCCGAACACCCGGCCCGCGTCGACCAGGCCGTAGGCGGTGCGGCCGAACTCCCACCGGTCGAGCCGTCGCATCCGTGCCGCGCTGACCTGGCGCAGCGGGACCGCGACCAGCGGGCGGCGCAGCAGCGGCTGGACGACGGCGACGCGCTCGGCGTCGATGCGGATCCGCACCCAGGACCCGGCGAGCGCCCTCAGCGCCACGAGGACCAGGAGCACGATGCCGACCCACTCCGCCGGGCCCGAGGTGGCCGCGACGAACGCGGCGACGGCGGCCGCGGTCACCGCCCCGACCACGAGGGTCGGGGCGGAACGGACCGTCCGGTTCCAGACGGCGACCTCGGCGGGGCCGAGATCCAGCCGCGGGGAAGCGGGATCGGGAGGGGCGGTCGCCACGGCCGGCGGTTCGCGCACCGCGCGGTCGGTCAGACCACCGATCAGCGCCACGACCAGCAGCACGGTCACAGCCACCGGTGGCTGCGCCCACGGCTGCTCGGGCCCGGGTGCTGCGGCGGCGCGGTCGAGGTTGCGCCCGACGGTGCCGGCCAGGAACGTCGCCGTCGCCACGGCCGTGGGCCACGCCAGGGCCACGAGCACGCGGGTGTTCGCCGACTCGGGCGTGCGCAGGACCGCGGTGGTGACCAGACCGACGGCGACGGCCGCCCAGACGAGCGGCAGCGTCGCGATCGTGCCCCAGCTCTCGCTGTCGGTGTAGCCACCGGTGCCGTACGCCCGGTCGGGCAGCCTGTCCCCCAGCGCGAGCACGAGGACCGGGGCCGACGCCGCGGCCAGCACCACGGGTGCCAGGGCGACGACCAGGCGCAGGACCGTCCGGGGCGAGCTGCTCACCACGACGCCTCCCGGTACCTGTGATTGTTCGCAGTCTACTAGAACAACATGACGTGGGCCAGGACCGAGCGGTGGCGGCGGTGGCCGGCTGAGCGATCGCGACGGGGTGTCCGGTAACCGACGTCGCGCACCGGACGAGTCCACGAGGGCCGGCGTCCCGGCCGGCCGGTCGACGAGGAGGTCGTCATGGCGAAGTTCGTGCTGTTCTTCGGCTACACGCCCGAGGCGTGGGCGAAGATGATCGAGAACCCCGGCGACCGGGTGGCCGCGGCCCGGGCCGTCGTCGAGCCCGCGGGGGGATCGCTCGACTCGATCTGGTTCATGTTCGGCGAGCAGGACGGCATGGCGCTCTTCGACGCCCCGGACGCCGAGGCCGCGGCGGCGGTGTCCATCGCGGTCGGCAGCACCGGCGCGTTCCGGAGCCTGCGGACCCACCAGCTCGTCGACCCGCAGCGGATGCCGGCCGTGCTGGAGACCGCGGGGCGGGCGCGCGGCGTCTACCGCCCTCCGGGCGCCTGAGGACACCGCGGCCGGCGGCGGGTCGGCGATCGCTCGCGTTCCCGCCCCGCCGCCCCGGCCGCGGGACGGTCAGCGGTGGCCGGTCCGCGACACCAGGCCGAGCTCCGCGGCCCGGCGGACCGCTGCGCGGCGGTTGGTCACGGCGAGCTTGGCGTAGATGTGCTTGGTGTGGGTCCGCACCGTGTGCAGGGACACGACGAGTTCGCGGGCGATGTCCGGGCCACTGAGGTCGGTGCCGAGCAGCCGGAGCACGTCCCGCTCGCGTCCGCTCAGCGGCTCGATGAGCTCCTGCCCGCCGGCCGCCACGTCCGCGGTCGCGGTCGCGGCGGCCAGCAGCCTGCGGACCCCGGCCGGGGCACTGCCGCGGTCCGCGACCGCTCGCAGCAGCGCGGTCAGGCGCGGGCCCTCGTCGGCGAAGACGCGGACCCAGCCCTCGGGCTCGGCCAGCTCCACGGCCCGGCGCAGCGGGGCCAGCGCGGCCGGGACGTCGCCCCGGGCCTGGTGGGCGAGCGCCTGCAGCACCAGGACCTCGATGGCGCTCCCGGTCCGCTCCCCCTCCTCCGCCGCGCGCCGGAGGCGGTCCAGCAGCGCGATCGCGTCGCGGAGGGAACGGTCGGTGCGCTGGGCCAGCAGCAGCCGGGCCAGCGTGATGTGCTCGAACTCCCGCAGGTAGTCCAGCTCGTCCTCGACGGACAGCCCTCGCTCCCGGGCCCAGCGCAGCGGTGCGCCGAGTTCCCCCCGGGAGATCAGCACCCGGGCCCTCATCGCCGGGACCGGCCGCACCTCCGGGGAGAAGTCGCCGACGTAGAGCCGCTCCGCCTCGTCGAGCAGGTCCAGCGCCCCGCCCGCATCGCCCCCGGCCAGCCGCACCCGCGCCGTCGCAACCCGCCACCGGTAGCGGTTCTGCGGCAGGCCGGCGTGCTCGCCGAGTTCCGCGCTCGCCCGCAGGTGCTGCCGGGCGGCCTCGAGGTCGTCGCGCTCGCAGAGCAGCCAGCCCAGGCCCACGTGCATGTCCGCGGCTCCGCGCAGCGCGGGTCCGGCCCGTTCCGTCGCGACCCGCAGCCCCCGCTCGTAGGTGCTCATCGCCTCGCCCAGACGGCCCTGCGCGATCCCGATGTCGGCCAGGGCGAGGTCGCAGCCGACCACGTCGGACAGGTGCCCGGCCCTCTCCAGGCTCGCCCGGGCCTCGGTGTAGCGGCGGTGCGCCGCCCCCAGGTCGGCGCTCGTCCAGTGCGCGAGCCCCAGGAGAGCCGCCGCCGCTCCCCGGGAGAGGTGGTCGTCCGCGTCGGCGAGCTCGAGCGCCCGCTCGGCGTGGGTCCTGGTCGCGGCGACGTCGCCGAGGATCCGCGCCAGTCCCGCGCGGTGGACGGCGATGGCGGCGGGCAGGTCGCGGAACGCCTGGCCGTCCGCGACGACCGCGCCGCCGGGCGCCTGCGGGTCCAGCCACCGCTGCGCGTCCCGCAGCCGGGCCTCGACGCCCTCGACCTCGCCCCCGGCCAGCAGCGACCCCGCGTACGCGTTGCTGAGCACGGGTCTCAGCCGGACCAGCTCGTCGGGCAGCGCCTCGAGCCAGCCGCGCAGGGTGGCCTCCTGGCGCGCCCGACGGGCCGCCGGGATCGCGCGTTCGACCAGGTCCGCCGCCCGCTCGACGTCCTCGCCGGCCAGCGCGTGGCGGATCGCCTCGGCCGGCTCCCCGTTGCGCTCGAACCACGCGCTGGCCCGCCCGTGCAGCGCGGCGACGGCGCCGGGTCGCTCGGTGCGCAGGTGCGACCGCAGGACGTCGGCGAACAGGTGGTGGTACCGGTACCACCGGCGGCGGTGGTCGAGCGGGACCAGGAACAGGTTCCCCCGCTCCAGCGCCGCCAGCACGGTGTGGCCGCCGCCCTGGCCGGTGACCGCGTCGCACAGCGGTCCGCTCAGCCGCTCCAGGACCGAGGTCTGCAGCAGGAAGCCGCGGACGTGGTCGGGCTGGCGGGCCAGCACCTCCTCGGCCAGGTAGTCGACGATGTAGCGGTCGTCCCCGGTGAAGCCGGCGATGAACCCGGTGACGTCGTCTCGGCCCTGCATCGACAGCGCCGCCAGCTGCAGCGCGGCGATCCAGCCCTCGGTGCGCTCCTCCAGCGCGGCGACATCGGGCGCGGTCAGGGCCAGCCCCATCACCCCGGTGAGGTAGGACGCGGCCTCGTCGAGGGTGAACCGCAGGTCCGCGGCCCGGACCTCGACCAGCTCGCCCCGCCCGCGCATCCGGGCCAGCGGCAACGGCGGATCGGCGCGCCCGACGATCACCAGGTGGGCCTGCGGGGGGAGGTGCTCCAGCAGGAACCCCACACCGTCGTGCACCTCGCGCGCGTCGATGACGTGGTAGTCGTCGAGCACCAGCACCACGTCGTCCCCGACGGCGGACAGGTCGTTGAGCAGGGTCGCGAGCACCTCGTCGATCGGGGGACGGGGCGAGTCCAGCAGCGACAGCGCGGCGCCACCGACCTCGGGCACCGCCGTGCGCAGCGCGGTGACCAGGTAGGTCCAGAACGTGGTCGGGTCGTTGTCGCGACGGTCGAGCGAGAGCCACCCCGCCCGGCGTCCGTCGGTCGCGAGCCACTCGGCCAGCAGCGTGGTCTTGCCGAACCCCGCCGGGGCCGACACCAGGGTCAGCGCCGACCCGGACCCCCGGCTCAGGTGCTGGACCAGCCGCGGACGGGCGACCACGCCGCGCCGGGTGCGGGGCAGGTGGAGCTTGGTCCGGAGCAGCCGACCCGTCACGGCCGGTCCCGGGCCGGACCGGTCCGCCCGCGGGCCCGGCGGGCGGGCGCCGCAGCGACGGCGCCGGTGCCGCGACGGTGCGGAACCCGGTCGAGCCCGGCGGCCGCTGAGGTGTCGTCCACGAGGCACATCCCACTCCGGCTCGCCGCGAACGGCAAACGTCCGCCGGCCCGCTGCCCGCTCGCCCGAGCGGTCGACCCCGCGACCACCGGCCGTCCGTCGTCGGACCGGGTCACCGGTCAAGCCGGCTCCTGACCGCCCGCGCTCTCCACGGGCGTGACCGAGATCAGGGTGGCACCGAGGTCGCGCACACGGGCGAGCAGTCCGTGGAGGGCCGCCTGGTCGAGTCCCGGAGCGCGCAGCGCGGTGGTGCCGTCGGTCTCGTGGTGGGCGGTCAGGCCGGCGTCCCAGTCGTGCCAGTGGTGGTCGAGGTGCCCCGCGAGCCGGAGCACGTAGCCGCAGACCCCGTCGCCCGGTGTGGTCCGCGCGGTCACGGCCCGGCCGACCCGGGTGCGCGACGGCGGCGCCGTCTGCCGACGGCCCGTTCGGCGACCGCGAGGTTGATCACCCAGGCGGCCCCCAGGAGCAGCGCGGTCGTGAGGTCGCCGGTGCCGAGGACGATCCCGCCGAGGCCGAGGGTGAGGACCTGAGTGCCGGCGACGAGGCCGATCGCGTAGCTGCGGATCATCCACGCCCGGTGGCCGGCGATGTCGCCCCGGCGGGCGGCGACGAACCCGAGGACGATCGTGACCACCATCGCCGCGCCGAACACGGCCCGGAGCGGGTGGAGCACCGCACGCGCGGCGTCGGCCCGGGGGAAGAACTCGTTCAGCCACAGCGCCGACAGCGCCACCCCCAGCCCGGCGACCACGAGGACCCGTCCCGCTCGGCGGTGCCAGCCGGGTCTGCGGCGCCGGAGGCGGGCCGAGAACTGGAAGGCCCCCAGGACGGCGAAGACGGTGGCGCACACGATGTGCAGCACCACGGGGAGCGGCGACGCGGCGTACCGCGCATCGGACGGCAGGACCCCTCCCCCGCCGGACAGCTCGACGAGGCGGAGCGAGCCCGCGACCACCGGGACCAGGCCGAGCGCCACCAGGGCGGCGGGGACCCACCGGCTGGACCCGTCCCCGGAGCCCGGCCGGCGCTGCGAGGCCGGTCGGGCTCCGGGGACGGCGAGCCGGCTCACTCCGCACGCGCCACGGCGACGGGGCGACCGGGGGCCGCGTCCGGTCGCGCGGCGGCGTCCCGGCGCGCGGTGGCCCACAGCGAGCAGCCGAGGGCGATCAGGGCGACGCCGTTCGGGAGGGCCAGGAGCCGGTAGAAGCCGTCGGGCAGCACGGAGATCACGACGGTGACGACACCGCCGACCGCGAGGAGCGCGCACGCCCAGCGGGCCAGGACGCCCGCCCGGTACAGCGCGGTGCCGAAGACGAGGCCGCCGGCCAGGAAGGCGGCGTTCTGGACCTGGAGGGCGGTCTGCAGCGCGCCGATGTCCCCGGTGGCGCTGCCGCCGGTGACGACGGCGAGGACGTCGTCGACGTAGGCGGCGTCGGTTCCGGCGACGGTGGGCAGCACGGAGGCCAGGGCGAACGTGGTGGCCGTGATGAGGAGGTAGCCGGTGCCGAGCACCAGGTAGCCGAGCAGTCCGAGGAGTCCGTTGCGGCGGACCCGGCTCAGGTACATGCCGGTGATGCCGACCAGCGCCAGCACGGCCATCAGCACCTTCAGGGAGTTCCGCACCACCACCTCGGTGGTGGTGATGGAGGTGGCGTCCAGGGGCGGGTGGTCGATCTGGACGCCGATGAAGAGCAGCCCGGCGAGGACCGCGGCGCCGGCGGCGGCTCGCACGAGCGTGGTGGGCGTGATGGCCATGTCGGGCTCCTCGTTCCGGTGGCCCGCGGCGTCTGCTGCGGGACGTCCGGAACGTAGGACGGGATGTGGTGACCGCACGTCACCACATGTGGGGAGAAGCGGGCGTCGCAGCGCTCGCGCCCGCTGGCCGGGTGGCCGTGGAAGAACCAGCCCGCCCCGGCCAGCGGTGTACCGACCGGTCGCGCTCAGCGGGCGTAGCCACCCGCCGGCTGAGCTCTTCGACTGACCGGGACGACCTCCGTCCTACCCCAGCGAGCACCGTCAGGCAAGCAGACGCTGACCGCCGAGGGCCCCGACGACGGCGAGTCCGGCCGGCTCGCAGCCGTCCGCCGCGCTGGTCGGGCCGCCGTTCTGCACCACGCCGTCGACGAGCGACCCAGGTGACTGTCGCCGACACCCGTCCCGGCGTACTCACAGGCCCGGTTCCACACGGCGATCAGGACATCAGGGTCGGGCACCGAGCGGAGCCGGGCCGGCTCCACTGGTCGTTGCTGGGCGGATCGGCCGACGCATCATGGATCGACTTCAAGCGTTAAGGAGCTGCACATCTCTGCTACGAGAGTTCAACGACCCCCGAGTCGACCACCTGCACGCCTCATCTGTGCTCGTCGGCTCGGACTTCCTCGTCATCATCGACCCGCAGCCGCAACCGGCCCGGCAAGTGGCTGGACCCTGGTGCTCCTACGCCGTGGGAAGGACGTCGTAGGAGTAGTAGGCCGACAGGTCCAGCATCTGCCTCGGAGTGATGGGTGTCGTGGTGAGCACGGAGTGCATCGGATCGTCGATGCGGTGCAGCGACAGATCCGATGGTGCCGACTGCGGAGGGACGTAGGAGCGGCCGTGGCGGACCAGCCAGGCCTCCCAGATGCGGTCGACGTTGCAGTGGTTGAGGTAGAACACCGGATCGTTGGGCGAGGTGGCCGGCGCCATGTCCCCCCCGACCCACACGTGCACGCGGTTGTGCAACCCGAACGGCCGCCACCCCTCGAGCCGGTTGCGGAACGCGTCCACGCTGCGGTTCCACGGCGCGCGGTCGTAACGGTCGTCGTCGAGCGCTGCTTTTACCTCGGTGGTCATCGGCAGACCGGAAACGTCGGCGCCGAGGTCCCGGTTGAGGCCGCGGTCGACGGACCGCAGCCGCCCTGTGGCGTCCGAGTCGATGCGGACGCGGTACTCGTCCTCCCCGAAGGGCCCGTCGAGCACCGGCATCCCGGTGCCTCCGATGCCGGCGGCGCGCCACAACGCGGCTCCCGGCTGCTCGGCAGGAGGCGTGTCGCCGTCGGCCGCCCAGTCCCAGTAGGGCAGACCGACCTCGTCGTCACCGAGCACGCGCTGCATCTGCAGCTCGAGCAGCAGCAGCATCAGGCGGTGCCACGGCAGGAAGACCGGTCCGCTGTGCGCCGCGTTGCGGTCGCCCTGCGTCGGTGGGGTCAGGCGGCCCATCGCCAGGTGGTGCCAGACGGTGAAGAGGTCGTACGTCGACACGTCGCGAGCCGCTCCCGCAATGCCGAGGTCGGCTGTCGTCGTGCCCAGGAACTCGGCCTTCAAGGCGCTCACGCCGGCGACGAACGAGGCGAGCGCGGACGGTTCGGTGACGGCGTTGCGACGGACGGCCGCCATGTCAGCCCCCTCCTCCGTGGTGGTGCCCGGGATGGTCGCCGGGCGTCGGCGGTGCCGTGAAGTCCCCGGGGAAGGTGTCGATCGCCTTGGCCACCAGGTCGATGACCGAGGAGAAGTCCCGGGTGGGCAGCCCGTGGTAGTGGACACGACCGCTGTTGTCCACGGTGAGGTGGACGTCGAAGGGCCGCCCGTCGACGGTGATCGAGTAGGCCGTCCGGACCTCGATGGCGTGGCCCCGGTACGACGCACGTCGGACCGAGGCGAGCGCCCCGGTCTGGTGCGGGTGAGCCGCCAGCGCGAGCTCGTCGGCGTTCGCGGCGAGCGCGGCGCGCACGGCCTTGGGCGCGACGGCCGGGACGAGGTCGAGATCGTCGGTCATCGGGGCGCTCCTCCTGACGCACGGCTACCGGCCGATGTGCCACTCAACAGATCGGCCAGGTAGTCCGCCACCGGCCGAACGAAGTCACCGTCCTTCCAGTACTCGTTGTGGGACGCCGGCCCCAGCGCGTGCAGGACCCCTCCGACGTTGATCTCTACATCTACGGAGACGGCCTTGTCGTACTCGGCTCCGATCGGTTTGAGCGGGTACCCGAGGACATCATCGGCATCGAAGAAGTTCAGCCACTGCGCTCGCTCCCGCTGCCGCGGGGGGAGGGCTCCTCCGGGGAAGGCGATCGGCTTCACGGGATCGTGCGCGAAGGTGAACAGCGGGATGGTCGACCCGAAGGTGATCATGCCCGCGAGCCACTCCATGCGCTCGAAGGGCGGAGCGTGCGGATCAGCCCCGGTGTCCAGCCCCTTCTGGGTGTCCCAGATGTAGCACGACATCATGTGCGAGCCCAGTGAGTGGGCGAGCACCACCAGCGGCACCGGCTCGGACCTGAGCTTGTCCGCGTAGAGCGCCCGCACGTGGTCGCGGATCCGATCGTGGATGCGTACGTACGTGGACGTCGCACCTCCGACGCGTTGGTACGCGGCCGCATCGCCCAGTCCCCGGACGACCTGGGTACGCAGCCAGTCCCACCGCAACGCACCAGCCGCATCGGCTCGCTCGAGGTAGTCCCTCTGCCGGCGCTCCACCACGTCGGCCCAGCAGATCTCCTCCCACGCCAATCCGGCCGAGTCGATGCCGGTCGCTGCGAGGCGGGCGAGAACGCGTCTCTGAAGCCCTTCTGAGTATCCGGGCTCCTGCGACCCGAGTCCGTGGACGACGACCACCGCGAGCTCCACGTTCGCCTCCTCCGGACCCGACGTTGTCGGAAGAGTGACAGGACGGGTCGCGCGCCCGTATACGCACTTGTGCGCATGGCCCTCGGTCAGGGGCCCCGTCGCGGGTCGGCAGGACGCGGACCCCCTCCCCCCGACGGACGCTCCGACCCGGCGGGACCAGGCGCAGCGGCGCTCGCCCCTCAGGCCGCGGCCTCCAACTCCGCCCGGTACCGCCGACTGATCCGACCCGTCCACGCCGGTGACGGCCGGTCGGCCGGCCCCCGTTACGTCCAGGTCGTCGTCCGCTCCTCGGTCCCCCGCACGCTCCCGAGCGCGGACGCCACCGGCCGGCCCCGCCGGTCCTCCCCCGTCGGAGCCCCGAGCCCGGCTGCGAGCGGACCGACGACCACGACCGGGCAGTCGGCGTGGTGCACCAGGGCTGCGCTCACCGAGCCGCCCACCAGCCCGACGAGCTCCCCGCACCCGCGCGACCCGACCACCACCAGCTGTGCGCCCCGGGCCTCGGCGAGCAGCACCTCGGCCGCCCGCCCCGGGACGGTCACGGTCCGGACCGGCACTCTCCGGCGGCCGGCCCGCGCGGCCAGCACCCGGTGCTCGACCTCGGCCAGCACGGCCCGCGCGGCCGTCGGGGCGACGAGCAGGTCGGCCGGCAGGCCCGCCGGACCATCCGGTACGGCGTGCACCACGACGAGGCCGACTCCACGGGACATCGCCGCGTCGAGAGCGACGTCGAGCGCGGCCGCGGAAGCGGGCGACGGGTCGAGTCCGACGACGACCGGGCCCCTCGCGTCCCGATCCGCGTCCCGGTCGGGGCCGCGCACCACGACCACGGGGCACGACGCCCGGGCCAGCAGCCCGACCGCGACCGACCCGGTGAGGACCCCCTCCATCCGGCCCGCACCGCGGTCCCCCACGACGACGGACCGCGCCGTGCGGGACTCCTGCGCCAGCACCGACACCGGGACACCGCTGCGCACCGTCGCGTCGATCCGGTCCGCCCCCGCAGCCGCGGCGGCGCCCCGGGCGCGCTCCAGGACCGCCTCCAGGGCGCGGTGGCGCGCGACCCGACCCGGGAGGTGCTCACCGACGAGTCCGGTCACCGCGACCAGCCGCAGCGGCACCCCGAGCCGCGCCGCCTCCTCCCCGCCCCACCGCGCCGCGTGCAGCGCGTACGGCGTGTCGTCGATCCCGACCACGACGGGCTCCACCGGTCCACCGTGCTGCGCATCCATCGCGCCTCCTCCCACCGCATCGAGGGTCGACCCGCGCCGCGCCGCGCGGCAGGGCCGGGCGACCGGCCCACGCGGGCCGTTCGGCCCCTCGCCCGACCCCGGCGGTGGCGATCGTCGCCGGCCCGACAGGGGACTCCTCCACGATCGACCCGCTGGCCACCACGACCGCGCGGACCACGCTGCCCGTCGACCACCGGCCCGGCCGGGCGTCCGACCTGCGGACGACGCGGCCGAGCGCGGGCACGCCGAGCGGGTCAGTAGGTGGCCCGGCCCCCGCTGATGTCGTACACGGCGCCGGTGGAGAAGCTGACCCGGTCCGAGGCGAGGAAGGCGACGAGCTCGGCCACCTCCTCGGGCCGGCCGATGCGCTTCATCGGGATGAGGCCGGTGAGGTGGGCGAGCACGTCGGGTGCGGTGCTGTCGTTCATCGGGGTGGCGATGACGGCCGGGGCGATGGCGTTGACCAGCACTCCCGTGGTGGCCAGCTCCTTGCCCGCGGACTTGGTGAGCGCGATGACGGCGGCCTTGGACGCGGAGTAGACCGACAGGTCCGGGTTGCCGTCCTTCCCGGCCATGCTCGCGAAGTTCACCACCCGGCCCCAGCCGCGGTCGCGCATGCCGGGCACGAACACCCGCATCGCGGTGGCGGTGCCCAGGACGTTGACGTCGAGGACGTGGCGCCACTCGTCGGCCGTGGTCTCGAGCAGGGGCTTGTTCGGACCGACGATGCCAGCGGAGTTGACGAGCACGTCGACCGGTCCGATGTCGGCGGCGATGCGGCGCAGCGCGTCCTCGTCGGTGACGTCGGCGGTGACGTCGGCGCCGTGGAGGTCGAGGGTGGTCACCCTCAGCCCGTCGGCGCGCAGGCGCTCCGCGCTCGCGGCGCCGAGGCCGCTGGCCCCGCCGGTGACGAGCGCGGCCCGGGTGGTGGTCACGGGGCTCCCATCGGGGCGTCAGTGGGATTCACGGCTCACCGCGGACCCGCTCGACCCGACGAGGAAGTCGAGGTCGGCTCCGGTGTCGGCCTGCTGCACGTGATCGACGTAGAGCCGTTCCCAGCCGCGGCGCGGGTCGGCGAACCCGGCGGTGCTCGGGGCGCGGCGGGCGAGCTCGTCGTCGGGGACCTCGACGTCGATCCGGCGGGCCGCGACGTCGAGGCTGACGACGTCGCCGGACCGGACGAGCGCGAGCGGGCCGCCGGCGGCGGCCTCGGGGGCCACGTGCAGCACGACGGTGCCGTAGGCCGTGCCGCTCATGCGGCCGTCGCAGATCCGCACCATGTCGCGCACACCCCGGGCGAGCAGCTTCCTCGGCAGCGGCATGTTCGCGACCTCGGGCATGCCGGGGTAGCCCCTCGGGCCGCAGCCGCGGAGCACGAGGACCGAGTCGGCGTCCACCTCGAGCTCGGGGTCGTCGATCCGGGCGTGGAAGTCCTCGATGGAATCGAACACGACGGCGCGCCCGCGGTGGCGCAGCAGGTGCGGGGACGCGGCGGCGGGCTTGATGACCGCTCCGTCCGGGGCGAGGTTGCCCCGGAGGACCGCGATACCGCCCTCGGCGACCAGCGGCGCGGTCCGCGGGCGGATCACCTCGGCGTCCCAGATCGGTGCGTCGTCGAGGGAGTCGACGAGCGGCGTCCCCGCCACCGTGAGCGCCGTGGGGTCGAGCAGGTCGCGGACCTCGCGCAGCACGGCGAGCAGGCCCCCGGCGCGGTGCAGGTCGTCCATGAGGAACCGGCCGGCGGGCAGCAGGTCGACCAGGACCGGGACGCGGGAGCCGATGCGGTCGAAGTCGTCGAGGGTCAGGTCGATGCCGAGGCGGCCGGCGATGGCGAGCAGGTGCACGACGGCGTTGGTGGAGCCGCCGATGGCGGCGAGCGCGACGATCGCGTTGTGGAAGCTCGCCCGGGTGAGGACCGTGCTGGGCCGGCGGTCGGCGGTGATCATCTCCACGGCCAGCCGCCCGGTGCCGTGCGCGGCCTCCAGCAGCCGGCTGTCCGGCGCGGGCGTGCCGGCGACGCCCGGGACCACCGTCCCGAGGGCCTCGGCGACCAGTGCCATCGTCGAGGCGGTGCCCATGGTGTTGCAGTGCCCGCGGCTGCGGATCATCGACGACTCCGAGCGCAGGAACGCCTCCTCCGACAGCGTGCCGGCGCGCACCTCCTCCGACAGGCGCCACACGTCGGTGCCGCAGCCCAGCGGCACACCCCGGAAGGTGCCGGTGAGCATCGGCCCACCGGGCACGACGACCGCGGGCAGGTCGACCGAGCAGGCGGCCATCAGCAGCGACGGGATGGTCTTGTCGCAGCCGCCGAGCAGGACCACGCCGTCGATCGGGTTGGCCCGCAGCATCTCCTCCGTGGCCATCGCGGCCATGTTGCGCCAGAGCATCGCGGTCGGCCTGACCTGCGTCTCGCCCAGCGACACCACCGGCAGCTCGAGTGGGATGCCGCCGGCCTCGTGGATGCCGTCGCGCACCGACGCGGCGACCTCGGTCAGGTGCGCGTTGCACGGCGTGAGGTCCGACGCCGTGTTGGCGATGGCGATCTGGGGGCGCCCGGTGAACGCGTCAGCCGGGACGCCGCGGCGCATCCAGGCGCGGTGGATGTAGGCGTTGCGGTCGTCCCCGGCGTACCACTGCGCGCTGCGCAGACGACTGCCCCCGTCGGCCACGCTGCCTCCAGTGCTCCGACCACGTGAACGCCGATCGCGCAGTCGCACCGGCCAGCGGACGGTAGCAGCCGTGCCGCCCCGCCGACCACTTCCACTTCCCGGAACGATGCTCTACCTTCCGGAACGAGATGAACGCCGTGCACAGCCCGGGAGCACCGGACCTCGCCCGCCTCGTGGGGGCCGATCGCGTCCTGGCCGTGCTCAAGGAGCTCGCGCTGCACCCGGACGGCGTGTCGCTGGACGACCTGACCCGCGCGATGGGCAGCCCGAAGCCGACGGTGCACCGGGCGCTGGGCGCGCTGCGCCGCGCCGGGTTCGCCGACCACGACGTGCGCGGGCGCTACCGGCTCGGCGACGAGTTCCTGCGGATGGCGTTCGCCCACCACGAGGCCCGGCCCGAGCACGTGCGGGTCGCGCCGGTCCTCGAGGAGCTGGCCGGGCGCTTCGGGGAGACGGCGCACTACGCGGTGCTCGACGGCCGCGAGGTCGTCTACCGCGCGAAGGTCGACCCGCCGACCGGCGCCGTCCGGCTGACCTCGACCATCGGCGGACGCAACCCGGCGCACACCACGGCGGTGGGGAAGCTGCTCCTCGCCCACCGGCTCGACTCGGTCCGGGCGGTGCGGGCCTGGATCGGCCGCTCGCCGCTGCCCCGCAGGACGCCCGGCAGCCTGTGCGCGGCCGAGGACCTGCACCGCGACCTGGAGACCGTCCGCGAGCGGGGCTACGCGGTCGACGCCCAGGAGAACGAGATCGGCGTCCACTGCCTGGCCGTGCCGGTGTTCGGTGCGTCGCCGTCCGCGCCGTCGGGCGGGGTGAGCGTCAGCGCGCTGGCCTACCGGACGCCGCTGGCGGACCTGGTCGACGCCGTCGACGAGGTGCGCGGCGCGCTCGGGGCCCTGGCCGGGCCGCGTCGATGACCGCGGCGCGGCCGGCACCCGGCGACGTCGTGGCACCGGGCACCACCGCCCCGGGTCCGCAGCGCCGGAAGGTCGGGGCACGCCGATGAGCGACGTCATGAGGGCCTTCGTGCTCACCGGTCCCGGCGGGTGCGCGGTGCAGGAGGTCCCGGCGCCCGTTCCCGCGCCCGGCGAGGCCGTCGTCGACGTGGAGCGCGTCGGCGTGTGCGGCACCGACGTGGAGCTGTTCACCGGCGAGATGGCCTACCTCCACCAGGGCCACTCCTCCTACCCGCTGCGGCCGGGCCACGAGTGGTCCGGGACGGTGGCCGCCGTGGGCGCGGGGGTCGACCCCGGCTGGGTCGGGCGTCGCGTCATGGGCGACACGATGCTCGGTGACGGGACCTGCGGGCGGTGCCTGCGGGGGCACCAGCACGTCTGCGAGGCCCGGCACGAGGTCGGCATACGCGACGGTCGCGACGGGGCGCTCGCCGAGCAGATCGTCGTGCCGGTGTCGTCGCTGCACGTGCTGCCCGACAGCGTCGACGCCGTGCTCGGCGCGCTGGTCGAGCCGGGTGGCAACGCGCTGCGATCCGCACAGGCCACCGCCACCGGACCGGGCGACCGCGTCCTGGTCCTCGGGCCGGGGACGATCGGGCTGCTGACGGCGATGTTCCTCCGGGCCGCGGGCACCGAGGTCCACCTCATGGGACGGTCCACGCCCTCCCTCGACTTCGCCGCGAGCCTGGGCTTCACCGACCTCTGGACCGAGGACACCCTGCCCGGACTGCCGTTCCACGCCGTGGTGGAGGCGTCCAACGCCGAGCACCTGCCGGCGCTGGCCCTCGACCTGGTCGAGCCGGCCGGGCGCGTCGTGTACGTGGGACTGGCGGGGACCCCGAGCCTGGTCGACACCCGCGCACTGGCGCTCAAGGACGTCACGGCGGTCGGCGTGCTGTCCGCCTCGCCCGGGCTCGGCGCCACGATCCGCGCCTACGCCACCGGCGCGGTCGACCCCCGGCCGCTGGTCGCGGCGACGGTCGGCCTCCACCAGGTCGGAGCGGTGCTCGCCGGCGGTCGTCCCGCCGGCGCCGGACCCGGTCCCAAGATCCACGTGGATCCGTGCACGCGCTGACCCGTAGCCCGCACGCGGGCCGCTCGAGCTGCGCACCCACGTCCCGCACCGCGGCGGGACGAGCGGCAGGCGCTCGACCACGGACGAGCCCCCCGCTCGCCGGAGGACGACGGCCCGTGCCGGGCGCCGATGCGGTTCGCCCACTCCGGCAGTCTCACCGGGCATGGGGAGTGGCACGGGGACGGTGACGTCCGCGGATGGGACGCAGATCGCCTACCGGCGCGAGGGTTGCGGCCCGGCGGTGGTGCTGGTCGGCGGCGGGCTCGACGACGGTTCGGAGAACGCGGTGCTCGTGCCGGCGTTGGCCGACGAGCTCACCGTGCACGACTACGCGCGCCGGGGCCGTGGCGGCAGCGGGGACACGCCGCCGTACGCGGTGCAGCGTGAGATCGAGGACCTGGCGGCGGTGCTCGACGCGGCCGGGGGCGAGGCGCACGTCTTCGGCGCGTCCAGCGGTGGTGCGCTCGCGCTGGAGGCCGCCGCGGCCGGTCTGCCGATCGCCCGCCTCGTGGTGTACGACGTGCCGTACAGCGTCGCCGGGGACGCGGTCGGACGGTGGCGGTCGTACCGCGCCGAGCTCGACGAGGCGCTGGCCCGGGGACGGACCGACGAGGCGCTCGCCGCGTTCATGCGGTTGGGCGGCGCGAGCGACGACGAGCTCGCAGGTGCGCGGGCTGCGCCGTTCTGGGACGGGCTGCTCGCGCTGGCGCCGACCCTCGCCCACGACGCGGCGGTCCTCGGCGAGGGCGGGCCTCCCCCGGGCCGCTTCGCCGGCATCGGTCAGGAGACGCTGGTGCTCACGCGGTCCACCTCCGACCCGCACATGCGCGCGCTCCCGGTCGGGTTCTTCGCGGCCGCAGCGGACGCGGTGGCAGCGGTGCTGCCGCACGCGGTGAGGCAGACGATCGACGTACCGGGCCACGCGGTCGACGCGGCTGCGGTCGCCCCGCCGGTACGGGCGTTCTTCCGCGGCCGGGGAGCCGCCGGACTCCGTGATCAACGACGAGGACGACCGCCGGCTCGCCCCTCCCCCAGCGCTGCATGGAGGCGCTCACGCAGCATCGGGAGCAGGGTGGCGCCGCTGCCCGCGCTGGTGGTGTGCGACGTGCTGGGAGTGGCCGCCTCGGACCGGCAGCACCCCGACGCCCTCGCCGAGCTCCGCGCCGATCCCGTGCGGCTGCCCGGGGCGGTCGAGGAGATCCTGCGCTACACCTCGGTGAGCCCCATGTTCGTCGTGCAGACGGCCCTGGCCGACGTCGAGCTCGGCGGGCACCGGATCGCGGCCGGCGACGCGGTCATGGCGGTGCCGTGGGCGGCTACGGCCCGCACTTCTGCCTGGGCGCCGCCCTGGGCAGGCTGCAGATGGAGATCGCGATCGGGTCGCTGCTCCGGCACCACGCCGTGGGGGGCCCGCCGTCGAGCGGGAGCGGCGCCCTGCAGCCCGATCGAGATGCACCGAGGCCGCCCCTCAGGGGGCGTAGCCACCGGACTGCAGCCGGAACAGCTGCGCGTAGCGGCCGTCGCGCTCCACGAGCTCGGCGTGCGTGCCGCACTCGACCACGGCGCCTCCGTCGAGCACGACGATCCGGGCCGCGTCGCGCACCGTGTTGAGCCGGTGGGAGATGAGCAGGCTCGTCCGGCCCGCGCGCAGCTCGCGCAACCGCTCGTGCAGCTCGTGCTCGGCCTCCGCGTCCAGCCCGGCGCTCGGCTCGTCCAGCACGACGAGCGCGGTGTCGCGCCGGAACACCGCGCGGGCCAGGGCGAGCCGCTGCCACTGCCCGCCGGAGAGCACCACGCCGGTGACCGGGTCGTCGCCGGTGTCCTCGTCCATCCAGACCCGGGTGAGCATCGTGTCGAAGCCCCGGGGGAGGGCGTCGAGCGCCGGCGCGACCCCCGCCCACTCCGCCGCCGCCGTGATCCGGCTGCGGTCGTCCATCCCGTCGACGTCGCCGACGCCGATGTTCTCCGCGGCCGACAGCTCGTAGCGCACGAAGTCCTGGAACACCGCCCCGATCCGGCGGCGCAGAGCGTCCACGGGCAGCTCGCGGAGGTCGACGCCGTCCCAGAGGACGCTGCCGCGGGTGGGGTCGTAGAACCGGCACAGCAGTTTGACCAGCGTGCTCTTCCCCGTGCCGTTGGGCCCGACGAGCGCGGTGACGCAGCCGGCCGGCACGGTGAACGACACCCCGCGCAGCACCCAGGGGAGGTCCTCGGCGTAGCGGAACCAGACGTCGCGGAACTCGATCCCGGTGTCCAGCGGGGGGACGGGGCGATCCGGTCCGAGCACCGGCAGGTCCGGTGCGGTGCGCACGACGTGCTGGTAGTGGCCGAACAGCAGCAGCGCGTGGTGGGCCTGGGCCCAACCGCCGACCGCCGTGCTGAGCCCGCCCTGCACGCCGGCGACCGCCGCCACGAACACCGACACGTCGCCGACCGTGAGGTCCCCGCGGCCGGCGGCGGCGACGGCCCACACCAGCCCGCCTGCCGCGACCACGGCGCCGAGCGCGCCGAGCAGGGCCTGGGCGCGCAGCTCCCGGCGGTCAGCGGCCCGGTGCCCGGCGTCCACCCGGCGCAGCTCGGCGACCATCCGCGCGGCGAAGAGGCCGTCGAGGCCGTAGAGCCGCACCTCCTTCGCCGCGTCCACGCTGGCGATCAGCTCGGCGTAGAAGTGCTCGCGCCGCGCCGCGTGGCCCAGGTCGGCGACCATCCGGGCACGCGCCCGGCTCAGTGCCAGCTCGGCGTGCAGCGTCGGCAGCGCGGCGGCGAGGACCACCAGCAGCATCCAGGGGTTCACCGCGGCCAGCGCGATGAGGAAGCCGGCGGCCATCACCAGGCCCTGGACCACGCCCAGGGTGCTGGTCAGCACCTCGGCCGGGCCGGTGGGGCCGACCTCGGTGGCCAGGGAGAGCCGGGTGTGGAACGCCGGGTCCTCGTGCCGGGCGAGCCCGCGCAGCCGCCCGACCGCACCGTAGAGCCGCTTCTTGGTGGCGAGCCCGAACGCCCGGCGCAGCTCGGCGTCGAGGTACTGCACGAGCTGGGGCAGCGCGGCGGCGGCCACCCCGCCCAGCGCCAGCCCGGCGACGGGGGCCGCGAGGCCGCCCCCGCCGGCGACGAGCCCGTCGAGCACCACCTTCATCAGCCAGGCCGCACCCGCCGGCACGACGGCGACCAGCAGCCCGGCCGCGATCCGCGCGGCCAGCAGCCCGGCCGCCTCCTCACGGGCGATCCGCAGCGCCGGGACGAGCAGCCGCTCGTCGCTCACCGTGCGGTCACGGGACGGCCTCGGGCACACGGTCCAGGGCGAAGTGGCTCGCCACGACGCGGTCGTCGGCGAGCAGGGCGAAGGCCGGGAAGCCGTCCACGCCGAAGGCCCGCGCCACCGGTCCCGCGGTGTGCTCGACCACCACCCGGGCGACCGGAGCGAGCCGCTCCCGCAGCTCGCCCGTGGCCTCGTCGTCCCCGACGACGACGGCGAGCACGCGCTCGCGCCCGCCGGGGACCGCGCGCGCCCGGGCCACGAACGAGGGGAGCGACTCGGCGCAGGCGGGGCAGCTCGCCGAGAGGAAGCCGACCAGCGTGGGGCCGCGCAGGTCGGCGTGCTCGACCGGGTCACCCCCCGTCGTGGCGGCGGCGAACGGGCCGACGTGCGCGCCCGCCTCCAGCATGATCGGGCGGGGGTTCTCGATCCCCTCGATGCTCATCCGCAGGAGCGCGCTCTGCGCGTGCACCCGGCGGACCAGGCCCAGGGTCAGCACGAGGTTGACCAGCCCCAGGACCCCCAGCACGACGAGCACGACAGCCAGCTCCGACACGACCCTCCTCCGGCTAGCCCACCCCGGGCCGCAGCGGCCCGAACAGCCACACCAGCTCATCGAGGTGGATCACGAGCAGGGCCAGCACCACGCCCACCACCGTCCCGCCCGCGACGGCGAGCGGGCCGGCCGCCGCGGCCGGGCCGCCGGCGAGCACCGCGACGACCCCGCCCAGGCACAGTGCCACCAGCACGCCGTTGCGGACCAGGTCCACCGGGCCGGGCGGCGCCTCCCGGGCGCCGAAGCAGCGGCACGGTTCGGTGACCCCGCGCCGCACCATCGACGCCAGCGCCGCGGTGAACACCGCGAGCAGCCCGGCGGCCCCGAGCAGGCCGAGCAGTGCGACCGGCGCCGACGCCACTCCGGCGAGCGCGGCCAGGGCCACCGCGACCTCGGCCGCCACGACCAGCGGCGCGATCCGCCGGGCCCGCAGCGGCGCGACGCCCAGCGTCACCGGCAGCGAGCGCCGGAACGCCGCCGGGTCGACCAGCTTGGTGGCGGCGGACCAGCCGAACACCACGGCCACCAGCGCGGCCGCCGCGGCGGCGGCCATCAGTACCCGATCTGCTCGACGTCGCCGCGGCGGAACGGCCCGCCCGCCATGAGCAGCTCCGCGAACGTGTCGCTCATCGGCAGGCCGAGGTCGTGCTGCATCCAGATGAACTGGCCGTTGGGGTTGACCTCCAGGAACACCCAGTCGCCCTCGGGGGTGACGATGAAGTCGGCGGCGCCGTAGACCAGTCCGAGCTCCTCCATCAGCGCCTGCGTGCCCTTGACGACGTGCTCGGGCACCGGCGTGTACGGCCCGTAGGGCAGCTGCTCGGCGCCGCGCCAGTCGACGCTCGTCTCCCCCGAGTCCTGCGAGCTGATCACGACGGGGTAGTAGGTGTTGCCGATGATCGTCAGCCGGACCTCGAAGGCCTTCTCCACGTACTCCTGGAAGGTGCAGATGGTGTGCCGCACGCGGTCGAGGTGCGCGCGGATCTCCTCGCCGACCTTCGCGGTGAGCAGGCCTCCCGGGAACGCCCCGGGGTAGTGGATGACGCCGCCGGTGAGGGCCTTGTAGACGAACGGGCCCTCCCCGGAGTCGAGGAGCGCGGCCACCTCGTCCGGGTCGTTGGTCATCAGGGTGCGGGGCGTGCGGAAGCCCAGCCGCCGGGCCAGTTGCATGTGGTACGGCTTGAGCTCGGCGGTGCCGTCGAGGTCCGGACGGTTCACCCACAGGCAGTCGGTGGCGCGCAGGATGCCACCGACGCCCTGCAGGGCCTCGTTGCGGGCGAACTGCACCTCCGCCTCGCCCATCGCGGGGTCGAACGCGAACGCCGTCGGGCGGCGGTACCAGACCCCGGAGAGCGCGTCGAGGTCGACCGTGCGGCCGCGATGACGCAGCACGCGCCGCTCGCCCCCGAAGTCCGACGACGTGACCCCGAGCCGCTGCGGGAAGTAGCTCAGGTCCACGCGCACGACGTCGGCCCCCCGCTCGCGCAGGCTGAGCACGACCGGATCGGCCGTGGGGTCGAAGTCCTGGGTGACGACGAGGACGGTGGGTGCGGGCTGCGTCATCGCGGCGTTCCCGGCCTAGGAGCAGGCGTCGTCGGTGACGCAGTCGCCGCAGCCGGAGCCGGACGTCCGCGTCTTCGTGTACGTGCCCATCGTCGGAGAGCCGTCGGGCAGCACCCAGACCTGCTGCTCGTCGTCGTAGTGGCCCTCCTCCAGCATCTCGTGGGTGTCCTCGACCTTCCAGGTCGAGTACAGGTAGCCCAGCGGCAGACCGGTCTCGGTGATGGTCACCTCATCGGGGATGACGTGGCCGTTCGTCATCGACCGCGACGTGCGCAGCGGGTTCCTCGTCAGTACGGGTGCGGACACGGTGGACCTCCATCTCTTCCCCGGGAGCGTCGCTCTCGGGCGTCATGGGTGCGGTGAGCCCGACGATCGCCGTGATCTCACCGGAGAACGACCAGACCAGCGCGGTCTCGTCGTAGTGCCCCGCGTCCATCCGGACGTCGGCGTCAGGTTCGTGCGGTGGCACGACCTCGAACAGGTAGGCGAGCGGGGAGGAGGCACTCGTGCGCCGCCGCTCGCGGTCGGCCGGGGGTACCGCCCGGACGACCATCGACGTCCCGTCCTCGAGTTCCGGGCGGTCGAGCCGCAGGAACCCGGGGGAGGTCGTCGTCATGTCGACCGATGCTTCACCAGGGTGCTCCGGTCCGGCAATCGGCCGATGGAAGAGGCGCCCGCTGGGCGAGTTCCCCGCATCACCGCACGACACCGTCCGTCCGGCGGTACCCGAGCGGCTGCCGGCGGCGGCGCCAGCGCGCGTTCGGGGGACTACTCTACGTAGCAGGGATCGAGGTCGGCCAGGCGATGGGGGGTGGTGGGCTGCCACCGCCCCGTGGCGTCCCCGTCGCTCACGCGTACATGTAGCCGTGGGTCCAGTAGCTGCTGGAGAGCACGGCGCGCCCGCAGGAGAAGCAGTCCGCAGCCCGGCCGCCGTCGGCGAGCTCGACCAGGTTGGTCAACCCGAGCAGGGTGTCCCGCACGAGGTCCCGGTCGTGGACCCGCCGACGCAGCGCCGTCGCCACGAGGTCCAGCGCGCTCAGCACGCGCCCGCACGCACACCGGGCGTACCCCGCCGCCGGCACGATGCTGAACCGCTCGAGGTGACCCATCGGCAGGTTCAACAGCCCCTCGATGTAGCGCAACTCCTCGGCCGGGGTGTCGAGGACGCCCTCCTCGCGGTGGAACGCCTCGGTGGCCGCCGCCATCTCCTCGTCCGACACGATGGCCCTGGCGTCGAAACCGTCGCCCCGCAGCCGGTCGGTGAACGCCCGCAGAGTGTCCCGTTCCCGCGTCTTGTCCATGGCTCCAGGAGGTCGACGGGTCGGAACTGATACCGACGAGCGACAGACACCCCCTCCGGAGCTGGCCGCCCGGGCCGAGGCCGCCGACCTGACCGGTTCCGGCGCCGCCCAGAGGCCGTCGTCCGCATCGGCGTGGCCCGATCAGCACAGATCGACAGCCCGTCACCCTGGAGACCAACAACTGCTGGTCGGAACGCGGAGCGGGCTCCTCCCCTGCTCAAGGGAGCCGCCGCTCGTGCCGTCGGCCGACATGTCCTGCCGTTCGTGCAGCAGCCGTTCGCGAGAAGCTCGACGTCTTCCGGGCGGCCGCGCAGCTGAGCAAGTCCTGACGGTTCGTGGCGGCGCGGCGCTCCAGCCGGTTTCGGTGTCGGCGATGGTGAGGATCTCGTGGCTCGCCGGAAGGCGCCGGACGAGCTCGTCGGCTACCTCGCTCCGGTCGTGGCGCGCTGCCGCACGGGCGATCCCGGTGCTCGTGGCCTCGGCGGCGTGGCGGAGGAGCACCGGCCACAACAGTGGCTCGGCCGCGGGAGCGCCGGGCCGGTCGGCGTAGCCCACGAGACAGTCGGAAAGGCTCGGTCACCACGGGCGCGGTGGTGCACCAGCAGCCCGACCGCGCCGGCGATCCGGCGCCGCGCCCACGTCAACGCCGCGGCGAACATGGCCGGGTCGGCGGGGGCCAGGTCGGTCTGATCGGCGTTGTCCGGGTCCATACGGTGAGCCTCGGCGAGCAGGGGTTCGGAAGCCGGAGTGGTGTAGCCGGCGCGGTAGCAGTCGACGGCGCCGTGGACGATCGCCGCAGCAGCGCGCTCGACCGGGTCGCTGCTGCCGCGGGCCCGGCCGAGTTCGCGCGGCAGTCGTGGACCGGCGGCGAGCCACTCCGCGGTCCCGTACCGGTCACCGATCTTGGCGAGGGCGTCGCGGATCCACGGATCGTCCAGCTCCGCGGCGCACTGGAGCTACCCCACTGCTCCAGCGGGCGAGGGTGGGGGCGGTTCGTCGGTGGGCCGAGCTTGCGAGGACCGCCACCGTGAGCGCGGCGGCGACGCCGATCGTCTGGAGTACGAACGACGGCCGGCCGGTGGGGCCGATGAACAGCGCCAGGTTGACCGGCAGCTGGATCGCGAACCACACCGCCGCCACGAGCAGGGCCGGTGAGCGCTGCTCCCGCCAGAGCAGGACCAGGCCGGCCGACAGCAGCAGCATGGCCGGCAGCCCGAGGAGCGAGCCCAGACGCAGATCCGACGGGTCGATCACGGCCGGGACATCTACCAGCGAGGCCAGGGCAGTACCCGCCCAGTACAGGATCCGGCCCGGGCGCGACCGGGCACCCAACGCGGCAGGCAGGAACACCAGGCCCACACCGGCGAGCACGACGGCCGCGTTGCCCGACCGCTGGAGGTCGGGCTGTCCGAGCCATCAGCCCGTGTCGATGAGCACCGCTCCGCCGAGGAGGAGACCCGCACCCACGACAACTCTGCCGACCATGATGTGCTCCCCGGTAGCGCCGGTTGGGTGCAGTGAAGCTACACCGAAGTTGGAGGGATGGTCCAGAGTGAACCCGCGCGCGTACGACAGCCCGTTGCGGCAGGAGAAGGCGCGGTCCACCGAGCGTCGGGTGCTCGCGGCGATGCGGGATCTCCTGCTCGCGCAAGGCTGGGCCGGCACGACGATGACCGCGGTAGCCGGACGCGCCCATGTCTCCCCGACACTGCTGTACAAGACGTTCGGAACGAAGGCCGCCCTCGCCAAGCGCCTCTACGACGTCACACTCGCCGGCGACGAGCAGCCGGTGCCGATGAGCGCTCGCCCCGAGATCGCCGCGATCCTCGCCGAACCCGATCCGGCCCGGAAGATCGCGCTGTACGTGCATCTCGGCCGGACGATCAACGAACGGCTCGCGCCCCTCACCGCCGCCCTGCGGGCCGGGGCCGCAGCCGGTGACAGCGAGCTCGCCGAGTTCGTGGAGACCACCGACCGTGAGCGGCTCATCGGTGCCACCGGACTCGTGCAGCACCTCGCCCAGGGGCGTCATCTGCGGGCCGGTCTCTCCGTCGAGCGGGCCGCGGACGCGCTGTGGATCCTCGGCTCACCGGAACTCATCCACTGCCTCACCACCGATCGGGGTTGGTCGTTCGACGACCTCGAGGAGTGGCTGACCCGGCAGATCACCGCCGCACTGCTCGACTGAGCGTGGTACCCATCACGGCGTGCTGGAGGCGAGGATGCGGAGGGGCCCGCGGCCCGGCGCGATCGCCGTGGTGATCGGTCTGCTGGCTGTCGCCGCGAGCGTCACCGCCCTGCTCCTGCACGGGCGGGCCGCCGCGCTGTCGGGCGCCGTCGGGGATCTGCACCTGACCGACGTGTGGCTCGGGCTGCTGCTGCCGCCCGTCGGGGCCTGGCTCGTCACGCGGCGGCGACTCGGGGCTGTGGGCGGTGTTCTTCTGCTGCAGGGGGTGGTTGCCTGTGCCGGGTTGGCCGGTCAGGCCGCGCGCTACGCCCAGCTCACCGGTGGTCCGGCCGCCGTGGTGGGGGTCGGGAGTTGGGTGGCGGGGGTGGGCCTGGACGCCCTACCTGCTGCTGTCCACCTCGGTCCTGTGGACACCGACCGCGCGGACCACCCGCTCGGAGCGGGTCCTCGGTCACACCGTCGTGGGCCTTGTCGCGGTGGTCACGGTGGTGCTGATGGTCGCGCCGGGCCCGGTCCAGGGCGTGCCCGGTCTGGTCAACCCGATCGGTCTGACCGATGTGCCCGGGTTGACCCCGCTGGCCGGTCTGCTCATCGCATTCCTCGCCGTCGGCGCGACCGCAGCGGCCACCGCCACGCTGATCGTGCGCCTGGTGCGGGCCCGCAACGAGCAGCGGACCCGGCTCGCGTGGGTCCTGCCCGCCCAGGTCCTGGTCGTGGGCGCGGTCCTGTTCTCGGGTGATCTGCCCTACCCGTGGAACGACGTCGCGACCGCCGCGGCGCTGACCGGGCTGGTGGCCAGTCTCGTCGTCGTCGACACCGTCGGAGCTGCCCTCGACGACCGGGACGCCAGCCGTCGCGCTCTCGTGGCGGCACGGGAGGCCGAGCGGGCACGCCTGCGCCGCGATCTGCACGACGGGCTGGGACCGGAGATCGCGGGGTTGTCGCTGCAGCTGTCGGTGGCTGCCGGTAAGGCCCATGACCCGGGCGTGCGCGCGGTGCTGAGCGCGGTGCAGGAGCGGCTGCGCGTCACGGCCACGCAGGTGCGGCACCTGGTCGACGGCCTGCGCCCGCCGGCTCTCGACGAGCTCGGGCTCACCGGCGCGGTGCGTCAGCTCGTGACGCGGCAAGCCGGCGCGTTCCCGGACGGGGTGACGGTGACCGGTGAGGATGCTGCGTCGTTCCCGCCCGAGGTCGAGGTGGCCGCCCATCACATCATCGCCGAGGCGTTCACCAACGCCGCCCGGCACTCCGGCGCGAGCCGGTGCGAAATCCGGATCGTCGGCGACGGCGGCGCTCTGCTGGTGCAGGTCGCCGACGACGGGCCCGCACGAGCGTGGTCCCCCGACGGCGTCGGGATGGAGAGCATGCGCGCCCGAGCCCGCGAGATCGGCGGACACCTGCGGATCGTCCGGCGCACCGATGGCACCACCGTGCACGCGACGCTGCCGCTGGCTGGGGAGGCGAGCGGTTGACCCGCCCGCTGCGGGTGGTCGTCGTCGACGACCACCCCACCTTCCGCACCGGCCTACGCGAGGTGCTCGACGCCGCGGGGATCGAGGTCGTGGCCGCGGTAGCCGACGGTCGGGAAGCGGTCGATGCGGTCAGCCGGCACGGCGAGCTGGACGTCGTGGTCATGGACCTGCTCATGCCCGGCACCGGGGGTGTCGCGGCCACCCGCGAGGTGCTGCGCGCCCGCCCCGGGCTCGCCGTGCTGGTCCTGACCATGAGCGGCGCTGACGACACCGTCGCGGCCGCCCTGGCCGCCGGTGCGCGTGGCTACCTGCTCAAGGACGCCGGCGCGGCGGAGATCGTCAGCGCGGTGCGCGCCGTCGCGGCCGGGCAGGCCGTCTTCGGAGCTGCCGTCGCCGACGCGGTGCTGCGACAGTTCTCCCCCCGGCGAACATCTCTGCCGTTCCCGACACTCAGCGCCCGGGAGAGCGAGGTCCTGGAGTTGATCGCCCAAGGTCGCAACAACGCCGCGATCGCCCGGACCCTGATGATCACCCCGAAGACGGTGCGCAACCACGTCTCCAGCGTGTTCGCCAAGCTCGGCGTGGCCGACCGCGCGCAGGCCGTCATCATCGCCCGCGACGCCGGCCTGGGCCGCGGCCCACGCTGAAAGGGGTTGGGACACGACGCCGGGCAGGGACGGGACAGCAGCCGCTGGCGACCGGGACATCCCGGCCAGCATCGTCCGGGCATGCCGCTCTGCACGCGCTCCGCCTCCCCCATCGACTCGACCCGACTGCTGCGTTCGGCCACCTTCGCCTCAGTGGCCGCGACCCTGCTGCTGCAGGCCACCGGCCGTTTCATCGGGCCCTCGCTCGTCGTCCTCGCCGTCGTGCAACTCGTCGGCCTGGCACTGCTGCGACGCCGACCGCGCCCCGCTGCAGCGACCATCGGGATCACCACCGCGGCCGGGCTCGTGCTGCACCTCGGGCTCATCCTGACCCCCCTGACCCGCCCCGAGCTCGGCCTGACCTTCATGACCACACTGGCTGCCGTTCTGGCCAACGTGGCCGTGCTGGCCGCCGCCCCGCTCGTCATGCTCAGCCGAACCGCCGTGAGCGCCAGCCGATGGACCGTCCGGCTCGCGCTCGTCGGACTGGCGCTCGGCGTGCTGACCGGCTCGGTGCTGTACACGACACGACCCCAGCAGCCACCCCAGCCCGGCGACCTCGTCCTGGTCACCTCCGGAACCGACATCTACCCGGATGCGCTGGCCGCACCCGCGGGCGTGGTGACCGTGGCCGTGCGCAACGACGACCCGCTCAGTGCACGGTCGTTCGACATCGACGAGCTCGGCGTGCACGTCCTCGTGCCGGCGGCGACGTGGCGGCGGATCCAGTTCGTGGCACCGTCCGGGCGTTACCGCTTCCACGACGAGGTGACCTTCACCGACGCGACGAGCGGTGACCTGCTCGTGGGTGTCAGCGATTGAACGCGCCTTGGTCGGTGTGGGTGGGTGGCATGCGGACATCGACGACAGCCCCGTCGGGGCGATGGCTTCGATCGCCGAGAGCAGTGCGTCGGCGTCGCCGACTTGTGCTGCCACCTCGTGTCCGCGACCGGTCAGGAGCGCAGCCAGGCCCTCGCGCATCAGTACCGGGTCATCGGCGATCACGACGCGCGAGGGAGCTCCGCGATCAGGCAGGTGCCACCGCCGGGCGGGCTGTCGACGCGCAGGCGGCCGCCGTGGATGTCAACGCGCTCGGCGAGGCCGGCCAGGCCACCGCCGGGCTCGAGGGTGGCCCGTCCACCCACCGAGCGTTAGCACTGTTCGCGCTCGGTACCGCCATGTGCCGGGCTCTGGTCCCCGCGAACCTGCTGGTGGTGCAGCCAGCGACGTTCGGTTCCGAAGTGCTCTCACTCGACCCCCGCCAGCTGGCCGACCACTGGGCCGTCGCGATGCTGACCACGGTCATCCAACTCGGGCTGGGCGGCTGCCTGGCGGGCTCCGCACTCGCCTCGCCGCGAGCTGACATCGGGCGGCCGTCGCTAGTAGCACTGCGCTCAGGTGTACCTCGGGTGCTCCAGCAGCGCCGCGTACACAGGGGCAACGGCACCAGCACCGTGCAGTTCGTGTTCGACGAGTTGGGCAGCACTGACCCCCGCTGCACCGATCCGCGCACGTGGTGGACGCACACGGGCGGACCCGGTCACCGCCGCCGTGGGGGTGCTCGACGTACACGCACAAAAGGGCGCCCAAGCGGTGCGCGGTCACGCGCGCGTAGGTGCACGAGGAGCAGTTGAGGTGCACGAAGTAGCACCATCCACCTCAAGGTGGAGACCTGCCGATCTCGCGGTGGATCACGCTCCTGCAGCCGGTTCCTAGCCTGGTTGCCGACCGCGGGGCAGATGGCCCCGCGTGGTGGACAGGAGCGAACTCATGATCAGTCGCACACGCGGAGCCGCGGTCGGTGGTGGAACGCCTATCGCGGGAGAGGCCCGCTGGTGGGCTCCGTCGGGGATCGTGGCTGGTTTGGCCGGCACCGTCGGGGTCGTCGCTACCGCGGGTCTGGATGTGGGGGACCCTGAGGCTGGTCGGGACGCTGCCCGCGTGGTGGAGCTGTCGGCGGGTAAGGGCCCAGTGATCGCCTTGGTGTCGGGGAGCTTCGTCGTGGCGGCGTTCGCGGTCGTGGTGTTCGGAGCCGGGCTGCGGCGTCGGCTGGCGGCAGGCGAGTCCAGCGGTTTGGCGCCCGACCTGGCCTTGGTCGGATCGGTCCTGGTAGCCGCACTGTGCCTCGTGGGCTCGGCCCCTGCGACGGACATCGCGGCGAACTTGGGTGCTGAGGGTCTCGTTGATCCGGACGCGGTTGTAGCCAACTCCAGCGGCCTGTTCACCACTGCTTGGGTGTGGGCTGGGACTGCGCTGATGGCAGCGGCAGTCGCATCCGGCGGGTTCGGCCGCGCTCGCGCGGTCCCGCGTTGGCTGGCAGCGGTCAGCGTCGTGTTCGCGGTGCTCATCGGCGCGGTCGCCGTCCTCCCGCTGCAGTACCTCGCGGTCCTGCTCGGCGCACTCTGGCTCGTGCTGGCTGGAGGGGGGATGCTGACGGGCCGAAGGACGCAGCCGGCTAGCTGAGCGGGTCGGCCAGGACCGGGGGAGCGCCCGTGAGTGTGTGGTCGTCGCAGCGGGTCGGTGACCTCGGTGTCGTGAGCCTGACGATCGCGGGAGCAGTGGAATTCACGTTGCTCGGCGCACCGGGCCTGGCTCCGGCTGCCGTGGCGTGGACGCTGCCGCTGTGGGGGCGGCGAGTAGCACCTCTGGTCGCGCCGCTGACATCGATCGGCTTGCACTGCCTGGTCATGGTGTTCGCCCCCGCAGCTCCGATCGCGGGAACCCCCTTCGTGGTGCTGGCCACCGCCTGCTGGCTGCTGGGGCTGCACAACACGCCCCGACGGGCGCTACCCGCGGTGGTCGCCGCCGCCGCGCTCACGGTTCCCGCCCTCGCTCCGCCCACGCTCGGACTGGGGGTCGACACTCTCCTGCTGATGGGAACACCGGCTGCGGCTGGTGCTGTAGTGGCCCGGAACCGGCGGGTGGCGGCGCTGCTGGGCACGGTCGTTGACGACCTGCACCGGTCGCGCCCGGAAACCCTGCACGCTGCAGCCGCCGACGAGCGTGCCCGGATCGCACGGGAACTGCACGATCTGGTGACGAGCAACGTGAGCGCGATGACCCTACAGGCTGGGGCGGCCCGGCTGCTGCTCGACATCGACCCTCAGCGCGCGCGGGAGCCGATCGGCGCAGTGCAGGAAGCTGGTCGTGACGCTCTCACTGAACTGCGTCGCTTGCTCGAGGTTCTCGGCGCAACGAACGGCGTCAGCGGTCAAGCGCCAGCCACACCACAGCCCGGCTTGCAGGCGGTGCCCGCCCTGCTCGATCGAGCCAACCGCGCGGGGCTGCAGGTGCGGTTCGAGGAGGTGGGCGAGCGGAGGCGGCTGGCCGACGGCGTGGAGCTGGCGGTGTACCGGATCCTGCAGGAGGCGCTGCACAACGTGCTCAAGCACACTGGTCCGACGCGGGTGAGCGCGGTGTTGCGGCACGAGCCTGGCGTGCTCGAGCTTGAGGTGCACAACGACGGCCCGACCGGCTCGACCACAGCAGAAGACGGGCACGGACTGACCGGGATGCGCGAACGGGTCGCCCTCTACGGCGGCGACCTTCTTGCCGGGCCGGTGCTGGACGGTTACCGGGTGCGGGCGCGCATCCCCACAGCGCCATGATCGCCACTGTCAGCGCGTGGCTGCCGCGGTTCCGTCTGGCGCAACCACGAGCCGGGGCGACCAGTCTCGCATCGGCCGCTGCGGCCGTGGCGCTGAGCGGGTCGGCATGGGTCAGCATCTGGACGATCGACGTCGGACACCCGGTCGCACGTACCTTCGTCGTGGTGCTCTGGATCGCTGCCCTGCTGGTGCAGCCCCGGTTTCCGTGGTCGCCTGCGCTGGTCCCGCTACTCCTGGGTGGCGAGGCGTTCCTGCTTGGCGGCTACCCCGACGACGTGCGGTTCCCGTTCCTGCTCATGCTGGCCTCGGCGGGTCTGCTCGGTGCGGGAACCGCTGGGCGCACGACGGTCCTGGCCGCTACGGCCTGGCCCCTGGGAGCAGCTCTCAGCTACGTGCGGGAGTACCCGTTCCCCAGCCTGCTCGGCGATCTCGCTTGGACTACCGCACTGAGCTGGGCTGCTCTAGCCGTCGGGATCGCGGTTCGGCGATCCCGCCGCAGGCGCGATGACGTCGCTGGAGCCGCCATGGAACGCGAACACGGCCTCATCGCGGAGCGAGCCGCCGTGACGGCGGCCGAGAGGGCGCGCATAGCCGCTGAGGTGCACGACTTGATCATCCACAACGTGAGTCAGATGCAGATCCAGGCCGGCGCCGCACAGACTCTGCTGGTGGCCGGCGAGACGGAGCGCGCGCGCCCCCCACTGCAATCCGTGGAGGAGATGGGCGCCACCACCCTCGCAGAGCTCCGTCGCGTCCTGGGCGTGCTGCGGCAGGACCCGCCCGGACGCCCACCGGATCCGCTGCCGAGCCTGCAGGGCTTGAACGCGTTGGCACGTGAGGCTCGCCGCGATGGCCTGGATGTGCGGGTTGCGCTGCTGGCTGTTCCGACTCTTGCGCCGGGCACCGGCTTGACGGTCTTCCGCGTGGTCGAGCACGGGCTCGCGCAGGCGCGGAGCGGCGGCGCCCGACACGTTGATGTCCACGTCCGGGTCGACGGTGATGCGGTAGCGGTGTGCGTGCGTCACGACGGCGGTCCTGCCGTACGCGGGTCGCTCGACGCAATGCGGGACCGCGTCGAACTGAACGGCGGAAGGTGCAACGTACGCCGCGACCCGACCGGGCGGCAGCTGTTGTGGGCGCGGCTTCCCATCAGTCGGGAGACACAGTGATCCGGGTCGTCGTCGCAGACGACCACGCCCTGGTGCGCGGCGGGTTCCGGCTGATCCTGGACGCACAGCCCGACATCGAGGTGGTCGCCGAGGCAGCCGACGGACGTGAGGCCGTGCTCGCCGCCCGCCGTCACGCCCCGGATGTGGTGCTGCTCGACATCCGCATGCCAGTGCTCGACGGCCTGGCCGCCACTGCTCAGATCGCCAACGGCCACACGGCGCCCCGGGTACTGATCCTCACCACCTACGACACGGACTCCTACCTCTACGAAGCTATGCGCGCCGGAGCGAGCGGCTTCCTGCTCAAGGACGTTCGCCCCGAGCAACTCGCCGCAGCCGTGCGCACCATCGCCGCCGGCGACGCACTGCTAGCACCGTCGATCATCCGGCGGCTGGTCGAGGAGTTCGTGCAACGACCCCCTGCGGGCGCGCGGGCCGCACATCCCCTTCCCCTGCTGACCCCGCGGGAGACCGAAGTGCTGCGCGAGCTGGCGCGTGGCCGCTCCAACGTCGAGATCGGTCACGCGCTGTACATCGGCGAAGCGACCGTCAAGACTCACGTCAATCGAATCCTCGGCAAGCTCGGCGTCCGCGACCGCGTACAGGCCGTCGTCATCGCCTACGAGTCAGGTCTGGTCCACCCCAGACCACCGTGAGGGTCCACAGCCATGGAGCCCTGGCCGACCTACCTCCTCCGGAGGTCGGCCATGCCGAGGAGCGAGCCCGGCCTCGTCTGGTAGGCCGAGTTCAAGGTGGAGATCGTCGAGCTGAGCGAGCGTGGTGACCGCTCGGCAGGGAAGGTCCCACGTAACCTCGACCTGACCGAGACCGCGGTCCGACGGTGGATCAAGCGACCTCGCCGCGGACGTCGCCATCACCGACGTCGCGGGCCGGCCGTCCCGTATCGCGGGACCGCTGAGCGCCCGGACCTCCAGCACTGGAGAGCTGCGGCTGCAGCCGCCACGGCTCGGGGAACACGTTGCGCAGGATGTCGAGGGCGGGGCCGTGCGGACCGGGCGGTGTGTGGTCGGAGTCGAGCGGTCCGTGGACGAGCCGGGCGAAGGCCTCGGCGAGCAGCGACAGGTCGACGGACAACGGGGCGTCACCGGTTCGAGTGTCGCCGCTTCCGATGCCAGTGGTATCGGAAGCGACGCTCGGGCGCGGTCGTGGCGACAGTGGGCGTGGTCATGTCGCCGGTCGGCTTGGCTGAGAGTCGGGCGATGGGTTCGAGCTGGTCGATCACCAGCTCGGCGACCTGCGGCGAGGAGGACGGCCGGGTCACGGCGGACCTCGATGTCCCAGCCGCGCCGACATCGTCGACGCCCTTCGGCAGCTGAGCGGCATGATCAGGGTCGCGAGGGCGGCGACCACGTGCCGACGGAGGAGACACGCCACGCGCACACCTCCTCAGACCTCGATGACGGCGCCGCAGATGCCGCAGGTCTCCAGCTGCCGGCGCTTCCACCGGGCGACCGGGATGAAGAACACCGTGAACTGCTTGAACTCCCGCATCCGCATCCACTGCGTCGTGTTGTGGCACCGCGGGCAGGTGCGAGTCTCTCCCGGGCCGAGGTGCTGCTGCTTGGTACCGAGACCGAAGAAGAGGATCACGGTTCGAGTGTAGGCGGCGAGCTCTGCGGCAGCGTCCGACGAGGAACGCCGCCGACAGGTATCCGCATCCGGGCGGAGAGACACAGCGTCTGCGGGGTACGGCACACCTCGCCCTCCGCTGTGCCGCCCGGACTTGAGGCGGAGGTGGAGCCGGTGCTCACCCAGGGGTCGTCGCGCACGGCAACGGCCCCGTCAGCCGCACTGCGAACCCGGCGCCTCGACGTCGCACGAGCTCGGTGGGATCGGTCGGTCGTGACCGCGGGAGGACCGGCCGTCCGGGCCTGGTTCGGGGCTCCCCCGGCGGTGCCCGAGTGGCGGTCTTCCCCGCACGGCTCCGACGGGTGACGATCAGCCGGTGCACGCCGTCGCATCGACCTACCGCGGACCGGAGGGCGTCCGGGCCATGACCGCCGCGGTGGCCGACGCGCTGGTCCCGCAGCGGCTCGCGGTGGACGACGTCGGCGCGTTCGCGGCCACGGTCACCGCGCTGGACCTGGGCGGGCTGCGCGTCGTCGGCACGTCCGGATCCGCGCTCCGCTCGGTGCGTTCGCGCGCGGCGCAGCCGGACGGTACGGCGTTCGCACTCCTCGGCCTGGGTGAGCGGGGGTGGATCGAGCACGGGGCTGCCCGGCACCCGATCGATCCGGACCACCTCGTCCTCATCCCCGGCACGGCCGCGTTCGAGGTCGTGTACCCGCGCTCGATGGACGTGGTCCTGGTCGTCCGGCCGGCCGCAGCCGGGCTCGTTCCACTGCCCGACGACGGTCCGGTGCGGGGGCTGGCGCTCTCAGCGGCCGGCCGCGCCGTGCTCGGCGGCTCGCTGCGGGCCGTGGTGGAGGCCGCTGCGTCCGCCGAGGCCGCCGACCGGGCCGACCTCGCGGCCGTCGTCGACGGCGCGCTGTCGGTCGCGCTGCGCCCGCTCGTCGGCGAGTTCGTGCACGACCCGGTGGCCGCACTCCGCACGGCGGCGCTGCGGCTCGTCGACCGCCATCTCGATGAGCCCGAGCTCGGGCCGCGCTGGCTGGCTGCGCGGCTGCACGTGTCCCTCAGCTCGCTGCACCGCGCGTTCCGCGACTCGGGCGAGGGCGTCGCGGCGGCGGTCCGCGCCCGCCGGCTCGACCGCGTCGCCGCCCTGCTCACCGACCCCGCGGCGCGCGGCGCCACGGTCGGCGAGCTCGCCGCCCACTACGGCTTCTCGAGCGCCTCGCACCTGGCCGGCTCCTTCCGAGCGCGGTTCGGCGCGACACCGGGCGAGCACCGCAGGCGACACGCATCTGCTCCGACCGTGACCCCCGACTGGTCGCCCCCGCCGCGCCCGTCTCCGTAGCTTTCGCCTCCTCGGTCGACGAGGAGGAGCGCATGGAGTTCGTACTGGTCCACGGGTCCTGGCACGACGGCGGCTGCTGGGACGCGGTGGCGCGGCACCTGCGCGCCGCGGGTCACCGGGTCCACGCACCCACGCTTCCGGGGAACGGCCAGGCTGGGGACCCCGGAGTCACGCTGGAACAGACGTGGCGCGCCGTTGTCGACCTCCTCGTGGAGTCCGACCTGCGCGATGTCGTGCTGGTCGGGCACAGCTTCGGCGGCGTGGTCGTGCAGAAGGTGGCCCTCGCCGTCCCCGACCGGCTGCGGCGGCTCGTGTTCCACAACGCCTACGTGGTCGAGCACGGTCGCTCGGTGCTCGACCACCTGCCGGCCGGCGCCGCAGCGGCCTTCGGGGCCCTGGCCTCCCCCGAGGGCACGCTCGAGCTGCCCTTCGCGTTCGCCCGCGACGCGTTGTTCAACGACGCCGACCTGGCCACTGCGCGAGCGGCGTTCGCCCGGTTCACCCCCGAGCCGCTGGCCCGAGCGGCCGAGGCGGTGGACCTCACGGGGTTCGCCGAGCTGCCGGTGCCGCGGTCCTACCTGCACGCCCTCGACGACAACGTGTTCCCGGCCCACGAGTTCACCTGGCACCCCGGCCAGTCCCAGCGCCTCGGCGCGTTCCGGCTGGTGCAGGTGCGGGGCGGGCACGAGGTGCTGTTCACCGATCCGGAGGGCCTGGCCACCGGGCTGATCGAGGCCGGGCGTGACTGAGGTCCGCGGGGACGTCGGTGACGACGTCGAGGCGGTGCTCGACGGCGATGTCGCCGGTGCCGCCGCTGCGGTCGCGCACGGCCGGGTGGGCGCCGAGGCGCTCGTGCGGGCCGCGATCGACCGCATCGCCGAGCGGGACCCCGAGATCGGCGCGGTCGTGCTCCTCGACGCCGGACGAGCGCTGGACGCGGTGCGCGCCGGTCTGCCGGACGGGCCGCTGCGCGGCGTCCCGTTCCTGGTCAAGGATCTGCACGCCGAGGTCGACGGGCTCCCCCTGAGCCGGGGCAGCCGGCTGTTCGCAGGGGCCCCCTCGCCCGGGACCTCGACCGTCGTCGCGCGGCTGCTCGCCGCGGGCGCCGTGGTGCTGGGACGCACGAACACCCCCGAGTTCGGCCTCAACGTCACCACCGAGCCGCGGCTGTGGGGTCCCACGCGCAACCCGCACGACCCGACCCGTTCCGCGGGAGGGTCCAGCGGTGGATCCGCGGCCGCCGTCGCCGCGGGGATGGTGCCGTTCGCCCACGCCACCGACAGCGGCGGCTCGATCCGCATCCCCGCGTCCTGGTGCGGGGTCGTCGGGTTCAAACCGTCCCGCCACCTCAACCCGCCGGGGCCCTTCCGGCACGACGGTTGGGACGGGCTGGGCCACGAGCACGCGATCACGCGCACGGTGCGCGACACGGCGCTGCTGCTGGCGGTCACGTCGGGGCCGAGCACCGGGGACGCGCACCCCCGCCCGGCGCTGCGCTCTGTGGAGCTCGGGCTCCCCACGAGGCTGCGCGTCGGGCTCGTCGACGCCACCGCCGACGGCTCGTCCGTCCACCCCGCCTGCCTCGCCGCTGTGGTGCGGGCGGCGACCGCGCTCGCCGACGCCGGGCACGACGTCGTCCCGCTGCGCCTGCCGGCGACGGCCGCCGAACTCGGCCCGGTACTGGGCGCCGTGATCGCGGGTCACGTGGCCGCAGCCGTGCAGGACCGCGAGGCCGAACGGGGACGCCCGGCGGGACCCGACGAGCTGGAGCCCGCGGTGGCCGACCTCGTCGATCTGGGCCGGAGCACCTCGGCCACCGACCACGTGCGCGCGGTCGCCGCCCTGCACCGCCTGGGTCGCCACCTCGCCACCGCGTTCTCGGAGGTGGACGTGGTGCTCACCCCCACGACCGCCCAGCCCGCGCCGCCGCTGGGCGTTCTGCACACCGACCGGTCCGCACGCGAGCTGTTCGGCGAGATAGTCCGCACGGCCCCGTTCACCGGCCTGTTCAACGTCACCGGCGGTCCGGCCCTCAGCCTGCCCCACGGCGATGACCGCGGCGTCCCCGTCGGCATCCAGATCGCGGCCGCTCAAGGGGCCGACGCCACGGTCCTCCGGGTAGCGCACCTGCTGGAGGGCGGAGGCACCTGAGCAGGCTCCTGCAGCGACCGCACGCGTGGGCTGGACCCGGGCGCCGTCCCGAACCCGGCACGGGTCGAGCCGCTGCTCCCACCGATCCCGGGCAGCGGCCCCTCCCCGACCACCTACGGCGGCATCGGCGCCGGGGTCGAACGCGTTCCGGGTCGATCCGGAGCGGGATCTCACCTTTATCTTCCTGTCCTCCGGGCTGCTCGAGGAGTCCCGGAGCTGGGAACGCCACCAGCACCTGTCCGACCTGGTGCACTCGGCGTACATCGACCGGGACGACGAGCCGCCCGTGTGCGAAGCGCTCGACTCCCTCCGCTGTCCCGAAGCGCAGGGAGTCGAGCACGCGTGTCGAGACCGTGCTGGCGCCGCGCCTGCGCAGGCCCGCAACAAGTCCTTCGATCCCCCCTCGCGCGCTGGGGAGCGCGCCTCCCCCACCCGGCTCGGGAGCCCCGACGGCACCCGCCCGTGCTGCGCGCTGCGGCGGGCGGATCTTGCCGAGACGCGGAGCGGGCGCATAGCGTCCGGCCCATGTCGATCGATCCGCAAGCGCAGGCCTTCCTGGCGATGGTGGCCGACGCCCCGCCGCTGGACACGTGCTCCGTCGAGGACAACCGCGCCCAGCTGGCCGCCGTCGTGCCCCTGACGGGCGAGCCGGCCGAGCTGGCCGACGTCCGCGACACGACCCTGCCCGGACCGGGCGGGGCCGTCCCCGTGCGGGTCTACCGCCCCTCCACCGACACCGGCCTGCCGGCCGTCGCCTACTTCCACGGCGGCGGCTGGATGCTCTGCGACCTCGACACCCACGACACCACCTGCCGCGACATCGCCCGCCACACGGGAGCGGTCGTCGTCGCCGTCGACTACCGGCGCTCGCCCGAGCACCCGTTCCCCGCCGCCTACGAGGACTGCCTCGCCGTCACGCGCGCACTGCTCGACGGCGGCGCCGGCCTCGGCACGGACCCCGCCCGCGTCGCCGTCGCCGGGGACAGCGCGGGCGGCAACATCGCGGCCGCGATCGCCCAGACCCTGCGCGACGCCTCGCCCCCGCTGGCCCACCAGGTGCTAATCTACCCGCTCACCGACGCGCGCATGACCCCGACGCCGAGCTACGTCGAGTTCGCCGAAGGGCACTTCCTGACCCACCGCGACATCGACTACTTCCTGCGCGCCTACGCCGGCGACGCCGACCGCGACGACCCCCGCCTGTCCCCCGCCCGGGCGGAGGACCTGCGCGGCCTGGCGCCGGCCACGATCATCACGGCCGGTCACGACCCGCTCCGCGACGAGGGCGCCGCCTACGCCGACGCGCTCACCGCCGCCGGAGTCCCGACGCACTACGCCTGCTTCGAGGGGCAGGTGCACCCCTTCGTCCTGCTCGCCGGGATCATCGACGACGCCCACGACGCCCGGCGGCTGATCGGTGACCGCCTGGCGGAGGCGTTCGCCTGGGACCCGAGCGCCGACGCGGCGACGGCGTAGGACGGCGCGCCGCGGAGGGACCGCTGGTGGACGACCGGCCTCGGCCGTCGTGCGCGCCCCGCGGGGGGCGGACCTGACGGAGGCCTCGGCACACCCCGCTCCCCGCGTGCAGGACGCGGAACGTGGTCCGGGTCGTGATCGTGCCGACCCGGGGCACCGCCACCTGCCGCTCAGCCATGACCGCGATCAGCGTGTTGGAGGGCGGAGGTCTCGGCGCCCTAGGAGGTCAGCGCCATCGCCGCACCGGTCGCGCACAGCCCGAGGGCCACAGCCCCGGTGCGGCCAGGGGTCCGGTCGCGGACGGCCGTCCAGGTGGCCACCGACCCTGGTGACGACCTGGCGTCCGAGGCGTCTTGAGTGCGACCTCCCCGGGGCTCCAACGGGCACCGCCCGCTCGGACGAAGGGGCCCGCTGCGCCCCGCCGCCGAGGCGGCGACGGCAGCTCAACGCCTGGTCGGGCCCGTCGTCCGGCGGCGCCGCTCGGTGAGCTCGTCGTGGTAGGCCACGGGATGGTCCTGACCCCTCTCGGTGAAGTGGTCGTTGAGGGCCTGGGCGACCACGTCGTGGTCCTGCTGGGAGAAGGTGTGCGTGCCCCGGAGCCCCTCCTCGAGCCGCTGCTTGCTGAACGAGCCCCCCAGCCCCATGCAGGCGATCCACAGCTCGGACAACTCCATGTCGCTGAGTGAGAACCCGGTCCGCAGGGAGGTCCCGGGATCGTCGTCGCCCATCGGCGGTCGCTCGTCACGCACGATGACGAGCGTCGCCCGCGCGGCTGCGGATGGCAAACCCGGGGCGCACCCCGTTCCGGCCTCCGCTCAGATGTCGGCGCGGCGGGTGGTGAGGGTCTCTGCGACGCGCACGAGCTTGAGGTTCAGCGACTGGGACGCCTCGCGCAGCAGCGTGAACGCGTGGTCCGCGCTGATGCCCCGACGTTCCATGAGGATGCCCTTGGCCTGCCCGATGACATCGCGGCTGCTGATGGCCTCGACGAGCTGGGCCTTCTCCACCTCGGCCGCGGTGGTCGCGAACGTCGCGGTGAGAGCAGTGGACGCGTGCGCGGCCAGGATCACCGCGATGTCGCGGTCGGTGTCGTCGAGGCCGTGGGCCTGCGAGGTGTAGACGTTCAGGGTTCCCATGCGGGGCGGCTCCTGCTGGGGGTAGAGCCCGATCGTCAGGCAGTCCCGGATCCCCGCCCGCGCCGCGGTCGGTCCCCACCGCGGGAACCGCTCGTCGACGGCGAGGTCGCCGGACTCGGCGATCCCGAGGCCGCGGGTCTCGAAGGCCTGCAGGATCGGACCCTCACCGAGCGAGTACTGCAGCTCGTCCAGGTGCTGGGCCAGCGGCGCGGTCGCCACGAGCGTGTCGAGCCCGCCGCCGTCGGCGCGCAGCGTCACGCTCACGACCTCGGCGCCGGGCACCACGGCCTGCGCGGTGGCCGCTACACGGGTCAGGACCTCGTGCACGGTGGTGACATCGAGCAGCTCACCGGCCAGCGCGGCGAACTCGACCGCCACGCCGTCCGGGATCCCCTGCCGGCGCCGTCCGCCGTCGGCGTCTTCCATCGCCACCTGCACTCCTCGTGGACATCGCCGCACCCGGACGGGGGAAGCCTCTCATCCCCCGGCCGAGCGATCGACCGCCAGTGACAGGGCCTCTACCCGGACCGGGGCTCAGGCGCACTGCTGTCGCCTCCGCGACACTCCATCCGCCGCCGCTAGGAGAGGACTGGACATGGACCATCTGGGAGACCTGCTCGCGTGGGTGCAGCGAGAAGCCCCTGCGACGCACGCTGCCATCCGTCCGCCTGCTGACGAAGCCACCCGCTGGGCAGCAGAGCGCCGAACCGGTGGATGGCCCTGGCCGGCTGATGTGATCGATCTCTACACCAGGTGCGACGGCCTGGAGCGGACACCCAGCGGTTACCTGCTCCCCGGGTACCGACCGCTCGCGCTCGACGAGGTCGTGCAGTGGTGGGAGGTGATGCTGCACGCCGAGGAAGGCGGGCCGCAGCCGCCCGACGGAGAAACAGCTCGCGGCCACTTCTTCGCCCAGTTGGCGGCCAACCCCTCCGTGGAGCTGCACCAGTTGAACGCAGCCCGAGCCGGCACGAGGACCGGACGCTTCATCGGGCCGTGGCTCCCTGTCGCGGAGGACCAGAGCGGCAGCTTCCTCGTCGTCGACCGGCGACGGGGTCCCCGACGGTACTGCGTACTCGAGATGGACGAGGTGGACGTCGATGCGGGTGGACGCTCGTGGCGGCGTCTGGACGCACTCTTCGAGGATGTCCTCGGCCGACTCGTGTCCGGCGACGTCCCGGTCATCGGAGGGCGACTCGTGTGGGACGAGTAGCCCCTCGCCCACCGGAGCCCGTCCTACTGCGCCGGATGGCCCACACCGCGCCGGCCGACCTGCTGCAGCCAGAGCTCGAACCCGTCGAGCAGTCGCGCCAGACCGAACTCGAACAGTGACTCCTGAGTCATCTCGACCTCGGGGACGGCCGCGATCGCGGTCAGCATGGGGAAGCTCCATCTGGCGAGCACGGCTTCCATCGACGGCTGGGTGACCCGCATCCACTGGTCGGCGGTCAACCCGGTGTCCTGCTCGGCGCGCAGCTCGGCCTCCAGCCCGATCGCGCAGCCGCGGACGAAGCCGGCCACCGTCACCCCGGCGTGCAGCATGGTCGTCGGGCTCAGCCCGAACCCGTCGAACGCGCGCAGCAGCGCCTCGGTGTGCACCATCCCGTGCGGTGCCTGCTGCGGGCGGGACGTGGACAGCTGCCCCGGCACCCAGGGATGGCGCTGGTAGGCCGTCCACTGCAGGTGCGCGATGTACTCGATCCGCTGGCGCCAGCCCCATCCGTCCGGCGACGGCGGAGCTGTCACCGGCGTCGGCAGCGGGTACTCGGCGAACACCGCGTCGAGCATCATCGCCAGCAGTTCGTCCTTGCCGCGCACCCTCGGGTAGATCGACATGGTGGGCACGCCGAGTTCGGCGGCGATCCGGCGCATCGACAGCGCGCCCAGGCCGTCGGCGTCGGCTATCCGCAGGGCCACCGCCACCACCTGCTCGGTGCTCAGCCCGGCTGCGTCCCTGACCCGCCGGGGGCCGGGCTCGGGTACCCGGGCCGGGCCCGGCGCCCGGTCCGGCCGGTCGACCACGACGGTGCCGACCCCGGGAACGGCCCGGACCAGGCCGTCGTCGCGCAGGGCGGCCAGCACCCTGGTCGCGGTGGCCAGGGCGACCCCGTGCTCGCGGGCGATCCGCCGGGCCGAGGGCACGGTGGCCCCGGCCGCGAGGTCCCCGCTGGCGATCCGGGTGCGCAGACCGTCGGCGATGCGCTGGTAGGTCGGCCGCTCGGACAAGGGGAACCTCCGTACTAGTACACCTGTGGACGCCGCCCCAGCACACCTCTGTGTGTACTAGAACGCTCTTCGTCATCCAGCACGTCAGCGGCTAGCGTACTGTTCGGATACAGCGTACGGGGCGGGAGTGGAGATGAGTACGGTTCTGATCAGCGGGGCAGGCATCGCCGGTGCGGCGGCGGCGTACTGGCTGGACCGGTTCGGGTTCACCGCGACCGTGGTCGAGCGGGCGGCCGCGCCGCGGCCCGGCGGGCACGCGGTGGACCTGCGCGGAGCCTCGCCCGGGGTGGTGGCGCGGATGGGGCTGCTGGACGCGGTCCGCGAACGGGCGCTGCACGAGCTGGGCATGGCCCACGTCGACGCCGACGGCCGGGTCAGGGCCCGGATGCCGGCCGGGGCGTTCGGCGGCCGGGGTGCGGTGGCCGACATCGAGATCCTGCGCGGCGACCTGGCCGGGATCCTGGTCGGGGCCACCCGGGAGCGGGTCGAGTACCGCTACGGCGACCGGATCACCCAACTGGACCAGGACGCCGACGGCGTGGACGTCCGCTTCGCCTCCGGCCGGACCGAGCGCTACGACCTGGTCATCGGCGCGGACGGCGCGCACTCCCAGGTCCGCTCGATGGTGTTCGGGCCGGAGGAGCGGTTCGTCCACCCGATGGGCGCGCACACCGCGCACTTCAGCATCTCCGCCGAGCGGGCCGCCGCCGACGGCCTGGACCGCGACGGCTGGTTCACCCTGCACAGCGTCCCCGCCCGGCGGCTGGCCGCGCTCCGCCCGGACCGGGGCGACGGCGTCAAGGCCATGTTCATGTTCGGCTCCGACCTGGTGTCGCAGGACGACCTGCACGACCCCCGCACGCTGCTGCGCAGGCTGTTCGCCGACGTCGGCTGGCACGCGCCGGCGATGCTGGCCGCGATGGACACCGCCGAGGACTTCTACTTCGACGGGTACTCGCAGGTGAGAATGCCGTCCTGGGTGTCGGGGCGGGTGGTGCTGCTCGGGGACGCGGGCTACTGCCCGTCGCCGATCAGCGGGCAGGGCACCAACCTGGCCCTGGTCGGGGCGTACGTGCTGGCCGGCGAGCTGGCGCTGGCCGCGGCCGGCGGCGACCCGGTGCCCGGGCTGGCGGCGTACCAGCGGGTGCTGGCCGACTACGTCGAGCGCAACCACGAGCTGCCCCCGGGCGGGGTGAACTCGATGCTGCCGAAGTCCCGGCTGGGCATCACCGCGGGCCAGGTCCTCATGCGGATCATGACCAGCCGGCTGCTCGAGCCGCTGGCGGCGCGGATGTTCGCCGGCCACGAAGAGACCTTCGCCCCACGCGACTACCCGGCCGAGCTGCGCCGAATGTCCGCTGCCGACCCGGCGTGACCGCGCTCGTCAGCGACTGGAGCCCGCCGCCGCAGCGGCGATACCGCCGCCCACCCGCGAGCACGCCTTCACCGAGCAGGGCAGCGCGCTGCTGCTCAGGGAGTCACGCCGCTGCTCCGCCCGGCCGTGGGAGGTGGTCCCGCTCATCGAGGAAGTCCGGCAACTCGCGCAACGGCGTGTGGATGGCGGACGCCGGGGTGCCCGTGCACCACCTCCGCAAGATCGCGGGACACGGCTCGCTGACCACGACGCAGCGGTACCTCCAGCCGGACCAGCAGTCGGTCACGGACGCGGCGGCGCCGCTCTCCGGACACCTCCGCGGGTCCCGAACGGGTCCCGAGCTGCGGCATCATGCGGCCCGGACCGGACCGCTGTCGCAAGATCGCGTCCTCGCAGCGTTGGTGCTGGTGGGAACGTGAAACGGGCGGCTCCCACTGCTGTGGGAACCGCCCGTGTCTGCCGCTGGGACGACAGGATTTGAACCTGCGACCCCTTGACCGCCAAGGCACGCCCACCACGTCACCCACATGGGCGGACTGGACTCCCCCACAGGTGAGGTGTCCGTTGCTGTCCGGGCTGGTCCGCGGTCTACAACCGGCAGGTGTGGACGGTCGCGGTGGATTCGACCATCGTGCGGGCGCATCAGCATGCGGCCGGGGCTCGGCACGCACCGCCGGTCGACGTGCCCGCCGACCGCCTCGAACCGAGCGCATTGAGCCCTTCGAGCCGGGCGGCCACGCACTCGGCCATGAGTACGGGGGGCGGTGTCGAATGACGAGAATCCGCGCGACTCGAGCCGTGATCGCAGGCGTGATCGGGAGACGTTGGGCCGCTCACGCGGCGGTCTGAGCACGAAGATCCACTTGGCGGCGGACGGTCGTGCCAGGTCGCAGTGGCCCCGCAGAGGCTCCTAGATCTGAGATGGCCGACGTCGTGCACGCACCCCAGGAGGCGCAGATGAGCACGGGCGACGAGCGGCTGGACGCCGTCGAGGATGGCATCGACGAGGCCGAGGATGTCGCCAACCGGGTCGAGGACGACGAGGGCCTGGGCCTGCGCCACCGCGAGACGGACCAGCACGGCACCTTCGAGCTCTCGGGCGACGACCGGATCGCGGGGGAGAACCCGAGCCAGGGGCGCGACGCGGGAGCCCCGGGCGAGGCCTCGGAGCGGTGACCGCCGAGCCCGCCGTCCTCAGCCGGGCGCGGGTTCGGCGCCGGCGGCGCGGCCGACCTCGGCCAGGCGCTGCTCCAGGAAGGCGCGCTCCGCGGCGTTCGCCGTGAGCTCCATCGCGCGCCGGTACGACCGAGCCGCGCCGGCGGCGTCGCCGAGGCGGCGCAGCAGGTCAGCGCGGGTGGCGGGGAGGTAGGGGTAGTCGGCGAGCCGGGGATCGGTCGCCAGCTCGTCGAGGAGCGGCAGGGCGGCGGCCGGACCGTCGGCGAACGCCACGGCGACGGCCCGGTTGAGCGCGACCACCGGGGTGTTCCACACTGTCAGCAGCCGGTCGTAGAGGTGCACGACGCGCGGCCAGTCGGTCTGCTCCAGGGACGGCGCGATCGCGTGCACGCCGGCGATCGCCGCCTGCAGGGTGAACCGCCCGGGTGGGCCGGACGCCAGCGCCCCGGCCGTCACCGTGAGCCCCTCCAGGATCGCGCGCTGGTCCCAGCGCGTCCGGTCCTGGTCGGCGAGCAGGAGCAGCCGGCCCTGCTCGTCGGTCCGGGTGGCCCGGCGCGCGTCGGTGAGGAGCAGCAGGCCCAGCAGGCCGCGGGTCTCGGCCTGCTCGGGGAGCAGCGCGGCGAGGGTGCGCGCGAGGTGCAGGGCCCGGTCGCAGAGCTCCTGGCGGACGAGCGCGTCCCCCGCGCCGGCGGTGTGGCCGGTGCTGAAGAGCAGGTGGACGGCGGTGAGCACGCTGTCCAGGCGCTCGGGCAGCTCCGCCCGGCCCGGGACCCGGTAGGGGATCCGCGCTGCGGAGATCTTCTTCTTGGCCCGGGTGATCCGGGCCGCCATCGTCGGTTCGGACACCAGGAAGGCCCGGGCGACGTCGGGCGTGGGAACGCCGCAGACCAGGCGCAGGGTGAGGGCGACGCGGGCCTCGGGGGCGAGGGTGGGGTGGCAGCAGGTGAACACCAGCCGGAGCCGGTCGTCCGGCACCGCGGCGTCGGGCCGGTCCGAGTCGGCCGGGTCGTGCGGGTCGACGGTCGCCGGCTCCACGAGCAGCGGGAGCTTGCGCCGGAGGGTGACCTCGCGACGCAACCGGTCCAGCGCCCGGTTCCGCGCCGCCGTGGTCAGCCACGCGCCGGGCCGCTCCGGGACGCCGTCCCGGGTCCAGGCCCGCAGCGCGCTGACGTACGCCTCCTGCGCGCACTCCTCCGCGACGTCCAGGTCGCCCGCGACGCGCACCGTGGCGGACAGCACGAAGGCCCACTCGGAGCGGTGGGCCTGCGCCAGCGCGGCAGCGACCGCGTCCGCCTGGACGGCGGACGCGGTCGACTCGTCGCGGGGGGCGGTCAGAACGGGTTCGTCGTCGGGTCCACGACCGGGCGGACCTCGACGCCGCCGCCGGGGGCCGGGCACAGCTTGGCCATCTCGAGGGCGTGGTCGAGGTCGCGCGCCTCGACGACGTAGAAGCCGCCGAGGGCCTCCTTGGTCTCGACGAACGGGCCGTCCGTCACCGTGCCGCCACCCCTGATCGAGGTGGCCGTCGTCGTGGGCGCGAGCGCCTCCCCGCCCGCCAGGGACCCACCGAGCTCGAAGACGTGCTTGACGAACGCGCTGTGCGCGTCGACCACCGCGCCCCACGCCTCGGGCGACATGGTCGCGTAGACGGCCGGGTCGTCGTAGATGAAGATCGCGTACTTGGCCATGGAGCTGCCTCCTGCACTGGGTCGCGGGCCGGCCTGTCCGGCTCCGTCATCAACGACGACGAACATCCTGCCGCCGGATCGACAGCCAGGCCCGGATCTCCTCGAAGATTCTGCCGGCGCCGCCGCCGCCGTGCGTGCCGGAGTCCGCTCCGCGTGCTGGAGTGCACTCCAGCGGCCCCACCTGACGCTCCGTCTCGCCGCGGAGCGGCGCGACGGGATGCCGCCGCCGAGGCCTGGTCACTCAGTCGGTCACCCACCGGGGTTCGAGGATCACGGAGGCCCCGACGCGGTGGCGGTACGGACTCGTAGCTGGAGTCGAGTCGCTACACGTCCCTGCTGGTGGAACGCGGAACGGGCGGCCCCTCGTGAGAGGAACCGCCCGTTGGTCGACCGTCGGGACGACAGGATGTGAACCTGCGACCCCTTGACCCCCAGGCACGTCCAGCACGGTTTTGACGTGGCACGGGCACGACCCCTTGTAGTGCTTCTCCGCGTCGGGACCGGTGCTCATCAGCGCCCGCGAGCGCGCCGCCAGCCCGAGCGCCCACTCGGTGCCGCTCGCGCGCGCTCGCGAGTCGAGTTCCTGGAGAGCAGCGGCTGCACGCTCGGGTCGGCCGACGCGGACGGCCGCCTCGATCAGCTCGGGCAGTGCTGAGTTGCTGTGCGGCAGCTCGTCGGTGTCGCACGCCCGCGCGGCAGCGTCCAGGGCGGCCGGGTACTCGCCCACGCCGTTGTGGAGCACCGCCAGCGCGTACTGGGTCCGGCTGACCTCGGTGCCCGTCGGCGGTCCGGCCCCCCCTGCGCGGTAGCGGCCTGCAGCTTGGTGATCTCGGCCCGACGGCCCCGCCACCCCGCGAGCCCGATCCAGGCGTAGGGCATCGGCACGGCCCCGGTGGCCCGCGTGAGCGCAGCCTCCTCGACCGCCAGCTCCTCCGCGCGGGCGAACTCGCCGGCGACGAGCAGCATGAAGGACAGGACGATGAGCGCGGCGGGGAGGGCGAACTCACCCAGCGCCGGCAGAATGACAGCAGCACCGGCCGACCCGACCGCCGTCGTCCACACCAGGCGCGCCGGTCGGTACGCCGACTGGCCGCCGCCCTGCGGCGCGCCGGTTACTGCCAGCCGCGGTCGCTTCCGCGTGCAGCACGGCACTCGGGTCAGCCACAGGATCGACCGATCTCCACGTGTGCTGGCTCACATGCCGGGTACCTGCGCTGCGCCGCGGTAGTACCGCGGGTGACCCCGCCCCGTGACGAACGGACACCTCCATGTGCACGAGCCAGCGCCCCCGCATGCACGCCCGGCCCGCCGCATGAGCGCCGACGCCACCACCGGCGACGTCACCGCGCCCGAGGCCCGGCTGACCGGGTCCGTCGTCGTCGTCGCCCTGGTCTCCGCGATCTCCGGCCTGCTCTACGGCTACGACACCGGCATCATCTCCGGGGCCCTGCTGCAGATCAGCGACGAGTTCCAGATCGGCAGCGGTTGGGAACAGGTCATCGCCGCCAGCATCCTGCTCGGTGCCGTCATCGGCGCCCTCGTCTGCAGCCGGCTCGCCGAGCGCCGCGGCCGCAAGGGCACGCTGGTGCTCATCTCGGTCACGTTCGTCGTGGGCGCCATCGCCTGCGCGTTCGCGCCGGACCCGCTCACGCTGTCGCTCGGCCGCGTCGTGCTGGGCGTCGCGGTCGGCGGGGCCACGCAGACGGCCCCGATGTTCGTCGCCGAGCTCGCGCCCGCGGCGTTCCGGGGGCGGCTCGTGCTGTTCTTCCAGATCGCGATCGGCGTCGGCATCGTCATCGCGACGATCGTCGGCGCCACCGAGACCCTCGACTGGCGGGTCGCGATCGGCGCTGCCGCCGTTCCGGCCGCGGTGATGCTCGCGCTGGTGATGCGGCTCCCCGAGAGCCCCCGCTGGCTCATGAGCCGCGGCGACCGCGACCGCGCCCAGGAGGTGCTGCAGCGCGTGCGGCACGAGGGCGCCGACGTCGAGGCCGAGCTGGAGGAGATCGCCGCCCTGGCCCGCGCCGAGGAGCGCGCCCGCACCCGCGGCTGGTCCGGACTGCGCGCCCGCTGGGTGCGCCCCGCCCTCGTGGTGGGCTGCGGCATCGCGATCTTCACACAGCTCAGCGGCATCGAGATGATCATCTACTACTCGCCGACGATCCTGACCGACAACGGCTTCTCCACCACCGCCGCGCTGCAGGTGTCGGTGGCACTGGGCGTCGCCTACCTCGTGGCCCAGCTGGTGGGCCTGAGCATCGTCGACAAGGTCGGCCGTCGCCGCCTCGCCCTCATCATGATCCCGGGCGCGGCGCTGAGCCTCATCGTGCTCGGCGCCCTGTTCGCCACCGGCGCGAACGGACGCGAGAACACGCCGTTCATCATCGCCTGCCTGATCGTGTTCATGCTGTTCAACGCGGGCGGGCTGCAGCTGCTGGGCTGGCTGACCGGCTCCGAGGTCTACCCGCTGGCCGTCCGCTCGGCCGGGACCGCAGCGCAGTCGGCCGCGCTGTGGAGCACGAACCTGCTCATCACCCTCACGCTGCTGTCGATGATCGAGACGATCGGTGTCGGCCCGTCGATGTGGGTGTACGCCGGCTTCAACGTCGCGGCGTTCGTGTTCGTCCTCCTGCGCCTGCCCGAGCTCAGCGGCTGGAGCCTGGAGCAGATCGAGAGCCGGCTCGGCGACGGGCGCTTCCGGCCCAAGGACTTCGCCCACCCTCCCGTCGCCGGCAAGCGGTAGCCCCACCCGGACGTCACGCGGGTGAGGAGTGACCGCTGCGCACCCGACCGCCGCGCGACCACCTGGAGTGGCGGGACACTCCGGAGTGTCCTGGCGGGACACTCCGGAGTGCCGGACACCGCGGGGGCCTCCAGGGTCGCGCCGGCGGTCATCGAGCGCTCCACCGCTGCCGGGAGCGAGCCGTGGGCGACCGCGTCCGCCCACCTCGCCGACGCCAGCCACCCCCGCTCCGGGCGAGCAGATCTCGGCGGTGATCGACGCTGCGGTCCTGCGCGTCGGACTCGACCACCTCCCGTCCTCGGGCCGGGGCGCGCCCGTCGCGGACACCGCCGCGCTGCGGGAGCGGCTGTGGGCGCTGGCCGCATCGTCGGCCACGTGCTCGTCCTCAGCGACCGGCTGCGCCGCCTGCGCACCGACCGCGGAGCCCTACCATCGGGCGACACGACGCGAAGCCCAGCGTCGCCACGCCCGCCCGCCACGGGACTCCACGCTCGGAACGCAGTCGACCTCGGAGGCCGAGTTGCCAGTTGCAGCACCGTTCGCACACCGAGCGGCCCCGCGCTGACCGGCCAACGTCGGCGATCCAGCAGACGGGCACCAGCTCGACCTCGCCCCCGCAGGAGGGTCCGACCCGGGTAGGCCAGCAGCCTGCCGTAGCGGTCCATCACCTCCCCGGCGAAGGCCAGGAAGAACAAGAACTCCTCCACCGTCTTCCCGGCGGCGGTGCAGTCACCCTCGACCAGCTGCTCCAGCGCCCGGGTCGCGGCGGGGGGCCAGATCGGTGTGGTTGGCGGCGGTGCCCGGTCCGGTGCGCTCCTTCAGGTGCGCGCGCAGGCTCGGGTCCAGGGGCTGATCGTGTCCTGGCAACGCATCGCGGCCGGGAGGCTCGTGTTCGACGTGTGGCCCGCTTTCAGCCACGCCCCGAGGACGAGGAGCTGACCAGCGCCGCGCGGACGCTGCTGGCGGTCAAGGCTCAGGCGCCGCACAGCGCCCGGTCGAGCGCGTCGTTCACGAGGCTGTAGTACCCGAGCAGGCGCTCCTCGTCGGCCGGGTCGACGACCGCCCACGGCAGCGCCGTCACCGCGATGGTCACCGCGGTCCCGTCGGGGCCGACGGCGTTGCGGGTCTGGGTGCCGGGGATGTCGCCGCCGTGGCCCCACGCCGTGCCTCCGCAGCTGAGCGGGTTGCTCTCCCACCCCAGCCCGTAGGCAGCCTCGGGCAGCAGCTCGTCGCCGGCCGGCACGGTGCGCTGCAGCTCGGCCAGGCTCTCGGCCTTCAGCAGCGTGCCGTCCAGGGTGGCCTGCATGAAGCGGTCGAGCTCGCTCGGAGTGGAGACCAGCGCCCCGGCCGCCCCGGCCCAGGACGGGTCCATAGTGGTGAGGTCCTGCAGCTCGCCAGGAACGTCGGCGTGGTAGCCCGACGGGTGCTCGCCCCGCAGCGTGCGCTCCCCGGGGACGGGCAGGTACGTCCGCTCCAGGCCGAGGGGCTGGACCACCCGCTCGTCGACCTGCTCGTACAGGGGCCGCCGGGTCACCCGCTCGACGAGCAGACCCAGCACCAGGTAGTTCGTGTTGGTGTACTCGTGGCGCTCCCCCGGCGCGAACACGGCCGGGCGGGCCAGGGCGATGTCGAGCACGTCGCGCGGGGAGAAGAACGCGTCACGCACGCCGAACGCGTCGAGGCCGAACTCGTCGGTGGACTCGGGCAGGCCGCTGGTGTGCTGGAGCAGCTGACGGACGGTGATGGCCGTGCCGTCGATGCCGTCGCCCGTCAGGAGCCCTGGCAGGTAGGTGTCCACGGGCTCGTCGAGCGCGACGAGGCCCTCCTCGACGAGCTGGAGCACGACCACGGCGACGACCGGCTTGGTGTTGCTGCCGACGCGGACCTCCCCGTCGACCGGCGGCGGGGCACCGGTGCTCCGGTCGCCTGTCCCGACGGCCACGTCGACGCGCTCGCCGTCGGGGCCGGTGACGGACGCGAGGACGGCGGGGTAGCCGGCGTCGACGATGGGCTGCAGGTCCGCCGCGAGCCGCTCCTCCGCCGGGGTGCGGCTCGACGGGCCGGTCTCTGCGGTCGAGGCCTCGGTGTCGCCCGAGGCTTCCGCGCGGGTGTCGTCCGGCAGGTCGGCCCCGCAGGCGGCGGTGGCCAGGACGAGGAGGGCGGCCCCGGCGGCCACGGCGCGACGACGGGCCGGTCCCGGGGCGGGTCGCCGGTCCAGGCGCCGGGGCGGGGTGGTCTTCTCGGCGATCTCACGGGTGCTCCAGGCCATGGCCCCACCCCACACCGTGCCCCAGCGGCACGGTCAAGTCCGATCACCAGGGCTGGACCCCGGGCGGACCCGGGCACGGACGCCGGCCCCGAGGGGCAGCACCAAGGCGATCAACATGATCGTCACCGTCCGGGGCAGGAAGCGTTCGCTGCGACGGGCGGTCGTACCGGTGGTGGTCAGGGCGGTGGACATCGCGGTGCCTCCTGGTGCGGTCGGACGGGATGGGACAGAGCGGCCTTCGGAGCTTGTTGCGGCCCTGTCATCAGTTCCCGTCGATCACACCCTGGCGGCCATCGTCGGGAGCTCGCCGCGCCGCGATTGAAAATGTTGAACTGCCGCGCTGCGGTAGCACGGCGCACTCACCGGACGAACTCCCGCACAGCGTCACCGTCAGCGTCCGACCGACGAGGGGACTCGTGCACACAGCCGTCCGAATCGTTGCTCTGGTCCTGTCCGCCGCGGCGGCACTCGGCCTCGTCTGGGTGCTCATTCCGCGCCCGAGTACCGAGAACCCGAGTTACCAGGTGCCCGACGAGCTGCGGCGGGCCTGCGCGTCCCCCTCCGCCGCAGAGCAGACGGCGCTCAACATGATCGACCGTCGGCTCGAGGACGCTGCGGCCGCGGTCCCCGACGCGCTCGCGTTGTTCCGCGGCGCCTCGGTATCTTCGCAGGCGCCCTGTACCTTGCGCGGCAGAGAATCGAAGAGAATCGGCCGGATGCCCGAATGTGGCTACATCAGGGGTAGTCAAGACGATTTGGGAGGCCTAGGAGTGCTCGCCGTCGTGTAACGCGCCTTCGGGCTGATCCGAGTACCGCTCCGGGGCGTAAGTACTCGTTCGATAGACCCTCCTCTCACGATAGAGTAGATTGACTGCGCTAGCCAGGGCGGGGTTTCCCCGCCCCGATCTCGCCCCTAATGTTCGCCCGGTGAGCGTTCTGCACGAGCCGGAGGCCGCCGTCCGCCACGGCCTGCCACCCCTGGGTTCCGACGAGCGGGTGCCGGTGTACCGGCCCTACCTAGGGCCGGAGGTGCAGCGAGCGGCGGCCGATGCGCTCGAAGCCGGCTGGCTGGGCATGGGCCGGCTGAGCCGGCAGTTCGAGGAGGCCCTCGAGACGAGGCTCGGCGGGGACCGCCACGTCGTGTCCACCAACTCCTGCACCGAGGCCCTGCACATCGCGGGGCGGCTCATCGGGCTCGGCCCGGGCGACGAGGTGATCGCTCCCTCGTTCACCTACGTCGCCGGCCACCAGGCCGTCACCCGCACCGGAGCCGAGGTCGTGTTCTGCGACGTCGAGCCGGCGAACCTCTCGATCGACCCCGAGCGGATCGAGGAGCTCGTCACCCCGGCCACCCGCGCGATCCTCGCGGTGGACTACCTCGGGCTGCCCTGCCGGCTCGACGAAGTGCTGGAGATCGCCGCGCGGCACGGGCTCCGGGTGTTGGAGGACGCGGCGCACGCGTTCGGCACCGTCAGCGACGGGCGCCCGGTCGGCTCGTTCGGCGACCTGACCTGCTTCAGCTTCGGCCCGGTCAAGATGATCACGACGTTGGAGGGCGGCGCCGTGGTCACCCCGCACGCGCAGGACGTGCAGGTGCTGCACGAGCTGCGCCACCTCGGTGTCGACTCCGACACCGACGCGCGCTACCGCAACCAGCGCAACTGGGAGTTCGACGTGGTGCGGCAGGGCTACCGCTGCCACCTCGGGTCGGTCCCCGCCGCCATCGGACTGGCCCAACTGGAGATGGTCGACGAGTTCATCGCCAACCGGCAGGCCTACTGCCGGTTCTACGACGATGCGTTCCGCGACCTGCCCGACGTCCAGTTGTTCGCCACCGACTGGGAGGGCGTCGCCCCGTACATCTACGTGTTGCGGGTGCGCGACGCGACCCGGCGCCACGACCTCATCCGGTACCTGGCCGAGCGCGGGGTCGCCACCGGCGTGCACTTCCTCGGCGCGCACGGATTCTCGTTCTACGAGCACGCGCGGCGCGGGGACCTGTCGGTGACCGACCTCGCCGTCGAGCAGGTGATCACGCTGCCGCTGCACCCGTACATGGAACCGGGAACGCTGCGGCGCGTCACTGACGGTGTCCTGTCCTTCTTCGCCCGTCCCTGACTGGAGCCTCGCAGTGGCCCTACGTCTCGTCTACCGCTCCTACGGCGGCGAGAACCGCAAGGACCGACCCGCCTACTACTCGAAGAGGCTGTGCCTGCTCAACGCCTTGCAGGCGGCCGACCGGGCTGGCCTGGAGGTCACCTTCATCAACAACGGGCCGATCGCCGAGGAGCTGGTGGCGCTCATGCGCCCGCGCGGAGAGATCGTGACGCTGCCCGACGTCGGGATGCGCCGCTCGTTCCTCACCGGACTGCGGCTGCCCGGCGAGCGGGGCTGGCCGGCCGGTGACGTCGTGTACTTCTGCGAGGACGACTACCTGCACCTCCCGGATGCGTTCGTGGCCCTGCGGGCGGCCGCCGAAACCCTGGACGCGTCCTACTTCGCCCTGTACGGGGCGCTGCTCGACGACGAGGACGCCGCCGAGGGCGTGATCTGGGACCTGGAGAAGCAGGACAGCGAGGTGGTCCTTCCACGCGGCTTCCGCCGGGCCGACCCCGTCGAGGTGGACGGCGTGGTGTGGAAGCACATCTTGTCCACCACTAGCACCTTCGGCGCCCGTGTCGGGGCACTCGCCAAGGACGTCGGCATCTTCTGGCAGTCCGGCCTGCCGCACCGCACGATGTACCGCGACTACGACATGTGCGTGACCTACCAGGGCTACGAGGCCTACCCGTGGGGCGAGCTGGCCCGGGAGCTGGTACTGCAGGGCCGGGGACCCCTCGCCAAGCGGGCCCGCCAGGCCGCACTGGTGCCGTTCAAGACAGCGATGAACCTGCGCTCGCACCGCCGGCCACAAAACCGGCACCGCCTCGTGTGCGCCGCACCCAACCTCGGCTGCCACATGGAGTCAGCGTTCCTCTCCCGCGGCCACAACTGGGAGCACATCGCCCGCGACACCGCCGAGCACGCCGGGGAGCCATCCCTGGTCGCCTAGTCACTGCCCGGGACGCTGTAGGGCCGAATCTGACCACTTCAGGCGGCACGGCGACGACGAGACAGCAGATCACCTCAACGCCTATTCCTGGTTAGCTCGGCGGCGTTCTCCTCACGGCGCTGCTGCAGCTGCTTGTGCAGGCCCTCCCCGGAGGTGCGCGCGGTTTCCCGCACCTTGCCCACCGCGGTGGCCACGGCCGGGACTCGCCCTGCCCGGCGACCCGGGCGCGGCGCTGGCACCCCAAGCGGCCGCGGCTGTCCTCCTTGCCAACACGCTGGCCCGCTCCGGCCGTCCGGCACCACCTTGCCGAGAAGCTCGCTGGCCCCCCTATGGCTGATGGGGGCCCCCGCCTTTCCGCACCCGCCGACCCGTCAGGAACTAGCCAGCGTTCACCTCTGCTTCACGCTGAGGTTCCTGCGCCGCTTCCCACCAGTCCCGGACCCTAGGGACCTGACTTCGTTCCGCCGGGAGCCTGATGGACCACGCATTCGCGGCGATCCTGCTCGGCCTCGCGACCGTGCTGCTGCCGATCGCAGTCCGCGGGGCAGTAGGGCTCTGGCCGCGCCAGCAGGGCACTCCGCACGCAGCGCAACCCCAGACGCCGCGTCGCAACTTGGTCCCCGTCGATCCTCTCGGCGGAGGGCGAGGCGGTGTCGAAGGAACGGCCGACCGCTGAGTGAGCGGCGCGGCTCGGAACCTCAGACACCGGCGAGCAGGCGCCGGTTGCTGATCGCCCATCCGCGGTTGGTCGCTGGCGAGCGCGCTCGCGACCAGCGCGATGCAGCCGCACGACCGGTGTCAGTTCGGAATGGCAGGCGCTAACCCCGGGTCAGCTCCTCCGCAACCTTATCCTCTGCCTTGGTGCTGCTGGCTGCCCTTAGCCCCGGCCGGTCGAGCTCGGCGCGCAGCGCGGCCGCGAACTCGGCCACCGACACCAGCGGCCCCGCCGCCGCACCGCTCCCGCCGATGTCCACCTCACCGTCCGCGTTGCGCGAGGTCGTGGCGCCGCGATAGCAGTGAGCCCTTTGAACTGCGGTACAAGGCCTGTGCGCTTTCAGGCACTGAGCCGGGTCTCTAGGCGGTCGATGCGGCTGGTGACGCGCTCGAAGTAGTACGCCCGCTCGCGGGGTACGCCGGCGTCCTCGTGCCCCCCGGACTCCAGCTCGCTCCGGCGGATCCACCGCTGGACCCACCACAACGTGGAGCCCAGCAGGGTCATCGGCTCCCACCACCCGACGCGCTCAGCGACCTCAGCCTGCCGGAACTGGTCGCCGAGCCCGTCCGCGTAGCCGGCCCAGAACGCCTCGCGCTCGCAGGCGGTGAGCGCGTTCTGGTCGAAGGCGTAGGCGATCTCGTCGGCCGGGTCCCCGAGCCGGGTGTACTCCCAGTCGATCAAGCGAGGGCTGGGACTCCAGAGCACATTGCCCGGCCCGATGTCGCCGTGCAGAAGCGAGAGCGTGCCCGCAGCCGAGAAGCTCGGCGCGTCCTGCGCCGCACCAAGACTGGCCGCCAGTGCGTCCGCGGCGCTCCGCAGGCGGCGCTGGAGATCGCCGGGCAGCGGGTCCCGCGCCCAGGCCAGGGTGGCCAGGATCGAGTGCAGCCTATCCTCGGCATAGGCCCTCACGGTGGTCGCGGGGCCCAGCGACTCGCTCAGGGCGTCGAGGGGACGCCGGTGGACCCAGGCGACGAGCGCCGCGAGGTCCTCGATCTCCGCTGGTCCTACCGCGTGGAGATCCCGGTCGGGCCCGGGGAGGTACTGCATGCACATCACTGGGGTGGCGAACCACGCACTGGTCGGGCGGAAGTCGAACAGCTCCGGAGCGGCACTGCCGCCGACCACCCCGAGCACGGCGGCCTCGCGCCCCGCCTGGACCACGTCGGCGCTGTCGCCGCCCAAGCAGATTCGGACCACCACGTCCCGAGTGGCTGCCCCGATGGCGCACCTGACCCGGTACACCGAGTGGCGGTTGCCGTGCTCGAACCGGGAGACCGCGGTGATGGCCTCGTCGGGGCAACCCATGACGTCGCAGGCGTACCCGCGGACCGCGATCTCCTCGCGCTGGTCGGTGGACTGGACCACGGCCGCACCGTAGAGGGCGAAGTCCAACACCGCACTGCTTCGACCAGGCGCCGCCGCCGCTGCACCTGGGCCGGGAACGCGGCCACCGCGCCCTCAGGCGTCGGCGAGGTCGATCGACCCGAACACCACGACCACGACCGCCATCACCACGAACGGCCACATTTCGGCCTGCCGCTGATACGTGGGCGGCCCCAGGAGCGCCCCGGTCCGAGTCGCCGGCCCGCGTAACACCCGGCCGGCGGCTCGACGACCCGGCCGGCCCGGGCGACGGTCCGGGCCGTAGCACGGCAGGCGGAGCGCCGGCCCGGCCAGCAGCGGCGGTGAGGCTGCGGTCGGTCTCGCGCCGGGGTGAGCGCGACCCGAGCCGAGGGTGTCACGACGAAGCCGTGCGTCCCTGGCTCTGTTCAGGCCGTGCGGGTTCCCGGCCGTGGCGGCGGCCCTGGCGGCGGCGAGAACGGCTCAAGCTGGACGGCGAGGTGGCCCCACGCCGCCGGCTGGGGCGTGGACGGCACGTGCGGGACGCCCCACCGGCAGGTCGGTGGCGGACAGCGGGTCGTTCCCGGCTGCTGCGATGGCGCTAACGGCGTGCGCTGGCGTGCGGGGGGTCGACGGTCGCCACGTCCTCGGGGTCGGTGTGCTGGGCGAGTGTGTAGAACCGCACCTCGTGACCGTCGGGGTCGTGCAGTTCCGGCAGGATCCAACCGATGCTCGCCCAGTGGACCCCGGCGTGGTGCTCACCGAGTTCGGACAGCCGGGTGGCCAGCCGGTCGATCGCGTCCCGGTCGGGGACGCCGATGGCGAAGTAGTCGAACCCGGCCGCTGCGACCGCCCGTGCGGGGTCGGTGCGCAGGGCCAGGTCAGGACCGCCGCGGGGGTGCTGCAGCACGAGCCCCATGACGACGCCCTGCTCGACGAACTCGAAGCCCTTTCGGTAGCCCAGCCTGCTTTCGTACCACGCGAGCGACCGCGCCAGATCGGAGACCGGCAGCTTCACGTGGTGCACACCTGCGAGCACCGGCACGTCCTCGTCCACCCCGACCTCCCTGTTGCTCGACATCCCGATTCCGCTCATGCTCGCCGACGGTTCCCGGGTCGGGACAGCACCAGCCCGACCGCGACTACGGTCAGCACGGCGAACACCGCGACCTGCGCGACCAGGAAACCGGGCACTCCCTCGACGAAGAAGGCTGGGAGCGCGGCGAGCAGCGACAGGATCCGGGTGCCGGCGACGACCCGGGCGCCGATGCGGTTCCCCGTCCGCCACGTGTAGATCACCGCAGCGATGGTGATCAGGCCGAGGATCGCCGCCGATCAGCACCACCGGCGGCGGGCCCTCCGCGCCCGGGGGCGGCTCGCTCACCGGCCGGGGAGAACATGGCGCTGGCCCGTCTCAGCGGACGCTGCGCTGCTCGACCCCGACCCCCTCCGACCCCGCTGTCGAGCGCGGTGGGACGGCGATCGGGCGGGGGCGCCGGTCGTCGAGCTGCGGCACCGCGAGGCCGACGAGGAGGCCCCCGGAGGCCAGCAGCACGATCCCCGTGACGAACAGACCCGTGATCAGCCAGGCCAGGCCGGGGAGGGTGGCACCCGCCCGCAGCTGGGCGGACACGCCCGCCGAGCCGTCGGCCCGCATCACGACGACCGTCCAGTCACCCTCGTCCGGCCGCCAGGTCAGCTCCTGGGGCCCCGGACCGCTGGAGGAGGCGTTCCAGATGCCGAGCTCCACGGGAGGCCCGACCGGCGCCCCGCCGGCGTGCTCGATCGTCGCGAACCGGTCGCGGCCGTCGACCTCCAGGTCGTCCAGCTCCGCGTACCCCACACCCCGGAGGTAGGCGTCGGCGCCGGCGCTGCGGGCCACGCCGACGAACAGCTCCTCGCCCGCCGCCGTCGGCGCGACCTCGATGCGCGCGGTGCCGAGGACCTCGTCGACCGCCCAGTCCAGGCCCTCCCCCTCGAGCCGGAACGACTCGCTGACCACCGCGTGGCCCCCGGTGTCGACCAGCGCGCCCGGTGTCATGAGGTAGCCGCCGTCGCGGCGGGTCTGGTCCGCCCACAGCAGCGTGCCCCCGCTCACCAGCGACCCGGCCGCACCGAAGAGCAGGAGGGACCCGGCCACCAGCGCCACGACCCGCCCACCCGACCACGCAGGCGACGGCGGGACGGCGGGGGGCGGGGCGGACGACGCCGGCGGGCCGGCGAGCGCGGGCGAGGGCGAGCCGGGCTCGGGACCGCCGGCGTCGAGGCGGAACGGCGGGTACTCGTCGGTCATCAGCGCCGCGTACGCCGCCACCCGCAGGGCCCACCGGTCCATGCCGAGGACGACGTCGTAGATGCCCTGCGGGTAGCGGCCCGTGACCAGCAGGACGACACCGGCGATGAACACCAGCAGGGCGACCAGGCCACCCGCGCCCCAGGTCGTGTCCCACACGCCGTCGCGGTCCACCCCGGACGTGCCCAGCCAGATCCCGCCGCCGACGAAGACCGCGACGACCAGGTAGTGCGGCAGGGCCAGCAGCCACCACTTCACCAGCACCAGACCGCGGGAGAGCCGCTCCGGGTAGGCCACGTCCAGGCGCGCCGGGTAGTCCGGCACGTCGGCGAGGGTGAACGGCGGGTACCGGTCGGTGCCGAGCGCCCCGTAGCCGTAGTAGTGCACGCGCCACGACCAGCGCAGCACGCCCACGATGAAGTCGAACAGGCTCCGCGGGTAGCGCCCGGTGGCCAGGATCGCGACGAACGCGATCACGCTGACCACCACGAACCCGGCCCACAGGAACGCGAGCACCACGAGGTGCGGGATCAGCAGCACCCACTTCACCAACCAGAGTCCGCGCGACGCCGACGGCTCCGCCGGGGCGTCCACGCGGACCGGGTACGACGGGACGCTCGCGGTCATGGCCCGGCCTCCTCGTGTCGACACGCAGCGGGCGGGTCGCCCGCTGCCGATCGCTCCTCGACGAGCCTGGCCGCGCCCGGACGGCCGGCGACACGGTCCTTGGGCGTGCGGAGGCACCGACTTCGGTCCCGTCCGGTCGGGCCGCGCGGAGGACCGAGGTCCGGCACTCCGGCGTCGGGCCGTCCGCTGCCCGACGGGGGACCTCCGGCCCTGCGGAGCGCCCCGCCCGGCGCACGACGGTGGAGGGCGGGAGGTGGTCGTGATGACCGTGACCGGAACGCGGACCGCCGCGGGGCGGCGGCAGTGGCCGACGATCGCGCTGGAGCTGCTCGTCGCCGCCTCGGCGGTCCACGGCGGCGCCGGGCTGGTGTGGGACCTGGTGGGGGACAACGCCATCGGGATGAGTCAGGACTGGCTCGACGCCACGCCGTTCACGTCCTGGGTGCTGCCCGGGGTGTTCCTGCTGGCCGTCGTCGCGGTGCCGATGGGAGCGGCGGCGGTGCTGGAGCTCCGCCGCTCGCCGTGGGCGGGTGCGGCCTCGGTCGTCGCCGGTGCCGCGCAGGTCGGGTGGATCGCGGTGCAGCTGGCGGTCGTGCAGCGGTACTCCGTCCTCCAGCCCGTGATGATCGGCGCTGGCCTGGCCGTGCTGGCGCTCGCGCTGTGGTCGTCCCGCCACCGGCCGCTCGTGCCGGGGAGGGGAGCACGATGACGCTGCGTCTGCGACACCGCCGGGTGCGCGCGGTCGTCCACCCGGACCGGCGGCACGTGTGGCGCGTCTGGGGTCCGGCCTGGCTCGGCATGCTCGCGCTGGCTCTCGCCAACGGGACCGCACGGGCGGTGGGCTACCAGCCCGTCGTCGGGGAGACCGCGGCCCGCCAGATCTCGACCGCCTCCCTGATCGCGCTGCTGGGCGGCTGCGTCTGGGTGCTGCACCGGCGCGCCCCCCTCCCCGGTACGGGCACGGCGTTCGCCGTCGGCGGGACCTGGACGGTGCTGACCCTCGGGTTCGAGTTCGGGTTCGGCCACTACGTGCAGCACCTGCCGTGGGAGCAGCTGCTGGCCGACTACGACGTCACCCGCGGCCGGGTCCGGGTGCTCGTCCCGATCGCCACGCTCGTCATGCCCGCGGTGGTCCGCGCGCTGCAGGCCCGGGCGGGGCGGACGCCGTGACCACGGCCCTCGACCACCCGGCGCCGACGTCGCGGGCGCGCCGGCCGGTGCTCGCGAGCTGGCTGCTGACGGCGCTGCTCGTCCCGGCCTGCGCCTACGGGTTGCTGGCCGCCGACGCCTACACCGGCGCCTCCGCGCAGCTGGCGCTGGGCTCGCGCGCGCAGGACGTGCTAACCCTGGTGCTGCTGCCGCTGCTGCTCGTGGCGGCGCACCGCAGCCGGTCGGGTTCCCTGCGCGCGCACCTGCTCCTGCTCGGGCTGCTGGCCTACCTCGCCTACAGCTACGCGATCTACCTCGTCGGGTGGCCGCAGAACCGGGCGTTCCTGCTCTACTGCGCGGTGGTGACGATCGCGACCGCCGCCCTGGTCGACGGCCTGGTCCGGATCGACGTGCTGCACCTGCCCGGTCCGCTGGCCCGGCTCGCGGTCCGCTGGATGCGCCGAGCCGCCCGGAAGCACATCACCCTCTTCGTCACCGACGTGCCCGGCCCGCCCGCCCGCTGTGGCTGGCCGGTGCGCGGCTGCTCCGGGCCGTTCCCGTCGCCCCGCTCACCGCCGACGTGCCCGTCGGCGTGGCCGCCCTGTCCTACGCGGGAACGCTGGCCGTCTCGGCGAACGTCGACGCCGCCGTCACCGGCGTCGACGTCCTCGTGCGCGGGATCGAGCGCGGCTTCGCCGACCTCGCGCGCTGAGCCCGACCCGCGTGCTCACCGCGGCGGGAGCAGGACCTGGCGGAGCTCGCCGCTGCGCGGGTCGCGCTCGGTGGCTCCCGCCCCGGCGGTCGCCCGGACGCCGACCGGCCCGTGGCGAGTGGAGTGCCCGTCGAGCCGGGTGCGCACGTGACCAGCGGCAGCAGCGCCGCGTCGGCCCGGTCCGCGCCCCACATCGGCGGCGAGCCGCCCCGGCACCCTCTCCGCCGGGCGGCTCACCGCGCCCCGGCCAGCGGGAGGACGTCGGCCACCAGCAGCTGCTCCACGGCGTCGGCCTGCTCGAACGCGACGGCGTGCGCGGCGCCCTCGTAGGTGACCAGCTGCTTGTCCGGGGCCTCCAGGAGGGCGAACCACTCCAGCGCGAGGTCGCGCCGGCCGTCCAGCTCCGCCGCCCCGTCGAGGACGAACACGGGCACCTCGAGCCGCGGGGCGTCGCGGCGCAGGTCGAGGCCCTGGATCTGCGGGTACACGACGCTGAAGGTGTCGATCAGGCCGCGCAGCACGCCGGGCTTCTCGATCGGTGCGTACTCCGAGCCCAGCACCCCGAACGGGTCCAGCCCCGACGCCCGCCCGCGGGCGAGGTAGCCCTCCGAGGGGGTGTAGGGGTCGTAGAGGCGGTCGTAGGCGACCATTACCGCGGCGTTGGCCCAGGGGATGTCCCGGTAGGGCGGCTCCCCGATGGCCGCGAGCGTGCCGGCCAGCGCCGCGTCCCCGCTGCGGGCGGCGTACGCCTGCAGGTCGCGGTAGATGCGCCGGTCGGTCTCGCGGACGTCGACCATCTGACCGCTGCCGATCCAGGCGTGGAACAGGTCCGGGCGCTGCTGCACGGCGAGCACCCCGAGGATCGTGCCCCAGGACTCGCCCATCAGGAAGATCTTCTCCTCGTCGAAGCGGTCCCGGAGCTGCTCGGCGAGCTCGATCGTGTCGGCGACGACCCGGTCGAGGGTGACCTCGCCGGTCGGGACCAGCGCTCCGTAGGACGTGCCGTTGCCGCGCTGGTCGTAGGTGGCGAACACGACGTCGTCGACCCAGGGCTCGGACAGGACGCGGGCGAGCGCGAGGTCGGACTGGCCGGGCCCGCCGGACAGGTAGAGCAGGACGGGTGCAGCCGGGTCGGCCGCCCGGATCATCAGGCCGTGGTCGTCGCCGCCGAGCGTGGCGGTCTCCAGCGCGGCGATGCTCCCCGGGACGGGCTCGCCCGCGGCGCCGCGCACCGCAGGCGTGGACGCGGGCCAGGCGACCACGACGACCAGGGCAGCGACCAGCGCCCCCGCGACGGCCGTCCGGACCCGCCGGCGCGGGGCGTGCCCGGCCGCGCGCCGGGCGAGGTCGGCGCCGACGAGGGCGCCGAGCACCATGGGCAGCACCAGGAGCAGCCCGTGCACCCCACGACCGGCCACGAGCGCCAGCACGCCGTAGGCCGAGTCGAGGCGGATCCTGTCGACCGTGGGAAGTGCCACGTCCCACCGCCCGAGCTCGACGGCCACCACGTGCACCGCGGCCAGCGGTACGACGGTCCAGGCCGACCCCGTCACGCGCCCGCCGGCGACCCCGAGCAGCAGGCCCGTCAGCACCACGGCGAGCCCCTGCCCGGTGGTCGTGGGGCCCAGCGGTGCGAGCACGGCGCTGACCAGGCCGGCCAGGGCGGCCGCGGCCAGGACGGCGACGGACGCTCTCCCGGCCCCGGGGGCCCGGACACCGCGCGGCTCCGGTCGGGCACCGACGGCGACACCGCGCGACGCGTTCCCGTGCTGCTGCGAGGCGGTCATGCCCGCTCCTCTCCCGATCGCGTCCCCGCCGGGCTCGACGGGGACCGGCACCGCGGGCCGTCAGCTCACGCGGTGGGCGCGCAGGAGCCGGGCCCACCAGGGTCGGCGGTCCCACCGCGCCTTCGGTGCCGGGAAGCCCTTGAAGCTGACCCAACCCCCCGGACCCATCGAGAGCCGGTCCACCCGCGCCGACGGTCGGCGCGCCGCGGTGGCCATCCCGACCGCGGCCGCCGCGAGGATCCCGAGGCGCACCAGCGCCTCCACGTCGACGGTGCGCTGCCACCGGGGCCCGTCCGGCCCGTCGACCAGCACGCCGAGCGGCCGGCCACGCCGGGAGGGCACGACGACGGCCGCTCCGGTCGGCTGCCGCCCGTCCCCGCTCGGGTGGCCACCCGCCCACACCGCTCCCTCGGTGCGCACGAGCACCGCCTGGTCCTCCACAGCGACCTCGTCCTCCCCAGCCACGATGCACCTCCTGGCAGCCCAGCCTGCTCGACCCCACCGGTGCGGGACAGCGCCGGAGGACCCGGCGCCGCCGGGCCCTTGGGCCCCGCACAGCCCGCCCGCGCACCGGCGAGCACCGGGCGCCGCCTGTGCTCCGCGACGCGCTGCCACGGCGACCCGAGCGATCGGCGCCCGACGCACGGGCGGGGACGACGGCACCTGCGGCAGGGCCGTTCGCCCCTGCCCCGCAGCGACACGGGCCGGAGACCATCGCACGACGACGAGCCGGTCGCCGCGACCGGTCCGCAGTCCCGGGATGGAGGGTGACGTGGTGGCGCTGAGGACGATCGGGCTGGACCTGACGGCCGAGCAGGTCGAGCACGCGTTGACCACGGCCGGCCGCGCCCCGTCTCTGCACAACTCCCAGCCGTGGTCGTTCCGGGTGCGTACCGATGTCATCGAGCTGCACGCCGACCCGCGACGGCAGCTCGCCGTCGCCGACCCCGGGGGGTGGGAGATGCGGATGTCCTGCGGCGCGGCGCTGTTCACCCTCCGCCTGGCGCTGCTCGACCTCGGGGTGCGGCCGCTGGTGACGGTGCTGCCCGACCGCGGGCGCCCCGACCTGATCGCGGAGGTCCGCCGCGGTGGCACGACCCGCGCCACGCCCGAGCACCGCCGCCTGCTGGCGGCCGTCCCGCGCCGCCGCACGAACCGCCACCCCTTCAGCGACGACGTGGTGACCCCGGCCGAGCGGTACGCGCTGCGTCGCGCCGCCGTCGACGAGGGCGCATGGCTGCACTTCGTGACCGAGCCCGACCAGGTCGACGCCGTGCGGAGCCTCGCCGCCCGGGCGCACCGCGAGCAGGCCGCCGACCCCGCCTTCGTGTCCGAGCTGCGTCGCTGGACGGGCACCGCTCACGAGCGCACCGACGGTGTACCCGCGGCCGCGGGTGGGCCCCGGCCGGCCCCGCAGGACCAGTGGGTGCTGCGGGACTTCAGCGCCGGCACCGGCGCGCAACAGCGCGGTCCGGGCAAGGACTTCGAGAGCGATCCGCTGATCGCGGTGCTGACCTCGCACCTGAGCGGGCCGCGCGCCGACGTCCGTGCCGGCGAGGCGCTGCAGCGGGTGCTGCTCACCGCCACCGCCGACGGGCTCAGCGCGTCCTTCCTGTCGCACATCGTCGAGGTCGAGTGGGCCCGGTCGGAGCTGCGCCGGCTCATCGCCGCTCCCCTGGCGCCGCACGTGGTGCTCCGGATCGGCCGCGGCTGGCCGGTCGTCGCCACACCCCGCCACCCGGTCGCGGACCTGCTGGCCCCCACGAGCGACCCGGGCAGTGACCCGGACACCGAGGAGTAGCGGGGCGGCGGCTCACCGGCTGGACGACCGCCGCGCGACAGCGGGTCAAGCGCGGCCGTCCCAGGCCGCCCGCTCCCGCTCGGCGAACGCCCGCAGCCCGGTCGGCGCCCGCCCCAGCAGCGTGCGGACATCGGCGGTGAGCTCGGCGGCGAGCCCAAGGCGGGCCGTCGTGTAGATCGCGGCGGTCACCCCGACCTGACCCCACGGCATCCCGAGCACCGTGCGGGCGTGCCGGGCGTAGCGGGGCAGGCCCGGCGCGGTGTAGCGGACCGGGCGGCCGAGCACGTCGGTCAGCACCCGCGCGACCTCGGCGTAGGTCAGGGCGGCCCCGCCGGTGGGGGTGGGGGTCGCGCCCGCGAACCGCTCCGGGTCGAGCAGGGCCGCGGCGGCTACCCCGGCGACGTCCACCGCGTCGACGAAGGCGGTGCGGCCGGTCCCGGCCGGGACGACGATCTCCCCGCGACGGACGTCCCCGGCGTGGGTCGTGGACAGGTTCTGCAGGAAGAACGACGGCCGCACGAACGTCCACCCCAGGCCCGACCCGCGCAGCCACTGCTCCACGGTGTGGTGCGGGACCACCGGGATCCGGTCGGCGCCCTGCAGCGACAGGAAGACCACGTGGCGCAGCCCCGCCGCCCGGCCCGCGGCGACTGCCGGGAGCAGGCCGTGGCGCACGTCCGACACCGCGGGCGGGCGCAGCAGGAACATCGTCTCGACCCCGTCGAAAGCCTCGGGCCAGGTGGTGCCGTCGGCGAAGTCGAAACGGACCGCCTCCACGCCGTCGCCACCGACCGCGGACGACGGGCCGGGCTCGGCGACCCGCACGCGAACGCCGGCGGCCCGCAGGGCCGCGACGACGTGGCGGCCCACGTTGCCGCGTGCTCCGGTGACGAGGATCGGAGCGCTGCCCCGACCCTGCTCGGCTGTGGGGTCCATGGTCGGCCTCCTCGGAGCGGTCGTGCACGGGTCGGTGACCGCGCCCCGCGGATGCGGTGCCGCGTCTCACGACCGTTCCCGACCGGCGGTGCCAGCATCCCCGGACTCCCGGCCGGGGGGCAGGGGCCGGACGGCCCGGCGTCCCGCCTCCCTGCCCATCCGGACGAGGGCCTTCGACCCGGGTGGGCTGCTCGTCGACCTCGCCCACGAGCGGCCGCCCCGGCCGCGGGGTGACCTTCGCCCGGCCCGCCCGGGCCCTCCGCCCGGTGCCCGCCCACCGCGGGCGGCGCAGCATCGCTCGTGGAGTCGCAGCGGCGGCCGACGAGAGGTGGCGGAACGTGGACCAGCGCGAGTACCCGGTGGTGGGGGTCGACGACCCCGTCGGCGGTCGCGCCGCCCTGCACGACGACGCCCGCCACGGCGCCCGCGTGGACGTGCGGCCGGCGTACGAGCGCGAGCTCGCGGGCGGCGCCGGATGGAACGGGTCGGCGCCCGTCGTGGTCCTCCTCGAGAGCGCCGGGGGCAGCGGCAGCGGTCCACGAGCCGGTGACGGCGCCGTGCGCTGGGCCGCCCGGGAAGCGGCGCGGGCCGGGCGATCGCTCTCCGTCCTCCTGCCCTCGGGAGGTGATCCCCGTCGGCGGCACGCCGCGCTGGCGCACGCCCTGGCCGTCGCGCGCCGTGCCGCACCCGGTCTCGCCGTGACGCCCGAGCTCGGCGACCGGCCCGCCTCCGACGCCGCGAGGATCGCCGCCGCGGTGGCCGCTCTGCTCGTCGTCACCGGCGGTGGGGACCGAGGGGCCACGCCGGTCGACGACCTCGTCGTCGCCTCCCCGTGTCCCCTCGTGGTCGTGCCACCCGGCCCGGTCGGTCCCGGCCCGGCCGGACCCGTGCTGCTCGCGGCCGCGCCGGCGACCCCGACGGACGTGGTCGTGTTCGCGTTCGCGTTCGCCCGGGCACACGGCACCGGCGTGCTCGCGGTGCGCACGTGGCACGACCCGATGGTCGATCTCGGTCTGCTGACCGGCGACCGCATCGCCCGCTGGGACGCCGCCGACGAGGCGGTGCGCGCCGATCTCTGCGACCAGCTGAGCCTGGCCCGGCTGGCCCACCCCGACGTCGCGGTCAGCACCCGCGTCGTCGACGACGGCTGCGCCGAGCTGCTGGCCACCCTGGCGACGCGCTCGTCCCTGCTGGTGCTGGGGCGGCCCGCCCGCGGCGCGGCACTGGGCAGGCTGCTCCCGTCCCCCGCCCTCACGCTGGCGCGCCTCGCCCCGTGCCCGGTCGCCGTGGTCCCTCCGAGGGGCCCGGCTCGCCGTGCGCTGCTGCCGCAGCGCCGCATCGGCCTGTCCGACCTGCTGGGCTGACCCGGACCCGTCACCCGCTCCGCGAGCACCGTCCGCTCCCGCTCCGCGACGGGCGTCCCAGTCCGCCGGCGGAGCGGCCACCGGGTCGATCACCAGGTGTCCGTCCAGCTGTGCAGCGCCACCACGACGGGGCACCGGTGCGCGCCGCCAGCGTCGAATGCCTCCGCGGTCAGACGGACGTCCCCGCGCCACCCCCTCGTGCCGCCCGGCGAGGGGTTGACGGGGGAACGCGTGCGAGCGACCGACCGGTCCACCTGCCCCACCGGCCGCAGCAGCGCGAGGTCGGTCGGCGCAGTCACGGTCGCGGCCACCAGCAGCCCGCCCAGCAACCCGATCGCGACCACGAGGGCCGCGGACTGACCGGACTGCCACAGCGGCGTGCTCACCGCCGCAGGGGCCGGGCGACCGCCCCGCCCGGGCCGTTCGGCCCTCCCCCGGGCCGGGGTCCGGCGGAGATCGTCGGGGCCGGGCCGGAGCACCGGCCGTGACGGCGCTTGCGGAGGAGCGATGACCCTCGATCTCGCACGGTGGCAGTTCGCGATCACCACCGTGTACCACTTCCTGTTCGTCCCGCTGACGATCGGGCTGTCCGTGCTGGTCGCGGCCGTGCAGACCGCCTGGTACCGCACGGACGACGAGCGCTACCTGCGCATGACGAAGTTCTGGGGCAAGCTGCTGCTGATCAACTTCGCCATGGGCGTGGTGACCGGCATCGTGCAGGAGTTCCAGTTCGGCATGAACTGGAGCGACTACAGCCGCTTCGTCGGCGACGTCTTCGGCGCGCCGCTGGCCATCGAGGGCCTGCTCGCCTTCTTCCTGGAGTCCACGTTCCTCGGGCTATGGATCTTCGGGTGGGACCGGCTGCCGAAGCGCGTGCACCTGGCCTGCATCTGGATCGCCGCGATCGGCACGGTGCTGTCGGCGTACTTCATCCTCGCCGCGAACTCCTGGATGCAGCACCCGGTCGGCACGGTGGTGGACGACGAGCGGGGCCGGGCGGAGCTGGTCGACTTCGGGGCCGTGCTGACCAACTCCACGGCCGTCGGGGCGTTCCTGCACACCATCACGGCCTGCTTCGTCACCGGCGGGATGTTCCTGGTGGCGATCAGCGCCTACCACCTCGCCCGCGGCCGGCACACCGACGTGTTCCGCCCGTCGATGCGCCTGGGTCTGGTGACGGTCCTGGTGGCGAGCCTGGGCGTGGTCGTCACCGGCGACCTGCAGGCCCGCCTGATGACCGAGCAGCAGCCGATGAAGATGGCCGCGGCGGAGGCGCTCTACGACACCGTGGCGCCCGCGTCGTTCTCGCTGGTCACGATCGGCACCCCCGACGGCTCGCAGGAGGTGTGGAGCCTGCGGGTGCCGCGGGTGCTGTCGTTCATGGCCACCGGCGACCTCGACGGCGAGGTCGAGGGCATCAACGACCTGCAGGCGCAGGCCGAGCGGGACTTCGGCCCCGGTGACTACACGCCGAACGTGCCCACGACCTACTGGACGTTCCGGCTCATGATCGGCTTCGGGATGGTGGCCGCGCTCGTGTCCGTGCTCGGCCTGTGGTTCACCCGCCGCCGCGCCCGGGGTCCCGTCCCGCGCTGGTTCCACCGGGCCGCCCTGGCCGCGCTGGTGGCCCCGTTCGCGGCCAACAGCGTCGGCTGGATCTTCACCGAGATGGGCCGCCAGCCCTGGGCGGTCTACGGCGTGCTGCGCACCGCCGACGGCGTCTCCCCCTCGGTCGGCACGGCGAGCGTGCTCACCTCGCTGATCGTGTTCACCCTGCTCTACGGGGCGCTCGCCGTGATCGAGGGCGTGCTGCTGGTGCGCTACGTGCAGGCCGGTCCCCCGCCACCCGCGGCCGACCTCCCCGACACCGACATCGACGCGCCGCGGCCGCTCGCCGTGGCCTACTGAAGGACGCCCCGTGGCACTCACCGACGTCTGGTTCCTGCTCATCGCCCTGCTCTGGACCGGCTACTTCGTGCTGGAGGGCTTCGACTTCGGGGTCGGGATCCTGCTCCCCGTCGTCGGGCGCACCGAGACCGACCGCCGGGTGGCGATCAACACCATCGGCCCGGTCTGGGACGGCAACGAGGTCTGGCTGCTGGTCGCGGGCGGTGCGACCTTCGCGGCGTTCCCGGAGTGGTACGCCAGCCTGTTCTCCGGCTTCTACCTGCCGCTGCTGCTGATCCTGGTCGCGCTGATCTGCCGCGGGCTGGCGTTCGAGTACCGCGGGAAGTTCGACAGCGACCGGTGGCGGCGCGGCTGGGACCGCGCCATCGTCGCCGGCTCCGCGGTGCCCGCGCTGCTCTGGGGCGTCGCCTTCGCCAACATCGTCGCCGGGGTGCCGCTCGACGCCGACCACGAGTACACCGGCACCCTGCTCACCCTGCTCAACCCCTACGCCCTGCTCGGGGGGCTGGCCACGCTGCTGCTGTTCACGCTGCACGGCGCGGTGTTCCTCGCGCTGAAGACCACCGGCGACGTCCGGGCGCGGGCGGCCGCGATCGCGGTTCCCGCGGGTGCGGCGACCGTGCTCGCGGGCGGGGGGTTCCTGCTCTGGACGCAGCTGGTGCACGGGGTGCCGTGGACCTCCGTCCCGGTGGCGGTCGCGGCGGCGGCCCTGGTCGGCACCGTGGCGCTGACCGCGCGCGGGCGGGAGGGCTGGGCGTTCGTGCTCACCGCGACGGCGATCGTCGGGGTGACGGTCACGCTGTTCGGCTCCCTGCACCCCGCCGTGCTGCCCTCGACGACCGACCCGGCCTTCGATCTGACGACCACCAACGCCGCGTCCACCCCCTACACATTGATGATCATGACGTGGGTGGCGGGGGCCGTCACGCCGTTCGTCGTCGCCTACCAGGCGTGGAGCTTCTGGGTGTTCCGCCGCCGGATCGGCGGCGCCGACATCCCCGCGTCCACCGGCCTGCCGCCGCGCGGGGGCCGCACCCCCGGGGCGTCCCCGCCGGCGCAGGAGCAGCTGGTCCCGTGAAGCCGCTCGACCCCCGCCTGCTGCGGCACGCCGAGGCGGCCCGGCGCTTCGTCGTCCTGACCGCCGCGGCGGCCGTGGCGGCCGCAGCGCTGGTCCTGGTGCAGGCGCAGCTGCTGGCCGGCGCCGTCGAGGCGGCGTTCCTGGGCGGCGCGACGCTCGCCGTGCTCGCCCCCGCGCTGACCGGGCTCGTCGCCGTCACGGTCGGTCGGGCCGTCCTCGCCTGGGCCGGCGAGGTGGGCGCGCACCGGGCGTCCGCTTCGGTGATCGCCCAGCTGCGCGCCGCGCTGGTGCGCCACGTGCTCGCCCTCGGCCCGCGGCACCGCGACCTGCCGCCGTCCGGGGAGCTCGCCGTGCTCGCCACCCGGGGCCTGGACGGGCTGGAGGGCTACTTCAGCCGCTACCTGCCCGCCCTGCTGGTCGCCGCGGTCGTGCCGGCCGTGGTGGCGGTGCGCATCCTCGCTGCCGACGGGCTGTCCGGCGTGGTGATCGGTCTGACCGTGCCGCTGATCCCGATCTTCATGATCCTGGTCGGACTGCAGACCGAGCGCTCGACGCGGCGGCAGTGGCGCACCCTGGCCGTGCTCGGCCACCACTTCCTCGACCTCGTCGCCGGGCTGGACGTCCTCGTGGCCTTCGGCCGGGCCCGGCGCCAGTCCGGGCGGCTGCGCGAGCTGGCCGAGGCCCACCGCGCCGCCACGATGCGGACCCTGCGGGTCGCCTTCCTGTCGGCGCTGGTGCTGGAGCTGCTGGCCACCCTGTCGGTGGCGCTGGTGGCGGTGTCGGTCGGACTCCGGCTGGTCGAGGGCCGGCTGGACCTCGGCACCGCCCTGCTCGTGCTGGTGCTCGCCCCCGAGGTCTACCTGCCGCTGCGGGCGGTCGGCGCCCGGTTCCACGACTCCGCGGAGGGTCTCGCCGCAGCGGCCGAGGTCTTCGCCGTGCTGGAGACCCCCGCACCCGGCGGACCCGGACGCACCCCCGCCCCCGACCCCGCCCGGGTGCCGGTGCGGCTGGAGGGCGCGGTCGTCGACGGGCGCGGCGGGCGGGTGCTCGACGGGCTCGACCTGACCCTCGCGCCCGGCACCGTCCTCGGCGTGCGCGGGCGCAGCGGGGCGGGCAAGTCGACCGTGCTCGACTTGCTGCTCGGGCTGCGCTCCCCCGACGGCGGCCGGGTCACCGTCGGAGGCGTCGACCTCGCCGACGTCGACCGGGCGGCGTGGCTGAGCCGGGTGGCCTGGGTGCCGCAGCGGCCTGTGCTGTTCACCGGCACCGTCGCCGACAACATCCGGCTCGCCGACCCGGACGCCGACCTCGGCCGCGTGCAGCGGGCAGCGGAGGCGGCCGCCCTGGACGTCCCGCTGGACACCGCCGTCGGGGAGGACGGGGCCGGGCTGTCCACCGGGCAGCGCCGCCGCGTCGCCCTGGCCCGCGCCGTGCTCGCCGACCGCCCGCTGGTGCTGCTCGACGAGCCCACCGAGGGCGTCGACGCGGAGACCGCGGCCGCCGTGGTCTCCGCGCTGCCCGGCGTGCTCGCCGGGCGCTCGGCCGTGCTGGTGAGCCACCAGGACGACGTGCTCGCCGTCGCCGACCGCGTGGTCGACCTGACCCGGGTTCCCGCCCCGGCGTCGGCGCCGGTGACCGCGTCGGCGCCGGGTGCCCCGCGGGCGCAGGCCCTCCCCGAGGCTCCGCCCGGGGCCGCACCGGCCCCGGCCGCAGCGGCTCTCCCCGGACCGTCGCGGCCGGGCCCGTGCGGCGCGGCCGCGCTGCGCCGCAGCCTGTCGGCCACCCGGGGCCAGCGGGGGCGGCTCGCCCTCGCCGTGCTGCTGGGCGCGGCCGCGCTCGGCAGCGGCGTGGCCCTCACCGCCACGTCGGCCTGGCTGATCTCCACCGCCGCCCTGCACCCGCCGGTGCTCGCCCTGATGGTCGCCATCGTCGCCGTGCGCACGTTCGGGCTGGCCAAGGGCGTGCTGCGCTACGCCGAGCGCCTGGTGTCGCACGACGCGGCACTGCGCGCGGCCACCGCGCTGCGGGTGCGGACCTGGGCCGCCCTGGTCCGGCTGGGCCCCAGCACCACGGCCCGGCTCCGGCGCGGCGACCTGCTCGCCCGCCTCGTCGGCGACGTCGAGGCCCAGCAGGACCTGCTGGTGCGCGTCCTGCTCCCGGCCGCGTCCGCCGCCGTCGTCGGCCTGGGGACCGCCGCCGGGCTCGGGCTGCTGCTGCCGGCCGCCGGCGTCGTCACCGCCGTCGGCCTGCTCACCGCCCTGCTGGGCGCGCCCGCGGTCGCGCTGTGGGCGGCCCGGCGCAGCGAACGACGCACCGCAGCACTGCGGGCCGGAGTGCTCGCCCGCACCGTCGAGCTGTTCGAGGGCGCCGCCGACCTCCTGGTCACCGGCGCGGCCCCCCGCTACGCCGACGGGCTCGCCCGCGCGGACGCCGCGCTGCTCCGCGCGACCCGCCGCGCCTCCACGGCGCGCGGGCTGGGCGGGGGGTCGTCGGTGCTCGCGATCGGCGTCACGTCCGTCGCGACGCTGGCGGCCGGGGTGGTGGCGCTGCGGGCCGGCGTGCTGCCCGGCCCGGCGCTGGCCGTGCTCGCCCTGACCCCGTTGGCCTGCGCCGACGTGGTCGCCGGCCTGCCCGACGCCGCGGTGCGGCTCCTCACCGCCGTGCCGGCGGCGCAGCGGCTCGCCGAGCTGGAGGACGCACCCGCCCCGGTCGTCGACCCCGCGGCGGCCCCGGCCGTCGCGCCGCCGACGGCGCTGGCCGCCCGCGACCTGTCCGTCCGGTGGCCCGGCGCGCACCGGGACGCGGTCGCCTGCGTGGACCTCACCCTCGACCCCGGCGACCGCGTGCTGGTCACCGGGGCGTCGGGGGCGGGCAAGTCCACGGTCGTGGCCGCCCTCCTGCGCACGCTCGCCCCCAGCGCGGGCCGGGTGCTGGCCGACGGCCGCGACGCGGCGGACCTCACCGGGGACTCGGTGCGCCGCGGCGTCGCCTGGTGCGGCCCGTGGACCCACCTGTTCGACAGCACCCTGCGGGCGAACCTGCGGCTCGCCGCGCCCGACGCCACGGACGCGGAGTTGGTCGCGGCGCTGCGGCGCGCCCAGCTGGGCGACTGGTTCGCCGGCCTGCCCGACGGGCTCGACACCCCGCTCGGCGCCCACGGCGGGGAGGTCTCCGGGGGCGAGCGCCAGCGCCTGGGCGTCGCCCGCGCGCTCGTCGCCGACCGCCCGGTCCTGGTCCTCGACGAGCCGACCGCGCACCTGGACGCCCCGACGGCGGACGCCCTGACGGACGATCTGCTGGCCACCACGACCGGCCGGACGACGCTGCTCGTCAGCCACCGGCCCGGCCGGGCGTCCGGCCTGCGGCGGGTGCACCTCCCGGCCCCCCGGCCCGGGCCGTCCGGCCCTGCCCGGCGGCCCCACCCCGGCGGCACGCTGGTCGTGACCACCCCCGCCCAACCCGGAGGCCAGCCGTGACAGCCCCGTCGCACGACGAACGGGTCGCCCCGCCCGAGACCCTCGACGACGACCCGCGGGTGACCGGGCTGATGACGACCCGCGTCGTGGCCGTCACCCCGGACGCCCCGCTGCGCACGGCGCTGCACCTCATGGCGGCCGAGAACGTGCGCCACCTGCCGGTCGTCGCCGGTGACCGCTGCCTCGGGGTGGTCGGCGAGACCGACCTCGTGCACGCCGTCGCGGTGGGGGGCCCGCCGCTGGCCGGCCTGCTCGCCCGCCCGGTCCCCGCGGTCGCCGCGACGACCCACCGCTCGGCGGCGGCGCGGGCGATGGTGGCGGCGGGAACGGACGTCGTGCTCGTGACCGACGAGGAGCGGCTGGTGGGCATCGTCACCGCGAGCGACCTGCTCGTCTCCCTCGCCCGCCCGGCCGCCGGCAGTGCCCGGTGACGCCACCGGCCGCGGTCCGCGAGACGCACGTCGGGCTCGTCGTCCTCGTCGGCGACCGCGCGTACAAGGCGAAGAAGCCGGTGCGCACGGCGTTCCTCGACTTCAGCACGCCGGAGCGCCGGCTCGCCGCGCTGCAGCGGGAGCTCGACCTCAACCGGCGCCTCGCGCCGGACGCCTACCTGGGCATCGCCCGCTTCACCGGGCCGAGCCCGGCGGGTGGTGGGGCCGTCGGGGACGGGGAGGCGGTCCTGGTGATGCGGCGGATGCCCGAGGAGCGGCGGCTCGCCGAGCTCGTGCGGTCCGGCGCGGAGGTTCACGACGAGCTGCGCGCCCTGGCCCGGCTCCTCGCCGCCTTCCACGCCCGCGCCGACCGGGGCCCGGACATCGACGCCGACGGAGGTGCCGCCGCCCTGTCCGCCCGGTGGGAGGCGAACCTGGCCGAGCTCGTGCCCCACCGCGGCCGCGTGCTCGCGCCGGAGGTCGTCGACGGGATCGCTGCGCGGGTGCGCCGCTTCCTGGCCGGCCGGGGCCCCCTGCTCGCCGACCGCGTCGCGCAGGGCCGCGTCGTCGACGGGCACGGCGACCTCATCACCGAGGACGTGTTCTGCCTCGACGACGGTCCCCGCGTGCTCGACTGCCTTGAGTTCGACGACCGGCTGCGGCACGTCGACGGCCTCGACGACGCCGCGTTCCTCGCCATGGACCTGGAGCACCTGGGGCGTCCGGATCTCGCCGCGACCTTCCTCGACGACTACGCCGAGTTCTCCGGCGACCCCGCTCCGGTCGCGCTGCGGCACCACTACGTCGCGTACCGGGCCGTCGTGCGGGCCAAGGTCGCGTGCCTGCGCCACGACCAGGGCGGTCCCCGGGCGGCCGCGGACGCGACCGCCCACGCCGCCCTGGCGCTGCGCCGGCTGGAGGAGGGCGAGGTCCGCCTGGTGCTCGTGGGCGGCCTGCCCGGCACCGGGAAGACCACCCTGGCCCACGGGCTCGCCGACCGGTTCGGCGCCGTGGTGCTGTCCAGCGACCGCCTCCGCAAGGAGCTCGCCGGTCTCGACCCCGGGTCGCCCGCGGCGGCCGCGTTCGGCACCGGGCTCTACCGCCCCGAGCAGATCGACCGGGTGTACGCCGAGCTGCTGCACCGGGCGGAGATCCTGCTCGGGCGCGGCGAGTCGGTGGTGCTCGACGCCTCCTGGACCGCGGCGGCGCACCGCGACCGGGCCGTCGCGGTGGCCCGCCGCGCCGCCGCCCGACTGCTGGCGCTGCACTGCACCGCCGATCCCTCCGTCGCCCGCGGGCGCATCCTCGCCCGGGTGGGCGGTCCGTCGGACGCCACGCCCGAGGTCGCCGAGGCGATGGCCGCGACCGCCGACCCGTGGCCCGACGCGGTGGCGGTGCCGACCGGGTCCGGGGCGGCGGTGGCGCTCGACGCGGCGAGCACCGCCTGGCGGCGGTGCTGAGGGGCCGAAGGTCCCGCCCGCGCGGGCCGCACGGCGCTGCGCCGGCGGGCGCTGCGCCGCTACCGTCCCCGCCGTGGCCATCACCGTGTTCCTGCTCGACGACCACGAGATCGTCCGCCGCGGCATCGCCGGACTCCTCGAGGGCGAGGACGACATCACCGTCGTCGGGGAGGCCGGCACCGCCGCCCAGGCGCTGGCCCGCATCCCCGCGCTGCGCCCCGACGTCGCCATCCTCGACGTCCGCCTCCCCGACGGTGAAGGCGTCACCGTCTGCCGAGAAGTCCGCGCCGCCGTCGACCCCCCACCCGCCTGCCTGATGCTGACCTCCTACTCCGACGACGAGGCCCTGTTCGGCGCGATCATGGCCGGCGCGTCGGGCTACCTCCTCAAGCAGGTCGCCGGCATCGACCTGGTCGGGGCGGTGCGCACCATCGCCGCGGGCGGGTCGCTGCTCGACCCCCGCGCCACCGCACTCGTGCTGGAGCGGCTGCGCCGGGGCGCCGAGCCCGAGGACCCCCGCTACGCCTCCCTGAGCCCGCAGGAGCAGCGCATCCTGCACCTCATCGCCGACGGCCTGACCAACCGCCAGATCGGCGCGGAGCTGTTCCTGGCCGAGAAGACCGTCAAGAACTACGTCTCCTCCCTGCTGCACAAGCTGGGCTTCTCCCGCCGCACCGAGGCCGCCGTCTACGCCACCGAGCACCGCCGGGAGCAGCACGGCCGGCCCTGACCGGCCCGGTCCGCCGGGCCGCCGGACCGCGGCTGACGTCGCCCTTCCACAGCGTCCACCACGACTCGTCATCGAGGCGTGCGCGGCGCGAGGACGGGTCGGTCAGCAGCGGCGGACGGGATCCAGATCGGCGGCCCCGTCGTCCGCCCGGTGGCGGAGCCGGTCGACCACCGCGACCACGCCCTCCACGCGCTGGGTGAACCGCACCGCCAGATCGCGATCCGCGCGGGTGTCCAGCTCCCCCTCCAGGGTCACCACCCCACCGTTCACGTCGACCACCACGCGAGCAGGCTCGATGAGCAGGACCCGCCGGAACACCTCGTCGACGACCTCGGCCCGCACCTCGTCGTCGGCGCGGTGGAACACCGAGAGCAGGTCCGAGCGCCCCAGCACGCCGACGACCCGGTCGCCCGCCACCACCGGCATCCAGGCCACACCCCGGTCGTGCATCCGGCGCGCCGCGGCCGCCACCGGGTCGCCGGGTGCCGCGGTCACCGGGGAGGGACTCATCAGCTCGGCGGCGGTCGTGGCCCCCGCCCGGGCGGCGACCTCGGCGCGGTGGATGTGCCGGGGACGCAGCCACGGCCGCCGACCGGTCGCCCGATCGCCGAGTTCGAACGTGGCCAGCAGGTCGGCCTCGGAGAGGACACCGAGCAGCCTGCGGTCGGCGTCCAGGACCGGCACGGCACGCACCCGCGCCCGCCGGAGGACGGTGGCGACCTCGGCGAAGGACGCCTCGGGCGCTACCCACGCCACGTCGGTGGTCATCACGTCGGACACGGTGCTGCGGCGCACGTCTCCTCCTCCTCGTCATCCCCGGTCCGTCCGCACCGCATCACGACGGCTGCCCGTCGCCCTCCCCGGCCGGGTCGCCGGCCCGTGGCACCACGGTCACCGGGCAGCTGGCGTGCAGCACGCAGTGCAGTCCGACCGACCCGAGCAGCGCGCTGGCCGCGGCGCCGCGACCCCGGTGACCGACGACGAGCGATTCGGCGCCCTCGGCGGCCCCGACGAGCGTCGGACCGGGCACCCCGACCTGCACCCGGACGTCGACCTCCACGTCGGGCGGCCCGCCCGGCCACGCCGCGAGGACGTCCTCGAGCTGGCGCCGCACCCGTTCCTCCACCCGGGCCCGTGCGTCCTCGGGCGGCGGAGGTCCGTCGAAGCCGTACACGCGCTCCCAGTAGTCGGTGGGTGGAGCGGCCGCGAGCACGTGCAGCGGCCTGCCCCGCCGTGCCGCATCGGCCAGCGCGTACTCCAGCGCCGCGCTCGATCCGGCCGATCCGTCGACCCCCACCACGATGCCGTCCACAGCCGGTCCTCCTCCTCGTCGCCGCCGGGCGGGACGGCCCCGCGGTGCCTGGCCCAGGCTGCCGGTGCCGGCCGACGGGCACGACGGCCGGAAGTCCCAGGGGGCGCGGCCGGTCGGCCCGGCCCACCGGCGGTGCGGTCGCAGCAGGTCGGCGCGTCGGTAGCGGGGGGCGACCGTGGCATCGGCGTGCTCGCCGTGGAACGCCGCCGGCAGCACCGGAGGGCCCGGGGCCGGGGACCACCGTTTCCTGGGGCGCCGATCCGGTCGGGAAGCGCCCCCGGCACGGGTTCGTGAGGGCCACCCGCCTTCGACGGCGAGGTGACCTCCGTCCGGCGCACCCGGGACCTCCGACCGTGCCGGGGCACGGGAAGCCGTCGGAGCATCCCTGCTGACGAGGCCCCCACCCCGGGGGCACCGATCCGGAGGTGACGCGGTGACCGGAAGCAGCGGACCGGTCGTGGTGCTGCACGCCCGGTGCCCGGTCACGGTGGTGCACCCCGCAGACGACCGCGAGCCGGCCCCCGCCGCGGGATGACGAGACCGATGACCTCTCGGCCCCGGGTCGGAGCCGGGCTGCGGCCCGGGTTGGCTGCGCTGCGCCGCCGAGACGTGCCGGGCCTGCGCGCCGACGTGCTCGCCGGCGTGACCGTGGCCGCCTACCTGGTCCCCCAGGTGCTGGCCTACGCCGAGATCGCGGGCCTGCCGGCGGTGGCCGGGCTCTGGGCCGCCGCGGCGGCCCTGGGTGGCTACGCCCTGCTCGGCTCGTCGCGCCGGGTCTCCGTCGGGCCCGAGTCGACGACCGCGATCATGACGGCGCTGGCGGTGGCCCCGCTGGCGGTGGGCGACCCGGCCCGGCACGCCGCCCTGGCCTCGGCCCTCGCCCTGCTCGTGGGGGCGATCTGCGTGGCCGGCCGGGTGGCGCGCCTGGGGTTCCTCGCGGACCTGCTGTCCCGGCCCGTGCTCGTCGGCTACCTCACCGGCATCGCCCTGATCATGATCGCTGGGCAGCTCGGGCGGTTCACCGGCATCCCCGTGGAGGGCGGCACGTTCGTCGACGACGTGGTCGGGACGGTGCGCGGGCTCGACCGGGTCCACCTGCCCACGCTGCTGCTGGGCCTGGCCTCGCTCGCCCTCCTCCTGCTCGGCACGCGCGTCGCGGCCCGGGTTCCCGTCCCGCTGGTGGTCGTGCTGCTCGCGGCGGCGGTCACGGCGGCGCTCGGCCCGGAGCTCCTCGGCGTCGCGGTCGTGGGAGCGGTCCCCCAGGGACTGCCCGTCCCTGCTCTGCCCCCCGTCGTCGCGGCCGATCTCGCGGCCCTGGCGCTGCCGGCCCTGGGGGTGGCCCTGGTGGCCTACAACGACGACGTGCTCACCGGTCGCGCGTTCGCCACCCGGGACCGCGAGCGCATCGACGCCGACGGGGAGCTGCTGGCGCTGGGCGCGGCGAACGTCGCGGCCGGACTGGTGTCGGGGTTCCCGGTGAGCAGCAGCGGCAGCCGCACCGCGGTGGGCGAGGCGGCAGGCGGGCGGAGCCAGCTCTCCTCGGTCGTCACCCTCGCCGCGGTCGTCGCCGTGCTGCTGGTGGCCGGCCCGGTGCTGGCCGTGTTCCCCTCGGCGGCGCTCGCGGCGCTGGTGGTGTACGCCGCGCTGCGGCTGGTCGAGCCCGCGGAGTTCCGCCGCTTCGCCCGGTTCCGGCGCTCGGAGCTGGCGCTCGCCGTGGCCACGACGGCGGCCGTCCTGGCGCTCGGGGTGCTCTGGGGCGTGCTCGCCGCCGTCGCCCTGTCGGTCCTGGACCTGCTGCGGCGGGTGTCCCGGCCGCACGACGGGACGCTGGGGTTCGTCCCCGGGCTGGCCGGCATGCACGACATTGACGACCACCCGGGCGCGTCCACCGTGCCGGGTCTGGTCGTCTACCGCTACGACGCACCGCTGTTCTTCGCCAACGCCGACGACTTCCGGCGGCGCGCCCTGGCGGCCGTCGACGCCGAGCCCGACCCGCGGTGGCTGCTGCTCAACACCGAGGCGATCGCGGAGATCGACATCACCGCCGTCGACGCTCTGCACGGCCTGTGCGACGAGATGGCGGCCCGGGGGGTGGTGGTGGCGCTGGCGCGCGCGAAGCACGAACTGCTGGGCGACCTGGAGCGCAGCGGGCTGCGCCGCCGGATCGGTGAGCGGCGGATCTTCCCCACGCTGCCCACCGCCGTCGCGGCGTTCCGGGCCGAGCAGTCCGGTGCCGCGACGCCCGAGCCCGGGGAGCGCGACCCCCGATCCTGAGGGGACGTCGACCGGAGCGAGGACGGTCGGGGCACGGGCCGTGTCCGAGTCGCACGTCCAGCCGCAGAGGCTTCCCGCCCCGTTCCGGGAGCGCCCCGCAGCCGCGCCGCGCCGCTCTGGACGAGGGCGCCCGGCTGCACGTCGTGGAGGACCCGGGCAACGGGAAGCGGTCCGGGAGCTCGCCGTGCGCGCCCGCCGCGCGCAAGCCGCCGACCCCGCCTCCCTCGCCGAACTGCGGGCCTGACCGCCTCCTCCCCCTCCCCCGAGGACGATTCTCGACGACCTGCTCGGCCGGGTCGGGCGCTGACCGGTCCCCGGGCCGTCGGCGCGACGCCGGTTGGACGGGACCCGCGGTTGTGGCACGGTGGACGTCCGGCGAGGAGGGAGAGCGGCATGCCCGAGGCACGGCTCGAGGCGGACGCGGCCCCCACGGGACCGCTCTCCGGACTGCGCCTGGACCAGCTCCTCGACGAGGTGCAGGAGCGCCTCACCCAGATCACCCGCGCTCAGGACCGGGTGCGGGGTCTGCTGGACGCGGTGCTGTCGGTGTCCTCCGAGCTCGATCTCGACACCACGCTGCGCCGGATCGTGCAGGCGGCGGTCGACCTCGTCGACGCCGAGTACGGGGCTCTCGGCGTGCTCGCCCCCGACGGGTCCATCGCCCGGTTCCTGCACATCGGCGTCGACGAGGAGACCCGGTCGCGCATGGGGCACCTGCCGGAGGGCAAGGGCATCCTCGGCCAGGTCATCGTCGACCCGCGACCGCTGCGGCTCGACGATCTGAGCACCCATCCGGCCTCGGTCGGCTTCCCGAGCCACCACCCCCCCATGCACTCGTTCCTCGGCGTGCCGGTGCGGGTGCGCGACGCGGTGTTCGGCAACCTCTACCTCACCGAGAAGCGCGGTGGCGGTGGGTTCACCGCGGACGACGAGATCGTCCTCGAGGCGCTCGCCGGTGCGGCCGGCATCGCGGTGCAGAACGCGGACCTCTACGAACAGGCCCGGGTGCGCCAGTTGTGGCTCGAGGCGTCCGCGGAGGTCCGCGCGGAGCTGCTGTCCGGGGCGACCGACGACGAGGCGCTCGGCCTGATCGCGCGGCGCACCCTGGAGCTGACCTCGTCCGACGCGGTGTCGATCCTGCTCGGTCCGGACCGGGCTGGGGCCTTCGCCCTCCGGGTGAGGTGCGACCGGGACAGCACGGAACTCCCCAGCCCCGGTGGGCCGGGCCTGGCGGCGGTCTCGACGGCGGTGCTGCGCGAGGTGGTGGAGGGGCGCACCGCGGTGCTGAGCCGCTCCGGCGAACTCCTGCCGGACACCGGGGACGACGGTCCGCCCTGCGGCCCGTCGGTCGGTGTGCCCCTGCAGGTGCGGGACGAGGTGATCGGCGTCATCATCGCCTGCCGGTGGGAGGGCGGCGCCGCCTACCAGCCCGCGGAGCTGCCGCTGCTCAGCTCGTTCGCCGAACAGGCCGCGCTCGCGCTGGACCTCGGTGAGAAGAACCGCGCGCAGCGCCACCTCGAGGTGTTCACCGATCGGGATCGCATCGCCCGCGACCTGCACGACCACGTCATCCAGCGGTTGTTCGCCAGCGGGCTGACCCTGCAGAGCACCACCCCGCGGATCCACGACGCGGCGGTGCAGCGGCGCGTCCAGCAGGTGGTGGAGGACCTGGACCAGACCGTGCGGGAGATCCGCACGGCCATCTTCGACCTGCACAGCCCCGTCGGTGGCGCCGAGTCGGGCCTGCGCCGACGCCTGCTGGACGCCGCGTCCGAGCCTGCGGCGAGCGCCGGTGTCTCCCCGTCGGTGCGGATCTGCGGAGCGGTGGACACGCTGGTCCCGCCGGAGACCGGGGTGCACGCGGTCGCCGTCGTGCGCGAGGCCGTGAGCAACGCCGTGCGCCACGGCCGGGCGAAGGCCGTGACCGTCACCGTCGACGTCACCGACGACCTGCTCGTCGACGTGCTCGACGACGGGATCGGCATCGACCCGGCAGTCGCCCGCAGCGGGCTGCGGAACCTGGAGGACCGGGCACGCCGGTGCGGCGGGCAGCTGGAGGTCCGTCCCGAGCCGCACGGCGGCACACGGCTGCGCTGGCGCGTACCGCTGCCGACCGGGTGAGGTGCGGTCCTGGGTGCTCCCGGTCGAGCAGGAGCGCGGCGAGCCGTGCGAGCAGGTGCCCGGCCCGGCGAGTGCCGGAGCGGCGTCCAGCAGAGGATCCCCGGACCACCTCAGTACGACGGCAGGCGGTTCCCGACCTCCACCGCGTCACTCCAGCCGCCGGACGCGACGCCCGGGCCGACGAGCGCCACCGGGCACGCCGCACGGTGCACGAGCAGTGCGCTGACGGAGCCGCGGGCCAACCCCGCGAGCTCGCCGAGCCCCCGCGACCCCACGACCACCAGCTGGGCCCGCCGGGACTCGGCGAGCAGGGACTCCCCGGGGGCGCCCCCGGTCACGACGACCCGCACGGGCACATCCGGATGGCCGCGCCCCAGGACCTGCAGCCGCTGCGCGATGCGTGCCCGCTGATCCGCAGCGTGCACGGCGACGAGCGGGACACCGCGCGCCGCCGCCGCCCGCAGCGCGAAAGCCGCGGCGACACCCGCGGCGGGAGTCCCGTCGACCCCGACGACGACCGGCGACCCGGCCGCCACCTCGCCGCGCACGACCACCACCGGGCACTGCGCCCCGGCGACCAGCACGGCCGCGACCGACCCGGTCAGCACCGCCTCCAGCCGACCCGCCCCGCGGTCCCCGATCACGACCACGGCCGCCTCCCGCGACTGCGCGACCAGCGCCGGACCCGGCTCGCCCGACACGACCAGCTCCTCTGCAGGGACGTCCGGCGGCACGACCGTCCGGGCCGTGCGCAGCACCTCCTCCAGCGCGTGCCGGCGCCCCGCCCGTCCGGGCAGGTGCTCCCCCACCAGCCCGCCGGCGGCGACCAGCCGCAGGCCCGTCGCCCGCCGCACCGCCTCGTCCCCCGCCCAGCGCACCGCGCTCAGTGCCGACGCCGACGCGTCGACCCCGACCACCACCGGCCTGTCGTCGTGCTGGTTCCCCATTCCGCCACCGTGGCTGCCGCGTGCCCACCCCCGCTGCGGCCGGGAGTCCTCCGCAGGAGGGCCGTCCGCCCCATCCGGCCACCGTCGCGGACGGCCACCTCCGGTCGACGAGCAGGCCGTCGCGCCCCTGACCGAGGTGCACTGGCGACCACGACCGTCCCACCCGACCGGGACGGGTGTGACCGCACACCGGCCGTCCGGAGGCGCCGGTCCCCGCGAGCCGAGCTCTTCGCCCCGTGCCCCCCCGGTCGCGCCCCTGCGCCACGGTGAGCGGCGTGCGGGACCGAGGGCCCGCCGGGTCAGGAGAGGACGACGTGGCGCACGTGCTGGGGTCGGCACCCGCTGGTCGATCCGAGCTGCTGGGACTGTGACTCCACGAGGCCCGGACGGCGGTCGGCACCAGCGCACTGCGGGGCCCACGACCGGCTCCCGCCCCCTCCTCGCGGGCCGTTCGGCCGTGGCGCGGACGCTCGTGGCGAGCGGACGCTGGGACCATGACGTCGACGCTCGCCGTGCCCCGCACCGTGGCCCGTCCTCCCGGTCCGGCCCTCGACCGGCCCCGGCTGACCGTGCTGTCGGAGTCCGCACCCGCGTGGGCGGAGCGCTGGTGCGCTCTCGCGGGGCTGCAGCGCGTGGACCGGCCCGGCGGGCCGGACGTGGGCCGTGACGCGGAGGCCGCCGGCCGCGTGTCCTCTGCCGTGCTGCGCCCCGGCGACGTCCCCGGACTGCCGCCCCGGCCTCGCGTCCTCGCCGCCGTGCGTGACCTGCCGCACGACGAACCGGTCCTGCGGGCGGCCCTCGGGCTGGCCGAGCTGGCGGGCGGTGTCCTCGTCCCGGCGCACGCCGTCCCGGTGTCGTTCGGCGAGCGGTCCGTCGGTCTGGAGGACGCGGTGCGGCGCGGGCGGGACACCCTCGACGACGCGGTCACCGCCGTGGCCACCGCCGTGGCGTCGCGGGTCCCCGTCGAGCCTCGGCTGCTGCGGATGTGGCCGCACGAGGTCGCCGCCGCTGCCCCGGACGCCGATGTGCTCGTCATCGGGTCGGGCGTGCCCCTCGGGCCCGTCGCGCGCAGCGCCGTGTGGCACGCACCCTGTCCGGTGCTGCTCCTGATCCGAGGAGGGGCAGGCGCGACCGCGACGGCGCGGGACGGCAGCGCCGCCGCGGGGCGCCGAGGACGCTGATCAGGAGGGCGGACCCACCGGTCGCGGTGACGGTGCACCTGCGGCCGGACCGGCTGCAGGGCTGTGCGAGGCGGTCCGCTCGGCGCACCACCGCAGCCGGCCGCGCGACGCTGCCTTGGGCACGCCGCAGGGTGCCGCCCCGGAGCCTGCACGACCGCCGGCGGTGCCGCAGTGGCGCGACCACCGGGCGGGCCGGGGTCTAGGGGACCTCCTCGGACGCCACCGACCGCTGGGCCGCGGCGCGGGCCGCTCCGGGTGCCGGAGCGGTGGTGGTGGGCGGGACCACCGTGACCGGGCACAGGGCCTGCAGCACGCACTGCAGGCCAGTGGATCCGAGCAGCGCACTGGCGAACGCGCCGCGTCCCCGGTGGCCGAGCACGAGCAGATCGGCGTCCGCCGACGCCGCGACGAGCGCCCGGGCCGGGGTGTCGGCCACCGCGAGCACCTCGACGGGGACATCGACGCCCAGCCGGCGGGCGGCTCCGTCGACGGACCGCCGGACGGTCGCGCGCACGTCCTCGAGCCGGGGGGACGTCGACGGCACCGGCATCGCGCCGTAGACGGCGGGCCAGTACTCCGGCGGGTGCACCGCGGCGACCGCCCGCAGGCGGGCTCCGCGGCGCGCGGCGTCGACCAGGGCCTGGTCGAGCGCAGCGAGCGATCCGGGAGATCCGTCGACCCCGACCACCACCACGGCGACCATCACTCCTCCTCGTGGTGGCCGCGGTCGGGCCACCGGCCGATCGCGCTCGACGGCGGCTCGGGCCAGCGGGCGGCACTCTCGATCCGGTACCCCGGCGGCGGGACGACCACCGAGTCGCGGTCGCTGCCGACCCACCGCACGCGGTAGCGGGCAGGACCCGGGCCGGGTAGCTGCGCGACGATCCGGGCCCACCGCCAGCCCCGCTCGACCGGGGGCAGCGGTACCACCAGCCAGTCCCCGACCGGCGCGCTCGTCGCCGGCGGGGTCACGACGCCACCTCCCGGGCGACGAGTCCGGACCCGGTCGCGACGCGCAGGGCGTCGCACCGCGTCAATACCCCGACCAGCAGCTCCCCCTCCACCACCGGCAGCATCCGGAGGCCGGCGGCGAGCATCGACGCCACGACGCCGGCGAGGTCGGCGTCGGGGTCGGTCACCCGGGGTGGCACGGACATCACCTCGCGGACCGCGACCGGGGCGACCCCGGTGCCCGACCACGGCACCGCGCGCAGCAGGTCGCCCTCCGTGACGACGCCGAGCAGCCGGCCCTCGGCGTCCACCACCGGTGCGCCGGTGAACCCGTGCGCCACCAGTCGGGCCGCGGCCAGCGGCACCGGTGAGTGCGGCCGCAGCGCGACCGCCGGACTGGTCATCACGTCTCGGACCCGCATGGCGTCCTCCCTCTCGTCCGCACCAGCCTGCGCCGCCTGCGGGCGCCGGCCCAGCGGGCGAACGGTCCGGGCGGCGGACCGTTCGCACCGCCCTCCGCAGGCCGGTCGGCCCGGCGGCGTCCGGGCCGGGCCGGGCGTCCCGCCGCTCCCGGCCGTCCGGCCCTGGCGTCCCGCCGCTCCCGGCCGTCCGGCCCTGGCGTCCCGCCCCACCCCCGCGACAGCGTGGTCGCCACGACCGAGGGGAGCACGCCGATGGAGAGGCCGGCCGGGAGCGACGTCCACGCGGCGCCGGAGGAGCAGCGGGCGCCGGTCGTCCGCGCCACCCACCTCGACGCCGTGCGCACCGCGCTGGTCGCGTGGGTGATCGCCGGGCACGCGCTGCTCGGCTACTCCGCGGTCGGCGGGTGGGCCTACGACGAGGTCCGGGAGGTCACCTTCACCGCGCCGGTGGAGCTGGTCCTGGTCGCACTGCTCGGCCCGTCCGGGCTGTTCGTCATCGGGGTGTTCTTCTTCGTCGCCGGGCTGCTCAGCGAACGCGGGATCGCCCGGCACGGCGCCGGGGCCTACGCCCGGGGCAGGCTGCTGAGGCTCGGGCTGCCCTGGGCGGTGTCGGCGCTGCTGCTGTGGCCGGTGTCGGTGTGGGTCGCCTACCGCGCCGCGGGCCGTCCGGGCGACGTCTGGTGGGTCCTGACCCACCGCGAGCCGCTCCTCGACGCCGGGTCGCTGTGGTTCGCACTCGTCCTGCTGCTGTACTCGCTGGGTCTCGCCGCGTGGCGGCACCGGGCGGGCCCACCCCGCCCGGGCGGGCCGCTCTCGGGCGCGCACCTCGCGGCGGCCGTCGTCCTCGTCACCACCGCGTCGTTCGCCGTGCGCCTGGTGTTCCCGGCCCGCAGCGGGCAGGTGCTCGACCTGCACCTGTGGCAGTGGCCGCAGTGCCTGGGCCTGTTCGTCCTCGGCGTCCTCACGGGCCGCCGCGGCTGGGCGGCGCACGTCCCGGACCGGCTGCGCCGCCACTGCGGCGGCGTCACCGCGGCCGTGCTCGCCCTGCTGCCGGTGCTCGCGCTCCTCGCCGGGGTCCGGGACGTCTCGCGGGACGTCGGCCCGTTCCTGGGCGGGTTGCACTGGCAGGCGCTCGCCACCGCGGCCGTCGAGGCCGTGCTCGTCGTGGCCGGTTCGGTCTGGCTCGTGGGCGCCGCCGAGCACCGGCACCGGGGCGCGGGGCGCCGGTTCCGGCTCTGGACCCGGGGCGCCTACATCGCGTTCGTGGTGCAGGGCCCGGTCCTGCTGCTGCTCGCGACCGCGCTGCGGCCGCTCGACGCCCCGGCCGAGGTGAAGGGCCCCGTGGTCGCGGTGGCCGCGCTGGTGGTGTGCTTCTGGCTCGGCGGGCGGCTCACCCGTCTGCCGGGGATCCGGCGCCGGTCGGCCTCGGCGCCGTCGTGAGCGGCGTCGCCGCCGCAGGCCGGACGGTCGACCTGGGCGGGCCGGTGCACCTCGTGGACTTCGGTGGGACCGGACGCCCGCCCCTCGTCCTGGTGCACGGCCTCGGCGGCTCGCACCTGAACTGGGACCTGCTCGCACCGCGCCTCACCGACCGCGCACGCGTCCTCGCCGTCGACCTGCCCGGCTTCGGCCTCAGCGCACCGACCCGGCACCCGGCGACGGTCCGGCGCAACGTGCGGCTGCTGGCCCGCTTCGTGGAGGACGTCGCCGACCCGCCCGTCGTGCTGGTGGGCAACTCGATGGGCGGGCTGGTGTCGCTCCTGGTGGCCGCGCGGCGACCCGAGCTCGTGGCCGGGTTGGCTCTGCTCGACCCCGCCCTGCCCGCGCCGGCACGGGTGCTGGGCTCGCCCACGACCGCGATGACGCTGGCGCTGCACGCCCTGCCCGGCGTCGGGGAGGCGCTGCGCCGGAGCCGCCGACACCGGATCGGCGCCCGGGCGACCGTGGAGGAGACGCTGCACCGCTGCGGGGTCGACCCCGCGGCGCTCCCCCCGGAGCTGCTCGCCCGGTCGGTCGCACTGGTCGAGCACAACGACGACGTGCGCGGCGCGGACCGGGCCTTCCTCTCCGCCTCCCGGTCGCTCGCCTGGGCCCTGGCCCGGTCCCGCACGCTCGACACCGCAGCGCGCACCGTCCGCGCACCGGTGCTGCTCCTGCACGGCGACCGCGACGGGCTCGTCCCCGTCACCGCCGCCCGCCGGACGGCCGCCCGCCATCCCGCGTGGCACTACGCCGAGCTGAGCGGCGTGGGGCACCTCCCGCAGCTGCAGGCACCCGGGGACGTCGCCACCCACCTGGCTGCGTGGCTCGACCGGTTCCTGCAGCCCCCGACGCCGGCGCGGGAGGAGGAGCCGCCGTGACTCCCTGAGAGCCGTGCGAGAACCGGCGGCGAGGACGGCCACGCACCGAGCTCGCCGTGAGCTCCCGCACCGCCCCGGGGCGCCGTGCTCCTCACGGGACGGTCGGGACCCCGAGCGCGGTCCCGCCGGCGGGATCGAGGTCGGGGTCGGGCCGGTCGGCGGGGGCGGGCCGCACCACGGTCACCGGGCAACGGGCGTGCAGCACGCAGCGCAGCCCGACGGAGCCGAGGACCGTGCTGGCGAGCGCCCCCCGACCGCGGTGGCCGAGCACCAGCAGTTCGGCGCCGGCGGCGACGTCGAGGAGGACCGGTGCCGGCCTGCCGGACACCGCTGTCACCTCGACGGGGACGTCGACCTGCAGTCGGGCGCGGGTCTCCTCGGCGAGGCGGCGCGCGTCCGCGGCGATGTCGTCGAGCTCCGCGCGGGTCGGGGGCACCGGGATGGGGCCGTACTCGGTCGCCCAGTACTCGTGCGCCCGCACGGCGGTGACGACCCGCAGCCGGGCGCCCCGGCGCCCGGCGTCCCGGAGCGCGAACTCCAGCGCGGCGCGTGCCTCCACTGATCCGTCCACGCCCACCACCACCTCGGACGACCCGGGCACCGCGCCGGTCACGCAGGCTCCTCGCCCGCGCTCCGCGGGCGGACGACCGCCACCGGGCAGGGCGAGCGGTGGAGCACGGCGTGGCCCACCGAGCCGAGCAGGAGCCTGCGGACGCCGCCCCGGCCCCGGGACCCGACGACGAGCAGCTGCGCGCCCCGGGCGACCTCGATCAGGGCGTGCGCCGGCCGGTCCAGGACGACGACCCGGCGCACCGGTACCTCGGGGAACTTCTCCGCCCACCCGGCCAGCCGTTCGGCCAGCACCACCCGCTCGGCGGCCCCCAGCTGCTCGCGGCTCACGGGCTCGGCGACGAGCGGGTCGACGACCGCATCGCTCCAGGCGTGCACCGCCACCAGCGGCACGCCGCGGTCGGCCGCGGTCTCGTAGGCGAAGGCGAGCGCGGCCTCGCTGCTCGGCGAGCCGTCGACGCCCACGGCGATCGGCCCGTCGGTGGGAACGATGCCGCCGGCCTCGCCGCGCACCACCACGACCGGGCACGCGGCGTGCCCGGCCAGCGCCCGGGCCACCGACCCGACCAGCACGCCCCCGATCCGACTGCGACCGCAGTGTCCGAGGACGAGCAGCTGGGCGTCCGCCGCCGCGGCGGCCAGCGTGCCGATCGGGAAGCCGGGCTCCAGGTCGCGCTGCACGCTGAGCCCGGGGACCACCTCCAGTGCCGCGCGGTGGGCGGTCTCCAGATCCCGGCGCGCGCTCGCCAGCAGGGTGTCGCGGTAGCGCGCGCGCAGGTCCGAGTGGCCGACGACGTGGTCCTCCGTCCACGCGAACGCGAGGAGCAGCCGCAGCGGTGCCCCCCGTCGACCCGCCTCCGCCGCCGCCCACCGGACCGCGTCCAGCGCGAACTCCGAGCCGTCGACGCCGGTGAGCACCGGCCTGCCCTCCACGGTCATGGGACACCTCCTGGATCGGAGGGTGGTCCGCGGGCCGGGGTCGCGGGCAGCGGCGAACGTCCCGCGGCCCCGGGACCATGGGCCCGTCGAGCTCGACCGCCGGTGCACCCGCCCGGCTGCCACCGGCCGGCAGCGGTGGGTGCGGACGCCGTCCTGGGACGTCCCGGCCGTGCCCCGACCCCCGTGGCCGCCGCCACCAGACCTCCGACGGGTCCCCGGACCGCCGGTCGCGGGTCCTCCGGCCCTGCCGCCCGCTCGCCGAGCGCGCCACGGTGGTCGTGTGAGTACCACGCCCGTGCCCACCGGCGAGCTGACCGCGGCGCTGCAGAGGGCGCTGCGCGCCCCCTCGGTGCACAACACCCAGCCCTGGCGGTGGCGCGTGACGGGGACCGGTGTCGAGTTGCACGCCGACCACGGCAGGCACCTCGTCGCGACCGACCCCGACCGGCGCGACCTCGTCCTCAGCTGCGGCGCCGCGCTGCACCACCTGCGCGTGGCCCTCGCCGCCGCCGGGCTGGAGGCGCACGTGCACCGTCTCCCCGACCCCGAGGACAGCCGGCACCTCGCCACGGTCGAGGTGCGCCGCGGCCCGCCCGACGCGGTCCTGGCCCGTCTCGCTCCCGCCCTCGACGCCCGGCGCACGGACCGGCGACCCCTCGGACCCGACCCGGTCCCCCGCGAGATCGTCGACGCCCTGGTCCGCGAGGCCACCCGCTGCGGAGCCGTGCTGCTCCCGGTGACCGCTCCGGAGGCGCGTCGCCACCTCGACGAGCTGCTCACCGACGCGGCGGCTCGACAGCGCTCCGTCCCCGGCTACGCCGCCGAGCTGACGATCTGGACCCACCGCGTCGCCGACAGCCGCGACGGCGTCCCCGCGCACGCCCTGCCGGTGCGCAGCGCGGACGCTCCCGGACTGCGACCGTTCCCGCGCGGCCGCCTGACCGGACGGTCGTCGGCGCAGGACGGCTCGGTGCTGCTCGCCGTCACGACGTCCACCGACGAGGTGCTCGACCGGCTGCTCGCCGGTGAGGCCACCAGCGCGGTCCTGCTCGCCGCCACCGCTCACGGACTCGCGACGACTCCGCTCAGCCAGAGCCAGGAGACCCCGGAGGTGCGGGCCCGGCTGGCGTCGCACGTGCTGGGGACCCCCGACCACCCGCAGCTCCTGATCCGCGTCGGCCGTCCCGGCCCGGGCGCCCAGTCCCTGCCGCCGACCCCGCGGCGGACGCTGGACGCGGTGCTGCTCGGGCCCTGAAGCCCCGGCCGGCTCCGGCCGGGCCGGCGGGCTCCGCACGGGCCGGCTGTCGGCGGCAGGCTCGACTACACAGCGCCAGCCGCCGACGCCACTGCTCGGACGCCACTGCTCAGCGCACGACCGCCACCGGGCAGCGCCCGCGGTGCAGCACGCTGTGGCTGGTCGACCCCAGCAGCAGGCTCGCGGCACCACCGCGACCCCGCGACCCCACCACGACGAGCTGTGCCGCGGCCGAGCGCTCGACCAGCGCGTGCGCCGGCAGGTCCTGCACCACCACCTGCTCCACGGCCACGTCGGGGAACTTCTCCTGCCACCCAGCCGACCGCTCCGCCAGCACCGCCCGCTCCCGCTCCGCGACGGCGTCCCGGTCCACCAGCGGCGCGGCGACGGGGTCGATCACCAGGTCCGTCCAGCTGTGCAGCGCCACCAGCGGGACGCCGCGCACCGCGGCGGCCTCGAACGCGAACGCGGTGGCCGCCTCGCTCGCGGACGACCCGTCGATCCCCACCACCACCGGGCCACCCACCGTCCCGGGGGCGTCCTCGCGCACCACCACGACGGGGCACGCGGCCTGGGCGGCCAGCGCCGCGGACACGGAGCCGAGGAGCAGCCCCGCCACCCCTCCCCGGCCTCGCGACCCGACGACCAGCAGCTGCGCGCGCCGCGCCTCCTCCGCCAGCGTGCCGATCGGGAACCCCACACGCAGCTCCGCGGTCACCGGCACGTCCGCCACCCCGGTCAGCTCCTCGGCCGCCGCCAGGTCGCGCCGGGCCACCGCCTCCATCTCCTCGCGGTACCGCTCGCCCAGACCCGGGTGCCCGACCACGTGGTCCGCCGCCCAGGGGAAGGCCGTCACCAGCCGCAGGGCCGCTCCACGCCGGGCCGACTCGTCCGCCGCCCACCGGACCGCCGCCTGCGCTGCCTCCGATCCGTCGACGCCGACCACCACCGGCCGTTCCGCCTGCTGCACGTCCATCCCCGGTCCCTCCTCGTCACCTCGGTCCTCCGACCGTGCCGCCGTCCGCGCGGGAGCGGCAGGCGGCGACCGGCACCGGGAGCAGGGCCGTTCGACCCGTACCGATCTCTGCCGCGCGGGCCCGGGGAGGGAGGCGCGCCAGCCGACCGGTGGAGGTCTGACCACCGGTCCGCCGGCACTCGACCCCCGAGCGTGGCGGGACCTCCGCCGGCGGACCAGGGCCGACCGCCCCTGCCGGATCGGCCCCCCTGCTGGCGAGGCTGACGAGCGATCAGCGGACCGAGGAGGGCAGATGGACCGGGGCGGAGCGGAGAACGGCGGTGCCGGCAGGACCGGGCCGGACGTGGTGGTGGGCGTCGACGGCACCGACACGGCGCTGCGTGCCGTGGTATGGGCCGCAGCCGAGGCGCGCGTGCGGAGGTCGCCGCTGCGGATCGTGCACGCCGCGCCCTACGCGACCGACCCGGCCGGACTCCGCCGGGCCAGCGCGATCCTGAGCCGGGCCTACACCGTCGTCCGGCAGCGGGAGCCCGGCGTCGAGGCGCACACCGCCCGGCTCGACGGCCCCCCGGCGCAGGCGCTGGCGCACGCGGCCGGCGGCGCGCAACTGCTGGTCGTGGGCATGCTGTCCGGCCACGTCGGCGACGAACTGGTCGGCTCGCTGGCGCCCGCCGTGGTCGCGGCCGCCGTCTGCCCCGTCACGGTCGTCCGGTCCCGGCGCGGTGCGGACGAGCACGGGTCGCACACCGTGGTGGTCGGGGTGCAGGGCGTCGTGCCCGACGGCCCCGCCCTGGACGAGGCGTTCGCCGATGCGGACCGCCACGGTTGCCTGCTGACCGTGCTGCACGCCGGGCCCGACCCGGACCACGACGGACGGGGCGCCGGCCTGACCGCGGCCCTGCAGGAGGCGCTCGCGCCGTGGCGGGAACGCCACCCCGCCGTGCGGGTGGAGGTCCGGATCGCGCCCGGCAGCCCGACGACGGCGCTGCTGCACGCATCCCACCGGGCGCGGAACCTGGTGGTCGGCACCCGCGGACGCCGCGCTGCGGCGGCGACGCTGCTCGGTTCGACCAGCCGGGTGCTGCTGGCCCACGGCGGCTGCCCCGTCACCGTCGTCCGCCGCACGCCGGTCGGAGGACGGCCGGCCGTCGCGAGCCCGTCGTCACCGGGGAGGGGCGCGCCGAGCGGGAGCCCCTGACGGCGCTCACCCGCCCGGTCGCCGACCTGATCGACCCCGTGCCGTCGGGCACGGGCCGACCTCGAGGAGGACACCATGACCGCACCGCGCGACGCGCTGCCACCCTCCGACCCGTCGTACGCACCGCCTCCGGGTGGTTCCCCTCCGGACCCGGCAGAGCCGACCCGCCGCGTGGGCCCCCCTGCTCGGAGCCCCTTGCGGCGCAGCCGGCGCGACCGCGTGCTCGGCGGCGTGTGCGGCGGCACCGCCCGCTACCTCGACATCGATCCGGTGCTGCTGCGCGTCGCCGCCGTCGCGCTGGCCCTGTCCGGCGGCGTCGGCGTGCTCGCCTACGTCATCGCCTGGGTGGTGCTGCCGGAGGCGCCGGGCGACGAACCCGACGCGGCCGCCCCGCCGGCGGGTCGCCACGCCGTGGCCATCGCCGTCGGCGCGGCGCTGGTCGGGCTCGGTGTCCTCCTGCTGGTGCGCGAGTGGATGCCCTGGTTCGGCGCCGAGGTGTTCTGGCCGCTCGTCGTGGTGGCGGTCGGCGCTCTCGTGCTCACCACGGCGCGGCGGTGAGCGGGATGACCACCGCGCCGGACCTGGGACCGGGTGCCCCGTCGGCCGCACCGGAGCACCTCCCCCCGGGCCGGGTGCACCGCGGTGTCGCGTGGGACAGGGTCGTGGTGGGGCTGCTCATCGCCGGTGTCGGCGTGGCCACGCTCCTGCAGGGCATCGGCGTCACCGTGCCGTGGAACCTGCTGCCGGCCGCGGCGGTGGTGCTCGTCGGCGTGGTGCTGCTCGTCGGACTCGCCGGAGGGCGCGGTCGTGACGGCGTCGCGGTCGTCGGCCTCCTGCTGCTGGTCGTGGCCGTGGGGGTCGGCGTGCGCGCGGAGCGCTTCGCCGGACCGCTCGGTGACCGGACCGTCGTCCCCGGACCGGCGGACTGGGCGGACGGCGCCACCCGCGTCTCCGCCGGGACCGTCACCGTCGACCTCACCGGCGTCGCCCCACCCGCGGCCGGGCGGATGCGCGTCGAGCTCGGCGCCGGGCGCGTCGTGGTCCGGCTGCCCGACGATCCCGTGGTGCGCGTCGAGGCCGGCGTGGTCGCCGGCACCGTGGCCGTGGACGGCGCCACCGTCCAGCAGGGCGTCGAACTCCGGTGGACCGACCCGGCCGGTCCCCCGTCGGGCCCGCTCCTGGTGGTCGACGTCGGCGCGGGGGACGTGGAGGTGCGTCATGACGGGTCCTGAACACCCGGCGATCACCGCCGGCGCGGGCACCGGGTTCGTCCTGGCCGGTCTCGCGCTCCTGGCCCAGGAGCTGGGCCTGGCCGTCCCGGACTGGTCGCTGGTGCTGCCCCTGCTCCTGGTCGCCGTCGGGGTCGTGACCGCGGTGGGCGGGGCGCTGGGGGCGCACCGGGACCACCGGCCCTGACGGGCTCGTGCGACGACGTCCGCGAACGACGCCGCCGTCCACGCCGACGCGGCGCGGCGACGCGCCCGCGGGCCCCGGACGACCACCGGTGCCCGGCGGTCCGTTCCGACCGAGGCGCCCGCGCGACCGGCCGTCCCGATGGCGGCGGTCTCCGGGCACGCAGGGGCCCTCGGTCCCGGTCCGGCGTGCCGTTGGGACCTGGCCGGCCCGGTCGCCGCCGCGCACCCTCGGACCCGTCCGGGTGACAGGAGGACGACATGATCGAGGACGTGACCGACCTGCCCGCCGGGATCGTCGGGCTGCGCGCCTCCGGGACGGTCTCCCGCGGGGACTACGAGACGACCGTCGCGCCGCTCGTCGAGCGCGCCGCGAGGTCGCGGGACCGGCTGCGCGTCCTCTGCGTCCTCGACGAGGGTTTCGCCGGGGTCGCGCCGGGAGCGATCGGCGAGGACGTGCGGCTCGGCCTCCGGGCGGTCCGCCTGGTGGCCGGCTGCGCCGTCGTCACCGACGACGAGCGCGTCCGGACGGCCTGCCCCCCTCGCGCGCCGCCCGTCGCAGGAACCCTGCTGTACCCCCGGGTCCGCCACTTCCGCTTCGGCGAGGAGGCGGCCGCGATGGTGTGGGCCGGTGCCCGTCGCACCACCACCGCACCGGCATGAACCCCCCGCACCTGAGCGCGCCACCGTGGACGCACGACGGCGGGGCGCCGGAGCACCCCGTGGTCACGCGGATGCGCGAGCACCGCACCGCGGACGTGCAGCTGCGCCTGGCCGACGCCATCACCCGCTCCGCCGGGTCCATGCGCTTCGTCTGGCTGCACGCGATCGCGTTCGCGGTGTGGATGCTGGTGGTCGAGTCCAGCCCGTGGCCGACGCTGACCCTCGTCGTCCCACTGGAGGCGATCTTCCTGTCGACGTTCGTCATGATCGGCCAGAACCGGCAGGCCGCGTTCGCGCGCGAAGGCCAAGGCGATCACGACTTCGCGGCCGAGACCCTCGAGCTGCGCCGCAACACCGAGCTGACCCGCGAGGTCCACCGGCTCACCGTCGAGGGGTCCCTCGACTGGATCCGACGCCACGATCTCGTGGCCTTCCCCGCTGATCACCTTCGTGGTGGGCCGCCTGGCTGCTCGACAGCGGCCGCGGCAGCATGATCGGCCCCATGCTCCTGCCCGCGGGGCTGAACCCGGGCACGGCCGTCATCGCGCCCGACCCCTGGTGGTGCCCGATGCCGGCCCTGGCCGCGCCGGTGTCGTCGCCGCGGGGTCCGGCGGTCGGGAACTCGGACGACTGCCCCGGATCCCGCTCCCACCCGCGCCAGCCGACGGGCCGGGTCGGCTCGGGTCCCGGCGACGAGCCGGTCCGCACCGGGCGGGTCGGGCGTCCTGCCCGGAACCGCCCTCCGGCCCGAGGACAGGGGCCGTCCGCCCGTAGGGGCGCCGTGGCGCGGTTCCCAGGGTCGACGGTGTCGATGACCGTGCGAACGAGGAGGTGAGCGCGTGACCCGCGCCCTGGTCGTCTACGAATCGGTGTTGGGCGATGCACGCACGATCGCAGCGGTCGGCCACGCCTGCTGGTGAAGATGGACCACGCCTCCAGGACCGAGGAGAAGATCCTCGGCAGGCTCGGCGCGACGATCGTGGCACCGGCCGAGCACTACGTCGTCACCGGCACCGAGGGACCACTGGCCCAGGGCGAGGAGGACCGCGCCCGGGAGTGGGGTCGACGCCTCGGTGGACTGGCCACCTCGCGGGTTCAGCGCCGGTGAACAGCCCGACCAGCTCGTCGGGCGCGGCTCTGCAGGTCGTTCCAGCCCCGTCGTGCCACGACCGTCGTCGACGGCGGCTCAGCGGTAGGCAGCGTCGTCGACGGTGATCCGGATGAAGGCGCAGTCGGGCCAGCGGGGGCTGTCGTAGTCGTACCCGGCGGTCACGTCGGTCGGGACGGTGAAGCCGTCGAAGGTGGCTTCGCGGTGGATCTCGGCGCCGAAGGGGTGCAGCTGGTACGGCCCACGGTCGATGCTCGCCCAGCGGAGCATGGTCACCCGCCGCAGCGCGCCGGTCGACCCGACGGTGATCGTGACCTCGTGGGTCTCGCCGCCGTGGGGCAGCAGTGCGGTGGCGCTGTGGTCGTCGACGGGCTTCCACACGACATCAGGGGCGAGCGCCGCTGCGGGCGTCCAGATCACCTCGCTGACCAGGCGGCCGGCGGCGCTGCGGGTGAGGTCGGGTCCCGACTCGTCCACGAGTGCGACGCGGCCGAGGGCCCGGTGGACCATGTCGCCACGGCCGTGCGCGAGCCGGTCGTAGCCGTACACAGGGACGCCCGCGATCCGGGTGGCGCACGCCCACACGTAGCCGTCGAGCCCGGCGATCACCTGGCGGGCGCGGAAGTCGCGCCAGGCACCGACGCGGATGCGACCGTGCTGGGTGAGCTCGACCCGTCGGCGCAGCGGCGTGCCCGGTGCTATCGCGTGGGTCAACCACCGCCGCGCGGGCTCGGGCAGGTCCGACACCGCGTGCGGATCGAACGCGGTGTCGACCCGGCTCGGCTCGGCGAGTTCGTCCCAGTCGCGGTGCACGGCCGCAGGCAACCGGGTCAGCGGGTCGACCTGTGACCGGCGACTCATCGGGACGTGCGCCGAGCGGCCATCGAGGTCGCGGTGACCAGCAGGATGACGGCGCCGTCCACGACGAGTCCCGCGACAGCGGGCCCGGGGTGCGGCGCGATCACCGCGACCGACGCGACGACCCCGGCGAAGGCCCACCGGCGCCACGTCGAGCGTCCCGAGGACAGCAGGGACCCGGCGATGAGGAACAGCACGGCCGCCGCTAGCCAGACCGCCCCGGCGGTGATGCCCGCGGGCGAGCCCGGCAGCGGGACCGCGTCGGCGTAGCGCAGCTCGCCGAGCTCGGCGATCTGCCACTGCAGCGCCGTCCCCATCAGGTGGACCAGGCCGTGCGCGATCAGCACGAGGCCGGCGAACCCAGCCAGGAGCCCCCGCAGCAGGCGGGTGGGCGGCGGTCCAGGTGCGGTGCTCGTCAGCGCGTGTCGCTGCGTCGTCATGATCCTGCTCCTTGTGATCGAGGAGCCCAGCCTCTCCCCGACGGTCCACGACCGACGAGTGCCGAAGGGCCCGGATCGCGCCCGACGACAGGCACGGCGGCGGAGGGTCGCGCGGCGCGACCGGAGCGGACTCCTCACGCGCGGCCAGGGCCTCCGCCCCCACCACCGGGCTCCGTCGGGGCGGCCGATCGGGACCACGCCACCGACCCAGCGTGCACCGACCTGTCCACCGCTCTGCTGCCCTGATGGCCGGAGGACAACGGGCTCCGGCGCTCGTGGTCGATGGGCACGGTCGTACTCGCCGACACCGGCTCGTGGCGTGATCAGCAGGCCTGCTGGGCGGCGCCGATCCTGGTCATCTGACCGGGCCGAGGACGCAGCGCGGCGACGACGGTGGAACCGCATCGCACGGCACGACCGCGTTCAGAGAGGCCGACACCATGACCAGCCAGACCCGCCGCACCGCCTCCGAGCCGGAGTCCGTCTCGGCTCCCTCATCGGCCGCACCGCCGTCCACCGTCACCAGCCCTGATGCCGCGCCGGGGGGACGCATGGGGCGCGTGGTGGCCGGTTCGATGGCCGGCGGACTCCTCGCCGGGCTGCTGCTGGTCGCCGCCCCGTTCGTCGCGCCGGAGGAGGACGCCGTCACCGGCGCGCTCCTGTGCGGGTTCGCGGTGGGGTGGGCGATGCTGGCCGTGCTCTCGGTGCGGTTCACCACGGCGCCCCAGCGCTGGGCCGCGGTGCCCGCGGCGTTCATGGGGCTGGGCGGGCTCCTGCTGATCGGGTGCGGCCCGCAGGTCCGCGCGGCGCTCGACTGGACGTGGCCCCCGGTACTGCTGGCGATCGTGGTGGGGATCGTCGTCCGCATCCGCGGGCGGCTGCCCAGCCGGACCGGCCGCCTCCTGCTCTGTCCGGTGCTCGCCGTGCTGGCGCTCGCGTCGGTCGGTGGCGGCTACGAGACGGCGCGCGAGGCGATGGACGCCGCGGCGTACCCGATGCCGGGCCGGCTGGTGGACATCGGCGGACACGGCCTGCACCTGCACTGCACGGGTTCGGGTGGCCCCACCGTCGTGCTCGAGCCCGGTGGTGGCGAGATGTCGTCGAACCTGGCGTGGATCACGCCGGCGGTCGCGCGCGACACCCGGGTCTGCGTCTACGACCGGGCGGGCCGCGGCTGGAGCGAGCCCGCGGCGACCCCGCAGGACGGCGCCCGCACCGCAGTTGACCTGCACGCCCTGCTGCACCGCGCGGACGTCCCCGGCCCCTACGTGCTGGCGGGCCACTCCTTCGGCGGCCTGTACGCGCTCGCGTTCGCCGCCCGCTACCCCGACGAGGTCGCGGGGATGGTGCTCGTGGACTCGACCGCACCGGCGTACGCGCCGGCCGCACCCGACGCGGCATCACGCGACGGGAGCGCCGGTGATCTCGTCGATCGGGTCTCGGCGTTGGCGTCGATCTCCGCCCGCCTGGGCCTGGTCCGCGCGTACAACCAGTTCCTCTGGGACGGCCTGCCGTCGCAGGCCGGCGACGAGGTGCGCGCTCTCGGCGCGACCGCCGGAAACGTGCGCAGCACGATCGACGAGTACGCGCAGGCTCCGGCCTCGATGTCCGAGGCCGCTGCCCTCCGTGACTTCGCCGGCAAGCCGCTGTTCGTCCTGACCGCCGGCGCCGGGCACGACGCCGCCTGGGCGGTCGCGCAGGACCACCTGGCCACGCTGTCGACCGACAGCGTGCACCGGGTCGTCGACGGCGCCGTCCACGAGGACCTCGTCGCGGACCGTGACGGCGCGGCGGCCACCACGCGGGCGATCCAGCAGGTCGTCTCGGCGGTCCGCAGCGGCGAGCCGCTGACCGACTGATCCGGAGCGACCGACATGTCCGTACACGCCGGCCCGCCGACCACGCCGCCGAACACCCCGACGCGGTCCGAAGGTGCCCGTCGACCCGTCCGTTCCCGGCGGCGGCGCATCCTGGACGCAGTCACGTTCGTCGGTGTCTGGGTGGCGGCCGGGTACCTGTTGCCCCTCGACAGCAACGGTTACCTGCTCCTGGGGATCCCGCTCACCGTCGGCTTCCAGGTGCTGGTCCGCCGCCGCCCGCTGCGCGAGCTGTTCGCGAGCGGCGCATCCCGGTTCTCGTGGGGCGCGAAGGGTCTCGTCCTGGCCGCCGCGCTGGCGGTCGTGCCCGGGTACTACGCGGCCCGGGCGCTGACGGGGGGCGACGCGGCTCTCATCGGCTGGTACCTCGCCGCCGTCGTCGGTGCGCTCCTCGCCGCCTTCGCGCTGCGGGCGGGCTCCGTGCGGGGCGCGCTGCGCTCGGCCGCCCTGCCGATCGCGGTGGGGTCGGGCGGCATGGCCACCGTGTACGGGATCCTGCACGTGGTGAGCGGGACACCGGTGTCGGCGGACGCGGCCATGGTGATCATCGGGTACACCGCGCTGTACTTCCCGGCGACGTTCCTGCTCGAGGAGGTCACCTTCCGCGGAGCCCTCGACAGCCACGTGCACCACGACGGTGAGACCCGCGGCTGGCAGTCGGCCGTCCTCGTGTCAGCGCTCTGGGGGGTCTGGCACCTGCCGGTCGCGCACGCGCTGCCGTTCCCGGTGCAGCTCGCGGAGCTGGTCGGCGTGCACATCGTGCTCGGCGTGCCCCTCTCGTTCGCCTGGCGCCGCACCCGCAACCTGGTCGGACCGGCCCTGGCGCACGCCGTCAACGACGCGGTCCGCAACGCGTTCATGCTCGGGTTGTAGCTAGGAGAGCTGGAGCCGGGTCAGTTCGCCGCGGGAGGTGACGCCCACCTTGCTGAAGATGTTGCGCAGGTGGAACGCGACGGTGCGGTGCGACACCCAGCACTGGGCGGCGACGTCCTTGTTGGACAGGCCCTTGCCGACCAGCTCGGCGATCTGGCGCTCCATCGGCGTCAGGGTCAGCAGCGTCGAGGGGTTCCGCTTGCGGGCGGTCTCGCCGGACGCGCGCAGCTCCTGGGTCGCACGGGCCGCCAGTGGGGCCGCGTGGAGGTCCTCGAACAGCTCCAACGCGGACCGCAGGTGGTGACGTGCGTCGACCCGACGCTGTGCGCGGCGCAGGAACTCGCCGTAGGCCAGCTGGGTGCGGGCCCGGTCGTACGGGTGGGTGCCGGGTCGGGCGTGGTGGGCCAGGGCGCTGTCGAACCAGGCCGGTGCCGCTGCCGGATCGGCGAGCAGCGCGCGGCCGTGGTCGACGGCGGCCAGGGCCCACGACCACCCGGTGCCCTCGGCGAAGGGGACGAGCTCGTCGACCCATGTCGCGGCCAGCTCGCGGTCGCCGGCGCGTACCGCGGCGTCGATCCGGTCGACGGCAACCAGGCGGGTCAGGGCGCTCAGCCGGAGGCTGCCGAAGTGGTGCAGCGCGGCGCGCGTGTCCCCGTCGTGGGCGGCACGGGTGCCCTGCGCCCACCGGTGCAGGTCGTGCACGGGATCGGCGAGGACGCCCAGTGGCTGGGTGGCCGCCGCGTCGACGTCGCCCAGGTGCGTCCGGTACTCCGCGTCGGGCCGTCCCTGCAGCACGGCGAGCAGCGTGAGCCAGGCGGCCGGGACCGCGCCGAGCGGGCGCTGGCCGGTGCTGATGCTGAGCGAGAGCGCCTCTTCGGCAGCACCGCGCAGCTCGGTCCAGGTCCCGGTGGCGTGCTGGGTGAACCCGAGCCGGGGCAGCGCGTACAGGACCAGCATCCCGGCGCCGGCGTCCCGGGCCCCGGTCGCCATGCGGACGAAGCACCGCCGGTGCGCCTGGTCGTCGCCCAGGTGCAGGGCCGTGTTGCCGAGGTGCGACAGCACGTCGGGGTCGTCGAGAGCGGCGCCGGCGTCGAGGGCCGCGTGCAGCGACCCCAGCCCGTGCCCCCACCGGCCGTGGGAGGTGTGCGTGAGGGCGAGCAGCAGGTGGCCGAGGGTGCGGGTTCGGGCATCCTCCGCAGCGGTGGACCTGGCCACGAGCGGTGCGACGTCGAGCGTGGCACCGCTGTCGGTGCCCCAGGTCCGCAGCAGGGCCGCCGCCACCGCCAGTTCCAGCGACCGGTCCGGGAGGTGGGCGCTGGTGGCGGCTGCGGCCGAGGTGAAGATGCGGTGCGCGGCGGTCGCCGACCCGACGTTGACCTCGATCCGGCCGCGCAACCGGTCGATGTCGGCGCGCAGGACCGGGTCGTCGGCCCGTTCCCTGGACGCGGCGCACAGTCGCCGGGCGTCGTCGCTGTGCCCGGCCTCCCAGGCGTTGCGCGCCGCGGCGAACAGCCGGGCGGCCCGGGGAGGATCCGAGGCGGTCAGCTCCGCGGCTCGCTCGTAGGCGGCGGCCGCGGCGGCATGACCACCACGCCGCTCCGCGCGCACCGCGGCGGCCTCGAGGTCGGCGCCCACCTCGTCGTCGGGGCTCTCGGTGGCCGCGGCGCGATGCCAGGCGTACCGGTCGACGTCCTCCTCGGTGGCCAGCGCGTCGGCCAGCGCGCGGTGCGCGTCGCGGCGCTGCCTGCGGGTGGCCGCCTGGTAGACCGCGGACCGGACGAGCGGGTGCCGCACCCGGACGGCGTCACCGTCGATCACGAGTAGCCCGGAGCGCTCCACCGCGTCGAAGGCGTCGGGATCGGCGTCGAGGTGAGCCGCGGCACGACGCACGGTGCGGACACGGCCGGAGTCGTCGGCAGCCACGAGCAGCAGCAGGGCCTGTTCCGCCGGTGGCAGTCGCCGGCACCGGTCCAGGAACACCCGCTCCATCGCGGCCGTGAGCGCGAGCTGGGCCGGGACGACGGCCGCACCGGCGAGCTGCTCGTCCGTCAGCGTCGTCGGGAACTCGACGAGCGCCAACGGGTTGCCCGCGGACTCGGCCACGAGCTGATCGGCGACGTGCTCGGACACCGCACCACCGGTCGCCTCGGCCAGCACGGCGCGCGCCGCCGCCTCGGTCAGCGGTTTGACCTCCGTGGACGGGATGTCGGCGGGCGCGAAGGTGCGCCCCTCCCCGTCACGAGCGGCGAGGACCACGACCACCGGGTCCGCGTCCAGCCGGCGTGCAGCCATCAGCACCGCCTCCGCGGTGGCCTGGTCCAGCCACTGGGCGTCGTCGACGACGCAGAGAACCGGTCCGGTCTCCGACACCTCGGTGAGCAGCGACAGCGTGGCGAGAGCGACCAGGAACGGCTGCACGGCCAGGTCGTCCTCCTCGCCGAACGCCGCACGCAGCGCGCGTGCCTGAGGCGCCGGGATCCGGTCGAGCAGACCCAGGACCGGCCGGAGCAGCCGGTGCAGGGCGGCGAACGCCAGCGGCGCCTCCGACTCCACGCCCTGGGCGCGCAGCACGCTGACGTCGCTCCCCGTGCCCGCGACCAGGTCCTCCAGCAGCGCGGACTTGCCCACTCCCGGATCGCCGTGCAGCAGCAGGATCCCCGCACGACCACCCCGTGCCCGGTCGAGCAGACCGGCCAACCGTGCCCGTTCGGCATCCCTCCCGTGCAACACGACGCGACGCTAGCTCCAGCCCCGGCCGACGCGGTAGCCGCTCGACCAACCCGGCGTTGTTGCCGGGGCGACCCCCGGCTGAGCGGGGGGCGTGCCCGCCGCGCTGCTGCTGCACCTGTCCACCAACGTCGTGCTCGCCGTCGTGACGATCAGCTCGGTGCCCTTCGCGGCGGTGGTGCTGGTCGTCGCCGCGCTCGGCGCGGTCCTGATCGCCCGCTCCGCACGGGTGTCCGTACCGGCCCCGGTAGGACGCCGGCCGCGGTCTGCACCGGAGTCCGCCGAGCGGACGCCGCCGATGGGCCACCAGGGGCGGTTGACCTGGGCGTTCTCCGGGAGGAGACTTGTCCGCCCTGCGGAGGGGAGCCCCGATGTCGTGGAACCTCAAGGGCAGCTACGCCGAGACCTGCTCGTGCGAGCTGATGTGCCCGTGCAACCTCTCGTTCGACCACGGCGCCACCTACGACTACTGCCGCGCGACCCTGGCCTTCAGCATCCGCGAGGGTGCGGTCGACGGCACGGACGTCCGGGGCCGGCGGGTGGTGACGATCATCGACACGCCGAAGGTGATGACCGACGGCGGCTGGCGGCTCGGGATGTACGTCGACGACCAGGCCACCGACGAGCAGTTCGACAAGCTGGTCGCCGTCTTCGGCGGTCGGCTCGGCGGTCCGATGGCGGCGCTCGCCCCCCTCGTCGGCGAGATCGTCGGCGTCGAGCGGGCGGCGATCGACATCCGCGACGACGGGCTGCTGCACAGCGTCCGCGTCGGGGACGCGATCGACTTCGAGGTCGAGGACATCGTGCCGTTCGGGGTCGAGGACGGCAGGCCGGTCCGGTTCGACGGCATGTTCCACCCGGCCGGGTCGAACCTGACGATGGCCGAGGCGCGGCGCTCGCGGATCGACGCCTTCGGCATCCGGTACGAGGGCAGGACCGGCCTGTCCACCTCCGAGTTCTCCTGGGCCGCCTGACGCGATGAGTGCTCCGGCCGGGGAACGCCCCACCGGGGCCGGCGGTCCCGCGCCGGCTCTCGCCGCGGTGCGCGTCCGGCTCGGGCTGGTCGCCGTGCTCCTCGCCCTCGCCGGCCTCGGGTGGTGGTGGACCGCCGACCGGATGGCGGGCATGGACCAGGGGCCGTGGACCGGTCTCGGAGCACTGGGCTGGTTCCTCGGGGTCTGGCTCGTGATGATGACGGCGATGATGTTCCCGTCGGTCGCGCCGACGGTCGCGCTGTACTCACGCCTCACCCGGCAGCGGTCCCCGCTGTCACCACTGCTGTTCGTCGCGGGTTACCTGGTCACCTGGACGGGGGCGGGCCTGGGTGCCTTCGCCCTCGCCGCGGTGCTCGGCCGGATCCCGGGCGACCCGTTCGCGTGGGACCGCGCGGGGAGGTGGGTCGCGGGCGCCACGCTCGTCGTTGCGGCGGTCTACGAGCTCACCCCGCTCAAGGACGCCTGCCTGAGCAGGTGCCGGAGCCCGCTGGGCTTCCTGCTCGGCTCGTGGCGCGACGGGCGCCGGGGTGCGCTGCGGATGGGCGCGCAGCACGGCGCCTGGTGCGTCGGGTGCTGCTGGGCGCTGATGGCGTCGCTGTTCGCCTTGGGGGTCATGAACCTGACCTGGATGGCGGTCGTCGCCGGGCTGATCGCCGTCGAGAAGACCCTCCCGTGGCGCCGCGTCGCGACCTGCGGGACCGCAGCCGTGCTGCTCGCGCTCGGGGTGCTGCTGCTCGTCGCCCCGCACGCGGTCCCCGGCCTGACCGTCCCCGGCGCCGACCCGGCCGCCGGGATGGAGGAGCCGATGCAGTGACCGGCCGTACCGGCCGGTCGACGAGGAGGTCGTCATGGCGAAGTTCGTGCCTTCCGGACCATGCGGGACCACCAGCTGGTCGACCCGCAGCGGATGCCGGCCGTGCTGGAGACCGCGGCGCGGGCGCGCGACGTCTACCGCCCCCCGGGCGCCTGAGGACGCTGCGCCGGGGGCGTAGATCAGGCGACGGCACACGCTGTGGCTCCACGGGCATCAATGCCCATCCGACGAATGAGGGCAGCCTCGGCCTGGCGGCCCGGCTGCCCGCTCAACCATTCGTCCAGCGCTTCCAGCGCGTCCGGGTCACCAGCCGCGGCCGCGTCGCGGTAGGCCTGCTCGACGTCGCGCTCCCGCCCCGGCTGCCGATCCAGCCATCAGGTGCCGGCGAACCGTCCCGCTGTGATCGCCGAGCCCAGCCGGCGGCCGACATCGAGGACCGCAGCGCGATCTCACCGGGACGGATCGGCTGGCCCCTTGCAGCGCTCGCCCCCCCGCCTGTGCCGGCCTCGCCCGGAGTCGACCGACCCGTCTCCGCGCCGATACCTCCTCACTTGCGGTCACATCGGCTGAGCGACGGTCAGCTCGTTGAGGACGTCGTGCATGTGATCGAGAGCTTGACGGGCATCGAGCTGGTGTCCGGGCGGTGACTCCGAGCCGGGGGCCGATCCGGCGGCTGTAGCGATCTTGCCGGCCGCCTCGGCGACGACTGTCCTGGCCGCGAGTGCGCCGAAGTCCCCGGCGGTCGCGAGGAATCGCAGTACCCGCGCCGCGTCGTCCAGGCGGTCGATGGAGGCCATCATGTTGATGAACTCGACCGCGGCGTTGCCGGCGATGTCGGTGTTGCCGGTCCGGAGCAGCTCGTCGACGTGGGAGCGGAGGATCTGGAAGGCTCGTGGCCGGTCCCCGCGCCGGAACGCAGATCGGGCGTCGATGGGCGCGTTCACCGAGATGGTCCGGTCGGGGACGTCGATGCCGGCCGACTCGTCGAACAGCCGGCCGGCCCGCTCCGGGTCGCCCTGGAAGGAGGCGGAGTAGCCCAGCAGCGTGAGCGCGACGTAGAGCAGGGTCGGTGGGCCCTCGGCCCGGTACCGGTCGGCCAGCGCGGAGACGGCCGCGTCGTGTTCGCCGAACCGCCCGGTGCTCAGCAGGCCGGACGCTCCCCCGATCTCGGTGAGTGCGGCGGTGTGGTCCTCGCCGTTGCGACGCAGCCAGGTCACCGCCTCGGCGGAACACCGCGCCAGGGCCTCCCCGTCGTCGTCGAGTTGAGCCCGCAGGCAGCGGATCAGGACGTGCTCCGACCCCCCGTCGCGACGCACGAGACGCTCGAAGCCGGCGCGGTCGCCGATCTGGAGGTACCGACGTGCGGCGACGGCGAGCCAGAAGACGCTCTGCTCGTGGTCGGCCGGGGCGGTGAGGGCGAGGATCCGCTCGGCCCAGTCACTGACCTCGGTCTGGCGTCGCAGGTTGACCTCGCCCGCGACCGGGCGGACCAGCGCGCCGGCCAGCTCGCGGTCACCGGCGGCGCAGGCCCAGTCGAACCCGGCCCGCAGGTCCGGCCACAGCTCGGCGAGGCGGGCGACCCCGTCGACCTCGGCCGGGCCGACCAGCAGGTGGTGGATGCGGGCGACCTGGCTCCGGCACCACGTCGCGTGGCGCCGAGCGATGGTCTCGACCTCGCCGTCCTCCGCGAGGCGCTCACCGGCGTACTCGCGCATGGTCTCCAGCAGCCGGAAACGCCTTCCGAACGGGCCGGACTCGACGGTCAGCATCGACCGCTCGACGAGCTCGCCCAGCAGATCGTCGACGTCGTCGGCGGAACCGTCGTCGGCGGCGACGCTGCGTGCGGCCCCCAGGTCGAAGGCCGCAGTGAAGATCGAGAGCCGGCCGAACAGCACCTGCTGGCGACGGGTGAGCAGGTCGTAGGACCACGCGATGGTGGCTCGCAGGGTCCGGTGCCGCTCCGCACCGGTCCGACGGCCTCCGGTCAGGAGCCGAAGACGGCGGTCGAGCCGGTCGACGAGATCCGTCGGGGTCAGGGTGGTCATGCGCGCGGCGGCCAGCTCGATGGCGAGCGGGATGCCGTCGACACGGCGGCAGATCTCCTCGATGTCGGCCCGCGAGGCGTGGCGGTCGAACGTCGCGGACACGGCCCGGGCGCGCTCGGTGAACAGCTCCGCGCCGGGCCCGGCCGGATCCAGGGACGCCACGGTGACGAGCCGCTCGTCACCGACACCGAGGGCTTCCCGGGAGGTGGCCAGGATCCGCGTCCCGGGGCAGATCCCGACGATCGCCTGGGCGAACGCGGCCGCGCCGTCGATGACGTGTTCGCAGTTGTCCAGGACGATCAGCGCCGGGCGCGCCCGCAGCGCCGCCGCGATCGACCGGGACACGGTGCGTCCGGTGGTCTCCGTGACCTCCAGAGCGTCGGCCACCGCGCGGGGTACGTCGCTCGACGACGCGATCCGGGCCAGCTCGACGAGCCACACCTCGCTGCGGCGATCGACGCCGCGCGCGGCCGCCACGGCGAGGCTGGTCTTGCCGATGCCACCCGGGCCCACCAGCGTCACGACCGGGGCGTGCGCGAGAGCGTCGGCGACGACGTCGAGATCCTCGTCGCGGCCGATGAGCCGGCCCGATCGACGCGGGAGGTTCCCGCGCAGGCCGCCCTCGATCCGAGGTGCGGGGTGCTCGCCGTCGCCGAGCTGGAACAGCCGGAGCCCGGCCTGGTCGCCGCCGAGGCGGTAGGTGCCCAGATCGGGCAGGTCGTCCCCGTCGAGCAGGACCGAGGTCACCTCGGACACCAGGGTCTGACCGCCGTGACCGGCACCCGCGATCCGCGCCGCCGCGATGACGGCCGGCCCGAAGTAGCCCGTCGCCCGTTCGTCCGTCTCGCCGGTGTGGAGTCCGATCCGCAGTGCCACCTCGACTCCCCCGGGCCACGGCTCGCCGCTCACCTCCAGCTGCAGCTCGACGGCCCACGCCGCAGCGTCGTCGGCGCGGTGGAACGCCGCTCCGAAGGACTCACCGCCGGAGGCGAACAGGTGCCCGCGGTGCCGGGCCACCGCGGCCCGGACGAGCTCGTCGAGGCGGGCCGCGGCCACGGCCATCTTCTTCCGGTGCCTCGCCCACAGCCCCGACGAGTCCGGGATCTCGCAGAAGCCGAACGTCACGGTCCCCGTGGGCCGACCCGAGGGCGCGGCGCCGCCCAGCTGCTCGTCGTGGCCGAGGATCAGGGATTCCAGATCACGCAGGCGAGGGCCGGGCTCCACCCCGAGCTGCTCGACGAGGTGCCGGCGGGCTCGCCGGAACGCCGCGAGAGCATCGGCCTGCCGCCCCGCCCGGTACAGGGCCGTCATCAGCAGGCACCACAGCCCTTCGCGGAACGGGTGGCTCGAGGTGAGCTCGGTCAACGGGCCGATGGCTACCGGCGCGTCGGTCTCGACGCGGCGGGCGAGGTCGACCTCCACCGCACCCAGCCACTGCTCCACCAGCCCGTCCACCACCGGGGCGAGACCGTGCTCGCCGAGACCGGCCAGTGGAGTACCCGTCCACTGCGCCAGCGCCGACGCGACGTCGCCCGCATCGAGGTCCCGCTGGAACCGGGCCACGTCGACCGCGTCGGGTGCCACCGCGAGGCGGTAGGCCACACCGGTCCGCACGATCGACCCGGCGCCCAGGCCCTTGCGGAGCCGCACGACGTACGACTGCAGGGTCTTCTCGGCTGTGCGAGGGGGATCCTCGCCCCACACCAGCTCCACGAGGCGGGACACCGCGACGACCGAGCCTGCCGACACAGCGAGCGCGGCGAGCACGGTCCGGCACCTCGCCGGCCCGACGTCCACCGGCACTCCGCCGTCGGTGGCGGCACTGACACCGCCGAGAAGACTGATCCGCACCACCGGGCTGCTCCCGACCTGAGGGGCCGAGCCTCCCACAGATCGGACGGGTTGAGCCGCGACCGGCCGCGGCAACCGCGGCTGCACCGGCCCTTCACCGCGACCCGACCCGGCCCTGTCACGGTCTGCACCCGGTCGGGTCCACCCGATCCCCTCGTCGGGCGGGACGACCCGACCTACCGTGAGAGGAACCCCGATGACGAGTTCCACCCAGAAACCCGTCGCACCGAACGGCGCGCTCGCCGCCGCCGCTCGAGGGACGCCGGCGGACCGATCGATCCGCCACGCCGCCATCACCGCGGGAACCGGGCTCCTCGTCATGTCGGTGCTGGGCGGACTCGCGACGTTCGTCGCACTCAACGGACTGGTGACCCCGGGCGATGCCGCACGGACGGCGACGGACATCAGCGAGTCCGCAGACCTGTTCCGGGCCGGTATCGCGAGCCTGTTCGTGGTGATCGCGCTCGACGTCGTCGTGGCGTGCGGCCTCTACCGCGTGTTCAGCCCGGTGAGCAGGAGCATCTCGATGCTCGCGGCGGCGTTCCGGCTCGTCTACGCAGGCGTGTACCTCGCTGCCGCCGGCGAGCTCCTCGGGGTGCTCCGCCTGCTCGGCGACGACGACTACCTCTCGGTGATCGACACCGAGCAGCTGCACGCCCAGGCGCTGCTGGGCGTCACGGCGTTCAACGATCTCTGGATGCTCGGGCTCGGCCTGTTCGGCCTGCACCTGCTGCTCGAGGGCTACCTGGCGTACCGATCGGCCGGTGTTCCGCGGTTGCTGGGCGTCCTGATCGCCGTCGCGGGCCTCGGCTACCTGATCGACACCTTCGGCGTCGCGCTGTCCGCAGGCACGTGGACCCCGGTCGCCATGTTCACGTTCGTCGGGGAGTTCCTCCTGGCGCTGTGGCTGGTGATCCGGGGCGGCCGCCTCACCGCGAGCGGGATCGCGACGACCCGATGAACGAGAGGACCGACGCCGTGCAGGAGGCCGGCACGATCGATCAGCCGAGCGCATCGACGTCCACGACGACGGCGATGGAGAGCATGACCGCGATCGTCCAGGATGCGTACGGCACCGAACCCGAGGACGTCCTGCTACTAGCGACGGTCGCCAGGCCGTCGATCCGGGACGACGAGGTCCGCGTGCTCGTGCACGCGGCCAGCGTGGACCGGGGAACCTGGCACGTCATGGCCGGCCTGCCCTACCCCGTCCGGGCCGCGGGTTTCGGACTGCGCCGGCCGAAGCACCTCAACCCGGGACGGAGCCTCTCCGGAACCGTCGACGCGCTGGGAACCGGCGTGAGCGGCTTCGAGCCGGGCGACGAGGTGTTCGGCATCGGCGCCGGCTCGTTCGCCGAGTACGTCAGCGTCCGCACCGGCACCCTCGCTGCCAGACCCTCGAACCTGTCCTTCGACGAGGCGGCCGCCGTCCCGGTCTCCGCGCTCACCGCCCTGCAGGCCGTGCGCGACCACGGTCGTGTCCAGGCCGGCGACGAGGTGCTGATCATCGGCGCCTCGGGGGGAGTGGGCAGCTTCGCCGTGCAGATCGCCAAGGCGTTCGGCGCGGAGGTCACCGGCGTGTGCAGCACCGCAGGGGCGGATTCGGTACGGGGCGCCGGTGCGGAACACGTCATCGACTACACCCGTGAGGACTTCACCGACGGCCCGCACCGCTACGACGTCATCGTCGACATCGCTGGCAACCGCCGGTTGTCCCGTCTCCGGCGCGCCCTCACTCCCGCGGGACGGCTCGTGATCGTCGGGGGCGAGACTGACGGCCGGTGGTCGGGCGGCACCGGGCGTCAGCTCCGGGCGCTTCTGCTGTCCCCGTTCGTCAGCCAGACGCTGAGCACGTTCGTCGCCTCGGAGAACTCCGACGACCTGGCGGTCCTCCGCGGACTCATCGAGTCGGGACAGGTCACGCCGGTGATCGACAGGAGCTTTCCGTTCTGCGAGGTCCCCACGGCCATCCGCCACCTGGTCGAAGGCCACCCTCAGGGCAAGATCGTCATCTCGGTGCGGGCGCCGGGCCGAGGCTAGTGGCCACCCCTGGCCGGCACCGTTCGGCGGTGCCGGCCTCGCTGTGCACGGGGTAGACGGCGTCTCAATAGTCGATCTTCACGGGCGTGGTGAGCGTGTCGGTGCCCGAGACAGGCGAGGTCTCCGGTAGACGGATCAACGACCGAGCTGACCACCACACCGGAGGGATTCCTCCCGATGGATCAGTCCGTGGAGCACGAGCCCGGAGAGTGCGGAGAAGGTGATGGCCCCGTAGGCGCCGAAGATCGTGAACTGCTCGTCGACGGTGATGCCGCCGAGCGTCGTGACGGTCCAGCCCAGACCCCACAGCACGGGGGTCGTCACGGCCCACGTCCAGCGCCGCCGGAGGGTCGACGGGAGGGCGAGCGCCTGGGCGATACCGAGGGGTACCCCGGTCAGCACACCCATGAGGGCGAGGTCGGCGAGCGAGGTGCGGTAGCCGACCGCGGCGGCCCCGACCGCCAGTCCGACCGCCATGCCGAGCGCGGTCGCGGGGATCCAGCGGGCGGGGCGGACCGCGCCACGCGCGGCGAGGTACTGGCCGGCCCCGAGGACGAGTCCGGTCACCGCTCCCCCGAGCACGGCCGCGACGAGGTCGTCGACCGGCCCGGAGACCGCCCGTCCGGCGAGACCGGCGATCGGGAAAGCGAGGAAGCCGGCCGTCCAGAGCGCCCACGAGCGCAGCAGACCGTGACGTGTGGTGCGCGCGGCGGTCATCGGACCGCGCTCCCGGCGCCGACCCGGCCGCTCTCGACCCGGCTGCCGGTGCGGCGGCGCTGCCGCATCACCAGTACGGCGGCGAAGACGACCAGCCAGCCGCTCCACAGGATGTAGGCGACGAAGTTGGCCGTATCGACGAGCGGGAGGCCGAGGGGTGAGAGCACACCGGCGAGGATCAGGACCGCCGGGACGGCTCCGAGCACGACGAACAGCCGTCCCGCGAACGCGGCACCCAGCGCGGTGAGGACGAGCCCCGTCCACGCGGCGGTGAACACGTAGCCACCGGTCTCGCCGATCAGGGTGCCGAGGACCCGGTCGGCGGTGCCGAACGCCTCGCGGACACCCGCTGCAGCGGCGGGATCGTCACCGGCAGCTGTCGCAGCCCAGCCGGGCACCAGCAGCGGCCAGCGCAGCAGGCCCACGACCTGCACCACCGCGGCAGCGATGCCCACCGGGACCGACCAGCGCATCGCGCGGGAATCGGAGAGCCGTCCGACGCCGACCGCGACGGGGGCGAGCATCGCCGCTCCGAGGGCGAGCGCGGTGAACCAGGCGGTCACAGCGAACTGGTCGGCGCGGAAGGAGGCGAGGACGTCATCGGCGGGTTGCTCGAGGACGTCGGGGTAGTCGAACACGGCGCCGAGACCGGTGAAGGCCACGTTGACGAGCACAGCGGCCGCAACCATCAGCGCGGCGGTGCGTCGGGTGTTCATGGGTGGGTCCTCGTCTCTCGGGAGTCGGTGCAGGCCGCGGCGATGTGCGCGACGAGCAGGCTGTCGGGGTGGTCGGCCAGGTGGTCGCGGGCCAGCAGCAGGGCCCGGTCGGTGTCCCCGCGCAGATGTGCGGTGGCCACGGCGACGACCTGGCGGTCACGACCGCGAACGGCGGACGCGGTCGCTCGTTGCAGAAGCTGCGGCCAGGCCGGGACGACGAGCGCGGCGGCCACGAGCACGGCCGGGTCGTCGCAGGTGTCGGAGCGCTCGACGAGCACCCCGATCGCGGCCGCGTCACCGGCGATGAAGCGCCGGATCAGCTGGTCCGAGCAGGTCCTGTCCACGCCGACGAGCATCGGGACAGCCGCTGACGACCCGCTGACGACGGGCTGACGGGCCTATGCTCGCGCCCGTGCTCACCGTCGCGGTGCTCGGGCGCGTAGAGGCCCGTCACGACGGGGTTCCCGCGCCGATCCCGGGCGGTTTGACCACCGAGCTGCTGGTGCGTCTCGCACTCGACGCGGGCCGCCCCGTGCGCGCTGAGCGGCTGGTCGAGGACCTGTGGCCCGACGCGACCGGCGTCCGGCTCAACACCCTGCAGGCCAAGGTCTCACAGCTGCGTCGGGCGCTGGGCGACCCCGCCGCGCTCACCGGTGGTCCCGTCGGCTACACCCTGGAGATCGCCCCCGGCGACGTGGACGCGCTGGAGGCCCTGCGTCTCGCCGAGGCCGGCGCGGCACAGCTCACCGCAGGCGATCCGGCGGGCGCTGCGGCCACGTGCCGCACCGGTCTCGCGCTCTTCGGCCCCGAGGTCCTGTCCGCCGCGGGCACGGCCGCCTGGGTCCTCCCCCATCGCGCGCGGCTGGAGGAGGCCCGCGCGGGTCTGGTCGAGGACGAGCTCGCGGCGCGGCTCGCGCTCGGCGCGGCGGGCGAGGTCGTGGGCGAGCTGGAATCGCTCGTCGCGGCCCATCCGCTGCGCGAGCGGCTGTGGTCGCTGCTGATCACCGCCCTGTACCGCGCGGGCCGGCAGGCCGATGCGCTCGCCGCCCATCGACGGGTGGCGGCGTTGCTCGCCGACGAGCTCGGCATCGACCCCGGCCCCGAACTCCGCGGGTTGGAGCGGCAGGTGCTCGCGCACGACCGTGCTCTCGCACCCGAGACCGCCACCCGACGCCGCGGGAACCTCCCGGCGCTGACCTCACCGCTCATCGGCCGCGCCACCGAGCTCGCTGCGCTGCTCGCGAACCTCGACGCCCACCGGCTCGTCACGCTGGTCGGCCCGGCCGGTGTGGGCAAGACCCGCCTCGCCACCGAGGTCGCCCGCCGCAGCGTCGCCCCCGACGGCGCCTGGCTGGTACGCCTGGAGGGGATCCGCACCTCAGCCGAGCTCCCCTCGACCCTTGCGGACGCGCTGCCGGGAACCGACGGGATCGCCGGGCTGCGCGGCGCCGATGTTCTGCTGGTCCTCGACAACTGTGAGCACCTGGTCGAGCCGGTCGCTGCGCTCGTCACCACGGTGCTCGACACCGCTCCCGCCGTTCGCGTGCTGGCGACCAGCCAGCGGGCGCTCGGGCTCGACGGCGAGGTCGTGCGGGTACTCGACCCGCTGCCCGAGGCCGACGCCGTCGCCCTGTTCACACACCGCGCCACCGAGCGCAGGCCATCGTTCGCACTGACCCCCGAGACCGAGCCGGACGTGGCGCAGCTGTGCCGCGCTCTCGACTGCCTGCCGCTCGCGATCGAGCTGGCCGCCGCCCGTGCCCGCATCCTGACGGTCCCCGACATCACCCGTCGACTCGACGACCGCTTCACCCTGCTCGCCGACCCCACGTCCAGCGGTCCTCAGCGCCGACGCACCCTCGCCGCCGCGCTGAGGTGGAGCTACGACCTGCTCTTCCCCGACGACCAGCGCGGCCTCTGGGCGCTCGCGCAGTTCCCCGCCGGAGCGACGATGGCGGGCGTCGAGCACGTGCTGGCCGCGCTCGACGTCCCGGCCGCGTCGGCGCTCGACGTGGTGGAACGCCTGGTCGACAGGTCCCTGGTCACCATCGACCCGGTCGATCTCGTCGGCGCAGCTGACCCGGACCGGGCCGGCGCCACCCGCTACCGGCTGCTCGACAGCGTCCGGGGCTTCGCCGCCGACCGGGCCGCCGAGGCCGGAGCGGCCGATGCCGCAGCGGACGCCGTCCTGGGCTGGGTGGCTGGGCTCGCCGACGTCGTCGCCGCGCAGGTCAGGGGGCCGGGCCAAGCCGCGCACGTGGCCGCTACCGCCGCCGAGCGCGCGACGATCGACGCCGCGCTGGACCGCTCCTCCTCCCATGATCCCGCGACCGGCCTGCGGATCGCCGTCGGCTTCGGCTGGGCGTGGGTGCTGCTCGACGACGCGGCGGCCGCCGCCCGGTTGCGCGCCGCGCGCAGCGTCGCGCCGGAGGCACCTCCGGAGCTGCGCGTGTCCGCCCTGCTGCTGGAGAGCTGGCTCGAGGCCATGTCCGGTGACCTGGGGCAGGCCCGGGCCGCGCAAGACGCCGCGACCGCCCTCACCGGGCACGATGCCCGACTCGCGGACCTCACCCGCTGGCACGGGGCCTTCGTCCTGCTCCAGGAAGGCCGACCCGCCGACGCCCTCGTCGACCTGGAGCGCTCCCGCACCGCCTTCTCCTCCCGCGGCTGTACCTGGCACGAGGGCGCGAGCCTGCTGCTCGCGGCCTTCGCCCGCCTCGCCCTCGGCAACACCGCCGCCAGCCGCGCCGCCTGCGAGGACGCGATCCGCCTCATCGGGCCGCTGGAGGACACGTGGGGGCTGCTGCACGCCGAGGGCCTGCTCGGCGGGATCGCCCGGGTCGAGCACCGCTTCACCGACGCCGCACACCACCACGCGCATGCCGCCGAGTCCGCCGCCGCCCTCGGCTTCGGCGGCGCGGCCGCGCTGCACCTGGCCAACCTGGGCCGGGCCCAGCACGACGCCGGCAACCCCACCGCCGTGGGCACACTGCGGCGGGCGCTCACCGCGGCCGAGCAGGAGGGCGACCTGCGGCTGCTCGCCGAGACCCGCGTCTCCCTCGCCGAGGTCCTCCTGTCCACCGGCGACCGGGCCGCGGCACGGCATCTGCTGCTCGCGGCCGACCGCTGGTACACCGCGTCGGGGGGCGGCGACGGGGCGGCACTCGCCGCCCGACTGTCGGGCACGCTGCGCGCCGAGGGCCCCGTCGTGGAGCCACCCGCGAGCAATGCCTGATCCGTGGCTCAGCCGCTCGCGATGCGGCTCAGGAGGTGTCCACGTAGCCGGTGCAGCTGTGGCATCAGCCCGTAGATGACGATCGGCACCGCGATGGTGGTGAGCACGAAGGTGCGCACGACCGGTGTCAGCGTGCCGAGCCAGTCACCGAGCGCGAGGTTGACGACGGTGAGGGTCGGGAACACGGCCAGCCAGATCATCAAGGCCAGCTGGTGCTTGGTCGGCGGTCCGGCCACGGCGGGCCGGGGACTCGGGACGGGGGTGGTCACAACTGATTCCTCCCAGGTCGAGGTCGAGGTTCGGTTTTCGGCTACGGCAGGAAGTCGCGGACGGCGTCGCGCACGTCGTCGTCGACGAGGTCGGCGTTGAGCGCGATGGCGGCCGCGGAGCCGGCGCCGGCGGCGGAGATGACCTGAGCGCGGGGGTCGACGACGTTGCCGGCAGCCCGGACTCCGGGGACGCTGGTGCGCCCGGTGTTGTCGACGGTGACCCAGCCTGCGCTGTCGACGTCGCAGCCGAGGCCGACGAGGAGGTCGTTGTTCGGCACGAAGCGGGGCGGCACGAACAGCGCGTCGCGGGGGACGACACGGCCGTCGTCCAGCCGTACGCCCTGGAGCTGGTCGTTCTCGATGACCAGTTGCTCGATCGTGCCTTCGACCACCCCGACGGCGCGGGCAGCCAGCTGGGTGCGCTCGGCGGGGGTGAGGACGTCGGGCGGGGTGAAGTAGACGAGGTCATGGGTCCATTGGCGGATGATGTGGGCGTACCGGGCGGCGTCCGGGGTGCCACCGATGACCCCGAGACGGCGGTCGCGGACCTCGTGGCCGTGGCAGTAGGGGCAGTGCAGGACGTCGCGGGCCCACCGCTCCCGCAGGCCCGGGATGTCGGGCAGCTCGTCGCGCAGGCCGGTCGTCACCAGCAGGCGCCGGGCCGAGATGCGCTGCCCGTCGGCGAGGACGACCCGGAACCCGATCGGGCCGTCGGGCACGAGGTCGGTGACGGTACCGGTGACGATGTCGCCGCCGTAGCTCTTCACCTCGTTCCGGCCGGTGGCCAGCAGGTCGCCCGGCGGAAGACCGTCCCGGGACAGGTAGCCGTGCATGCGGGTGGCCGGGGCGTTGCGTGGTGTGCCGGCGTCGACCACGAGGACCTCGCGGCGTGCCCGGGACAGGACCAGTGCTGCGGACAGTCCGGCGGCGCCGCCGCCGATGACCACAACGTCGTATCGAGTCATGCCACCAGCCTGGAGCCACCCAGCACGCTCGCCAACCGACGTTGCTGTGCCTGGGAAACGGGCGTGCAATGGGCCTCGTGGACGACATGTCAGCGGCGGCGGCCATCGCCGCCGCGCTCGACCAGGTCGGATCCCGGCTGCGGCGACTGCGCACGCAGCGCCGGATCACCCTCACCGGTCTCGCGACCACCACCGGCATCTCGAAGAGCACGCTGTCGCGGCTGGAGACCGGGCATCGGCGACCGACGCTGGAACTGCTCCTCGCGCTGTCGCACGCCTACCGGGTGCCGCTGGACGCCCTCGTTGCTGCGCCCGAGGTGGGCGACCCGCGCATCCGGCTCAGACCCGGCCGCGTCAAGGGCCGGACGGTGATCCCGCTGACCCGGCAGCCCGGTGGCATCCAGGCCTGGAAGATCGTCATCCCGACCGGTGAGGTCACCCCGGTGCCGCGGGCGCACGACGGCTCCGAATGGATCTACGTCCTGTCCGGGCACATGCGTCTGGTTCTGGGCGACGAGGACCGGGTGCTCGGGCCCGGCGAGGTCGCCGCATTCGACACCCGGGTTCCGCATTGGTTCGGCACCACGGGCGACGGGCCCGCGGAGATCCTCAGCATCTTCGGACGGCCCGGCGAACGCATGGACGCCCGTACGACACCTGACCTGCCTGCCGGTTCAGGACGGGACAGGCAGTGACGAGTCCGCTGGTCCGGACCAAGCCGCACCTCCCCGCAGCCGACCCGGCCTGGTCGCGCGTCCGCGGCTGGTCGAGCGGCTGAGCCGCGGAGCGGGTCGGCGTTGACGCTGGTGTCAGCTCCGGCTGGGTTCGGCAGGACGACGCTGCTGGCCGAGTGGCTCGCGGCCGACGGACGCCGGGCGGGGTGGCTCTCGCTCGACCGGCGCGACAACGACCCGACCACGTTCTGGACCTACCTGGTCACCGCGCTGCGCACGGCGGTGCCCGAGGTCGGTGGCGCGCGCTGTCGCTGCTGGACTCGCCCCGTCCCCCGATCGACGAGGTGCTCCCTCCGGAGCGTGTCGAGGGGAACGAAGAGCTGCCCGGCGATCGCGGGACCGGGGAGGTCGACGTCGAGAAGGCGCAGGACCTCGAGCTCTCGTTCGCTGAGCGGGTCGGCAGAGATCCACGGACCGCCGGAGCGACGTCGGCCGGGGAGGCAGCTGGGAACGTGAGCGCGACGAGAGCGATCGCGCCGCCGCGCATGCGCGAGATCGTCGAGACCCAACTCGACGACGAGCACCGCACCGCGCTCCCCGCTACGCACCCACGTCCACCGCCGAGGACATCACCGCTCTCAATGCGGGACCGGCCGCGTTGCCACCGAGGTCGCCACCTCCAGGACCTCGGTGGCGTCGATCACTACGGCGCCCCGTGCGTGATCCGCTCACCGGGCAGGCGCCGGATGATCGCCCGAGCCAGCTCGACCGTGCCCGGCACCGCCCACAACACCCAGGTGATGTAGACGGCCTGGAACGGGAGGCGGAGCCAGTTGTCCCCGCCCCCCAGTCCTCCGACCTCGACGCCCGCGACGGCGGCGTACACGTTCGCGGGGAAGACCGCGACCAGGTAGGCCACCAGCACCAGCGCGACCTGCCGCCGCCACCCGCGGGGCACCACGAGCCCTGCACCGAGCAGCACCTCGAGCACCCCGGTGGCGACGATCACGGCCTCGGGAACGGGGACGAACTCCGGAAGCAGCAGGATGAACGACGCGGGCGCAGCGAAGTGGCTCACACCGGCGAACACCATGGCCAGCGCCATGGCCAGCCGGGCGGCGTCGCGGGGCGCTCGACGGCCGCCCCGCGTGGGGACGAGCATCGCGACGAGGAGGCCGGCGACGAGGACAGCGAAGAGAACCATGATCGAGTTCCTGTGAACGGGGCCGGTCAGGCCGGCCTGACGATGTGGGCGTTCTCGGGTAGGGCGCGACCGACGACCGTGCCGAAGACGTCCTGGAGGGCGTCGGGCTCGAAGTGCTCGACGAGCGCAGCCGCGGGTTCGCCGCGACGAGCGAGCGCATCGCTCTGTCCATCCGGAGCAGCAGTGCAGCGCCACCGATCTCGCAGCGAGGGCACGCACCCTCTGCCGCGTGGAGAACGGCGTGCGCCTTCGGTCAGCAGCGGGACGGCCTGCCCGAACCCGACGGCCTCGACGTCGTCGGGCCGGCTCGGCCGGATCGCGGTTCGCCCGATCCCGGGCTGCAGCGACGGGGAGCGCGAGCGAGGTGCCGCGTCACGTGGGCGGGAACAGAGATCCCCCGGGACCGGCCCCACGTTCTTCGATCCCCGCTCGTGTCGGTCGGAACGATGACCTCCACGGGGATCAGGGTGAGGCCGAGGTCTCTGACTCCTCTGAGCAGCCCGTGCAGCGCAGCCTGGTCCGGGACGACCCCACTGAGGCTGGTCGTGCCGTCGCCGTGGTGGTTCAGGATGAGGCCGGACACCTCGGCCAGGCGGTGCGATCCCGCCACGGCGGGGATCAGGATGAGGGCGATCAGTGCGACCGGCACCCGCCCGGCGGACCGGGTGGGGCGGGCCATCGCGCGGACGGTCACCTGACGCCGGCCGGGTCGGGCTGCGAGCCGACGGATCCGGCGCTGGCGGGGCTGGGCACGGGGCGAGCGGTCGCAGTGCGCTGGTCGCGCCAGAGCGAGTATCCGAGACCGATCAGAGCGACGCCGACGGGGATGGCGAACAGCCGCTGGCTGATCATCGGCAGCAGGGGGATGGTGGCGGTGGCGAGAGCGGCGACGGCGAGGAGCGCGGCCGCCCACCGGGCGAGGATGCCGGCGCGGAACAGCGCGATGCCGAACAGGAGGCCGCCGCCGATGTAGCCGACGCCGGCGACACGGCTGAGCGTCTGGAACAGGCCGATGTCGCCGATCGCGGTGCCGCCGGTGGCCACGGCGAGGACGTCATCGACGTAGCCGGGCTCGCCGAGAGCCAGGGCAGGCAGCACGCTCACCGCTACGACCTGGACGCTGAGCAGGGCGAGGAGGCCGGTGCTGAACAGGAGGTACCCGAGCAGGCCGAGCACGCCGGTCCGCTCCACCTGCCGCAGGTACATGCCGGTGATGCCGACGAGTGACAAGGCCGCGAAGAGCACCTTGGCCGTCTGGCGGACCGCGTACTCGGCCGTGGTGACGACGGTGGCGTCCAGGTGGGGGTGGTTGATCTGGACGCCGACGTAGAGCAGGCCCGCGGCGACGGCGGCCAGGCCGGTCGCCCGGGTCAGCGTGGTGGTGGTGACGGTCATGTCCGGCTCCTCGTGTCGAGCGTCCGCGGCGGTCGCCGGGGGACGATCCGAAGCTAGGAGCAGGTGGGGTGATCGGGCGTCACCACATGATGTGACCGACTGGGTGAGATCCGGGTGGCTGACGTCCGGGGTCGGCGCTGCGCTGCTTCGCTCTCAACGGCACCGACCACCGCAGCCACACCGAGCAGAACGCCGCGATCGCCGGCTACGTCCGCTGGCGCAACCACCGAGCCCAGCCGAAGGTCGGCTTCGCCACCGGCTCACCGATCCGGACCTGGATGATCACCTGGTCGAGGTTGCGTGACAAGCGACTGGAGCAGGCCGCGTTCGTGTGCGCGGCGGACCGCCGCCCGGCGGGTGGCGACGCCGAGCTTGGTGAAGATGTGCTTGGTGTGGGTGCGCAGCGTGTTGTGCGAGACGTACAGCTCGCGGGCGATCTGCGGCCCGCTCAGCTCGCCGGCGAGCAGTCTGAGCACCTGGATCTCGCGCTCGGTCAACGGACCGGCCTGGCCGGCGTCGGGGGCCACGGCATCGCCGGATGCACCGAGTCCGAGCAGGCGACGCGCGTGGTCGCCCGCGACGCCGTGGTGCTCGGCGTCGCGCAGCAGCGCCACCATCGGGGCGCCCTCGTCGAGGAAGAGCCGCCCGGTGCCCTCCGGTTCGGGCGCCTCGGCCAGGGCCCGGCCGAGCGCCTGCCGGGCCCGCGGTCGATGTCCCCGCGCGTCGTGTGCGAGGGCCTGCAGCATCCGGATCTCGACGAGACTCCCAGCCCGCCCGGACGCCTCGGCGGCCTCGTGCAGCCGCTCCAGCAGGGCGACCGCCTGGTCGATCACGCCGGTGTCCTGCTGCATCCGGTGCCGCGCGAGGAGTAGACGCACCAGGGTGAGGTGATCGAACACGCTGAGGTAGCGCGCGTCGTCGGTAGCGGACACACCTCGGTCCCGGGCCCACCTGGCGGCGTCAGCCAGCTCGCCCTGCGCGATCCGGACCCGGGCCTTCATCGCTGCGACCGGACGCACCTCCGGGAGGACGCCCCGCACGTAGAGCTGCTCCGCCCGGTCCAGGAGGTCGGCTGCTCGATCGGGGTCGCCCTCGGCGTGGGCGACCTGACCCATCGCCACGAACCACCGGTAGCGGTGGTGAGGCGTCGACGCGTGCTCGCCGAGCGCCGTGGCTGTCTCCAGGTGTCTCTTGGCGCCCAGGAGGTCCCCGGCCTCGCGGTCGATCTCGCTCAGCCCCACGTGGAGATCGGCGGTGCCCTGTGGCACGGGTTCACCCTGTGCTGCCGCGAACCGCAACGCATGCTGGTAGAGCTGACGGGCCTTGCCGGGTCGACCCGCCGCGAGCCACATGTCGGCGAGCACGACTGTGCTGCTGAGCTCGTCGACCAGGTTGCCGGCAGCGTGCAGGCTCGCCACGGCCTGCGTGAACGTCGACAGCGCGCTCGACACATCCCCCGCCGCCCACGCCGCCAGCCCGAGGAACCCGGCCGCACCGCCCCGCGCGAGATGGTCGCCCGGGCCGGCCAGGTCGAGGGCGCGCCGAGCGTGTTCCGCTGTGCCCGCCACATCCCCCCGTGCTTGCGCGAGCGCGGCCCGGTGGATGGCGATGGTCGCCGGCAACGTGCGGACCTCCTCGCTCTCCGCTCGGTGGGGAGTCGACCGGTCCGGGACGCCGGCCAGTGCGCGTTCGGCGTCGTCGAACCGGGGCTCGGCTGCGTCGAGCTCGCCGGAGACCATGAGGCTCCATCCGGCGACGACGCTGAGTACCGAGCTGCGCCGGACGACGTCATCGGGCAGCGCCTTCAGCCAACCGAGCAGCACCGCGTCCTGCCGGTTGCGCCGGACCGTCGGCACCGCCAGCTCCATGAGGCGCACCGCCCGTTCGACATCCCGGGCCGCCAACGCGTGCCGGATCGCGTCCTCGCCCAGATCGCGGAGCTCATACCACCGGCTGGCCCGCCGATGCAGCAGCTGAACCTGCTCGGGCTCCTCGCCGAGCAGCCGCACTCGCAACACCTCGGCGAACAGGTGGTGGTAGCGGTACCACTCCCGCCGATCATCCAGCGGGACGACGAACAGGTTGGCCCGCTCCAACGCCAGGAGCATCCGGCTGCCGTCGTCGTGGCCGGTGACGGCGTCGCACAGCGGCCCCGTGAGCCGATCGAGAACCGACGACCGCAGCAGGAACTCCCGGACCGCCTCGGACTGTCGCGACAGCACCTCCTCGGCCAGGTAGTCGACGATGTACCGGTCGTTCCCGGCGAACCGCGCGATGAAGTCGCCGACGTCCTCGCGGCCCCGCAACGACAGCGCAGCGAGCTGCAGTGCGGCGATCCACCCCTCCGTCCGCTCCTCCAGCGCTGCGACGTCCTCCGAGGTGAGGCCCAGGCCTACCACATCGTTGAGGTACGCGACGGCCTCGTCCGAGGTGAAGCGCAGGTCCGCAGCACGGATCTCGACCAGCTCACCGCGGCCCCGCCACCGCGCCAGTGGCAGATCGGGGTCCGCGCGGGTGCTGATCACCACGTGCACGTGCCGCGGGAGGTGCTCCAGCAGGAATCCCATCCCGTCATCGACATCGTGGTTGTCGACCAGGTGGTAGTCGTCGAGCACCAGCCACACCTCGCCCGGTGCCGCGGCCAGCTCGTTCACCACCTGGGTGAGCACGAGCTCGGTCGGCACAGGAGAGGATGCGAGGAGCGCCGGCGCACCCGAGCCGACGCCGGGCACCACCGTGTGGAGCGCGGTCACGACGTAGGTCCAGAACGACGCCGGCTCGCTGTCCGCCGGGTCGAGCGAGACCCACGCCACGCAGCGGTCCTCCCCCTCCCCCAGCCACGCCGCGAGCAGCGTCGTCTTACCGAACCCGGCCGGGGCGGCCACCAGCGTCAGCCTCGACTCGGCTCCGCGACGCAGGAGCTCACTCAGTCTCGGGCGTGTCACCAGCCCACGTCGCGAGGTCGGGACGAACAGCTTGGTCGCGATCACCGGCAGTGCCATGGGATCCCCGTTCCACAGCGAGTTGACGGCGGGGCGGCTCGGAACAGGTGGGACCTGCGGGGGAGGTGGGAGTTGCTGACGCTCGAACCTGCCCGGAGGTCGCATGGCCCACCGTAGGGCCCGCCTGACCGTCCATGGCCGCAAGCTGCTCGGCGAGCGCGTCCTGTCCGGACGCCCCGTTGCGCGTCGCCGCCGAGATGGGCGCGTCCCGCACGACCGGCTACGAGTGGCTCGCCCGCTGGCACGCCGAAGGCGACGCGGGTCTGCACAACCGATCCGGACGCGACAGTGTCGACGGCGCCTGAAGCTGAGCACCTGGAACCCGCCCCGTCGCCAGGGCCGATATCAGCCGCCGTTGACAAGCGGCCGTCCGTGACCCGCACCCGCCGCAGGTGCGTCGTCGTGACGACATCGTGACACGTCTGCATCCCCTGATCCCCTTGACCGCCGCCCGTTGTGAGCGTTAACAATGTGGCCGCCCGCACAGGCGCGGGCCTGTGCGTCCGAGATGGCGCTCAGCTGCGACGAGGAGGGACTGTGGCCAACAGGCTCACGATGGCCGCTGTGGGCACCGCACTGGTGCTCGGACTGGCCGCCTGCGGAGGCGAGGGTGCAGGCAGCGGTGGCGGAGGCCCGGCCGCCGCGTCCGCCGCACCGGAGGACCTCACCATCGGCGTCTCGATGCCGACCCAGACCTCGGAGCGCTGGATCGCCGACGGGGAGAACGTGCAGTCCCAGCTCGAGGAGAAGGGCTACGCCGTCGAGCTGGCGTACGCGAACGACGACATCCCGACGCAGTCGCAGCAGATCGACTCGATGATCACCCAGGGCGTCGACGCGCTGATCATCGCGGCGATCGACGGCACGGCGCTGAGCAGCCAGCTGCAGGCCGCGGCGGCCGCCGACATCCCGGTGGTGTCCTACGACCGGCTCATCCGCGACAGCGAGAACGTCGACTTCTACGTCACGTTCGACAACTACCAGGTCGGCGTGTCGCAGGCCAACGCCCTGCTGACCGGGCTGGGGATCCTCAACGCGGACGGCTCGCCGGGCACCGCCACCGGGCCGTTCAACATCGAGCTCTTCGCCGGGTCGCTCGACGACAACAACACCGGGTTCTTCTTCGGCGGCGCGTTCGACACGCTCAAGCCCTACATCGACGACGGCACGCTCGTGGTCAAGTCCGGGCAGACCGCCATCGAGCAGGTGGCGACCCTGCGCTGGCAGCAGGAGACCGCGCAGCAGCGCATGGAGACCCTGCTGACCTCGACCTACAACGACGGGTCGCGGGTCGACGGGGTGCTCTCGCCCTACGACGGGCTGTCCCGCGGCATCCTCACCGCGCTGCAGAACGCCGGCTACGGCGGGGGGGCCAACCCGATCCCGGTCGTGACCGGCCAGGACGCCGAGATCGCCTCGGTGAAGCTGATCGCCGACGGCGTGCAGAACTCGACGATCTTCAAGGACACCCGCCTGCTGGCCGAGCAGGCGGTCATCGCGGCCGAGGCGTTCCTCACCGGCGGCGAGCCGACGGCCAACGACACCGAGACCTACGACAACGGTGTGAAGGTCGTCCCGTCCTACCTCCTGCCGATCGAGACGGTCTACGCGGACGACATCCAGGCCAAGCTGGTCGACACCGGCTACTGGACGGCCGAGGAGGTCGCCTCGGGCCAGGCTGCGGGCAGCTGACCCACCCGGGTGCCGCCGGGCCGAGCGGGCTCCGCTCGGCCCGGCGCCACCCTGCGCCGGACCGGCACGACGACGAGGCGAGGACCACGGGCCATGACCGACGACGACGGCGCGACCGACACGATCCTGGAGATGCGCGGCATCACCGTGACCTTCCCCGGCGTGAAGGCGCTGGAGGACGTGTCGCTCACGGTGCGCCGCGGCGAGATCCACGCGATCTGCGGCGAGAACGGCGCCGGCAAGTCCACACTCATGAAGGTGCTGTCCGGGGTGCACCCGGCGGGCGCCTACGACGGCGAGATCCGCTTCGACGGCCGGCCGGTGTCGTTCTCCGACATCCGGGACAGCGAGGACGCCGGGATCGCGATCATCCACCAGGAGCTCGCGCTGGTGCCGTACCTGTCGGTCGCCGAGAACATCTTCCTCGGCAACGAGCGGCGCGGCCGGAGCGGGCTCATCGACTGGAACCGCGCCAACGCCGAGGCCGCTGAGCTGCTCGGATCGGTGGGCCTCGACGAGAACCCGGTCACCCCCGTCGGCCAGCTCGGCGTCGGGAAGCAGCAGCTGGTCGAGATCGCCAAGGCGCTGGCCAAGGACGTCCGGTTGCTCATCCTCGACGAGCCGACCGCCGCGCTCAACGACACCGATTCCGCGCACCTGCTGGACCTGCTGCGCCAGCTGCAGTCGCGCGGCATCACCTGCATCATGATCTCGCACAAGCTCAACGAGATCGTCGCGATCGCCGACTCCACCACCGTCATCCGCGACGGCCGCACCGTCGAGACGCTCGACATGCGCGACCCGGCCGTCGACGCCGACCGCATCATCCGCGGCATGGTCGGCCGCGACCTGGAGTCGTACTACCCCGAGCGGGAGTCCCGGCCGGGCGCTGAGGTGCTGCGGGTCGAGGACTGGACCGTCCGGCACCCCACGCAGGACCGGCTGGTCGTCGACTCCGCGAGCTTCGACGTGCGGGCCGGCGAGGTGGTCGGCATCGCCGGGCTCATGGGCGCCGGGCGCACCGAGCTCGCGATGAGCCTGTTCGGCCGCTCCTACGGCCGCGACATCACCGGCCGGGTGTACCTGCACGGGAAGGAGGTGCGGATCCGGACCGTCGCCGAGGCCATCGACGCGGGCATCGCGTACGCCACGGAGGACCGCAAGAAGTACGGCCTCAACCTCATCGACGACATCGCGCGCAACGTCTCCGCCGCGTCGCTGGGCAAGCTGTCGCGCCGCGGCTGGGTCGACGGGAACGAGGAGACGAAGGCCGCGGAGGAGAAGCGCCGGGACCTCGGGATCAAGGCGCCGAGCGTGCTGTCGGTGGTCGGCAAGCTGTCGGGCGGCAACCAGCAGAAGGTCGTGCTGTCCAAGTGGCTGCTGACCGACCCCGACGTGCTGATCCTCGACGAGCCGACGCGCGGTATCGACGTCGGCGCGAAGTACGAGATCTACACGATCGTCAACCGGTTGGCCGCGGAGGGCAAGGCGGTGGTCGTCATCTCCTCCGAGCTGCCCGAGCTGCTGGGGACCTGCGACCGGATCTACACCCTCTCCGCGGGGCGGATCACCGGTCAGGTGCCCGTCGCCGAGGCGACGCAGGAGGGCCTCATGACCCTCATGACCAAGGACAAGGAGCCCGTCGGATGACCAGGACAGCCCCGCCACCGTCCGACCCGGGCGCGCCGACCCCTCCCGCTCCCGGGGTCGCCCCGGCCGCGGCCCTCGGCGCGGGCAGCAACGACCTGCTCGGGCTGATCACCCGGAACCTGCGCCAGAGCGGGATCTACATCGCCTTCGTGGCGATCGTGGTCCTGTTCACGATCCTCACCGACGGGGCGCTGCTGTCCCCGGGCAACATCACCAACATCGTCCTGCAGTACTCCTACATCCTGGTCCTCGCCATCGGCATGGTGCTCGTGATCATCGCCGGGCACATCGACCTGTCGGTGGGATCGGTGGTGGCCCTCACCGGCTCCGTCTCGGCGATCCTCGTCATCCGCCAGGGCCTGCCCTGGTGGGTCGGCATCCTCGCCGCGCTCGCCGTCGGCCTCGCGGTGGGCGCCTGGCACGGCTTCTGGGTCGCCTACGTCGGCATCCCCGCGTTCATCGTGACCCTCGCCGGCATGCTGCTGTTCCGCGGCCTGACGCTGCGGGTGCTGGACAACATCTCCCTCTCGCCGTTTCCCGGCGAGTACCAGCAGGTGGCCAACGGCTTCTCCAACGGGCTCATCGGCGGCAACGGCTACGACGCGTTCACGCTCCTCATCGGGGCGTTCGCCGTCGGGGGGTACGCGGTGAGCGTCTGGCGCACCCGGCTGGCGCTGGTGCGCTACCAGCAGCGGGTCGAGTCCTTCCCGCTCTTCGTGGCCCGGATCGCGGTGGTCGGGGCGGTGGTCATGGCGTTCGCCTGGCAGCTGGCGAACGCCCGCGGCCTGCCCATCGTCCTGATCATCCTGGGCGTGCTCGTGATGGTGTACGCGGTGATCAGCAAGCGCAGCGTCTTCGGCCGCCAGATCTACGCGATCGGCGGCAACCTGGCCGCGGCGACCCTGTCGGGGGTCAGGGTCCGGTCGGTCAACTTCTGGATCTTCGTCAACATGGGCCTGCTGTCCGCGATCGCCGGGATCATCTACTCCTCGCGCACCAACGGTGCGCAGCCCGCGGCGGGGAACATGTTCGAGCTCGACGCCATCGCCGCGGCGTTCATCGGCGGGGCGGCGGTCACCGGCGGGGTCGGTACCGTCATCGGTGCGGTCGTCGGCGGCCTGATCATGGCGGTGATGAGCAACGGCATGCAGATCCTGGGCGTGGACCAGTCGATCCAGTCGGTGATCAAGGGCATCGTGCTGCTGCTCGCGGTCGCCTTCGACGTCTACAACAAGCGCCGCGCCGGCTCGGCGCGCTGACGGGCGGACGGGTCCGTGGAGACCGGGGGGGCACCCGGCGCGCCGGGTGCCGGTCGACCGCTGGTGATGTCCGACGTCGCCGCCCGGGCGGGGGTGTCGCACCAGACCGTGTCGCGGGTGCTCAACGGCCACCCGCACGTCGCCGCGGCGACCCGGGAGCGCGTGCGCCTCGCCATCGCCGAGCTCGGCTACCGGCCCAACAGGGCGGCCCGGGCGCTGGTGACGGGCTCCACCCGGACGCTGGGGCTCGTCACGGTGAACATCAGCCAGTACGGCCCGGCGCAGACGCTGGTCGGGCTGGAGGCCGCGGCACGGCTCGCCGGCTACTCCCTCAGCGTCGCGGTGCTCGACGAGGCAACCGCGTCCGCGCTCGGCGAGGCGGTGGAGCGCTTCGCCGCGTCGTCGGTCGACGCCCTGGTGCTGCACACCTCCGACGTCGCCACCGTGGCGGCGCTGGGCGAGCTGAACAGCCCGGTGCCGCTGGTCGCCGTGCAGGTCGGGCCGGACGACACCGACGACCTCGACATGCTGACCGTGTCGGTCGACCACGAGAGCGGCGCGCGCTCGGCCGTGCGGCACCTGCTCGACCTCGGGCACCGCACGGTGCACCACGTCGCCGGTCCGCCCACCTCCACCGAGGCGCGGCGGCGCGTGCGGGGTTGGCGCGCCGAGCTTCGGGCCGCGGGCTCGGCGGTGCCCGAGGTGGTGCACGGCGACTGGGGGCCCGCCTCCGGCTACGCCGCCGGCCGGCGGCTCGTGGCGCACCGCGCGGGCGACGGCGGGATGACCGCCGTGTTCGTCGGCAACGACCAGATGGCGCTGGGCGTCCTCAACGCCCTGGACGCCGCGGGCCTCGCGGTGCCCGACGACGTCAGCGTCGTCGGCTTCGACGACGTCCCGGAGGCGGCGTACTACCGCCCGCCCCTGACGACCGTGCGGCAGGACTTCGCCGAGCTGGGTCGCCGGGGCGTGCGTCTCGTACTGGGCCGGCTGCGCGGCGAGACCGTGCGCGTCGACCCCGTCGTGCCGGAGCTGGTGGTGCGCGGCACCACCGGACCGGCCGGAGCAGGAGGTGGTTCGTGACGATCGACCCGGTAGCGACCGACGCGCACGTCGTCGGGGTGGACTTCGGGACCCTGTCCGGTCGGGCCGTCGTGGTGCGGGTCACCGACGGCGCCGAGCTGGGCTCGGCCGTGCACGCCTACGCGCACGCCGTGGTGGAGCGCGAGCTGCCCGCGACCGGGGAGCGGCTGCCGCCGGACTGGGCGCTGCAGGTGCCCGCCGACTGGGTGCGGGTGCTGCGGACCGCGGTGCCCGACGCCGTCGCCGCCGCGGGGATCGACCCCGCGAGCGTGGTGGGGATCGGCACCGACTTCACCGCCTGCACGGTGCTGCCGACCACCGCCGACGGGACGCCGCTGTGCGAGCTGCCCCCGTTCACCGGGCGCCCGCACGCGTACGCGAAGCTGTGGAAGCACCACGCCGCCCAGCCGCACGCCGACCGGATCACCGCCCTGGCCGAGCAGCGCGGGGAGCCCTGGCTGCCCCGCTACGGCGGCCGGATCTCCAGCGAGTGGGAGTTCGCGAAGGCGCTGCAGCTGCTCGAGGAGGACCCGGAGGTCTACGCCGCCACCGAGCGCTGGGTGGAGGCGGCCGACTGGATCGTGTGGCAGCTGTGCGGCCGCTACGTCCGCAACGCGTGCACCGCGGGCTACAAGGGCATCTACCAGGACGGGGCCTACCCGTCCCGGGAGTACCTCGCCGCGCTGCACCCCGGTTTCGCCGGCTTCGTCGACGACAAGCTGGCCCACCCGATCGGCGCGCTCGGCGACCGGGCCGGCGGGCTCACCGCCGGGGCCGCGGCCTGGACGGGACTGCCCGAGGGGATCGCGGTGTGCGTCGGCAACGTCGACGCCCACGTCACCGCGCCCGCCGCACGGGCCACCGCGCCGGGGCAGATGCTCGCGGTGATGGGCACCTCGACCTGCCACGTCATGCCCAGCGACGCGCTGGCCGAGGTGCCGGGCATGTGCGGGGTCGTCGACGGCGGGATCGTCGCGGGCCTGTGGGGGTACGAGGCCGGGCAGAGCGGGGTGGGCGACGTCTTCGGGTGGTTCGCCGACACCGCCGTCCCGCCCGCCTACCACGAGGCCGCCGCCGCGCGGGGGCTCGACGTGCACGCCCACCTCAGCGAGCTTGCCGCGGCCCAGGAGGTCGGCGAGCACGGCCTGGTCGCGCTCGACTGGCACGGCGGCAACCGCTCGGTGCTCGTCGACCACGAGCTGTCCGGCGTCGTCGTCGGGCAGACCCTCGCCACCCGGCCCGAGGACACCTACCGCGCGCTGCTCGAGGCGACGGCGTTCGGCACCCGGACGATCATCGAGGCGTTCGAGGCGGCCGGCGTGGCCGTGCACGAGCTGGTCGTCGCCGGCGGGCTGCTGCGCAACCCGTTCCTCATGCAGGTCTACGCCGACGTCTGCCGCCGCCCGCTGTCGGTGATCGGGTCGGACCAGGGCCCGGCCCTCGGCGCGGCCATCCACGCCGCCGTCGCCGCCGGGGCGCACCCCGACGTGCCCGCCGCTGCGGAGGCGATGGGCCGGGTGCACCGCGACGCCTACCTCCCCGACCCCGGGCGCGCCGACGCCTACGACGCCCTCTACGAGGAGTACCGGCAGCTGCACGACCACTTCGGCCGCGGCGGCACCGACGTGCTGCACCGGCTCCGGGCGCTGCGGCGCGCGGCGCGGGCGCGGGCCGGCCGTCCGCCCACCGGCGACATCCCCGCGGCCGACACCACCTCGGCCGCCACCGAGTCCGTCCACGAGGGGGAGCCGGCATGACCACCGCCACCCGCACCGAGTCCGGCACCCACCGCGCGCTGCGCGAGCACGTCGCCGCGCTGCACGGGCACCTGGTGACCAACGGTCTCGTCGCGTGGACCGCCGGCAACGTCTCCGAGCGGGTGCCCGGCGAGGACCTGTTCGTCATCAAGGGCAGCGGCGTCGACTACGCCGGGCTCACCTGGGAGGGCATCACCGTCTGCGACCTCGAGGGCGAGGTCGTCGACGGGGTGCGCGCGCCGTCCAGCGACACCGCGGCGCACGCCCACGTCTACCGGCACATGGCCGGCGTCGGCGGGGTCGTGCACACCCACAGCGCCTACGCGACGGCGTGGGCCGCCCGCGGCGAGCCGATCCCGTGCGTGCTCACGGCGATGGCCGACGAGTTCGGCGGGCCCGTCCCGGTGGGGCCGTTCGCCCTGATCGGCGACGACTCGATCGGCCGCGGCATCGTGGCGACGCTCGACGGGCACCGCTCCCCCGCGGTGCTCATGCAGAACCACGGCGTGTTCACGATCGGCGCCGACGGCCGCGCCGCCGTGAAGTCGGCGGTGATGGTCGAGGACGTCGCGCGGACCGTGCACCTCGCCCGGCAGCTGGGCGAGCCCCTGCCGATCGCCCCGTCCGACGTCGACTCCCTGTGGCAGCGCTACCAGACCGCCTACGGCCAACGGTGACGGAGGAACTCGTGGACTTCGACCGCGGACGGGTGTGGCTGCTCACCGGGAGCCAGCACCTCTACGGCGAGGAGACGCTGCAGCAGGTCGCCGACCAGTCCCGCCGGGTGGCCGCCGCGCTCGACGACGGGCCCGAGGTGCCGCTGCCGGTGGTGTGGCGGCCGGTGCTCACCGACGCCGCGGCGATCCGGGCGGAGATGGGCCGGGCCAACGAGGACCCGACCTGCCTCGGGGTGATCACCTGGATGCACACGTTCTCCCCGGCGAAGATGTGGATCGCCGGGCTGGACGCGCTCCGCAAGCCGCTGCTGCACCTGCACACCCAGGCCGACGCCGCCCTCCCGTGGGCGACGATCGACATGGACTTCATGAACCTCAACCAGGCCGCGCACGGCGACCGCGAGCACGCCTACGCCCTCACCCGGCTGCGGGTGCCGCGCACCACCGTCGCGGGGCACGTCGGGAACCCCGCGGTGCGCTCCCGGGTCGGTTCGTGGGTGCGCGCCGCGGCCGGGGCCGCGGAGGCGCGGTCGCTGGCGCTGGCCCGGTTCGGCGACAACATGCGCGACGTCGCGGTGACCGAGGGCGACAAGGTGGAGGCCCAGCTGCGGTTCGGCGTCTCGGTGAACACCTACGGCGTGACCGACCTGGTCGACGTGGTCGACGCCGTGCCCGACACCGACGTCGACGCCCTGGTCGCCGAGTACGGCGACGTCTACGACCTGGCCGAGGACCTGCGCCCCGGCGGGGAGCGGCACGGGTCGGTCCGCTACCAGGCGCGGCTCGAGGCGGGTCTGCGCCGGTTCCTCGTCGACGGCGGCTTCGGGGCGTTCACCACGAACTTCCAGGACCTGGGCGGGCTGCGCCAGCTGCCCGGGCTGGCCGTCCAGCGGCTCATGGCCGACGGGTACGGCTTCGGCGGCGAGGGGGACTGGAAGACCGCGGCCCTGCTGCGGATCCTCAAGACCGCCGCCACCGGCCTGCCGGGCGGCACGTCGTTCATGGAGGACTACACCTACGACCTCGGCGACGACCCGCTGGTCCTCGGCGCGCACATGCTCGAGGTGTGCCCGTCGATCGCCGGCGGCCGCCCCCGGATCGAGGTGCACCCGCTGTCCATCGGGGACCGCGACGACCCGGCGCGGCTGGTGTTCACCGCCGCTCCGGGTGACGGCGTGGTGATCGGCTGGGCGGACCTCGGCGAGCGCTTCCGCTGGGTGGCGAACGAGATCGAGGTCGTGGAGCCGACCGAGCCGCTGCCGAACCTCCCGGTGGCGCGGGCGGTGTGGCGGCCGCGGCCGGACTTCGCGACCGCGACCGAGGGGTGGCTCACCGCGGGCGGGCCGCACCACACCGTGCTGACGACCCAGCTGGACGCGGGTGTGCTCACCGACCTCGCCGAGGTGTTCGACACGGAGCTGGTGCTCATCGACGCCAGCACGACGCGGCGCGGCCTAGCCCAAGAGCTCCGGTGGAGCGCGGCCTACCACCGGCTCGCCCTGCGCCTCTGACCCGCCGCTCGCCCGCGGCGGCGTAGACGAGGTAGGAGGGCCGCGCGGCTGGAGGCCGGCGTGCGTGCCCCGCGCACATCGGCCCGCCCCCGACGGCGGGGTCGCGGACATCGACGGCGACGGGGCTCGGTGCACGACAGCCCGAGGCGGTCGTGCTCCCAGGTGCGCCGGCACCCAGCCGTGGTGCACCAGGTGCGCCCGCCGGTGCTGCGCAGCGTGGCGCCGTGCTCGGGGCAGGCGCCCCAGTCCGCCGGGCAGGGGCCGCGGCCTCGGATGCGGACGAGATCGGTGGCCATGTGTTCGAGGTCCGGGCGATCCGCGCGCCTGCACCGCGGCGTCGTCGAGGCGAAACCCGCTGCGGCGGTACAGCTCATCGGTCTACGAGCGCGAACATCTCTGCCCGGCGTCGATCTGCCCGGCGAGGACCTCCGCGCGGGCGGCGAGCTCCCGCAGATCGGCCGGCGTCGGGGCGCTCAGCGGGCACCGACCGCGTGGTGAACACCTGCAGATCCGCGGCACGGTGTGCGTGGCCCGTGCTGGCCACCGGTGGTGGTCGGGCATCCCGTTCTCCGAGGGGGTGCGGCGACGGTGCGGAACCGAGCACTCCCGCCCCCGGGCCGGGCACCTCACCCACCATCCCGCTCGACGGGCCGGGGGGACGGCCCGGTGTCGGGCATGAGGATGGTGGCGAACAGCCGGCGCGTCCGCCCACCGTCGGGTGGCAGCGCGAGGCGCGGCTCCAGCACGGCGCGCAGGTCGGCGACCAGTTCCGTGAGCTCGTCGTCGGTGAGGTGCAGCGCGTTCTGGCGGTAACCCACCAGGTCGCGCCCCAGGTCCACGTCACCGCGGTCGAGGTAGCGGTCGTAGTCGGCGAGGAGACCCGCGACGAACACGAGGAAGCCGCGCCGGTGGTCGTCCACGCTCATCCGGCGGGCTTCGTCGGCGCCGACGTGAGCCGCCCCCGCGCGCAGCCGGTAGGTGCGCTCGACCGCCCCGCGGACCCGCCGCTCCCCCACCACGTCGAGCGCGCCGCCGTCGACCAGCGCCGACACCTGGCGGTACAACGTGGCCGCCGGGACCTCCGGCAGCTGCGTGCGCAGGTCGCTCGTGGTCAGCGCTCGGTCCCCCAGGAACGCCTGCACGATCCGCAGCCGCACCGGGTGCAGCAGCACGTCCGCCGCACGCAACTCCATCAGACCCTCCAGGTACTCACGGTTGACAACGTTCTCATCATCGAGAACAATCTCGGGTATGACAAGAGTAGCGATCCGCCCGAGCAGCGTGGCGATCACGTTCACCCGTGCCGAGAAGGTCGCAGGCCTGCTCCGTGACCAGGAGGTCCCGCTGGCCGCCGTCCGGTCCGTCGAGGTCGTCCCGGACGGGATCTCGGCCGCGCGTGGCCTGCGCGCGCCCGGCCTGGGGATCCCCGGGTACCGCAAGATCGGCACCTGGCGGGGCCGCGGCGGCCGGACGCTCGTCGTGGCGCGGTCCGGGCGACCGGCACTGCACATCACCCTCGACGGGCAGCGCTACGCCCGGTTGCTCCTCGACGTCGACCGTCCCGCCGAGGTCGCCGCAGCCCTCGCCCGGGCGACCCGCTGAACCCGACCGACGATCTGCGCGCGACCCCGCGCCCGACCCCAGGAACACCGATGACCGAGACGACACTGACCTTCCGCTCCGGCGACGTGACCCTCGCAGGCACGCTGACCGTGCCCGCCGGGCAGGGCCCGTTCCCCGCCGTCCTGCTGATCCCGGGCTCCGGGCCGGTCGACCGGGACTCCAACCACAAGCGCATGCGGCTGGACATCACCCGGCAGCTCGCGGACGCACTGCTCGAGGCCGGGGTCGCGACGCTGCGGTACGACAAGCGCGGCATCGGCGCGAGCGGAGGCCGGTGGCGCGCCGCCGGCTTCAGCGACAACGCCGACGACGCCCGCGCCGCCCTGGCGGCCCTGGCCGACCGCCCGGAGATCGACCGGTCCCGACTGGTGATCGCCGGACACTCCGAGGGGGCGCTCCTGGCGACGGTCGTGGCGGCCGGGAACGACCGGCTAACCGGCGTGGTGCTGCTCAGCGGCTCGGCCACACCGGGCGAGCAGCTGCTGCGCTGGCAGGCGAGCCGGATCGCGCCGACCCTCCCCAGGGCCGTCCGGGTCGTCCTCCGCCTGCTGCGGACCGATCTGGAGCAGAAGGTCGCCAAGAACCACGCCCGGATCAAGGCGACGTCCACCGACGAGGCGCGCATCGACGGCGCGACGATCAACGCTCGCTGGCACCGGGAGTTCATGGCCTACGACCCGAGGCCCGACCTGGCGAGGATCAGCGTCCCGGTGCTCGCCCTGACGGGCAGCAAGGACATCCAGGTCAAGCCCTCCGACCTCGACGTCATCGCCGACCTCGTGCCCGCGCCCGTCCAGACCCGGCTCGTGCCGGACGTCAGTCACATCCTGCGTCCGCAGCCGGGCCCCGCCACCCTGCGGACCTACCGGTCCGACGTGCGTCGTCCGCTCGATCCCCGCGTCACCAGGCACGTGGTGCAGTGGGTCGCCGCAGCGCTGCAGCCGGGCGACCGGGCGCCGGACAACGACACCACCGCCGCGGAGGCGCCGTCGTCGTCCGGCGGTGGACGCCGACGGAGTTGACGACGGCCGCAGCGCAGCACTGATCCACTCCGCTCATCTCATCGTCAACCGCTCACATCCGAACTGGCGTTGATCCTCACCCCCGGATGCCCTGGCGCATCGCGGTACGGCGTCCGCTCAGGAGACGGTCGACATGGGTGGGCTGGTGGTAATCGACGACCGTGAGCGCGGTCGCTGGGGTACACCTACTCACGATCATGCTGCGGCACCCGGAGCTCGACGGGTTGCGGGTCCGAGTCCTCACCACGAGCGGCGAGCGCGAGACGAGCGGCTCGGTCGCCGACGTGGTGGCACTGGCCCGCGAGCCCGCGGTGGTCCGGGTCGAACTGATCGGCGAACCCGAGGTTCCCGATTCCAGCGACACCTGAGCGCGTCGTACAGCGGCGGCGACTCGACCACCGCCGTGATCTACTGGAGCCGCCCTCGGAGAACGGTTCGGGTGCTGCGCGAGGTCGCTTCCTGAGCGGCCTCGGCCAGGGCGGCGGCCTGCAGCTGCACGCGAGCAGCTCACGGGGCTCATGCGGACGCTCAGCGGTGAGCGGCGTGGTCGACCGTGATCCGGACGAAAGCGCCGCCGGGCCAACGAGGGCCGTCGTTGTGGTAGCCGGGCGGTGACGAACGTGGCGGGCCCCGTCGGCTCCGCGAGCTCAACCCAGCCCTGGTGCACGGAGCCCCAGCGGTCCCCTTCGCATACCCACGCAGATCGGTCAACGGCGCACGTGGTCGCGCAGCTGTGCTCCAGGACCGCGTACGCGTCGTGCTCGACGACCCGAACCAAGATAACTTGAAGATCAACATCAGATCGTCCTGGTGGGCGATAACCGCAGCTCACGACAAGAAACGGGCGGCTCCCCCGTCAGAGGGAACCGCCCGCTCATGCCGTCGGGACGACAGGATTTGAACCTGCGACCCCTTGACCCCCAGTCAAGTGCGCTACCAAGCTGCGCCACGTCCCGGCCGCCCCCCGAGGAGGGCTGGACCAGCTTAGCGCACCCCCCGCCGACGTCCGCGGCGGGCCGGTCGTCCCGCCCGGCCGAGCCGTGATCGTCGGTCCGGTGCCGCACCGGCCCCGTCCGGCCGTCCGGCACCGCACCAGCGATCACCGGGTCAGCGCTTGCGCTCCCGCTTCTCCCGCACCCGCACGGACATGCGGATGGGAGAGCCGGTGAAACCGAACTCCTCCCGCAGCCGCCGCTCCAGGAACCGGCGGTAGCCAGCCTCCAGGAAGCCGCTGGTGAACAGCACGAACGTCGGCGGGCGCGTGGCCGCCTGCGTGGCGAACAGGATCTTGGGCTGCTTGCCGCCGCGCACCGGTGGCGGGGTGGCCGCGACGACGTCGGCGAGCCAACCGTTGAGGCGCCCGGTCGGGACGCGGCGGTCCCAGGACGCGAGCGCCGTGCGCAGGGCCGGCGCAATCTTCGCGACCGAGCGGCCGGTGAGCGCCGAGACGTTGACGTACTCGGCCCACCGCACGCGCACCAGGTCGCGCTCCAGCTCGCGCTTCATCGCCAGGCGCCGGTCCTCGTCGACCAGGTCCCACTTGTTGAACACCAGCACGAGCGCGCGCCCGGCCTCCTCGACCATGGTGATGACGCGCTGGTCCTGCTCGGCGATCGGCTCGCTCGCGTCGATCAGCACCACCGCCACCTCGGCGGCTTCGATCGCGGCCTGCGTGCGCAGCGAGGCGTAGAACTCCATGCCGCTCGCGGTCTTCACGCGCTTGCGCAGGCCCGCGGTGTCGACGAAGCGCCACACCTCGCCGTCCAGCTCGACGAGCGAGTCGACCGGGTCGACGGTGGTGCCGGCGACGTCGTGCACCACCGAGCGCACCTCGCCCGACACCCGGTTGAGCAGGCTGGACTTGCCCACGTTGGGCTTGCCGACGAGCGCGACGCGGCGCGGGCCGCCCGGCCCCGTGCCGAAGTCCTCCCGCGGGGTCTCGGGCAGCGCGGCGAGGATCGCGTCGAGCAGGTCGCCCGAGCCGCGGCCGTGCAGGCCGCTCACGGGGTGCGGCTCGCCCAGCCCGAGGCGCCACAGCGCGGCGGTGTCGGAGGTGAGCCGGTCGTCGTCGACCTTCGTGGCGGCGAGCAGCACGGGCCGGTCCGAGCGGCGCAGCACGCGCGCGACGGCCTCGTCGGTGCTGGTGGCGCCCACCGAGGCGTCGACGACGAGCAGCACGGCGTCGGCGGTGCGGATCGCCATCTCGGCCTGCGCGGCCACCGCGGCCTGCAGGCCCGTGGCGTCGGGCTCCCAGCCGCCGGTGTCGACGAGGGTGAAGCGGCGCCCGTTCCACAGGGCGTCGTAGGCGACGCGGTCGCGGGTGACGCCGGGGACGTCCTGCACGACGGCCTCGCGCCGGCCCAGCATGCGGTTGACCAGCGTCGACTTGCCGACGTTGGGCCGGCCCACCACCGCCAGGACCGGGGTGGCGAGCGAGACGCCCGCGTCGTCGAACCCGCCGTCCCCGGGCCCGGGGCCGTCGGGGTCGCCGAACTCGTCGGGGTCGAGCCCGAGGCGCGCCATCTCGGCCGCGTCGTCGTGGTCGCGGTCTGGGGTCATGTCCTGCTCCGTACGTCGTCGAGATCGGAGACCGTGTCGGCCAGCGCGGCGCGCACGGTCTCGGTGGCGGCGGCGAGCCCCGCCCGGCCGCCCCCGGGCTGGACGCCCAGGGGCTCGCCGATCAGCACGTCCACCCGCGGCCGGAAGCGCCGGCCGCGACCGGGGCCGCGCGTGCCGCGCAGCCCCACCGGCACGACCTGCGCGCCGCTGGTGCGCGCGAGCCACGCGGCGCCCTGCTGGGCCGCCGCGACGTCGCCCGCGCCGCGGGTGCCCTCGGGGAACACCCCGACGAGCCCGCCGCCGCGCAGCACCGCGACCGCCGCCATGAGCGGCGCCCGGTCGGCCGCGCCGCGGCGCACCGCGAGCTGGCCGATGCGGGGCAGCCCCCAGCCCGCGACACCGCGGAACATCTCGTGCTTCACCAGGAACACCGCCGGCCGTCCGACCAGACCGAACAGCAGCGGACCGTCGGCGAACGCGCTGTGGTTGGCGACGAGCACCACGGCCCCCGACGACGGTACGCGCTCGCGGTGGTGGACGTGCACGCGGTAGGCCAGGCGGAACAGCACGACCGCGACCCAGCGCGCGAGGTGGTGCAGCCACACCCAGGTGCCGGGCGGGAGCTCGGTCCTCACGTCACCAGGCCGCGCCCACTAGGAGGTTGCGCTCGGCCACCAGCCGGCGCAGCTCGTCGAGCACGGCGTCGACGGTGAGGTCGTCGGTGTCGAGCACGACCGCGTCGGGGGCGGCGGCGAGCGGGGAGGTCGTCCGCGTCGTATCGAGGTGGTCGCGGCGGCGGACCGCGGCGAGCACCGCGGCCGCGTCGGCCATCCGGCCCGCCTTGCGGTCCTGCGCGCCCCGCCGGGCAGCGCGGATCTCGTCGGACGCGGTGAGGTAGACCTTCAGCGGTGCGTCGGGCGCCACGACGGTGCCGATGTCGCGGCCCTCGACGACGATGCCGCCGCGGTCGGCCACGCCGGCGGCGATCCGCGCGCGCTGCTGCTCCACGACCTCGGCGCGCAGCGCCGGGTCGGCCGACACCGCGCTGACCAGCGACGTGACCTCGGTGCTGCGGATCTGCGCCTCGACGTCCTCGCCGTCGAGCAGGATCGCGGGCGCGGACGGGTCGGTGACCGAGTCGATGTGCGCGGCCCGCGCGACGGCGAGCACCGCGGACGGGTCGCTGTCGCCGTCGAGACCGGCGCGCAGCACGGCGAGCGTGGCGGCCCGGTACATCGCCCCGGTGTCCAGGTAGGCCGCGCCGCACTCGCGCGCCAGCCGGCGCGCCGCCGTCGACTTCCCGGTGCCCGAGGGTCCGTCCATCGCCACGACCCCGCGCAACCGTCCCTTCACGGCCACCATCATGCCGTGCGGCTCCTACAGGCCGACCGACCGGTACAGCGAGCCGATCTCCTGCTGGTTGAGCGGCCGGAACCGCCCCGGGCGCTGGTCGCCCAGGCGGACCTCGCCGATGGCCGTGCGGACCAGGCGCTGCACGGGGAAGCCGACGTGGTCGAGCAGCCGGCGCACGACGTGCTTGCGGCCCTCGTGCAGCGTCACCTCGACCATCGACCGGCCCGGCGCGGAGTCGACCAGCCGGAACGCGTCGACGGCGACGGGCCCGTCGTCGAGCTCGATGCCGGCGCGCAGCCGCTTGCCCAGGTCGCGCGGCACCTGGCCGACGACCTCGGCGACGTAGACCTTCTCCACCTCGTAGGAGGGGTGCATGAGCCGGTGGCCGAGCTCGCCGTCGTTGGTGAGCAGCAGAAGGCCCTCGGTCTCGGCGTCGAGGCGGCCGACGTGGAACAGCCGCCCGCGCGCCCCGCCCTCGAAGTGCTCCTCGACGATGCCGCGCTCCACGACGAGGTCACCGACGCAGCGGCGGCCCAGGTCGTCCGACATCGACGACAGGATCCCAGCCGGCTTGTTCAGCGCCAGGTGGACCAGGTCCTCGTTGAGCACGATGCGGTTGCCGTCGACGTGCACGACGGCCGTCTCCGGGTCGACCCGGCGGCCCATCTCGCGCACCACCTCGCCGTCGACCATGACGCGGCCGGCGGCGATCAGCTCCTCGGCCGCGCGCCGGGATGCCACGCCGGCCTGGGCCAGCACCTTCTGCAGCCGGACCCCGTCGGGGAGGTGACCGCGGGTTCGGGGATCAGTAGTCACGCCTTCTTCTCACACGTCGTCGATCGCGTCCACGTCGGGCAGCAGCGGCGCCAGGGGCGGGAGGTCCTCGAGCGAGGAGAGGCCCAGCCGCTCCAGGAACATCTCCGTCGTGGCGAACAGGGTGCCCTGGGTCGCGGGATCGGTGCCGGCCTCCGCCACCAACCCGCGCGACACCAGCGTACGCAGCACCCCGTCGCAGTTGACGCCCCGCACCGCCGACACCCGCGCGCGGGTCACCGGCTGCCGGTAGGCGATCACCGCGAGGGTCTCCAGCGCGGCCCGCGTGAGGCGCGCGCGCTGCCCGTCCAGCAGCAGCCGCTCGACGTAGGGGGCGTAGGCGTCGCGGGTGTAGAACCGCCAGCCGCCGCCGGTGTGGCGCAGGTCGATGCCGCGCCCGTCGTCGGCGTAGGCGCGGGCCAGGCGGACCAGCGCGGCCTGGACCCGCGCGACGGGCTGCTCGACCGCGGCCGCCAGCGCGTCGGCCTCGGTGGGGGCGTCGACGACGAGCAGCAGCGCCTCCAGGGCCGCGTCCAGCTCGCCGTCGCCCATCGCCCGGTCGTCGACCAGCTCCAGCTGCTCGGTCACGCCGACTCCTCGCTAGCGCTCGTCACCGACGCGACCGGCGGTGCTGCGCTGGACGGTGACCTCGCGAGCTCGGTCACGACGACTCCTCGCTGGCGCTCGTCACCGGCGCGACCGGCGGTGCTGCACTGGACGGTGACCTCGCGAGCTCGGTCACGTCGCCGTCCAGGTCACCGTGAGCTCGCCGAACGGCTCGGGCTGGTGCAGGTCGACCAGGGCGTTGCGGTAGAGGTCGAGCACCGCGAGGAACCGGGCGACGACCTCGATCGGGGCCACGCAGTCGGCCGTGAGGTCCGCGAACGACGCGGCGCCCAGCCCGGCGAGCCGCCCCCGCAGCAGCGCCGCGTGCTCGGCGACCGATACCTCGTGCTGGTGCAGGTGGTCCAGGCCGGGGGTGGGCGGGGGCTGGGGCCGGAACACGCTGGCGGCCAGGTCGGCGAACGCGGCGGCGTCGACGCCGAGCAGCACCTCGGGCAGCAGCGCGGCGAACCGCTCCTCCAGCGCGACCGAGCGCGGGAACCGCCGCGCGGCCGTGCCCTCCATCTCGACGAACATCGCGGCCACCTGCTTGTAGGCCCGGTACTGCAGCAGCCGCGCGAACAGCAGGTCGCGCGCCTCCAGCAGGGCGACGTCCTCGGCGTCCTCCACCTCGCCCGCGGGCAGCAGCCGCGCGGCCTTGAGGTCGAGCAGCGTGGCGGCGACGACGAGGAACTCGGTGGTCTCGTCGAGGTCGGCGTCCTCGCCGAGGTCGGTGAGGTGGGCGATGAAGTCGTCGGTGACGCGGTGCAGCGCCATCTCGGTGATGTCGAGCTCGTGCTTGCCGATGAGCTGCAGCAGCAGGTCGAACGGCCCCTCGAAGTTGTGCAGGCGCACCCGGAACCGCGGGCGCACCTCCGCCGCGTCCACCCCTCCGACGAGCGGCGGCGGGTCGTCCTCCAGGAGGGTCACCGGCCCGTGCCTCGCTGCGCTCGGCCCGGCCGGTGACCCGGGTCGCTGCGCTGGACGGGCTCGCTCGCGAGCTCGCTCACCGGGCGATGACCTCGCGCGCCAGCAGCCGGTAGGCCTGGGCCCCGTTGGACTGCGGCGCCCAGGTGGTGATCGGCTCGCCGGCCACCGTCGTCTCCGGGAACCGGACCGTGCGGTTGATCACCGACTCGAAGACGAGGTCCCCGAAGGCCTCGACGACGCGCTGGCGCACCTCGCGCGTGTGCAGGGTGCGGGGGTCGAACATCGTGGCCAGTATCCCGAGGATCTTCAGGTCGGGGTTGAGCCGGTCCTGCACCTTGTCGATCGTGTCCATCAGCAGTGCGACACCGCGCAGCGAGAAGAACTCGCAGGCCAGCGGGATGAGGACCTCGTCGGCGCAGGCCAGGGCGTTGATCGTGAGCAGGCCGAGCGAGGGCTGGCAGTCGATGAGGACGACGTCGTAGCGGTCGGTGACGGGCTTGAGCGCGCGGCCCAGCGCCTGCTCGCGCCCCACCTCGGTGACCAGCTGCACCTCGGCGGCGGACAGGTCGATGTTGGACGGCAGCAGGTCGAGACCCTCGACCGTGGTCGGCCGGATGACGTCGTCGATCTCCACGCCCCGCTCCATGAGCAGGTTGTAGATCGTGGAGTCGAGCTCGTGGGCCTGCACGCCGAGCCCGATCGACAGCGCACCCTGGGGGTCGAAGTCGACGAGCAGCACTCGGCGCCCGTACTCGGCCAGCGCGGCACCCAGGTTGATCGTGGACGTGGTCTTGCCGACCCCGCCCTTCTGGTTCGCGACGGCGATGATCCGGGCAGGACCGTGCTCGGTGAGCGGAGCCGGTTCGGGCACCATCTGCCGGTGTCCCCCCCTCGGGACGAGCGCGGGCTCGGCCGCGGGGGTCTCGTCCTCGTCGAGCGGCTCCCGGCTGGGGGCGAAGGGCCGCGGTGCGTCCATGCGGGCTCCTGACGTGCTCGGGCGACCGGATCGGGCCGTTGCGCGCAGGGTAGGAGGCCGCGATCACGACCGGCAACGCGCCCCGCCGTGCGCCGGCCGACTTTCCGCGGCCGACGTTACCGGCCGGTGACCGGTCGAGGGCGCCGGGGTGGCGCGCCTGCGGCGCCCGTGCGTGCGCAGGAGTGCTAGAACACTCCTCCGCGCGCACGAGGGGCGTCAGCCCCGGGCGCGGGGGTGGGTGGTGGCGTAGACCTCGCGCAGGGCGTCCACGGTGACGTGGGTGTAGATCTGCGTCGTCGTCACCGAGGCGTGGCCCAGCAGCTCCTGCACCGTGCGGACGTCAGCGCCGCCGGCGAGCAGGTGGGTGGCGAAGCAGTGCCGCAGCGTGTGCGGGGAGACCTCGGCGCTGATCCCCGCGGCGTCGGCCGCGCTGCGCAGCACGTGCCACGCGCTCTGCCGCGACAGCCGCGCGCCGCGGGCGTTGAGCAGCAGGGCCGGCGCGCCGCGGCCCTTCGCGGCCAGCGCCGGGCGGGCGCGGACGAGGTAGGCGTCGACGGCGGCCAGCGCGGGCCGCCCGACGGGCACGATCCGGTCCCGGCCGCCCTTGCCGCGCAGCAGCACGGTGCGGGCGCCCGCGTCGAGGTCGTCGACGTCGAGCCCCACGGCCTCGGAGATCCGCGCGCCGGTGGAGTACAGCAGCTCCAGCAGCGCGCGGTCGCGCAGCGCGACCGGCCCGTCCCCGACGACGCCGGTGAGCAGCTGGTCGACCTCGTCCACGTCGAGGGTGCGGGGCAGGCGGACGGGCTGGGCGGGCGGGGTGACGTCCCGGGCGACGTCGTCGGCCACCAGCCCGTCGCGCGCCGCGAACCGGTGCAGGCCGCGGACGGCCGCGAGCGCCCGCCCCGCCGACGACGCGGCGAGCGGCGCCGGCCCGCTGCGCAGCGCCGCGACGAACGCGGTGACGTCGGCCTCCCGGACCTCACCGAGCTCGGTGCGCCCGCGCTCGCGCAGGTGCCGGAGGTAGCGGTCGAGGTCGGTGCGGTAGGCCCGCAGCGTGTTGGCCGCGCTCCCCCGCTCGACGGTCAGGTGGTGCAGGAACGCCTCCGCGACCTCCTCCACCCCCACGCCCCGGATCGTGCCCGACGCGACGGCGCGCGGGCGGTGCGGCGCGCGGGAATGGCGGCGACCGGTCCGGACTTGACGCGATCATGACCACTCTCGGACTGATCGGCAGCGGCAACATCGGCGGCACCCTGGCCCGGCTGGCGGTGGCGGCGGGCATCGACGTGGTGCTGTCGAACTCGCGCGGCCCTGAGACCCTCGCCGACCTGGTCGCCGAGCTCGGCCCGCACGCCCGCGCGGCCACGCCGGCGGAGGCCGCGGAGGCCGGGGACGTCGTGGTGGTGACCGTGCCGCTGCACGCGTACCGCTCGGTGCCGCAGGCCCCGCTCGCCGGCAAGGTCGTGATCGACACCAACAACTACTACCCTGGGCGCGACGGCAGCATCGCCGAGCTCGACGACGGCTCGACCACCTCCAGCGAGCTGCTCGCGGCGCACCTGCCCGACTCCCGCGTCGTGAAGGCGTTCAACAACATCCGGTCGGCCGACCTGCTGGCGCTGGCCCGCCCGGCCGGGGCGCCCGACCGCAGCGCGCTCGTGATCGCGGGTGACTCGGCGGAGGCGAAGGCGACGGCGACGCAGCTGCTCGACCGGCTCGGCTACGACGTCCTCGATGCGGGCCCCCTCGCCGAGGGCCGCCGCTACCAGCCCGACACCCCCGCGTACGGCGCGCCCTACGTCGGCGCGGGGGGTGAGGCGACCCCGGCGACGGCCGACGACCTCCGGGCGCTGCTCGCCGCCGCGGACCTCGAGACGTGAGTCAGGCCGGCACGGGGCGGGCCGCGATGGCGGCCAGCTCGTCCCGCGTGGGCCCGGCCGGCACGGGCGGGCGCCAGCCCGACGCGTAGACCTCCCGGGCGCGCGGCTCGACGGCGGCCAGCGCCGCCGGCAGGACGCGCATGCCCCAGAAGGGGCCGACCACCCGCAGCAGCGACGGGTCGACGGCGGTCGCGGCGCAGACGAGGTCCGACGGCAGCGGACCGGTGAGATCGACGTCCTCGCCCGCCCAGCGGCGCAGCAGGGCCGCGTCGCAGGCCACGTGGTCGGCGAACCAGGGCCGCACCTGCTCCTCGCACCAGGCGTCGAACGCCAGGGCCGCCGACTCCGCGTCGGACCCGTCCCCGCCGACCGCGTGCTCGTCGAGCAGCGCCACGAGCCGCCGGGCCTGCAGGAGGCCGATCGCCACGCCGCGGCCGGCCGCGGGGTTGGTGGTGCTCACGCTGTCCCCCACCGCGACCAGGCCGGGCAGCGGCAGCCGGCCGTCGTCGTCGAGCTGGCTGCGGTAGGTGTTGTGCAGCCCGGCGCCGGCCCGGATCGGCGAGGTGGCGACGCTGCGGTCCGGGTCGGTCCAGGCCGCCAGGAGGGGCACCGCCGCGGTCGCCGCGGCGAAGGCGGCCGGCTCGCGCAGCCCGGCGAGCTCCCGGTCGGCGACCGCGCGGATCAGCAGTGCCGAGAACGTGCCGGCGTCGTGCGGGAAGACGATGGCCTGGTAGCCGGGGTAGGTGTCCACGCAGGCGATCGGCGAGGTCATCGGCCCCGGTTCCGCCCCGGGGCGCAGCAGGTACTCGCGGCAGACGTAGGCGACGCCGGAGTCGCCGCCCTCGGCTCGGGCGCGGCGCCGGGCGAGCGTGCGGTCCAGCCGCCCGGCGCGGCCGGTCGCGTCGAGGACGAGGTCGGCGACCACATCGGCGCCGTCCACGCGGACGCCCGCGGCGCGGCCCCCCTCCTCCAGCACCGCGTCGGCGTGGCCGCGCAGCCACCGGACGCCCGGCTCGGCCAGCGCGGCGGCGCGCAGCACCCGCTCGAAGGTGATCCGCCGGCACCGCAGCCCGGCGATGACCTCCTCCCCGCCCGGCCCGGGCAGCACCACCGGCTCGGCCCCGGCGGCGAGCAGCGCGTCCAGCACCTGCGGGGCCTCGGCCCGCAGGGCCTCGACGACCTGGGCGCGGAACACGTGCGCCAGGTGGAACTGCATCACCCCGGCCCGGTCCCAGGTGCCGTCGGGCGCGGGGCCCGCGTCCCGGTCGACCAGGGTGACGGGGTGGCCGCGGCGGGCCAGGGCGATGCTGAGGTACAGGCCGGTGGGACCGGCCCCGGCGATGACGGTGCGCACGGCGGCTCCTCGGGTGGCTCCCCCCGAGGAGGACTCGTCCGGCGCTCCGGATACGTGTCGTCAGGACAGGACCGACTCAGGACAGGGCCGGGATGACCTCGCGCTCGAACAGCTCGATGCCCGACCGGTCGTAGGCGGCCTCGGCGAAGTTGAAGATGCCGTAGGTCATGCCGGCGTCCCGCAGCGCGGTGAGGTTCTCCACGATCTGCTCGGGCGTGCCGCAGGCGGGCAGGCCGCGCACGGCGCCCAGGCTCGCCTCTGCGCGCCGCTCACCGACGTGGGGGACCAGCCGGGCCTTCGCGTCCTGCAGTCGCTGCTCGACCTCGGCGGCGTCCCGGCCGATGGCGACGTTGTAGTTGGCCGAGCGGACGATCGCGTCGAAGTCGGTGCCGACGTCGGCGCAGTGCCCGCGCAGCAGCTCGGACTTGCGGGTGAAGCCCTCCAGCGTGCCGTCGAAGTTGGTGTACCGCGCGTACCGGGCCGCGATCCTCAGCGTCACCTTCTCGCCGCCGCCCGCGATCCACAGCGGGATGCCGCCCTCCTGCAGCGGGCGGGGCTGCACGATGGCCCCCTCCACCTGGTAGTGCTTCCCGGCCAGCGTGGCGGTGCCGGTCTCCCAGGCCTGCTTCATGATCTGCACGCCCTCGTCGAGCATGCCGAGCCGGTCGCGGGCGGCCGGGAAGCCGTAGCCGTAGGCGCGCCACTCGTGCTCGTACCAGCCGGCGCCGATGCCCATCTCGACACGGCCCCCGGACACCAGGTCGACGGTCGCCGCGACCTTCGCGAGGTACGCGGGGTTGCGGTAGGACATGCAGGTGCACATCTGACCGAGCCGCACGCGCTCGGTGACCGCACCGAACGCCGACATCAGCGACCACGCCTCGTGCGTGGCCTGGTCGGTGGGCGCGGGCACGGTGTGGAAGTGGTCGTAGACCCAGATCGAGTCCCACGGCCCGGCGTCCGCGTGCTGCGCGAGCCCCTTCATCACGCCCCACTGGTCCGCGGGGTCGATCCCGACGAGGTCGTGCCGCCAGCCCTGGGGGACGAACAGTCCGAAGCGCATGGATCCCGACCCTAGCGCCGGAGGGATCGGCGCGGGACGGTCAGCGCGCGGCGGACCGCTCGGCGAAGCGCGTGGGCCGGTCCGGCCACGGCGCGTCGAGCGGGCGGCCGCCCTCGGGCGCGGCCGCCAGGACGTGCGCGGCGAGCACCGAGGCCACGGTCGTCGCGTTGACGATCGTGCCGTCCAGCACCATGCGGACGGCGACGGGCATCGACACCCAGCGCACGGCGAGGTCGGCCTCCTCGTCGTCGCCGCCGGCCGGGCGGCCGACCTCGGTGACCCCGCGGGCCAGGTAGACCCGGATCGACTCGTCGGAGAAGCCGGGCGAGGGCACGATGTCCAGCAGCACCGACCACTGCTCGGCGGCCAGGCCGGCCTCCTCGGCCAGCTCGCGCTGCGCGGCCGCCAGCGGGTCCTCCCCCGCCACGTCCAGCAGCCCGGCCGGGATCTCCCACAGCCGGCGGCGCACGGCGTGCCGGTACTGGTGGATCATCATCAGCCGGTCGTCGGCGTCGAGCGCTGCCACCGCGACGGCGCCGGGGTGCTCCACGATCTCCCGGGTGGCGACGCGGCCGCCGGGCATGACGACCCGGTCCGACCGCAGCGCCATGACCCGGCCCGCGTACAGCTCCTCGGACGCCTCGACGGGGAAGTCGTGCCTCACGCTCGTCACGTCAGCGCCCCGTTCGCGGCCGAGACGGGCGCGGCCTCCACCGCTGCGTCGGCCTCGAAGGGCAGCAGGTCCTCCGCGCGGTAGCGCAGCGCCGCCTTGACGAACGCCGCGAACAGCGGGTGCGGGCGGGTCGGGCGGCTCTTCAGCTCGGGGTGGGCCTGCGTGCCGACGTAGAACGGGTGCTGCTCGACGGGCAGCTCGACGAACTCGACCAGGCCGCCGTCGGGCGACGTGCCGCCGAACACCAGCCCCGCCTCCTCCAGCCGGTCGCGGTAGGCGTTGTTGACCTCGTAGCGGTGGCGGTGCCGCTCGGTCACCTCCCGGCTGCCGTACGCCGCGGCGACGACCGTGCCCGCACCGAGCACGGCCGGCCAGGACCCCAGGCGCATCGTGCCGCCCATGTCGCGCTCACCGGCGACGACGTCGCGCTGGTCGGCCATCGTGGAGATGACCGGGTGCGGGGTGCGCTCGTCGAACTCGGTGGAGTTGGCGTCGGCCAGCCCGCCCAGGCTCCGCGCCGCCTCGATCACCATGCACTGCAGCCCCAGGCACAGCCCGAGCACGGGGATCCGGCGCGTGCGGGCGTGGCTGAGGGCGCCCAGCTTGCCCTCGATGCCCCGCACGCCGAAGCCGCCGGGGACGAGCACGCCGTCCATGCCCTCCAACGCGGCGGCCGCGCCGGCGGGGGTGCGGCAGTCGTCGCTGGGCACCCAGACGATCTCGACCTTGGCGCGGTGGGCGAACCCGCCCGCGCGCAGCGCCTCGGTGACCGAGAGGTAGGCGTCGGGCAGGTCCACGTACTTGCCGACCAGCGCGATCCGCGCGGTGTGGTCGGGGTGGTGGACGCGGTCGAGCAGGTCGCCCCACACGGTCCAGTCGACGTCGCGGAACGGCAGCTGGAGCCGGCGGACGACGTAGGCGTCCAGGCCCTCGCGGTGCAGCACCCGGGGGATGTCGTAGATCGACGGGGCGTCCGGCGCGGCGACGACGCCGTCGGTCTCCACGTCGCACATGAGGCTGATCTTGCGCTTCATGTCGTCGGGGATCTCGCGGTCGGCGCGCAGCACGAGCGCGTCGGGCTGGATGCCGATGTTGCGCAGCGCGGCGACGGAGTGCTGGGTCGGCTTGGTCTTCAGCTCCCCGGACGGCGCGAGGTAGGGCACCAGCGACACGTGCAGGAAGAAGCAGTTGTCCCGGCCGACCTCGTGGCGCAGCTGGCGCACGGCCTCCAGGAACGGCAACGACTCGATGTCGCCGACCGTGCCGCCCACCTCGGTGATGACGACGTCGGGCGCGACGCCGTCGGCCCCCGGCTCCTCCATGGCGAGGATGCGGTCCTTGATCTCGTTCGTGATGTGCGGGATCACCTGGACCGTGTCGCCGAGGTACTCCCCCCGGCGCTCCTTGGCGATCACCGCCGAGTAGACCTGGCCGGTCGTGACGTTGGCCCGGCCGACGAGGTCGCGGTCGAGGAACCGCTCGTAGTGGCCGATGTCGAGGTCGGTCTCGGCGCCGTCCTCGGTGACGAACACCTCGCCGTGCTGGAACGGGTTCATCGTGCCGGGATCGACGTTCAGGTACGGGTCCAGCTTCTGCATGATCACCCGCAGACCGCGGGAGGTGAGGAGCTGGCCCAGGCTGGACGCCGTGAGGCCCTTGCCCAGCGAGGACGCGACCCCGCCGGTGACGAACAGATGACGAGTCGCGCGAGGCTGCACGGACGGCCAGCCTACAGCGCTCCGCTCACGCGGCGGGTGCGGCCCCGTCGACGGCGGAACCGGCCGTGCCGTACCGGCCGGCGCGCCCGTCGAGCTGCTCCCGCAGCGCGAGCACGGCCGACACCCGGCCGGAGCCGCGCTGCACGTCGTCGACGGTGGAGAGCCCGGCCGCGACGGCCGGGTCGGCCCGCGCGACGCCGACGGCCCCGGTGGCGCCGGCCGACCCGGTGCGCCCGGCCAGCACCGCGCCGGGCCCGGAGCGGTCCAGCTGCGCGGCGGTGCGCGCCAGCACGGCCGCGGCGTCGGCCGCGTCCGGCCCGTCGAACGCGCCGCCGGTGAGCACGAGCACCAGCTCCGCCGGTGCGGGCGCCGGGCCCGGCTCCACGAAGCCGGCGCCGGCCAGCCCGGCCAGCACCGCGCCCGGGTCGGTGCCGTCGCCGCCCTCCTCGCCGGCCCCGTCCTCGTCGGCCCCGTCCTCGCCGGCCCCGTCCTCGTTGGGCGCCCCGCCGAACAGCGACGGGGCGAGCAGGCCCCCGAGCAGGCTCCCGGTGTCGGCCGCCGCGGGCAGCTGCGCCCCGGCCGGCAGCAGCGTGGCGGTGAGGCGGCGCAGCTGGTCGCCGCGAGCGGGGTCGCCGACGGCGGGGGTGAGGGCGACGGCGCCGGTGACGGTGCCGCCGGCCGCCGCGACCAGCTCGGTGACGGCGTCCCGGTCGGCCGGGTCGGCGCCGGCGGTGACGAGCACGACCGACCGCCCGTCCAGCTGCCCGCGGACGGCGGCGGGCCCGATGCGCAGCGCGAACTCGTCCGAGGCCCGGGTGGCCGCGGCGAGGTCGTCCCGCTCGACCGACAGCGTGCGCACCCGGGTGTCGAGGTCGTCGCGCTCGGCGGAGACCGCCGAGAGCAGCCGGTCGGACACGCCGCTCGCGCCGAGCACGACACCCAGCGCGAGCGCGAGGAACACCGCGCCGATCGAGACGGCGTGGTAGCGCAGCGAGATCACGCGAGCCACCCCCGGACCAGGCCGAGCAGCCCGCTCCAGCCGCGCACGACCCAGTCGACGAGCGCGTCGCCCGCATCGGACACGAGCAGCGCGGCGCCGATGGCGACCGCGGCCGCCACGACCAGGAGCAGCACCGCGCCGGCGGAGATGCGGCTGCGGTAGAGCGCGGCGATCACCCGCCCGTCGACGAGCGCACCGCCGACCCGCAGCCGGGTGAGGAAGGTCGAGGCGGTGCCGCCGGCCCGCCCGCGGTCGAGGAACTCGGCCATCGACCCGCCGTAGCCGACGGTGACGACCACCGCGGCGCCGTGGTGGGCGACCAGCAGCAGCGCGAGGTCCTCGGCGCCGGCCGAGCTCGGGAACGTGACCGCCGACGTCCCGAGGTCCTGCACGCGGTGCAGCCCCGGCGCGTGCCCGTCGGCGAAGGCGGGCACCACGACGTCCGCGCCGCACGTCAGCGTCTCGTCGGCGATCACCGAGGGGTCGCCGACGATGAGCGCGGGGGTGTGGCCGGCCGCGCGCAGGGCGTCCGCCCCGGCCCCGACCCCGACGAGCACCGGCCGGTACTCGCGGATGTAGCGGCGCAGCCGCGCGAGGTCGGCGGCGTGGTCGGGCCCGGCGGCGACGACGAGCACCTGGCGCCCGGCCAGGTCCACCTCGACGTCGGGGACGCCGACCCCGTCGAGCAGCATGGCCCGCTCGCGCTGCATGAACTCGATGGTGTTGGCGGCGAACGCCTCCAGCTGGTGCGACAGCCCCGCCTTGGCCTCGGCGAGCGCGTCGGCGATGCTGTCGGCGGTCTGCTCGACCCCGCGCGCCAGCTCCTCCTCCCCGGCGTACACCACGCCGTCCTGCACCCGCACCCGCGCGCCGTCGGGGATGGCGCGCAGCGCGTCGGCCCCGACCCCGTCGACGAGGACGACCCCGGCGGCCAGCAGCACCTCCGGCCCGAGCGTCGGGAACCGCCCCGACACCGACGGCGACGCGTTGACGACGGCGACGACCCGGGCGGCCACCAGCGCGTCGGCGGTGGCCCGGTCGAGGTCGACCTGGTCGAGCACGGCGATCTCGCCCGGCTTGATCCGGCGCAGCAGCGCCCCGGTGCGGCGGTCGACCCGCGCCGTGCCGGCCAGGCCGGGCAGCTCGGGACGCGAGCGGTGCAGCAGCGCCGACAGCTTCATGCCGGGCACTGTGGCACCCGGCGCCCCGGCGCCCCGGGAGGCACGCCGGGTTGTCACCCGGCCCGGGATGTCCCCTTCCGGCGTGTGCGGCGCGACGCGCCGTGCGGGCCCTCCGCGGCTCCGGCGGCGGCCCGGTCGGCCTCGCGGTGCGCCCGGGCCGCGCCGAGCAGCTCCTCGGCGTGCGCGCGGCCGGTGTCGGTGTCGTCCAGCCCGGCCAGCATCCGCGCCAGCTCGACGATCCGGTCGGCGTCGGCGACGGTGCGCACCGAGCTGCGCGCCGCACCGTGCGCCCCGGCCGTCTTGTCGACGACCAGGTGCCGGTCGGCGTAGGCCGCCACCTGCGGCAGGTGGGTCACCACGATCACCTGGTGCCGCGCGGCCAGCCGCGCCAGCCGGCGCCCGATCTCCACCGCGGCCCGGCCGCCCACGCCGGCGTCGACCTCGTCGAACACCATCGTCGGCACCGGGTCGGCGCCGGCCAGGGCCACCTCCAGCGCGAGCATCACCCGCGAGAGCTCACCGCCCGAGGCTCCCCTGTGCAGCGGCTGCGGGGTCGCCGACCCGTGCGCGACCAGCCGCAGCTCCACCTCGTCGACCCCGCTGCCGCCGGCCACCACGTCGGACCCGTCCACGCGCAGGACGTCGGCGGCGTCCGGCCCCGCGAGCCGCGGTCGCACGTCGACCAGCAGCCGGGCGTCGCGCATCGCCAGCCCGCCCAGCTCCGCGGTGGTGCGCTCGGCCAGCTGCGCCGCCGCCTCCACCCGGGCCGCGGTGACCTCCGCCGCGTGCCCGGCCAGCTCCACCGCCAGCTCGTCACGCCGTGCGGCCAGGGCCGCGAGCGCCTCGTCGGACACGTCGAGCCCGTCGAGCCGCCGACGCGCCTCCTCGGCCCACGCCAGCACGCCGTCGACGTCGGCCGCGTACTTGCGCGTGAGCGCCTTCAGCTCGGCCTGCCGCGACAGCACCGCGGACAGCGCCTCGGGGTCGGCGTCGAGCCGGTCGAGGTAGGCCCCCAGCTCCGCCCCCACGTCGCCGAGCAGGGCGAGCGCCTCACCCAGCCGCGCGTCCAGGGCGGTGAGCTCGCTGTCGCCCGCTCCGGCCAGCCGGTGGCGGGCGTCGCCGATCAGCGCGAGCGCCGCGGGCGCGTCCGGGTCGCCCTCGCCCGCGCCCACCAGCGCCGCCTGGGCGAGCACCGCCACCTCCCGCAGCTCGTCGACCGCGGCGAGGCGCTTGGCCTGCTCCACCAGCTCGGAGTCCTCGCCCGGCTGCGGGTCGACGGCGGCGATCTCGGTGAGCCCGTGGCGCAGCAGGTCGGCCTCCTGGGCCATCCGCCGCGCCCCGTCGCGCCGCTCGGCCAGCTCGCCGGCCACCCGCTGCCACTCCACCCGCACCTCGCGGTACCGCTGGAGCGGCTTCGCGACCGCCTCGCCGGCGAACCGGTCCAGCAGGGCCCGCTGCTCGGCCGGGCGCAGCAGCCGCAGCTGGTCGTTCTGCCCGTGCACGGCCAGCGTGGCGTCGGCCAGGCGCGCCAGCACCCCGACCGGCACCGACCGCCCGCCCAGGTGCGCGCGCGAGCGCCCGTCGGCCGACACGGTGCGCACCGCGATGAGCGTGCCGTCCTCGTCGGCGTCGGCCCCCACCTCGTCGGCGACGGCCAGCGCCGCCGGGCCGGCGGCGAACCGGCCCTCCACCACGGCCCGCCGCGCGCCCTCCGCCACCCGCGAGGCGTCGGCCCGCCCGCCGCCGAGCAGTGACAGCCCGGTGACCACCATCGTCTTGCCCGCGCCGGTCTCGCCGGTGAGCACGGTGAGCCCGGGATCCAGCTCCAGCACGGCGTCGTCGATCACGCCGAGCCCCTGGATCCGCATCTCCGCCAGCACGGGGCCCAGCGTACGACCGGACCCCGACAGCGGCACCGCGCGCCGTCAGTCCCGGGGAGCGCCCCGCCAGCCGCGCACGGGCAGGTCGAACTTGCGCACCAGCCGGTCGGCGAACGGCCGCCCGTCCAACCGCACCATCCGCACCGGCGTCCCGCCCCGCGCCAGCTCCACCCGCGCCCCCGGCGGGAGCGTCACGGTGCGCCGCCCGTCGCAGTCGAGCACCGCGGGCGGACCGTGCGGGTCGATCTCGACGGCCACCGACGAGTCCGGCGAGATCACCATCGGCCGCGCGAACAGGGCGTGGGCGTTGCTCGGCACCAGCAGCAGCGCCTCCACCTGCGGCCACACCAGCGGCCCGCCCGCCGAGAACGCGTAGGCCGTGGACCCGGTGGGCGTCGCGCACAGCACGCCGTCGCAGCCGAAAGCCGACACCGGGCGCCCGTCGACCTCCAGCACCACCTCGAGGATCCGCTCGCGGCTGCCCTTCTCCACCACGGCCTCGTTCAGCGCCCACGTGCGGGCGAGCACGGTGCCGTTGGAGCGGGCGACGGCGTCGAGCGTCATCCGCTCCTCCACCGCGTAGTCGCCCCCGCAGACGGCGTCGAGCGCGTCGCCGAGGGAGTCCTGCTCGGCCTCGGCGAGGAACCCGACGCGGCCGAGGTTCACCCCCAGCAGCGGGACGCCGACGGGCCGCGCCATCTCCGCGGCGCGCAGCAGCGTGCCGTCCCCGCCCAGGACGAGGACGATCTCGGCGCCCTCCGCGCAGCCCGGGCGCCCGTCCACGATGCGCGGCGCCAGCGCGGGCGGCAGGTCGCCGTCGTCGACCTCGGCCCACTCGTCGCCGAGCACGCGCAGCCGGACGCCCGCGGCGGCCAGCCGCGCGGCGACGGCGGCGGCCGTGCGCCGGTTGGTCTCCCGCCCGGAGTGCAGCACCAGCAGCACTTCCCTGCTCACGCCCGCTCCCCCGCTGCGCTGTACCGATGGTCCACCCGCCGGCGCTCCCTCACGCCCCGCACTCCCCCGTGGTCGTCCCGGTCACTGCGGTCCCCCGTCGACGGCCGCGTCGAGCGCGCCGTCCCCCGCGTCGTCGCCGGTGCGCGACAGGTGCAGGAAGTACTCCACGTTGCCCGACGGGCCGGGCAGCGGGCTCGCCACCGCCCCGCGCAGCACCAGCCCGTGGCCCCGGGCCGCCGCCGCGACGTCGCCCAGGGCGCTGCGGCGCAGCGCGGCGTCGCGCACCACCCCGCCCGCGCCGAGCCGCTCCCGGCCCACCTCGAACTGCGGCTTCACCATCGGCAGCAGGTCGCCCTCGGTGCAGGCCACGAGGGCCGGCAGCACCGTGCGCAGGGAGATGAACGACAGGTCGGCGACGGTGAGCGCGACCGGCCCGCCGATGTCCCCGGGAGTCAGCGCGCGGACGTTGGTGCGGTCGTGCACCCGCACGCGCTCGTCGCTGCGCAGCCGCCACACGAGCTGGCCGTAGCCGACGTCGACGGCCACCACCTCCGCCGCGCCGCGTTCGAGCAGCACGTCGGTGAAGCCGCCGGTGGACGCGCCCGCGTCGAGGCAGCGCAGCCCGGCGACCGGCACGGCGAGGGCGTCGAGGGCGCCGATCAGCTTGTGCGCGCCGCGCGAGGCCCACTCCCGCCCGCCGGCGTCCCGGACGACGACGGGCGTGTCGCGGTCGACGACGGTGGCGGCCTTGCCGGCGACCGTGCCGTGCACGGCCACGCGGCCCTCCGCGATCAGCTCGGCCGCCTGCTGGCGCGAGCGCGCCAGCCCGCGCCGCACCAGCTCGGCGTCGAGCCGGGCCCGGGTCACCACGGCCGTCACGCCCCGCGCGGGTCTCGACCGTCGTCGCGGCCCCCGCCGGCCAGCGCGTCCCCGAGCGCGGCGTGCACCCGCTCGAACGCCGCCACGTGCTCGGCGAGCGGCCGCTCGTCCAGTCCGTCGAGCCCGGCCATCGCCCGGTCGACGGCGACGCGCAGCGCCTCCGGTCCCGGCGGGCGCGGGTCGGTGGGACGGGGGACGGTCATCGGGCGGCTCCGGCCGGGTCGGTCGACGGGGGGACGTCCGCCACGGTAGCCGAGGACAGGCCGAGCGCCGTGAGAGCGACGACCGCGTCCGCGCCGTCGGCGGCGACCCCGGCGGGGCCCCCGCCGCGCTGCCAGTGGACGTGGCACAGGGCCCGCAGCGCGTCCAGCGGGTCGCCCGCCCCGGACAGCCGCAGCGGCGCCCCCGCCTCGACCGCCCAGCCCTCCCGCGGTCCGGGCGCGAGCGCCTCGGCCGAGGAGGTCAGGGCGCCCATGTCGGCCGCGACGAGGTCGGGGCGCCGCTGCGGCGGGGCGGCCAGCAGCTCGGCTGCGTCGGACACCCCGGTCAGCACGAGCAGCGTGGCCATCCCCGCCGCGCGCCCGCCCTCGACGTCGGTGTCGAGCCGGTCACCGATCATCAGCGGGGCGCGCGCCCCGGTGCGCCGCGCCGCCTCCTCCAGCAGCGCGGGCGCGGGCTTGCCCGCCACCTGCGGCTCCCGCCCCGACGCCGTGCGCAGCGCGGCCACCATCGAGCCGTTGCCCGGCAGCGGGCCCCGCTCGGTGGGCAGCGTCGGGTCGACGTTGCAGGCCACCCACAGCGCCCCGGCCCGCAGCGCCACCGTCGCCTCGGCGAGCACGCGCCAGCCGGTGTCGGGGCTGTGCCCCTGCACCACGGCGACGGCCTGCGCCGCGTCCGCGGTCACCGCCAGGCCGGCGCCGACCACCTCCTCGGCCAGCGCCTCGGTGCCCACCACCAGCACGGGGGCGCCGGGCGGCAGCTGCGCCGCCAGCAGCACCGCGGCGGCCTGCGAGCTCGCGACGACGTCCTGCTCCGCCGCCGGGAACCCCAGCTCGGCCAGGTGCACGGCGACGTCCACCGGCCGCCGCGAGGCGTTGTTGGTGACGTACACCGTCCGCACGCCCCGCCCCGCCGCCCCCCGCACGGCCTCCACCGCGCCGGGGACGACCTCGGGACCGCGGTAGAGCGTGCCGTCGAGGTCGGCCAGCAGGACGTCGTGGACGTCGAGCAGGTCCGTCACCGGCCGCTGCCGCCGTCCGCGCCGGGCGCGACATCGTTCTCGGCGACATCGTTCTCGGCGACATCGTTCTCGGCGACATCGTTCTCGGCGACATCGTTCTCGGCGACATCGTTCTCGGCGACATCGTTCTCGGCGACATCGTTCTCGGCGACATCGTTCTCGGCGACAT